>Ga0268263_1000006_pt1 | contig 681167 bp, 577 predicted proteins | sample Biomet5_FD_190358 | JGI IMG/M metagenome (GOLD analysis project Ga0268263, IMG submission 190358) | Microbial communities from bioreactor (seeded with sewage sludge) at LBNL, California, USA - Biofuel metagenome 5 (SPAdes) (version 4) | ecosystem: Engineered > Bioreactor > Anaerobic >... | reverse complement strand
GGCGAAGGTGGCGCAGCTCTGCAGCAGGCAGACGATGCTGGACACGGTTATTCTGACCGGCGGGTTAAGTCAGGTCACGTATTTTGCCGAACGGCTTTCCGCAAAACTGGGAGCGAATGTCAAAAGCATGGAGCTCGGCCGGTACGCAGGTGCCCTGGGAGCATCGATTCTGGCGGAAGAAAAACTGGGCTGACTTGACAAAGACGGAACGTACGATATAAAATTAGCCACGGAGTGATACCGATGGCTGACAGAGAAAGTGCCGTATCCGGCACAGACATTCAAAAAAAAGAATACAAGGTCGATATGATACACGGGCCGCTTCTCGGGAAGCTGCTTTTATTTGCGTTGCCGCTGATTCTTTCCGGCATTCTGCAGCTGCTTTTCAACGCGGCTGATATTATCGTTGTCGGGCAGTTTACCGGCAGTGAAGCACTTGCGGCTGTCGGCTCGACCGGGCCTCTGATCAATCTGCTCACGAATCTTTTCATAGGGCTTTCCATCGGATCGAATGTTCTGTTCGCACAGCTTATCGGAGCAGGAAATGAAAAAGAAGCTTCCGAGACGCTGAACACTTCGATCCTTTTAAGTCTGATCAGCGGAGTGCTTCTGATGGTGATCGGCCTTCTTTTTACAAAGCCGATCCTGGTGCTGATGGGTTCTCCCGAAAATGTAATCGATCTTTCGGCGCTTTATCTGAGAATTTATTTTATCGGCATGCCGGCAATGCTGCTTTATAATTTCGGAAGTGCCCTTCTCCGTGCGATCGGCGATACGAAGCGGCCGCTTATTTTTCTGTTTATATCAGGGGTTGTCAATGTTTTCCTGAATTTGTTTTTTGTGATCGTTTTTCATATGGGTGTTGCCGGTGTTGCGCTTGCGACGATCATCTCTCAGGCGATAGCGGCGTATCTTCTTGCACGCTGCCTGAAAAAAATGACAGGGCCGTGTCATCTTGAGTGGAAAAACCTGCATTTATACGGAAATAAACTGCGCAAGATTCTGGCGATCGGAATACCGGCCGGTCTTCAGGGTGTTATCTTTTCGCTGTCGAATGTCCTGATCCAGTCCTCCGTCAATTCTTTCGGATCCGTAGTCATGGCCGGAAACGCGGCGTCAGCCAATATTGAAGGGTTTGTGTACCTGTCGATGAACGCGTTTCATCAGACGTGCGTTTCGTTTACAAGTCAGAATTACGGTGCCGGGGAATTGAAAAGGATCCCGCGGATCCTTCTTCTCTGCGAGCTCTGTGTCGTTGCGACCGGTCTGCTGCTGGGCATAGCAGCGTATAGGAACGGAGGCAGCCTGATCGCGATCTACAACGGGGACCCTGATGTTATCGCGTGTGGGATCGAGCGTCTCCGTTACATCTGCGTTCCATATTTTGCATGCGGGATCATGGATGTTTTTGTTGGATCGATCCGCGGCATGGGCTATTCGGTGACGCCGATGATCGTTTCGCTTCTTGGAGCGTGCGTCTTCCGGATCGTGTGGATCTTTACGGTATTTGCCCGTATTCATACGCTGCCGAGCCTTTACATTTCCTATCCTATTTCGTGGGTGCTGACGCTGACTGCCCATTTCGTCTGTTTCCTGATTATTTACCGTAAGATCTGCCGGACGAAACGCGCGGAAGAGAAAACCGGAATGATAAAATGAAAAATCATAAAAGCTTCCGAAAACCAATATGGTATGCGGAAGCTTTTTTTATGTTGACAAGCAGAGACACATGATGTATTATTGTATTAAATGTTTAATACAGTTTACAGTGGGATATTTAAGAGGAGGATTTATATGGCGCCGCTTATCTGTATCCGGGATGTGTGCAAGATATACAATCCCGGCGAAAATGAGGTACGGGCTCTCGATCATGTATCGCTTGACGTGCCGGAAGGAGAACTGGCTGCGATCGTCGGTCATTCTGGCTCCGGAAAGTCAACGCTCATGAACATTCTTGGCTGCCTTGATGTTCCGACTTCCGGGAGCTATCTGCTTCACGGCAGAGATGTCGCAAGCATGACGGATAATGAGCTTTCAGACGTACGGAATCTGGAAATTGGTTTTGTTTTTCAGGGCTTTAATCTGATACCAAATTTAAACGCGCTTGAAAATGTAGAACTGCCGCTGATCTACCGCGGTGTGGACAAGAATACAAGAATGGAACTGGCTGAGAAAGCAATTGACATGGTCGGACTCAAAAGCCGTATGCTTCATAAGCCGGCCGAAATGTCAGGCGGGCAGCAGCAGAGGGTCGCGATCGCGCGCGCGATCGCAGCAAGCCCTCCCGTTATCCTTGCCGATGAACCTACCGGGAATCTGGATTCCCATTCGTCACAGGAGATCATCGATATACTGAAGAGGCTGAACGAAACCGGGCGGACGGTTATCATCATCACGCATGATGATGATATCGCCGCACAGACAAACAGAATCATCCGGATCATGGACGGCCGGATCACAGAGAATTCCTGAAGCAGGAGGAGATGAAGAGATGGAAGAGAAATTATTTCCCGAAGAGGAAGCTGCGCCGGCAGCAAAAGACGGAAAGCAAAGCAGGAAACACGGAAAACACAGGAAACTGAAGATCGTTCTTGGAATCATTGCCGGCGCTGTGGCCGCACTGCTTATCGTTACGAATGTCCTTGCGATGATGGACCGTGCAAACGGCACGGCGGTCGAGGCAGCCGCAGTGAAGAAAGGCGACATCACGAGTACGCTTACCGCGAACGGCACGCTTGCAAGTACGAACACGAAAGCTTATTATTCGCCGGTGACAGCTTCCATCAATGAATGCAATGTGAAGGAAGGCATGTTTGTGGCGGCCGGCACGAAGGTGATAGGATTTGATACGTCTGCGCTGGAGCAGGATAATCAGAAGGCCCAGCTTACGAAAGACGCGTCGCTGAACGGATTCCAGGATACGCTGAACAAGTCTGACGAAGCGGCATCCAAGAAGGCCGATGCCGACAGTCAGGCAGCTTCATGCCAGTCACAGATCGATGCGGACAGCCAGCAGATCAATTCTCTGACACAGGCGATCAGCAGCCGCACGTCGCTTCTTTCTTCCGGCAGCGCGCTGTCGGATCCGTCACAGGATCCTCAGATCGCGGCCTGGCAGAATCAGCTGAGTACGCTCCAGAGTGAGGTAAGTACACTTCAGGCGAAGAAATCCGAGGCGGAAGCTACTTCGTCTTCCATGGAGAGCATTATACTGAGCGGCGCGGCCAGGGCACAGATCAGTGACAACAGCAGTCTTGCGTCACTGGAAGCTTCCGCGGCACAGAGCCAGCTTGACAAAGCAAGCGCAGGCATTGTAACAGAGTTTGACGGCGTCATTACACAGATGAACGTCTCAAACGGGACGGCAGTCGCGCAGGGGACGGCTCTTTTCTCGATTTCCAGCCTGAACGAAGCATGCGTCGAAGTCAGTCTTACAAAAGCAAATTTTGCGGATGTGAAAGAAGGACAGACAGCCGAAATTATTTTTAATGATCATACGTATCAGGGAACGGTTACGGAAGTGGGAAGAGCAGCATCAAGCGGTACGCAGTCCGCGCAGTCGCTTTTAAATTCGGCACAGACAACGTCTTCTACCGCTTCGTCCAGTTCTTCGAATATTCTTGCCACTGTGAAGATCACGAATCCGGATCAGAATCTTTGTCTCGGCCTCGATGCGAAAGTTGTCATCAAGACGGACAGCAGGACGAATACCCTGACCGTGCCGAGAAAAGCAGTCAGTCTTTCAGCAGATGGTACATTCTGCTACATTGTGGAAAACGGGGTCGTTGTCAGGAAAACCGTTGCAACAGGAATTTCTTCCGATGACGAAACAGAAATCACGTCCGGGCTGTCCGAAGGAGATCAGGTGATCACAACGCTTCCGGACTCGGTATCGGAAGGATCGAAGGTATACGTTTCTTCTGACGTATCGCAGTAAAGAGAGAATCGCTGGAAGGAGTGCCGGAAATGGGTCAATTCAAAGAATACGTCAGAATGGCGCTGAATAATATCCGCTCCAATAAAGGAAGAACATTTCTTACCATGCTTGGAATCATTATCGGCATCGCTTCCGTCATTATGATCATGACGATCGGAAATGGCGTGAAGCGAACGATGAATTCAGATCTGGGGGATATTATCGGCGGTCAGATGGTGATTTACAGCAATTATGAACTGTCGGAACTGTCGTTCAATCTGACACAGGACGATCTGCTCGCAGTACAGGAGATCAAAGGCGTTAAAGCAGCGACTCCGATGATGTCAGCGTCGGGAAGTGTTTCGGCGTATAAGGGAGATTTCAGTGTTTCGATTACTGCCGGCAATGAAAGTCTCAGTGAAATCAATAAACTTACCATGGTTTACGGAAGATATTTCACGAAGCAGGAGGTCGACAGCAATTCGGCAGTCGCCGTCATCAAAACGGATGATGCAAAGAAAATGTTCGGCACCGATGATGTTGCCGGACTTACGATGGAAATCAACAGCAGCGGCCAGATCATGGATGTTACGATAGTCGGTGTCGGAAAGAGCAAGCAGGCAGGCGCACTGACGACCACAATGATGGGTACGGACGACAGCGTTACGGTATATATGCCGTACACGGCACTGAAGAAGCTGGGAATGTCCACGGATACGTTCTCGTCGATCAACCTGATCGCGGCTGACAGCAAAGAGGAAAGCAGCGTAGGTGACGCAGCCCTGGCTGTTGTCAACGACAATCATCCTCTCGGAGATGAATACGGAAGCAAGAAGGCGTTTCTGATCGAAAAAGGCTCCTCATCGATCGAAACGATAGACAGTGTTCTTAACAAGATGACGCTTTTTATTGCGATCGTCGCGGCAATATCACTTCTTGTCGGCGGTATCGGCATTATGAATATCATGCTTGTTTCTGTTACGGAGCGGACGAAGGAAATCGGTATCCGCAAAGCACTTGGGGCGAAGACAGGTTCGATCATCACACAGTTTCTGGCTGAGTCGGCGATCATCTCCGGCATCGGCGGAATCATCGGGATCATTATCGGCGTTTCGCTGGCACTGCTGGTCTGCACCATTATCAAGATCTCTCCGGCAGTCAGCATTATGACCATCATTCTGGCCACATTATTTTCCTGCGGGGTGGGAATTCTGTTCGGCGTATACCCGGCCAGAAAAGCAGCACATCTTAATCCGATCGATGCATTGCGGAAAGAATAAAACCGGTATTGCAAAATCAGCAGCCATGCTTCATAATTCCTTAAGATATCGTTCGAGATATTTTAAGAAACTTCGTTTATAATAGACGATGTTGTAATCCGGTTATGAAATCAAACAGAGAGGAACTAGAGTAGATGAATGTGCTGATCTTAAGCGGTCAATTCGGGCTTGGTCATGAAATGGCGGCACGCGCTATCGGTGAGGAAGTTTCACGTTTAAATAAAAATGCTGAGGTTCAGGAAGTTGACTTGTTTTCTTATTTCTTTCCGCGGTTGAGCCGGTTTGTTTTCTGGCTTTTTCAGATGATGGTAAAGCATTTCTGCGGCATGTACAATTTTGTCTATAAGATGTCCGGCAGAATGGAGGTTGATGTCAAGCCGATCGGTTTCCTGATATACAGGAAACTGGAGAGACTGATGGAGGAATATAAACCGGATATGATCGTCTGTACGCATCCGGTATGCGCGAAGTCCATTGCGTCATATATCAAGAAGACGGGGTCTTCGGTTGCACTCGTTACTTGTATTACAGATATCAGCATGCATCCGGAATGGGTGACGCCGCAGACGACGGCTTATCTCGTTCCGACGCGTGAAGTACGGGAAAGTCTGATCGAGAAGGGAATACGTGCAGACAAGGTTTTTGTGACAGGCATACCGGTGCGGCAGCAGTTTGAAATGGTCAAGAGTGCCGACCGTGATTCTTATCCGCACAGGATCCTTATCATGGGCGGAGGACTCGGCATCATTCCGAATCTGCCGGAGCTGATCAGCATGCTTCACAATCTTCCCGGCGTTACGGCGACGATCGTTGCCGGCAAGAACCATAAACTGTATGACGAGTGGGTAGGACGATATGAAGACATCCATGTGCTTGGCTATACAGAATCGATCAGCAAACTGATGAGCGAGTCAGATCTTGTGATTTCCAAGGTCGGAGGGATTACGCTGTTTGAACTGATCCACTGCAGGGTTCCGCTTTTTGTCATTCATCCGTTCCTGGAGCAGGAGGTAAACAATGCCAGGTATGCGGAGGAAAAGGGCATCGCGAAGGTGATCTGGAATAATTCGGAAGATTTTATACCGATACTTCGGAATTTCCTGCTTGACGGCCATGAATGGTATGATCTGAAGGAGAATATGAAATATATCAAAGACGAAATTCTTGACATGAATCTTGCAGATGCGATGAAGATCGTTATGGAAAGAGAGAGTGCGTGATGAAAACCAGGTTTCCGTTACTGGCTGCCGTTGTGTGCTGTTACAGTCTGATTCCTTCGTATTTTCTGAGGTACAGGCAGAAAGCAAAACGAAGGAGGAAGTACGGAAAGATACACAATAAGAGCGGAAAGACCCTGTTCCTGACGTTTGATGACGGACCGAGCACTCAGTACACGCCGCAGCTGCTTGATCTTTTGGAACAGTATCATATCAAAGCATCGTTTTTTACAGTGGCTGAATTTGCTGCCGGACATCCTGAGCTGATTGCCAGGATGAAGGAGGACGGCCATCTTATCGGGATTCATTCTGTCCGCCATCAGAACGTTCTGTTCCGTGGCGGTCGTTTTACTTACAGGGATCTTGACCGGTCGGTCCGTACCCTGGAAAGTCTCGGGTGTCATGTACATTATTACAGGCCGCCGTGGGGTCATCTGAACCTTTTCACCTTGGCTTTCCTGCGCAGGATGGGGCTTCGTCTCATATTCTGGGATGTCATGGCGGAAGACTGGGAAGGTGATACAACGTCCGGCATTATATGCGGCAAAATCCTTTCCCGTGTATATCCGGGAGCAGTTATCTGCCTTCATGACGGAAGAGGGGAGAACGAAGCACCGGGACGGACGCTGGAAGCATTAAAGAAAGCGCTGCCGGAGCTTCTCAGCCAGGGATACGAATTCCGGACAGTCGACAGGATCTGAAATGTCAGACACGACGAATATAAAGGATGCTTACGTATGAGTGAAGAGATTTCCAGAAAGAAAATGGTGCGGCAGTGTTTGCTGTTTGCAGTTTTCTTCGCAGCAGTATTCTTCTTTCTGCTTCGCGGCCAGAATTTTAATGAGGTGATCCGGACGATCGCTTCCGCGAAAATGCCGCTTGTTGTTCTGGGCTTTTTGCTCGCGTCCGTATTTCATTTTTCAGAAGGCTGGAATATCAAGCGGCTTCTCTGTGCGTACGGAACGCCGGTTTCTTTTCTGATGGGGTTTAAGTATGCGCTGACCGGTTTTTTCTTCAGCTCCGTTTCTCCCGGCGCCGTGGCGGGACAGCCGATGCAGCTTTATGTAATGAACAGTGACGAGGTCAGCCTTTCTCACGGTTCTCTGGCTCTGCTTATTGAACTGGCGAGCTTTCAGACCGCGACGTTCTTTTTTGAAATTCTTGCGGTGATCGCACTGCCTTTCACGGATATCGCAATGAAGCCGTATATGAAGCTTCTTCTTGTCATCGGGTTTATCATGAACCTGACCTATATTACACTGCTTCTGATCCTGATCCTGTCAAAGAAAATGGGAGATAAATGTCTTGCGTTTGCTTTCTTTGTGATCGACAGACTGCCGCGTGTATCGGAAGATAAGAAAACGTCCTGGAAGTCAAAGCTTAACGCTGGTCTTGCAAAATTCCACAATTGTGCCATAATGTTAAAAAAGAAAAAGGGAGTCGTAGCCAAGGTGATGGCAACGAGTCTTGTTCAGGTGCTTTGCTGGTTCAGCATACCGTATATTGCTTACTGTGCGCTCGGACAGAGCGGTGTATCGTACCCGCGGATTTTCCTGCTGCAGGTCCTTATTTATATGATGACGGCGCTTCTGCCGCTTCCGGGCGGCATGGGAATCAGTGAACTGGCGTTTGTCGAATTGTTTTCGACAATTTACAGTAAGGATATGATCACCGCCGCCACGCTTGTAAGCCGCGGCATCAGCTTTTATTTTCTGCTGTTTACGAGCGGGATCCTGATGCTTTTGATTTCGATGCATCAGATGCGCAGAAGGAGACAAAAGAATGAATGACAAAAAAAAGATACAGAAAGCGGCCTTTTCTTTTATTCTTCTGATGGGCATTGTAAGTTTATTTTCTGATATGACGCATGAGGGAGCCCGCAGTATTCTCGGTGCTTATCTGAGTCTGGCAGGTGCATCTGCCGCTGTGATCGGATTTGTATCGGGACTCGGAGAAATGGTCGGCTACTCACTGCGTCTTTTTTTTGGCTTTCTGACCGACAGAACGAAGAAGTACTGGACGTTTACGATCGGAGGGTATATCGTCGATGCGCTGGCGATTCCTGCACTGGCTCTTGTGCCGCGCGGCGGCTGGATCTTCGCATGTGTCCTTATTATTGTGGAAAAGGCCGCGAAGGCTGTTAAAAAGCCGGCCAAAGATACGCTGCTTTCGTTCGCCGCGACTCAGAACGGAACGGGCAAGAGCTTTGCGATCCAGGAGCTTCTCGATCAGATCGGAGCAGTCATGGGTCCCGTTATCTTATTCCTGATCCTGCTGGCACGGCAGGGAAACGATACGTTTGCCAGTTATTCATTTTGCTTTGCCATTCTGGGGATCCCGGCGGTTATTACGATAATCCTTCTTCTTACCGCAAAAAGAAAATTCCCGAATCCGGAGCATTTCGAACCGGAAACGAAGAAAGCGGAAGACGGTTTTAAAATGACACCTGCGTTTCTGTATTACATCGCTGCGATCTGTCTTTTTGCTTTTGGTTTTATTGACTTTACAATGATTACGATGCATACAGCGCGTACAGGTCTGATCCTCGCTGAAGATCTGCCGCTGCTTTACGCGGGAGCGATGGCGGTTGACGCAGTATCGGCTTTGTTCTTCGGATGGCTCTATGACAAATATGGTATTCGTGTACTGATGGTTTCGACGCTCTTGTCCGCTTTCTTTGCACCGCTTATTTTTGTCGCGTCTTCTCAGTGGGCTCTGTATCTAGGAACGGCACTTTGGGGAATCGGCATGGGTGCGCAGGAGTCGACGCTAAAGGCGGCGGTTACGACGATCGTACCGAAACAGAACCGGTCTTCCGGGTTCGGCATTTTCCAGACGGCTTTTGGTGTATGCTGGTTCCTCGGAAGCTGGCTGATGGGTGTGCTCTATGATATTTCGAGGACCGGGATGGCTGCGATATCCGTGGCAGTCCAGCTGGCAGCCATACCTGTGTTTTATAAATCATATAAACTGTATATTTCAAATGCGGATAAAGGGGAATGCTGATGATACTGTCATGGATACAGAATATGGACGCATTGATTCTGCTGTATATTCAGAATCATATCAGAGCGGATTTTATGGATGGATTCTGGAAAGCAGTCACATTTCTCGGAAACGGCGGATGGTTCTGGATCGTGCTTGCCATATTGCTGCTCTTCACGGTGAAAACGCGCCGTGCCGGCTTCTGTGCTCTTCTGGCTATGGCTGCCGGCTTCCTGATTACAAATGTGCTTCTTAAGAATCTGGTGGGCAGAATACGCCCTTATGATGTGATAAATGGGCTTGTACCGCTTATCGCGCGTCAGAGCGACGCTTCCTTCCCGTCGGGACACGCCTGTGCGTCCTTCGCCAGTGCATTCGTATATCTGCGGACTCTGCCGGGAAGATGGGGCGCAGCGGCCCTTACACTTGCGATTCTGATTTCCTTCTCAAGACTGTATGTGGGTGTTCACTATCCAAGCGATGTGATCGCCGGGATAGTGATCGGCATCGTTTCCGGCTGGATGGTCCTGACGTTATATAAAAGAAAACGACCGAAAATCGACAGTCAGACGGAATGACTGGATTCTACCGGGACTGACGTTTCAGTTTCGTTTCGCGTACTTTCTTGTTTCGTTCCCTCAGATTTGTAAAGAATTTGTGGATTCCTTCGACCGCGATCGTCAGATAGCGGAAGAGAGGCTCCGTCACGAGTGAGAATACAGCCAGCAGCATTCCGCATTTGAGGGAAACGGCTGTGATTCCGAACAAGTCGCTGAAATATATGATCGAGATGATCAGACAGCCGATCATACCGCCCCAGATTACCCAGCGTATCTTATTCATTGGCCGGCAGATATGATAGAGAATCATGAGCCCGACAATAATAAGCAGCAGTGCCGACGCAGTGGAAATATCTGTCTGGTCGACGCCGAATACGTTTCCGAAAACGACCATGGAACCGACGACTATGAAATTGGTAAGACCGGCAGGCAGCGCTTTGACGAATACATTGACAAGGAAGCTGCCTTTGATCCGTTCCTTGTTTGGTTCGAGTGCAAGCAGAAAGGCAGGCGTGCCGATCGTAAAGGTACTGACAAGAGAAATCTGCGACGGTGTCAGCGGATAGCTGTTTAAAGTCAGAATTGAAAAGAGAGCCATCAGGAATGAAAAGATATTCTTGACCAGAAACAGGCTGGCGGAGCGCTCGATATTGTTGACGACGCGGCGTCCTTCAAGAACGACGCTCGGCATCCTGGCAAAGTCGGAATCGAGAAGCACGAGCTGGGATGCCTGTGCCGCGGCATCACTGCCGGAAGCCATGGCAATGCTGCAGTCCGCATCTTTCAGTGCCAGGACGTCATTGACACCATCGCCGGTCATCGCGACAGTATGCTTGTGTGCCTTAAATGCCTGGACAAGCTGGCGCTTCTGATTCGGAGTAACACGGCCAAACACCGTATACTTCTCGACCGCTTCGTAGAAATCATCCTCCGACCGCAGTCTGCGGGCATCTATGTATCGTTCCGCATTTGGAATTCCCGATTTGGCCGCAACGGTAGACACCGTTACCGGATTATCACCGGATATTACTTTGATCGCAACACCCTGCTTGACAAAGTAGTTAAAAGTTGACGGCGCTTCTTTGCGGATCGGATTGGAAAGCATCAGCAGACAGTACGCGTCAAAAGGCGCACTGAGCGGCTGCCCTGGATTCAGAGCACCGTGATAAAGACCGAATACAAGAACACGGTGCCCCTGCTGTGACTGCTCTTCGATCTGCTTCTGAAAATCCTTATAGTGGTCACGCAGGACAAACTCAGGCGCGCCAAGGACATACGTTTCGCTTCCGAACTCAGCACTGCTGTATTTTGTGGCAGAAGAGAACGGGATGACGTTGTCGGCATGACGTCCTGAGGTTTCCTTGAAGAAATTCTGCAAAGCCTCCATGGTTATATTGTCGTGTGACATGCTGTGGACAAAATCACCGATCATGACATCGACTGCCATCATCTTATCTTCCTGGTACGCGGGCAGCGTTATGATACCGTCCGTTTCCATCGTATTTTCCGTGATTGTTCCGGTCTTGTCGACACAGAGCACGTCGACCCGTGCCAGTGTTTCGATGCATGCCATTTCATGGACAAGGACCTTGTTCTGTGCAAGACGCATGACGGAAATAGCCAGAGCGACGCTTGCCAGCAGGAAAAGACCTTCCGGGATCATACCGATGACGGCAGCCACCATACTTATGATGCTGCTGCTGAATGTGCTGTCCTTCAGAAAATACTGTTCACCAAACAGAATGATGCCGATCGGAATGATGATGATGCCGACCCATTTGATCAATCCCCGCAGGGAGCGGATCATTTCGGACATCTCGCCTTCCTTCATGGCTTTCGCTTCGATCGTCAGCTTCGAAATATAGGAATCCCGGCCGACCTGTTCTGCACGTGCGAGACAGCGGCCCGAGACGATAAAGCTTCCGGAAAGCAGATTATCTCCGGGATTCTTCGTGATTTCGTCGGACTCACCGGTTATCAGGGCTTCATTGACCTGTACTTCACCGGCCACGACCGTGCAGTCCGCCGGGATCTGTGCACCTGCCGTGAAAAAAACAATATCGTCAAGGACGATATCCTGTGCCGGTATCACGAACCGTTTCCCGTCGCGGATGACATGAGCCTTGGGAGCATGAAGAACCGTAAGCTTATCAAGCGTGTTCTTGGACCGGATTTCCTGAATGATACCGATCAGCGTATTCGCGACGATGATCGGAAGAAACGAAAGATCCTTGTAGGAGCCGGCGATGATAAGCAGTACGGATACTGCCATGAAAATATAGTTGAAATATGTAAAAACATTGTCGTTGACAATTTCCTTGACCGTTTTGGACGGAGGATCGACAGGCGTATTCGCATATCCTTCTTCGTTCCTTTCCGTGACCTGTTCACGTGTAAGGCCCGTTCTCGGATCAGGCTTGTAACGCCGGATATTCCGTGCACGCTGCGGTTCAGCTGTCTCATTAACCGGATGTCTGGAGCTCATATATGTTTCACAATCCCTTCGAAGATAATCAGATCCGTTTCATTTATCTGCATGATTCAGATATTCTTTATACTATACCATATTTCGGGACAGGAGGTCATCCCTTTGCTGTGGAATTAATACAAAATTCACTTTCCCGGTCCGATCCGGGCAAGAATCGGATGACGAATAAGGACATAAGCGGTATGATTTAAAGGAATGAGAAAGGAGATGCAGGTCATTGAAGAGAATATTATGCTATGGGGATTCCAATACATGGGGCTATGTGCCGCAGACAGGAGAACGGTATGATTGCCGTACAAGATGGACCGGGATCCTGCAGGAAGAGATGCAGGACGTGCAGATCATCGAGGAAGGCATGAGCGGCAGAACGACCGTCTGGAACGATCCGATCGACGGATATATGAGCGGAAAGGAATATCTGTATCCTTGTCTGAAATCGCACAGTCCGATCGATGCTGTCGTGCTTGCACTCGGAATCAACGACACGAAAACACGCTTTTCCCTGACACCTTTTGATATAGCAGCCGGCGTTTCCAGCCTGATCGAAATTATCAGGGGCTTTCAGACGATCACGCAGAAAGAACCGCCTCAGATCCTTCTTGTAAGACCGGCGCCGCTCACGGAGAATGTCCTGACATCCAGTTTTCACTATGCCTTTAACGAAGAAAGTATTCGCGTTTCAAGGCTGACGCTGGAACCGTTCCGGCAGACGGCCGCACAGTTTGGATGTGAACTTCTGGACGCGGAGGAGTGTTCGGAGGCAGGCCGGGACGGCCTGCATTATACAGCAGAGGGGCATAAGCTTTTTGCACGTGCGGCGGAAGCAAAGCTTGAGGAAATGCTCCGCAGAAAAAAGGAAAGCGAAAGGAATTGCTGATAATTCGTACAATTAATAACAAAGGACACATATTGATAAGACAAATAAAACGGTTTAAATTCATTATTTACAACAAAAAGCCGATGTGCTATAATACAACATGCGAGTTGATGAAACACGGCGCGCAGCTGTAGTTCATTGGTAGAACACCAGCTTCCCAAGCTGGGGAGGCGGGTCCGATTCCCGTCAGCTGCTTTTGAAAGAAGAGAAGAACCTGTCCGGCCGGACCGGAGCACAGGGTTCTTCTTTTTTTGTACAAAAAACAGAAAACGTACAGGAAAATTTCAGATATGTGATTGACAAAACGCATTCAGGTGATAGAATAGTCACAGCTTATGTAAAGGAGAGCAGATATGGACCATATTGCGGAAGACGTAAAGGATGTACTGGCAGATGCGTTAGAGGTTTCGCGCGATATCATTGAGCCGGAGTCAAGCCTGGCTGATGATCTCGGCGCAGACTCGATGGGTTTGGCTGAAATACAGATGGGGCTGGAAGAGTTTTTTAATATTTCAGTTCCGGATGAAGATCTGGAAAATTTTGAAACGGTTTCCGACATCATATCATATGTTGAAGCGCAGCAGGAATAGAAACCGCAGGTCAGACAGAAACTGAAATGCCCGATACCGTGACAAACCGTATCGGGCATTTTTCTCAGGAACTTTTATCGACAAAAAACATCTTTTGGTCTATTATATAATAGATATAATTTTCAGGAGGACTCAAAGATGGCGTACAGAAAGTCCGGTGACGTGGCTTTCAAAACAGTGTTTTTCATGATTATATCGCTGGCAGCGTTTATGCTGGCGGCTGTTTTTGGCATACTTTCTTTTGCAGAGGATGAACCGGAAAGCGGTCAGGCCGGTTCCTATACGGTCAGCTGGTATGTGAACGGAGTTTTATCGAAGACGACGGAGGTTCAGGAAGGGCAGAAGCCTGTTTACGGAGATATCCCTGACCGCGGCGTCTCGGGCGCAGAGTTTGCAGGATGGTCGTCAGAACCGGATTCAGTCGAATACAAGGCCGAATCCGAACTGCCGCCTGTTTCGTCCTGTGTTTCTTATTATGCAGCATTTACAGAGAAGACGTTTTTCTATATGGTTCTGGAGGGAAAGCAGAATACGAGCAGCAGCATCTATGATTATATGTATTCCGGAACCGGTCTTATGCTCGTGCCGGACGGGTACGCGGGAGAACGCTGGTATACGGGCGGAAACTATGTTTCGTCGGAAACATTCGATATTGCGAAGTATATTATAACACCGCCTGACGATTCGGATCTGAGAAGGGGACTTGCGGCGGCATACGGCAGTTACAGTGACAGCTGGCAGTATATCATCAAGTGGACGACACTTTCCCATTCCAGTTCAGCGGCTGGATATGATTACAGTACGATCAGCTCCGAGCCAGGGTTCCACTGTGACGGAGCCATCTGTATCGACCGCGGTGATACGGCCGGCGTGATGTACGAGATCAGAATGGCAGATGAATCCATTCTTCTCCAGTCATCGATCCATGACAAGAATTCATCTTTTCCGCTGAACAGCACGGTTTCACAGACCGAAGATTTTCAGACGGACGGATATACATACAAGGGTTTGACAGCGTATGGAGGAGCTGCCGTTCATTTCGACGGCTGGTATACGGATCCGCAGTATATGCACAAGGCTTCCGATACATGGACGGTCACCGGGGCGTCGGTTCTGTACGGACGGTATATTGACACCTATACCGTCTCGTTTCTGGATTATGACGGTACGCTGATCAAGTCGGACGGAACGTACCGGTACGGTGACACGCTTCGCGTTCCTGCTGATCCAAAGCGAGGTCAGGATGCGTCGTACAGCTATTCATTCCTGAAGTGGGATCCGAACCTTTCGGATAAGGTTACGAAGGATGCAGTCTATCAGGCGGTATATTCTGCCGTGAAACTGCCGGCAAAGCAGGAAGATACCGGAAACAGCGGCAAAACAGGCGAGAGCAGCACCGCTGATGCCGGTACCGCAGGAACCGATGCGGCAGGAAGTACGTCAGAGACTGCTTCCGCAGAGAAAACACCGGAGGAAACGGTGGATGAAATTCTGCCGGAGAGCGAGACGAAGCCGGCTGTTGTGATCAATATGATAGCGCTGGCAAATAAAACAGGTTCAGCCGGCGGGTCCGCAGCATCCGGACTGTCAGGAGCAGGCTCGGATGAGGCCGGCACGGACGGCGCATTGACAGGCGCCGCCGTACGCCACCGTGTATGTATCCTGCATATACTGATCCTGCTTGCATCACTCGTTCTGTTTGTCCTTTTTATGATCCGGGACCGGAAGGAATGCCGGAAAATACGCGATCTCAAGACTCATTTGGCCCGTTCTCCGGAAGGATCCGGAGATCATTGAAGCGGCGGAAGATGATAAAAGGTGTTCTTGTATTGAAAACCTTGACATGGTATAATGTCTTATCGAAAGAAAGGAATGTCAGATCATGAACAGGGTATTGCTGAAACTAAGCGGAGAGGCACTTGCCGGCGATAAGAAGACTGGATTTGACGAGAGCACGGTCATGGACGTTGCCAGGCAGGTCAGGCAGGCAGGCGAGAGCGGAATTGAAATTGCAGTTGTTACGGGAGGCGGCAATTTCTGGCGCGGAAGGACGAGCGAGACGATCGACAGGACGAAGGCAGATCAGATCGGCATGCTGGCGACCGTTATGAATTGTATTTATGTTTCCGGGATTTTCCGTGCGGCCGGAATGAAGACTTCCGTATATACGCCGTTTGTATGCGGCGCTTTTACGAAGCTGTTTTCCAAGGATGAAGCTTTAAAGGATCTTTCGGAAGGCGTGGTCGTATTTTTTGCGGGCGGGACAGGTCATCCGTATTTTTCCACGGATACCGGTGCTGTATTAAGAGCGATCGAGATCGAGGCGGATGCCATGTTGCTGGCAAAGTCGATCGACGGTATTTATGATAAGGATCCTGCCAGATATCCGGACGCCAGAAAGTTTTCGGAGATCTCGATGCAGAAGATGCTGGACATGAAACTCGCAGCCGTCGACCTTACGGCAACAAGCCTTTGTCTCGAGAACAAGATGCCGATGCTTGTTTTTGGACTGAACGAAGAGAACAGTATCATCAATACGATGGCAGGCCGTTTTAACGGAACGAAAGTTACTGTATAATCAGAATCAGCAGGAGGTCAGTACTATGGATGAGAAGCTCGTTGAATATGAACAGAAGATGAAGAAGACATGTGATACGCTGTTGACAGAATATGCCGGTATTCGCGCAGGGCGTGCAAATCCTCATATCCTTGACCGTATCACGGTTGATTATTACGGGTCCATGACACCGATCCAGCAGGTCGCGAATGTCAGCGTTCCGGAACCCCGGATCATCAATATCCAGCCGTGGGAACCGAAGATGGCGGCTGCGATCACGAAGGCGCTGCAGTCTTCCGATATCGGAATCAATCCTGTCAATGACGGCGGTTCTGTCCGCCTTGTTTTTCCGGAACTTACGGAGGAGCGCCGCAAGGAGCTCGTCAAGGATGTTCATAAGAAGGCGGAGAATGCCAAAGTAGCGGTGCGGAACATCAGGCGTGATGGTATGGAACATTTTAAGAAGCTGAAAGGCAGTGAAATATCCGAAGATGCCGTCAAGGATCTTGAAGATGATCTGCAGAAGCTGACTGATAAATATATTAAGAAGGTCGATGAAGAGGCCGAGACGAAATCCAAAGAAGTTATGACAGTATAATCTGCAGTCTGGGTGAACAGGGCTTCCGTTTAAGAAGCCCTGTTTTATATGAGGAGACAATGTTATGAATGTACCGAATCATGTGGCTATTATCATGGACGGAAACGGCAGATGGGCGGCAAGCAAGGGGATGCCCCGCAATTACGGTCATGCGAAGGGCAGCAATACGGTAGAGCTGATTACTCAGGCTGCATCCGATCTTGGCATAAAGTATCTGACGATCTATGCTTTTTCAACCGAGAACTGGTCGCGGCCGGCAGATGAAGTCGATGCGCTTATGAAGCTGATGCGCGAATATATCAAACGGTGTATCCGCAAGGCAGCCAAGAATAATATGAAGGTGCGGATCATAGGGAATACTTCGAAGCTTGCCCCTGACATTCAGGAACTGATCGCAGAGCTTGAGACATCGTCGGCCGGATATACAGGTCTTAATTTTCAGATCGCGATCAATTACGGGAGCCGGGATGAGATGATCCGGGCAGTGCGGAGGATCGCGGAGAAGTCTGCGGATGGGCTTCTTAAGCCGGAAGAGATCGATGAGGAGCTTTTTGCGTCTTATCTCGATACGAAGGAAATTCCGGATCCGGATCTGATGATACGGACAAGCGGAGAGCAGCGTCTTTCGAATTATCTTCTCTGGCAGATGGCATACACGGAACTGTATTTTACGGACGTTCCGTGGCCGGCTTTCACGAAGGAGGAACTTGTGAAAGCGATCGAGGTCTACAACGGCAGAAATCGCCGCTTTGGAAATATTTGACGGATACGGAGGTACAATGATGTTCAGAACCAGACTGATAAGCGGGATTGTGCTTGTGATCCTCGCAATATTTTTTATCCGTACCGGAGGCGATCTGCTGCTTGGCGTGCTGCTTGTGATCAGCATAACCGGCATGACCGAGCTGTACAAGGCTGCAAAGCTGGAAACGAGTCTCGCAGGCTTTATCGGCTACATGGCAGCAGCTGCTTATTATGCCATGCTCCGGTTCTGGGATATGAGGTATCTTCCGCTTCTGATCAACGTGTTTCTGATCGTGCTGCTGGCTGTTTTCGTGCTGTCATACCCGAATTACTCATCGAATCAGATCATACTGGTTTTCTTCGGGCTTTTTTATGTCGCTATGATGCTGTCGTTTATCTACCAGGCACGTATGCTGCGGGACGGAAGATTTTTTGTATGGCTGATCTTCTTTTCATCCTGGGGCTGTGATACGTGTGCATACTGTGTCGGGATGCTCTTCGGAAAGCATAAGCTGGCTCCGAAGCTGAGCCCGAAGAAATCGATCGAAGGCTCGATTGGCGGGATCGCCGGGGCTGCGCTTCTGGGGCTGATATACGGCGCCTGCATCAATGCTTTTGTCGGATTTCTTCCGGGAAGACTGTGGCAGTATCCGCTGATCTGCGGTGTCGGCGCGGCCATTTCCCAGATCGGTGATCTGGCGGCTTCCGGCATAAAACGAAATTACTCGATCAAGGATTACGGGAAGCTGATTCCCGGTCACGGCGGTATACTGGACCGCTTTGACAGTGTTATTTTTACGTCGCCGATCATTTACTTTCTTGGACTGTATTTCTCCATGAAAAAAGGACTTTGACGGGAGTGCTTTAAATGAAAAAAATCGCAATACTTGGATCTACAGGATCGATCGGAACACAGACACTTGACGTTGTACGGGCAAACAAGGATATCAGGGTGCTTGCGCTTTGTGCCGGAAAGAATATCGATCTTCTGGAGAAGCAGATATGGGAGTTTCGGCCTGTGCTGGCTGTGCTTTGGGATAAAGACAAGGCAATGGAGCTGGAGATGCGGCTGAAAGAGGCTAAGAACAAGAGTGACGGACGGAAGGTTCCGCGTACTCAGATTCTTGCCGGAATAGACGGTATGACGGCAGCAGCGTCCCTGAAGGGCGTCGATACGGTCGTTTCTGCCATTTCAGGTATGATCGGCATACAGCCGGCGATCGCGGCGATCAAGAGCGGAAAGGATGTCGCACTTGCAAATAAAGAAACGATCGTAACGGCAGGACATATCATCATGCCGCTGGCCCGCAGGAAGCACGTGAGGATCCTTCCTGTCGACAGCGAGCACAGTGCTGTTTTCCAGGCTTTGAACGGAGAAGATATGCGTACGGTTGACAAGATCATTCTGACCGCGTCGGGCGGACCGTTCCGCGGCAGAAAGCTAACCGAGCTCCGTGATATAAAACCGGAGGATGCGCTGAAGCATCCGAACTGGGACATGGGCAGCAAGGTTACGATCGATTCGTCGACTCTTGTCAACAAAGGACTTGAGGTCATGGAGGCACGGTGGCTTTTCGGCGTCGATATCGATCAGATCGAGGTCGTTGTCCAGCCTCAGAGCGTCATTCATTCCATGGTACAGTATCGTGACGGTTCTGTCATCGCACAGCTCGGCGTGCCGGACATGAAGCTTCCGATCCAGTATGCGCTGTATTTCCCTCAGAGGCGCCCAATGGAAGGAAATAAACTGGATTTTGCAGAGCTTGCGAAGATTACATTTGAAAAGCCTGATGTCGAAACGTTCCGCGGACTGAAGCTGGGATACGATGCGGGGCGGATCGGAGGGAGTATGCCGACGGTCTACAACGCGGCAAACGAATATGCGGTCGGTCAGTTCCTGCGCGGTGAGATAAAGTACCTGGACATCGCCCGGACGATTGAAACTTGCATGGAATGTCATCATGTAGTAAAATGTCCTTCAATGAATGATATTCTGCAGATCGAGGCAGATACGCGCGCACGGATTGCTGCGGGACTCTGGTAAAGACGTGTTTTGTATTCTGCCGGAAAGAGGTATTGATTGAGTATTGTTATTGCGATCGTGATATTAAGTGTTATCATTATTGTACATGAGCTCGGTCATTTTCTGCTTGCCAGAAAGAACGGCATCACTGTGACAGAGTTTTCTGTCGGCATGGGTCCGCGGATTGTGAGCACAGTAAAGGGAGAGACACGATATTCTCTGCGCGTGCTGCCGTTCGGGGGTTCCTGCATGATGCTCGGAGAAGAGGAAGACAGCAGTGCGGAAGGCTCTTTCGGCAGTAAATCCGTATGGGCCCGCATGGCTGTGATTTTTGCAGGTCCGTTTTTTAATTTTCTGCTTGCGCTTTTCCTGTCCCTGATTGTTGTCGCAGCGTTTGGATATGACAGCCCTGTCATCGGCGACGTTACGGATGGGTATCCGGCGCAGGAGGCCGGCCTTTCGGCCGGCGACAGGATCGTCAGTATAAACGGAAGAACGGTTTTTCTTTTCCGTGATATTAGTGTCTATCTTGGATTTCACCAGGGAGAGTCTGTAAATGTCGTATACGAACGGGATGGCTCCAAATATCAGGCGGAACTGATACCGAAGGCGGATGACGACGGTTATTACCGTATGGGTATCATAAGCACCGGCATGACGAAGGGAAATTTCCTGCAGACGATCCAGTATTCCTTTTATGAGGTCGGCTATTGGATCGATCTGACGTTCCAGAGTCTCGGCATGCTTGTGACAGGGCAGCTAAGCATACACGATATGTCCGGACCCGTAGGGATCGTATCGTATATAGGAACTACGTATCAGGAGAGTGCCGCGGTCAGTGTGGCAGCGGTTTTTGCGAATATGCTGAGCATCGCGATACTTCTGACTGCAAATCTTGGTGTGATCAATCTGCTGCCGCTGCCGGCGCTTGACGGAGGACGACTGATTTTTCTTATCGTCGAAGCGGTGCGCGGAAAGCGGGTAGACCCGGCGAAGGAAGGCATGGTCCATTTTGCCGGATTCGTACTCCTTATGATTTTAATGGTTGTTGTTATGTATAATGATATTCAGACACTTTTCAAGTAATATCAGGCAGGTGAGATGATTTGAAGAAGAAAATCAACAGATTCTATTCGGATATTTTTGATGATAAACAACTGAACCTGATTCTGCCTGAAACTCGGATTTTCTTCTCTGTCCGGAAAGACGGACAGTACAGCGGCAGCTTTATAATTAAAAGCAGGGATTCCAGACGTATCAGAGGCATGGTCTATACGTCTGTTTCCCGTATGCAGTGCAAGGAAACAGGATTTGACAGTGAACTGGTCAAGATCCAGTATACGTTCAACGCCGCGGGACTTCCTGCCGGTGATATTGTAAAAGGGAAATTTTACATTGTAAGCGAAGCAGGCGAATATGAGATCCTGTTTGCCGCTTCCGTGGAGACGCCGTATATCGAGACATCCATGGGAAAAGTCACGAATCTGGAAGAATTTACGAAGCTTGCTGCGTACAATTACAGGGAGGCTACGTCTCTGTTTGCGTCCACACGGTTCCGGGAGCTCCTGGCGCAGGAAAGTCCGGAAGTGATCTATCTTTATGAAGGAATCCGGAAGTTGTCCCTGGAGGCAGATGCGCTTGAAGAATTTCTTGTGGGAACAGGACATAAGGAACAGATGAAACTGTATCTTGGTGCGGGCGAGCGGACATATACGGATCCGGAGCGTTCTCAGAGAGATGTTTTGGAGATTGCGAAGCGTACATGGGGCTACATGGCTGTAACGGTCGAAACGGAGGGGGATTTTATCCGTGCCGACAAGGAAAGGTTTACCACACAGAATTTTACCGGAAACCGTTATGAACTTGAATATTCCATACTTCGGAACCGCCTTCATGAGGGTAAGAATACCGGGTGTATCCGGCTCGTTACGCCGTATGAAGATTATACATATCGTATCATCGTAAGAAATATCCGCATTTCAAAGGAAGAGCTGGCACGGAAGCGTGAGAAGAGACTTCTTGCTGTTTCTCTGCTTCAGAAGTATATTTCATACAGGACAGGCGATGAAACACAGGAAGACTGGTTTCGTGAGAGTATCGGAATACTGGACCGCCTTGAAGCGGGCGCTGAGGAGCCTCCCATAATTCAGCTGATCCGGGTGAATATCTATCTTGAAACAGGCGGCTTCGACAAGGCACAGGAATTACTTGAGCCGTTTGGAAAGCGTCATTGGTCGAAGAACAAAGAATCCGAACTGTGGGGGTATTATGTTTATCTCCAGACACTTGTGAAGCACGATCTGTCGTATTCGATGAAGGCTGCGGATGAGATCCAGAAGCTTTATGACAGGAACGAAGACAGTGCTCTGCTGCTGTGGCTGCTGCTTCAGATCCAGGAATATCTGATCCAGAACGGTGAGCGAAGACTGCAGGTGATTGCAGATCAGTGGGAAAGCCATGGCTTTCATTCCCTTCTGTATCTGGAAGCATACCTTACGATGCGCGAGCAGCCGTCACTGATCGAGCCGCTGACGCCGTTTTCCATTCATGTGCTTGTTTTTGCGAAGAGAAGGGGAATCCTTACAAAAGAAGTCGCGGCGGGAATCGCACTTTCGATTTCTCATCAGAGAGAGTTTCAGCCGCTGCTTTTTGAAATACTGGAAGGCTGCTACAAGATCCATCCGACGACAGAGATCGTTTCGGCTATCTGCCGCTATCTGATCATGGGTCATAAGACGGAGGCGGAATACTTTGAATGGTATGAGAAGGGTGTGATGGCAGGTCTTCATATCGCGCGGCTTTATGAGTTTTATATGTATTCAGTCGACGAGGAGGAGGGCATGGCCCTTCCGCAGGCGATTTACCTGTATTTCAGTCATCAGAATGAACTGAATGCGAGCAAGAAGGCATTTTTATATTCCAATTTGATTCGTCATATGGAGAAGTATCCGGAAATCTACGAGAATATGAAGGGTCAGATCGAAGATTTTACGCGCTTTCAGCTGCGGTCCCGCAAGATCACGGCAAACTTACGTATCCTGTACCGGCATTTCCTGCCGATGTGGGAACTTGACAATGAGCAGAAGCACGCACTGTCAGACATTCTGTATACGTATGAAATCAAATCGTCCAGTCCGAAGATCAAACAGATCACGGTCCTGAACCATGATTTGCTTTATTCTTATACAGCACCGTGTTTTGGAGGAGCGGCACAGGTTATGATCTATTCCAAGAAAGATCATATTATCCTTCAGGACGGCAAGGGCAAAATCTACTACAGGACGATGGACTACGATATTACGCGGATGTTCCCGGAAGACCGGTATCTTCAGGAATTTAAAGAGGAGTATCTCGGCCACATCGGCATTATGCTGGATATGTGTTCTTCCGGGGAAATTACGGAGGGCAACGCGGAGTTTTATGAGAACCTTGTGAAATTCGACGGGCTGCGCGAGAGCGCGAAACGCAGCATCAAGCGTGATCTTCTGTTTTATTTTTACAAGCTTGACAACATCAAGGGCATCAATCATTATCTGCCCGAAGTGGACGATACTGCGCTCGGAGTGAAGTACAGAAGTTCTCTTGTAGGAATTTACCTGCATTTAAACCAGCTTAAGAAGGCATTTGAAACAATACGGAAATACGGGTACAAGGAGCTTGACATCAAATATCTGCTCGAGCTGTGCAGCCGGTATATTAAAGAAGAATATTTCAAAGAGAACGAACTGCTGATGGATGCCTGTTTCTACTGCTTTGACCAGGAGCATTATGACAGTACGATCCTGGAATATCTGGTTGAGTATTACTGCGGCAGGACGGAGAACATGAAGCGGATCTGGACAGTCGCGGAACAGATGGAATACAATACGCATAATCTGGAAGAACGTATCCTGACGCAGATGCTTTTTACAGAGCAGGTCATCGGAGAAGAGAAGATTTTTTACAATTATTATATCCACGGCGGCAACGACAAGGTAAAGAAGGCCTATCTGTCCTATAAATCATATGGGTACTTCGTTAAGAAACAGCTGCTGGACAGCCGTTTCTTTGAATATATCGAGACAGAGTATGCCCGGGAAGAGGAAATCAATCTTTCCTGCAAGCTGGCAAGTCTTAAGTATTATGCGGGGCAGAAAGTCGAGGATCCGCTGACGCGCAGAATGCTTGAGGAATTTATGGCGGACTGCAGAACGGAAGGCTTTTTCTTCTCCTATTTCCAGCAGTACGATGAGAATCTGCTTCGGAAATTTTCTCTGAATAACCGCATTATCGTGCAGTATCAGGGAATGGAGCGGTCAAAGGTCACGATTTTCTACGCGATCCATAAGGCGGACGAGCATGTCAGCGGCTATACCGAGGAGATCATGCCGCAGACATACCATACGTACTTTTTAAAAGAGTTCCTGCTGTTTACAGGGGAAATTCTTCAGTATTATATCGTGGAAGAGAATGAAGAAGGAAGCCGTGTCGTGGAAGTAAATATGATCCGGCAGGAGGAAGAGTTTGCTGATTTTACAGGGCGTTTCTCTGCAATCAACAGGATCCTGAAGGAAAAATATCCCGAGACACTGCTGGAAGAATATGAACGCAGAAATTATCTTGTTACACAGCTGTTCCGTGAAATGTAGCTTGGAAAGGAGATTCGCGTGAAGAAGAACTGCCGGATCGTCGGCTATGACCTGAATTTTAAATACTGCCAGATCTCGTTCAGCGGCTCTTATAATGACGAACCCGAGACACTGTACCTTCTTGACGAGAAGGAAGGTACGGAGCTTCCGCTTATGATAGGACGGGCAGAAGAAGGCGCCGGCTGGGTTACGGGTACGGAGGCAGAACGTCTCGAGACGATAAAGGAAGGTATTGTCGTCAAGGACCTGCTCCGCAAGAGCCTTGCCAAGGAAATGGTACCGGTCGGGGAAGAAGAAATCAGTGCCGTAGTGCTCCTTGCGGAATTTGTAAAATCGAGTCTGCAGAAGATTTATCTGCCGGATGCCGATGAATATACGACGTATCTCGTTTTTACGACACCAAAGGTCAATGAAGATATTATTATGCTGCTGAAGGGAATCGCAGGTCACCTTGGCATCCCGAAGAATCAGGTCTTTGTACAGGATTACAAGGAGAGCTTCTATGACTATGTCTGTCATCAGCCGCGGGAACTGTGGAACTACGAAGTTGCGCTTTTCGGGTTTGATGACTCCGGCATGTATGCATATAAGATGATAAAAGAACCGCTTCCGAAAGGACGGAAGAAGGAACTTGTATCGATGCGGGAGGAATTCCGCGGCGATATCCGGAATGAACGGGAGTGCGACAGAAGCTTTTCTGATTTCGTGCGGAGATTTTTCGGGAAGAGTCTGATTTCGTCTGTTTTTCTGATCGGACGGGAATTTGAAGACGAATGGTATCACACGACACTCCAGCTGCTGTGCAACGGGCGCCGTGTTTTCCGCGGCCGGAATCTGTACAGCAAGGGCGCGTGCTACGGCGTTTTCCGCAAGAATGGGGCCGTTCGGCCGGATGCTGTTTATATCGATGACTACAAGACGGTATCGCAGATCAGTCTCCGGCTCAGAGTCCAGGGAAGAGAACAGTGGTATCCGATCGTGTTTCAGGGGGAAAACTGGTATGAGGTCAACAGAGGCATTGAGTTTCTGGTTGATCAGCAGACGGAACTGCTTGTACAGGTCGAAACGATCGGAAAGAATATGCCGAAGCAGGAGGTCATTCCGCTGGAAGGTCTGTTTGAAAAACAGAGACGGACGACGCGGCTGTACCTGGAAGTGATTTTCATTTCAAAAAACCGCTGCCGCATTATGATTCACGATGTAGACTTTGGAGAAATCCGAAAGGCTTCCGGCTATGAATTGATGCATAACCTGCAGCTTGACAGTATCGAGGGATAGCTGACGGCGGGAAAGGAAGACTGTAATGGGGTGCTTTATACTTTGTCATGAGAAGAAAGCGAACAAACCGTATTATCTGGAAGATATCCATCTGAATATCTATACGATCGAAGAGCTTTGCTTTTATCTGTGCAATAATCTTTTTCTGCTCAACAAGAGCATCATGAACAAGAAGCTCTGCACCTGGATCGACGAAGAGCTGGATATGAGTTATCTGGCGTCGTCTCTGATCGCTTCGCTTCCGAGCATGACGCTCAGCCGTTTCGTAACTGCGATCCTGCAGTCGGTCGGATTCTGTGACGATGATGAACTGGATGAGATCACGCACACGCTTCAGTCTCTGAAGGATCAGCCGGAGGAGGAGCAGCGGAAGCGGAAGGCGGACAACCTTCTCAAGAACGGGAAATACGAAGCGGCAAACCGTGAATATGAACGGATCCTGAAATCAAAGGACAATAAGCTCGGCAACGACTTTTACGGGAGGATCCATCATAATATGGGTGTTTCCTATGCGCGGCAGTTCCTTTTTCAGGAGGCTTCCGAAGAATTCCTGACGGCGTATCAGCTCGCGGGCAAGGAAGAAATGCTGAAGGAATACCTTTGTGCCTGCAATATGTATATGTCGGAGGATGAGTTCCGTGAATTGATCGGAGACAGCGCGGTTTATGACAACGTCGCGCTTCGCATGCGCAATGAATTCAACGAACAGGACCGTCAGTACAGATTCTTTCAGGAACAGAAGCAGCACAGCTACCAGCCGGTCCGGAAGAAGATTGAAGAGATCAAAGAAGAATACAGAAAAAGTCTGCTTTAAGGCTGTTGTATACCTTGTAATCTGCCGGATGCAGGCGTATAATATAGCTGTAAGAACAAGTAAAACCTGGGATGTTCGATGATTCTGTATTTTTGAACCTACACTTTTTTTACGGGATTCCTATATTTCTGATCATATGTCAGGCCGCCTCCTGAGCGGAAGACAGAAGTTCAGATGCGGTCGCCCACCTGGCTTTGAGCTAGGACTCAAAAAACAGAAAACGGCATTTTGGGCGATAATAAAGAAGAAGCAGCTGTATATGCAGCTGCTTTTCTGTAATCAGGAGTGATTACGTGAAGCGGTACAAGGAAATAGCCCGTCGGATTAACAAAGACATAACGAATGACCAAATCGGAACAAACGCATCGGCGGCTGCCTTTTTTATCATGCTTTCCTTTATTCCCTGCATTCTGGTCCTTTTTACGCTGATGAAATATACGGCTGTTGCACAGGGTGAGCTGACGGAAGCGGCGGAGCAGATCATTCCCGCGAATATCACACCGGTGATCGAGAGCATTTTTGAGGAGGTCAGCCATTACTCCGCTGCGGTCATCCCGGTCAACATCATTTTTGCCATGTGGTCGGCCGGCATGGGAGTACTGGCCATCACGAACGGGCTTAACGCAGTGCACAGTACGAAGGAAACGAGAGGATATTTCTTTACACATATCCGTGCCGCGTTTTATACGTTTATCATACTTCTGGCAGTCATTGTTTCTCTGACGCTGATCGCGTTCGGCGGTTTCGCCATGGATCTGGCAGTTCGGTATCTGCCTTCCGTTCCGGCCTCGCTCCTTTATCTGTTTCACATCCGTTTCTTTATTGGTTTTGCCGCCGTCGTAATGATTACGCTTGTTATGTATAAATTTCTGCCGAACAAGAAGATCCGTTTCTGGGGGGAACTTCCGGGAGCCTTGATCTGCGCGGCAGGATGGCTGATCTGCTCCTGGATCATATCCGTCTATCTTCGAATTTTCACGGGATTTTCAAGCATGTACGGCAGCCTCACGACGATCGTTCTGATTATGATGTGGCTCTATTTTTCAATGTATATTCTGCTGATCGGCGCTGAGATCAACAGATGGCTGCGGGAAAAACACCATATCGTTGAAAAACCTTGACAGAATTCGTTTCTGTGATAGAATGCTTTTATAGATAAAAAGCCATGAATGTGTTCAGTAGTGGCTTGTTTTCCGCCAGAGAGAGGGGGCACATGCTGGAAGCTTCCTCCGGTTCAGACAAGTCATGAATTTCTCCACAGGAGCCGCATCTTGAAAGAGATGACGTACATGCACGTTACGCATACAAGAGCCTGCTTTTAGAAAGCGGGAAACAGGGTGGTACCGCGGAATATCCGTCCCTGATGCAGAATAATGCATCAGGGATTTTCTTTTGCCGAAGTACGGGCCGGAGCCGGGGCGCAGTACGCCGGCAGAAACAATTATAATCGAATCAGGAGGAATGACGAAACCATGAAAGACAAGCTGCAGCAGATACGGGAAGAAGCGATCCGCCAGATCGAAGCATCGGATGTCCCCGAGAAATTAAACGACGTACGTGTCCGTTTCCTTGGCAAGAAGGGGGAGCTCACGGCCGTGCTGAAGGGAATGAAGGATGTTTCACCGGAGGACAGGCCTAAAATCGGACAGATGGTCAACGAAACAAGAGAAGCGATCGAACATGTTCTCTCGGAAAGAAAGCAGAAGATGGATGAAGCACTTCTCGAAGCGAGGCTCAAGGGAGAAGAGATCGACGTATCGCTTCCGGCCAGAAGGACCGGCATCGGTCATCGTCATCCGAATACGATCGCCCTGGAGGAAGTAGAGCGGATTTTTGTCGGCATGGGGTATGAAGTCGTGGAAGGACCTGAAGTCGAATACGACGAGTATAACTTTACGAAGCTGAATATTCCGCCGGATCATCCTGCAAAGGATGAGCAGGATACATTTTACATCAATAAGGATATCGTTCTTCGTACACAGACGTCGCCCGTTCAGGCCAGAGTCATGGAGCAGGGACGTCTGCCGATCCGTATGATCGCGCCGGGCCGTGTTTTCCGTGCCGATGAGGTCGATGCGACCCATTCACCTTCTTTTCATCAGATTGAAGGCCTTGTGATCGACAAGGGAGTGACGTTTGCCGATCTGAAGGGCACGCTTGAGGTGTTTGCAAAGGAACTTTTCGGAGAAGAAACGAGAACGAAGTTCCGTCCGCATCATTTCCCGTTTACAGAACCGAGTGCGGAAGTGGATGTGAGCTGTTTCAAGTGCGGCGGCAAGGGATGCCGTTTCTGCAAAGGCTCGGGATGGATCGAGATCCTTGGCTGCGGAATGGTCCATCCGCATGTGCTGGAAATGTGCGGAATCGACCCGAAAGTATACAGCGGCTTTGCGTTCGGAGTCGGACTCGAGCGGATCGCACTGCTTAAATACGAAATCGATGACATGCGGCTTCTCTATGAAAACGACATACGTTTTCTGAAGCAGTTTTAGGCGGGAGGAGAAGAAGAGATGAATACTTCATTATCGTGGATCAATGCATATGTACCGGAAATGAATGTGACGCCGCAGGAGTTCTGCGATGATATGACACTTTCCGGAACGAAAGTGGAATCATTTGATGTTCTTGACAAGGATCTTTCCAAAATCGTCGTCGGAAAGATTCGGAAGATCGAAAATCATCCGAACGCGGACAAGCTTGTCATCTGCCAGGTGGATATTGGGGACAGTACGATCCAGATCGTTACAGGTGCGCCGAATGTATCGGAAGGCATCAACGTGCCGGTCGTTCTTGACGGAGGCCGTGTCGCGGGAAGTCACGACGGCACGATGACGCCCGGAGGCATCAAAATCAAGAAGGGAAAGCTTCGCGGAGTCGAATCATGCGGAATGATGTGTTCGATCGAAGAGCTTGGGTCATCACGTGAAATGTATCCGGATGCGCCGGAATCAGGCATTTACATTCTTCCGCAGGATGCGGTGCCAGGGAGCGACGCGCTGGAACTCCTTGGTCTTCATGATGCTTTTTTTGAATTTGAAATCACATCGAACCGTGTCGACTGCTGCAGTGTGATCGGGATTGCACGGGAAGCAGCGGCGACGTATAACCTTCCGTTTGTGCCGCCTGCGGTGAAAGAAACAGGAAACGCGGAGGATATCCATGATTTCGTCCGTGTTGACGTTCAGGATGCGGATCTCTGTCCGCGTTACTGCGCGCGGATGGTGCGCAATATCCGACTGGCTCCGTCGCCGGCCTGGATGCAGCACCGGCTTGCTGCGAGCGGGATCCGCCCTATCAACAATATCGTTGACATTACAAATTATGTAATGGATGAGTATGGTCAGCCGATGCACGCGTATGATCTGGACACGGTGAAGAACCATGAAATCGTTGTCCGCAGGGCATCCGCGGGCGAGAAGTTTACGACGCTCGACGGACAGGAACGCCGGATGGATGATACGGTGCTTATGATCTGTGACGGGGAAAAGGCGATCGGGATCGCGGGAATCATGGGCGGCGAAAACTCCATGATAACGGACAGCGTCAAAACAATGCTTTTTGAAGCAGCTGCGTTCAACGGACCGAATATCCGGCGGTCATCAAAGAAAATCGGACTGCGTACGGATGCATCCGGTCTCTTCGAAAAGGGTCTTGATCCGGAAAATGCGCAGGCAGCGATCGACCGTGCGTGCCAGCTGATCGAAGAACTGGACGCGGGAGACGTTGTCGGCGGTATGATCGATGTCGGCTCTGCGAAAAAACAGCAGGAAAGAGTGAAATTCGAGCCGGACAAGATCAACAGCCTCCTCGGAACAGATTTAAGCCGGGAAGAACAGCTGGAGTACTTAAGCCGTGTGGAACTTATCTGTGATCCGGATACGAATGAAATTCTGGTTCCGGGCTTCCGTCAGGATGTTCATAGAATGGCTGATCTTGCGGAAGAGGTTGCGAGATTCTACGGGTACGACAACATTCCGACTACGCTGCCGCACGGGGAAGCGACTGCAGGAAAGCTGTCTTATAAGCTCAGAGTGGAGCAGACGGCGAGAGATGTGGCGGAGTACTGCGGCTTCAGCCAGGGCATGTGCTATTCCTTCGAAAGTCCGAAATCCTTTGACAAGCTGATGATTCCCAAAGAATCCGGCTACAGGAAGGCGATCGCGATCCAGAATCCGCTCGGAGAGGATTTCAGCATCATGAGAACGCTGTCCCTGAACGGGATGATGACCTCGCTTTCGCTGAATTACAACAGACGGAACAAGGCGGTAAAGCTGTATGAGCTTGGCAATGTGTATCTGCCGGAAAGCCTTCCGATTACCGAGCTTCCGGATGAACGCATGCAGTTTACGCTGGGAATGTACGGCAGCGGTGATTTCTTTGATATGAAAGGTGTGATCGAAGAGTTCCTGGAGAAAGTCGGCATGAAGAAGAAATGTACGTATGATCCCAGTGAAAAGCGGCCGTTCCTTCATCCCGGCCGTCAGGCAGAGATCATATATGGGCATACGGCGCTTGGATTTCTCGGAGAGGTTCATCCTCAGGTATGCAGAAATTATGCGATCGACGAACGCGTGATCATAGCGGTGCTTGACATGCCGGAAATCGTGGCGCTTTCCTCATACGACAGGAAATACTCGGGCATTGCCAGATATCCTGCCGTCAACCGCGACATCAGTATGACGATGATGCGCAGTCAGATGGTAAGCGGTGTGGAAAATGCGATCGAAAAGAACGGCGGCCCGTATCTTGAGCATTATGAACTTTTTGATATCTATGAAGGAAGCCAGATAAAAGAAGGCTTTAAATCCGTGGCTTATTCGCTTACCTTCCGGGCAAAGGACAAGACGCTTGAGGAAGCAGAAGTAAGCGAGGCCATGGCACGGATCGTAAAGGCGCTTGAGGATATGCAGATCGAACTGCGTAAATAGCTGAATACAGTAAGAGAGAATAACAGAATGAAACGACAGGATTTTTATTTTGAACTGCCGAAAGAACTGATCGCACAGGATCCGATCTCCGACCGGAGTGCTTCCAGACTCATGGTTCTTGACAGGCAGACAGGAGCGGTCACGCACAGGATCTTCCGTGATATCGCCGAATACTTAAAACCAGGCGACTGCCTGGTTCTGAATGATACGAAAGTAATCCCGGCGCGGCTGATCGGAAACCGTGCCGGTACGGAAGGAAAGATCGAGGTTCTGCTCCTTGTGCGGCGCGGCGATGATACATGGGAGACACTTGTTAAGCCGGGAAAGAAAGCGAAAATCGGAACCGAGATCATTTTCGGAGACGGACTTCTGAAAGGTACCGTGACAGATGTTGTGGATGAGGGAAACCGTCTGATCCATTTCACGTACGACGGAATCTTTGAAGAAGTGCTGGACAGACTGGGACAGATGCCGCTGCCGCCGTATATTACCCACGAATTGAAGGATAAAAACCGCTATCAGACGGTATATGCCTGTCATAACGGTTCGGCGGCCGCACCGACGGCCGGTCTTCACTTCACAAAAGACCTGCTTCATTCCCTGAATGAAAAGGGCGTCGAAACCGCATTTCTGACGCTTCATGTCGGGCTCGGAACATTCCGTCCCGTAAAAACGGACGACATACAGGATCACCATATGCATTCGGAGTACTATATCATACCTCAGGAGGCTGCCGACAAGATCAACCGAACGAGAAAACAAGGCGGCCGCATCATTGCCGTCGGGACAACGAGCTGCCGCACACTGGAATCGGCCGCGGAGCCGGATGGTTATCTGCCGGCAAAAAGCGGCTGGACGAATATTTTTATTTATCCCGGGTATCAGTTCCGCGTCATGGACGGTCTGATCACAAATTTCCATCTGCCGGAATCTACGCTGATCATGCTGGTATCTGCTTTCGCCGGCCGTGATCATGTGCTTGCGGCTTATCAGGAAGCGATCCGGGAACAGTACAGATTCTTCTCATTCGGTGACGCGATGCTGATCATCTGACGGGAAATTTACCGGATCCAGAGCATGAAGAATGGCGGACGGAGTGTTCGCCTCTGCGTGCAGAAAATACTGCGGTTCGTGGATATCGGCGAGATAATGGGCATCTGAATCGCAGATGAAACGGCAGGACTCCAGATAGGAGTTCTGCTTTTTTAATTGCTCCCATTTGGACGGGTCGCTGATTTCGGCACAGGTAAACCGGCTGTCAGGCGGCACGGAGCCGAGGTTGGAAAGAAGAGAATTGGAGCTCTTGTCGATATGGGCCGGGATCATAATGCCGCCAAAGGATGAAGTGAGCGGGGTAAGCTCGTCAAAGGATATGGAGGTGGCGTTGATTAAAAGCAGCGGTTCTTCACCGGAAGGGTTGTCCTCTTCATCCATGATGATCTGATGTCCGAAGATTTCAGGCCGGTTTGTGACCGGCTGGATTCTCTCATGGACGTATGAGTCGAAGGCAAGTGCCCTTTCCAGAACCGGGAAAAGGCAGAGCGCGTGGACCTCTTCACTTGTTGTAAGCTCCATGCCTGGAATGAAGGTGATCCCGAAGGCCGCAGCGTAAGCGGCAGCGGCAGGGCAGTTGCGGGCCGTATTGTGATCCGTAAGCGCGATAACGGAAAGTCCTTTGACGGAAGCCATTCCTGCAATGTTCGCAGGTGTCATGTCATCGTCACCGCACGGAGAAAGGCAGGAGTGAATGTGGAGGTCGTATGAAAAGCTGTTCATGACTGCAGGATGCGGTATGCATCAAGCGCCGTTTCGAAAACCGGCAGTCCGGATGAAAGGACCGTGATATCCTCCTGTACCGCGCGGGCTGCTGCGGCCTCGTCAAGAGAGGCTCCCTCTGCGAGAATGATACAGCCTGTTTCATTGAGCGACGCTACCGCAAGTGTGTTGATATTGCCCATGACCGTTACCCAGACACAGCCCTTGCTGCCTCTTCCCATGGCAAGGCTCAGCAGATCACAGCAAAAAGGCTTCGTAAGCTCCGTGTCACCGCACGAGCCTTCGTGGATAACTTTGAAATCAATCTTTTTGATAAATGTCTTTAATTTCATTCAGATCACTCTTTCGGCTGAATTCTACATCGAGGGAAAGCATTTCGACCCAAAGCTGGTCGATCTGCTTCTGCAGTGCGTCAAGACAGCCAATATCCGGATTACTGCTGCGCAGCTGCTTGACTTCGGATGATAATCGGTCGATTTCATCCGCAAGTTCATGGATCGTATCACGGTAAATATAAATACAGTCGTTGACCGACGCATTTCCGCGTACGATATCTTCGGCCAGAGCCCGGCATGTGGGTGCCCCGCAGGAACCGCAGTTAAAGCCGGGAAAGCGTTTCTTAAGCATTTCGACAGAACTGAGAAGCGAAATGCCTTCTTTCATGGTCTTTCCGAGACGGTAGACATCATTGAATTCGACCTTCTGATTCCAGTACATTTCGGGAACTTCTCCCAGATCGGCTTCGCTTATCCTGCTTCCGATACTCTTGTTGAGACGGCGCAGTCTCTCGCGGGCAACGTAAGGATTCTCGACGGTCAGGGCACCGCCCAGGCAGCTGCCGGGACATGCGTGAAGATCGATAAAGTCGTAATCCTGGTATTTATCGTTCTCAAGGTCTTCCAGAATCTTAAGAACATTTTCCAGCCCTTCGGCCGTCAGACGGTTGTCGGAAACTTCATTGTAGTTGCTTCCGCCGCTGTCGATCCAGCCGATCTTCGTCCGGTCCAGGTCAAAAACCCTCATGGGGTTTGAACCGATCTCGTTCATGATCGGAAGCATTTTGGGATACAGATAGGAAATCGCAATATTGCCGTCGATTTCACTTCTGCGCACACCGAGAGGCGACTGTGCATAAGCGATGGTGGACGGGCACGGGCTGATATGGATAATGCCGATCTTCTCGCGCGGCAGTCCGGTCGTTCTCATTGCCTTGTCAAGCGCGATTTCTGCGGCGACTTCCATTGGCTGCCGGATCGGAAGAAGGTGATCGACGAGGTTCGGAAAACGGACCCGTATCAGACGGGTGATCGTGAAACAGTAGGAATTGATATAGGGACGTCCCTCCGGGTGCGCCGCAATGTAGGCGGCAGCCGCTTTGTCGACAAAGTGCTTCGGAATACCGATGTCGCTGACATTGTCAAATCCCAGGCGGAGAAGTGCCGTTGCAACGATGTTGATATCGTTCAGATTGTTGAACTGAGCATAAAGCGCGTGGGAAGGAATTGCCACGGCATATTCATATTTCTTTAGAATATCAAGTGTGTCAAAGCTGCATCGCTTCGCACGGCGGACGCATTTACGGACACATTCACCGCAGTCGATGCAGAATTTATCTGTTATATGTGCCTTGCCGCTGCGGATGCGGATCGCTTCCGTAGGACAGAACTTCAGGCAATGGCTGCAGCCGTTGCACCGTGATTTATCAACATAGACTGAGTGGAAGAACTCGTCCTTCTCAGGTGAATCACGCATGGTATGATCGCCCTCCTTACGCAGTATTCTTACAGGTTAACCGTCATCGTAATGGTGGTTCCAACCCCGATTTCCGTATCGATGTGCATGGAATCCGAATTCTTGAGCATATTGGGAAGACCCATTCCTGCTCCGAAGCCAAGGTTGCGGACATCATCAGTGGCAGTGGAATAACCTGCCTGCATGGCTTTGTCGACATCTTTGATTCCGGGACCGACATCTTTCAGGATCATTTCGACGCACGATGGATTGATATTAACGGTTATTTCACCGCCTTTGGCATGGATGACCATATTGATCTCACCCTCATACATACAGATGGAAACTTTCCGGAGAATGTCGGGCGGAACTCCGATCGCACGAAGTTTATTCTTGGCGTCGCTGCTGGCGCTGCCTACAGCGTTGTAATCGTCGGCAAGTACTTTGTATTTGAACTGAATGCGCCCGCTGTCATCATTGCTCATTGCATCTGCCCGCCTTTGATGCCTGCCTCGTACAGAATTCCGGATGAAGTAAACATTGTATATTCAGTTTGAAGAAGAACCATATTGTTATCCTCGGCCATCGAGATCATCTGATCGTCCGGCATTTTCCCGCGTACGAAAATAATACAGGACATATCCAGCATTTCTGCCGTACGGATAACCTGTGCGTTGCAAAGTCCGGAAAGAAGCATCTTGTAGCCGTTTGCAAAAGCAAGAACATCGCTCATCAAATCGCAGGCAAAGGCTGAAGTGACGTCGGTGTCTATAAAAGCTCCGCCGGTCAGTACCTTTGCGTTCAGAAGGTGGGCTGCGTCAGCGATTTTCATTGTTTATACCTCCGTTGTCATTAAGAAATCGTCAAAAAGCTCTAAAACAAATATAGCACAGTGAACAGGCCAATTCAATTAAAAACAAAAACGCTTCCAATTACGAAAATAATTTTGCATAAAAAAAAGAATTTGTCGTGAAAAAAAACAGTGGATAAGTAATGAAAAGTGAGTTATTATTATAACGTACAATAATTAACAAACTTTTTGGATATTTCATTGTACAATGTTGAGTAACTGTTAGACACATTTTGTAAGGAGGTTCATGCATGAGCTTTAAAAAGACGACTGTTCCGTTTCAGGGAACCAAGGAACAAGAGCAGCAGCTTAGACAGGCTATTGATGAGCTGCGAGATGAAAAGGGGGCATTGATGCCCATCATGCAGCGCGCGCAGGAAATCTACGGATACCTGCCGATTGAGGTGCAGACCATTATTTCCAATGAACTGGAGATTCCGTTGGAGAAGATTTATGGTGTTGCAACTTTTTACTCACAATTCAATCTGAATCCCAAGGGGCGCTATAAGATTTCTGTATGCCTTGGGACCGCCTGCTACGTAAAGGGCTCAGGTACCATTTATTCAAAGCTTTCCGAAAAGCTTGGGATCAGCGGAGGTCAGTGTACACCGGACGGGAAATTCTCTCTGGATGCGTGCCGCTGCCTCGGAGCCTGCGGACTTGCACCTGTCATGACGATTAACGGTACCGTTTATGGCAGGGTCACAGAAGAAAAGCTTGATGAAATTCTTGCGAAATACGAATAATCATGATGACGGAAATTTCTTTGAATATTCTGGATATTGCGGAAAACTCTACATCGGCCGGCGCCGGTCTTGTTGAGATATTTGTGGAGATCGACGAAGCAGAGAATTATCTTAAGACAACGATAAAAGACAATGGGTGCGGGATGTCGGAAGAACAGCTTTCACATGTGACGGATCCCTTTTATACGACAAGGACCACCAGAAAAGTAGGGCTTGGCATACCTTTTTTCAAAGAGGCGGCCGAACTGGCCGGAGGTTCGTTCCGGATCGAATCGGAATGTGGGAAAGGGACGACCGTTGAAGCAGTGTTTGAGTACAGCAATATCGACCGGATGCCGCTGGGAGATATCAACGGTACGATTCGCACGCTGATCGAGGGTCATCCGGAAGTAGATTTTCTTTATACGTACAGGCACAACGGAAGCGGATATGAGATGGACACACGTCAGATGCGGGAGATGCTCGGGGATGTCCCTCTTAACGCGCCGGAGGTGCTGCAGTATATTTCGGAATATTTGAGTGAAAATAAGCAGGAAACAGATACAGCGGCAGATAAGGAGGTTATAAAATGAAGTCTTTGGAGGAATTAAAGGCTATTCGAATAAAAATGCAGGGACAGGTCGGACTCCGTTCGGAGGATTCGACCCAGACGCGCGTGGTCGTCGGTATGGCTACATGCGGGATCGCAAGCGGTGCAAGACCGGTGCTTACGACGCTTTCGGACGCGGTACAGTCAAAGCAGCTTAAGAATGTGGTCGTTACGCAGACCGGCTGTATCGGACTCTGCCAGTATGAGCCGATCGTAGAAGTCTTTGAACCGGGGAAAGAGAAGATCACATATGTTCATATGAACCCGGAAAAAGCGCTCGACGTTGTCAACAAACACCTGATCGGCGGACATCCGGTCACATCGTACATGCTGCAGAGCAGTGAAGCATAGCCAAAGGAGGCGGAAAAATGTTTCGTTCACACGTACTGGTCTGCGGAGGAACAGGATGTACATCCTCCGGCAGTCAGAAAGTAATGGATAAGCTTAACAAAGAGCTTAAGAGAAAGAATCTTGAAACGGAAGTTTGCGTCGTTCCTACAGGGTGCCACGGGCTCTGTGCGCTCGGGCCGATCATGATCGTTTATCCCGACGGAACGCTTTATACAAAGGTTACAGAGGAAGATATTCCGGAAATCGTGGAAGAACACCTTTTAAAGGGAAGACCGGTCGAGCGTCTTGTGTATGATGAGACAGTTTCCGAAACAGGGCTTCGTTCTTTAAACGAAACGAACTTCTACAAGAAACAGCACCGTATTGCACTGCGCAACTGCGGTATCATCAATCCGGAGAATATCGACGAATATATCGGAACGGGCGGATATGAAGCACTCGGCAAAGTACTTACCGAGATGAAGCCGCAGGATGTAATCCAGACGCTGATCGACAGCGGTCTTCGCGGCAGAGGCGGCGCGGGCTTCCCGACAGGGCGCAAATGGCAGTTTGCAGCGATGAATGAGGCAGATCAGAAATACGTATGCTGCAATGCCGATGAAGGCGACCCCGGTGCATTTATGGACCGTTCCGTTCTGGAAGGTGATCCGCATGTTGTGCTTGAAGCCATGGCAATTGCCGGCTATGCGATCGGTTCCACGCAAGGATACATTTATGTCAGGGCAGAGTACCCGATCGCCGTTCAGAGACTGACGATCGCGATCAAGCAGGCCAAGGAGTACGGTCTTCTCGGAGAGCATATTTTCGATACAGATTTCTCATTTGATATTGAACTTCGCCTCGGCGCGGGTGCATTTGTCTGCGGTGAAGAAACAGCGCTGATGCGCTCGATCGAAGGAAACCGCGGCGAGCCGCGTCCTCGTCCTCCGTTCCCGGCTGTCAAGGGATTGTTCGACAAGCCTACGATCCTGAACAACGTGGAAACATGGGCAAACATTCCGCAGATCATACTGAACGGACCGGAATGGTTTTCATCCATGGGCACCGAGAAATCAAAAGGTACGAAAGTCTTTGCTCTCGGCGGCAAGATCCGCAACACCGGTCTTGTTGAGATTCCGATGGGTACGACGCTTCGCGAGATTATTTTCGATATCGGCGGCGGCATCCCGAACGGAAAGAAATTCAAAGCGGCACAGACGGGCGGTCCGTCCGGCGGCTGCATTTCTGCCGAAAATCTGGATGTGCCGATCGATTATGACAACCTGATCAAGATCGGTTCCATGATGGGATCGGGCGGCCTTATCGTTATGGATGAGGATAACTGCATGGTCGATATCGCCAAGTTCTTCCTGCAGTTTACAGTCGATGAATCATGCGGAAAATGTACGCCGTGCCGTGTCGGAACGAAGCGTATGCTGGAGATACTCGATAAGATCACATCCGGAAAAGCAACGATGGATGACCTCGATAAACTGGAAGAGCTCTGCTATCATGTGAAAGAGAATTCACTCTGCGCGCTCGGCCAGTCGGCACCGAATCCGGTTCTTTCCACACTTCGCTATTTTCGTGATGAGTATGTAGCGCATATCGTGGACAAGAGATGCCCGGCCGGTGTCTGCAAGGCTCTTTTGTCATATAAGATCGATCCTGACAAGTGCAGAGGATGCACGCTTTGCGCCCGCAACTGTCCGGTCGGCGCGATCACCGGCGTTGTTCGCGAGCCGCACGTCATTGATCATGAGAAATGCATTAAGTGCGGTACATGTATGGATAACTGTAAATTCGGCGCAATTTCTAAAGAGTGACGGAGGTGATGGAAATGGCTGATATTTCTTTGAAAATTAACGGAATTGATGTGACGGCCCCGGAAGGAACTACGATTCTGGAGGCTGCCCATATGGCAGGCATTGACATTCCGACACTCTGCTATCTTAAGGATATCAATGAAGTCGGCGACTGCCGCATGTGCGTTGTTGAAGTAAAGGGTGCGCGCTCTCTGGTTGCATCCTGTATGTATCCGATCAGTGAAGGACTTGAAGTCTGGACGAATACGGAGAAGGTTTTGAAGTCACGGAGACTGACTCTTCAGCTGATCCTGTCCAATCATGATCAGCGCTGTCTTTCCTGCATCCGCAGCGGCAACTGCGAGCTGCAGCATCTTTCCAAGGAGCTCGGTGTTGAGGACGAGCATTATTACGAGGGAGAGAGAAGACATTATGAACTTGATACGTCAGCGATCCATATGATTCGGGATGACAACAAGTGTATTCTCTGCCGCAGATGTGTTGCAGCGTGTTCCAGTGTCCAGGGAATCGGTGTTATCGGAACGAATAACCGTGGATTCAAGTCCAACATCAGCTGCGCGTTTGAAATGGGATTAGGCTCGACCGCCTGTGTAAACTGCGGGCAGTGCGTAGTTGTCTGCCCTACCGGTGCATTGTATGAGAAGGACGATACGGATAAGATCGAAGAAGCGCTGTCCGATCCTGATAAATTCGTAGTCGTGCAGACGGCACCTTCAATCCGGGCGACACTCGGTGAAGAGTTCGGTTTCCCGATCGGAACAGACGTAGAGGGGAAAATGGTAGCATCTCTCCGCAGGCTTGGCTTTGACCGGGTATTTGATACAGACTTCTCTGCTGATTTAACGATCGTGGAAGAAGCAAACGAATTTGTAGAACGTGTCCAGAACGGCGGAGTTCTTCCTATGATCACATCGTGCTCTCCTGGATGGGTAAAATTCTGTGAGGAATATTATCCGGAAATGAAGGACAATCTGTCGACGTGCAAATCTCCCCAGCAGATGTTCGGTGCGATTACGAAGACGTACTATGCAAGAAAAATGGGACTTGATCCAAAGAACATTTTCTGCGTCGGCGTTATGCCGTGTACGGCAAAGAAATTCGAAATTCTGCGTGACAATCAGTCGGCGGCAGGATGCCAGGATGTCGATGTAGCGATTACGACGAGAGAGCTTGCCCGCATGATCAAACGTGCCGGAGTCGATTTATACAATATCCACGAAGAAGAATTTGACGATCCTCTCGGAGAATCGACAGGCGCCGGTGTTATTTTCGGAGCGACGGGCGGTGTTATGGAGGCTGCACTTCGTACCGCTGTCGAAACGCTTACGGGTGAAGAACTGAAATCCGTGGAGTTCAAGGAAATACGTGGTATGGAAGGCATCAAAGAAGCAACGTACAACGTTGCCGGCATGGATGTGAACATTGCGGTTGCTTCCGGACTCGGCAATGCGAGAAAAGTACTCGACAGTGTGAAATCCGGTGAAAAGAATTATCACTTCATCGAGATCATGTGCTGCCCGGGCGGATGCATCAACGGAGGCGGCCAGCCTCTCGTACCGTCCCATATCAGAAACTTCGAAGATGTGCGCGGACTCCGTGCGGCTGCACTGTACCGCAATGACGAGGCCAAGACGATCCGGAAGTCACATGAGAATCCGGAGATCAAGAAGCTGTATGCGGAATATCTTGTAAAACCGGGAAGCGAGCGGGCACATGAAATCCTCCACACTTCCTATGTCACAAGAAAGATCAACCGTATTCCGGACAGCATTAAGAAATAATAAGGAATCGAAGAAATACCGGAGCATGCGAACATGTGCTCCGGTATTTTTTAATGTTCAAGGGATGATAAAGCTTCGAAGAAACCGGGATAGGAGACATCGATGCATCCGGTATCGTCATACGTATTGCTGCCGTCGGCGATCAGTGAAGCTATGACAGAGGCCATCGCGATCCGGTGATCTTTTCTGGTGCTGATAAAAGCACCCTTAAGAGGCCGGCCGCCGTGAATGATCATGCCGTCTTCCGTTCCCTCGATGTCGGCTCCCATTGCGGAAAGACTCGAGACGACGGTTTCGATTCGGTTTGATTCTTTGACCTTCAGCTCGGCAGCGTCACGGATCACGGTGGTTCCGGACGCACGGCAGGCCATGACGGCGATCACAGGAATTTCATCGATTAGGGTCGGGATCATAGACCCGGATATGACGGTTCCGTGAAGCTCGGAAGAGCGGACAGTCAGGTCTGCGGCCTCTTCACCGGCCGATACGGTACGGCCTGAAACCGTTACACTGCCGCCCATCTGACGGCACACATCGAGAATGCCGGCTCTTGTCGGGTTGGTTCCGACGCCGCGGATCGTGATCTCGCTGTTCGGAACGATCAGTCCCGCAGCGATAAAATATGCGGCAGAAGAAATATCACCGGGAATCGTTATTTCCTGGCTGAATAATTCGTCACAGGGAGAAACGGCTGCCGTAAAGCCGCTGCTTTCGATTTCGGCGCCGAAAGCGGACAGCATCTTTTCTGTATGGTCGCGGGAGAGATATGGCTCCGTGACAGAAGTCTTTCCGGCAGCATAAAGGCCTGCGAGCAGCAGGGCGGATTTTACCTGTGCGGAAGCGACAGGTGAAACGTAATGGATGCCGTGCAGGCTTTTACCGTTTATGGCAAGAGGCGCGCATCCGTTGCCGCGGATGCTGGAGATCGAAGCGCCCATTCTGGCAAGCGGAAGAATAATACGATCCATGGGCCGGCCGCAGAGAGAATCATCTCCGGTGATCACACTGGAAAAAGGCTGCGCAGAAAGGATCCCGCTGATGAGACGTGTCGTTGTACCGCTGTTTCCCATATCAAGCGGTCCGCCTGGGGCTTTCAGTCCGTGAAGACCGTGCCCGTATACCTTTACGTGATCGCTGTCGCGTTCAACGGTGACACCCATCTTCTGGAACGCGCCGATCGTTGACAGACAGTCATTTCCGGGCAGAAAACCGTGTATTTCGGTCGTTCCCTGCGCAATTGACCCGAGCATGACGCTCCGGTGGGAAATCGATTTATCGCCCGGAACGGAGAGCATTCCGTTCAGTTTTACGTTGTTCTTACCGAACTGTCCGATCATTGATTTCTGCGTCCTTTCTGCGGCTTAAAGCGCCTATCTCGTGTAAACAGTGTAATGGTGGCGCTCCAGAGAAGCCACGCCCCGGTCGTAAGACGTTCCGTCATAAAATTCAATACGCAGAACACCTTCTTCGAATTCACGGTTATGGATAATGCCGATATTCTTAATGCTGATGTTCTGAGTGGCAAGGATGGTGGCGATCGTAGCGATTCCGCCGGCTTCGTCGACCAGGTCGCAGTAGAGAACAAAGGTCTTCTCAATCGGACCGGAAGCGCGGTCAGGCATGGAGTCACGATAGTCGCGTGCTTCCGAAAAATACTCCCGCAGTTTTGTTCCGTCGCCTTCTTCAAGCAGGGATTCGATTTCCTTTAGAGAAGCGGTATAATTACGCAGCGATTTCAGGATGGAATCGTGGTTCGCGAGACAGATCTGCTGCCACATATCCGGAGAAGAAGAAGCGATCCGCGTGATGTCGCGAAAGCCTCCGGCCGCGATCTGCCGCATGACCCCGTCCGGGCTGTCGCTGCTGCGGACATAATTCACAAGCCCGGATGCAATGATATGAGGCAGATGGCTGATGGCCGCCGTTATTTCATCGTGGCGGGCACAGTCCATGATCAGCGGCATGGCGTGGATCTGCTCCACGAGTGCTTTATATCGGGATATCTTGTCAGGAGAAACGTTCTTCTCAGGAGTAAGAATGTAATATGCATTTTCAAAAAGAGCAGCTTTTGCATAAGAAAAGCCGGTTTTCTCAGAGCCTGCCATGGGATGGCCGCCGATAAAGCAGCTTTCCATATGGTTTTCGATCACAGCACGGTGAATGTCTGTCTTTACGCTGCCTGCGTCGGTCAGTATCGTATCACTGCCGATATAGGGCTTTACGGCAGTCAGATACGCTGCATTGGCAGATACAGGGGCACAGAGAAAAATATAGTCACAGCCCAGAAAGCTGTCGTCGACGGAAGAGGAAACGGAGTCGACAGTGCCTTCCCGTACGGCATTTGCGAGTGTGTTCTGGTCACAGTCGTATGCAACGATCGTGCAGCCGGGCACAAATAGCCGGATTGCTTTCGCGAGTGAACCGCCGATCAGACCGAGGCCGATAAAACCTGTTTTAATTGAAGACATGCATTTTCCTCCGTTCTGTCATGAAAATACGAATTATATGAGTATTTTAAAGGTTTTTGAAGTCAATGTCAACACTGTATTGCTTTAAAGTGAAAAAGCACAAATATTTTCTGACATTCTGCATAATTTCCTTGTAAAGGAACGCAGTTTTTAGTAGAATATAAACATGGTCTAAATAGAAGAAGTACTAGAATAGTATTGGAGGTATTAGGCATGAAGAATTTCACAACCGATCAGATACGCAATGTTGCTGTCCTCGGACATGGAGGCGCCGGGAAGACCAGCCTTGTCGAGGCTATGGCTTTTCTTGCCGGTTTAACGAACCGCCTTGGCAAAGTTGATGATGGAACTTCGCTCAGCGATTACGATAAAGAGGAGCAGAAGAGGAAGTTCTCGATCAGCACGACGCTGGTGCCGATGGTATGGGAAGATACCAAGATCAATTTCCTTGATACGCCCGGTTATTTTGACTTTGTCGGCGAGGTGGAAGAGGCAGTATCTGCAGCAGACGCCGCAATTATTGTAGTCTCAGGCAAGGCAGGCGTGGAAGTCGGTACCGAGAAGGCGTGGGATCTTTGTGAGAAATATAAACTGCCCCGTATGTTTTTTATAAGTGATATGGATATTGATAATGCAAGCTACAGGGAAGTCGTTGAGACACTGACGTCAAAGTACGGCAAAATCATCGCACCTTTCTATCAGCCGATCCGTGAGAACGAGAAGTTTGTAGGATACGTAAACGTGGTCAAGAAAGCAGGCCGCCGTTTCCGTGATGTCGGACAGAGAGACGAGTGTGAGATCCCGGATTACTGCATCGAGAATATGAATATCTGCCGTGATGCGCTGATGGAAGCAATAGCGGAAACATCCGACGAATTTATGGACCGCTACTTTAACGGCGAGGAATTTACCGTTGACGAGATCCGTGCCGCGCTGCGCTTTAACGTTCAGAGCGGTGACATCGTTCCCGTTGAGATGGGTTCTACAATTTTTGTGCAGGGCGTTGCGAACCTCATGAGCGATATCGTAAAGTATTTCCCGAGTCCGGACAAGCGTCAGTGCGCGGGGATCAACTGCAAGACGAATGAAATCTTCGAAGCAAACTATGATTTTTCAAAGCCGAAGAGTGCTTATGTCTTCAAGACAATCATCGATCCGTTTATCGGCAAATATTCACTTTTGAAGGTCTGCTCCGGCATCCTTAAGGGGGATGACGTTCTTTTCAACGTGGATAAGAATACAGAAGAGAAACCCGGAAAGCTTTACCTGCTTCAGGGCAACAAGCCGCTTGAAGTCACAGAGCTTCACGCAGGAGATATTGGAGCCGTGGCAAAGCTTACGGCGACATCGACCGGCGATACGCTTTCAACAAAGGCTGTTCAGGTCATATATCCGCGTGCTGAGCTTTCTGTGCCTTATACGTATATGCGTTATGAGGCAAAGACCAAGGGTGATGAGGACAAGATATCCCAGGCGCTCACGAAGATCGGCCAGGAAGATTTAACGATGCGCAACGTGATCGATTCCGAGAATCATCAGAGTCTGCTTTATGGAATCGGCGATCAGCAGATTGATGTGATCGTGAGCAAGCTTTTGTCAAGATACAAAGCGGAGATCGAGCTTTTCACACCGCGGGTAGCATTCCGTGAGACGATCCGCAAGAATTCAGACGTAGACGAGAAGTACAAGAAGCAGACAGGCGGACACGGCCAGTACGGTCATGTTAAGATGCGCTTTGAACCGTCCGGAGAACTTGACAAGCCTTATGTATTTGAAGAATGCGTTGTCGGAGGGTCTGTTCCGAAGAATTACTTCCCGGCAGTCGAGAAAGGGATTCAGGAATCGGTAGGTGAGGGACCGGTGGCCGGTTATCCGGTTGTTGGTGTCAAAGCTGTACTTTATGACGGTTCGTATCATCCGGTGGATTCTTCGGAAATGGCATTCAAGACAGCTACGCGCCAGGCATTCAAGAAGGGATTCATGGAAGCTTCTCCTGTTCTTCTTGAGCCAATCGTGAATGTTAAGGTTACCGTTCCTGATTCGTATACGGGTGATGTCATGGGCGATCTCAACAAGCGCCGCGGACGTGTTCTCGGCATGTCACCTTCGGAGAGCGGGAAACAGGTAGTTGAAGCAGATGTGCCGATGAAGGAAATGGTCGGATACTGCATGACACTCCGTGCAATGACAGGCGGACGCGGTACGTTCGAGTATGCATTCGCAAGATATGAACAGGCGCCGGCGGAGGTTCAGGCAAGTGAAATCGCGGCAAAGGCCGAGGAAGAGAAATAACATATCTGAATGATCGCTGCGCAGCCGGTTCATGCCGGCTGCGCAGTTTTTGTTCTGCGGATTGACAAATCCGCCGGTTGTGATAGAATTTTTACGTGTGTATCTGAAGAAACCGCTTCGGCGGGTGAATACAATAGGCAAGGCGCAAGAACAGCGTCTGCAAAGGAGTGTAATCATGGGAGCAACTTATAACCACAAAGCCATCGAGAAGAAATGGACAGAGAAATGGGCAGCGGATCCCGTAAATGTCAAATCCGACGAACATGGGGAGCGGGAGAAGTACTACTGCCTTGATATGTTCCCGTATCCGTCCGGAAACGGCCTTCATGTTGGACACTGGCGCGGATACGTTATTTCAGACGTCTGGAGCCGTTATAAACTGCTGCAGGGATATTATATCGTCCATCCGATGGGCTGGGATGCGTTTGGGCTGCCTGCCGAGAACTACGCGATCAAGATGGGTGTTCATCCGGCCAAATCGACGGCTGAGAATATTGCTCATATCAAAGAGCAGATCAACCAGATTGCGGCGCTTTATGACTGGGATATGGAAGTAAATACGACAGATCCGGATTTCTACAAATGGACGCAATGGATCTTTGTGCAGATGTTCAAGCATGGCCTTGCATATGAGAAGGAATTTCCGATCAACTGGTGTCCGTCCTGCAAGACAGGTCTGGCAAATGAAGAAGTCGTAAACGGACGCTGTGAGAGATGCGGTACGGAAGTTACGAAGAAGAATCTCCGCCAGTGGATGCTGAAGATCACGGCATACGGCGACAGACTGCTCAAAGACCTTGACAAGCTTGACTGGCCGGAAAAGGTCAAGAAAATGCAGACAGACTGGATCGGAAAGAGCTACGGGGCGGAAGTGGATTTCCCGGTAGCAGGACGTGACGATAAGATCACCGTTTATACGACACGGCCGGATACACTGTTCGGAGCTACATTTATGGTACTGGCACCGGAACATGCCCTTGCAAGAGGTCTTGCCGCACCGGATCAGCAGGAAGCAGTCGATCAGTATATCTATGATGCGTCCGTAAAGTCAAATGTCGACCGCATGCAGGATAAGGAGAAGACAGGTGTATTCACGGGCAGCTATGCTGTAAATCCGGTGAACGGGAAGCAGATTCCCATCTGGCTTTCCGATTATGTACTTGCCGATTACGGGACAGGTGCGATTATGTGTGTCCCGGCTCATGATGACAGAGATTTTGCGTTTGCAGCGAAATTTCATATTCCCATTGTTCAGGTCATTGCAAAAGACGGAGCAGAGATCGAGAATATGACGGAAGCATATACAGAAGCGTCGGGCACAATGATCAATTCCGGAGAATGGAATGGCATGGAGTCATCTGTCCTTAAGCAGGAAGCACCGGAAATCATCGAGAAGAAGGGTTTCGGACACAAGACGGTCAATTATAAACTCCGTGACTGGGTTTTTTCACGCCAGCGATACTGGGGCGAGCCGATCCCGATCATCCACTGCCCGCACTGCGGGGCTGTACCTGTACCGGAGGATCAGCTGCCGCTTCGTCTTCCGGAAGTGGAAAGCTATGAACCGACAGGAACAGGAGAGTCACCGCTCGCAGCGATCGACGAATGGGTCAACACCACATGCCCTGTCTGCGGCGCGCCTGCAAAGCGAGAGACGAATACGATGCCCCAGTGGGCAGGATCTTCCTGGTATTTCCTTCGTTACATCGACAATCACAACGACAAGGAACTTGTATCGCGTGAGAAGGCTGACAAATACCTTCCGGTAGACATGTATATCGGCGGTGTGGAGCACGCGGTCCTGCATCTGCTTTATTCAAGATTTTATACGAAATTCCTGTATGATATCGGTGTGATCGATTTTGACGAACCATTTACGAAGCTTTTCAATCAGGGAATGATCACCGGCAAGAACGGCATCAAGATGAGCAAGTCAAAAGGAAATGTCGTATCACCGGATGACCTTGTCAACGAATACGGCTGCGATTCGCTCAGAATGTATGAACTCTTCGTCGGCCCGCCGGAACTGGACGCAGAGTGGGATGACAGCGGGATCGACGGCGTATACCGTTTCCTGAACCGTTTCTGGAAGCTCGCATCCGACAGCCTGACAGCCAACGTAAAAGCAACGAATGAAATGATCAAGGAACGCCATAAATTTGTTCATGATATAACAGACAGGCTGGAAGCATTCAGCCTTAATACCGTCATTTCCGGCTTTATGGAGCATACGAACAGCCTTGCTGCGATTGCCAGAAAAGAAGGCGGAGTCGACCGCGGGACGATCGAGACAGCGTTAGTACTGATTGCTCCTTTTGCACCTCATATTGCGGAAGAGCTTTGGGAGATGTATGGCCATGACAAGAGCGTATTCACGGCAAAGTGGCCGACTTACGATGAAGAGGCCATGAAGGAAGAAACGATCGAGATCCCTGTTCAGATCAACGGGAAAACAAGAGCCGTTGTAACGCTTGCTGCTGACGTATCAAAGGAAGACGCCCTCAGGGCAGGCAGAGATGCCGTTGCAGCCAAGCTCACAGGAAACGTTGTAAAAGAAATCTATGTACCTGGCAAAATCATCAATATCGTGCAGAAATAGGGAAAAGCGGCAGATTACTGTCTGAAAAGGGCTCCTTCGAACGAAGGAGCCCTTTGAGTTTCATCTGCCGCCTTCAGCAGGCTTCATGCAGAAACGCCGGAAGCAGGCAAGTCAGGCGCGGTCTGTCTGCGGCCCTGCGCCCATACAATTCATAAAGGAAAAATTACTTCCTTTCATACTTCTCTTCACAGTACTTACACCTGTATTCCTCGGTTTCTTCATCCGTCAGTACAAATACCTGGTCAAGCTCCTGTTCGATGGAACTGATGCAGCGGGGATTTGTGCAGGTAATTACATTTCGGATTTCTTTGGGAAGCTCCAGCTTCTTCTTCGCGATGATCTTATCACCCTTGATGATATTTACCGTTATGTTATGATCAATGAAACCAAGAATATCAAGATTGATGCTGTCGATCGGACATTCAATTTTGATAATATCTTTCTTGCCCATTTTATTGCTCCTGGCATTCTTGATGATCGCGACAGGATCTTCGATCTGATCGAGACGGAGATAACGGTAAATCTCCATACTTTTGCCGGCCTGGATATGGTCTAATACGAATCCCTCATGGATTGCGCCAACATTTAACATCTGTTATACCTCCTTAATCGACGTGGATATCGAGCAGTGTCAGGATTAATGCCATGCGGACGTAAACGCCGTACTGTGCCTGGCGGAAATAAGCGGCTCTTGGATCGTCATCTACCTGCACGGATATTTCATTCACGCGGGGAAGCGGATGAAGTACGTACATGTTGTCTTTGGCAAGCTCCATCTTTGCTTTATCCAGGATATAGAAGTTCTTCATGCGAAGATAATCGTCCTCATTGAAGAAACGTTCCTTCTGCACGCGGGTCATATACAGAATGTCAAGCTTGGGAATTGCGTCTTCGAGCCGGACAACTTCTTCATACGGAACGTTGAATTTATCGAGAACATTGTGGCGTGTATAGCTGGGAAGCCGGAGTTCTTCCGGAGAAATCAGAATAAAACGGACACCGTCGTAACGGATAAGTGCCTGGATGAGTGAATGAACCGTCCGGCCGAATTTGAGATCGCCGCAGAGACCGTATGTAAGGTGATCAAGACGTCCGCGCAGGGATCGTATCGTAAGCAGGTCGGTAAGTGTCTGGGTAGGATGCTGATGACCGCCGTCACCGGCATTGATGATCGGAATTGTTGATTTCTCGGCAGCAACCATCGGGGCGCCTTCTTTCGGATGACGCATCGCGATGATATCTGCATAACAGCTGACGGTCCGGACCGTGTCGGAAACGCTTTCACCTTTGGCGACGGAGCTGTTCTGTGCTGAGGAAAATCCGATGACCGTACCGCCCAGGTTCAGCATGGCGGATTCGTGACTCAGTCTGGTGCGGGTGCTTGGTTCGTAGAAGAGCGTTGCCAGCCGCTTGCCTTCGCAGGCATGCGCGTACTTGGCCGGATTATGCTCGATATCCACGGCCAGGTCAAGGAGCTGGTCAAGTTCTTCGACCGTAAAATCCATAGGGCTCATTAAATGTCTCATAAAAACCTCCTGTAAGTGTGTAGGTTTTAAATGCTCTTGAATATAATATAATAAATAGTAGCGTATTTCAAGGTGCATTATCGTTCAACATTTTTACTGAAAAAAAGGAATATTTCTGTGAATAATCACGGTTGTTTGGAAATGCGATTGATTTGACTTGACAATATCTTTTTCAGAATCTATAATAAAATCAAATTTCATAAAGATTTGGATTTACTGGCTATGTGTGGTGGGGCGTTTCCTTTTGAACTGCGAAGCTGCCTGGTAGTCTGTGATGACTCGTGACGACTAGCCTTGTGTTTTTAGGTTACCGGTATATTGCAAATATTGGTAAGCTGTTTTTAGAACGGCTTATGGATGGATTGATCAAGAATCAGCCGATTTGCATATAGCGTGAGAGAACACAGGGGAGCTTGTAACGAGTTTTTTGTACCCTAAATTCCCTCTCGGCAAACGACTGACTGATCATCGAAGATGCGGATTAATTCCGTATGATGCTCAGATCAAGGCGTTTGCTTTTTTATTTTTATCTGCCGGAAATGGCAGACGTATCCGGAAAAAGGTATATTGGCAGATCAGATGACTGCCGGAAAAATAGAAAGGAGTGATGGAATTGAGATACCGCATTGGCGTTGATATTGGAGGGACATTCACAGACTGCGTCGTCATCACAAATGACGGCTCCATTTACACGTTCAAGGAATTGTCTACCCCGGAAGACCAATCTATCGGCCTCTACAATGTCATCAGCAAAGCTGCACAGTTTTTTAAAATGGATTTATCGGAATTTCTGGGAGGTGCTGATTTATTCGCACACGGCACAACGGTAGCCACGAATACGCTGCTTACCGGCACAGGTGCCAAGACAGGACTTATTCTGACGAAAGGATTTCGCGATACGATCGAGATGCGTCGTGCGCACAAGAACAATATCTGGGATTTGTTCCTGTATACGGCTCCGCCGCTTGTACCGCGCTATCTGCGCCGCGGGGTAACGGAACGTGTCGACTATAAGGGTGATGAGGTAACGGCCCTTGACGAGCAGGAAGTTGTTGATATCTGCAGCGATTTCAAGAAGGAGAATGTCCAGGCTGTGGCGATCTGCACATTGTTCTCTTATCTGAACGATGAACATGAGAAGCGGATCAAAGAGATCGTGGAGCGGGAGATGCCGGGCATCTTTGTTTCCCGTTCTTCCGAGGTTCTGCCGCAGATACGTGAATATGAGCGTTCTTCCACAACGGTCGCGAATGCATATGTCGGACCGAAGCTTACTGTTTATCTGACAAATCTGGAACAGAAGCTGAAGAAGGACGGCCTTTCAAAGGCTTTCTATGTTGTAGCGTCAAACGGCGGCATGATGACTGCCGAGACGGCTATCCGCCACGCTTCGGCAACGCTTCTTTCCGGTCCTGCCGCAGGTTCCACCGGTGCTGTGTTCTTCTCCAAACTGACCGGAAACCATAACCTGATCCTCATGGATATGGGCGGAACAAGCTTTGACGTTTCACTGATCAATGACTCATCCATATCCCTTTCGACGGAAGGTGAAGTCGCGGGATACCGGGTGGCAAAGCCGATGATCGATATCCATACGATCGGTGCAGGCGGCGGTTCCATTGCCTGGATCGATCAGTGGGGCATGCTGAATGTCGGACCGGAATCCGCATATTCATATCCAGGACCTGTCTGCTATGACCGCGGCGGTGAGAAGCCTGCCGTAACGGATGCCAATCTGCTGCTCGGATATCTGAATAAAGATTATTTCCTCGGCGGCGAGATGAAGATCAACTACGACAAGTGTTATCAGATGATGAAAGAGAAGATCGCGGATCCGCTTGGCATGACGGTCGAGCAGGCTGCATGCGGCGTATTCCAGATCGTCAATCAGAACATGGCGGACGCGACGAAGGTCGTTTCCGTACAGAAAGGGTTCGATCCGCGTGAATTTGCACTTGTAAGCGCCGGCGGCGCGTGCTCGATTCATGCATGCAAGATCGCAGAAGAAGTCGGATCGACCATGATCATCGTACCGAAGGCAGCATCTGTTTTCTGCGCGCTTGGCATGCTGGAATCCGATATTCGTCTCGACAATGTACGCAGTTTTGTCGGTACGATTCCGGGTCTTGATCTTGATGAATTCAACAAATGCATCGAGGAAACAGAAAAGGACGCTATGGCACAGCTTGCGCATGAAGGCGTGAATCGTGAAGAATCGTCTCTTGAACGGTATCTTGATATCCGTTATGTGGGACAGCACCATGAAGTTACGGTTCCGATTCCGAATGACTGTGTGATCGATGATTCTCATGTCAAAGAAATTGCGGATACATTCCACAGAGCGCATGAGCGTCTGTACAGCTACTGCACACCGGAGACGCCGATCGAAATCGTAAATCTTCGTGTAACAGCTGTCGGACATGTGGAAAAGACAGGACTTGCGACGCAGGAAAGCACCGGAGCGAAGCTGGAGGATGCTTTCAAAAACACCAGAAAAATTTACTTCCAGGAGTACAGTGACTGGAAAGACGTTCCGGTTTATGACAGGAATAAGCTGGAGCCGGGAATCATCATCCCAGGACCGGCCGTCATCGAGGAACGAATCACGACGATCATCGTACATCCTAACTGGAACGCACATATCGACGAGTTTGACAACGTAGTAATGGAGGTGAAATAATGGCTGACATAAAGCACATCGCGAAAGAAAAGAAAGAATTCGAAGGCGCGAAAGACCCCATTACATTTGCCGTTATTTACAACCGTCTTTTAACGATCAACCGTGAAATGGGAATTACCATGGTCAATACATCCATTTCACCGATTTTTGCCGAAACGCATGATTTTTCCTGCGCGATCTGCGACTGGAACTGCCGCATCGTTTCGCAGGTAGACGGCGTTCCTTCTCATACGGCTTCCGCAATGGAATCCGTAAAAGCGATCGTGAAATACTTTGGGGACGATATCCATGAAGGCGATGTATTTGTACTGAACGATCCATATTCAGGCGGTACGCACCTTCAGGACGTAACGATTATGAAGCCGGTCTTTTACAGCGGACGGCTGCAGTTTATTTCCATCAACCGGGCGCATCACGGTGATGTCGGCGGCATGGAGGCAGGCTCGTACTGCCCGAAGGCTACGGAACTTTTCCATGAAGGAATCCGTATCCCGCCGCTTCGCATCTACAAGAATAATAAACCGATCCAGGATGTGATCGATATGATCCGCATCAATACACGTATGCCGGATGATATCTGGGTTGACATGAAGGCACAGGTTGCTTCCTGCAATGTCGGTGAGAAACGGATTCTCGAGATGATGGAGAAATACGGGGAAGAGAAGACAAGAGAGACGATCGAAGACATCCATCTCTATGCAGAGAGCAGAATGCGCGCCGAGATCGAGAAGCTTCCTGACGGCGATTATTACGGCCATGCTTCACTTGACAGCGACGGGTTCACGGACGATCCGATCGAAATCAAGGTCAAGATCACGATCAAGGGTAATCAGGCATACGTCGATTTCGCAGGCTCCAGCCCGCAGGTTACGGGACCTTCCAATTCACCGAAGGCAAACACGGATACATGCGTATACGTTGCGTTCCTGACAACGGTCACGACGCCGGATATTCCTCATAATGAAGGTGTTTACCGGCCGATCACAATTACAGCGCCGGAGGGAAGCGTAGTGAATTCCAATTTCCCCGCGCCGGTTGCTTATTGTACGCTGGATACGGCATGCGCGATTCTGGAAGCATGCTGGATGGCTCTTTCAGAGATTCTTCCCGACCGTGTGCCGGCTGGATGGAATCGCTGGAACGGACCTACGATCACAGGCGTCGATCCTCGTGACGACAGATTTTATGTTATGTTTGGTTTCTGCGGCTTCGGCGGTGCAGGCGGAGCGAAGGGGCTAGACGGACGCCATTATATCGGCGACGGCATCGACCTCGGCGGTCTGATCGCCCCGAATATCGAAACGAATGAAGTGGATTATCCGCATCTGACAGAGTTCAGCGAATTTACGACGGACAGCTGCGGAGCCGGCGAATACCGGGGCGGCTGCGGCGCACGTTACCGTATTAAATTCTACGAGAATGCGGATACGGAACTCGTCATGTTCGGTGACGGCAGAAAATTTGCTCCGTACGGTCTTTTCGGAGGAAAAACAGGTTCTCTCAACATGGCTTATATGAATGAAGGCATGGAAGGGGAGCAGCTTCTTCCTTCAAAGGGAATTTCCGAAGTTCACGGTGCCGGTACGTTCACCAGCTATCCTTCCGGCGGCGGCGGATGGGGCGATCCCCACAAACGTCCTGCCGAAAAAGTCGCGATGGATGTGAAAAACGGCTATGTTTCCAGAAAAGCCGCTTATGACATTTACGGCGTGGCAGTCAATGATGATTTTACGGTAGATGATGCGGAGACAAACAAGCTTCGTGCATGATTTATTACAGAGACAGATCATTTAAGGAGGAATCAGAAATGGAAATCAAGAAAATCGGTATTCTCGGAGGCGGAAACGGCGGATACATGAGTTCGGTTGATATGAATGGATATCACGGCTACGATGTCAGTCTTTTTGAAACGCTTCCCGGGAAACTGGATGATCTTAAGAAAACAGGAACGATCGAACTGATGGATATCGATTCAAAGCCTGTAGGAGTCGAAGGCAAGGTTACCGTATGTGATACGGCTGCAGACGCGATCAGGGATGCAGATGTGATCCTTTGCCCCGTTCCGTTCTTTGCCGTTAAAACGTATGCCGATCTGGCAGCGCCTTCTCTGAAGGACGGACAGATCGTGATCTGCCTTGGAAAAGGCGGAACATCGCTTGTATGGCGCAAAGCTCTTGATGACTGCGGAAACAAGGCACATGTCTATCTGGCTGACTGCAATACGCTGCCGTATGGTGCTTCCAGACTGAACGGCACACAGGTCCGCCTTGAGGCACGGACAGAAAGCCTGATGTTTGCCTGCTTCCCGTCAAAGGATATGGACTATGTATGGGATATTCTGAACGAGCTGTATCCGGCAAAATTCGGATATAACCTTCGCAGAGGCGCGAACGTTATCGATACGCTTCTTGTAGACTACAATGCAATTACACATACACCTCCGATGATCTGCAATGCGGCAGTGATCGACAGCGGCGACAAGGATTTCCACCTCTTCGGACCGAAGGAAAACCCGAAACCGGTCGTCAATCTGATCGAAGGCATCGACCGTGAGCGTATGGCAATCGGCGAGAAGCTCGGAATGAAGCAGTACACACTTGAGGAAGAAATCCGCATGGTCAAATGGAACAGAGGCGGAGTCGACACGGTGCTTCCTATTTACGAAGCTATTCATACGCCGTTCCTGGAAGTCTGCGAAGGACCGTTTACGCTGAACACACGTCATCTTACAGAAGATATTCCTTACGGGCTTGTAACGTATTCGTCGCTCGGAAAACTGCTCGGCGTACCGACGCCTGTATGCGATGCGGTTATAACGATCTCAGAGCGGCTGCTTGACCGTGATTTCCACTCGAATAACTGCCGTACGATCAAAGAGCTCGGGCTTCATGACAACTGGACTGTCGATCAGATCAAGCAGTATCTGCATGAAGGAAAAGTTGACTGAACAATAAAAGGATTCATTAAAGGAGGAAAATAATGAGACCATTAAAAGGAAGAAGTATTTTAGGAATTAACGAACTTACTCCGGAGGAGATCGAATTTATCCTCAGCGTTTCCCATGATTTAAAGAGAAAATGGAAAGTGGGAGAGCCTACGGAATATCTGCGCGGCAAGAGTCTGGCTGGTATTTTCAATACACAGTCGACACGTACCAGCTGTTCTTTTGAAACAGCTATGACAGCTCTCGGCGGTCATATGCTCTGGCTTGACAAGAATCGTATCTGGGCAGGAACAGCAGGAGCTGAGAACTGGCACGACACGATCAAAACACTGACCCGCTTTGTACAGGGTATTGCACACCGTGCTGTTACGCGTGAACTTCTGGAAGAGACAGCGTCACTCGCGACGGTACCTGTCATCAATGCTTCCTGCCCTGTAGAGCATCCGACACAGGCACTTGCCGACGTCATGACGATGCAGGAGTACGGCGGACAGGATCTCCGCGGTGCCAAGGTTGCGTTCTGCTGGGGCTACGGCGAATTAAATCCGCCTGCAGGACTTACAAACTCAACACTTGCAATGGCTACACGTATGGGATTTGACGTATCGATCGCATGTCCGGAAGGCATGGATCCGGATCCCCGCTATATCAAAGCTGCTTTTGACGGCCAGGCGGATGCCGGAAACAAGATCGAAATCGTTCATTCCTATGAAGAAGCGACGAAGGATGCTGATTTTATCAACGTCTACGGATGGGTATCTCCTGAGATCTTCGCAGAAGGCCCGACGACCGGATATCGCGGGAATCCGGAATTTGCCGCATACAAGCAGACACTGAAGAACTGGTGTGTCGACGAGAAGGTCGTAAGCTCCGCTCCGAAGCGCGTCAAGGTTATGCATTGTCTGCCGGCTGCACGCGGCGAAGAAGTCACAGACGGAGTTCTTGACGGACCGAACTCCATTATCTTCGATGAAGCGGAAAACCGCATGCATACGATCAAGGCACTTTGTGCTCTTTTAATGGCATAATACCAACAGTAAAGGAAAGACCGGCGGTCTGAAAGACGTAAGTGTCGGAGGACCGTCGGTCAGTAATTTAAATATCCCAGGGAGGTGTATAGAAATGGATATAGGAGTAAATCTGGCCGGAGTTAAACTGAAATCACCCGTTATATCTTCTTCCTGCATTGACGGAAAAGACGGAGAACGCATAGTAAGCGTGTCCGAATTCGGAATCGGCGCATCCTGTACGAAGACGATCGTGAAAAATATGTTTACGGATGTTGTGCCGAATATGAAGATGGTAAAAGGCGGCTCCATGATCAACTGTGTATTTGGAGCGAACCTGACGGCAGAGCAGTGGTTTAAGAATGAGTTCCCGGTAGCGCTTGATGCAGGAATTCCCATTATCGCGAATATGGCAGGCACGACACCGGACGAAGCAATAGAACTGGCAAAAGAATGTGAAGCGGCCGGCGCCAGCATCATCGAATATCCTACGGCGTGTCCTCATATGGGGAACGTGCTCGAGGCAATGTATCCGGGTCTTAAAGTTGCGCTGCCGGAAGTATCGGATCCGTCCGATTACGCGCGTCAGCTCGAGGCTGTCAAAAAGGCCGTTAAAATACCTGTTTTTGCGAAATTCAGCGCGATCTATCAGCTTGACTGCGTGAAGTGGGCCAAAGCCGCGGAAGCAGCCGGAGCCGACGGGATCTGTGCAGCTGATTCGATCGGACCTGCGATCGACATTGATATTGAAACAGGTCAGCCGGTTCTCGGCGGACCGAAAGGCTATGGCGGTCTGACAGGACCGGCAATCAAACCCATCGTACTGAAAATGATCCTTGATATCACGGAAGCTGTTAAGATCCCTGCAGTCGGCATCGGCGGCGTAACGAGCGCGGAGGACGCGATCGCCTATATTATGGCGGGCGCATCAGCCGTAGAGATAGCGACTGCATCTGTGCTTTACGGATATGATATTTATCAGGATATCGTCGACGGGATCGAAGCCTTCATGAAGAGAAAAGGCTATAACAGCATTGAAGATTTCCGCGGACTTACCCATGCCAAAATAGCGGAACGTGCTGCCACCGGCAAGAATATCATCACCGAAATCGTTCATCCTGTCCGTGACATTACAAAGTGCGACGGCTGCGGAAGCTGCTACAACGCATGTGCTTACGGCGCAATCGAAATGGGAGAACGTCATCCGGATTTTATTCCGGAAAAATGCATGGGATGCGGCCTTTGCTCATCCGTATGCCCGAAAAAAGCCATCACCCAGAATTATTTTGACTGATATGCAAACCGAACCCTGCTGCACCCGCTGCTTAAGCAGAATGCATGAGCAGCGGGGTGCACGGTTTGCAAAAACGTACGCAGAGTGAAAACAAAATAAAAAGATAGGAGGGACAGTTATGGTCGATCTGCTGATCAAAAATGCACTGGTGCTCACGTTTGACGAGAACGCCCTCACTGGAAAGATAATTGACGACGGTGCTGTTGCCATAGAAGGAAATCTCATCGCGGACATCGGAGACAGCTGTGTGCTTTCGGCAAAGTATCCTGGTGTGGAGACGATCGATGCACACGGAAAGATCTTGATGCCTGGCTTCATTGTGACGCATACGCACATGAATTATGTGCTTGGACATAATATGCCTGTCGATTTTTCACAGCTTCATGATTTCTGGGATATGCTGCAGAAGATGGGATGGGAATGGCTGGAAGATCTTACGACACGGGACGGCGATTATGCGGCGACCCGGTATTCGGCCACAAAGCTTTTGAAGAGCGGCACAACAACGGTCTGTGAATTTGTGGAAGGACCGAATGCGATTCCGGGTCTTCTCGACGCAAGCGCGAAAGCAGTTGAAGAAACGGGAATTCGTGCACAGATGGGGTATGAGGTTACGGAACGTATCCCAGGTGAACATATCTTAAAACATACATCTGTGGAAAAAGCAGACGAAGGGTTTGAAGAGAACATCAAATTCTTCCGGAAATATCCGACCGGAAACGGCGGCCGGATAACAGGCCGTCTCGGATTCCATACCGCATTTACCAATTCACGTCCGTCCATGGAAAAAGCCCGCAGGATTGCGGATGAGTATCATGTGGGAATTCAGACGCATATCGCGGAGATTCCGAGGGCTTTCGTCGTGGAGAAACACGGAATGTCAGCACCGCAGATTCTGGAAGAAACAGGCGTTCTGGGACCGGATGTAATAGCGGCTCACTGCATTGACCTGACGGATGAGGACATTGCGATACTGGCGCGAAACCACGTCAATATTGCGCATACGCCGATGACGAACAGCTTCGGCGGTAACGGTGTGGCACGTATTCCGGATATGGTCGATCAAGGTCTTAATATTACGCTTGGCCATGACTGCTTCTTTACACTTGATATTTCTGAATATATGCGGTATGCTTTCCTGCTTCACAAAGCACATAACGCGAACGCAGGACTTTTTCCGATTTTCCAGGTCCTTGACTGGTGTACAGGCAATGCGGCCAGGGCAATGGGTATGGAAAAGGAAATCGGATCGCTTAAGGTCGGCAAGAAAGCGGACATGATCATCATTAATCCGGACAGCCCTTCCCCTGTTGCACCGTGTTCTGTGCTGAGCTACTTTGACATGACATTCCAGGGCCGTCAGGTAGAAACGGTTATTGTCGACGGCAAAATCGTCGTAGAAGACGGTCATTCTACAATGGTGGATGAGGAAGAAGTCGAAAAAGCATGCCAGGAAGAGGCCAAAATCATGTGGCGCAAGACTGGCGTGGAAATCTGATTCCCCGGAGGTGTAAAATGATCACGCGTGAAATACTGAATGATGTCTTTAATGCACGTACCGTCGCGGTTTCCGGTGCTTCTTCGAATCCTGACAAAATGGGCTACAAGGTACTGAAGAACATCATCGGCGGCGGCTACAGCGGAAAGATTTATCCGATCAATCCTCACGGCGGTACGGTGCTGGGACTTCCCTGCTGTACCTCCATCGATGAAATACCGGAAGACATCGATCTGGTTGTAGTAATCGTTCCTGCAAAGTTTGTGCCGGATGTAATGCGTCAGGCAGCGGAAAAGCATGCGAAAGGTGCCGTTATCATAAGCGGCGGATTCCGTGAGATCGGCAATGCCGAACTGGAAGCGGAAGTGATGAAGATCGCCGATGACAATCATATCGCGGTGATCGGACCGAACTGCCAGGGCATTAATTACACGCCGAATAACTTATGCGCGACGTGGCCGCTGATGACAGGAAAAGGTACGATGGCCGTCATTGCGCAGAGCGGAACAATCGGTGCCGCGATGGGAGAATGGTCGCAGGAGGACGCGATCGGCTTCAGCAGTCTCGTGGCACTCGGAAATAAAAGCGGCGTCGGTGAAGTGGAGCTTCTCGATTTTTTCGCCGATGACGATGCGACAAAGGTTATCGCACTGAACATCGAAGGCGTCAAGGACGGGCGGAAATTCATGGAAGTCGCGAAACGGGCTCTGGAAAAGAAACCGGTCGTGGTGCTGAAGCCGGGCCGGACCGCAAAAGGTGCGGAAGCTGCGGCCAGCCACACGAAATCCATCGCCGGCAGTGATAAGATCTTCGATGCGGTATGCCGGCAGATCGGCCTTATCCGTGCGGAAGGCATCACAGAATTCTATGATTACTCCAAGATACTGGGACTGCTGGAAAAACCGGCCGGAAGAAGACTGCAGATCATAACGAGCTCCGGCGGAAGCGGCATTCTGGCAGCCGATACGGCAGAAGATCTGGGCATTACGATAGAAAAACCGGAGCCGGAAGTGATCGAGGAATTAAAGAGCAATCTTCCCAGCCAGTGCGTAGCCTCCAATCCGCTTGATCTGACGGGCGATGCAACGGCAGAACGGTATAAAGACGCGCTGGAAATCGTGATAAAATCCAGTCGTGCCGACGTTTTTCTTGTTATTTTCGGAGACCCGATCGACGGCGCATCGGAAACGATGCGATATATTAAAACGCTGACCGGTAAACCGATCATTTGTGTGTTTCTTGGCGGAGGCGAGATCGAGAAGAAGGAAACTCCGCTTCTGAATATGGCCGGCATCCCGACATTTGCGACGCCGGAACGCGCTGTCCGTGCGCTTGGCGCGCTGCTGCGCAAGAAACAGTAACTTGTTGACATCTCTAAAGGAGATAGATTATGCAGAAGATATTACAGGAAAAGGGCGTACGCGATCTTTTGAACGGCAATGAAGCAATTGCCCGCGGCGCTGTGGAAGCCGGCGTTCAGCTGATGAGCGCATATCCCGGCACTCCTTCGTCTGAAATACCGGAAGTATTGATGGCCGCCTCACGTGAAGCCGGTTTTTACGTGGAGTGGAGCATCAACGAAAAAGTCGCGTTTGAGGTGGCGGCCGGAGCGTCGGTCGTCGGCGGGCGCACGATGGTATCAATGAAGAATGCAGGACTTAACGTGGCGATGGATTCCTTTATGACAATGCCGTACGGCGGAATAAAGGGCGGCTTCGTTGTCGTTGTCGCAGACGATCCGAACGCGCATTATTCGTCGACAGAGCAGGATACACGTTTTGCCGCGGAATATGCGGAAATTCCCTGCCTGGAACCGGAAGACCAGCAGGAAGCAAAAGAGATGGCAAAAGAGGCGTTCGAGCTTTCCGAAAAGCTTGAACTGCCAGTATTCCTTCGCAGTGTCAGCCGCATTTCCCATGCCAGCGGCGACGTGGTATTTGATGAAGTACGGGAAGGAAGAAACAAGCTTGCGTTTAACAAACATTTTGAAATGGGATACCGCTGGAATGTTTACGGCCCTCCCGGAACACTGAACAAGCATAAATGGCTGCATTCCGTACTCCCCAAAGAGCAGGAGCTTGCGAATGAAAGCCGTTTCAACAAGATGGACAAACCGGCCGGAGCAAAGACAGGCATTATCGCGGCAGGACTCGGCGGAGCCTATGCACGTGAAGCGCTCGCAAGACTGGGACTTTCCGATAAGACCGCGTTTCTGAAGCTTGGATATATCTGTCCGCTTCCCGACAAGCTGATCGACCGCTTTACGGACGGCCTCGATGAAATCCTCATGGTTGAAGAAGGCGATCCTGTAGTGGAAAATATGCTGCGTGCTTATCTTCAGGAAAAAGACATCCATGTCCGTGTCCTCGGAAAGGCATACGGAAATCTTTTCCCGCCGTATGGGGAATTGAATACGGATAAGGTAACCGCCGCGTTTGCAGGTGTTTTCGGAAAAGAAATCAAACCGGACGGAAAAGCAGCCGAGCGTGAAGCAGGAAGAGCACTCGTCATTCCCAGATCCTCCACGCTGTGTGCAGGATGCTCGCATCTCGGTTCTTATTCTGCACTGCGGGAAGCACTGAAAAAGTATCCGGAGGATTCCGTCCATATCGTTAACGGTGATATCGGCTGCTATGAGCAGGGAGGCTACGGCGTATTTGCAAGCGGCGACCCGGCAAATGCCGAAGATTCAAAAGCGTACGAAGCAGTAACGCCATATGATACACTTGATACGATCTATGTCATGGGTTCCGGCATCAGCATGGCACACGGCCAGAGCAAGATCGGCTACAAGGACGGCAAGATCGCAGCTGTCTGCGGAGACAGTACCTTCTTCCACGCAACACTGCCTGCACTGATGAATGCTGTTTACAATCAGTCGGATATTACTTTTATGGTCCTTGACAACCGCTGGACAGCCATGACAGGTCATCAGCCGAATCCGAGCACAGGCTTCAACGCGTTCGGAGAGGAGTGGCCGCGTGCCGACATCCCCGGTATCGTCAGATCCATGGGCGTTGAATTCGTAGAAGAATGCGACGCGTATGACCACGAAAAGGCAGTCGATACGATCTATCGTGCTCTGGAACACAAGGGGCCGTCCGTCGTGATCATGACGGGAGAATGCCAGCTTCAGAAGCAGCGCAGGATCAAGAAGGGTCTGGCAAAGACATATGTCAATGTCAATACATGCGACGGATGCCATACATGCGGCGGGATCGGCTGTCCTGCGATCAAGTTTGATGCCGAAATCAAGAAATCCGGTATTGACAGCGTTCTTTGCGTGGACTGCGGTCTCTGTTCGCAGATCTGCCCTCAGAAAGCAATACGAATGAGGAGGCGGTAATCATGAGCAAAAATTATATCATTGCCGGAATCGGCGGACAAGGAAGCATCAAGGTATCCCATATGATCGCGGAAGCGGCGATCAGGGCCAACAGCGGTAAATTCAATGTCCGTGTCGGAGAAACATTCGGGGCGGCACAGCGCGGCGGAGCGGTTGCTTCCCACGTACGTCTCGGCGAAGATGTTTATTCTCCGCTTCTCGGACTCGGAACGGCCGAGCTTGTTCTTGCGCTTGAGCCGCTGGAAGGACTTCGTGTAGGACTTCCGTATCTGGCCGAAGACGGAGTCGTCATTATCAACACGGTAAAGCAGGAGCCGGTAGATGTTAAGATCGGCGGAGATCTGAAGTATCCGGAAGTGGATGACATTATAAAAGCACTGAAAGCGATCGGCAGAAAAGTAGTTGCTTTCGACGGAAGTGAGCTTGCCGCGCAGGCAGGGACGAATAAAGCGCTCAGTGCCGTAATGATGGGAGCCGCATTTGAGAGCGGGCTTCTTCCGTTTGACGAGGAAACGATTCTTCAGGTTCTGAAGGAAAACGTACCTGCAAAAACGATCGATACGAATATGGAAGCATTCCGTCTTGGCAAAGAGGCTTATAAAAGCGCAGTGTCATAAATGACCGGGAGGAATAAAATGAACGAATGGATCAGAGGTGCAAAGGCAGAAGGACGGAATCTGTATGAGTTTGAAGCATGGGAATTGTTTCATTCGTACGGAATTCCCGTTCCGAAATGCCGTCTGGCCAAAACTGCTGCGGAAGCAGTTGCGGCAGCATCCGAGATTGGTTATCCGGTAGTTCTTAAAATCGTTTCCAGAGATATCCTTCATAAGTCCGACGTCGGGGGAGTTAAGGTCAAACTCCCCGACGCGGACAGCGTCCGCACTGCATACCGGGAAATCCTTGACAATGTGAAGAAGGCAAGGCCGGATGCCGAAATCGACGGGATCCTCGTGAATGAAATGCTGAAGCCGGGTCTGGAAACGATCATCGGCATGACGCGGGACGTTTCGTTCGGACCGGCTATGATGTTCGGACTCGGAGGGATTTTCGTCGAGGTTTTTAAGGACGTCAGCTTCCGCGTGCTTCCGATCACGAAAGCGGACGCGCTCGGAATGATGGAAGAGATTAAAGGATATAAACTGCTCACCGGTGTCCGGGGCGAAAAACCGAAAGATATCGACGGGATGGCGGATCTGCTTTTAAAGACAGCCAGAATGATCGAAGAAAATCCGGAAATCAAGGAACTTGATATCAACCCATGCTATCTGTATGAGGATAAAGTGATCCCGGCGGATGCCCGGGTAATGCTTTAACAAGAATTAGCATGAACTATGTCTCTTATGGAAAAAGGAGGTTTGCGTATGCCTCAATTTGGCGAGATCGACAGAAATTATAAATATCTGAACAAAAGTATGCGCCGCGTGGATTCCGCAGACAAGGTAAGCGGGCACGCGCAGTATGCGGCAGACCTGGTTTTCCCTCATATGCTGGTCGCCGGCGCGTTATACAGTCCTTATGCTTCCGCTCAGGTCATCCGTATTGATACGGAAAAAGCGGAAAAGATACCGGGCGTCGCTGCCGTAATGACATTTAAGGATCTGAAAAAACCGGCCAGCTGGGGTTATTATACTTATATGACGGACCGGATCCGTTACGAAGCCGATGCCGTCGCGATTGTTGCGGCGGAGAACAATCAGGCATTAAAAGAAGGACTTGATGCGATCGAGGTGGAATACGAAGAGCTGCAGCCCGTGATCACGATCGAGGAAGCACTCGCCCCGGGAGCACCGCTCGTCCACGAAAATGACAAGGACTGCGTCGGAAATATATGGAGCCATGCCACAACGCTTGTTCGAAAAGGGGATGTGGACGAAGCATTTCCGAAATGCGACAAGATCATCGAGCGGAGTTATTCGACGAGCTGGCAGGAGCATATGTACTTTGAGCCGGAAGCGGCGGTAGCCGTTCCGGATCCGTGCGGAAGCATAACGGCATACGCCGGATGTGCGAATCCGTTTTTCGGACGCCGCTGGGTAGCGGATTCCTGTGATCTGCCGCGGCCGAAGGCAAGACTGATTCAGACGGTCGTCGGAGGCGCGTTCGGAGGAAAAGAAGAACTGCTCGGTGTTGTGATCGGACGTGCCTGCATGCTGGCACAGAAGACAGGACGCCCTGTAAAATATGTGACGAGCAGGGAAGAATCTATAAAAGGCAGTACGAAGCGTCATCCTTTCCGGCTTGAATATAAGGTGGGCGTTAATAATGACGGTCATCTTCAGGCTGTCCAGTGCAGAATCACCGAGACGTGCGGCGCTTATCATATGCATGAGTTCATGAATTTCCGTGCGAAAGTCCATGCGGTCGGCGTATACAACATTCCGAATGTCAAAGTTGATATCCAGGGTGTCTTTACGAATACCGTCACATCAGGCGCAATGCGCGGATACAGCGCACCTCAGACAATTTTTGCCGTAGAGCAGCTGTATGAAGATGTAGCTCAGGAAATCAATATGGATCCCCTGGAGTTCAAGAAAATGAATATCCTGAAACAGGGTGACATCCATCCCTGCGGGCAGGAAATGAAGCAGGAGATCATTCTCCCTGAGATGATCGACAAGATCTGCGAAAAAACGGATTACATAAGAAAACGTGACGAATATGCGAAACAGACCGGAACGATCCGGAAAGGCATCGGCCTCAGCATCTTCCATCGCGGCTGCGGACTCGGAGGAGAATCGCCGGACAACAGCGCCTGCATGGTTGCGGTACACGATGACGGAACGGTCATGGCAAATGTCGGGCTCGGCGAGAACGGGCAGGGACTTCGGACCGCATATACACAGATCCTGGCGGAAGCAATGGATGTCGATCCGTCCCTGATCTATATCAATCAGGTCGATACGAATGCGATCGTCGACAGCGGAATCACCGCCGCTTCCAGAGGCACCGTCATGGGAGCTCAGTCGGTCCGGAAGGCCGGCGAAGAGCTGAAGGGCCTTTTGATGCAGACGGCTGCCATGATGTTCAAGGCACCGGTGGAAATGGTAATTCTTGAGGACGGTTTTTTCAAGCTGAAGGGTGTTCCGGACGCGATGATCCCATGGCAGGCAGTATGCGAATGCCATCACTGGACCGGCGGCCAGGACGGCGTTATGGCTTGGTTCTCGGCACCGTATCTGCATTTTGACAACGAAAAGGGATACGGCGACGGATTCCCGACGTATACATACAGCGCAGTTGTGACGGAGCTTGAGGTAGATACGGAAACGGGTGATATCAAGGTCGAAAAAGTGACATCGGCACATGACTGCGGCAACATCATCAACCCCAGAAATCTGACCGCTCAGATCCACGGCGGCGTTACGATGGGCATGGGATTTGCTGTTATGGAAGATCTTGACAACGAAAAAGGTCATATCAGACACGCGAACATGGATACGTATATGATTCCGTCGAGTCTGGATACGCCGGAGTTTGAACCGCTCCTTTTTGAATGCAGCGATCCAACCGGTACATACGGTTCCAAGTCGATCGGAGAACCAAGTCTGGAGGGCGTTCCGGCATCCATTGTGCTTGCGCTCCGCAATGCGCTTCAGATCGAAATCCGTCATATACCGGTCAATAAAGTGACGCTTTATGAACTGCTTCACAAGAACAGGAGGGATGCTCAATGATCACGATTACGCTTACGATCAACGGAAAACCGGTAACAGCATCGGTTCGTCCGGATGAAACGCTTGTTGAGCTGCTTCGCGATGACCTGGAAATGACGGGTACAAAAGTATCCTGCAATATCGGAGAATGCGGCGCTTGCACGGTCATTATGGATGGAAAAGCAGTCAAAAGCTGTATTGTTCCTGCAGCGCAGTGTGACGGAAAAAAGATCATAACGATAGAAGGACTGGAACAGGACGGAAATCTGCATCCGCTGCAGCAGTGCTTTGTGGATGCGAACGCGGTCCAATGCGGATTCTGCACACCTGGTTTTGTAATGGCATCGCTTGCTTTTCTGGAAAAGAATCCTCATCCTACACGCGACGAGATACGTACCGGAATATCCGGAAACTTGTGCCGCTGTACCGGGTATGAGTTTATCATCGACGCGATCGAGAATTATGTGAAACAGTGCAGCGGCGAAGACGCTTGATACAATCGATGAAAGAGGGTACCGCATGAGTATTCGGATTAAGATCAATGGAAAAGACTGTGCGGCGCAGGACGGGGCTACGATTTTTGAGGCCGCACAGTCTGCCGGCATTGTAATACCAAGTCTCTGCCATGATATCAAGCTTTCACCCGGCAGAAACTGCGGCATGTGTGTTGTTTCGGTGGTCGGGCAAGGTCAGGTCAAGGCGTGCGAAACGACGGTGTCTGAGGGAATGGAAATCACAACGGAAAGTGATGAGCTCACAGAAGCACGCCGTGATGCTCTTGCCGTGATGCTTTCATCCCACAGAGGCGACTGTATTGCACCATGCCAGAAAGCATGTCCCGCGCACAGTGACTGTCAGGGATATGCCGGTCTGATAGCGGAAGGCTTTTTTGATGAGGCAGCACGTCTTCTGAAGACAAGATATCCGATACCGTCATCACTCGGAAGAATATGTCCTCATCCATGCGAAGATGTCTGCAGAAGAGGACTGCTGGAAGGCCCCGTTTCACTGGCAGCGCTGAAACAATTTGCGGGAGATGCGGATCTATCGAAGTCATCTCCGTATATACCGGAGCGGAAAACATCATCCGGCAAAACCGTTGCCGTTATCGGAAGCGGTCCTGCGGGGCTTACGGCTTCGTGGCTGCTGAATCTGGAAGGCTGCGATGTTACGATTTTTGAAGCAATGCCAGAAGCGGGCGGAATGCTGCGGTACGGGATCCCGGAATTCCGGCTGCCGAAAGAGATTCTCCGTCAGGAAATCCAGGTTATCCAAAAGTCCGGTGTGGAGATCAAATGCGGCTGCAGAGCAGACGCGGAATTGTTCGAACGGATCCGTCATGATTATGATGCTGTTTTTCTTGCAGTCGGTGCATGGGTTTCGCAGCCGCTGCATATACCGGGTGAAAACCTGCCGCACGTGATAAGCGGGCTTGATTTGCTCAGACGGGCAGCGCTCGGAGAAAAGCAGGAGCTTGGAAGGCACGTCGCTGTCGTCGGAGGCGGCAATACGGCTATCGATGCGGTTCGTACATCACTTCGCATGCCTGGTGTGGAAAAGGTTTCTTTGATTTATCGGAGAAGCCGTGAACAGATGCCAGCGCTGGACGAAGAGGTAGAAGATGCGGAACGGGAAGGTGCTGTCCTTCATTTTCTGAAAAGTCCGTGTGAGATCAAAGAGAGTGACGGCGGTCTTTCTGTAAAGCTTCAGATCATGGAGCTTAAGGGCGAAGATGCGTCCGGCCGTTCAAAACCGGTGCCTGTCGAAGGAAAAACAGAAGATTTTGCATGTGATACGATGATCATTGCTGCAGGGCAGATAGTTTCAGAGGAAGCGGAAGCGTTTGCAGCGTTTGGGAAGCGGGGATCCATCGAAACGAATGAAAGGATGGAAACGTCCGTTCCCGGTGTATTTGCAGGCGGAGACGGTGCAGGAAAAGGACCGGGGCTTGCAGTAGAAGCAATCGGCGACGGACAGAAGGCAGCAGCTTCGATCATCTGTTACCTGAAAGGTGAGGAATATGTTCCGGAAGAACCGTCATACGCTGAGCAGGATGATTTGACGGCTGCGGATTTTTCGTATGCGGAAAAAACGGAACGGCAAAAAGGCAGCCTTACAGAAGAGCAGGCCAGGATTGAAGGCAGCCGCTGCCTTGAGTGCGGCTGTCTCGACTATTACAGCTGCAGACTGCTTTCCTATGCACATGAATACGGAATGGTATTCAAGAATGACATGTCGCTGCCGCATGAAGAGATCGACCGGCGCCAGCCGTATATTTTCCGGGACCCGAACAAATGTATATCGTGCGGACTCTGTGTTCGTGTCTGCAAGGAAATTATGGGATACGGATGCTGGGAAATGGAAGAAACAGACGGAAAGCGTATTGTTCATATCGCGAAGAACGGTACACTGCCGGAAGCTTACTGCATCAGCTGCGGTCAGTGCGTTGAGCATTGTCCGACAGGGGCTCTGACCCCGAGAAATCCTCGTATGAAATCCGTGCCGCTGCCGATAGAACAGGAACAGAATACATGTAATTACTGCGGTGTCGGGTGCCGGGTAAAGGTCAGCCATTACGGCGACAAGCCTCTGGAAGTCGAACCGGTTTACGGAGGAAGTCTGGATGCGAACGTACTTTGCTGTCACGGCCGCTACGGGTGGCATACGGCAATGGGAGACCGCGGTCTTACGGCACCGATGGTCCGGAAGAATCTTGATTTCCGCCCGTCATCCTGGGAAGAATCTTACGGTGCCGCATTTGACGGAGTCCGCCGGATCCAGGAGAAGTACGGACGTGATGCGGTCGGTGTACTGATCGCGGATCGTATGACAAACGAAGAAATCTGCCAGTCGCTGAGACTTGCGGATGCTGTGGGAACGAAGAGCATTTACAGCGCAAATATTTACGACGGCGGCGTGGAAGATGTTTTCGGACTTGACGGCAGTACAAATCTGTATCAGGAGCTTTCCGGCACGGACTGCGTGTTTGTCGTGGCGGCAGATGTGCCATCCTATTACGCAATGCTCGCGCTTCCGGTGCAGGAAGCAAAATTCCGGCATGGCGCAAAGCTGCTTGTGGCTGCAGCCGATGGATGGAACGGTTTTAATTTCATCGCGGACAGGCGGGCCGTTATGGAAGACGATACACGTTTTCTGAAAGAAATACTGAAAGACTGTATCGATGCCGGCTGTGTACCGTCGAACGCCGCCGGATTTGACGAGCTGAAAGAATCACTTCAGGATGTTGTGCCGGGAGAAGAAGCAAAAGCATTTGCCGGCGATTACAGAAATTCGGCGAATGCCATGATCATGATCGACCGTGAACGCGCTTCCCGGGAGACGGCAAGACTTGTATGTGAGCTGGCTGTTGTCTGCGGAAAGATCGGGCGTCCTCACTGCGGTGTGATCCAGATGCTGCAGCACAACAATACACAGACGGTTTCCTTTATGCACATCCGCAGCAACATGGAAAAACTGCTCGGCGACATCAAGAGCGGGAAAATCAAAGGGATGATTCTGGCTGAACAGTTTATTCCCGATGACGAAGCCGTTAAGATGCTGGAATTCACGATGCTTCTGGACAGTGCGAAGGGACCTGCGTTCGACTATGCCGATGTCTTCCTGCCGATGCCTGGGTACGGCTCTTATAACGGCACGTATGTAAGTGCAGAAGGACGTATGCAGAAGGTCAATCAGATTTTTTCCATTCCTTCCGGAAAAGACGGGTGGCAGGTGCTTGACGAAATAACGGAAGTATTTGGAATCACAGCGCTTGGTTCTCTTAAGAACGTACAGGAGTATTTATCGGAACGGTTTCCTGATTACGGGCCTTGTCTGAAAGAGAATCAAGAATTTATCTGCGGCGGTCCGATTCGTTATCAGAACGGGTTTGCGGCAGAGGACGGGAAGGCGCGTCTGTATGGTGCTGCGGATAAGGCACCTGCTTTCGGAGAAATGTGTTTTGCGGATGTTCCGCTGACGGTCTGGTTTGGACAGCTGATCGGCGACGGTGTCCTGAATATTGATTAAAGGAGGTTATCTCATGAATGGATATGATTTTGTAAGCGCTGCGGATTTAAACGATGCACTTGCAATTCTCTCCCGCGAGGAAGAGAATGCCTGCCTCATTGCCGGAGCGACAAACGTAATCAACAAGGTCCATATCGGTAAGATAAGGGACAAGGTCCTTGTGAGCATTGACAAGCTGGATGAGCTTCGCGGCATCAGGGAGGAAGACGGTTATATCGTGATCGGCGCGCTGACTTGTATGAACGACGTGGCAGAGTCTGATCTGATCAAAGAAAAAGGCCGTGTTCTCTGGGAGGCGGCACAGGTTTTTGCCGATCCGACAACCAGAAACCGGGCAACGATCGGAGGAAATATCGCCGATGCGTCGCCGGCAGCCGATAGTGCGCCGCCGCTTCTTGTGCTGAAGGCGGATATTATAATCAAAAGTCTGCGCGGAGAGCGGATCGTGCCGGCAGAGGACTTCTTTGTTTTTGTCGGAAAGACCGTTCTCAAACCGGATGAAATCATAACTGCTGTTCGTTTTCGTCCGGACAGTGTCGGTGCTTTCGTTAAAATGGGTCTGCGGAACGCTATTGCAATTTCCGTATCTTCCGCGGCAGCTTCCGTGAAGCTTGGCAGTGACGGGACCGTAGAAGAATGCACGATCGCGCTGGGATCCGTGGCTCCGACGCCTGTACGCGCGTACAATGCCGAGAAGGCTTTGATCGGAAACAAAATAACAGATGAATCGCTCGCGCGAATGAAAGATGCACTCCGGACGGATATCAGTCCGATCGATGACACAAGAGCTACGGCTTATTACCGGATGGAGGTCAGCCTTACGATCGCCGGCCGTGCCGTTGTTACCGCAGCAGAGCAGGCAGCTTGATATACCGGAAGGGAATGATCATACAGGAGGTCATAGTATGGCTAAGAAAAGAAAGATTGTAATTGCACTGGGCGGGAACGCTCTAGGAAAGACACTTCCCGAGCAGATGGCCGCCGTGAAAATCGCGTCACAGAATATCGTGGATTTGATCGAGGAAGGGCATGAGGTAGTCGTTACACACGGCAACGGTCCGCAGGTAGGTATGATCAACAACGCGATGGCCGCGCTTTCACGCGAAGACCCTTCACAGCCCAACACACCGCTGTCCGTCTGCGGCGCCATGAGTCAGGGCTACATCGGTTACGACCTGCAGAATGCGATCCGTGAGGAGCTCGTCATACGCGGCATTACGGACAAGTCTGTCGTTACGATCATTACACAGACGCGCGTTGATGAAGATGATCCGGCTTTTCAGGAGCCAACGAAGCCGATCGGCCAGTTCCTTTCGAAGGAAGAGGCAGAGGAAGCCGCTCGCAAGTATGGATATATCATGAAGGAAGATGCCGGAAGAGGATACCGCCGCGTCGTTGCTTCTCCGGAACCGAAGGAAATCGTGGAAGCAGACGCGATCCGGACGCTTGTCAATAACGGACAGGTCGTAATTTCCGTAGGCGGCGGCGGAATTCCTGTAATTCTGGAAAACGGACATTTGAAGGGGGTCAGCGCCGTGATCGACAAAGACCTCGGCAGCTGTCTTCTCGCAAGAGAACTGGATGCCGATTATCTGATTATCCTCACGGCGGTCGAGAAAGTCGCAATCAACTGGGGAAAGCCGGATCAGCAATGGATCGGCGATCTTCCGGTCACGAAAGCAAAAGAATACATTCGGGAGAATCAGTTTGCGCCTGGTTCGATGCTGCCGAAGGTAGAAGCCGGGATCCTCTTTGCGGAATCCAAGATGGGAAGGCAGTCCTTGATCACGCTGCTGGAAAAAGCAAAAGACGGAATAGCCGGAAAAACCGGTACAAGAATCCATCTGTAAAAAGATGGAAGAGAGCATGAGAGAAATCTCATGCTCTTTTTTTGTCTTCCATTCAGCATGAAGTACAAAAAAAAGTGCAAGCTTGCTTATGTACTGACGCGGTCGGATCTGAGTATGTTAATTAAATAATTATTTTGATTTTTTTTTAACTTGCTATTGATTAAAAAGTACACGGGGGATATGATGTAATTGTATTTTTAAAAGAACAATGTATTTCCTTCGGTAACTTCCGTGTAATGTTCCGCGCATGCACGGCGTTGTTATATAAAATAAAGGAGGTATTCAGCATTGTCTAGCGAAATGTCAACGACAAAAGCAGCCTGCTGCTGTGACTGCGAAGATGAGGGGGAGAAGCTGCGCCTGATTGAAGAAATGACAGCAGAGTATAAAGCACAGGGAAAGTCGCTTATCCAGGTGCTTTATATGGCACAGGGCATGTACGGATGTCTGCCCATGGACGTGCAGAAAGTGATAGCTGACGGTATGGGTGTGCCGCTGGCTCACGTTTCGAGCGTCCTTTCTTTTTATTCTTTTTTTACGACACAGCCAAGAGGCGAACATACGATCCGTGTATGCCTCGGTACCGCGTGTTATGTCAGAGGCGGCAAGAAAATCGTGGAAGAGCTTCAGAAGATGCTTGGCATCGAAGTCGGTGAAACGACGGCCGACAGAAAGTTCTCACTTGAGGTGGCAAGGTGTATCGGCGCGTGCGGGCTGGCTCCGTCCATGATGATCGACGATGATGTGTTTAAGCAGGTAAGACCGGAAAAGCTGCCTGAGATTCTTTCTGCTTATTCGGATAGTGCGCAGGAAGGAGATGAAGGCAAATGATTCGTTCTGCAGAAGATTTACAGGAAATCAAGAGAAAATATCATGAGGAGCTTGGAACGTATAAGTATCAGGCGCTTGTATGCGGCGGTACAGGATGTGTATCGGCTAACAGCCAGGCTGTTGCGGATGCGCTCCATGAATCGGTCGGGCGGCACGGCCTTGCCGACCAGGTGAAGATTATCCGCCGCGGCTGCATGGGAACGTGCGCGGTCGGTCCCGTTGTCTATATTCTGCCGGATGAAACATACTATACGGAAATGACGCCGGAGAAGGTCGAAGAGGTTGTCGAGAAGCACTTTATCGGCGGAAAACCGGTTGAAGAATATACGTTTTACGATAATATCGAAAAGCGTCATGCCCTTAATATTCATGAAGTGGCGTTTTTCAAGAATCAGGTCCGGATCGCACTGCGCAACTGCGGACTGATCGATGTGGATACCGTCAATGCGTACATTGCCAACGATGGGTATCTGGCAATTGCCAGGGCCGTTCAAAAGGATCCGAAGCTTGTGATCGACGAGATCAAGAAATCAGGTCTCCGCGGACGCGGCGGCGCGGGTTTCCCGACGGGCATCAAATGGGAAGCGGCATATAACCAGAAATCGGATATGAAATACATGGTATGCAACGCGGACGAAGGGGATCCCGGTGCATTTATGGACCGTTCCGTTTTTGAAGGTGATCCGCACAGCGTGATCGAGGGTATGATGCTGGCGGCGTATGCGTTCGGGGCGTCACAGGGATATGTTTATATCAGAGCAGAATATCCGATCGCGCTCCAGAGGCTGGAAACAGCGATAAAGGACGCAAGAGAACAGGGAATTCTGGGTGAACATATTTTCGGAAGTGATTTTAAATTTGATATCGAAGTGCGGATCGGTGCCGGTGCATTTGTATGCGGCGAAGAGACGGCACTTATGAATTCTGTCGAGGGAAAACGCGGAGAGCCGCGCCAGAAGCCGCCGTTTCCGTTTGAGAGCGGCCTGTACGGAAAGCCGACTATCATCAACAATGTAGAAACACTGGCAAACGTGCCTGCGATCATGCTGCAAGGGGCAGACTGGTTCAGACAGTACGGAACGGAGAAGAGCCCGGGAACGAAAGTATTTGCTCTTTCAGGAAAGATCGTCAATACAGGACTGATCGAAGTGCCGATGGGCATTCCTCTCGGAGATATTCTTTATACGATCGGCGGCGGCTGTATCGGCGGGAAAGCGTTTAAAGCGATCCAGACAGGCGGTCCGTCCGGCGGATGCCTGACGGCGGAGCATCTGAATACCCCGATGGATTATGAGTCACTTACGGCACTCGGGGCGATCATGGGTTCCGGCGGACTCGTTGTTATGGATGAAGATACATGTATGGTCGATACAGCCCGTTATTTCATGGACTTTGTCCGTGACGAGAGCTGCGGGAAATGTCTCCCCTGCCGTGTCGGGACGACGCGTATGCTGGAGATTCTCGAGCGGATCACAAAGGGCGAAGGTACGGTCGAAGATATCGATCTGCTGAAGGAACTTGCCTTTACTTTGAAGGAGTCGGCTATGTGCGGTCTTGGACAGACAGCTTCCAATCCGGTTCTTTCCACACTTCGGTATTTCGAAGACGAATACATGGAGCATATCAAGCATCATCACTGCGAAGCGGGCGTCTGCTCGGATCTCTTTATCTCGCCATGTGAGAATGCATGTCCGGCAAATGTCAATGTACCGGGATATATGGCGCTTATCGCAAGCGGCAGATTTATCGACGCGTATGATCTGATACGGCAGGAGAATCCGATGCCGTCGATATGCGGAAGAATCTGTACCCATCCGTGTGAAAAGAAATGCCGGCGAGGCACAGTCGATGATCCGCTGGCGATCTGTGATCTGAAGCGGTTTGTTGCTGACTATGCGTTCAAGAACCAGAATGAGCGTATCGAGAAGCCGTCTGCTTTGCAGAACGGCAAGAAGGTAGGAGTGATCGGAGCCGGTCCTTCCGGCCTTACCTGTGCATATTATCTGTCGCGTCTTGGATACGAGGTAAATGTTTATGACCGCGCATCCGTAGCAGGCGGCGTATTGAATTACGGAATTCCCGAGTACAGGCTTCCGGCAGCTGTCATCGACCGGGAAGTGCGGGAAATGCAGAAGAGCGGATTCCGCATCCATCTGAACACGGAAATCGGCAAAGATATGTCACTCGAACAGCTGCGGTCGGACAACGATGCGGTCTATATTGCGATCGGGACACAGCTGCCTCAGAAGGCCGGTGTTGACGGTGAGGAACTGGAAGGTGTGATCGGCGGTCTTGACTTCCTCAAGAATAACGCGCTGTATCATAAGTATGATTTCAACGGCAAGAAGGTTGCGGTGATCGGAGGCGGCAATACGGCGATCGATTCGGCACGGACGGCGCTCCGTCTCGGGGCGGAACATGTTTATCTTGTTTACCGCCGTACGCGCGGAGATATGCCGGCCAACGAGAGCGAAATCTGGGAAGCACTCGAAGAAGGTGTGGAGCTCGACGAACTGGTATCACCGGTGAGATTTGTCGATGACGGTACGGGCAAGGTGTGCGCGATGAACTGTGTACGGCGTCAGATCAGTAATTTTGACAAGCACGGACGCCGCAATAATACGGCTGTGGAAGGATCTGAGTTTACGATCGATGTGGATGCTGTTATAACGGCCGTAAGCCAGAAATCGGACTTCCCGTTTATCAAGACGGATGCTATTTCGGTTACTCCGTGGGGTACGCTTGTAGTTGATCCGGATACAAAGATGACGACAACGGCCGGCGTTTTTGCCGGCGGTGATATCGCACGCGGTTCGGATGTTGCGATCCGCGCCATTGCCGACGGGAAAACAGCTGCAGCTTCGATCGACAAATATCTTGGAGGAGAAGGCGTTCTTGACAAAGGCCGCTCCATCGATATTCCGCAGATCGTCGACACGGACGCTGTATCCGAGCATCCTCGCTTTGAGATGGAATATCTGCCGCTCAAAGAACGGTGCAATACGTTTCATGAAGTTGTGCTTGGCTACCATAAACTTAATGCAATTGCAGAATCCATGCGGTGCCTGCATTGTGACAGGAGGTGAAATAGTTGATTAATCTTACGATAAATGGCAAAGCCATTTCGGCACCGGAAGGTACCACGATTATTGAAGCCGCCCGTCAGAACGGCATCCATATTCCCAATTTATGCTATCTGAAGAATGTTCATAAATACGGTTCCTGCCGTATCTGTGTTGTTGAAGTGGAAGGTATGAAGAATCTGCAGGTATCATGTCTGGCAGTGGTACGGGAAGGAATGGTGATCCATACAAATTCCCCGAAGGTCAGGAGAGTACGCAAAACATTGTATGAGCTGATGCTTTCCGATCATCCGAAAGACTGTCTGAACTGTACGAGAAATCAAAGCTGTGAGCTGCAGGCGCTTGGCTATGAGCTGGGAGTCGACGAGAGCAGATTTTCGGGAAAAATGTCTTCGGACCGTGTCGATATTTCTCCGTCGATCACGCGGGATACGGCCAAATGTATTCTCTGCCGCAGATGTGTGACGGCCTGCAATGAGATCCAGGAGGTAGGCGCGATCGAATGTCAGAACCGCGGCTTCAAGTCGATTATCAGCCCGTCGATGGGCCTGCCGCTGAATGACACGGCGTGCGCGATGTGCGGACAATGCACGGTCGTATGTCCGACAGGGGCACTTCGGGAAACGGACGGAACGAAAGCCGTATGGGATGCAATGTCGGATGAAAAGAAGATCACGATCGTTCAGGTGGCGCCTGCTGTCCGTGCGGCGATCGGCGAGGAATTCGGCATGCCCACAGGTTCACGTGTGACAGGAAAGATCGCGGCAGCACTTCACAGAATGGAATTCGATCATGTGTTTGATACCGATTTCGCGGCTGACCTTACGATCATGGAAGAAGGCACGGAACTGCTGGAGCGCCTGAAATCGGCACTTACGGGCGGAAACGCTGTGCTTCCGATGATGACAAGCTGTTCACCAGGCTGGATCAAGCACATCGAGCATGCATTCCCGGATGAGCTGGATCATCTGTCAACATGCAAGTCCCCGCATACCATGATGGGCGCGGTGGTGAAGTCATATTATGCAAAGAAGATCGGCGTTGACCCGCATGATATTTTCATGATTTCCGTAATGCCCTGCACGGCGAAGAAGTATGAGATCCAGAGACCGGTCATGGAAGTCGACGGGATCCGTGATGTAGACGCGGTACTGACGACGCGTGAACTGGCCAGGATGATCCGTGCGTGCGGCATCGATTTTGCGTCGCTCGAGGACGAGAAGTTCGACGCGCCGCTCGGCTTATGCTCAGGCGCAGGCGATATATTCGGCGTTACCGGCGGTGTCATGGAGGCAGCGCTTCGTACGGTCTATGAATTGACGACAGGACGTGAAATCCCGTTTGACGGACTTCATGTAACACCGATCGAAGGACTGGAAAAGGTCAAGGAAGCATCGATCAAGTTTGAAAACATGCTTCCGGAATACAAATTCCTGGAAGGCGTCACGGCACGCGTTGCCGTAACATCAAGTCTTTCGGGAGCAGATATTCTGATGAAGGATGTGGCAGCAGGCACGTCGCCGTATCACTTCATAGAAGTCATGGGATGCCCGGGCGGCTGCATTAACGGCGGCGGACAGCCACGCAACAGAGAGGATGACAATTACCGGGAGCTTCGTATGAAAGCGCTGTTTACGGAAGATGAATGCAAGACACTCCGCAAGAGTCATGAGAATCCGGATCTGCTTCAGCTTTATAAGGATTTTCTCGGAGAACCGTGCAGCGAAGTTTCACACAAATATCTTCACACGTCGTATACGCCGCGCGGCAAATACAACGAGCGGCTGCAGTAAGTTCATCCGGCAAAATGATGTACGGAGGGCGGGAAATTATACTTCCCGCCCTCTTTTATTTATGGTATTCTTTTATTCAGGGAGTGCTGCTTCATACAGCGGGAGGTATCATATGAGAATCGCCATTGTGACAGGAGCATCCAGCGGACTGGGACGGGAATACGTCCGGCAGCTGGGAGAAAAAGAAAATCCGGATGAGATATGGGCAATCGCAAGACGGAAGGAACGGCTCGATGAGCTTCAGCAGTTCACCTCGTGCCGTGTGCGTCCGTTTCCTATGGATCTGACTGATAAGGAAAAGCTTCATGAACTGCAGGCGCTGCTTCAGGAAGAGCAGCCGGATATTGCGGTTCTTGTCAATGCCGCCGGATTTGGCCGGATCGGAAAGTCTGACAAAATTTCAGAAAAAGACAACGATGATATGATCGACCTGAACTGCCGCGCAGCGGTAGATATAACGTCGATGGTCATTCCGTTTATGCACAAGGGAAGCAGAATACTGGAAATCTGTTCAACGGCGGCGTTTCAGCCGATCGCTGATTTAAATGTATACGCAGCGTCAAAGGCATTTCTGCAGAGCTATTCCAAAGCACTGCATTATGAAATGCTTCTTACCGGCATTCATGTAACGGCTGTCTGTCCATACTGGATCAAAGACACGGAGTTTATACCGGAAGCAAAGAAAACGGACAAGACAGGCTTCCGTCACTTCCCGCTTGCTTCGAGAGCCCATACCGTTGTAAAATGGTCTCTTTGCGACAGCAGTCTCAATCTGTGGGTGTCGACACCGGGCCCTGTATGTATCGCGCATCGGATCACTGCAAAATTTATTCCTCATTTTCTGATGGTGCCGCTGCTTGATCTTCTGCGCAGAATCTAGACGCTGCATTGACTTTCACAGGGCTAAGTGATACAATTGCTTCAATAAATAAACGCGTTAAAGGAGTAAAGTACAATGCCGATCACAGAAATACTCGAAGAAAACTGTGAAAAATACGGAGACGAGATCTGTCTCGTGGAAATCAATCCGAAGCTGCCGGAAGACAGGAGGATTACGTGGAAGGAATATGAACTGATCGAACCGACTTCGTTCGTCTCATACAGAAGAGAAATCACATGGAACGTATTTAATGAGAAATCAAACCGGTTCGCGAACCTGCTGCTTTCCAGAGGTGTCAAGAAGGGCGATAAGGTTGCGATTCTTCTTATGAACTGTCTGGAATGGCTGCCGATCTACTTCGGCATTTTGAAAACAGGAGCGCTTGCCGTTCCTTTGAATTTCAGATATTCCTCTGACGAGATCGAGTACTGCCTCGATAAATCAGACAGTGACGTGCTCGTTTTTGGACCGGAATTTATCGGCAGGATCGAAGAGATCGCGGAAAGCATTTCCAAGAAACGCCTTCTTTTTTATGTCGGTGACGGCTGTCCGACGTTTGCGGAAAGCTACATCAGCCAGACGGTCAACTGCTCCGGGAAATCGCCGGATATTAAACTGACCGACCAGGATGATGCAGCCATCTACTTTTCGTCCGGAACGACTGGATTTCCCAAGGCGATTCTGCATAATCATGAGAGCCTCGTTCATTCCTGCAAGGTTGAACAAGCTCACCACCATACGACGCATGAGGATGTGTTTCTCTGCATTCCGCCGCTTTATCACACGGGTGCCAAGATGCACTGGTTCGGCAGCTTCCTTGTTGGCGGAAGAGCCGTGCTTCTGAAGGGTACGAAACCAGAATATATTCTCGATGCTGTTTCCAAAGAGCATTGTACGATCGTGTGGCTGCTTGTTCCCTGGGCACAGGATATTCTTGATGCGATTGAACGCGGCGATTTGAAGCTTTCGGATTATAATCTGAGCCAGTGGCGGCTGATGCACATAGGAGCACAGCCTGTTCCGCCAAGTCTTATCCGCCGCTGGAAGCAGTATTTTCCGAATCATGAATATGACACCAATTACGGACTGAGCGAATCGATCGGACCGGGTGCCGTTCACCTTGGCGTAGAGAACATTAATAAAGTCGGCGCGATCGGAAAAGCCGGGTACGGATGGCAGACGAGGATCGTTGATGAGAACGGACAGGATGTGGAGCAGGGCAAGGTAGGTGAACTGATTCTGAAGGGGCCAGGCGTAATGACCTGCTATTACAAGGATCCGGAAGCTACGGCTGAAGTGCTGAAGGACGGCTGGCTTTACACAGGAGATATGGCTCGTGAGGACGAGGACGGATTCATTTATCTGGTGGACCGCAAGAAGGATGTGATCATCAGCGGCGGCGAGAATCTTTATCCGGTTCAGATCGAGGATTTTATACGAACAAACGGGAAGGTCAAGGATGTTGCCGTGATCGGTCTGCCTGACCAGCGGCTTGGAGAAATAGCGGCGGCGATCATTGAACTCAAAGAGGACGCACAGTGCACCGAGGATGAAATGAACGAATTCTGTCTTCAGCTTCCCCGATACAAGAGGCCGCGCCGAATTATCTTCGCAAAGGTTCCCCGCAATCCGACCGGAAAGATCGAGAAACCGAAGCTGCGTAAGGAGTACCGAAGCGAGAATCTCGTGGAAATGGAGAACGAGAGCTGACCGAAAATGACCGAATAAGATTGAATTACACAGAACAGGCGGAAACGGATCAAACGTTTCCGCCTGTTCTTTTTATGGAAAAACAAGCGAAATAAAAGGGGCTAGTGAAATAGTGCACAAAAACGGCAATGAAAATTTGTGAATTAAAATGACTTAAAATGATTGAAAATGAACGATAATGGTAGTATGATAGCAATATAAGAAGAAAAGAGGTGCGCAGGATGCTTACAGAGGAGAGACATCAGAAAATTCTTACGATTCTGGGAAACAGCGGCAGCATATCGGTCCAGCAGCTTACGAAGATGTTAGACTCTTCGGAATCAACGATCAGACGGGATTTGAATGTTCTTGGCAAAGAAGGACGTCTCGTGAAAGTCAGAGGCGGAGCATTGAATTCCGAGGGAACAGTCAATACGAAGGATGACGATGTACTGTACCGGAGCGGACAGAACGCGGAAGAGAAGAGCGAGATCGCAAGATATGCCGCTTCGCTGATCGAGCCGGGCGATTTTGTATATCTCGACGCCGGTACTACGACCGGAAACATGATCGATTATCTGACGGAACGCCAGGCAGTATTTGTTACGAATGCGACAGACCATGCCAGACGTCTTTCCGAGAAGGGATATACAACGTATATTCTGGGCGGTGAATTCAAAGCGGTGACGGAGGCAGTCGTCGGCGAGGAAGCAATCGCCAATCTGTCGAAATATAATTTTACAAAGGGCTTCTGGGGAGCAAACGGTGCAAGTCCGTCCTACGGTTTTTCAACACCGGATATCCGGGAAGCAATGCTTAAGAAAAGCGCAATGCAGCATTGCAGCAGGCGGTACGTCCTCTGTGACAGCAGCAAGTTTTCAAAGATTTCCTGCGTTTCCTTCGCAGACTTTACAAGCGCAGTGATTCTGACGACGAAACTGGAAGATGATACCTATTCTCAATACACAAATATTGTGGAGGTAAGCCGAATATGATCTATACTGTAACCTTAAATCCATCACTTGATTATATCGTAGACGTTCCCCTGTTTCAGTCCGGTTCCGTCAACAGGACGGAAGGGGAGATTCTGAATCCCGGCGGGAAAGGAATCAACGTTTCACTTCTGCTGTCGCAGCTCGGCATTGAAAATACTGCGCTCGGCATATCGGCAGGCTTTACGGGGCGCGAGATCATCCGGATGCTGGACAGCTGCGGCATCAGAACCGATTTTATCGATGCAGCGTGCGGAATCTCAAGGATCAACGTCAAGATCCGTTCCGGCGATGTAAGTGAGATAAACGGACAGGGGCCGAAGGTTTCGGACGAAGATGTCGCGGAGCTTTATAAGAGGCTTGATAAAATGCAAAACGGAGATGTCCTTGTACTCGCGGGAAGTATTCCGGAGGGAATGCCGAATTCGATCTATATGGATATCATGAAGCATTTGGAAAACAGGCAGCTTTTGATCGCCGTAGATGCAACGCAGAATCTGCTCCTCAATGTACTGCGGTACAAGCCGTTTCTGATCAAGCCGAATATTCATGAACTGGCGGAAATGCTCGGCGTTACGGTCGAGACGAAGGAAGAGGTCGTGAAATATGCCAGGGAGCTTCAGTCGCGGGGAGCCAGAAATGTACTTGTTTCAATGGGCTCCGGGGGAGCAGTGCTCGTAAGTGAGAACGGAGATATCATGAAGGCAGTTCCGCCGACCGGCAAGGTTTTAAGTGCGGTCGGATCCGGAGATTCGATGGTTGCAGGATTTTTAGCAGGTTATATATGGACGGGAAGCTACGCGGAAGCACTGAGGACGGGAATCTGCGCGGGAAGCGCGACAGCTTTTTCAGATGGGATAGCGAACAGGAAACTGATCGAAGAAGTATTGGCTTCTTACGATTTTAATGAAAACATGCAGGAGGGTTAAAAAATGAGAATCGTTGATTTACTGGATCCGAGGAGCATTAATCTTCAAGGCGTTTCATCCGGCAAAGAAGACATCCTGAACAAGATGGTATCACTTATGGCGGAAAGCGGAAAGATCAATGACGTCGAGACATACCGGAAAGGTGTGTTCGCGAGAGAAGAAGAGAGCACAACGGGAATCGGGGACGGAATCGCCATACCGCACTGTAAGTCCGATGCTGTATCAAAGCCTGGACTGGCAGCGATGGTCGTTCCGGAAGGTGTTGATTTCGACGCACTTGACGGTGAGCCGGTCTATCTGCTTTTCCTGATCGCAGCGCCGAACACAGCCGATAATGTGCATCTTGACGTTTTGAGCAAGCTTTCGGTACTCCTTATGGATGAGGATTTTTCCGGAAATCTCCGCAAAGCAAAGACGAAGGAAGAATTCCTTGGAATCATCGACGCGGCGGAAACAAACGCAGATGCGGACAAGAGCAGCGAGAAGGAAGAATCGGCAGCTGCAGGCAAGAAGTCCGCAGGAAAGCTTCTGGCTGTAACCGGCTGCCCGACCGGCATCGCGCATACATATATGGCCGCGGAAGCGATCGAGAAGCAGGCAAAGCTAATGGGGTATTCGATCAAGGTAGAAACACGCGGAGCCAGCGGCGCGAAGAATGTTTTCACGGATGATGAAATCGCAGAGGCTGACGGCATCATTGTTGCTGCCGATACGAATGTACCGATGGAACGGTTTAACGGAAAGAAGCTGGTTGAAGCACCTGTTTCAGACGGCATCAGCAAGTCTGAGGAGCTGATCCGAAAAGTCCTGGCGGATGACGCGCCTGTTTATCAGGCAAAGGGCGGCGGAGAATCCGCCTCAGCGAAGAGCTCTTCGTCGGGCGGCACCGGCCATCAGATATACAAGCATCTTATGAACGGCGTATCTCATATGCTGCCTTTCGTAGTAGGCGGCGGCATCATGATTGCACTTGCTTTCCTGCTGGATGATTACTCGATCAATCCGAAAACATTCGGTATGAATACTCCGGTCGCGGCATGGTTCAAAACGATCGGCGGATATGCATTCAGCTTCATGCTGCCGGTCCTGTCAGGATATATCGCAATGGACATTGCCGACAGACCAGGTCTGATCGTTGGCTTTGTAGGCGGCTATATAGCATCGATCGGTTCAACGTTCCTGGATCCGACAGGGGCGAGCACGATACCGGCAGGATTTCTGGGAGCGCTCCTTGCAGGCTTTGTCGGCGGTTATCTTGTTCTGTTATTAAAGAAGGTATTTGCACCGCTGCCGAAAGTGCTCGACGGTGTCAAGCCGGTACTGCTGTATCCGCTTTGCGGCGTGCTTCTGATCGGACTTTTCATGTGTGCGATCGATCCGCTTATGGGCACGATCAATTCCGGACTTACGGGAATGCTTAATTCCATGGGATCGTCAAGCAAGATCCTGCTCGGATGTATCGTGGCAGGTATGATGTCGATCGATATGGGCGGACCAATCAATAAAGCGTCATATCTTTTCGGAACAGGCATGCTGGCCGGACAGACAGAAGGCGGCTTCATGATCATGGCTGCCGTTATGATCGGCGGTATGGTGGCTCCGATCGCGATCGCGCTTGCAACAACGTTATTCAAGAATAAATTTACTGCAGAAGAAAGAAAATCAGGACCTGTCAATTATGTAATGGGACTTTGCTTCATCACCGAGGGCGCGATTCCGTTTGCAGCGGCAGACCCGCTTCGTGTCATTCCGTCGTGTGTCGTCGGATCCGCGATTGCAGGCGGGCTTTCCATGGCGTTCGGATGCACGCTGCGTGCACCGCACGGAGGAGTTTTCGTATTCCCGACGATCGGAAATGTAGGAGGATATGTCGCGGCACTTGCGATTGGCTCTGTCGCAGCAGCGATTATGCTTGGATTGCTTAAGAAAAAAGTTACCGAATAATAATGAAAACGGAGGCGTTACGAAATGAAAGAATTTGAGTATGTTGTCACAGACCCTGTCGGAATCCACGCGAGACCGGCTACACTGCTTACAAAGCTGGCAGGCACGTTCACAAGCAGCATTACGATCGGAAAAGGTGACCGGGAAGTCAGCGCGAAGAAAATCATCGCTGTTATGAGCCTTGGGGCGAAAGCAGGAGAAAAGATCGTCATAAAGGCGGAAGGTGAAGACGAGGAGAAGGCGGCGGAGGCTCTCGAGAGCTTCTTAAAAGAGAATTTATAGTCCTCAGAATTCTGCAAATGAATTCATGTGCATAAGGAAGTGCATTTTTGACACTTGCATACTCTTTGTAAAATGATACAATAAAACAGGAAACCGACATTGCAGGATTTGTAAAGAAAGGATGTTTGAAGAATATGCCATTAGTTACGACTAAAGAAATGTTTAAGAAAGCGTATGACGGCGGATATGCGGTAGGAGCGTTCAATGTCAACAACATGGAAATCGTCCAGGGTATCGTCGAAGCGGCCAACGAACTGAATTCCCCGATCATACTTCAGGTATCGAAGGGTGCACGCAGCTATGCGAACCATACGTATCTGGTGAAACTGGTTGAAGCTGCGATCGCGACTTCTGACATACCGATTGCACTTCATCTTGACCATGGTGACAGCTACGAGCTTTGCAAGGATTGCATCGACGGCGGATTTACGTCTGTTATGATCGACGGATCCAAATATCCGTTTGACGAGAATGTGGAACTTACGAAGAAGGTAGTGGAATATGCTCACGCTCACGGTGTTGTTGTTGAGGCGGAGCTTGGAAAGCTTGCCGGCATTGAGGATGCAGTCCAGGTGAATGCTGCCGATGCTTCTTATACAAATCCGGATGAAGTAGAGGCTTTTGTAAACCGTACAGGCGTAGATTCACTGGCAATTGCCATCGGTACAAGCCATGGTGCGTTCAAGTATAAACCGGGCCAGAAACCTCAGCTTCGTTTTGATATTCTGGATGAAGTTGTAAGAAGAATCCCGGGCTTCCCGATCGTTCTTCACGGTTCCTCATCCGTTTCTCCCGAATATGTGAAGATCATTCAGGCGAATGGCGGGAAACTGGCAGACGCGATCGGCATTCCGGAAGATCTGCTGCGCAAGGCTGCGAAATCCGCAGTCTGCAAGATCAATATCGATACGGATCTTCGTCTTGCCATGACGGCAGGCGTCCGCGAAGTGCTTTATAATCAGCCGGAAGTATTTGACCCGAGGGCATATCTGAAGGTCGGCCGTTCTTATGTGAAGGAAATCGTGGCACATAAGATCACGACCGTACTCGGAAGCGAAAACAAGAAATAAGATTCAGATATACAGGCTTATCACCGAAGAGGCTCTTTCCGTGAGGTTTCACTGCGGAAGGAGCCTTTTTGCGTCAACAGTTATTGACTTTCCGAAATGCCGAATATATCATGTAAGAAAAGGAGGAATTCGCGTATATGACAAAAGAACAACTAAAAAAGCTGATCGACACAGCATCAGGCAGGATTCCGGCAGATCTCGTGATCAAAAACTGCAAGGTAGTCGATGTATATTCGGGGACGATAACGAAGGGTGATATTGCCATAAGTGACGGCATAATCGCGGGAGTCGGCACATACAGCGGAACGAAAGAAACCGACGCGGGCGGACTTTTTGCATCACCCGGTTTTATAGACAGCCATATCCATATTGAATCCTGTTTTGTTACCCCCGAAGAGATCGGACGGCTGCTTACTCCGCACGGCGCGACCACGATCATTGCGGATCCGCATGAAATTGTCAATGTATGCGGAATCAAGGGACTTGATTATATGATGAAAGCGTCCGAAGAGACGGCGCTTGACGTGAAATTCATGCTTCCGTCATGTGTTCCGGCAACTGTTTTTGAGAACAGCGGCGCTGTGATCGACGCGCCGGCCATGGAGGAGCCGCTCGGAAGGAAGGATGTTCTCGGCCTCGGTGAGTTTATGGATTATCCCGGCGTGGTAAACGGTGTGGACGGAGATATTGACAAGCTTGCTGCCGCGCATGCGGCAGGGAAGATCATCGACGGACACAGTCCCGGACTTACAGGTCTTTCACTCAATGCATACGCTGCCGCCGGCATTCATGATGACCATGAATGCTCAACGCTGAAGGAAATGCAGGAGAGGATTTCACGCGGAATGTATGTACTGATGCGTCAGGGCTCTGCGTGCCATGATCTCCGGACACTTGTACAAGGCGTGACCGAAGAGAACAGCCGGCGCTGCCTGCTGTGCTCCGACGACAGACAGCCGAAGACAATATTCGAGGAAGGCCATATCGACGGCCATCTTTCTGTCTGTGTATCCGAGGGCATCGACCCTGTTACGGCGATCCGGATGGCGAGCTTAAATGCTGCAGAATGTTTCCGGCTGTATGACCGCGGTGCGATCGCACCGGGACTTCGCGCCGACATCGTTCTTTTTGAAGATTTGAGGAAATTCACGGTCAGAAAAGTATATATCGCCGGCGAAAAAGTGGCGGAAGACGGGAAATACCTGCGTGAGGTAAAGCGTATCGATGATTCATCCGTAAGAAGCAGCATGCATGTCAGCAATTTCTCGGAAGACCGTCTGAAGATGCACCTGAAGAGCAGCCGCGTCAATGTGATCGAGCTTTGCCCGGGCTCCGTGGTGACAGAAAAAGGCATCGCGGATGTCAGGCTTTCGGAGGACGGGGATTTTATCCGTGACCCGGCTGCCGATATTGTGAAAATGGCGGTGATCGAACGTCATCATAATACAGGAAACGTATCGTGCGCTTTTCTAGGCGGCTACGGGATCAAATACGGCGCGATCGCTCTTTCTGTCGCGCATGACTCGCATAATATCATCACGGCCGGCGTTGACGATCATGAGATCGCGGCTGCGGTGGAAGCGCTGATCGGACAGGAAGGCGGAATTGTTCTTGTAAAAGACGGGAAGGTGATCGATCATATGCCGATGCCGATCGCCGGCATCATGAGTGACCAGTCGGGTGAATGGGTCAGCGACCGCCTTGATTCGCTCCACAGAAATGCAGTGGAGGTGCTGGGAATCAGCGAAAAGGTAGATCCTGTCATGACACTTTGTTTCATGGCGCTTCCGGTCATTCCGCATGTTAAACTGACAGACCGTGGACTTTTTGATGTTGACGCATTTGCCTTTATGAATGTCGAAGCTTAAAGGGCACGGAAATTCGTAAGATATGAAAAGAGCCGTATCCGGGCATCACAGCTGCCGGAGACGGCTCTTTGTTTATTCCGGTTCGTCTTCTTCACCGAAATCGTCTTCATATTCCATCGTATCGAGCAGTTCATCGAAAGCGTCGGCCACAAGTTCGTATTCGCTGTCATCTTCGATGTTTTCGAGGTCAGGGTCCTTTTCATCGCCGTTATCGATAAACCGGTAGAGAAAGACCTCATCGGTAGCCTGTTCCCCATCGTCGTCCAGCGGAAGCAGCGCGATGTACTGCCTGTCCCCTGCCGGGAAAACATCGATTATGGCACATTCGACTACTTCGTCATCATCGAGTGTCAGTGTGACGGTATCGTAACCGTCAGTATCCATATTGCTGTTCATGATAATCCTCCCGTAAAAACTGATCACATTTTCTGTAATGCCTACTTTATCAGAAGTCAAATTGAATTGCAAGCAGAATCAATATTCGCTATAATGAAGAATGAGAATAACGGAGGACAGACGAAATGAAGAAACTGATATCCTGGAATGTGAACGGACTGCGTGCATGTATTGAGAAGGGTTTTACGGAGTATTTAAAACAGGCGGATGCGGATATTTTCTGTATTCAGGAAAGTAAGCTTCAGGAAGGCCAGGTTGAGCTGGAACTGCCGGGATATTACCAGTACTGGAATTATGCCGAGAAGAAGGGGTACTCGGGGACAGCCGTTTTTGCAAAAGAGAAGCCGCTTTCCGTATCATACGGCCTTGGCGCGGAAGAGCATGACCATGAAGGGCGCGTCATCACGCTTGAATACCGTGATTTTTACGTTCTTACCGTTTATACGCCGAATTCCCAGGAAGGTCTGAAGCGGCTGCCGTACAGACTTTCATGGGAAGAGGAGTTCCGGAATTATGTCAGCCGCCTTGATTCCGTGAAACCGGTGATTTTCTGCGGCGATATGAATGTGGCACATGAAGAAATCGATCTTAAGAATCCCAGGACAAATCACGGGAACGCAGGCTTTTCCGACGAAGAACGTGCCGCGTTCACGAAGCTTCTGGAGGCCGGGTTTACCGATACGTTCCGGTATTTTTATCCGGACGCGGAAGGCATTTATTCGTGGTGGTCGTATCGTTTTCATGCGAGAGAGAAGAATGCCGGGTGGCGCATCGATTATTTCTGTGTATCGAAATCACTGGAGCCGAAGCTTGCCGGTGCGTCGATCAAGACGGATGTTGCGGGCTCGGATCATTGCCCGGTGGAACTGGATATCGATTTGTAAGGCATTTGCAGGATGGAGGAACGGCTTGAAATGAAGAAATGGTTGATACGGAAGGTGACGTCTACCCTTCCCGGCGCATTTGTTACGGAAAGAGGTGTACGCTTTGCGGTAAATGCAGCCGACGTGAGTGAATGCAGCCTTCTTCTGTACCACAGAGGAAGTACTTCCGTTTTTATGGAAATACCGCTGAAGCAGGCAGGGGAACGGACGAATATCTGTGCCGTCGAAATCTGCGGTCTCAAGGCGGAAGCATATGAATACAATTACCGGATGGACGGAGAAGTTGTGACAGATCCGTACGCTGCCAGCGTTTCGGGCAGGAAGATCTGGGGACGAGATCAGAAGACCGTGAAGGCGCATGGTGTGCGGGGCAGGATCCTCGTATCGGACTTTGAATGGGAGGAAGACCGTCCTCTCATGCGGCCGTATTCGGAACTGCTTGTTTACTGCCTCCATGTCCGCGGCTTCACAAAAGACGCTTCCTCGAAAGTCCTTCACCGCGGAACGTTTCTCGGGGTCACGGAGAAGATCCCTTATCTGAAGGAAACGGGAATCAATGCGGTGGAGCTTCTGCCGTGCTATGATTTTTATGAGCGGAACGAGAAGGAAGAACGTCTGAACTACTGGGGATATACACCGGGCTTCTATTTCGCGCCGAAATCGTCTTTCTGTGCGACAGACGATCCGGTTTCTGAGTTCAAGACCATGGTAAAGTGCCTGCATAAGGCAGACATCGAGGTGTATCTGCAGTTTCATTTCGAAGACGATACGAACCCTGTCGTGATACAGGATGCGCTGCGCTACTGGACGGAGGAGTATCATGCAGACGGATTCCATGTAAGCGGGAATACAGTTCCGCTTGATATTCTTGCCCAGGATCCGCGTCTGTGCAACACGAAGATCATGACAGAATGGTTTGAAAAATCATGGTATCAGGACAGGAAGATCCCGCGGAAGCACCTGGCCGAATATAACGACGGTTTCAAGAATGATATGCGGAAGTTCTTAAAGGGCGATGAGGATCAGCTTAAGAATTTTCTGTATCGTTTTAACCGGTGCCCGAAGGACCGCGGCGTAATCAATTTTGCTGCAGGCGCGCAGGGTTTCACATTAATGGATATGGTATCCTATGACCGGAAGCATAACGAGGGGAACGGCGAGCAGAATCAGGACGGCACTTCTTACAATTACAGCTGGAACTGCGGAGAGGAAGGACCGTCAAGAAAGAAGAACGTGCGCGTGCTGCGCGCAAAGATGCGCAGGAACGCGGTGCTTCTTACATTTCTGTCACAGGGAACACCGCTTCTTCTTTCCGGTGATGAATTCGGAAATACGAAATACGGGAACAACAATTCATACTGTCAGGACAGCAAGGTTTCCTGGCTTGACTGGAATGATCTGAAAAAAGACAGAGACTTCTATGATTTTGTCAAAGAAGTGATCGCTTTTCGAAGGAAGCATCCGGTCCTCCGAAGAGAAGAACCGTTCCGGATGATGGACACGATGTCATGCGGATATCCGGATCTGTCATACCACGGCAGAGAACCGTGGGCAGCCGATTTTGAAAATTACGAACGTCAGGCAGGGATCCTTTACTGCGGTGCTTACGCCGCGGATGACGGGAAAGACGACGATTTCATTTATATCGGCTGTAATATGCACTGGATCAGCCATGAACTGTCACTGCCGGATCTGCCGGACGGCCTTTCCTGGCAGCTGCAGCTTTGCACAGACGCTGAGCATAAAAGCGCTGTCCTGAAAGAAAGCAAGAATGCAAAGAGAATATGCGCCGAAATTCCGCCGCGCAGCATCGTAGTTCTCTGCAGCACAGGAAAGAAGCGGGAGCGTGTCATAAAATGATAAAACCATGGGAGCATTTCTGTACGATCACGAATCATAAAAGAATGGTTATGGAATACTGCTTTGATGTGGGACTGTACTGGCAGGGGCTTCTGCACGATCTGTCAAAGTACAGTCCGCAGGAATTTCTCGTCGGATGCAGGTATTATCAGGGAGTACGCAGCCCGAACAACGCGGAACGCGAAGCCAGAGGGTACTCGAGCGCCTGGCTCCATCACAAAGGGCGGAACAAGCATCATTATGAATACTGGATCGACTACAATATCAAGGGCGGCAGCATTCTCGCCGGAATGCGCATGCCGGAGCGGTACGTCGTTGAGATGTTCCTGGACAGGATCGCGGCTTCGCGCAATTATCAGGGCAGCAAGTATACAGACCAGAGTCCGCTTGAATACTACGAAAAGGGCCGTGCGTCAGAGCTTATGCATCCGGAGACAAGAGCGCTTCTGGAAAAGCTTCTGCGCATGCTTGCGGCAAAAGGGCAGGATGCAACGTTCTGCTATATTCGCCGTGTGGTGCTGCCGAATGCCAGAAGAAAAGAACTTCACAGGGCGGTGCAGGACCTGTTCCGCTGCAAAGATGCTATTCCGGATAATTCATCCTGCTCTCATCCATATTGAGAATGACCTCGTCGAGATAGCGATTTGCCCAATAGGAAGCCATGGACAGGTTCATATCGAGATAATTGCCGCAGTCGCGTGGGGAAGCGCCGGGAATTTCACCGCTGTAATCACGGATAAAAGTAAACATTGCCTGTACTAACGGCAGGATGTCGGCAGAAGTGAAACGGCCTGCAAGGATCAGATAGAAACCGGTGCGGCAGCCCATTGGCCCGAAGTACACGGTTTTCGCTCCAAAGTCCGGATCGTTGCGAAGGTACGTCGCGCCAAGATGTTCAATGGCGTGGATTTCTGCCGTTCCCATCACGGGTTCCGTGTTCGGCTTCGTCATTCGGAGATCGAACGTAGTAATATACTGGCTGCCGTACTTGTCGAGGCGTGAAACATAAACGCCGGGCTGCAGCTTTAGATGATTAACGGTAAAGCTTGTGATTTTCTCCATGTCTGTCCTCCTGATTTCAGAATTGGCTACAGCAGCTATTTTAAACCATCTTAACGAAAAAGAACAGCGGAATATCCGATTTGACGAAAAGAGTACACCGTGTTACACTTTATAGCGAGAATTTTGAAAGGGCAGGTTTTAAACAATGATAAATGACAGAAAAGTACTTTTCAGCGGCATGCAGGCGACAGGAAACCTTACACTCGGCAATTATCTGGGTGCGCTTAAGAACTGGGTGACGCTGAGCAGCGAATACGAATGCTTTTACAGTGTCGTGGATCTGCATTCCATTACGGTACGGCAGGATCCTGCCGAGCTTCGCCGCCGCGCGCGGTCGCTTCTGATTCTGTATATCGCAGCGGGGCTCGATCCGGAGCAGAACTGTATCTATTATCAGTCGCACGTTTCGGCACACGCGGAACTGGCATGGATACTGGATTGCTTTACGTATATGGGAGAGCTGCAGAGAATGACGCAGTTCAAGGATAAATCGGCAAAGCACGCAGATAATATCAACGCGGGACTCTTTACATACCCGGTTCTGATGGCTGCGGATATCCTTCTTTATCAGGCAGATGTCGTTCCGGTCGGGATCGATCAGATGCAGCATCTTGAGATCACGAGAGACATTGCTATGCGCTTCAATAATATTTACGGAGACGTCTTCACGATACCGGAACCGTATATCGGCAAATCAGGCGCCAAGATCATGAGCCTTCAGGATCCGGCAAAGAAGATGAGCAAGTCGGATGAAAATCCGAACGGGAGCATTTACCTCATGGACGATCCCGATACGATCATACGGAAATGCAAACGGGCCGTTACGGACAGTGAGTCGCAGATCCTGTACCGGGACGAACAGCCGGGTGTCCGCAATCTGATCGATATCTACTGTGCATGCACAGATAAGACGCCGGATGAGGCCGTCAGGGAATTTGACGGGAAGGGATACGGTGATTTGAAAGCAGCTGTCGGCGAACAGATCGTGACGGTGCTCAGACCTCTTCAGCAGAGAGTGAAAGAGCTGGAATCCGACCGCGGCTATATTGATTCCGTCATTAAAAACAATGCGGAAAGAGCAAATAGTACCGCGCAGAAAACACTGCGCAAGGTTCAGAAGAAAGTAGGGTTTCCGGAGAAGATCCGCTGAATATCTGAAATAATCAGGGCATGCCGCAAGGCATGCCCTTTCTGCCGGACAGATTCCGGATTTCGGGATCTGCTTATTCGTTCCTGTTCGGACCGCCCGGTGTCGTGTCGAGTTCCTTGTCCATTTCGCTGCGTTTCGGAAGCATGACATTCAAAAGGACTGCAAGAAGCGTTGCGAGCACAACGGGAGATTTTGCGAAAATCATCGTGACCCATTCCGGGAAATTCGCAAGGGAGCCGGAAGCCTCCGAGATGCCCATTCCAAGGGCAGCCGCAAGACCGACGATGGAAGAATTCCGGTAATCCATTTTGGCAGACGAAATCAGCTTCATACCGGTCATGGCAATGGATGCGAACACGTTGACAGTTGCACCGCCCAGAACACAGTAAGGGATGGTCGTAAGGAACGCGGAGAATTTCGGAATCAGTCCGGCAACGCCGAGAATGATCGCGGCGAGAGCAAGAACACGCCGGCTGATAACCTTTGTCGTGGTAACGATACCTACATTCTGGCTGTACGTTGCGGTAGGAAGACCGCCGAAGAAGGCACCGAAAATATTCATGATGCCGTACGCGAAGATTCCGTTCTGCAGCTCCTGGTCGGTAGGAGTACGGTCCATGGAACCGATCGTCGTGGCGGACAGATCACCGATCGCCTGAATGGAATTGATCGCAAAAAGAATGCCCATGGCTACGCAGGCGGAAATGTTAAAATCAAGTCCGAAATACGTCAGGCGCGGTATTTCAATGAAAGAGGCAGACGCAACACTGCTGAAATTCAGCATGCCGAAAAAGCCTGCCATGATATATCCGGCGATGATGCCGATCAATATGGAAGCGAGTCTCCAGATGCCTTTGCCGTTATGATTCAGTATGATAACGATAACGAGCGTAAAGGAAGAAATCAGCCAGTTCTGCCAGGAACCGTAATCGGGACTGCTGACTCCGCCTGCCATATAGTTGATCGCTGTGGGATAAAGGGAGAGACCGATCGTGAATACGACGGTCCCGGTGATAAGAGGCGGGAAGAAAACCCGGATCTTCTTGGCGAAGATACCCATGAACATTGCGACGATGCCGCCTACGATCTGAGAACCAAGGATCGCACTTACGCCGTAACCTGCCGCGACAGCCTGCATTGTCGGGACGTAGGCGAAGCTGGCGCCCATGATGACCGGAAGTCCGGAACCGATCCCGAGTTTCCATTTGGAACCGATCGGGAAGAGCTGTACAAGTGTTGACAAGGCTGAGACGATGAGGGAGGCCTGGATCAGAATGACCTTATCGGCCGCGGAAAGTCCGGCTCCCGCGGAAGCTACGATGATCGCGGGCGTGACGCATCCGACGATCATGGCGACGACGTGCTGAAGTGCCAGCGGCAGTACCTGCCTGACCGGCGGATGCCCCTTATAATCAAACAAAGCGGCAGACAGCTGTTCTTGTTTGTTCATTTATTATACCCTCCATATGTGTTCGGAAAAAGACAACAAGGCCATTATAACAGATCAAAATATAAAAAACAATTAGTAAACCTAAAAAATATTTGTTTTGATAGAAAAAAATAATTTTTACGCTTAAGACATTCTTCGGATTTGTTTATGCTTTTTTTATTAATAAGTCACCGATATGACATATTTCTTTTGTATAATTTTTTTATCAGGGGAAGGTGATGTGGAAGCCCCGGAGATTTCTGTGATGGAGGAAAGCCAGATGAAATATGCAACGTACTACGAAGCTGTGAAACTCATATCTGCAGAAGAAGCCGCAATGGTTAAGAAGAAACTGGAAGCAACGAATGGTACCGGCACTGAGAAACATCTGAAAATCCGAAAAGTAAATTTCATTGTACCGGGAGGCAACCCATCATACTGTATCTGCATGACGAATGATGATGACAGCTCCTTGCTTCTTTCGAAACGTGCCGTACAGAATATGATTACCTACAGGAATTATGCGAAGATCGCACGCGATGAATGCTTTCGAATCCTCGAAGGACGTTTAGACTGGATGGAAGACAGCGAAACAGAACTGTTCCGGGATTTCAGCCTGCAGTACAGACTGAACCGGATCAAACAGGGCTTTATTGAAGAATACGACCGGGAATTGATCACATATGCCAACGGGCATAAGCTGCTGATCGACAGCAGCCGGCGTCACGCAATGGGTCACGGAACCGATTTCCTGTATCCGGAATTGTGGATGGAGAATCTGCCGGCGGATACGGTCCGTGCGGAATACAGGAAGGCGGTTGAAATACCGCCGATGATCGCAGGCATGATCCATATGGCGAAGGATACGAATCAGGAGGTGCTGGCTGTTTCGTAACAGCCTGCGCGGAAAGAACTGAATATTAACGGGAAGGATCCGGATGATGGCTCTTGTCTGAGGTATCGTCCGGATTTTTTTTCTTCTTATATGTACGGTAGATCATCTGGTAGACGTACAGAAATACAGGCAGACAAATCGTCATGATGACGGCGCCGGCGAACATGTGCATCGTGTTCGGATCATCTGTGAGGGCATAGTACAATGTGAGCAGATACAAAAATACAAGAACGGCAATACCAACGGCCGCGAAGACGCGTTTCGCTTTTTTCATGGGGCTTCCCTTCATTCGATTTTATTCTGACGCTGTGGAAATATATATTATTATACTGAATATCAATGCAAAATGCAAAAAGGTTTTGAAAAAGGCAGGCAAATGTTATATACTTGCCTATAGAATTACTACAGGCGGAGGTTTACGGAATGGAATCTGAGAAGACATTGATCGAAACATGGCGGGAAGCCGCATATAACAATGAGGCGGATCAGAAAGAACTGAAGAATTTCTGGAGCAGTTATTTTGCCGTTGAGAAATCGGTATATGAGAAGCTCCTCTCTTCTCCGGATGATGAGGTGAAGGGAACGGTGAAAGAGCTGGCGGAGAAGTACGGGATGTCTGTTTTCCTTATGACAGGTTTCCTCGACGGGATCGACGACAGCCTGAAGACGCCGAATCCTCTTGATACGATGAACGAGGATACGGAGGTCAGCCTTGCTTTTGATAAAGAAAAGCTTTACAAGAACATGGTGGACGCGAAGGCAGAATGGCTTTATGAACTGCCTGAGTGGGAGAATATTTTCCCGGAAGAGAAGCGGAAGGCCCTGTACAAGGAACAGAAGCTTTCGGGTACGGTCGTTCGGAAGGGCAGGAAGATTGGAAGAAATGATCCATGCCCCTGCGGAAGCGGCAAGAAGTACAAGTATTGCTGCGGCCGGCAGAAATAAAGAAATCTGAGCATTACAATAACTGGATACGGAAAGGAAGTATTTTATTATGAAGATTCGATTGAAGGATGGGAGCAGCAGAGAATATGACGGACCGAAATCGGTCATAGAAATTGCTGCGGATATCAGCGACGGCCTTGCAAGAGCCGCGGCGGCAGGTGAAGTGGACGGAAAGGTCGTGGATCTCCGAACGGTGATCGACCATGACTGTACGCTGAATATCCTGACGGCGAAGGATCCGGGCGGACTTGCCGTACTGCGTCATACGACGTCTCACGTGATGGCAGAGGCAGTGCTGAATCTTTTCCCGGAAACGAAAGTTGCGATCGGTCCTTCGATCGATACGGGCTTTTATTATGACTTTGAGCATGCACCTTTTTCGAGGGAAGATCTCGACAGAATCGAAGAAGAGATGAAGAATATCATCAAGAAAGGTGCGGCGCTCGAACGATATACCCTTCCGCGTGAAGAAGCGATCGCGAAGATGGAAGCAGAGAAACAGCCGTATAAAGTAGAACTGATCCAGGATCTGCCGAAGGATGCCGTGATTTCTTTCTATTCACAGGGCGGCTTTACAGATCTTTGCGCAGGTCCGCATCTTATGACGACGAAACCGATCAAGGCATTCAAGCTGCTTTCTTCTTCGGGTGCATACTGGCGCGGTGACGAGCATCGTCAGATGCTTTCCCGTATTTACGGAACGGCTTTTGCAACGAAAGATGAACTGAAGGATTACCTTCATCAGCTGGAAGAGGCGAAGAAGCGGGACCATAACAAGATCGGCCGCGAGATGGGAATTTTCACGACGGTCGATGTAATCGGCCAGGGGCTGCCGCTTTTGATGCCGAAGGGAGCATGGATCGTCCAGACGCTTCAGCGGTGGATCGAAGACGAAGAGGAACGCAGAGGATACATGCGTACCAAGACACCGCTCATGGCCAAGAAGGATCTTTATCTGATTTCAGACCACTGGAATCATTATAAAGAAGGAATGTTCGTCCTGGGAGACGAGAACAAGCCGGGCGAGGAAGTCATGGCTCTGCGGCCGATGACTTGTCCGTTCCAGTATTACGTATATAAGCAGAGTCAGAAGAGCTACCGTGACCTGCCGTGCAGATACGGCGAGACATCCACCCTTTTCCGCAATGAGGATTCCGGTGAAATGCACGGCCTTACGAGAGTACGTCAGTTTACCATTTCGGAAGGACATCTGATCTGTACGCCGGAGCAGATCGAAGAGGAGTTCCGCGGCTGTGTCGATCTTGCAAAGTACTGCCTTACGACGCTCGGACTGGAAGAAGACGTTACGTATCGTCTGTCTCTGTGGGATCCGAATGACCGTTCCAAATATATCGGAGACGAAGAGAGCTGGAACCGTGTCGAGAACATGATGCGTACGATCCTGAACCATATCGGGATCAAGTATACGGAGCAGGCCGGAGAAGCCGCATTCTACGGACCGAAGCTGGATATTCAGGCGAAGAACGTATACGGCAAGGAAGATACGATGATCACGATCCAGCTTGATATGTTCCTCGCAGAGCGCTTTGACATGACATATATCGACAGCAACGGCGATAAGAAGCGTCCGTATATCATCCACAGGACAAGCATCGGATGCTATGAGCGTACGCTTGCATGGATGATCGAGAAGTATGCCGGGAAATTTCCGACATGGCTCTGTCCGGAGCAGGTACGTGTCCTGCCGATATCAGACCGCTATGAGGAATACGCGCGTAAAGTGCTGGGCAGGTTGAAGGAGAGCGGAATCAGAGCCGAGATCGACGCGAGAAGTGAGAAGATCGGATATAAGATCCGTGAGGCCAGAGTTGACAAACTGCCGTATATGCTGATCATAGGAGCCAAGGAAGAAGAGGCGGGCGTGATTTCCGTCAGAAGCCGTTTCCTTGGAGACGAGGGTCAGAAACAGCTGGAAGATTTTATTCGTGATGTAAAGGAAGAGATCAGCAGCAAGACGATCCGTGAGGAAATGCCGGACGAAGAATAATACGAGGGCGGTGTATTGTGAGGAGCAGTGCACCGCTTTTCTGGGAAATGGCGGCTTGACGCCTGTCGCTCCTGCCGATATAATGAATTCATCCCTAAGGAGTTAAAACGCATGGAAAACAACGACAATATCAAAATAACGCACAACCCTCCGAAGCTCCGACAGCAGTTTGAAAGAGGATTGACAGCTTTTCTGGTAATTGCGCTAAGCTTGATTTTCTATTTTATCATACTTCGCTGGAACAGCATTTTTGCGGTGCTGGCGAAGATATTCAAGCTGCTTGCACCAGTCTGGTTCGGCTGCGCTTTCGCGTATATCGACAATCCGCTTATGAAGCTTGTGGAACGGCATTTCTATGCTTTTCTGGAGAAGCGCGGGGCGAAGGATATCAGGAAAATGAAATCGGCATCCCGCGGTGTCGGCATTTTTGTCGCAATTGCCGTTGCGATCCTGATCGTCGGTCTTCTGCTTGGTCTTGTCATACCGGAAGTGCTGAAGAGCATCCGGAGACTTGTGATCATTCTGCCGAAGCAGATGAATGACCTGGTCAGTTACATGGAGCAGTTTAAAGCAGCCGGTACGCAGCTTGGGCAGATGGGCACGTCGCTTCTGGAGAAGCTGAACACCACGTTCCAGGACTGGCTGAACGGAGATTTGTGGAATAACGTAAACAATCTTCTTGATAAGGCCACGTCAGGAATTGTGAATTTTATCGGAATGATCTTCAATATGATGATCGGCGTGATCATAGCCGTATATATCCTGTACAGCAAGGAACGCTTTTCCAGCCAGAGCAAGAAGATGCTTTATTCCATAGCAAAACCGGAACGCGCGAATTTCCTTCTGGAGCTCACATTCAAGGCAAACGATATTTTTACCGGGTTCCTGGTCGGAAAGCTGATCGATTCACTGATCATCGGTGTCCTTTGCTATATCCTGATGGTGATTTTTCATATTTCGGAGAGCTATACGCTGCTTGTCAGTGTGATTGTCGGCGTAACGAATATCATTCCCTTTTTCGGACCGTTTATCGGTGCGATACCGAGCGCGTTCCTGATACTGCTCGAGAATCCGCTGCACGGGGTCTATTTCATCATTCTGATCATCTGCCTGCAGCAGTTTGACGGGAATATTCTCGGACCGAAGATCCTTGGAAATTCGACAGGACTTTCCGCATTCTGGGTAGTCGTTTCCATCCTGCTCGGCGGGGGCTTGTTTGGATTTGTCGGAATGATCCTCGGAGTGCCGACGTTTGCCGTTCTCTATTATATTATCAAAATGTCTGTCGCCAACCGTCTGAAGAAGCGGAATCTCCCTTCGGAAACGGCAGATTACAACAGTATTTCCGGGTATGACATAAAGAACAAAACGTTTACCCATTTTACGACGGAACAGAAGAAGGTCCAGCAATGGCAGTTTCATCGGAAAGCCGACAAGAATAAAAAGGAGTCTTAATCATGCCGATACGTGTTCAGGGCGATTTGCCTGCAAAGGAAATCCTCGAACGTGAAAATATATTTGTAATGGACGAAGCACGGGCGGTTCATCAGGATATCCGGCCGCTGCAGCTTGTGATCCTGAATCTCATGCCGCTGAAGCAGGATACGGAACTGCAGCTTCTGCGGTCACTTTCCAATACGCCGCTGCAGGTGGACCTTACATTTCTTACGATGGCTACGCATACATCCCATAATACGTCTACCAGTCACATCAACAAGTTTTATGAACAGTTTGGCGATATCCGGAAACGGAAATTCGACGGTATGATCATAACCGGCGCGCCTGTCGAAAAGATGCGCTTTGAAGATGTCGATTACTGGCAGGAGCTGACGCAGATCATGGACTGGAACCTGACGCATGTGACGTCGACGATCCATCTGTGCTGGGGAGCGCAGGCCGCGCTTTATCATTATTACGGCATCGAAAAGGTACAGCTCGACCATAAGCTGTTCGGAGTTTTCAAGCACCGTGTCATGAACCGGAAGACGCCGCTTGTCCGCGGGTTTGACGATGTTTTTCTGGCGCCGCATTCCCGCTACACAACGGTTCGCCGGGAAGATATCGCGAAAAATGAGCATCTTACGATCCTGGCGGAATCGGATGAGGCTGGCGTTTTCCTAGTGATAGCAGACCAGGGAAAACAAATCTTCGTGATGGGACATCCGGAATACGACCGCCTGACGCTTGACGAAGAGTATAAGCGCGATAAAGCAAAGGGGATCGACATCGACATTCCGTATAATTACTATATTGAGGACGATCCGTCCATCCGGCCGCTTCTGACATGGAGAGCGAACGCAAACAATCTGTATACGAACTGGCTGAATTACTACGTATATCAGGAAACTCCGTATATTTTAGACGAAGAATCCTGAAAACCCGCTATAATAGGCAGTTCCAGAATTGTGGCAATTGTATTTTTATAAGCTGTACTCTACGTAAAATACCGCAAAATGGCGTACTATTATTACAATGAGAAACGACTGATTCATGATATAGGAATACCGCTGGCTGAGCAATCAACCGGCGGCATTTTTTACGCTGCAACATTAAATTGACTTTGCACAGCACATATTGTAATATTAAAAGAGTGAACGCAGTACAGTCACTTTTTTATGGGGAGGGAAACGGTGAAGAAATTCGTCAGCAGGCATGCGTTGGGTGTTCGTGTCGCAGGCTTGATTATCGTTGATGCTATCATTTTGAATTTAACAAGTTTTTTGTCACTCTGGATTCGGTTTGACTGTATCTGGTCGCGAATTCCGGTCAAGTATCTTTCCAGACTGATTGCCTACGCACCGGTCTACACAGTGATTACATTTCTTATTTTTTCACTTTTTCGTCTGTACCGTACCTTATGGGAATATGCCAGTGTATATGAGCTTATGCTCCTGGGACTGGCAGTTATTACGAATACAGTACTCCAGTACATTGGCATGACGATTCTCAAGCTTTCCATGCCGCGTTCCTATTTCGTATTTAATCTGCTGATCGGCTTCATTCTGTTTATGGGGCTTCGTTTTATGTACCGTTTTGCAAGATTCCTTCGTTCCAGCCACAGAACCATGAATGCCGACGCGCCGACGGAGGTTATGATCATCGGAGCAGGCGATGCCGGAAATATTATATTGAAAGAAATCATCAACAGCCGCTATCTGGACGGACATGTCGCTTGCTTCATCGACGACGATCGTACAAAGCAGGAACGTTCGATTCGCGGCATCCCCGTTGTCGGCGGACGGGAAACGATTCTTGCCAATGTTCATGAGTACAAAATTACCCATATTATTATCGCCATTCCAAGCGCGAAAGCAGAAGACCGCCGTGATATCATAACGATCTGCCAGCGTACAGGCTGCAAACTGCGGATCCTTCCAGGCATCTATCAGATGGTAAAGGGTCAGGTCAGCGTCGGCAAGCTTCGTGATATTCGTGTTGAAGACCTTCTGGAGCGGGATCCCATCCAGGTTGATATGGACAGTATAGCGGGTTATGTACGCGGTAAAATAATTCTTGTAACAGGCGGCGGCGGCTCGATCGGCAGTGAACTCTGCCGCCAGATTGCCAACTATGAGCCGAAACAGCTTATCATTTTTGATATTTATGAAAACAATGCATATGACGTTCAGCAGGATTTGATCCGTGAGCACCCGGAGCTCGACCTGAAGGTTTTGATCGGTTCGATCCGCAATGAAAAACGTCTGGAATCCATTTTTGAAACGTATCATCCGGAACTCGTCTATCACGCGGCCGCTCATAAGCACGTGCCGCTTATGGAAATGAGCCCGAACGAAGCCGTGAAGAATAACGTTTTCGGCACATACGCCGCTGCAAAGCTGGCGGCCCGTTATAACGTTCAGACATTCGTGCAGATCTCAACGGATAAGGCCGTGAACCCCACGAATATCATGGGCGCTACGAAGCGCATCTGTGAGATGATCATCCAGTGCATGGACCGCGTCTCTCCGAATACGCGCTTTGTGGCTGTCCGCTTCGGCAACGTCCTCGGCAGCAACGGCAGCGTCATTCCGCTCTTTCAAAAACAGATCGCCGACGGCGGTCCCGTTACCGTGACACATCCCGACATCATCCGCTTCTTCATGACGATTCCGGAAGCCGTGGCACTTGTGCTGCAGGCCGGCGGATACGCCAAGGGCGGTGAAATCTTCGTGCTTGATATGGGTGAACCGGTCAAGATCATGGATCTGGCGAAGAATATGATCGAAATGGCCGGCTACAAGCTGGGTGTCGATATGGAAATCAAAATCATCGGTCTCCGGCCCGGCGAGAAGCTGTATGAGGAGATGCTGATGGATGAGGAAGGACTGCAGGAAACGAGCAATCACCGCATCCATGTCGGAAAGCCGACTGTTATTGACGAAAAGACATTTTTTGAAAAGCTCGCTGAGCTGGATGAGGCCTCGTACAAGGAGAGCAAGGAGATCAGGCAGCTGGTGAAGGAGATCGTGCCGGAGTACAGGGTGCAAGCGTCATGATTGTACATAAAAAGAGAGAAATAGACAGCATGGACAGCAGGTACAGCAATCATTGTGCCGGCAGTATCGGCAGCAATGACAGCGACAACCGAGCCGACAGTCCTGGTCTGATCTTTGTGATGCATACCTTCGCATCTGAAACTGATATAATAGAAATGTTTACTCGTATTTTTGCTGACCCTGATGTGATTCTTGATTTGTACCGGCCTAAAAGAGCCAGTACCCGTAAGAAGAATGGTCAGTTCATTAAGATAACGGAGGAACTTTTTCCTGGCTATGTATTTGTAGAAGTGATGCCGGGCATTCCATTTACGATGGTGCAGGATCTGACTGAGAAGGTTCAAAAATACAGCGGCAGATATGTAAGACTGCTGAACGATCAGATGGGGCTGGATCAGAAGAATCGGAAGCAAATTTCAGAATTACTGATGCTGACTAATGAAGAAACCATTTTCATACGCAGTCTGTGTGGATGCCCTGATCATACAGCAGGAATGTCCACATTGGCATTTGATGAAGAGCATCCATTTCGGGAGGGTGAAAAGGTTCGTATCATTAACGGACCACTGAAAAATCTGACAGCAAGGATAACCAAGATAGATCTGCATAAACGCCGGGCATGGGTAAGATCTCCGTTGTTTGGCGGCTCAGGTGTCATTATGCTGAGTTTTGATTTGATTGAGAACAAAGAAGGTCAGCAGAAGCAAGAAGTATGAAAAAATGCGGATTTCATTGGAAACAGCGTTTTAGGATGCTGCCAATTATGTACAAGCACTGATTTCAAAAAGACTTATGATAACGATCAAGGTCTGGATGGTTGGGAACAGAGATGCTTCGTGATTACGAGACAGAGAAAAATTGCCGCGTGAGGGCGAAGCGTACTCTTTTTTTGTACAGGATGGAAATGTAATGACAGAGAGACCACCTTGTCGGAAAGTTTATTTGTGGCAAATCAGAGCTTGAAAGGGAGCACTTCTTCAGAAATATGCTGATTGCTTTGATAAGACCTTAATGTTAATCGTTTATTCAGTTGTTGATGTATAAACGTTAATTAGCCTATTGAGGCGGTTTGTTAGTTCACAGTTTTTTTCGAAGAGCCTTATGGAACAGCTGCCATTCATCTCGCCATGAGCTTACTGGCGAGTATATTTCTGGCCAGTCTGAAAGCTGGTGTTGGATCCGTACAAGGACGTAGAGTGTTTTACTCTGATATGACTTTTAATACGACGATCAATCCAGCAGTTTATGAGAACGGAGAAGCTGTTTTTATAGACACTGCGCAGATACTGGAACAAGGAACCGATCGTACTTAAAAAAGCTTTTGATCCATACCCGGATGCAAAGATAATTATCATCGTTCATCTATATGGAACTCCTGGTAAAACAGATGAAATTCGAGCTTTATGTGATAAACATGGGACAGTGATAATAGAAAATGCTGCAGAGAGTCTTGAAGCAACATACAAAGGTAGGCAAATTGGTTTCTTAGGTGACTTAACTGCATTTCTTTAAATGGGAATAACATCGGTACAATGAATCTGCACCAAAACGCTTTGTAAATAATCAAAAATCTGCTCTTTTAGCCGCGTAAACGGCCCTGAAATTATAAAAATAGCCAATATATCGGCATTTTTCGATAGTAGTTTTTTGAAGTGTGCAAAACATAGACGTATATTCCCTGCTGTTTATTACATAGCCACCGGCTGGTGTAGTTAAATGCTATGCGGAGAGAGTAATTAGTTAGAGTTTCCGATAGTTTTCAGAGTTTTTTCGGAAATAGTACAGTATAGTACACTTGGAATATCCACAGCCTCTTACGGGGGCATTATACAAAAGCAAACAATGTGACCACTTGGACATGTTGAAATCATATGACCGAACGGTCATAATGCCAATAGTAAAGATACATAAAATTTTATGCTCCTAGTTTGGAGCGATTCTATACGGACCTGCGGGTTTTGAAAGGGTATAAGACAATGTTTGATGCAAGTAAGCACAATTTTCAGCGATTCGAGAAAAAGGTGTGGCTCAGCTCACCGACTATGCACGGCCCTGAAATAGAGTATGTTACAGAAGCTTACCAGACCAACTGGATGTCCACGGTTGGTAAAAATATAAATGTGGTCGAAGAAGAAATTGCAGAGAAGGTTGGCGTTAAGTATGCTGTAGGACTTTCTTGTGGCACAGCTTCTCTTCATCTTGCTATGAAACTTGCAGGCGAGAAGATCTATGGACAACCGAGAGCAGGTGTTGGGGCTGTACAGGGTCATAGGGTGTTTTGTTCTGACATGACTTTCGACGCCACTATCAATCCTGTTGCTTACGAGAATGGCGAAGCAGTGTTTATCGACACAGAAGCTGATACCTGGAATATGTCTCCAGAAGCACTGGATAAGGCCTTCGAGATTTATCCTGAGGTAAAAATTGTTGTAATTGCTCACCTCTATGGTACACCTGGAAAAATTTATGAACTTCGAGCTGTCTGTGATAAGCACGGTGCTGTGATTATTGAAGATGCGGCAGAGTCTCTGGGTGCTACTTATAAAGGTAAAGAGACTGGATCATTTGGGGATTACTGCTGTATTAGCTTCAACGGTAATAAAATCATAACCGGGAGTTCAGGTGGAATGTTCTTGACAAACTCCCTTCGCGACGCTGATAAGGTGAGAAAGTGGAGTACACAAAGTAGAGAAGCGGCTCCCTGGTATCAGCACGAAGAGATCGGCTACAACTACAGAATGAGTAACGTCATCGCTGGAGTTGTAAGAGGCCAGATTCCGTACCTTGAGGAGCACATCGGACAGAAACGTAGGATTTATGAACGATACAAGAAAGGATTAGCTGATCTGCCGGTTTCTATGAACCCGTATGATGTGAAGAACAGTAACCCGAACTTCTGGCTCTCTTGCCTACTAATCGACGAAGATGCTATGTGCAAACAGGTGAGAGGAGAGCAAGAGCCGCTTTATAGACCTGAGCATGGCAAATCCTGCCCGACCGAAATTCTCGATGCAATCGTCTCCATCAATGCTGAAGGACGGCCCATATGGAAACCGATGCATATGCAGCCGATCTACAGAACTCATGCGTTTGCAACAGTGAATGGATCTGGAAGGGCACAGTCGAATGCTTATATCGATGAGGGTAAAGCTGTTGACGTGGGTGCTGACATCTTTCAGCGCGGTCTGTGTCTCCCGTCTGACAATAAGATGACTGAAGAAGAGCAGAACAGAATCATCAACGTTATCCACGCTTGTTTTGAATAATGAGGTAGCCGCATGAGGAAAACAACAAAGATTCTTCTCACGGCAGCAGGAGCAATAGTAGGCTTGTCTTTAGCCGTTGGTGGTGCCGCTTTCGTCAAAGAACGTGTGGATGAGAAAAAACAGGAGAAGCAAACTTCTCACCATCATATGGGTTTCTATGAAAGATTCCTTAAGCGTCCCTTTGATGCAGTTCTTTCCACGGGAGCCGCTATTGCATTCAGCCCAATTCTCGGGGTAACAGCATTGCTGGTTCGCATAAAGCACGGCTCTCCGGTTCTCTTCACTCAAGACCGTCCGGGAAAAGATGAGAAGATCTTCAAGCTGTATAAATTTAGGACAATGACAGATAAGCGCGATAAAAATAGAGAACTGCTTTCTGATGAAGTCCGACTTACCTCTTTCGGTAAGACTCTCCGCTCGACATCTCTGGATGAGTTGCCTGAGCTCTTCAACATAATAAAAGGCGATATGGCTGTCGTAGGGCCGAGACCTCTACTTGTGCGCTACTTACCTCGTTATAACAGCTTTCAGCGTCGTCGTCACGAAGTCAGGCCGGGCTTGACAGGTATTGCACAGGTCGAAGGCAGAAACGCATTATCTTGGGATGAAAAATTTGAATACGACGTGGAATACGTTGATCATATTACATTCCTTGGAGACTGTAAGATCATATTGAACACAGTAGGAAAAGTCTTTAAGCGTGAAGGCATCACCGAAGCAGGTAACGCCACAATGGAAGAGTTCTGGGGAAACGATGTAGAGCCTTCTGCAGATAATACACAAGGATGACAAATTGATGAAAATATTATTCACAAGCGTTGGCCGCAGAGTAGAGCTGATGCAGGCGTTCCGGAAAGCTGCGGACGAGCTGGGAGAAGATGTAACGATAATCGGGGCTGATATCGTAGCATCCGCACCGGCTCTTTATTTTTGTGATGAAAAGAGAATAGTACCAAGAATAAAAGATGAGCGGTATCTGCCTGAGCTTTTGAGAATCTGCTCAGAGGAACATGTTGACTGTCTTATTCCAACTATTGATACGGACCTACTGCTCTTATCAGAACATAAAAATGACTTCGAAAAGCTTGGAACAAAGGTCCTGATTGCAACTCCTGAGAAAGTTCGGATTTGCAGAGATAAAAAATACACGGCGGATTACTTCATCTCGTTAGGGCTTATGTCACCAAAACCAGTTCATGATATGGTTGTTTATAAGGAAGGCTTCCCAGCATTTATTAAGCCGAAGGATGGTAGCAGTTCTATTGATGCATATAAGGTGAAGGATGAGGAGCAACTCCGGTTATATGCTGATAAGATCGGTGACTACATTATCCAACCCTTTATCGATGGTACTGAGTACACGATTGACATCTTCTGTGATTACGATGGAAAACCTGTGTATATCACTCCTCGCGAGCGCGTTGCGGTTAGAAGCGGAGAAGTTCTGAAGACGAAGATTTTTCAGGATGAGACGATGATTGAGGAGATGAAGACGCTGATTTCGGACTTCAAACCTTCAGGACAAATATCCGTTCAATGTATCCGTGAGAAGAAAAGCGGTGAAGATTACTACATCGAAATAAACCCAAGGTTTGGTGGCGGCGCTCCGTTGAGCATCAAGGCTGGGGCTGATAGTGCTCACGCTGTCATTCGGATGCTGAGAGGAGAAGTACTTCATTACATTCCACATGCTGCAGAGGACGGAGCAATATTCAGTCGTTTTGATCAGAGCATAAGGGTTGAATCATGAACATGATTACCATTCACAAAATCACAGAGGTAATGGATCTTCTGGAAGGGCTTCAAGCAGTTATCTTTGATCTTGATGACACGTTATACAGCGAGAAAGAATACATTCGTTCAGGCTACCACATAGTGGCACGCGATGTATTGTCTATGATACCAGATGCCGAAGAAAAGCTATGGCAGGCGTTCACGTCGAAGAAGTCAGCTTTTGATTCAGTGCTTTATGATGCAGAGGTGTATAGCGAGGAAATAAAAACCGCTTGTCTCCATGCTTACCATTATCAAGAACCGGATATTCATCTGTACAATGGCGTAGAAGAGATGTTGAAGAAACTTCGTAACAGGAGATTTATGCTTGGTATTATCACAGATGGAAGGCCAGAAGGGCAGAGAGCGAAGATTAATGCGCTGGGTTTGGAACCACTTGTAGATCACATCGTCATTACAGATGAGTTGGGCGGAATCGAATACCGTAAACCGAACGATAGAGCTTTCATATTGATGCAAGAGATGCTGGACGTCCCATTTAGTGCTATGGCTTACGTTGGCGATAACACGAAGAAGGATTTCATTGCTCCAGAGAAATTGGGTATGAATAGTATTTACTTCAGAAATGCAGATGGACTTTTTTTTGAGGGCTTAAATGAGCGAGATAAATAATAATGATCCCTATAGAATTCGCGACAATCAGCTGTATTTACTAGATCTGTTGAAGTGTCTAGATTCCTTCTGCCGCAGTCATAAAATCAATTACGCAATTCAAGGCGGAACTGTATTAGGCGCAGTAAGACATGGCGGGTTTATTCCTTGGGATTATGATATTGATATAGCATTTGATCGCAAAAACTATAGAAAATTTCTGAAAGCTGTGCAGGAGGATATTTCTGACGAATATGTGTTAATAGAAGATTTGTGGATTAAGAGAATTTCAAGAGCAGATAACCTAGGAAAAGGCAAAGACGTTCCTGAAAATTGTATTGATTTTTTCGTGTTCGACAATCTCCCAGATAATCCAATTGCAGCGAAAACAAAGATTTTAATGATTTTACTGCTTCAAGGGATGACAAAAAAGAAACAAATTTATCTAAATACCATGGGATATACAGGATATTGATTTTTGCTTCGCACGTAATCGGGATTCCGTTTTCCTTGGGTCTAAAGCAAAAATGGTATGATCAAGTATCTCAAATAGGAACAAGAAAATACAAAATACATTAATGAATTCAATTCAGAATTCAAGGTTGTAAAAATTTGAAAGTTCGTTATTGGACGATTACACAAATATCGAATTTGAAGGAATAAAATTTATGACCTACAAGAGATATAAATATTACTTAAAGACGGTATATGGTGACTATATGACACTTACTCCAATTGAGGCGAGAAGGCCAATACATATCAAGAATAAGCCTTCTAATACCAGGGGGGTATCAAATAGAGATTAATACCTACATTACCTATACTGCATATCTTGTTGATAAATCGGATCAGTATTCAATTGAGCTGCTGAATGCGGTTTAATGAGAGTAATGATGTGTGAAACAGATAAAAGTATGAGGATAATATAGATATGAATAGTACACTTCGGGAACAACAACAGCTTCAAGCAGTACAGATGAATATTTTGCGAGAGATAGATAAGGTATGTAGAGATAATGGGATTACTTACTGGTTGGCTTTTGGAACGGCAATAGGGGCCGTTCGGCATAAAGGATTTATTCCTTGGGATGATGATATAGATCTGTTCATGCATGTGAAGGACATTGAGAAGTTTGAATCTCTGCAGGGACAGTTCCCTTCGAATATCTTCATCCAGTCAAGGAGAACAGATCCTGAATATGGCTTGATGATTACCAGAGTTAGAAATAGCAATACCACATTGATTGAAGCAGCGGAGTGCGACAGGAACATCAATCATGGTGTGTTTGTCGATATCTATCCGATCTATAACTGCCCGCAGAATAGCAGAGAGCATAAATTGTTCTATTACAGAGCTTTGCTCGCCAGGTTACTTCAGTACGGGAAGATGCCTAAAACACATGGAATGGTGATGCAGTTAGGAAGCCGTGTCTTGCTTACGTTAATACCTAAGAAAAAGAGAAAACAGATAGTAGATAATATCTACACGTATATGAAAAATCAACCAGAATCCGGATTGATTACATATGCATATGGGCATACTGGAAAAATGGTTTTCAAACGGAATAAGTTCTATCCTGTGATTTATTCCGAGTTTGAAGATATGATGGCACCATTGCCTAAAAACTATGATGCGCAGTTGAAGCAGATTTACGGTGATTATATGAAATTACCGCCAAAGGAAAAGCAGGTGGTACATCATGATTTTAAGGAGGTAGATTGCACCACCCCATATATCAAATATAAAGGAATTGAATATTGTGTTAAAGGAAAAAGGTAGGACAGCACACTTATTAGATTGGATGATAGATTCGCCGGACGGTCAAATAGCATAGGGATAAGATTGTTTTGCGAGAGAGAGGAATACATATGCAAGCAATAATCTTAGCAGCAGGTATGGGCAAGCGCCTTAAAGAGCTTACGAACAACAACACGAAGTGCATGGTGAAGGTTAATGGAGTTGCGATGATTGATCGTATGCTTCACCAGATCCAGAGTCAAAACATTTCTCGTATTATAATAGTAGTAGGTTACGAAGGGCAGAAGCTTATCGATTATATCGGGACTCTGGGAATCACCACTCCAATAAAGTATATTGATAACCCGGTCTATGATAAGACAAATAACATCTATTCATTAGCATTAGCTTCTAAAGAACTCTGTGAAGAGGATACGCTTCTCTTTGAGTCAGATTTGATCTTTGAAGATTCTGTACTGGAAGCACTTGTAAACGACTCCCGTCCGACCCTCGCGTTAGTCGACAAGTATGAGTCATGGATGGACGGCACATGTGTGAAGCTTGGTGACGACTATAGTATCGAAGCATTCATACCTGGAAAGAAATTCAAGTTTAACGAGATTAAGGATTACTACAAGACGGTAAACATCTATAAATTCAGCAAAGAGTTCAGTAATACACATTACGTACCTTTTCTGCGTGCATATGAGAAGGCGTTAGGTGAGAACGAGTATTACGAACAGGTACTAAGAGTCATCACGATGCTGGACGAACCGGTTATTAAGGCGAAGCGCCTTGACGGCCAGAAGTGGTATGAGATTGATGATATCCAGGATCTCGATATTGCTGAGTCAATCTTCACGCCGGATCCGGATGATAAGGTGGCAAGACTCCAGGGAAGATACGGCGGTTATTGGAGATATCCGAAACTTCTCGACTTCTGCTATCTCGTAAATCCTTACTTCCCTCCACAAAAGATGAAGGATGAGCTGAGAGCAAATTTTGACACGTTGCTAACTGAGTATCCAAGTGGTATGCGAGTAAACAGTTTACTCGCAGCAAAACAATTCAGTATCCATCAGGAGGACATCTTGGTCGGAAATGGGGCAGCAGAGCTTATCAAATCTCTGATGTCTTTTTTTGATGGGAAGACTGGTTTTATCAGACCAACCTTTGACGAATATCCGCACAGATATGATCGGACCGAGTCTGTGGACTTCATTCCGGATAATAAGGATTATTCCTATACAGCAGATGATGTTATGGAGTACTTCGGGAATAAGGATATTCATAACTTGATCATCGTGAATCCGGACAATCCGAGCGGTAACTACATTAACAAGGCCGACCTGCTACGGTTGGTCGAATGGTCTAAAGAGAATGATATAAAGCTTGTAATCGATGAGTCCTTTGTGGACTTCTCCGATGAAGAAGACAGCAGCTTGCTTTACAATGAGATTCTGGAGAGTAATCCGCATCTTTATGTAATGAAGTCAATCTCAAAGTCATACGGTGTGCCTGGACTTCGCCTTGGGATTCTCGCATCCGGTGACCGTGATATTATTGCCGCTATGAAGAAGGATGTCGCTATCTGGAATATCAACTCTTTCGGCGAGTTCTACATGCAGATCGAAGAGAAGTATAAGAAAGACTATGCGGCAGCTCTTGTAAAGATCCGCGCTGAGCGTGCTCGATTCCAGGAAAAACTGGCAAAGATAAAGGGTATCCGTGTAATGCCTTCTCAGGCAAACTTTGTGATGGTTGAGCTTGAAGAAGGCATAAGCCCGAAGGAACTGCTGAAGACACTGCTCATCAAGTACGAATTGCTTATAAAAGAGTTGACCACGAAGACAAACGGACGTAACTTCCTGCGTCTTGCTGTCAGGAATACAGAAGATAATGACAAGCTGATCGCAGCACTCAAAGCTGAGCTTGAAGCTTGAATTTTTATACAGGAGCTGATGTAAATGAAAGTCATATCATTTGCCAAGATCAAGAGTTTGGCAATTGATCCGCTTACTTGTTACGAATGGGTTTCGGATGCAATTGCGCACAAATCTGAAGCAATCTTGCCTACCAAGACGTCTTTGAAGCCGGGGATTGAAGGCGTGTTTTACAACACAATGCCTGTTCTTTTACCGACTGCTTCACTGGGAATGGGTGGGGTAAAGGAGGTCACGCGGTATCCTAAACGGGTGCCGAGTCTTGATAGTCAAATACTCCTTTACGATTTACAAACAGGTAAAGACCTCGCCCTCCTAGATGGTAACTGGATAACTGCTATGAGAACCGGTGCGGTTGCGAGCCATAGTATTAAGCTGTTCGCCGTAGAAGACTTCAGTGTTCTCGGATTCATTGGATTAGGAAATACAGCCAGAGCAGAATTACTTGTGCTGCTTTCTCTGTATCCAGACCGCCAGTTGACCGTTAAGCTGAAATCTTATAAGGATCAGCATGAACTGTTTGCGGAGCGGTTCGAGAGTTATACGAACGTGACTTTCCAGTACTGCGCTAGCTATGAAGAAGTTGTCAGAGACTCAGATGTTATAGTTTCAGCAGTTACAGTGTTCAATACTGACATCTGCTCTGATGACTGCTTCAAGGAAGGCGTGCTGGTTGTTCCGATCCACACAAGAGGATTTACAAACTGTGATCTGTTTTTCGACAAGGTCTTTGCTGATGATGCAAATCATGTAAAGGAGTTCAGATATTTCGATAAATTCAAATCCTTCTCGGAAGTTGCCGATGTTGTGAATAGTAAAAATCCGGGGAGGGAGAGTAATAAAGAAAGGATTATTGCTTACAATATCGGAATCGCCCTACATGATATATACTTTGCTTCCAAAATCTATGAGATGTGTGGCAAGGACTGTCCGGAGATCACTTTGAATCCTCCGACGGATAAGTTCTGGGTGTGAGGAACATGTTACACTGGTCATTTCTGCTGCTATCAAGGATGCAAGGATAGAAAGTAACGTGGCGCTCCGATATACTGGAAGCGGATTGGTATTTCTGATGATAATTACAGTTACCGGAGCAGGAAATATAGGGACTCTCATGGCTGCTGAAATGGCGCACAAGGGTCACGAAGTTACGATGTATTCCTCCAAACCGGAGAAGTGGAACAAGAGTATTGAAGTACTGGACAAAGGCGATAATCTGTTGATGACAGGTGAACTGAAGAAGGCCACGAATGATCTATCGGAAGCGGTGTCTAGTGCTGATCTGGATTGTCATCCCGTCAATGATGTTTGGAGAGATGGGGGAAGAAGATGGAAAATTTTGTAAAATCGGGGGGGGGGCAGATGATTGGTGTCGTACCTGGATCCGGTGGAGCTGAGTTTGCCTTCAAGGGTTGCATTGATAAGAGATGCGTGTTGTTTGGCCTTCAGCGGGTTCATAGTATTTCAAGACTGAAAGAGTACGGCAAAGCTGGCCACATGTTGGGGTGAAAGGATAAGCTGTTCATTGGTCCGATTCCGACTAATAAAGCAGGGGACATCTGCGGAATAGTTGAGTCGTTATTTGACTTACCCTGCGTAGCTCTTAAGAATTATCTGACTGTAACGCTTGTTCTATCGAATCTGATTCTGCATACAACACATACCTATTCGATGTTCAAAAATTGGAAGCCCGGTGTAGTGTATGATCGGAATTTCCTGATTTATGAGGAATTGGACAATAATAGCTCAGATATGTTAATCGCCTGCGATTCTGAAGAGCAGTAACTGCGCAAAGCCATACCGCTTGATCTCGACGTAGTAGTTTCATTAAGAACTTACTACGAGAGCCCCAATGCAGATGCTATAACTAAGAAGATTAGCGGCATCAAAACGTTTAAAGAGCTCACGAGCCCGATGAAAGAAGCAGATGGTGGTTGGATACCAGACTTCAGTTCTCGATATTTCACTGCTGACTATCCTTACGGTCTTAAGATCATCAGGGACATAGCAGTTCTTTTCGATGTTAAGACACCAAATGTTGATATCGTTTGGAATTGGCACAAAAACTCGGCCTGCTGGCGTTAGAGAGTTTTAAATGGATCTTAATAAGGCGGATTTTTTGCAATTGTATAGATGGTAAAGTAGTATATGGAGGCTAATAATTTGAATGTTTTATTTCTTTCGCTTGGGGAGTTTGATGATTTATCTCAAGGGTCAGTTCATATAGATATAATGAAGCAGTTTGCTAAAGAGCATAGCGTTTATCTGGTATGTAAAAGAGAACGGAGAACTGAAAAACCAACGGAATTGACCGAGGAGTTCGGATTACATGTTCTTCGCGTCCGTACAGGTAATATTAAGAATACAAATATTATTGAGAAGGGCTTATCAACCGTAATGATTGAGCCACAGTTTGTGGCAGCAGTAAAAAAGTATTTTCGAGAAGTTAAATTTGATCTTGTACTATATACCACTCCCCCGATAACATTTGCAGATGTGGTTAAATATGTTAAAAAGCGTGATGGTGCGAGATCTTATCTTATGCTTAAAGATATTTTCCCGCAGAATTCTGTTGATATAGGTATGATAAGTAAGAATGGTCCAAAAGGCTTAATCTATAGATTTTTCCGTGCCAAGGAGAAGGAACTTTATCGTTTATCAGATCATATTGGATGCATGAGCAAAGCCAATGTTCAATATATCATTACAAATAATCCAGAGGTTGACTCATCAGTAGTAGAGGAATGCCCTAATATGATTGCGGCGGTTGATATGTCTGTCGATATGGCGACAAGAGTTTCTGTTCGACAAAAATATGGGATTCCCATCGATAAAACGGTATTTGTTTATGGTGGCAATCTAGGGAAACCTCAAGGCATACCATTTCTTATCAGGTGCTTGAGTAAGGTTAATAATTATCAAAGTAAACACCCGGTCGATATTCTGAACAAAGCATATATTTTGATCGTGGGTGGCGGCACGGAATATGGTGTGCTGGAAGCATTTATGAGAGAACAACAACCAGCCAATATGAAACTAATATCATCATTGCCACGAGAAGATTATAACGCTATGGTCGGTTCATGTGATGTAGGTCTTATCTTCCTCGACCATCGGTTTACAATTCCAAACTTTCCCAGCAGAATGCTCAGCTACATGCAAGCTAAGATGCCGATTCTTGCAGTTACGGATCCTAATACTGACGTCGGTGAAGTTATTGTTAACGGTAGATTTGGTTGGTGGTGTGAAAGTAACAGTACAAAAGCTGTAGTGACAAGTATCAGAGACATATGTAAAGAAGCAGTGGAGGATGGCGTGTATAAGATGGGTGTGAATGGATGGAACTATGTAAATGAGTACTATTCTCCGGATGTTGGATATCAAACCATTATGAAACATATGTAAGAACCTAAAACAGATTGCACAGGGGCGGGCAAATACCTGCTTCTTTTTTAATGCAGTGAATAATTCACATAGTAAGGAGCAGAATAGGATATGTCCGTTTTTGAGAATAAGACACTACTGATTACAGGTGGAACAGGTAGCTTTGGGCACGCTGTTTTGAACCACTTCTTGACCTCTGATATTAAGGAGATTAGGATTTTTTCTCGTGATGAGAAGAAGCAAGATGATATGCGTCATGAACTTCAGGCCAAGTATCCTGAAGAATATACCAAGGCGCGTTTTTATATCGGCGACGTGAGGGAAAGAGAGTCCTTAATGGATGCCATGTCTGGAACAGATTTCATTTTTCATGCAGCTGCTCTGAAAGAAGTACCCTCTTGCGAATTCTTCCCAATGCAGGCGGTACAGACCAACGTAATTGGCACGGATAACGTAGTACATGCAGCGATAAGCAATCATGTCAAATCTGTGGTATTGCTAAGTACCGACAAAGCTGCTTACCCGATCAATTCTATGGGCATAAGTAAGGCCATGGCTGAACGCGTCATTTGCTCAAATGCAAAACGCGCGGCTGAGAGTGGCACTATTCTGTCCTGCACTCGATATGGCAACGTCATGTGCTCACGGGGGTCAGTTATCCCGCTCTTCAGGGAGCAGATAAGGAACAATCATCCCATCACTATAACAGACCCTAACATGACCCGGTTCATGATGAATCTTGATGAAGCTGTCGCCCTGGTAATGTTTGCTTTTCAGCATGCAACCCCGGGTGACCTTTTCGTGCAGAAAGCTGATGCGAGCACGATTGGAGACTTGGCGAAAGCAGTACAGCAACTTTTCGGCGACACTGGTATGAGAATTATCGGTACACGTCATGGAGAGAAACTATATGAGACACTGGTAACACGTGAAGAGATGCTTCGCTCTGAGGATATTGGAGAGTATTATCGTATTGCCGCTGACTCTCGGGATCTGAATTATGACAAGTTTTATGTTAATGGCACAGTAAAAACAGAAGCGGATGACAGCTATACGTCGCACAATACGGGACGCCTTGATGTTGAAGGGACAGTCAAAAAACTCTTAACGACAACCTATATTCAGGAAGAGCTTTCTGCTCAGAAAAAGATGTAAGAGGTAGCGCGATGAAAATATTAGTAACAGGGGCGGCTGGCTTCGTTGGAAGGAATTTAGTTGCATCACTTCGCAATATCCAAAAGGGATATGATCGTGTTCATAACATTCCTGGCGGAGTTGAGAGTATATACGAATACGATCGTCATAGTACTGAAGAAGAATTAGAAGAAGCATGTAGAGAAGCGGACTTTGTTTTCAATCTTGCGGGCGTGAACCGGCCGAAGGAGCAATCCGAATTTATTGAAGGTAACTTTAGCTTCGCATCAACTCTTCTGGATACGTTGAAGAAGTATAACAATAAAGCTCCTGTGATGCTCAGTTCCTCTATTCAGGCGACATTGATCGGCCGTTACGGTGAGTCTGAATACGGTAAGAGCAAGTTGGCTGGTGAGGAGCTCTTCTTTAAATATTCAGCGGAGACCGGTGCGCCGATCCTTGTTTATCGTTTTGCTAATCTGATTGGTAAGTGGTGCAGGCCAAACTACAATTCTGTGGTGGCAACGTTTTGCAATAATATCGCAAATGATCTTCCAATTAGAGTTGATAATAGAGATACAGAGCTTACGATGGTCTATATTGATGATCTGGTTGAGGAGATGATTCGAGCTTTAAACGGTCAGGGACATCATTGCCAATTTAATGGCTTGGAGCCTATCGATGATCCGATAGGGAAGTACTGTTATGTACCTATTAGCCATAAGGCTACTCTTGGACGAATTGTAGATTTGTTGCATGCCTTCCATGACCATTTGGAGACACAATTATTGCCTGAAATGCCGGATGGATCATTTGAAAAGAAGTTGTATTCTATGTACCTCTCGTATTTACCGGAGGAGAAAACGGCATCCCCGTTAAAGATGAACTGTGACGATCGAGGATCCTTTACTGAATTACTACATTTTCCGAACTGTGGTCAGATATCTGTGAATATCAGTAAACCTGGGGTAACCAAGGGCGAGCATTGGCACCATAGCAAATGGGAATTTTTTATTGTTGTGAAAGGTACAGCCCTCATTTGTGAGAGAAGGGTCGGCTTTGACGAAAACGGACAAGAATACCCGATACGTGAGTATACAGTCTCAGGCAACAAAATTGAAGCAGTTTATATGCTTCCTGGATACACACATAATATAGTTAATTTGAGTAATACGGATGATTTGGTTACGATAATGTATGCTAATGAAACCTTTGATCCAAATCATCCTGATACATTTTGGGAAAAAGTTTAATCTCTTTGCCAGTTAAGAAGGAAAAAAAATGTCAATTGTTACAATACTCCAATTATATGCGTTCTACTGGTATGGAACAGTGATTTTCCTGGCGCCGGGGATAATATCATATAGAGGATTTGCGCTGTTTACAGCTATTCTTGCTGTTGCTATTTCGATCATTCAGGTTCAAAAGAAGAAGAAGATTCCAAAGGCGATGATACAAATCGCAATAGTATTCTTGATACTAGTTGTACTTTTCAGGATTACACCATTGCTGTATGGAAGTAGTAATGACAGTTATTATAGCTATTTTTTGGTACTGATTGCTCAAACTTTTCCGGCTGCCTTTGTCGCTTCACTTGTATCACATGATAATGAGATCCAGAAAAAAGTAAAAAAGTATTTACCAATAGTAGCATTGATTTTCTTTGTTATGTGCATCCTGGCTGTGTTTACATATGGCAGATACAGGGGCGGTGGTGGTTTTTCTACTGATTTTGGATTAAACTACCAAAATTCATCATATTTAGCTGCATTTGTATCCAATCTGCTTTTTTACATGTTGATTACGCGTGACAGTGTTTATACTCAACGATTTTACCAGCTTAAAATTGTGAGTATTGGCACTCCAATCATGATTGCAATAATGTTATTCTCTCTCTTGTCTACTGGAGGAAGAGGGGGACTTGTCACATTCTTCATTACCAATTTTTTTCTATTGATCATTACATTTAAAAAATATGCTCTATCACTTAAACGAATTGTTACCGGAACAGTCGTTGTAGCATTAATCATTATAGTAGGAATCTTCATTTGGAGATGGGCTTTAAATGCAAATGTTAGCATCTCCGGAATGAACCGGATTATGAGTTTTTTTGTCAGTGGGGATACAGCGGGACGTGATTCGATATACAGAAGGGCCATTGAGAGTTTTAAAGAAAGTCCTATCGTTGGGCATGGCTTTGGATCTGTATTTTATGAACTAGGTGAATACTCACATAATATTTTGTTGGATGCAATGGTGGAAACCGGTCTGATAGGCTCTGCTGTACTAATAACATTAATTATCTTTATGTTCAAACGAGGTATTCGGCTGATACGCACTGATTTTTCGCAATGCATTTGGATGCTGTTTATGCTACAGGGATTAAGCAACTCACTGTTTAGCAGCTATTATCTGGCTCATATCCCATTATGGTTTGGAGTGGCTTTCTTGTATTCATATAACTTAAATTATCAACATCGGTAACATCCGCGCGGAAATCGAGCCGGTTAGCTTCTGGGAGAATGATCGATTTATCTGGAGTGAAGTGAGCTAAAATGGAAAAACATATAGTTGAGATTCTGACTAATGCGTTTAAGCCAGATGTCAGAGTATATAAAGAAGCCCTTTATATGATTAAGCTTGGCTACAAAGTGACCATCCTTTGCTGGGACAGGGAACCGGAAGATAATTTGCCTCAGTGTGAAGTAATGGATGGGATTCACGTATTGAGATTCAGGATTATTTCTCCTGCTGGTAAAGACAGCAAAGCTCATAAAAATACTGCATATTTGAAATTCATTTTAGCATGTAAAAAGTATCTATCGAAGCATACCTGTAGCTATGTGCATTGCAATGATATTTCAGGAGCGATACCGGGGTATATGGCAAAAAAAAGAAAGACACCAATGGTAGTCGATATGCATGAATTCTTCGAGTCGGGTAGCCCAAGAAGAAGGAAGCAGATGCATATGTTACTTGTTTTTATCTTTAAGCATTCAGTGGCTGGTCTCTATGAAAATGCGGCCTATCTTGCTGATTCCTATGCATCCGTTCGTGACCGTCTGTATCCTCTGAGAAATTATCCAGATGCTAATATGGTGGAGTATCGGCCGAAGACACAAAGCGATGTATTTAGGATTGCTTTTCATGGATGGGTAAGACCAAGGATGGACGAATTTAAGGCTCTTTTCGAAGCAGTCAAAGATATGGATGATGTCCGTGTAGATATCAACGGAGGTGGTCCGGGAGAATCTATAGCGATAGACATAGCAAAAGAATATAAAAATGTGTATGTAAATGGCCCGTTTGATGGAACGAAGATGATGTCTTCTTTATATGAAAATACTGATCTTCTTTTCTGCGGATATGATCCCAAAGACCCGAATTACCAGGGAGATGCAGAAATTGTTAAGTACTATGAAGGCATTCGTACGGGTACTCCAATGATAATGGTAGATGGTATAGGCATGAGCGAAAAAGTGAGGAGATTTGGCTTTGGCCTTACTTGTGACACGACGAATCCAACGGCTATTAGAGAAGCAGTCTTTAAATTCAAAGAAGATGAAGAATTTTGGCAGCTATGTTCAAGTAATGAATTGGTTGAAGCACCAAAGTACTGCTGGGAAGAAGCAGTAAAAATACTTGATAAGATTTACAACTGAATTTGATTTTACCAGCGGATAATACATAACGAAAAGGAAAGAGAAACATGAAAATTCAATTAATGAATGTTCAAAGACAGCACAGCGCCTATGCGTCAGAGTATGAATCAGCAGCTCTTGAAATTCTGCGTTCTGGCCAGTATATAGGCGGACAGGAAGTAACCTCTTTTGAAGAAGAATTCGCCGCTTATGAGGGAGCAAAATATGGGATCTCTTGCGGCAATGGCACAGACTCAATTATTCTTGCCTTACGCGCATTGGGAATCGGCCCCGGAGATGAAGTTATCACGGTTTCGTGGACTTTCTTTGCAACAGCGGAAAGTATTTCAACTGTAGGTGCGACACCAGTGTTTGTGGACGTAGATCCAGTCAATTATTGCATGGATCCTAAACTGGCAGAGGCTGCAATAACAGATAAAACTAAAGCGCTTCTTCCGGTTCTGTTTTATGGGAATTGTCCGGATCTGGATGAATTAAAACGCATTGCAAAAGATCATGGCCTTTACATGATTACAGATTGTGCGCAGTCTACAGGAACAAGGTACAAAGGTGAATGCAAGGGTACACTGGGAGATGTATCCTGCTTTTCTTTCTTCCCGACTAAGAATCTTGGGTGTGATGGTGACGGAGGGATGGTACTTACAGATAATGCGGATGTGGCACGTGCATGCAGGAGTCTGAAAGTCCATGGATCAGGAAAAGACGGCCTATGGACATTAAAGAGAGAATATGTTGCTAAAGGAATGGCATTCCCCGATAATATGCCTGTTGGAGAGAGTAAATATTATAATTATTTGATTGGCTATAATTCACGTCTTGATGCCATTCAAGCTGCGATTCTTCGCAAAAAGCTGACACATATTGAAGAATTTGTGGATGGCAGAAGACATAATGCAGATGAGTATAATAGGGCTCTCGCGGACAGCAATTATACAATTCCAGCGGAAGAAATAGATACGTATCATTCCTATTATATTTATGCATTAAAGCATCCTAAAGCGGGATTGATTATGGAGAAATTAAAGGAAGCAGGAATTGCTTGCGGAACATACTATCCGGTACCTCTTCATCTCCAGGGAGTTTTTACAGAACTTGGGTATAAGGAAGGAGATATTCCGGTTACTGAAGACTTATCTAAGCGCTCATTTGCGATTCCTGTGTTCCCTGAACTGTTAGATGAAGAGAGAGCTTATATTATTGACACTCTTCTTAGAATCCAAAAGGAAGTATAAGCACATAAGCGTTGCTTGGACGTTAATGTAAGAAATAATTATTATAAGGGTAGAGAAACTGGATTTGCGTAGCAGTAATGTGCAGAGTTTTTTTGATTGAATGATAGAAGGGATACAACAAATGAAATATGCATTAATTGGATGTGGCCGTATTGCGAAAAATCATATTCAGGCTGTTATAAACAACAAAGTGGAATTGGTAGCTGTTTGTGATATTGTGCCGGATCATATGGAAAGCTTGCTGGGAAAATTTGATTTACAAAAAGATGATTCTATCGCAAGGTATACAGACTTCAAGCAGATGATTGAAGAACATCCGGATCTTCAGCTTGTAAGTATTGCTACGGAAAGTGGAATTCATGCAGAGATAGCGTTCTTTTGCATTGATCATGGCATTAACTTGATTATCGAGAAGCCTATAGCAATGAGTATTGAGGATGCAGATGAAATCATCAGGCGTTCCAATGAAAAAGGAGTGAAAGTCTCTGCTTGCCACCAGAACCGTTTCAATGTCGCCGTTCAGAAGATGAGGAACGCAGTCGAAGCCGGAAGATTTGGGAAGCTTAGTCACGGAAGCATTAATGTCCGTTGGAACAGAAACCAAGCATATTATGACCAGGCACCTTGGAGAGGCAAATGGGCTTCTGATGGTGGTGCACTCATGAATCAGTGCATACATGGTATCGATCTTCTACGTTGGATGATGGGCGGGGAAGTAGATGAAGTCTTTGGAGCAACGAGACAGCAGTTCCATCACTATCTTGAAGCTGAAGATATCGGCATGGCTGTTGTGAAGTTCACGAATGGTGCTATCGGAACCATAGAAGGAACCGTTAATGTCTATTCTAAGAATCTCGAAGAGACATTATATCTGTTTGGCGAAACAGGCACGGTAAAGCTGGGTGGCACATCCTGCAATAATTTAGATATTTGGGATTTTGCCGATACCAGCGCAGAGGACAAGTACACACAAGGACTGCACGAGGAAACCAGTAACGTCTATGGTAATGGACACACCAGTCTCTTTGCAGATGTGATCGATGCGATAAATAAGAATCGGACTCCATATGTAAGTGCCGTAGATGGAAGAAATGCCCTGGAGATGGTATTAGCTATTTACAAGAGTCAGAAGACCGGTCAGCCTGTCAAGTTTCCGCTCACCAATTTTACAAGTGAAGAAATGGATGGGGAGTTTGATAAAAAAGCACAATAATTAAGTCGAGGCGGTAAAACATGCAAAGGAGAGGTTCTGTAAAAAGGAATCTGGGTTATCAGACAATATATCAGATTCTAATAAGCGTATTGCCTCTGATAACAGCTCCCTATTTGGCCAGAACTCTTGGTGCGAGTCAGCAAGGAGTATATTCCTACACGGCATCGATTGCAAAGTATTTCATACTGTTTGCAATGCTTGGAATATCGAATCATGGTACGAGGAGTATTTCAGAAGCAGGAGATGATGAAAAACTCAGAAGCCGAACATTCAGCAATATATATGTTATTCAGTTTACAAGCAGTCTTGTTGTATCAGGGCTGTATGTGCTTTACCTTCGTTTCTTCTGTAAAGATAATATTACAGTCTCGGCAATTCAGGGAGCTTTGATCGTTGCCTGTATTTTTGATCTGAACTGGTTTTTTGCCGGAATAGAATATTTTAAGGCGACTGTTATTCGAAACTGCATAGTTCGAGTAATAGTCGTTATCCTAATTTTGCTGCTAGTGAAAAAACCAGAGGACTTATGGATTTATGCGATACTGATGTGTTTAAGTACGTTGATAAGCAATTTAGTCCTTTGGCCTATGATGCCCAGGTTTATCAAATTTCAGAAGCCTAAAAAAGAAGAGGCGTTAAAGAATATCAAGCCGATAATGGTCCTGTTTGTGCCCTTGATGGCGATGACGATATATCATGTCATGGACAGCACAATGCTTGGTTTCTTAAGCGATTATACAAATACAGGATATTATTACAATGCGGATAAGGTTATCAACGTACCATTAGGCATCATTAGCGGATTTAGTACTGTACTGCTTCCGAGAATGACTGCTGTTTCTAAGAATAGTTCAGACGATTACTTTAATAAGGCCTTTATCAATTGTATTGAAGGAGTTGTTCTCAGCTCAGTTGCAATGTCAGTTGGAATTGCAGCTGTTTCATACGAATTCACACCACTTTTTTTTGGAAAAGGATTTGACGCCTGTATTGCTTTGATCATAGGACTAGCACCGGTTATGATTCTAAAATCAGTATCTTCGGTTGTTAGATTTGAATATCTGGTTCCGAAGAAGATGGAAAAAAGTCAGATCATGCCGGTATATGCAGGAGCTATAGCAAATCTGATAGCCAACTGGCTCTTTATCCCACGTTATGGTGCCTTTGGAGCGGTGTTAGGTACAATCATTGCCGAAGGAGTCGCTTGCGCTTTATTATTGTTCAGCATTAGAGAATATATCAAACTTACGGCTTTGCTGAAAAGATCGTGGCAATACCTCCTTTTCGGAGCAGTGATGTTTATTGGTGTCCGATGGATTGCTGGTTTTCTTCCATTTGGAAATTTCCTAAAGGTTTGTATAGAAATTGTATGCGGCGGAATCATTTATGTTTTGTTGTGCTTTATATATAAGAAGTTAGCGAAAGATGACACTGTTCTAAATTCAATTTTCGATGGATTAAATAAGATAAAAATAAGATGATGTGGTTTGGTAAGCAGATATGATAAATGAAAAAGTTGCAATAAGGGATAACTGTTTTAACTTTATAAGGATGATTGCAGCTTTTCAGGTTTTCTATGGCCATGCAAACACACACTTATCTCTTTGATTTCCGACTTTGATTGAGAGCCTTATCACATGCGTACACGGTGTCCCCATATTCTTTATTCTTAGTGGGTTCCTTGTATGTAGTTCACTGGAAAGAAATTCCGATTTTAGAATTTTTGCATCAAAAAGAATTTACAGATTGTTCCCAGAAATGTTGGGGGGGGTACTGATAAATTCAGTAATTATGCTAATTCTTTATCATACCAGTATCAGGGCTATTCTTTTTATAGCTTTTAATATTACGCAGGGAACGATATTTCAATTCTGGACTCTTGGTTGTTTACGAGGATACGGTGTTGGAACCGCCAATGGCGCATTGTGGACTATAGGCGTGATGGTACAGTGCTACTTTGTCATTTGGATTCTATTTCGACTTCTTCATAAGCACGGAGTGAAAAAATGGGGTGCGGCTCTCGAGATTGGTATTGCTTTGAATATCGCTCTTCCTGCTTTATCCGGTATCATGCCCGCACTTGCTCATAAGTTGCTAATGCAAATTTTCTTACCATATATTTGGATGTTTATTCTAGGAGCATTTATTAATGAGTTTTTTGAGCAATTGGGAAAGAAACTAATGAAGTTGTGGCTGCCATTGTTGATTGCCTCAGCTTTTTTCAGTTTAACATGCTTCGATATAGGCAGATATGGTATATGTAAATGCTTATTGCTTGGATGTGCTGTAATAGGATTTGGATATAGTTTTCCAAAATACAGATCAAGAAGGATATATCATATGGATTCAATATCTATCACATGGTAGTAATTAATGTAATGGTGCAATTAGGATTTGTAAAAAAACCATACTACTTCCTAATTGCTTTGCTGATTGCTTGTGTTCTCGGTTATATCTCATATTCAACAATCGGATCTTTTTCTCGGAAGAAAAAATTAGAATTAAATGCTGCTTAGCGCGAAGGGTAAAAAAATGATCAACACAAAAACAAATAAGCCATATCAGATAGCTGTAGCCGGTACTGGATATGTAGGTTTGTCTTTGGCTACACTCTTAGCCCAATATAACCATGTGGTTGCAGTAGACATTGTGCCTGCAAAGGTTGATAAGATAAATGAAAGAATCAGCCCTATTCATGATGACTATATTGAGAAGTATCTGAGCGGGGAGAATGCGTTCGGTGAAAAGATCAACCTTGACTTGACAGCAACGATGGATGGAGCGGCTGCTTATTCTAATGCAGATTTCGTGATTGTTGCTACCCCTACAAACTATGATAGCAGCGAGGATTTCTTTGACACATCTGCAGTGGAATCAGCGATAGACCTTGTTATGGAAGCTAACGAAGAAAAAGCGCCTGAAGATTGTCCCGTAGTTGTGATTAAGTCCACAATTCCAGTTGGTTATACAAAAAAAACACGTGCATTGTATGGAGAAAAGTATGGAAATCGAGGCTCTCATATAATCTTTGCCCCAGAATTCTTGCGTGAATCTAAAGCTCTTTACGATAATCTTTATCCTAGCCGCATTATTGTAGGTAGAAATCCTGAAGATACTGATATGTGTAAGGCAGCTGAAATTTTTGCTTCTCTTTTACAGGAAGGAGCTATTGAGCAGAATATCCCGACTTTATTTATGAATGTGACTGAGGCAGAGGCAGTAAAGCTATTCGCAAACACGTACCTTGCTCTTCGCGTTTGTTATTTTAATGAAATTGATACATATTCTGAAGTGAAGGGCCTCGACACAAAAAGTATTATTGATGGTGTTTGCCTGGATTCCAGGATTGGAACACATTACAACAATCCGAGTTTTGGATATGGCGGCTATTGTCTTCCGAAAGACACTAAACAGTTGCTTGCTAACTTTAGAGATGTTCCAGAGGATTTGATCAGGGCCATCGTTGAAAGCAATAGAACAAGAAAAGAGTTCATTGCTGATAGGGTCCTTCGAAAGGCAGGTTATTACGGTTACGACTATGATTATAACTTCGATGCTAGTAAGGAGAAGCCTCTTGTAGTCGGTGTTTATCGTCTTACTATGAAAAGTAATAGTGATAACTTCCGCCACTCCTCAATCCAAGGTGTAATGAAGAGGATAAAGGCAAAAGGTGCAATAGTTATTGTGTATGAGCCAACTCTTAAAGATGGTTCTACTTTTTTTGGTAGCAGAGTTGTGAATGACTTGGATTCTTTCAAAGAAAAATCGCAGGTGATAATTGCAAACCGTTATGATCAGAGTTTGGATGATGTCAAGGAGAAGGTTTATACGCGTGACCTCTATATGAGAGATTGATGTTTAAATGATAAAGATATTTTTTCTGTATAAAGGGGATGCGGACAAAACCTAGACCAAAAACAGTAACAGGAGGATGTCCGCATGTATTCCTACGAAGATCGAATGAAGGCTGTGCAGCTCTATATTGAGTCTGACTTCAACAAAATGCTTATATTCAACACGTTTGGTTACTCATCTCCGAATATGTTGCTGCAATGGTATAGAGAGTATCTGCAAACCGGTGCGTTCCATTGCCGCGTTAACAGAAAAGCGCGTTATAGCCAGGCACAATTCGATTCAGCCGTTAGATATCATGATGAACATGGCGGTAGTTTGACTACAGCCTGCCGCGCTCTTGGTTATCCAGAGCGAAATACTTTTGAGTCAGTGGGTTCGGGCTGCGCATCCGGACATCAATGAGGCTCTTGATTACCCTTGCAAACATGGTTCAACACTGTTACGATGTACGCAGGAGCAGAAACTGGCTGCCGTTGAAGAATGGTTAGCAGGGACACCGGATTGCAAAATTGTGGCGCAATATGGCGTTAGTAAAGCTACCGTTTTCAATTGGAAAAAGCAGTTGCTCGGAAAGGTGCCGATGAATATGAAAAAGCCTGACGCATTGCTTCCTGCCGAGAAAACGTCTAACGATAACGAAGCACTCCAGGCCGAAGTAAAGTCGATGCAGGCAGAAATCCATCGCCTGAAGATGGAGCGAGACGTCCTCTAAAAGGCGGCTGAAATTAAAAAAAAAGGAAACGGCATCAATCTGGAAACTCTGACGTGGACTGAAAAGGTCGATGTGATTGGTGCCATGACCGGCGAATATCGGCTTTGTGATCTGTTAAAACTGATGAACATGGCGAAAAGCAGCTATTTCTATCAGAAAAAAGCGAATAACCGGTTAGACAAGTATAAAGATCTTCGGCCGGTTATCCGGAACATCTTCGAAGAGAGTTTTCAGAGCTATGGTTATCGCAGAATACTAATCAGACTACATGAGAGCGGAAATGCTGTTTCAGAGCAAGTTGTCCGCCGGATTATGCGCGAAGAGCAGCTCTGGGCACGCTGTGCCAAACGGCGACATTACAGTTCCTATATGGGTGAGATCAGCCCGGCAGCAGAGAACATTGTTAACAGAGATTTTCACGCAGAGTTGCCCAACAAGAAGTGGCTGACAGACCTGACCGAGTTTGCGCTGCCCGTGGGGAAAGTATCTCTCTCCCATAATTGACTGTTATGATAGGTACATCGTCAGCTGGACGATTGGCACCAGACCTAACGCGGCACTTTCCAACACCATACTCGACAAGGCTATATCCCTGCTCAAAAATGGAGAAAATTCCATCATACATTCCGACAGAGGCGGTCACTATCGTTGGCCAGGTTGGATTGAACGGATGAACAAGGCCAAACTTATACGGTCAATGTCCAGGAAAGGCTGTTCGCCGGACAATTCCGCCTGTGAAGGCTTCTCTGGACGGATAAGGGATGAGATGTTCTATGGTCGCTCGTGGATGGGCGTGAGCTTGGGATCGTTTATGGACATGCTTGATGACTATCTTAAATGGTACAACGAAAAGCGTATCAAGATCTCCTTCGGCGGCCTGAGCCCGTTGGCGTATAGACGCAGTATTGGATTCATTACATAATCGGTCCAAGAAAACGTCCGCACCCCTATTGGATGAGAACGGGATCCTGTACCCTCCTGAGCAAAACTGATACTCATTAACTTAATCTACACACCTGGTGCGGGGACGCCTCCGTACCAAGTGTGGGTTTCCTCCGTGACGGCGTGGGGAAAAGTCCGTACAAGCGTGGGTAACGCCCTGAAATAAACAATATGGACGTTGCTGTACCGGTTAGCCGATTCTCGTTATGTTAACCGGGAATTTAGGTTCGATCCGGATCATCCGGACACGTTCAGAAAAGAAGTCTGAGTAAAAGAAGAGGCTGTAAACAATGGAAAATTTGATTAAACTGGAATATGCGGATATTCACTGGAAGAACAATGATAAGCTGAAACTTTTGATCATTGTCGGAACACGGCCGGAGATTATCCGTCTGGCAGCAGTAATAGATAAGTGCAGGAAATATTTTGATGTGATTCTTGCGCATACCGGTCAGAATTATGATTACAATCTGAACGGCGTCTTTTTTGACGACCTTAATCTGGATTATCCGGAAGTCTATATGAATGCGGTCGGCGATGACCTGGGATCCACGGTCGGCAATATTATCAACTGTAGCTACAAGCTGATGACAGCGATTAAACCAGATGCTCTGCTGATTCTCGGAGACACCAATTCGTGTCTGTCCGTCATTTCTGCGAAGCGTCTTCATATTCCGGTTTTTCATATGGAAGCGGGAAACAGATGCAAGGATGAATGTCTTCCAGAAGAGACGAACCGCAGGATTGTCGATATCATAAGCGATGTCAACATGGCTTACTCAGAACATGCGCGCCGCTATCTGGCGGAGTGCGGTTTGCCCAAAGAACGTGTCTATGTGACCGGGTCTCCAATGGCTGAGGTGTTAAGTGCAAATCAGGCTAATATTGATGCTTCAGATGTTCTTTCACGCCTTGGTCTGAAAGCGAAGAAGTATATACTTTTAAGCGCACATAGAGAAGAGAATATTGATACTGAGAAGAACTTTCTATCACTCTTTACTGCAATTAACAAGATGGCAGAAAAGTATGATATGCCAATTCTGTACTCCTGCCATCCGAGAAGCAAAAAGCGTCTGGAACAGTCCGGATTCAAACTTGATCCTCGTGTTATTCAACATGAGCCGCTTGGTTTCCAGGACTACAATCATTTGCAGATGAATGCATATGTAGTGGTTTCCGATTCTGGTACATTACCGGAGGAGAGTTCATATTTTACATCAATCGGCCGTCCATTTCCGGCAGTCTGCATTCGTACGTCAACCGAGCGACCGGAAGCTCTAGATAAAGGTTGCTTTCTAATAGCCGGGATTGATACAGATCATCTACTTCAGGCTGTAGATACAGCGGTATCATTGAATGAAAATGGAGATTATGGTATTCCTGTACCGGATTATATTGATACGAATGTTTCAACCAAGGTGATAAAGATAATCCAGTCCTATACAGGAATTGTTGACCGCATGGTTTGGAGAAAATATTGATTTCGCAAGGGCCGCAGTGATGCGGCCCAAACTTTTCCTTCACTGTTTAGATAGTAACGTTATAATTATATAGTAACGTTATATAACGAGGTAAATTATATGCCAAGGCATAAGTTAAAACAAATTTTAATCCAAAGGCCACAATGCAGGAGATGATTCGGCAGTAGCCGACTTTTATAAAGACCCCAATGATGACAGATATGACGATAATTATGGTCGTGTATCCCTGAGAGCAACGGCAGAGCATTTCAATATAACAATTCTGAAAGTACGGAAGATGATGATCACGGCAGGGATGTACTCTATAGCGCAATCACGTCAGGTCCAGAAGTTGAACAGCGTGGGGAAGACGGTTCCGGAGATAATGGAGATCATGAAGCTCTCCAGAGCGTCGGTACAATCATATCTTCCATACTCAAAAACAGTATACAATCTGGATGAACGGTCAGTCGGCGCAGACCGGATAGCCCGCTGGAGAGAGAAACATAAAAAGATCTCGGAGAGTTGAGTTCGAAACGGCGCTACAGTCAACGTGTTCCGTGCCCTCCGGGGTCATTTTTTGCGCTTTATGATTAGATTGTAACGATTATATTATTTGACCAGATTCTTTACCTCTACGGCCTGCATCATCATATTGTAGTGCTGTTCCTGATCCATTACTTCAAATACCCGTTTGAACGATGCCTTATACTGTTCAACGCGGTCCTCGATACCAGTGGTGAGGGTAGTGTCGTCGTCGACAGAGTGAGCGGTGTCCATGAACAGCAGCATTGAGTAAATGATGTTGTATTCGGCGTAGTCGGGAGTTCCATCCGGCAGAGCGCCTGTAATGATTTTATCTTTGTGCTTCACGAGCAGCATCTGCCGCAAGGAGTTGTAAGTGTAACCACATATAACTGGATGATGTAGTAGTCCAGGATTTGGCGCATGACGTTTACGACCATTAATGACGGTTTGAGTTCTTTGTACTCGCTCCACAGGGTGGCATAGGAGTTCTGAACCGGATTATAGTTTTCCATCGCAGTTTTCGCATCATCAATATAACGCTGGCACCAGATAAGGCTTAAGTTCTCGTCTGCTTTTCTGATCAGATAAAATGAGACTCAACTGTAATGCGCATGGTCGTAAACGTCAAATCACGCGCCATAACAAAATAAACGCCGCTGTTTTAGCGGCGTATTTTCTTGCATCTGATTGGTAGTTCTTTTGCCCATGGCAGAAGCGAATCAAGTTTTAATGGTTCTATTTTTCCCCCTTCATCCATCCGCTTCGGAAGTTCTGTAAGAAGATAATCGAAATAATAATAAGGGTTCAGGTTGTTGAGTTTCGCAGTTTCGGAAATGCTGTAAATCACCGCGCTTGCCTGTGCGCCTCGTATCGAATCAATCAGAACCCAGTTCTTTTTGCCAATACAAAATGTGCGGATGGAACGTTCCGATGCTGAGTTATCTATGGGAACCTCACCATCTTCCAGAAAAACCTTGAGGTATTTTTCATGATTTATGCTGTATTGCGAGCCGTCTCCGGTTTTCCCTTTCGGCAAAGTATCCGTAAGCCGTTCTTTTGCCCATGCGAAATACTCCTCAACGAGTGGCTTTACTGATTTCTGCCTTCCTCTGAGTCTTTCTTCCGGTGTGAGATCTTTCAGTGCTCCTTCCTGCTTATAAATCGCTGCAATCTTTTCAAGTGCCTCACAGGCGACCGATTGTCTGACAGCATCCGTGTCCGTCTTCCCGATTGCCTTGACGGCATCGGCAAAAAAGCGGCGGCAGTGAGCCATACAGTTTGCAGATGTCAGCCCATTCAGTTCTTTCTCAATCAGGTGATATTGCTGAAGTCCGTCTGTCACCAGAACGCCGTGGAAATCCTTGTAGAATTCTTTTGGGTGATCGTGGTGACGTGTTTTCTGGTATTCATACAAAACGACAGGGCGTTCTTTGTAAAACTCTCCGGAGCGATGCACCCACATGTAACTTACGCTTCCAGCCGGACGTCCGTCATTTATTACATTTACAGGTGTTTCATCTGCCTGGTTTACGTGATATTTCAGGAGTTCTTCACGGAGTCTGCTGTACAGCGGCGCAAAATACCTTTCTGCACAGCCGATCGTCCAGTTTGCCATCGTCTGACGTGAAATCCGTATCCCGTTTCGTTGGAACTCCTGCTCTATCCGGTACAGCGGTGCTGAATTTACATACTTTGCCGTCAGGATCGCTGCCTCCAGCGATGGTGTTACGATACTTCCTCTCATTAGATCCTTTGGCCTGTCTCCACGGAGAAACTCATCCTGGTGAAGGCCTCCTGTCCCGACATATACCTCAACCGTATGCAGCTCAACGGTCCAGGAAGCCGGTGTATAGCGCAGCCTCTTATATTTCTCATCCGGCATTTTCCGGTAATTCCCGACGCCGAATTTTTGTACAAGCATATCTTCCGATACTTTATGTGTCGGAATAACTTCTTCAGGGATATCCTTGAGATCCGCATCCCGGCGGCCTTTCTGCTTTTTCTGTCTTGAAGGAAGAATCTCTTCCGCATTCGGTTCTTCCGGTGCCTCTTCAGAGAGAGCTTCTGCTTCATTGAAAAAAGATAGCTGGCCCGCCATAGCGTCAAGTTTTTCTGTGCTGCGCCCATAACGGTTCTGGTTTGCAATACGGATCTGCTCAATCAGCTGCTCTATGTTCTCATTCATTCGATCGAGCTGTTCCTGCATGGAAAGGACCAAGGCAATCAGTTCCTGCTGGCTGTAATTCTTTAGCTGTTCTGTAGTATATTTCATGGTTATGATACCTGCTTTCCTTCCGTGCTTTCTATATTTATTATATCGTAGAAACAGCAGGATTGCGAATCTGGAAACCGCGATATTCCGTCATTTTTTTCATCTTCCAATGGGCTCAGACGTCAGTTTGCGAATGAGGAAATATTGAATTTTCAAAGTTCAAAGACTGTCCGAATATAACAGATGCGGCTAAAAGAAGCCGTATTACAGCATCTGCAGCATATCTGTCAAGTCCACTTTTATTCTGAAATAAGAGTGAGTAAATTTCTCCGTTTTGCACAATGCTTTTTTAAAGAACTTTTCTGGAAATGACTTCACGAACCTTTGGTTTAAGCGGATTTAGTCCCAGCATGAGGAGATGGAACTGCGCCTCCGTGATGTCAGCGGCTTCTTCCGGGCTTCGCGGCCAGGAAAGAGTGCCGTCCTCCAGCCGAAAATACAGGAGCAGAAAACCCTTGCCTGTCCAAAGCAGTCCTTTAATCCTGTCTGTACGCCGCCCACAGAATAGAAACAGAGAGCCTTTTTCAAAAGGATTCCGTTTATAGCGCGTACCGATGATCTGGGCCAGTCCGTCAATTCCCTTTCGAAGGTCGACGAATCCGCAGGCGATCACTACCCGCCGGATACCGGCAGCATCATTCAGCATGTGCCACCTCTGAAAGAATTCGTGAAAGAAGACTTTCGGATATGCTGTTTGAAATTTCAATTGTCATACAGCCTTTCCGGATGACGGCATCCGGTTGAAAGATACGATTTGACGAATCCAGTGTGCTTAGCGGAAATTCGGCAAACCCTGTAACATCTAAAGAATGAACATCGGAAATTTTTTCCTGGTGCTGAGTATACGCTTCTTTCCGAATGCGGCGGAGCCAGGGAAATCAGCTCCTAAGATTTTTAAGAGAAAACATCTCAAAGAGATGAAATAAGGATCTGTTTTTGTTGATGTAGCAATTGACCAGGGAGGCTGCTCTGAAACTACACGAGAGACAATCCATGACAATTATTCAGAAAAACGGTCAGATATGAGGCTTTCTCACATCTGACCGTTTTTCTTTTGCTCAGCTTAAAGGTGTTCTTAAAAACCTTGCTTTTATAATCCTTAAGTTCGACCATCTAGTACAGCGACGAATATGTTTGCTATGACGTGAAATTAACGGCTGCTATTCATCTTCCTTATAGAAAAGCTGAATAATTTCAGACTGCAGAGCGTCCTTACTGACGTGATACTCATCATACGTCTCACCCTGTGTCATTTCGCCGGGAAGCGTAATCACATCGCCGGCTATCGTATAAGAAAAAAGAGATTTTAGACTTTCGGCATCCATGTCGGTATACATGTAATTTCCGGTCAGGTCGATCATCTGATTGAGCTGGCTGGTGCTGTAATTGTCTTTTTTTAGCTGTGCCAGGAAGGCTTTTACGAAGACAGACTGGCGTTCGAGGCGCGGAAGGCTGCTTCCGGATACGGATGTATCGCGGTAACGGACGAAAGCTTCGGCCTCTTTTCCGCCGAGGGTGATCGATGCACCGGAAACGTAGGAAGGATCGATATACGTGTAATCTTCCGGCATGGTGATGGTGACTCCGCCGATTTTGTCGATGATCGTATCAAGGCCATCCATATTGAGGGATACGGATGCTGAAACAGGCATGGAAAGAAGAAGACGCGAAACCGTATTCTTCATGAGCCAGCAGCTTCGCGAAGCGCCGTCGCCGTACGCGTACTGAAGTGTGATCTGGGCAGTTTCGGACGCATACCAGTGATTATTCTGATCGTAGATGTCGATGGTGGTCATGGTGTCACGCGGGATGCCAAGAATCTTAAGCGTGCGGTCATCCTGATTGAGAATCAGTGCAAGAATCGTATCGGCCTGTCCGCCGTAGCCGGGGTAGTCCTGGCTGATCATGTTTCCTGTTTTATCGATACCGAGAAAGAGTATCGTTTTAAGGCTGCTGTTATAGGTGTATTTTTTTCCTTGATATGTAATATGCCGGTAATCGGTGTCGGTTTCGCCGGATTCGGCTGAAGAAGCTGATGTGTCCGCGGAACTGCCGGCTGAAGTGCTGTCTGTGTTTCTTTTGCTTTTTGACAGCAGGAAACCGATTATAACGGCAATTACAATGCATGAGGCGGCCAGAAGGATCGTTATGATTTTACTGCGATTATTTCTCATTGGCCATTTCCTCACCGGTAAGCACTGCGGTAACCAGAAAGCGGCAATTTGCTTTTGTGTTCAGGCATGTGCTTAACGTTACGAGACGGCTGTGCTCGTCGACAGGAATGCTTGTGTCTACGTGGCTGTTGATGTCGCTCACGCTGTTCAGCGCATCCAGATAGGAACGGCAGCTGTCAGGAGCATTAAGCGGATAGGCAAGAAGAAGATGGCGGTCGTCAAAAACGACGCCGGCAAATATTTTATAAGTAAGCTGACGGTCAGGCAGGTAGATAATCAGCTGATTATTTGCCTGCAGGTAAGATTCGTCCTTGTATTCGTCGAGAGAACCGAACATGGATCCGTCATTCATGTTATGGCCGTAGATGACGGTGTTAAAATCCTGAAAGTCTTTCGTATTGTAGTTTTCTGTGTAAATAGAACCGGGATAGCCGTATGTACCGTCGATCGTGTAATTCAGATAGTGGGTATTATCGGAAGGGTGCTGAACGATCGGATAGGATATTTCGGTACCGGGAATGTACAGCCACGCGTAAATGTCCGGATTCTGCGCCTGAAGGGAACTGAAATCGACAGGAATTACAGCACCGGGATGTGATTCTTCAGAAGAAGAGGAAGAAGGATTTGCCTTTTCCTCTTTGATTGACTGACTGACTTTTTGCTGCATATCTGTATAGACCTTCGCGTTATTCTGTTTCGATGAAAAATAGTAGGAAGCGTATCCCGCGCAGACAGCGACGGCTGCGATACAGATCCAGAAGAGGAGACGTTTTTTACTTTTCATTATGCTGAGGCCTTCTTACCGGATTTAGAGCTTTTTTTGCTGCTTTTGGAGCTGTGCGCATGAGAGCTTTGCTTTTCAATCGGAAAAGCAGCAATGACAGACGTGCCAAGATATTTTTCGACATCTTCATCCGTTTTGATCGTATCGTCCGAGAAGTGGCGGATCAGAATGGCCGCAATGGCAATCAGAAGGGCAGCAAAAGCTCCGCCTATGGTATTCCGCAGAATGTGCGGGCTCGAAGGTACAGAGGAAACAACAGCCTGTTCTACCGTCGTGGGCTTGTCAGTCGTCATGACGTTGGCAACCTGGTCAGCGATCGCGTCGGACATCGCGTTTGAAATCTGCATGGCGAGCTCGGGATCCTTATTGGTAACGGTTGTTTTTAGAATTCTCGTATTTTGAGGGTTTTCAACCTTGATCGTTTTTACAAGGCTTTCATATGTTGTATTCAGCTTCAGCTTTTGGATCACGGATTCGACGACCGGACGGCTGGTAGCAAGTGTCTGAAAATCGACGGTAAGCTGAGAGCCCATCTGAAGGTCGGTGAGCGATGTAATGCTGGTTGTTTTTGTAAGAATGTAGATCATTGAGGAGGAAGAGTACAGAGGGGTTATGATAAAACGGGAGCAGCCATATAAGACTCCTGCACCGATTAAAAATGCAAGAATAAGGACCCACAGACGGTGCCACAGGACACTGAACACTTCACGCAGATCGATTTCTATTACGTCATTTTCAGCTGTATTCTTCTGGTATTGTTCGTTCATCGTGCATGATGCTCCAAATCATAAAATTTTTGCGGAGCAAAAAACGGTCCGCACATATGAATTTTATCATATGTAATTGATTTTTACTACAGAAAAATCCAAATCGCTTAAAAACATAAAATATTCTAATAATGATGAAAATATATGAAAAACAGTTTACTTTTTTTTGACAGAATGATATAGTTATTAAAGGTTAATGTACGTATATCGTGAATCAAGGGGGGAAAACGAAATGAATAAAATCAGAAAAACGATTATGGCATCTGTTCTTTGCGTATTGCTCTGTGCAGCATTTGGTATGAGCGTGCTTGCGGCTCCAAGCCCAAGTACAAGCGGAGCTGTTCAGTCGGCAACAGGTTTGGACGCAAACAAGGCCAATGTACGAATTGTAATAAGCGCATCGAGTCAGTCTCTTCCTTCTTCAGAACTTCCGTCTATCATGGGCAGTGCTTACGAAAGCGGAATGACCGTTCTGGATGTGAAGGATGTTTCGGCAGTATCTGATGATGGCGCGGATGCGTTAGCTTATCCGATGGCGATTACTTTTAATGTGACGGGCATTACATCATCCAGCAAGGTTACGCTTCTTAGTTATGTTGATGGCGCATGGGTCGTTGTACCGTGTACGGTTGGCGAAGGTACCGTTACCGCGTCGTTTAATTCGCTGACACCGGTTGCTTTTGTTGTTGACAGTTCGACGGCATCGGCAGCTTCCACATCTGTAAAATCACCGAAGACGGGTGAGAGCAGCTTTGGATGGATCGCATGCATTGCTGCAGTGGCAGCAGCAGGTACGGCGGCAGTTTTATACAGCAGGAAGAGAGCATAAACAGCAGTATATGTATTTGAATAGTGATGATAAGATCTCTTTCCGGCATTCTGTCCGGAAAGAGATTTTTATATGCTGATGCGGCGAAAAGAGAGGGCTATGAAAGGAATTGTTGATATCCACTGTCATATCGTACCGGACGTCGATGACGGTGCTGAAAATTTCAGAATGGCACAGCAGATGATGCGCCGGTCGGCGGACGGCGGTATCAGCTGTATCATTGCAACGCCGCATTACAGACCGGAGCTGTTTCGTGTTTCGTGGAAGGAAATATTGCTGCGTTACGGCAGGCTTTGCGAGCTGGCAGGGCAGACAGAAGCGGGCATCAAAATCTATCAGGGCTGCGAAGTCCACTGCAGTGACGGGATTGTTGAATTGATTAAGAAGCATTCGTGCCTGCGGCTTGGCGGCAGCAGGTATGTACTGCTGGAATTCCCGGAGTGGTACTCGCTGCGGCATATGCAGGGGCAGATTTATGATATGACAGCGGCCGGGTTTGTTCCTGTTATTGCGCATGCCGAACGGTATCCTGCACTTGTGGATCATGCAGCGCAAATCAGGGAACTTCGTGACCGGGGAGCTATGATTCAGGTGAATGCGGGGAGTGTGACAGGGCGGAATGGCTGGAAGATCCGCGGTCTGTGCGCTTCTCTTATGAAAGAGGATTTGATTGACTTTTTAGCGAGCGATGCGCATAATATGATTGGACGCAGGCCTGATCTTGGTGACTGCGCCCGGTATGTTGAAAAGAAGATGGGCTTTGATTATACACATAAAGTATTGGTTGAAAACCCAATGAGCATAATCCGTGAAATAGATGACAGATTACACAGATAAGGAGATTTCAGATGGATAAGGTGGTTTTTAAGAGACAGACTCATTCTTACCATACTACGGAGGAACTGAAAACGCTTCGTACGAATATTCAGTTCAGCGGTCAGGATAAGAAAGTGTTTATGGTGACAAGCTGCATTTCCGGTGAGGGGAAGAGTTCTCTGGCCTTTGACCTTGCGGTGTCGTTGGCGGAGCTTAAGAAGAAGGTTCTGATCCTGGACTGTGATCTGCGGAAATTGGTTCTTCACAGCAGTCTGGCAGAGGGCAGCAGAGCTGAATATGGCTTGTCGCATGTGCTGGCCGGCAGGTGCGAGCTGAAGGATGCGCTTTATATGACGAATATTCCGGGGCTGAATGTTGTTTTTTCAGGCGTTACGCCTCCGAATCCGACGGAACTGCTTTCCGGAGATGTTTTCGGTAAAATCATCCGTGTTTTCCGTGGGATTTTTGATTATGTCATTATTGACTGCGCGCCTCTTGGCATGGTGGTTGACGCTGCAATTGTAGCAGCGCAGTGTGACGCGTCCATACTGGTGATCGAGGCCGGTACCATCAAGTACCGTTTCGCGCAGGAGACAATGCGAAAGCTGTCGAATACCGGATGTCCGCTTGTAGGAGTTGTACTCAACAAGGTGGATTATAAGAATAACGGAAAGTATTACGGCAAGTACTATGGGGAACGATATACGAAGTATTATGAATAAGTTCCCGAATCGGAATCTATTGAAAACGGCATCTGTTATTAACAGGCAGATGCCGTTTTTCTTTTGTAATAAAACACATACTGCTGGCAGACACCGGCATACGGTCCGCTTATCCATTCCGGCATGCGTCCGCCGTAGTCTTCGGAAATCACGCGCTTCATCCATGTATCGACCGGTGCATACGACAGGTCATGACAGCCGTACAGCCGGATACAGCTTTCTACCTTGGGACCGACGCCGCAGATCGAGTCAAAACAGCCGTGTATGCCGTTCTGCCAGCATTCGGCTGCGTTTTTCAGATATTTGTCGCGGTAACCCAGCCCCTTGTCGGAAAGATCCGTCTGCAGGATCTCGGAAGCGGAGGGGAAATGACCGGCGCTCTGGCATAACCGGCTGATGATCTTCTGGATACGGGGAATATTGTTGTTCTGGCTGATCAGAAATGTTACGATCGTTTCCCACAGATCCTGACGAAGTATGCGGATCCCGCTGCCGTATTTCATGGCTTCGTTCAGATAAGAGTCGTGGATACGGCGGCAGGAACGGATGATTCTGCCGTAATCGGTATCGAGGTCAAAGTAACTGTGCCAGAACGGGGCGTCCTCTTCGGAACAGGAAAGGTACAGCCTGTTTCCGTCCTGACGGGCTTCTGTTTCGCGGCTGCCGGAAGGAATCAGATACCGGCCGTCACCGAGTCTGAGCCAGCGGAATACCTGACCGGAATCGGCGATCTGATCGAGGTCCAGATTGTATGTTAGAAACGTTTGTGCCATTTCGATATCTCCATGATTTGCGGATTGACTGTCTCTTACACTTTAACAAAGAATTCACATGTTTTCTATTGCTTTTTTAACTTTGAAAAGGTAATATTAGCAATATAAATGGAAACATGGAGGTATTCTTTTGAGAAAGAGATCTCATATATCACTGGCAGGCTATATTACAGACAGCACAGAGATACCGAGTCTTTGCAGACACCGCAAGGCTTTTGCGATCGGCAGCATTCTTCCTGACTGCAAGCCCAATTTTTTGACGACGAAGCATGAGTTTAACGGAACGTTTGGGAAAGTAACGGTACGTATGGAGCGCCTCGTTGAGGATGACAAAGGCAAATATCGCAGACACGGATGGACCTATTATCGTGATATGGGCCAGGTGTGTCATTATCTTGCCGATTATTTTACGTACCCGCATAACAAGACGTATTCAGGCGGTTTCTTCCAGCACTGCGCGTATGAAGCGAAGCTGAAGCATTCGCTGACGGAGTGCATCATAAGCGGCAGAGCGGCTTACCTGGAAGCTCCCTATGTGGAGATCGGGTCGTTTGAGGAACTCATTGATTACATCTATGCGAAGCATGACGAATACTTAAGACGCAACCGCTGTGTGGAGGAAGATATTCCATATATTATTACACTCTGCAAGCAGGTCGTAATCAGCATCACAGAACTGGTAAGAAAGCAGTTAATAAGCGAGCAGGCTGTGGCGATGGCCTGACAGATCGATCAGATCAGGCTCTGTGCCAGAAATTTGATTAAAAATACGGCAGGAGGAAATGTTTATTTCCTTCTGCTTTTACGTTATATACAGCAAGGTCATTCCGGCATCAGAATACAAAGCTTCAATGCGAGCCGAAGCTGGAACTGGATCTCGCTGTCTTCGATATTGATATCGAGCAGCGACTGGATCTTGGTCAGCCTGTAAACGATCGTATTGTAGTGCGTAAACAGTTTTTCTGCCGTATTCTTGGTACTGCAGTTTTCATTCAGATACGTGATGAGTGTTGTGAGCAGGTTGCCGCTGTGGAGCTTGTCATATTCTTTGAGCGGCATCAGATATTTGTCACGGAAGCCTTTAACGATTTGATTATCCGGCAGCAGCGACAGAACATACAGCACGCCTAACTGATCATACGTAATAAAAGGCGTCTTGATTTCACAGCTGCGGCTTATGGCACTGATGCGCATAACGGTATTATACGCAGACGAAATATCGCGTATAAGGCTTGGCGGGCTTAAACAGAAGCTAATGGAACCTTTTCTGAAAATCCGGTGGAATTTTTCACTGAGATTCAGCAAATCGATTCGGTACTGCTCCTTCGGATCCCTTTCAAAGAGCAGTATCATCTGACTGTTCTGAAGTATGACGGCCATGTTGTTGTTGAAGCTATGTACGAGATGCTGGATAATGAAAATCTCATTTACACGGAACGGCTCGTCGGAACCGTAAATATTGATGGCTGAGACACAGTATTCCTTCGTGACTGAGAAATTGTATCCGAAGAGCGCGGCCTCCGTACACGCGTCTATATCACTTTCAAAATTTCCGTATAGCAGGTCATTTACAAATTTATACTCATACTGGCGCCGCACAAGGCGAAGAGCCGAGTTGTTTTTGATTTCAAGGGCCAGAAGCTTGCTGACACGTTCCAGAGGCAGTATGTCAGGGCTTTCCGGGGCGCTGCCGAACCGGAGAAGCAAAACACAGAAAGCGGATTCTTCTGAGATTTTGATCCGCCGCTGAGAAAAAGCATACCGTACATTTTCATGCTGAATAACAAAATGATCGTCGTCAGACGGCAGAAACATACGCTGGATCAGTTCTTCGGTGACATCCGTCGGGATCAGAGCTCTTGTTTTATCGCTGATGAGCAGGTCGCCCAGGTCATCGAATATCAGAAGCTGGCTGTCAATGATTTCTTCCGCTTTCGGAATAAAGCTTTCCAGCTCGGGATTCTCGATGAGAAGGCTGATCAGTGCGTCGGTCTGCTGCTGTTCTTTGTTGAAAGCAGCCGTATTTCGTTCCAGTACTTTATCTGCAACTTCACGCGTTATATTGGAAAAGATGGCCTCCAGCGGCAGCTGAATGAGCATGAAATGAAGCTCCTTGGCATACCGGACAACGTCTGCGGAAATGCCGTAGAATCGGCCTGGCTTAATACAGAGCGCGACTGCTTCTTTCTCTTTCAGTTCCTGGATGTTCTGTTTCAGAAGCTCGTCATTTCCGCGGAGTGCATATCCGGAAGTAACAATGACTTCGCCGCTTTTTGCCCATTTTGCCATGTCTGCTACTTCTAGTACACTGGCTTTGACAACAGGGGTTTCACTGTCCGGCTCTCCGGACAGAACGGTGGAATGTACCATCGATTCCAGAGAAAGCAGATCTTTGGAAGAAAAAAACGTTATCGTCGATTTCATGGCCGTACCTCCTGATTATTATTTTATATATAAATCACAAAATAGACAAGTATAATTGTAGAAAATTAAATCAAATATTTGTGCAAAATTGATAGTAAATAGAATAAATACACTTTTTTTAAAATATTATTTGAAATAAATGGAGCATAATTTGTGAACCATTAACAAATTGATTTGAAATTCTTGTTACCGGGTTACATTGTCAATGAAAAAACCATTTCATATAATGATAAACAGAAACAGTTTTGCATAATCAGGAGGAGGAATATCGATATGCGAAGACTTGGAAGAATATTCAAGGATGACGGAAAAACAGTAATTGTAGCAATGGATCACGGCATGGGACTGCCTGTAAATCCAGCGTTGGACGATCTGAGCAGGACGATACGGCAGATTTCAGACGGCGGAGCAGACGCGGTCCTGACTACAGTCGGAATAGCCAAAGAATATGAAAAGGAATTAAAGAATGTCGGACTGATCTTAAGAATGGACGGAGGCGGATCCTGTCTGAATAAGGACGATGAATGTCCGGATCTGCTGTACACGATGGAAGAAGCGATCCGTATCGGAGCGGACGCAGTCGCATGTATGGGATTCCCAGGGGCGTCATACGAGCACCGGTGCATGAGCAATCTCGCCGAATTAGTTGAAATGGGTCACGAGTATGGAATTCCGGTAATGGCAGAGATGCTTCCGGGCGGCTTTAATCCGGCTGTTCCGAATTCGGTGGAGAATCTGGTGATTACAGCCCGCACCGGCTGCGATTACGGTGCAGATATTATCAAAACCAGCTACTGCGGACCGAAAGATGAGTTCCGTAGAGTGATTGCGGCATCTTACAAACCGGTTGTTGTTCTTGGCGGCGAAAAGGTCAAGGACCTGGATTCGTTGTTTGAGTGTATTGAAGAGGCAGTAAGCGTCGGTGCTTCCGGTGTGGCAATCGGAAGAAATGTGTGGAAAAGCAGTGATCCGGCAGCCGTTGTCCGGGCACTCGTTTCTCTGGTACACGGCGGTGCGCATGCAGCGGATATACATTTAGACTAAGGGAGGCCAAAAGAATGATACCGGAAACCATGAAAGCGATTGTAGCCGTGGAACCGAATAAAGTTGAAGTTCGTACGGTAACAACACCGATACCTGCAGAAGGGGAAATCCTTGTAAAAATCGAAAAGGCTCTGATCTGTACGTGGGAGAAACGAATTTTTACAGGACAGGATGTTGCCCTCCCGTTCGTTCCGGGGCATGAGATATCGGGAACCGTCGCATATGTTCCGGAAGGCACGTATACGACACTGAAGGAAGGCGACCCTGTCGTCGTCAAGACGTATGACAGCTGCGGAGAATGCGAATTCTGCTATCGCGGGGAAGACAATCTGTGCAGCGGAAAATCCAAGAAAAGGTTTTATGACGGTATTCCGGGAGCAGGCGGAATGGCTCAGTATATTGCCATATCAGGGACGAGAGTATATTCCGTTCCGAAGGGCAGAGCGGATCTTGATACAGCAGCGTTTGCAGAGCCGCTTGCATGCTGCCTTCACAGCATGGAACAGGCCGAAGTTGATTACGGTGAAGACGTTGTCATTGTCGGGGGCGGAATCATGGGACAGCTCCATTCTCTGCTTGTGCAGAAACGCGGTGCCCGTGTGATCCTCGTTGAACCAGACAAGGCAAGAAGAGACATGGCAGAAAAAATGGGCGCTTCCGTTACGATCGATCCGTCGTCGGAGAACGTTCATGATAAGGTTATGGAACTGACAGAGGGACGCGGAGCACATGTGGTCTTTTATACGGTCAATGCACTGTCGCTGGCGGAGGAATATATCGCCATGCTTGCGAAACACGGAAGACTGATCTTTTACGGATCATTCCATCCAAGCGGAAATATCGGCATCGACCCCAACAAGATCCATTACAGTGAAAAGCTGATAACAGGGTCATACAGCCCGACCGTAAAAGGATTCTGGATGGCATCGCGGCTTTTGGGACTTGGCATCGTCGATACGTCGCCTTTTATCTCAAGGCGTTTTCCGCTGGCAGAAAGCCAGGCGGCATTTGAAGAATCTCTGAAGATGGATACGTATCGTGTACTGATTGATTTGTGGAAGTAGGAGCTGGAGAAAATGATCGACGTAATACTTGTAAGCCACGGGGCGCTCGCGGCAGGACTGAGAGAAGCGGCCGAAATGATTATGGGAGAACAGGAAAACATTACAGTGATGGGTCTGTATCCGGGAGAAACAAGGGAAGATTTTACGGATAATCTGGAGAAAACGATCGACACGTGCAAATCTCCGAAGAATGTCCTGATCCTTGCAGATTTAAAGAGCGGTACGCCGTTCAACGCCGCGATGGTACTGGCATTGAAAAAGGGCGTCACTTGCATTGCCGGGGCAAATCTGGCTATGCTCCTTGAAATTCTTTCCGCAAGAGATGAATGCGGCATGAATGAAATTGTAAAACTTGCGTCGGAATCAGGGAAGCAGGGGATCATGGATTCTGAGACACTTCGGCTTCAGGCCCAAAAGTAAAGGAGAATCATTATGAGTATCGTATTGTATCGTATTGATGACAGACTGGTGCACGGGCAGGTTATGACAGCATGGTCGAAAGTATATCGGTCAACGAGGATTCTCATTATTGATGATGCGACCGCAAACGATCAGTTTGTCTGCCAGGTAATGAAAATGGCGGTTCCAGGCGATTATCAGGTGGATATTACAGGTATTGAGGAAGGCGCAGATAAAATCAGCAACGACCCTGCGGATAAACGGACGATGGTTCTTGTAAAAGGACCGGCGGCTATTCTGGAGTTATTAAACCGCGGAATCACGATAAAGGAGCTCAATGTAGGAAACATGGGAGCAGCACCGGGAAGGAGGGCTGTAATGAGAAGTCTGCAGGTCACGGAGGAAGAATTCAAGACACTGCAGGAGATCCAAAGCAAAGGTGTTCGTGTATACGCACAGATTTATCCGGACGGGAAAACAGTGGAACTGAATAAATTGAAATGGTAATAACAATATGAGAAAGGAAGAATAATATGACTTGGCTGCAGGCAATACTTGTTGCGTTTTTGTATTACTTTGCGGACGCACCTTTCTTCTTCGGTGAAGGGTATTACGTTTTGCAAAGGCCGGTTGTAGCAGGACTTCTTGTGGGGCTGGTAATGGGACATCCTGTCCAGGGAGTAATCATCGGAGCTACGATAAACCTGATTTTCCTTGGCCATATGAGTGTCGGCGGTTCAATACCGAGTGATATGGCTCTGGCAGGATATGTTGGAACAGCTTTCGCGCTGGCGCTCAATACGTCAACGGAAGTTGCACTCACAATGGCAGTTCCCATCGGACTTCTGGGAACCGTTGTGTGGGTAGGAAGAATGAGTATTTCTTCGATTTTCGCGCACTGGGCAGATAATTATGCAGAAAAAGGTGACGTTCGCGGCGTTATGCTGATGAACTGGCTGCCTACGCAGATCCTTCTGTTTGTCTTTAAGATGATCGTCGTATCTCTGATCTGTGTATTCGGAAGCGAATTTATCGGAGGAGCATTGGCAAGTATTACAGGAAGTCCGTTCTTCAACGGATTGTCCGTCGTCGGCGGCATGCTTCCCGCATTAGGCATCGCACTGAACCTGCGCGCGATCCTCAAAAAGGAAACATGGGCATTCATGCTGGCTGGTTTTCTCCTTGTTGCGTATGGAAAGATCAGCATCATCGGTGTCGCGCTTGTTGGCGTCGTATGTGCCGCGGTATATCTGACAATGAGCAAGTCTGACAAGGAGGTGGCCTGAATGGATGAAGTAAAGCAGACATCGGCAGCTCCGGTTCAGGAAAAGCGTCCGGAAATCAGCCTTACAAAAAAAGACGTTGAGCATTCTTACTGGCTGTGGCAGTTTTTCTCACACGCAAACTACAATTACGAACGTATGCAGGGTACGGCGTTTGCCATGTCCATGGCGCCGATCATCAAAAAGCTGTATCCGGATAATAAAGAAGAAGTAAAAAAAGGTCTGAAGCGGCATCTTGTATTCTTTAATACAGACCCCAACCTTGGCTCCGTGATCCATGGGGCGACGATCGCGATGGAAGAGCAGCGTGCAAACGGCGCCGACATCAGCGACGATACGATCAACTCGTTCAAAACCGGCATGATGGGACCGATGGCAGGCATTGGTGATTCGGTCATTCAAGGTGTTGTCATTCCGCTCGTTGTGGCGTTAGGCATCAGTATGTCGATCAACGGAAACATCTTCGGATCACTGCTCGTTCTGATCGGCCTTCCGATCATCCTGATGCTGATCGCTCATGCATCCTGGATGTATGGTTACAAACTGGGAAATACGGCGATCACAAGCATCCTGTCCGGCGGCAAAATGAAGATGTATATCGGTGCGGCCAGTATTCTGGGCTGTATGGTAATGGGAGGACTGATATCAAATTATGTCAGCTTTACAATGCCGGTACAGTTCAATATCGGACAGGTGCCGTTCAATCTCCAGACAGACCTTTTTGACGCGATCATGCCGAATCTTCTGCCTCTTGCGCTTACATTGATCATCTATAAGCTCTCGACGAAAAACGTCAAACCGTGGAAGATCCTGGTCGGCGTTGCAGTGGTAGGCATCCTTGGCGGTGCACTTGGCATCTTTGGTGTTGCATCATAATTTACAAAAACGCGGAAGGGCGGCGAAGCCGCCCGATTCCGCTGAAACGGAGGCGGTTGCATGGTAGAGCATACTGCCGTTGTAAAAAGCAAATCCGGACTGCACGCACGTCCGGCGGCACTGCTCATGAAGGAAGCAAAGAAATATGTATCGGACATCACGGTCGCGAAGACCGGCAAATCATGCAGCGCCAAAAGTATTGTTTCGATATTAAGTCTTGGAATCACATGCGGAGAAACAATCACAATCACCTGCAGCGGGCCTGACGAGGAGGACGCACTTTCTGCCATACTCGGAGTCCTGGAACATGCAGAGTAAGAAATTGAAAACAACAGTATTATGAAACAGACAGGCCTCTGGAATCCCGGACAGGTTTTCCAGAAGCCTGTTTTATTATTATACGTTGCATTTCCAAATCATAAAAGGTAGAATGCATGTAAGACTAAAACGAAACGGATTTGTCTGGAGGAAGCTGTATGAGGAAAATCGCACAATTTCAGAAAGTGAGCAGAGAAGAATTTACGAAGGACTGGAAGAAAACCTTTCACGAAGAGGGTGAAGAGATCGACCGCATTTACGATGATATCTGCCTGCCGGCACGTGCCACCGCTGGGTCGGCGGGATATGATTTTTTCGCGCCGCTGGACATTCGCCTGGAACCGGGTGAAACCATTACGATACCGACAGGTGTGCGTACATTGATCGATGACGGATGGGTGCTGATGTGCTTTCCGCGCAGCGGACTTGGCTTCCGCTACCGGATGCAGCTTAACAATACGGTCGGCATCATCGACAGTGATTACAGCGGATCTGACAACGAAGGCCATATTTTCGCGCGGATCACGAACGACACACACGACGGGAAAGTCCTTTTGATCGAAAGAGGGCAAGGCTTTATGCAGGGTGTGTTTCTGGAATTCGGGATCACAGAAGACGATGCGGCAGACCGGCAGAGGAACGGCGGATTCGGCAGTACAACGTAAGAGAATCTGCCTGTTTTTGTTCCGAAAAGATTGACAACGGACTTCCCGGGCGTTATTGTATTAATGTGTTTGCTCTGCGTTGCTTTATCATATGAAAGCAGGGAAGATTAACAATCATTACGGTTTAGGGAAAAGAGGAGAATGTTATGAAAAAGGTAATCGTTACGCTGCTTGCTGCGGCGATGGTACTGTCGCTTGCTGCATGCGGAGGCAGTTCCAAGAGCTCTTCCGGCAGCACTGCTTCTTCCGGCAGTTCTTCGTCGAAGGGAACAGTCGAAAACGGAGTGCTCAAAGTTGCAATGGAATGCGGCTATGCTCCGTATAACTGGACACAGTCCACGGATGAGAACGGAGCCGTTCAGATCAGCGGCAGTTCGGATTATGCGTATGGATACGATGTTATGATGGCCAAGAAGGTTGCGGAAGCAATGGGATGCAAGCTGGAAATCGTAAAGCTTGACTGGGATTCCCTCGTTCCTGCGGTGCAGTCCGGCAAAGTCGACTGTGTGATCGCGGGTCAGTCGATCACGGCAGACCGCCTTCAGTCCGTTGATTTTTCCAATCCTTATTATTACGCTACGATCGTAGCGCTCGTGAAGAGTGACAGCAAGTATGCAAGTGCCAAAGGACTTGCCGATCTGGCAGGTGCAAGCTGCACATCCCAGCAGAGTACGATCTGGTATGACAAGTGCTGTTCACAGATCCCGAACGGAAACGTGCTCGCGGCACAGGAATCCGCACCGGCAATGCTTGTTGCGCTCGACAGCGGGAAATGTGACGTCGTCGTAACGGATAAGCCGACGGGACAAGGCGCGATCATTGCTTACAGTGATTTGAAACTGCTTGATTTTACCGGGACGAGCGATGATTTTAAAGTCTCGGACGAAGATATCAATATCGGAGTTTCGGTAAAGAAGGGAAATACGACGCTTGTTGATCAGATCAACGGTGTCCTCGCGGGAATGTCGAAGGACGACTTCAACTCGATGATGCAGGATGCCATTTCCGTTCAGCCGCTGTCGAATTAACAGAAGGAAGAATCAGGAGGACCGGTTATGCCTTCATCATTTGGTGGACGTTTGGTTTTTATCATTCAGAATTACGGAATGTCATTTTTGCGCGGCGCAGGCGTAACGATGATCATTGCGCTCGTAGGTACGGCGATCGGATGTCTGATCGGTTTTATCGTCGGTATTCTGCAGACGATCCCGATCACGCCCCGCGATCATGTTGTCAAGAAAGTTCTTCTGCGGATCCTTCATTTTATTCTGACGGTCTATGTGGAAGTCTTCAGAGGGACGCCTATGATGGCGCAGGCCATGTTTATTTATTTCGGATCGTCTGCGCTTTTCGGGATCAATATGACGATGTGGAACGCGGCGTTTTTCATTGTGTCGATCAATACAGGCGCTTATATGGCCGAGACATTCCGCGGAGGTATTCTGTCTATTGACATCGGTCAGACTGAGGGAGCCAAAGCGATCGGAATGAATCATTTCCAGACCATGACGTATGTGATCATGCCGCAGGCGCTTCGCAACATCATGCCGCAGATCGGCAATAACCTGATCATCAACATCAAGGACACATGCGTGCTTTCCATCATCGGGATCGTTGAGCTTTTCTATACGACAAAAGGCGTGGCCGGCGCATATTATACATATTTCGAGGCATTTACCATTTGTATGATCATCTACTTTATACTTACGTTTGTCTGCTCAAGGCTTCTCCGCCGTCTTGAAAAGAAAATGGACGGACCGGACAGCTACAAGCTGGCGACAAAGGATATGCTGGGTTATACGAGCGGAATGCTGAAATATCCAGGCGGCGCGGATAAATTCGTGAAGGAGGTCAATCATGAGCGAGACCACTGAACAGAATTCAAATTCCGGGACATTGCTGAAGATACACCATTTAAGCAAGGCATTCGGCGCGAATACCGTGCTGCGCGATATTGACTTCCAGATCAACAAAGGTGACGTTACCTGTATTATCGGTGCTTCCGGATCCGGGAAATCTACATTGCTCCGTTGTATCAATCTGCTGGAAACACCGACTTCCGGAGAAATACTGTATCACGGCAGCAATATAATGGACAGCAGCCTTGATCCTGCCAGATACCGTTCCAAAGTCGGCATGGTCTTTCAGAGCTTCAATCTGTTCAACAACATGACGGTGCTGAAGAACTGTATGATCGGCCAGATGACGGTATTGAAGAAGGATAAGGAGACAGCACGCAGAAATGCGCTGGACTATCTTGACAAAGTCGGCATGGCGCCGTATATCTACGCAAAGCCGTCTCAGATATCCGGCGGACAGAAGCAGCGTGTGGCAATCGCCCGGGCGCTGGCAATGGATCCGGAAATACTGCTCTTTGATGAGCCGACGTCGGCACTTGATCCGCAGATGGTCGGCGAAGTCCTGACGGTTATGAGGAAGCTGGCGGAAGAAGGTATGACGATGGCGATCGTGACACATGAAATGAGCTTCGCGCGTGAAGTTTCCGGCCATGTGATTTTCATGTCGGACGGTGTGATCGAAGAAGAAGGAACGCCGGAAGATATATTCGGCCATCCCAGGAGCACAAGGACACAGGAATTCCTGGCACGTATTCTGACACATTAGAGAAGAACAGAACGTTTGAACGTTAAAATACCGGCTCAGCAGGAAATCTGAGCCGGTATTTTATATAAGATGGATAGGCAGAATTTAATCCACGGCGATCATGACAGAGGTTGCCTTGATGACCGCATAAGCTTTCCCGCCGGTCTTAAGTCCGAGATCCCGGCATGCTTCCATTGAGATTGTAGAGGTAATGCCTGCGTCGGGAGTAATGTCAAGCTTGACGATACAGTTCACGACGCCCGGTTCGATCGACGAAATCGTTCCCGCGAACTGGTTCCGTGCGCTGATCCGGCATTTCTCATCGGCAATCATAACTTCGGTTGCTTTAATGACAGCGGTTGCTTTGCATCCGACCTTCAGACCGAGACTGTGGATGGCTTCCAGTGATATAGTGGCGGAAACGGTGTTGTTTCCGGCGATGGAAAGCTTGACGATACCATTGACGGCGCCTTCCTGAATGCCTGTGACTGTACCTTTCAGCTGATTCCTTGCACTGATCATAAACGAGCTCCTTTCTTCCAAAACAAAATTATAGCAGTTCCCTGCTCCGGTTAAGTCCTTTTAGTATAATAGGAAACGGCAAAAAAAACAAGCGGCAAAAATGTGTGCAGACGTATCCGGAAGATACACATCACGGTAAAATTGTAACAGTAATCGATAAATAATTTGAAAAGACGGGAAAGTATGGTATTATATGATATAAGTATCCAAAAACGGATGGCGTTCCCATCTGCGGGAAGTGCGTCTCACATATTTGCTGAATTCAAATGATAACCGGAGGAAGGTTTCATGAACGATTTTATTATAACTAGTGACGACACGGTCGATCTGCCGTCAGACTACTGTGCCGCACATAAACTTCCCCTCATTCCGATGTCATACATGATTGACGGGAAAACATATAAAGGTGAGAAGGATCTTTCGATCAAGGAGTTCTATGACCGCATTCGTGCCGGAGCCATGCCGACGACTTCACAGATCAATCCGGTAGAGGGCAAGGCAGCGCTTCTTCCTTATGCGAAGCAGGGACTCGATATTCTTCATATTGCATTTTCATCGGGCCTTTCCGGCACATATCAGAATATGTGTCTTGTCGCAGACGAGCTGATGGAGGAATACCCTGGAATTCGTGTTTACGTGGTGGATTCACTCTGCGCGACAATGGGAGAGGGACTGCTCGTTTTTAAAGCTGTTGCCATGAAGGAATCAGGCTGTACGATGGATGAAATTATTAACTGGCTTGAAGGCAACAAGCTGCATCTCATTCATAATTTCACGGTCAATGATCTGTTCCATCTGTACCGGGGCGGGCGTGTCTCCAGAGCAACGGCGTTCGTCGGGACAATGGTAAATGTAAAGCCGCTGATGCATATGGACGATGAGGGAAAACTGGTAGCGGTCGGCAAGACGCGCGGCAGGAAGAAATCGCTTCTGTGGCTCGTGGACCGCATGGAGCAGCAGATCAAGGGCTTTGAAGATCAGAATGACTGGGTTTTCGTCAGTCACGCTGACTGCGTGGAGGATGCGGAATACGTGAAGAAGCTGATCGAAGACCGGTTTCATATTCCGAATATTCTGATCAATTTTATAGGCCCGATGGTCGGCTCACACGCAGGCCCCGGGATGGTTACACTGCACTTTATGGGAAATCCGCGGTAACGATCCGCTGATGGAATACAGAAGGAGAATCGCCGTAGAAAAGCCGGAGGCTTTTGGAAACAGCGGTTCTTTTTTCTTTTAACGAATCTTTTGGAAGGTGGAGATAAAATGGCTAAAATCGACATTATTTCGGGTTTTTTGGGAGCAGGGAAGACAACGCTGATACGAAAGCTTCTGAAAGAAGCGTATCAGGACGAGAAGTGTGTACTGATCGAAAATGAGTTCGGTGAAATCGGCATCGACGGTTCTTTTCTCAAAGATTCCGGTATTGAGATCCGGGAACTGATATCAGGCTGCATCTGCTGTTCTCTCGTCGGGGATTTCGGCAAGGCGATGCAGGACGTGGAGAACGAGTATCATCCGGATCATATCATCATCGAGCCGTCCGGTGTCGGAAAGCTTTCCGATGTGATCCAGGCGGTCAGAGGGGCAGCGAGGAATGAGCCGCGTCTTGTGCTGAATACGTTTACAACGATCGTAGATACAAAGAAATGCAGACTTTACTATGAAAATTTCGGGGAATTTTTTACAAACCAGATCGAATTCGCGGGAACGATTATTCTGAGCCGTACAGACTGCGCAAAGCAGGAGGAGATCGATGACGCGCTTTCCATTATCCGTACAATCAACAGCAAATCCCCGGTCATTACGACACCGGCTGAAAAGCTGAGCGGACAGCAGATCGTCGATGTCATGGAGAAGAATAACACGCTGGAGAGCCAGCTCGCGGAGGAGCTGAAAGCATCAGCTGAAGAAGAGGATGAGGATGAACACGAGCATCACCATCACCACCATGATCATGACCATGACGATCATGATGAACATGATCATCATCACCACCATCACGGCCATGACGCGGATGAAATATTTGTAAGCTGGGGCAGGGAAACCGCGGCAGCATATTCCGGGGAGGAGCTCGCGGAGATTCTGAAAGCGCTTGCGGATACTGCGGAATACGGACTTGTCCTCAGAGCAAAGGGCATGCTGCCGGATCAGAATGGGAAGTGGCATCATTTTGACATGGTTCCGGGAGAGTGTGAGATCCGCGACGGAGCTCCTGAGTATACAGGCAGGATCTGCGTAATCGGGTCCAGGCTGAAGGAAGACCGTCTGGCCGGACTTTTCCGGTTATAGCTGAAAACAGAAAGAGGTTGCTTATATGGCAATGGAAGATGATATCCGTGTTCTGGTCTATCTTGTTACCGGTTTTCTGGAGGCCGGAAAGACAGAGTTTATGAATGGAACGATGCGGCAGCCGTATTTCCAGGAAGATGGCCGTACCCTTCTCATTCTTTGCGAAAACGGAGAGATTAAATACGATGAGGAATTTTTAAAGAAAGCGCTTCATACAGATGTCGAGAAGGTAAAGAGCCAGGAAGAGCTTTCCCCTGAATATCTGGAAAAACTTGAAAAAACATATCATCCCGCGCGTGTCATCGTCGAGTATAACGGGATGTGGCGTGTCAGTCTTTTCGAAAGCACGCCGCTGCCGGACGGATGGGGAATTATTCAGAAGATAACAATTGTGAACGCGGATACGTTTTCCACGTATATCGCGAATATGAAGCCGCTTTTTGTAGAGATGGTGCGGGACGCGGATCTTGTTGTTTTCAACCGCTGCAGGGATACGAAGCTGCTGGCCGGCTACAGGCGCAGTGTCAAGGTTGTGTCGGCCAAGACGGAAGTTGTCTTTGAAAACAACGGGGAACAGATCATGAATATCTTTGAAAATGATGTTCCGTATGATATCAAGGCACCTGTTATTAAAATCGAAAACGAGGATTTCGGAATCTGGTATGTCGATGCGATGGACAGACCGGACCGGTACCGTGGAAAGCAGGTAGAACTTACCGCCTGTGCCATTCGTCCCAAAGAGTATCCGGAAGATGCTTTTTATGTCGGACGAAGGGCCATGACGTGCTGCGCGGCGGATATTTCATTTATCGGATATCCGTGCAGATATAATGGCGGAGGACAGATCAGGTCAAAGGAATGGGTCAAGGTTCGTGCGCGGGTTGCATATGCATATGATAAGAAATCGAAGGAAGACAGACCGCTGCTTCATGCGATTGCGGTAGAAAAGACGGATCCGGTCAGTGAGCTTGTGTATTTCAACTGATTTTCCCTTTTATGAAAAAAGCGTTAAATTATTGTCCGGATTCTTTACAAAAATGGTGAATACGGATATAGTAAATGCATCAGGATTAATGGACAGATGTGCCGCAGAAAATACGGAGGCGCGCCTGCAACAAGGAAAGGAGATCTTAATTATGCTTGATAAGTCAGTAAGCGAACTTTTAAACACACAGATCAACAAGGAATTATACTCTGCATATCTGTATCTGGATTTTTCCAACTATTTTTTTGAAGAGGGACTTGACGGCTTCGGCAACTGGTACAAGGTTCAGGTTCAGGAGGAGCGTGACCACGCGCTTCTGATGCTCCAGTATCTGCTGAATAACGGCGAACACATTACGCTTGACGCGATCGACAAGCCGGATAAATCCTATAAAACATTCAAGGATCCGCTGATGTTCGGCCTTGAGCATGAGAAGTATGTTACATCCCTGATTCACGGAATTTACGCGGCGGCGAACAAGGTGAATGATTTCCGCACGATGCAGTTCCTTGACTGGTTCGTAAAGGAACAGGGCGAAGAGGAGAAGAACGCGGAGGATCTCATCAAGAAATTAGATCTTTTCGGCAATGATCCGAAGAGCCTTTACATGCTGGACAATGAACTGAAGACACGTATCTATAATCCGCCTTCACTCGTACTGTAGAAGAACAGAAGAAACAATCATAAGCGGTTCTGCATTATTTTAAAAAAAATGCAGAATCGCTTTTTTTTGCATTTTTTCGTTACGTTTTTGTTACGGCGGCCGTTTTATAATCATCTCAGAAAGTACAAAAGGTCAGACAAGGAGCATGCTGAGATGGAGCGTGGGTTACATAAAAAAGTCAGACTTGGTGACATCCTGATAAAAGACGGATTCATTACCGAGGAACAACTTCACAAAGCGTTGCAGCTCCAGAAAGACAGCGGAAAGCGGCTGGGCGAGCTCTTGATCGAAATGGGGTACGTTTCGGAAGAGAATATCTGCGGCAGTCTATCCAAGCTTCTGGGACTTGAAATCATCAATCTTGCGACCGTACGGATCAGCGAAGATGTACTTGGACTCGTAAATCCTTCCGTCCTTCGAAAGCACGTTATGATTCCGTTTGAATACAAAGCCAACAATCCGAATGTTATCCGCGTTGCCATGGCGGATCCAATGGATCTGATGGCGATGGACGACATTTCCATCATAACGAACCTTCAGGTAGAAGCGATCCTGGCAACACGGACCGACATCATGCTGGCGATCGACCAGTACTACGGAGATTCGGAAGCACTTTTCGCGGCAGAACAATTTGCCAAGGAACGAGAAAACCGCAAGGCGAACGAGGAAGAGGAAACAGTCGACGAAGTGATCAACAGCTCCCCGATCGTTCAGCTCGTGAAGGTTATGATCGAGCAGGCAGCGAGACAGCGCGCCAGTGATATTCACGTTGAGGCACTCGAGAACAAGGTCCGCGTACGGTACAGGATCGACGGCGCGCTTTATGAGAAAACGTCATACGATACGGCGCTCCTGCCGGCGATCATCACGCGAATCAAGATCATAAGCGGCATGGATATTTCGGAGAAGCGCAAGCCGCAGGACGGCAGACTCACGATGAATATCGACCGTGTCGAATACGATGTCCGTGTATCGATTCTTCCGACCGTCTACGGTGAAAAATGTGTCATGCGTCTTGCACAGAAGCAGGCACTTACAAGGGATAAAAAGGAACTTGGCTTTTCGGAAAACGAGATGAAGAAGTTTGACAGCATTCTTCAGAAGCCGCACGGCATTCTCCTCGTAACGGGTCCTACCGGAAGCGGAAAGTCAACGACACTGTATACAGCCTTAAGCGAACTGAACCAGGAAGACGTCAATATCATTACGGTTGAAGATCCGGTCGAGGCAAATATCGACGGCGTCAATCAGGTTCAGGTCAATACAAAGGCAGACCTGACATTTGCAAATGCGCTTCGTTCCATTCTCCGTCAGGATCCGGACATCATCATGATCGGTGAGATCCGTGACGAGGAGACAGCAACGATCGCGGTGCAGGCTTCCATCACCGGCCATCTTGTCGTCAGTACACTTCATACGAACAGTACGGCAAGTACGATCACACGGCTGATGGATATGGGCATTGAAAGTTATCTGATCGCGGATTCCATGATCGGCGTTATCGCACAGCGTCTTGTCCGCAGGCTCTGCCCGCACTGCAAGCAGCCAAGACCGGCGACGCCGGTGGAATGCGAAATGCTGAAGGTTCCGCCCGACAGCGGACAGATCGTATACGAGCCGAAGGGATGTCCGATGTGCGGTGACACCGGGTATCACGGACGGATCGGTGTTTACGAGATCATGGAAATTTCCCCGATGCTCCGGCGGATGATTACGGAGCGCCAGAGTGCCGACAAGATCATGGCACAGGCACAGGCAGAAGGCATGGTTCCGCTGGCATCCGGCGCGGAAAAGCTGGTGAGAGACGGCATTACGTCTCTGTCAGAAATGATCCGCATCGAGCACGAGACATAGAAAGAGACACGGAGGCGTTTAATGAAATCGATCCAGGACATCCTAATTGAAGCAAATTTATCGGACCGCAAGATCTCCGATGTCCATTTCGCCCCGGGAAGCCCGTGTATGTTCCGGATCGACGGAGACCTCGTTCCGATCGACGATGAAGTGCTGAAGCCGGCGGATATTGAAGAGCTGGCGCGGCCGATACTGACGCCGGAGCTTAAGAAGGTTTTTGATGAAGAGGGAGAGGTTGATTTTGCATATTCTGTAAAAGGCGTGACGAGAAGCCGTGTCAATGTATATAAGCAGCGAGGTTCCATGGCAATCGCATTCCGAACACTTGCGTATGAAATTCCGACAGCCGAGGAACTGGGACTTCCGAAAGCAATTGTGAATCTTTCGGATAAGCGGCGGGGGCTCGTCCTTGTGACAGGTGTTACAGGAAGCGGAAAATCCACAACGCTGGCAGCCCTGATCCATCGCATCACAGAAACGTCCCGGCGCAATGTCATCACGCTGGAAGATCCGATCGAATATCTTCATTCGCATGGGCAGTCAATGGTGACACAGCGGGAAATCGGCATCGATACACGATCCTATTCAAATGCGCTGCGAGCGGCGCTCCGTGAAGATCCCGATGTGATCCTCGTAGGTGAGATGCGGGATCTGGAGACGATTTCAACGGCTGTGACAGCAGCAGAAACAGGACATCTTGTTTTTTCCACGCTCCATACAAACAGTGCTTCCGCGACGGTCGACCGTATCATCGATGTATTTCCGCCTTATCAGCAGCAGCAGATCCGGGTACAGCTCGCAAGTGTTATCGAAGCCATTATTTCACAGCAGCTTCTGCCGCGGGCGGCCGGCAGAGGACGCGTCGGAGCATTTGAGGTCATGCTGGCAAACCCGGCGATCCGGAATCTGATCCGCGAATCGAAGGCTTTTATGATTCCGACCGTCATCCAGACCAATAAAAAAGACGGCATGCGTACGATGGACGACGCGATCCTGGAGCTTTTTCAGAAAGGCGTTATCACCGGGGAGACAGCCCAGAGCTACGCCCACGATCCAAGTACAATGGGAAAGCTGGTAATGTAGGTTTCAAGGAGCCACGTATGCGGCGCAGCAATCCTTCACATTACACTCGTAACACTGGTCAACGACAAAAAGGACAGGAGGTGACATCATGGGCAGTTTTTCATATGAAGCAGTTGACAACCGGTCCGGCAAAGCAATGAAAGGCAATATGGATGCCGATGATATCAAGCTTGTCTATGCCCATATAAAGTCCCACAACTGGACAGCCGTCAAGGTCCAGGAGGAAAACACCCTGACGAAGGATATCAGCTTTGGAAAAGGAAAGAAAGTTACATCACGTGACTTAAGTGTTTTCTGCCGTCAGTTCGTGAGCATGGTTTCGGCAGGCGTTACAATTGTAGACGCGCTTACGATGCTGACGGATCAGACGGAGAATAAAACACTGGCCGCTGCCATCGATGGCGTCAAAAAGGGCATCCAGAAGGGCGATACGATGGCGGATTCCATGATGCAGTATCCGAAAGCCTTTCCCAGTCTCCTGATCCATATGGTAAAAGCAGGAGAAGCTTCCGGAAGCCTGGAAAAGTCATTTGAACGTATGGCTGTTCAGTTTGAAAAATCCGCGAAGCTTACCGCAATGGTCAAAAAGGCGATGATTTACCCCATTATTGTAGCGTTCGTCGCGGTCGGTGTCGTAATCGTCATGCTGACATTCGTCGTTCCAAGCTATACAAGCATGTTTCAGGAGCTGGACGTGGAGCTGCCGGCGATTACCAAGTCGGTTATCGTAATGAGCAACTTCATCCTGCACGACTGGTTCATTCTGCTGGGCGTTGTCATGGCGGTTGTATTCGGGAAAAGAGCGTTTCAGAAGACGGAAGCGGGGCAGGAATTCTTCGGAAATCTGGCGATTCATTCGAAGATCCGCGGACAGCTGACTGTGAAGACGGCCTCCTCCCGTTTCGCGAGAACGCTGAGTACGCTGCTGGCTGCAGGCATGCCGATGATGGACGCGCTTGATATCGTAGCAGATTCCCAGGACAATATCTGGTTTAAACGTGCGCTTGTGACAGCACGGGAGGAAGTTGCAAAGGGCATACCGCTTTCGGTGCCGCTCAAGGAATGTAAGATCTTTCCGCCGATGGTTTATCATATGGTAGGCATCGGGGAGGAGACAGGCGATATCGAGTCGATGCTCGAGAAACTGGCTGACTATTACGACGAAGAAGTCGAGATCGCAACACAGGCCGTCATGGCGGCACTGGAGCCGATGATCATCCTGCTCCTCGCCGCGATTGTAGGATATCTGATCGCCGCGGTAATTTCACCGATGGTGGCAATGTATTCGGGACTCGACAAGCTGTAGAACGAATTGAAGATCTTCACGAAATAGGGCGTGAAAATCTTTAAGATAGAAAAGCAAATTCATAACAACAAGAATAAGGAGAGATGAATCATGAGAAAAAGTTTGGCAAAGGTAAGAAAGAATAAAAAAGGCTTTTCACTTGTAGAATTAATCGTTGTTATCGCTATCATGGCAGTTCTCGTTGCAATCCTCGCACCGCAGTTCATCAAGTATGTTGAGAAGTCAAGACAGTCGGCCGATGTTAAGAATTCACAGGAAATGGTTTCCGCGGTTCAGGCGTATGCGGCAGATACAGGGCTGACAGCAAGTGATACAACAGGCACGGTTATTACAATTGCAAAGAGTGGTACATCAGTAGCAGGCGGCAGCAACGCGGCAGCTATTACAACAGCATTATCAGACGCAGGTGTAAACAACGGGAAATTAAAATCATCACAGTGGGGTGCTGACAGTGTAACAATCACGGTAAAGACAGATGGCAACGGCAATCCGACGTTTGAATATGCACCGACAAAATTCTCAAGTTCTGCGACAGGTACAACCGCAGCTGCATCTTCATCTTCAGGCAAATAATTATTTATCAATTCATTGAAAGGACCTCGTAATCCATGACTTATGAACTGATACCCGCAATTGTCATATTCCTCTTCGGAACCGTAATCGGCAGTTTTCTGAATGTGTGCATCTTCCGGATCCCGCTCGGGCAGGAAGTTGTAAAAACACCGTCACACTGTATGACATGCGGGTATCAGCTGAAATGGTACGATAACATCCCTATTATCAGTTATCTGTGTCTGCGGGGCCGCTGCAGAAAATGCAGGACAAGAATTCCAGTCCAGTATCCGGTCGTTGAATCTGTGAATGGAATCTTATACATGACAGTTTTTCTTATCTGCGGATGGGACATTTCAACAATTCTGTACTGTCTGCTGGGATCGGCGCTTATTGTACTCGGCGTGATCGACTTTCGGACTTATGAGATTCCATCTGGAATCAATGTTTTTATACTGGTGCTGGGGCTGATCCGGCTTTTTACAGACCGTGCGAACTGGAGTCTGTACGTGATCGGCTTCCTGGCAGTCAGTGTTGTTCTGTACATTATCCTTGTGGCTTCGGACGGAAAGGCAGTCGGCGGCGGAGACGTCAAGCTGATGGGCGCCGCGGGGCTGCTGCTTGGATGGAAGCTTATCATTTTTGCTTTTTTACTCGGATGTATTCTGGGATCGGTCATTCATCTGATCCGCATGAAAAAAAGCGGTGCCGGGCATGTCCTGGCGATGGGCCCGTATCTGGCGATGGGCATCATGATCGCGGCGCTTTGGGGAAATACATGGATCGAATGGTATTTAAGTAGTTTTTATTAAAAGAACGAGATGGTATAATTAAGAAAATAACGCCTTGTATATAGGGCGATACAGATATGCAGCAAGATCATTGTTCAGGGAGGACAAGACGGGATGGCTAATAAAGTGCTGAGTATGGAGATAGGCCGCACCATGACGCGGGTCGTGGAAATGGACGACCAGGCCAAGAAACCCAGGATATACGGCGCGTTTACATTTGATACGCCAGCGTCCATGTGGGATGACGGAGCCGTATCGGACAGCCAGGTATTTGTGGCAAAATTCAAACAGGAATGTGAAGCGGCAGGCATTGAAGCAAACCGGGTTATTTTTACTGTCTTTTCCAGCCGGATCGCGAGCAGGGAAGTTACGATACCGGTCGTGAAGGAGAACAAGATCGCGTCTCTCATCGATGCGAACGCGGCTGAATACTTTCCGGTCGAGCTCAGTGAATACAAGCTGGTACATACAGTCATCGACAAGATTGATACGCCGGAAACAAAGCAGTATAAAATCAATGTCATGGCGATACCGATAGATCTGATCAAGTCTTATATGTCCGTCGCGAAGGCCTGCAGACTGACGGTGGAAGGGTTCGACTATGTAGGCAACAGTGTTGCGCAGCTCGCCAGAAAGCATTTTTCGGAAGGCGGGCTTAATGTGCTTTTTAAGGTGGAATTCGACCATACACTGATTACGGTTATGAACGGTACCAGGGTTGACCTTCAGCGCGCTGTTCCGTACGGTATTATCGATGCCGTCGATGTCATGATGGAGAGTAAGGCATACGGTGATATTGCGGATTATATGCACGCGTGTGACATATTCAGCCGGAAAACATGCATACGCCGTCATTTCGATGACGGGTCAGAATACCGGGATGAAGAGGATACGAATCCTGATATTATTTCCGCCAAGGCTGAGATTACGGAAGCACTCCGGCCGCTTGTCAGCAATCTGGGAAGAAATCTGAATTATTATATTTCCAATCACAAGGACGCAAAGATCGATCAGATCAACCTGATCGGCATCGGTTCAGAGTTTTCGGGCTTAAGCAAGCTGCTGACCAACGAGTTGAATCAGAAGATAACCGTTCTTAAAGCAATGGATGAATCCAAGCTTTCCAAGGAAATGGAAACGGCCGGATTCAGCCTGAACCGGTATTTTGCCAATGTTGGCGCGACCGTACATCCGGTGATTCTGAAAAATGAACTTGGGGATCTGGAAGGCGGAACGGCTGCAGAAGGAAAAGAATCACTGAAGCTTGCTGTTATTGTCTTTGCGGCATGCATCGCGGCAGCACTTTTCATGGTGGTATTCAGCGTTGTGTCCGGCATGGTTCTAAAGAACACGAATAATGCACTTACGGAAGAAAAGAATTCCCTTCAGTCCGCGCTGGATACGTATAACAGCTATAAAGCAGTCCAGAGCAAGGATGCAGAATTGAAGAAGCTGTACGCTTCGACGGACAGTCCGAATGAACAGCTCGCGTCGTTCCTGACCGAGATGGAAGCGAAGATGCCGTCCAGCATCAACGTTGTAACTTTCTCGGCAGATACGGAAAGCGTCAGTATGACAGTCAAGGTAGCGGACAAAGCTGCTGCTGCTGCGGTACTGGTGCAGCTGAGAACCTTTTCAAGCCTTTCGGATGTGACGACGGCCGGCATCACCGAGATGACGGATGAGACAGGGGCCAGCTCGGTCAGCATGTCCGTGATATGCACATACGCGCCGGTCAGCACATCTGACACAGCATCAAATTAGAGGGGAGGGACAATCATGAAAAACATGAAGCTTGGAACGAAAGAAATACGTCTGATCCTGTATCTTGGCGGTGTGATCATTGCGCTCATTGTTTATGAGTTTGTCTTTGTCCCTCGTATGGACCGGAATACAACGCTTTCGGAAGAAAACCAGAAGCTTGAAAAGGATGTAAACAATTTAAAGACGATGCAGTCGAAGGCAGATGAGTATAAAGCGGATACGGTATCGCTTCAGAAGGATATTTCCGGAATGCTTGCAAAATTTCCGGCAGAGGTGAAGCCGGAGGATGCGATACTGTATTCGAAGAATATGCAGGAAGCAATGAGCATGCCGATTACGACAGTGGGAATCGGAGACGCGGTTCTCGTCTATACGTACGGAGAAGGATCCGAGAGCACAGGAGCATCGACGTCGGGAACGACTGCCGCCTCCTCGCAGACGACCGCAGAACAGGATGCCGCGACGGCCGCCGCGGACCAGGCGTCAACAACGTCAGGAACGCTTTCTTCCGGCAGCGGTGCGGCCGGTTCGTCGTCGGGGGAAGACAGCATGCTTTATAAGGTCCCTGTGTCCTTGAGCTATACAATAAGCTACGGAAACCTTAAACGCTGCATCGGTTATATTTATTCAACGGCGGACCGCTGCTCGATCGATTCCGTATCGCTCGCGTATGATACCGCGACAGGAAATCTGGTCGGCACGATGAATCTCGGCATGTATTATATAACTGGCTTTGACAAGACATATACGACACCCCAGATACCGGGCGTAGGCCTCGGACAGACGAATCTTTTCGGAACGGTTCAGTAAATCCGAAGGAGAGATGAAACCAATGAAAAGAAAAAACAGAATGAAAGAAAATAATGAAGGCTTTTCACTGGTTGAACTGCTTGTGGCCATTACGGTTCTGGTAATTGTCGCGGTGCCGCTGCTGCACAGCTTTGTTTCGGCGGCGCGTACGAATGCAAAGGCCAGAAAGAAAATGGAAGCTACGACGGTGGCCGAAAATGTCATGGAGCAGATTAAGGGCACATCACTTAGTGATCTGCTGAATACATCGGCGGCCGGCGGAACCGTCCGGACAGAAAAAAACAGCGACGGCACATACTACGCGTATTTCGACAATCAGAGTGTGAACGGGCAGACGTTCAATGCCCGGGCGCTTTTTGACGCGGACGCGTATAAAACAGGCACGGCTCCGGAAGAGACAGCATATAACGATACAGCGGTCACAGATTTAAGCACGATGGACGTACTGAAGGATGGATTTTACGTGCAGGATTCCGAGCAGGACCGTATGTACGCTCAGAAACTTGCGAATGATATCGGCGGGAGCACGACCGTGGATCTTATTCAGAAGAATATGACGCGGACGGCGACAATCAGCATTGCATCCAGCCGGACCGGCAATGATAATGTAACAACCGCGATGATTACGTATGTATACTCATATCTTGGAAAAAGCGAGACCATGCAGGCTAAGATATATGACAATTCCGATATCGACAACGGGACGCTTAAGGATATTTACCTTTTTTACAGTCCGCTGTATTCATCGGTCAGCTTGGCGGATCTGAAGGATCAGATTGTGATCAGCAATGACAGCGAGGTCCCGGTGACTGTCTATCTTGTAAAGCAAAGCACGACGGCCGACACGAATGATGTAAACCAGCAGAATTACAAGGTCGGTGTCACAGTCAGTGAGAAAGCATCCGCCGCGTCAAGCGGGTGGCAGTCGGACGAAAGCTTTTCTGCAGCCTGTACGATCCGAACAAATATCGGATGGTCCGTCACGAAGGGAACAGACGGAAAGTACAAGGAAATCGCGACACAGCCGGTGCTCACATATAAGCATAATGGATCGGCACTTCAGGATGAACGGGCAAAAGCAGTGCTGGGCTATACAAATCTGCAGGGTGAACAGGCGGAAGACCGTATTTTCAAGGTAACGGTTCAGGTGTACAAGAGTGATGACGGAAGTGATAAATACAGTGACAGCAACCTGCTTCTGACATATACAGGAACGAAGGAAGACTAAGAAGGGGAGTTTATGACCGAACGATTCAGACGCGGAAAAAATAATAGAGGTGCTTCGCTTGTGATGGTTCTCCTGACGGTCGCCCTGATCGGCATCATGGTGGCAATCGTCCTTGTGATCGTACTGCTCAATTATAAAATGAAAGCGGTCGATTCCAGGTCACAGGCGAATTTCTATACCGCGGAAACGGCCGTCGATGAGATCAAGGCAGGGCTCGGAAGCGACGTTTCCGACGCGCTTTCGGATTCATATGTCCTGGTTATGCAGCAGTATACGGCTTCGACACAGCCGGAACGAAATACACTTTTTAAAAACAGCTATGCCACGGATCTCCGGGATGCACTGGTAGATACGACGAGAGCCGGAGAAAGTCAGGAATATTATAGTCTCACAAAGCTGACGAACTACGTTACTGCGGAACATCTTTATGATGACGCGACACAGACCGGCATCAAGGTGGAAGCAGCGACGGATAAGGAACCGGTGCTAGCTTTTACCACGAAGGGTGTTATCCTGAAGAATCTGATGGTGACGTATTACGACAAGAATAATTATGAGTCGCGTGTGAAGACAGACATTCTGCTTTCATTCCCGGATATTGATTTTACGCAGACCTCGACATCACCGAATCTGCTTGAATATGCACTGGTCGCGGACAGATCTTTGTCGCTTGACAGTACGGCAGGCAGTACCGTAGTCACAGGGAGCCTGTATGGCGGGAAAAACGGAATTACACTTCCGACGTCTTCTGATCTGACGGTGAAAAATGGAAAGACGATCATGACGAACGGAGATATCACACTTGCGGCAGGCGCTTCTTTAACGACAGACAGCAGCGCCGGGCTCTGGGCCAGGAATCTTCGGATCACATCGGGAAAGCTTGATCTTTCCGGATCAACGTATATTGCGAATGACCTTGCGGTAAAGGATCAAAGCAAGGCTGCAAGTACGATCCGTCTTTCCGGTGCGTACTATGGCTTCGGAAATCCGGATACGGCAAAGGAATCCAACTATATCAAGGATACAAGCCAGACATCAACGGTCGCGCAGAATCCTGCGAATTACAGCAGTGCGATCCTGATCAACGGTGTCAATGTAGGCATTGATCTGAGCAGACTTTCCAGACTCATGCTTTCGGGAAACTCGTATGTCGGCGTAACGCTTGAAAACGCTTCCCTGGCATCGGCCCAGAATGCGGGTGATATCCGGATGGGCGAAAGTCTTTCCGTGAAAAGCAGCCAGGTCGCTTATCTTGTGCCGGACAAGTATGTCGGGACCGGTTCCGCGGAAGAAATCAGCAATCCGATGACAATGAGCCAGTATGAGACATTGAAGGCGGAAGTCGAAGCAGGAACGGCAGCGTATGTTGATACGGCCGCGCTGAAAGCGGCCGTCGGCGCGACAGGATATCAGACAGCGTTTTATCCTTTTGCGGGCGGCTCCATCGTATATTTTTACATGACGTTCGACAATGCCGATACAGCGTCGGCGTACTTCCAGAATTATTATAAAGTGAATAAAGAAAAAACAGACGATTACATGAAGCTCTACACGACCGGCATTACCTATTCCTCCTCTGCCAGCGCTGTCTTTAATCTGTACGGCAACGCGATGGTTTACAGCGCATCCTCGGGCGGGAATCTGAAGGAGGACACAAACAGCGCGGAAAGCAACGCTGTTCTGAAGGAACGGCAGACCGGCATGCAGGATATGTTCGGGGCGCTCGGCATCAAGCTGATCACAGGCTATGTAAACCTGACAGAAACAGAGAAGACAGCGGGCGATGTTTTTACGAACCTTGTATATACGTCAAATCTTCAGCAGGCCGTCTATACGAAAGATACGGGCAGTCATCTTGTGTATGCGTTCAACACGGCCAATACAAATTTACGGGGTATTTTGTCGACGGCGAGTGAGATCACGCTGAAACCGGGCAGCATCAACGGCGACAACAGTACAAATGTTGTGATCGACAATGCTTCCAAGGGTATTATTACAATCTATCTCGGCGACGAAGCAAGCGCAGACAGTAAAAAAATGCGGGTGCTTGTTACGACAGGAAATGTTACCGTCGAAAGCGGCTGCGATTATCACGGACTGATTCTTGCAGCAGGTGACGTTACCGTAAAAGGCGGGGCAAAAATCTCATCGTCAGCGGAGGATGTGGCAAAGGTCCTGCAGGTCAGGGATACATCCGGCAGCAGAATGATGGATTATCTGAAAGACGCTGATGCATATGTGCTGAGCGGAGCGGCAAGCGGCCAGGCTGCAAGTTCTGCCGGCAATATCGATATAAGCAGTCTGATCGTCTATCGTCACTGGAAGAAGGAATGATGCAAAGGCAGGTGATGCACATGCATGACAGAAAAGGATTTTCACTGATCGAACTGATCGTGGTTATTGCAATCCTTGCCATAGTTTCTGTCGTTTCTCTGAGAGCTTTTTACAGCCTCGGCTCCTGGAAGGTGAAGAAATGCGTATCCGCGATAGACGGCGGTCTGGATCAGGCGAAGGTGACAGCGTTAAGCAAGAGCGATGCCGTTTTCCGGATCTATAAAAAAGGAACCGAATACTGGATGGCGATCGATGTAAAGGATACCGAAGAAGAGAATGAACGGATCGCGAAAGAGCCGGCGGTGATATCGTACGTTACGAATGAAGGAACGGAAGCGGATATTCAGGAAGGAGATTCGGAAAGCCTGAAGCTGCAGTACGACCGCAGCTCCGGCGCTTTTAAGCCAATCGGCTCGACAGCCGGAGGCCGTGATATATACTGCAGCAGCATCATTGTCACAAGCGGAAACAATACGAAAACGATAGTTTTATATTATGCGACCGGAAAACATCAGATACAGTAAAAGGCAAGAGGGGAGATGATCACGATGAGAAAACGAAGCGGCGGCAACAAGGGAATTTCTCTTGCGGAGCTTATCGTGACCATTGCGATCGCAGCCATTGTAAGTATAGCCGTGATGGGGTTCCTTGGCGTCAGTATCCGCAATTACCGCCGGACAAATGCGGAAACAAGCGTCCAGTATGAGGCACAGCTTACGGATAATCAGATCCACGATATGCTGATCGACGTAACGGCAGGCTTGTCGTATAAGAGCGCGGGTGAGGAAGGAAGCCGCGTCAGAAAGCTGTATTTCTATGACTGGGACGATTCAAGCGGAGTAAAGAAAAACATCATTTCGATCATTACCTGGAAAGAAGCTGACAAGGAAATGCAGTACGTTTCCTATGAGTTTACGGGAAGTGAAACGGAGGACGCGCAGCAGACGAACGCCATGCTGATGGCGGAATACGTTACGGATTTCGAAGTTACGAAGCTTCCGAATGATACAGATGCGTCAAAACAGGTTTCGTATTCTCTGACCTTCGAAAAAGACGGACGTACGTATTCGACACAGAATACGGTGTCGCTCAGGAACGATGTAAAGGTTAACAATCAGGAAATTGATGCGGTTTTTGCCGATATCGAAGAATTGAATTCCACCGTTACGAGTGTTGAAATTTCACCTGCCAGCCCGGATGCTTTGATTCAGGGCGGTTCCATGACGTTTACGGCGAAAGTAAACGGGGAAAACTGGCCAAGTCAGAAAGTGATCTGGAGTCTTTCGGAAGAAGCGGATTCCAGACCAGCGGATACGAATACGAAAATCGACGCGTCATCCGGCGTTCTGACACTTGGAAGCAATGAGACGTCCCAGAATATCAAGGTCATCGCAACATCCGCGAAGTCGCTTAAGGATAACGGAAATGTCCAGGACGAAGCAGAAAAAGCCAGTGTTACAGTCGTCGCCAGGTATATGAGCAGTGCAGACTTTACGAGAACAACCATAGACAATGGACGCAGCCAGGCGGCCAGGCTGGAAATGAAGGGCAGAAACTTCCCGGCTGTCTCCGGCTTTTCACCGGAAATATCGTATACGGCGACGGACGGAAGCGGGAAAGCATTGAGCGGTGTTACAGTTTCACAGGGTGCTTTAACTGCAGGAACACAAACAGAGGATTATTATTACGATCTGACGGTTTCCTGCGATGATACCGTTCCGTATGAAACGGATGTTACCGTAACGGCAGCCATTGCATACGGGCCGTTTTCCGCTTCGAAGAGCATCACATTCAACACCGGAAGAAGGCTGAGTCCGATTACGGGGATCAGCATCCGCGGCGCGAACGGAAGCGAACTGGGAAATGACGTGACACTGGACCGCGGAGCAACCCAGTCGATGGATGTCTGGATTGAGCGTGACGGTACCTGGAGCAAAGCAGACAGCAGCGCAGGCGTTTCCTGGGATTATCAGTATTCAGGCTATGGCAGCAGTACAGGCTACGCCGAATGGCCGGACACGTCAGACGGAGCCTCAGGCTGGGTGAAAGCGCGGAAAGACCCGGAAGCACTCCCTTATTACAGCACGGACGGAAGGGTTTCCGTCAGTGTGACGGTATCGGACAAAACAGGAGGAGCGCCGGATCTCAGCAAAGAAATCAACATCGATATGGCGAAGGTAACCGTGACGCTGAAGCCTGCATATCCCGGAACGAATACGTATACCGACGCAGCATTCGGAGGTGTCGTGGCCTTGACGGGCAAAACGACAGGGATCGTGCTGGAGAGCAGTGATGTACTCTGGAGTGATTACTATGATAATGTTTTCTCGTTTACAACCGAATCAGTGGCGGCAGACGGCAGTATTTCGGCAAAAGCGTATATGATGACGAGCGGCTACAGCTACTCCCTTCTGTACCTCGATATCACAAAGAAAACATCATCCGGCTCCTACTCGTACGGAGGAGTTTATACGAGCTGCTATTTGAACAATCATACGGCGAATGTTGCCGCGTCATCCGGATATTACTACGTTGAGAAAAATTCTCTGCCGTCATACTACAATTTCACTTCAGGCCAGTACGTAACGTACGGCACGTTCACCTTATGCGACGGAACGACAGGCACATACCAGTATTATTATGTAAGAAGCAGCAAGAAGCTGACATACTATATCATTTTAAATAACGTACGGTATAAACTGACCGATTACGGCTTGTCATACAAATGGAATAAAGCCTGACGCAGGCAGCTTTAACGCGGGCGGGAGATGCAGATGAAAAAGAAAGCAGCTAACACGAAAAAAAGAAAAAGAATGGTCAAGACGGGAGCAGTTTTGCTGGCAGTGATCCTGACGGCTGCTTTTGCGGGAACATTTTTCTTCCGCTCAGAGGCAAGTGACCGTTTTCCCGGCGTTGACTCGATCATCAGCCGTGTCAATACCGCCAAAGGCGCATATACGATCCTTGAGATCGAGCCGGAAAGCGGACTGGGGGAAATCGGTTATTACGTGAAAGACGGAGAGTACCATTATCTGACGTCACTGATGGAATCCAAACTCCGGGATGCATATGCCGCGGGAAACATGGCAGAGAGCAGTTCGGCTGCACGGACCGGATATTTTAACGAAATACGTGACCGGCTGATCGCGAAAGGAATCTGTGCGCCTGACGGCGCGTCATCACAGGAATCGTCATCGTATCCGATTTCCGGAGGCACATGGACCGAGACCTTTTTCCTGCCTGACGGCATCAATGCTTCGGACTGGCACAGACTGACACTTCCGAATACGGTTACGTTTGACAGAAACGGTTCTTTTACGGATTCCACGGGCGGGAATACAGGAGATTTTGACCGGTCGGCGGAAACGGAAGGATACGAAACAGCAGCCCCGGGCACAGGTGCGTTTGACGTTACTTTTACAACAGGCGTTACGCAGACGTCCGACGCGGAAGCATATGCAAATGCTGCGAAATACGGGGCGTATGAGCTTCAGTCCGACAATACGTATAAAAAAGTCGCGAACACATACAGAAATGAAACGGACTATTACGTAAAAACGGTTACGGCAAACGCTGACAACGCGGGCAGCTGGAATGCGCTGTACAAGTATACGTTCAATCCGGAAGGAACGGGAGCATACAGCTTCGTACCGGACGATTCCGCGTCCATGCGAAGCGTTCCGATGCAGAAACTGTACTACAGCGATGGCTTTACAAATAATGAACTGCTTCTGAAAGATGTATTTGGAATAACAGACACCACATTGTATCCGGATTTTAAGATACAGGTCGTTTCCGCGACGGAAAGCGAACTGTCTCAGAACAGCATGGAAATCGGTGATATTCCGAACTTTGACATGCTGTTTATCGCCGGTGATAGTGTCATGGATACGGGCAAAACGTATGCCGGCGTGAAAGCAGCCGGAAAAGCAGCCGGAAAGACGGATATGGACTACATCGATTTTGCCCGCATGCAGACGCTGCTGAACGATATTTTTGAAACGGCAGGCGCGGACGGAAGCCGGTCCTGCATTGTCGATTACAGTATTTTTGACGCGGTAACGGCGGGAACAGAGACGATCGACAGCTCCTGCGTCTATAAACTGGCGGCATCGCTGCTGCAGGACAATGTAAAGAAAGCGTTTGAAACGAATCTTTATCAGAAACAGGAAGACAGTGTGAACTGGAGCACGATCCTGACGAATGCCGAGGCGAATGACAAGGGAACCTACCACAATTTCGCGAAAGACAATGTATACTGCTGGTATGACACGTCGGCTGTAAACGGCTCCTTCAATGGCACAAAGCATGGCTTTGTCAGCCGCTTTCTGTCAGCGCTGTATACGGAAGATTCCCTGATTTCTTCCGGCTTTCAGCCGGTCGTTGATTTGATCGATTCGGAAAATACGATCCGCTCATATTCCAGTCCGCTGGGAAAAGATATCTCACAGGCGAGGGCGATCCAGTATATCATTAATTCCTGGAGCCCGCGCAAAACACAGATAAAGAAATCGATCCGCATCCTCGAAATCGAGCCGTGCGCATCGTATGACCTGACGACGGACTGCAAGGATGTCAAGGAATGGGCGGCTGATTTAAGAAGCAAGGCAGAATCCGAATACGGCACCGATATTACGTTTACGATCGACCAGATGACAACGTCGGAATTTATCGGCAAGATCAATGATCTGAATACGAATTATGATATGATCTACATCGGCATGAATACCGGACGGATGAATACGGACGGCAGCGGACGGACGGTGTATAACGACAAAAATATGAACGGGCTCGTATACACACACCAGGGAGATTATGTGTTCTGCGCCGACGAGCTGGGCGGCATACTTGACCGGGATTATGTTAATAACAGCAGCGGCAGCTATCTGTACAGTGAATCGGTCACGGACGGTGCGCAGACGATCCGGTACGGAGATTCGGCGACCAATTATCTGTATGACCGTACATCCGGTTCATTTTCTGTCGTACCGGATACGAAGACGATCACGATGTACAACGCGGCAGACGGCAGGTACGAAACCGTGTCTATGAAAGACGTTGGCGTATACCGCTTCAGCGGCGACGATATCACAAGCTTTAAGCTGAATGAACTGATCGACTACGTCAAGGGCCGGTACGCGGTCGTACTGGATGACAGAATGTTCCGGACGGACGAGAGCGGATCGCTGCAGGCGGATGATTCCTATATCGACAATTCTTCCTGCATGTATCAGTTCCTGGATGCTGTCAAATCATATGACAATGTGATCACGTGCGACAGCAGCACGAAAAAGCTGTCGAATACGGTAAAATTTGAAAGCTACCTGAATATGAACAAACCGGAGCTTACCGCCGCTGACGAAAGCAGCGGAAGTGATCTGATGTATGCCTTCCGCATTTCCAGCAACGTCGAAACTGACGCGTCAACTTCATACCGGCTGTCTTTCTTCGTCGATATCAATGCCGACGGGCAGTACTCTTCTCTGGAAGAACTGAAGGACTGCATCGTAACGACAGATTCCGGGGAAGCAGTTTCGAAGGACGGCGACGGGCGGTATTTGCTGAAGTCAAATGTTAACTACGTTATGAAAAAATCTCTCGGGAGCAGCTACATCGGTTATATCCCGTATAAAATCGAAGTCAGCAACGCAGATCCGGAGTACGCGAGCATCCGGACGGATTATACCGGCAGTTATACCATACCGGCCGCGTCCGGGCAGTACGAGGATGTAAGGATCCTGCAGATCATGCAGAGAACCGGGGCTCAGTATTCGAACAACTTCAATATGCAGGCAGAAAAGGCGAATGCGTCTTCTTCGTTCAGCAAGCTGCTTGCCGGTGTTTCCGGATACAGTATTACGATCACATCGATACCGGAAGATACGTATGAAGCCTTGTTTGATGAAAGTGCCGCAAAAGGTGAGAATTACCTTGACAATTACAATATGGTCGTCATGGGATTCGCGGATGTTTACATGGATATCAGCAATACGACCGCGCCGGACGCAAAGCTTTCGATGAGTCCGCTCGGAGGGATCCTGAAATTTATCCAGGACGGGAAGAGTGTCCTTTTTACACATGACAATACATCCTTTGTCAATACGTCATCGCTGGCAAAATTCCGAAATACGAATTCATACAGCGGTCTTACGGCGGTCAACGGCAACTGGTCATACTGGGGCTATAACATTAACTCAGTGCTTCGAAGCGTAGTAGGCATGGACCGTTTCGGGGTAACGGGGAACAGCAGCGGGGTCCTTGGAACGGGAGATGTTCTCTATTTTGGAAGCGGCACAGCGCCGGCCGGTACGACGGCTGCTGACAAAGCCTCTTTGTCGGCGCATGATTATTCGTTTGCCGCAAACAGCGGCGGCAGTATTGCTACCGGCGAAGTGCAGGGCTATACAAATTGTCTTCTGAATTCGAGAAAGCTGAACAGCTCGCAGTACTATTCCCTGAAAAACACGACCTCTGTGCCTCAGACAGACAGTGAAATCAACGGCGCGTATTCCGGGAAGCTGATGTGGGCGTCACAGATCAACAGCGGACAGATCACGGAGTATCCATACAAGATCGACAAAAATATTCCGCTTTCCACGACACATTATCAGTACTATCAGCTCGATCTTGACGCAGATGACGATGCAGACGGCGCCAGTGATATTGTGGTATGGTATACGATTTCTGACGTCACGCCAAAGGGTGCGTCGGAAATTACGGATGCCAACCGCATCAGCAGCATTTATTCATCGTCACCGAACGATGTCCGGAATAATTATTATATTTACAGCAAGGGAAATGTGATGTATTCCGGCGTCGGACATTCGGCACTCGGCGGCTCAGAGATGGAAATGAAGCTTTATATCAATACGATGATCGCTGCGTATAAAAACGGAGCACAGTCACCGTCGCCGACGATCAGAGAAAACAGCAGCATTACGTCACCCGAAAAATCAAATGAGTATATCGCGTATGACGACGCTCTGAAATATGCGGAAGGTGCCGCCGGCTCGCTCGATCAGGATCTGACGATCAATTATGAGGTCGAAGACCCGAACCTGATCACCGGAAACAAGACGATCACGGCCAGTTACTATATTGAAGATGCAAATGGCAGCGAAGAAATCCCGGGAACGGGCTTAAAAGGGATAAAGCTTGACCTGGAAACCAGTACGGCGGACGGAACGGTGATCGGAGACGATCAGCTTGTAAGCGGCAATATGTACCGGGCATCACTGCCTGACGTATATTCGTATCTCGGAACGTCGGATACCACGAAAAAAATATTCGTGGTGCTGACAAGCAGCTTTAACTATTACGGAAAGAACGTTACCGTGACGGGATATGACACGATTTCCCTTGTAAGGGAGCAGCTCTTCAACTTAAATTAAAAACCGCAATATGTGAATCAAACGGGAAGCTGATGGAAACAGCCGGATAAAAGGCTGAATCTGTCAGCTTCTTGTTTTATACTAAAGAAATTATTAATATTTGAAAATTGGGTTGTGAACAAGGGTTCGATTCCTTATAATAAAATAGAGTAAAAATGTAGTTTGGTTCATACGGGGAGGCTTTGTCGTGGAAAGTAGCAGAAGCCAGCATTCGAACGGTGCCGGCGGTTCTCATATTAAAGATCATAAGAAGAAACTGGAACAGATGCATTTGGAAGCTGTGATTCGTGATCAGGCTGAGAAGCATGGCAGGACGGAGAAGGAGCATGAGGCTGAACGGCCTCATACTGACAAACCGCATCATTCCGGAAGACGCGGAGGAGGTTCGGAAGATCCTCGGGACGGCGAAAACGGAAGCAGGTTTCTAAAGCTGGCTGTCATCTGTGTTCTTGCAGTCCTTGCGGTTGTTGTTATCGTCGCCGCACTTCACAGGAGCGGCAGCAGTGCCGCGGGGGAAGCCGCGTCTTCTTCCGAATCATCTCCTGCCGCGCCGGCGGTAGATCCGAAACAGGATCTGCTTGCCAAAGCAGAAGTGAAGGCTGATATGTACGATTACGACGGAGCGATCGACATGATCAAAGGATACAGCAGTGACTATTCTTCGGACAGCGAACTGAATGATGCCGTGACGAAGTACGAAGGTGAGAAATCTTCCTGTACAGCCTATCCTGCCGATCAGATCACGCATATTTTCTTTCATGTCCTGATTGTCGATCCTTCCGTGGCATTCAGTGATTCCTGTCCCATGAAGAACGGGCTGAACATATATATGGCAACGGTTACGGAATTCAACAGGATCATGCAGAGCATGTATGACAAGGGCTTTGTCCTGGTCACGCTGCAGGACGCAGCGCCGGCCGTTACGAACAGCGACGGATCGGTCACGTACCAGCCGGGGCAGATCATGCTGCCGCCGGGCAAGAAGGCGTTTGTGCTTTCGCAGGACGACGTATGCTACTATCATTCCTATGAGAACTGCGGTCTTGCCGACAAGCTGCTGCTGGATGACAACGGAGATGTCAAGGCTGAGTACAAAGATGCTTCCGGGAATACCTCCGTGGGAGATTACGATATGGTTCCGCTGCTGGATTCCTTCGTGAAGGAGCATCCGGATTTTTCATATCACGGAGCCAAGGGAATTATTGCACTTACCGGATATAACGGGATCCTCGGCTATCGTACCGATACGACGTACAATACGACGCAGGACAGGGATTCTCATGAACAGAAGTGGCTCGATGAGCACCCTGGCTTTGATTACAGCAAGGAATGCGAGGATGCGAAGGCGGTCGCTTCTGCGATGAAGGCCGACGGATGGCAGTTTGCCAGCCACAGCTGGGGTCATATGTGGATGGACAAGATATCGGACAGTACTTTCAATGATGATGCCGCAAAGTGGATGGATCGTGTCGATCCGCTTGTCGGAGGCACGGATATCTGGATCTATCCGAACGGTCAGGATGTGGACAATGACCGGTATGCCGCACGGTTTGCGACACTCCGTTCTTACGGGTTTCATTATTTCTGTCCTGTGAATTCACAGCAGTATTCGCTTGATATCAAGAGTGACTACGTTAAGATGGGACGGCGCAATATTGACGGATACAGAATGTACTACGATATGATCGATGATTCGAAGGACAGACTGTCGGATCTCTTCGATGTAAAAGAGGTTTTTGATACCGCGAGGCCGGTTCCTGTGCCGGAGATTTAGTTTACAGAAGACTTTAAATGCGTTATAATATGACGAGGCTTAAAAATCATACATTTTTTGACGCTATGCTGCGCAGAGAATGACCGGAAAGGAAGTTAGAAATATGTCAGATGATTGTTCACACGAATGTTCCTCGTGTCAGGAGAACTGTTCTTCCAGAGAACAAGGCATCCCGAAGGAACCATTTAATGCAATGAGTTCCGTTAAGAAAGTGATTGGTATCGTAAGCGGGAAGGGCGGAGTAGGCAAATCGCTCGTTACAGCGCTCACGGCGTCAGAGCTTAAGAGGAAGGGGTATCGTGTCGGCATTATGGACGCAGATGTTACGGGCCCTTCCATACCCAGAATGTTTGGAATCACAGATAAGGCTTCCGGTGATGATTCCGGTATTTTCCCTGTTGACAGCAGGACAGGCATACGTCTTATGTCTGTCAATCTTCTTCTGCCGGACGAGATGGCTCCTGTTATCTGGAGAGGACCGGTTATTTCCGGTGTGGTTAAGCAGTTCTGGACCGACGTTGTCTGGGAAGACCTGGATTATCTTCTGATCGATATGCCTCCCGGCACCGGCGATGTGCCGCTTACTGTTTTTCAGTCGATACCGCTGGACGGCATCCTTGTCGTTTCTTCCCCGCAGGAACTGGTGGAGATGATCGTCGAGAAGGCTGCAGGCATGGCTGAATTAATGAAAGTGCCGATTCTCGGCCTGGTCGAGAATATGAGTTACCTTGTATGTCCGAGCTGCGGAGAGCGGATCAATCTCTTCGGTGAAAGCAAAGCGGAGGAAGTTGCGAAGCGCCACAGCATCGCTTCTTCTGTTCGTCTGCCGCTTGTACCTGAAATTGCGGAGAAATGTGACAAGGGAATGATCGAAGATGTGAAAGAGGAGGAGCTTGCGCCCATCATAACGATGCTTGAGAAGCTTATCGAACACTAGAATTCCGTCCGCGGGGAGAGCAGTCTCCCCGCAGGACGAATTGAATAAGGAGAATACGCGATGCTGTCAGAACGTCAGGAAGAACTGCTGGAAGTTTTGGAGTCCGGTGCCGTAGAGAAACTGAATGATCTGCTGGAGGATCTCCATCCTGTAGATGTCGCCGCCGCTCTGGAGGAAATCGACGATGAAGGAATTCTGCGTTTCTACCAGTCGGCAGACAAGGAATTCCTGGCTGAGATTCTGGAACAGGCAGACGAAGAACTGCAGGTCCGTATTCTGAAGCAGCTGGATTATCCCGCGATCATACATCTTTTTTCTTTTATGTCAAAGGATGATATCGCAGATATTCTGGGAAATCTTCCGATCGGTATGCGCAAAAGCCTCCTGAATCTGATGAAGGCAAGCGACAGCCGTGAGCTGCAGGTTTTGATGGGATATGGAGAAGACACGGCCGGCGGTATCATGACGACAGAGTATATCGCTTTGTCCGGACAGCTTACCATGCGCGAGGCGCTCCTGAAGATCAAGGAAATCGCTCCCAAAACCGAAGTGCTTGAAACGATTTTTGTGCTGAATCCGCGCCGTCAGCTGATCGGTATCGCGGATCTGCGCGATATCCTTGTGGCGCCGAACGACGATAAACTGATTACGATCATGGATGACAATGTGATCTGTGTCTATCCGGAGGAGGATCAGGAAGAAGTATCGCGTCTTGTTTCCAAATATGATCTTACTGTTATACCCGTTATCAATCGCCGCAATTCTATGCTCGGCATCATAACGGTTGATGATATCATCGATGTCATGGTCGAAGAGCAGACAGAGGATATCCTTCGTCTCGGCGGTGTCAGCGAAGAAGAGAAGATCGGGGGCCCGATCGGGGCATCGATCGTGAAGAGGCTTCCATGGCTTATGCTGAATCTTGCCACAGCCTTTGCGGCTGCTTTTACGATCAGTATTTTTGAAAGCGTTATTGTCCAGGTCGCAGCGCTTGCTTCCGCCATGACGATCATTTCAGGGATGGGAGGAAACGCCGGTACACAGACACTTTCCCTTGTTATCAGAGGAATCACGCTGGGGGAGATCGATCTGAAGCGGAGCTGGCGTATCGTTTTTAAAGAGATTCTGCTTGGATTGGTGGACGGAGCCGCGGTCGGCTTTGTCACAGGGCTTATCTTATATTTCCGTTACGGTAATTTTTATTTAGGAGTCATTATTTTCATAGCCATGATCGGAAATCTGATCATTGCAGGATTATTTGGATTCCTGATTCCTCTTGTGCTTAAGAGGGCAGGCGCTGATCCTGCTTTATCATCGACGATTTTTCTGACTACGGCGACGGATGTGTTTGGCTTTTTCATTTTTCTGGGGCTCGCCAAGTTGTTTCTGCCCTTGCTTCTGTAAACAGAGAATGCGAGTAGAGGAGAGCAGATATGCTGGAACTGTATGAAATAGGCAGGGTATTTCAAAGCGGCGCTGCTGCGGTAACGGCGCTTGACGGGATCACCCTGTCTTTTCGCGCGAAGGGAATGGCAGCCATTCTCGGACCGAGCGGCTCCGGAAAGACGACTTTCCTGAATATTATCGGCGGAATCGATCAGGCGGACCGCGGAACGATGATCTACCGCGGGCATAATACGGATGAATTTTCGGATAAGGAATGGGATGATTACCGCAGTCACAGGATCGGCTTTGTGTTTCAGAATTTTAATCTGATCGGTCATCTGACAGCGGAAGAAAATGTGACGCTGGCGATGATGTTCTCGGGAACGCCGTTTTCGGAACGAAAGATGACGGCGCAAAAGGTCATGGAACAGCTTTCGATCCTGGATCTTGCCAAACGAAGACCGACGGACATGTCATACGGACAGCAGCAGAAGGTCGCGATCGCGAGGGCACTCGTTACCGATCCGGAGATTCTGCTGTGTGACGAGCCGACCGGCTCTCTGGACAACGAAGCCGGGGAAGAGATCATGCAGCTCCTTCAAAAGGAATCAAGACGACGGCTTGTGATCATCGTGACGCATAACATGGAACTGGCCGATCTTTATGCCGACCGCATCATTTCATTCCGGCAGGGACGCGTGGAGAGCGACTCCAAACCGTTTACGGTGCACAGAACGAAGATGCAGATGAAGCTCCATACCGGGAAGATGCATCTGCAGGATGCGCTCGTTATGGGACTTCGCGAGCTGGCGGCAGCAAGATGGCGGACGGTGCTGGCGCTTGTCGGATGCTGTACCGGTATTATAAGTCTGATGATGGCATTTGGGCTTTCTTCGGGACTTTCCGGTGCCGTGAGTGAATACGAGGCCGGTATCATGGCTCGCTTTCCGGTCATCATAACGGAAGAGGAAATGAATATCGAAGATTCCGGAGACCACGACGTGACAGCGGACAGCGGGGCGGATGCCGGAAACAGTATTTATCTGTATGATCCGGACAGTCTGACTTCTTCCCATACGAATGTGATAACGAAGAATTATATCCAGTATATTGAAAAGATCAAGCCTGATATCTGCTCTATGGTCGCGTTTGTTCAGCCGGTCGGAATGAATCTGATCCGAACGGATACCGGCGGGAATACCATTCCGGTGACAATTCTCCCGCAGCCGGAACTCAGTATTTCGACGGCAGGTCTTAAGGGGGTCGAGCTTGCATCATATCCGGAATGTACGGCTGATTTCAATAAACTGTCCGAAACGCCGGCAGCCGATGATATGACAGCTTCTTTCGATGATTCCTATCTCAGAAAATATTACGATCTCATGGACGGGGCGTATCCGGACGGCGCATGTGATTTGTGCATCGTGACGGATCATGCGAACCGCGTGCCGGAGAGCGTTCTTGCCGGTCTCGGAATGACCGCGGACGGAAGCGGTGAGATACCGTTTTCGTCGCTTGTAGGTATGGAAATCAAGATGGTTCACAATGACGATTACTATATGCAAAATCCCGACGGTACGTATGCCGCACGCACGGATTACGGTGCGATGGCGGATCTGGAACAGAATATTACGCTCAGGATCACAGGTATTCTGAAAGCAAAGAGCGGACAGAACGGCGCCGTTCTGCGCAGCGGGATCGTGTACAGCAGTCAGCTGGCAGAGCTTGTGAGCGTACGTGCAGCATCATCCAAAGCAGTGATTGCGCAGAGAGGCAGCAATGTTGATATTCTGACGGGAGCGCCGCTTGATGAGCAGGGCAAAGCAGAAGCTTTGGCACATCTGGGCGGCAGGCTGATCCCGTCGGAAATTCTTCTGTATCCTCAGAACTTCTCAGGCAAGCAGGATATTTTTGACTATCTTGATGAATATAATGATAAAGACAGAAATGATTCAGAAAAGATCTACTATTCGGATCTAAGCGCCCAGATAACGGATACAACGGATCAGATTCTGAAGGAAGTGGCGGCTGGATTCAAGATTTTTGCCGCGGCCGCGTTTATCGTCAGCTTCATCATGATTTTTATGATGACGTACAGCGAAGTAAAGGAAAGCACTGTGAAAATCGGACTTTTGCGGGCACTCGGGGCGAGACGGCACGATATCAGCAGCATTGTAAACGCAGGAACATTTTCCATGGGACTTCTGGCAGGCTTGCTCGGTATTTTTATGTCCTGGCTTATCATTCATCCGGTTGACAAGGCGATCTATCGTGCGATCGGCATCGAAAATGTCCTTGCTTTTAATGGACAGCGGGCGTTTTATCTGGTATTATTCAGTATATTGCTTACTTTGGCTGCCGGTTATCTGCCGGCGCGGTTTGCTTCGGGGCAGGATCCGTCTGAAGCCCTGAGGCGTTCCTGAACAAGACGGATCAATAGGAACGGCAAGGAGTAGATATGATGGAATTGTTTTATAACAGTACGAGAAACAGAAATGTGAAATATACAGCGTCGCAGGCGATCCTCCAGGGACTTTGCGAAGACGGCGGTCTCTTTGTCCCGGATCATATTCCGGCGCTTCCGGTACCGCTTTCGGAGCTGCCGGGGCTGACGTATCAGGAGACGGCTTTCGAGATCATGAAGGTGTTTCTGACAGATTTTACAGAGGAAGAACTGAAGCACTGTATCGAAGCGGCTTATGACAGAAAATTTGATACGCCGCTTATCGCTCCTCTTGCAAAGGTCGGAGATGCATATTATCTGGAGCTTTATCATGGAGCTACGGTTGCTTTCAAGGATATGGCGCTGTCGATCCTGCCGCACCTGATGACGGTGTCCGCAAGGAAGAACCATATCGAGGATGATATCGTGATCCTGACGGCAACGTCAGGGGATACGGGGAAGGCGGCACTTGCCGGTTTCGCGGATGTTCCGGGCACGAAGATCATTGTATTTTATCCGCGGGGCGGAGTCAGCAGAATTCAGGAACTGATGATGGTGACTCAGAAGGGCAGCAATACGAGCGTCGTTTCGATCGAGGGTAATTTTGATGACGCACAGAACGGCGTAAAGACGGCGTTTGCGGACCAGGAGCTGAAAGCGGAAATGAAACGGAACGGATGCCGTTTCTCATCGGCAAATTCGATCAACGTCGGACGGCTGATACCGCAGGTCGTTTATTACTTTTACGCATACGCACAGCTTGCAGCTTCCGGGGAAATTTCAGCCGGCGATGAGATCAATATAACTGTGCCGACCGGCAATTTCGGCAATATTCTGGCTGCGTATTACGCGAAGAAGATGGGGCTTCCCGTTCATACGCTGATTTGTGCCTCGAATGAGAACAAAGTCCTGTTTGATTTCTTTCAGACCGGGACGTATGACCGTAACAGGGATTTTGTCCTGACTTCGTCACCGTCCATGGATATCTTGATTTCCAGCAACCTCGAGCGGCTGATTTATGATATCGCGGGAAGCGATGATGAGAAGGTAAGAAGTCTTATGAAATCGCTCAGGGAAGATGGCGTTTATGCGGTTACGAATGATATGCGCCGGGGACTTTCCGGCTTTTCATCTGGTTATGCGGATGAGAACGAAACGAAGGCGATGATCCGCGATACATTCCGTACATACGGGTATATCATGGATACCCATACGGCAGTAGCCGGCTCTGTATACAGACGGTACAGGAAGGATACGAAGGACGGAACGCCGACGGTGATCGTTTCAACCGCGAGCCCGTATAAATTTGCACACAGTGTAATGACAGCGATCGATGATTCTTATGGAGAGTATGATGAATTTGCTCTGATCGACGAACTTCACAGAGTATCCGGTCTTGAAATACCGGCGGCGGTCAGGGAAATACGGGAAGCAGCCGTTCTTCATACGCGGAACTGTACGGAGAGTGAAATGAAAGATACGATCCGCCAGATACTTTTACAAATGGGAAGGTGACGAAGATTGAAACAGCTGCTCCTTGAGAAGGCTCTGGAGGCAAGAGAGAACGCTTATGCGCCGTATTCTCATTTTCTTGTCGGGGCTGCCGTGCTTGCAGAGGACGGCCGGATATTTACAGGCTGCAACGTGGAGAACGCTTCGTACGGAGCGACGATCTGTGCGGAACGGAATGCGGCCGCGCGGGCAGTCGCGGAAGGCGCGAGAACGTTTACCGCGATCGCGATCGCAGGCGGTACGGAGTCGGAAGGTATAACAGACGAGTGCTTTCCGTGCGGAATCTGCCGGCAGGTCCTTTCTGAGTTTGCTTCGGAAGACGGTATGCAGGTGATACTGTGGGACGGAAAGGGCGAGCCGGGTGTATATTCGCTCAGCCATCTGCTGCCTTCTTCCTTTCGCCTTTGATTCACCGAAACAGTAGAAATGCAGGATTCAAACACAAATCCTGCATTTTCTTTTTGATATTCATGCTTTTTCAATATGAAATGCAAGATTGTGTTGACTTTTTAACAATTCTTTGAGATAATAGTGCCTAATTGAGAGCATAGAAGGAGGAATTAAATTATGTCAACAAAAGCATACTATCCGATCAGTGAAATCGGCGCAGGCAAAGTCGGTTTCTATAAGACCCGCTCGATCATCGAGGCAGCTTTTTATGGAAATAATGTCGTCAAGGTCAATACGCTGAAGGAAGCATATGAAATGGCCAAGAATTCTCCCGGAACGATCGTAACAGACATGCCGGTATACAGAGGTGAAGAATTCGGCCTTGAAAAGGACGCGAGAGTCCTGCTGTTCAATGACGGTGCGATCACCGGCCGTTACGCGGCTGCACGCAGGATTGCCGGCGAGCCGGGTACAGACTGCGACGCACTCGATAAAGTAACAATGGATGCCGTATACGAAACACGCTGGAAGACGATGTACCATGCCGAAGCGTTCGTAGGCCTGGATCCGGAATTCATGGTCAAAGTACATCTTCTGATCCCGGAAGGGGAAGAGAACATTCTTTATTCCTGGATGCTGAATTTTCAGTACATGTCGGATGAATATGCAAGAATGTACAAATCTTCCAAGCCTGTAGGAGACGGCAAAGAGCCGGATGTCTATATTTTCTCGGATCCGCAGTGGAACGGTTCCGACCGTCCGGGCGTAAGCCTCGACTGCCTTGCAGACCCTGCGAAGAAGACATTGTGCTATTTCAATACAGAACAGAATTGTGCCTGCATTCTTGGCATGCGTTACTTCGGCGAGCACAAGAAGGGCACGCTTACAATGGTATGGGCGATCGCAAACCGCAACGGATATGCATCATGCCACGGCGGCCAGAAGCAGTATGACCTTGCGGACGGAAAGAAGTATGTGGCTTCCGTATTCGGCCTTTCCGGATCAGGGAAGTCAACGCTTACGCACGCAAAGCACGGCGGAAAGTACAATGTTACCGTTCTTCATGACGACGCGTTCATTATCAATACGGATACATGTTCTTCGATTGCACTTGAGCCGACTTATTTTGACAAGACGAATGATTATCCGACGGGATGCCCGGACAACAAGTATCTTCTGACGGTCCAGAACTGTTCCGCAACGCTTGATGAAGACGGCAAGATCCAGCTCGTGACGGAAGATGTCCGCAACGGAAACGGACGTGCCATCAAGTCAAAGCTGTGGTCTCCGAACCGTGTCGACAAGATCGATGCACCTGTAAATTCGATTTTCTGGATTATGAAGGATCCTACGATCCCGCCTGTTGTACAGCTCAAGGGCTCCGCTCTTGCTTCTGTAATGGGAGCGACACTCGCGACGAAGCGTTCTTCTGCAGAGCGTCTTGCACCCGGCGTTGATCCGAATGCACTTGTCGTTGTGCCGTACGCGAACCCGTTCCGTACATATCCGCTTGCAGGCGATTATGAGAAGTTCAAGAAGCTTGTGGAAGAGAAGAACGTTGACTGCTACATCGTCAATACCGGTGATTTCATGGGCAAGAAGGTGCCGAAGGAAGTAACACTCGGGATCCTTGAGAAGATCGTTGAAGGAAAGGCTGAATTTAAGAAGTGGGGCCCGTTCTCTGATATCGAGATCATGGAATGGCCAGGATTTGAGCCGGATATGAAGGACGAGAAGTATCTGGAACAGCTGAAAGCCCGTATGATGGACCGTGTTGCATTTGTCAAATCCATGGATACGTTCAAGGGCGGATTCGACAAGCTCCCGAAGGAAGCACTCGATGCAATTCAGAAAGTCGTAGATGAAATGAAATAAGTTTTGGATCGGATGGTCGAAAGGCAGCAGCCGGGCCGCGTCTGACTCGCTCGCTTCGTGCAGAAATGCGATGAAGCCGCGTGAAAGTCAGACAGCAGCCGGGCTGCTTTTTTGTCCGGAAAATTTTCGGAATAAGTAGTATAATAGACAGAAAATGGAAAGAAAGAGCAGGAAAGCGATTTATGAACATTGCAAAATCATACGGAAATATGGTTCGCAGGAATCTGGCGGACAATCCCGAGAAGGCAGCGCGTCAGATACGGAATGGACTTCATCTGGAATCGTTCCGGGTAGCACATTTTTCGGACAAGAGAATGCCGGAAGCGTACCGGTATCTTAACAAGATGGCAGATAAATTTGTGGCCGACGCGCTGGATCATCCGGAAACGTGTGCCTGGACGAATATCTTCGCGCCGACGGAGCTCCTGCAGACATTCGGGCTGAACTGTGTTTCCATGGAGTGCCTCGCATCGTTTTTATCAGGATTTTATCTGGAGGATTACTTTATCGACGCTGCCGAGAATACGGGGATCGCATCTACCTTATGCTCGTATCACAAGAATTTTATCGGCGCGCTGGTGTCCGGGATCCTGCCGGACGCAGTCATGGGCGTTACGACGTCCATGGTATGTGACGGGAATGTCAATACGTTCCGGTTCCTTAAGAGCAGGACAGGCATCGATACGATGGTACTGGACATTCCGTATACATGGTCACCGGAGGCGGAACAGTACGTTGTCCGGCAGCTGGAAGAGCTGACGGATCTGCTGGAAAGGAAAACAGGACGCAGGTATGATGAGGATATGCTCAGAGAAGTTCTGCAGCGTGAGAACCAGTCGAAAGAGCATTATAAGAGCTTTCTGGAAAAAAGACTGGTTCATTCCTATCCGAATACGATGACGCTGATCCTGTACATGCTTTTTGCGACACATTTGAATATCGGTTCCGAGTGGGTGCTTTCTTTTTTCAAAAAGATGGATGAAGAGATCGATTCATACCCGGAGGATACAGGGAAGCGTCTGTTCTGGATCCATGTCGAGCCGTATTCGGAAAAAACGCTGCGGGAATATTTGAATTACGGAGAGAAATGCAGCATTGTCTGTGATGATTTCAATATGGATTATATGGAGACGCTCGATACGTCAAAACCGCTGAATGCTTTGGCCAGGAAGATGATCGGCAATATTTACAACGGTGATTTTACCCGCAAAACAGCTGCTGTCTGCGATTACGTTGAACGGTACGGCTGTGACGGTGCGGTGGAGTTCTGTCACTGGGGCTGCAGACAGTCAAGCGGCGGAGTTTTGATGATGAAGGAAAAACTTCGTTCAGCCGGCAAGCCGATGCTTGTTCTGGACGGGGACGCGATCGACAGAAGGAACCTGCCCGACGGGCAGATCAGAACAAGGTTCGAAGCATTCCTGGAACTGCTGAACGGCAGACACGGAACGGATGAATGACAGGAGGTCAGTAAATGATTGGATTTATCTGCAAATATACTCCGGTTGAACTGCTGGAAGCAATGGACGCTGAACCGGTTTTGATGGAACCGGCTGCGGCAAATTTCGATGAGGCGGACACGATGCTTCATCCGAATCTTTGCTCCTACGTAAAAGGAGTTCTCGAATCGTTTCATACGGGAGGGTATGACGGGATCGTACTGACGACGTGCTGTGATTCGGTTCGCCGTCTGTATGATACGCTGAAGCTCCATTACCCGGATAAGTTTATATATCTGCTGGATGTACCGCGGAAAGCGGATGATGCAGCCGTCCGCCTGTACCGGCATCAGCTGGAAGAAATGACAAACGCATACCATGCTTATTCCGGTCATGATATCAGCTATGAAAAGCTGGAAAAGCTTATACAGAAAGAGAATGTTCAGGAAGAGAAGACAGACGGACCGAGGATCGGCCTTTTCGGGGCACGTGTCAGCAGAGGGTTCCGAAGTCTGCTGCGCGAATACGGTGTTCATCTTTCGGCCGACATGACGTGTACAGCGGTGCGCAGACATTTTGAAGGCGGGTACTGCGGAAAACAGTCCGGCTTTCCGGAACAAGGGGAAACGGGGAACGAAGCGCTGCTTACTGCGTATACGGTCATGCTGCTCGGACAGTTTCCGTGTCTGAGAATGGCAGACGATACCGTGCGGGAGGAGCTTCTTAGAAAATGTGCCGCTCATCTTGACGGAATCATTTACCATACGGTCAAGTTTTGTGACGCTTATTCTTATGAGTACGCGAGTCTGCGCCAATATCCGGGTATTCCAAAGCTGCTGAAGGTCGAGACAGATATGACGTCGCAGAGTGAAGGACAGATCCGCACCAGGACGGAGGCTTTTCTCGAGTCACTCGGTGTCAGGGAACAGGAGAAAGACAGAAGCATTTCCCGTACGGGAAAGCGAAACGTGTATGTACTTGGCATCGACAGCGGTTCTACTTCGACGAACGGCGTGCTGATGGATGAAAACGGGAGGATCGCCGCGAAAACAGTGATACGTACTGGCGCCAAGACAGTTTCTTCTGCCGAACGTGCCCTGCAGCTCATCCTGAATGAGGCGCATATTGAGCGTGAGGATATTGCACGGGTCGTTTCGACAGGCTACGGACGAGTGTCGATTCCGTTTGCCGATCAGGATGTGACCGAGATCACGTGTCACGCGCGCGGTGCCCGGTATTTCAACGGATCGGTCAGGACGATACTGGATATCGGCGGTCAGGACAGCAAGGCGATCCGGCTGAACGACGAGGGGGATGTCACGGACTTCGTGATGAATGACAAGTGTGCCGCAGGAACGGGACGCTTTCTGGAAATGATGGCGAGGACGCTGGAAATGGACGTTTCCGAGCTGGGGGATGAATCCATGAAGTCGACGCAGGACATCGAAATCAGCTCGATGTGTACGGTGTTTGCCGAGTCGGAAGTGATTTCCCTGATTGCACAGAATAAAGAAAAAGCCGACATCGTCCATGGCATCCACAAGGCGATCGCCGGCAAGGCAGTGTCGCTGCTGAACCGCGTCGGTATCGCTCCGGAGCTGATGATGACCGGCGGGGTAGCGCTTAATCCAGGCGTTATCCGGGCCGTTGAAGAGAAGACAGGGATCCGGGTCTGTATCTGTGACGATCCGGAAATTGTCGGCGCAGCCGGTGCGGCGCTGTTCGGACTTGATTTTCTTAAGAGCGGCACGGTGTGAGCCGATTGACAGAGGGATATCCGTGTGTTATGATATTTTAAAACAATTTTGTGTTGTCCATTGCTACCAATATACCATGGCAGCGCGATAAAGCGTTTCGCCTTGCGGCAGCAGATGAGACAGGGAGGAAATTATGAAAAAGAAAATATCATGGCTTCTTGTTATTTCAATGATCCTGGCGATGATGGCAGTAGGATGCGGAAGCAGTTCATCCTCGACGTCATCTTCGTCGAAATCGTCGTCGAAATCATCTTCGAAGTCATCGGCTGCTTCGTCAGGCGGTACGGAGAAGCAGAAGGGTGACACGTTTACCGTTGGTTTCGACGCGGAATTCCCGCCTTACGGGTATAAGGACGACAGCGGAAATTATGTCGGCTTTGATCTTGACCTTGCAGAAGAAGTTTGCAGCAGAAACGGCTGGAAGCTTGTAAAGCAGCCGATCGACTGGGATTCCAAGGATATGGAGCTGGAAAGCGGAACGATCGACTGTATCTGGAACGGATTTACGATTACAGGAAGAGAATCGGACTATACATGGTCGGAACCGTATCTGAACAATTATCAGGTCGTGATCGTCAACAAGAGTTCAGGAATCACGAAGCTTGCAGATTTAAGCGGCAAGACCGTTCTTGTACAGGCTGATTCGTCAGCGCTCAAAGCGCTGTCGGAGGGCGGAGACCAGGCAAAGCTTGCAGCTACGTTTGCGGCTCTTACGCAGATCCCGGATTATAATACGGCATTCATGAATCTGGAAGCAGGTGCTGCCGATGCAGTGGCACTTGATTTTGCGGTCGCACAGGGATATATCAATTCAAATTCAAGCTTTATCATGCTCGATGAGAAGATTTCCACCGAACAGTATGCGGTAGGCTTTAAGCTTGGCAATACGGCTCTGCGTGACCAGGTCCAGAAGACGCTTGACGAAATGTCATCCGACGGAACGGTCAAGAAGATCGCCGACAAGTACGAAGCAGATTACGGCATTGCAGACTCACTGATCATCGGGAAGTAGTACGACATTATTCAACGGGAGATTTTACGGATGAAACTTTTATCGGTCTTCACACAGCTTGGCAGCGGAATGCTGGTATCAATCGGGATCTTTGTCTTTACACTTGTTTTTTCACTGCCGCTCGGGCTGCTTGTGGCGTTTGGAAGAATGTCAAAGTTCAGGATCCTCAGCTGGATTATGCGGGCGTATATTTCGATCATGCGCGGGACTCCGCTGATGCTGCAGCTGCTGGTCGTATACTTTGGTCCGTATTATCTGTTCCACATGCATATATCGACGTCCTTCCGGATCTATGCGGTAATGATCGGCTTTTCGATCAATTATGCCGCGTATTTCGCGGAGATCTACCGCGGCGGGATCGAATCGATTCCGGACGGTCAGTATGAAGCTGCGAAGCTGCTTGGCTACACGAAGAAACAGACTTTTTACCGTATTATTTTTCCGCAGGTCGTGCGCCGCATTCTTCCGGCCGTTACGAATGAAGTCATTACGCTGGTCAAAGATACGTCGCTTGCCTATGTACTGGCAGTTACGGAAATGTTCAATATCGCGAGACAGATTGCCGCGAATGACACTTCCATGATGCCGCTGGCTGTGGCTGCTGTATTTTATTATATTTTCAATCTTGTCGTTGCGCTGGCCATGGAGAAGCTGGAGAAGCGATTAAGCTATTACAGATAGGGAGACATGCTATGAGCCTGCTGGAAATCCGGAATTTAAGAAAAAGCTTTGATGATCTCGAGGTTCTTAAGGATATTTCATTGAACGTCGAGAGAGGTGAAGTGCTTGGAATCATCGGTCCGTCCGGATCGGGCAAGTCCACGCTGCTTCGCTGCGCCACGAATCTGGAAGTGCCGGACGGCGGTGAAATCAATTACGAAGGAACATTCGGCCTTGTGTTTCAGAGCTTTAACCTGTTCCCGCATTTTTCCGTCTGGAAGAATCTGACAGATGCTCCGATCAAGGTTCAGAAGCGAGACAAGGACGAGGTTTACGAGTCGGCCAGGAAACTGCTTGAACAGATGGGACTTTCCGACAAGGCAGACGCGTATCCGTATCAGCTTTCCGGCGGACAGCAGCAGCGTGTTTCGATCGCAAGGGCACTTGCGATGAATCCGGACATCCTGTTTTTCGACGAGCCGACCTCAGCGCTCGATCCAGAGCTTACCGGCGAGATACTGAAGGTTATCCGCGATCTTGCCGCCGAGAAGATGACGATGGTGATCGTGACGCATGAGATGAATTTTGCGCGGAATGTTGCCGATCATGTGATCTTCATGGAACACGGATACATTGCGGTTGAGGGAAGCGCCGACGAGGTATTCGATTCGGAGGACAAACGTCTCAGAGAGTTCCTTGGAAAATTCTGACAAAAGAGCAGGATATGATTTATATTAATAAATGCGTGAAGAAATCATAATGAATGAAAAGCGGCCATACAAGCGAGTCTGGTTGCTTTTCATTTTTTGCCATATTATAATTGAAGCGTCGGGAAAACAAGACGGTTTCAGCGAATAATCGGGAAAAAGAGGGACAGATCATGGAAAAGAAAGAGCAGTTATACGAAGGGAAAGCCAAGAAAGTATTTGCCACGGACGATCCGGATGTGGTTATCGTTGATTACAAGGACGACGCGACTGCTTTTAACGGCGTCAAGAAGGGTACGATCACGGGAAAAGGTGTTATCAACAATAAAATGTCGAATTATATGTTTAAAATTCTTGAAAAAGAAGGCGTTCCCACGCATTTCATCGAGGAACTGAGCGACCGTGAAACGGCAGTCAAAAAAGTTCAGATCGTTCCGCTTGAAGTGATTATCCGCAATGTGGCGGCAGGAAGCTTTTCCAAACGGCTCGGCATCGAAGAGGGAAGAGTCTTGCTCTGTCCGACGCTGGAGTTCTCATATAAGGACGACGCACTCGGCGATCCGATGATCAACAGCTATTTCGCGCTTGCGATCGGAGCCGCAGAGCAGGAAGAAATCGATGACATAACCAGATATGCATTCAAGGTGAATGATGTTCTGAAGAAATTTTTCGCTGATGCCGGTATCGATCTGATCGATTTTAAGATCGAGTTTGGGCGTTACCACGGGAAGATTATCCTGGCCGATGAAATTTCACCGGATACATGCAGGCTCTGGGACAGCAAGACACACAAGAAGCTGGACAAGGACCGGTTCCGCCGCGATCTTGGAAACGTGGAAGACGCGTATCAGGAAGTTTTCCGCAGGATCGGGCTTTGATCACTAGAAAAGAAGGGATTTCAATACGTATGGATCACCAGAGCGGTTTACACGAAGAGTGCGGGGTATTCGGCGCATATGACGCAGCGGGAGGTTCCGTAACGGATGATATCTATTACGGGCTTTTTGCGCTTCAGCACCGGGGACAGGAAAGCTGCGGCATCGCCGTGTCGGATACGAACGGTCCGAAGAGGCGGGTCATGTCGCACAAGGGGCTTGGACTTGTCAGCGAAGTATTTCACGAGGAGGAGCTGCATGCTCTTAACGGAAATATCGGCGTGGGCCATGTCCGGTATTCTACGACCGGAGAAACATCGGCAGCAAATGCGCAGCCGCTTGTGCTGAATTATGTAAAGGGAACGCTTGCCATCGCGCATAACGGAAATCTTGTGAATGCAGCCGAACTGCGCAGAGAACTGGAATATACGGGCGCCATATTTCAGACGACGATCGACTCGGAAGTCATTGCGTATCATATCGCCCGTGCCCGCCTGAACGCTTCGAACGTCGAAGAGGCAGTCCGAATAGCCATGAAGAAAGTGCGCGGAGCATATGCGCTTGTGATTGCGAGTCCGCGTAAACTGATCGGGGTCCGTGACCCGTTCGGGCTTCGCCCTCTTTGTATCGGGAAGCGCGGCAATATCTGGTTCCTTGCTTCGGAAAGCTGTGCCGTCGCTGCTGTCGACGGTGAATTCGTGAGAGATGTCAGACCCGGTGAGATCGTTACGATCACAGGAGACGGAATTCACTCCGATATGAGCCTGAAGCAGGCAAAAGAAGCCCGCTGTATTTTTGAATATATTTATTTTGCCAGGACGGACAGTGATATCGACGGAATCAACGTGTATGACGCACGTTTCCGCGCGGGCCGTGCGCTGGCACAGTCCTATCCGGCCGATGCAGATCTGGTCGTCGGCGTGCCGGATTCCGGGCTGGCTGCGGCGCAGGGATACGCGGAAGAATCCGGTATCCCGTATGGCATGGCGTTTCATAAGAACAGCTATGTCGGAAGAACCTTTATCAAGCCGAAACAAAGCGAACGGGAAAGCGGCGTGCGCATCAAGCTGAACGTTCACCGTGACGTTGTGAAGGGAAAGCGGATCATCATGGTCGACGATTCGATCGTCCGCGGAACGACGTGTGCCAATATCATTCATATGCTGAAAAAAGCAGGGGCACTGGAGGTCCACGTACGGATCAGTTCTCCGCCGTTCCTGTATCCCTGCTATTTCGGTACGGACGTTCCGTCAAATGAACAGCTGATCGCGGTCAGCCATTCAAGTGAAGAGATCTGCCGGATGATCGGAGCCGATTCTCTGGGCTATATGGAAATCAGCAAGCTTTCTGAAATGGTAGGCAGCCTGCCGTACTGCGATGCATGCTTTACCGGCTGTTACCCCATGGAAGTGCCGGACCGTGATATCAGCATGGAGCTTTCATGAAACCATTTCGAATATTTTTTGGATAAGCCGGTCATTCTGGTCCGGAAGGCAGAGACAGAAACGGATGTGACTGCTGCCGAGACCGGGGAAGGACGAGCAGTCGCGAAGAACGAGTCCGTCTTTCACAGCATGCTCGAATACATCTTCGGACGTGACGCTTTCTTTTAAGATCCGCATGAGAATGAAATTTGCAGAAGGCTCATAGACATGCAGATTCGGCTCTCTGCGAAGAATATCGAGAAGACGAGCCCTTTCTTTTGAAATAAAGGTTTTCGTTTTTTCAATATAATCATGGTCACGGAACATTTCGGCACCGGAACCGGCAGCGATCGAATTGATTGCCCACGGGTTCTTCGTGCTGTTCATCCGTTCCCGAAACGTATCATTCGAGGTGACCGCATAGCCGAGGCGCAGACCGGGAGCGGCAAAGAATTTGGAAACGCCGCGCAGAACGATTACGTTTTGAAATTCTTCCGTAAGCGGGATCGATGTGATATCTTCCATATTATCTGCAAATTCAACGTATGTTTCATCTACAAGGACATTGATCCCATGATTCGCGCAGCAGCCGAACAGTTTCCGGAGTCCATCCTGATCAAGCGCAAAGCCGGTGGGATTGTTCGGGTTGCACATGACCAGCAGGTCATATGTGTCGTCAAGGGAGCTGCAGAGTTCCGGAACATCAAGCCGGAACTCTTTCTTTTCGTCGAGCGGGTAGGAGATAAGTTCGCCGCCCTCCAGAGAAATTTCACGTGCGTATTCCGAATAGGTCGGATCGATCAGCATGACTTTATGGGGAAGCTCCGTGCGGATGAAGCGGGAAATCAGATCCGTTGCGCCCGATCCGGCCAGAATGCTGTCAAGCGGGGCGCCGCAGTATTCGGATACTGCCTTGCGGAGCTCTTTATAATCCCGGTCCGGGTAGGAAATGACATCGTCGACGCGGTCGATCATACTCTGCCGGAACCTCGGCGAGAGACCGAGCGGGTTTACGTTTGCACTGAAGCTTATGATTTTGCCGGCAGGGATTCCGTAATATGCTTCGATCTGTTCCAGATCGCTGCCGTGAAACTGTGGCTTTATACTCAATTTACAGTCCTCCGATCGCAGTATTCATTCGTTCTTACCTTTTCATTATAGGTGGACAAAAGGGAAAAAGCAAGTCCGGCAAGCTTTCATATTGACACAATCCGGCAAAGCAGATAGAATGAATTTGTTGTTGGAAAGGAAGTCCAGATATGAAGAAAATAGGCTTTATTGTGAATCCGGTGGCCGGAATCGGCGGAAAAGTCGGGCTGAAAGGTTCTGACGGTGCGGATACGCTTGCCAGGGCACTTTCGCTTGGCGCTGTGCCGGAAAGCGGGCGGAAAGCGCTCGCTGCGATGACATCACTGAAGGAATATGAGAAGGATATCGATCTCTATACATATCCGGGTGAAATGGGCGAAGATATTCTGAAAGCGGCAGGGCTTCATTATACGGTTCTGGGCAGTATCAGCAGCGGTCATACGACTGCCGGGGATACGATCCAGGCGGCAAAGACGCTCTGTGCCATGCATATGGATCTGATCGTTTTTGCGGGCGGTGACGGGACGGCACGCAATATCATGGATGCTGTAGGAACAGAGGTTACGGCACTCGGAATTCCGACCGGCTGCAAGATCCATTCCGGTGTTTACGCTCTGAATCCCAGAACGGCCGGTCTTCTGATCGGCGAATTCGCGCAGGGAAGAATAGCAGATACGAAGGAAGCAGAAGTGATGGATATCGACGAAGAGCGCTTTCGCAGCGGGATCGTCGAAGCGCGGCTGTACGGATATCTGCGGATACCGAACGAGGGTATGCTTATCCAGAATCAGAAGAGCGGCAGCAAGATCAGTGAATCGGAATCGGTTGAACTGATCGCCGATTATCTGGCCGATACATGGCAGGATGACATTCTGTACATTGTCGGTACAGGATCGACGACGGCCGCTGTCATGAAGAAGCTCGGACTTCCGAACACACTTCTCGGTGTAGATCTTGTTTATGGCGGCAAAGTGCTTGCCTCAGACTGTACGGAGAAGCAGATCCTGGATATAATGGGTGAATACGACAAGGTCAAGATCATCGTAACGGTCATCGGCGGACAGGGATATATTTTCGGCCGCGGCAATCAGCAGATCAGCGCCGAGGTAATACGGCGCGCAGGCCGGGAGAATATCATCATCATCGCATCGCGTGACAAGATCCTGTCGCTTGGCGGGAAGCCGCTTTATGTTGACACAGGCGACGAATCCGTCAATTCGTATCTGAAAGGATATATGCGCGTGATCGTAGGATATGAGGACGTTATTATGGCCAAAGTAAGCGACTGACCGATCGGAAGAGAAGGGAGTGGTCATTTGCTGACCGCCAGATCCATACCGGAAATCAATCATGATGATAAACATCTGCTTGACGAGGTGCACTTGTTTGCACTCGATCTTGACGGAACGGTCTATCTCGGAAGCAGCTGGATCGATGGAACACTCGATTTCCTGCGTGCCGTCCGATCATCCGGACGTGATTATGTATTTCTTACGAATAATTCATCGCGGAGTCTTGAAGATTATACGAACAAGCTGCATCAAATGGGTCTCGATGCCGGACGTGAGTCGATCGTTACGTCAGGTCAGGCAACGATCTTTTATCTGAAGAAGCATTTTCCGGGCAGGAACGTTTTTCTGCTCGGCAACGAGGCGCTTCGGCAGGAATTCCTTGACGAGGGCATCGAACTGGATGAGACGGATCCGGATGTCGTTGTTACGGCGTTTGATACGTCACTGGATTACAGGAAGATGTGCAAGGTGTGCGATTTCGTCCGTGCAGGACTTCCGTATATTGCGACGCATCCGGACTTCAACTGTCCGACGGAAACAGGCTTCATACCGGATATCGGTTCGATCCACGCGTTTATCCATGCTTCTGCTTTCCGGTACCCGGATACGATCATCGGAAAACCTTATTCCGGAATCGCGGAATATCTGCAGAAACGTGTCAATATGCGTCCGGATGAAATTGCAATGACAGGTGACCGTCTTTATACGGATGTTGCGGCGGGCTGCCGGAACGGCATGCACAGCATCCTTGTGCTGAGCGGCGAAGCGACCATGGAAGACGCAGAAGTATCCGAAGATATTCCGGATCTTATCTTTCGATCCCTGAAATACATGATCCCGTTTCTTTGATCAGCTGCTATCAAGCGGTAAACGAAGGAGGATATCAATGAATCACGAAGAATACAGCAGCCCCTTGTCGGGAAGATATGCGAGCAAGGAGATGCAGTATATTTTCTCACAGGAAAAGAAGTTTCGTACATGGCGCAGACTCTGGATCGCTCTTGCGGAAACCGAGAAGGAACTCGGACTTGATATTACGGACGAGCAGATCAGCGAGCTGAAAGCACATGCCGATGACATTAACTATGAAGTTGCCGAAGAACGCGAGAAGGAAGTACGGCACGATGTAATGTCGCATGTGTATGCATACGGGGTCCAGTGTCCGAAAGCAAAGGGTATTATACATCTCGGCGCCACATCATGCTACGTCGGCGACAATACCGATATCATCATTATGGCGGATGGACTGCGGCTCCTTCGCAGAAAGCTCGTCAATCTGATCGCGGAGCTTTCCTCGTTCGCGGACACGTATAAGGCGCTTCCGACACTTGGATTCACACATTTTCAGCCGGCCCAGCCGACGACGGTCGGGAAGCGTGCGACACTCTGGATGCAGGATTTTCTGTTCGATCTGGAAGACCTGGATTACGTACTCGGATCCATGAAGCTGCTTGGCTCCAAGGGAACGACAGGTACGCAGGCCAGTTTTCTCGAGCTTTTCGAAGGCAGCCAGGAGAAGGTCGACCGGATCGATCCCCTGATCGCACAGAAGATGGGATTTTCCGGCTGCTATGCCGTTTCCGGTCAGACATATTCCAGAAAGATCGACACGCGTGTCATGAATATCCTTGCCGGAATTGCAGCCAGCGCACATAAGTTTTCCAATGATATCCGGCTTCTGCAGCACCTGAAGGAAATCGAGGAACCATTTGAAAAGTCACAGATCGGTTCGTCGGCCATGGCCTACAAGCGGAATCCGATGCGCTCCGAACGCATTGCTTCCCTGAGCCGGTACGTAATGACGGATGCCCTGAACCCGGCGATCACCTCAGCAAGTCAGTGGCTGGAGCGTACACTCGACGATTCCGCAAACAGACGCATCAGCGTAGCGGAAGGATTCCTGGCCTGTGACGGAATTCTGGATCTCTGTCTGAACGTTGTCGACGGACTTGTTGTTTATCCGAAGGTGATCCGGAAGCATCTGATGGCGGAGCTCCCGTTCATGGCGACCGAGAATATCATGATGGATGCCGTGAAGGCAGGAGGAGACCGTCAGGAGCTTCACGAACGGATCCGCGAGCTTTCCATGACGGCGGGAAGAAATGTAAAGGAGAACGGAGAGGACAACAATCTGCTTGATCTGATCGCAGATGATCCCGCGTTTAATCTGACAAAGGAAGAACTGGGAGATTCCATGGACCCGGCGAAGTATATCGGCTGTGCTGCCGTACAGACGGAGAATTTCCTGAAGACATACATCACTCCGCTGCTTGAAAAGAACAAAGATATCCTGGGAATGCACGCAGAAATCAGCGTGTAAAATCTGATAATTAAACAGATATACGTATAATGTTTAAATATAATGAAAAAGTATTGATTATTGATAAAGAATAATATACGATAAAATAAAGAAAAAATAAAGGGAGCATACGTATGTTAGAGAAGATACGAGAAATCATCGCCGGACAACTGAATATAGATCCGGAAAAGATCAATGCGGACACAAATTTCAGAACAGATTTAAGCGCAGATTCATTGGACCTCCTGGAGCTTGTAATGGCACTTGAAGATGAGTATGAGATGAATATTCCGACCGAGGACCTTGAAAAAGTCGAGACGGTCGGCGATGTCATCGAGTACCTGAAGAACCGGGGAATTGAATAACTGACGAGGCACTTCTGTTCGCAGAGCATCTTTTCATAGATAGAAGGAGGGGCTGCTATGGTCGATGTAAAACGAATTGCGGAGCTGCTGGAGGAAAGTAAATACACGGTGAGCATCAGCGGTGTCGGAATGTCCGCGGAGAACGGATATGCCGTTCTTCGTGACGGGGAGGAATCCTATGAGATCGAACAGGAATACGGATACTCCTTTGAAGAAATTTTCCACTCACGTTTTTTTACGACGCATCCGGAAGAATTTTACAGGTTTTATCGTTCCTATATGCTGTCACAGCTGGATATTCCGCCCGGAGAAGGGTATGCGAGTCTGGCCGAGCTGGAACGTATGGGACTGATGCAGATGACGCTTACAAAGCGTGTATTCGGGCTGCCGAAACGAGCGGGCTGCAAGCACGTGATCGATATTTATGGAACGATCCTGCAGCATTACTGTCCGCGGTGCGGTACCGAGTACAGCCTGGAATATGTAAGAAATTCGAAAGGCGTAGCATACTGCACGCAGTGTAATACGGCGATCCGGCCCAGAGCACATTTCTACGGCGAGATGATCGACAACAAGACGATGACAAACGCGTCAGAAGAAATTATGAAGACAGACGTTCTGCTGGTACTGGGTACGAATCTCGGTACGGACATCTGCAAGCGTTTTGTAAAATTCTATGAAGGCAGCAAGATCGTACTGATCAACGAAGAAAAGCATTATACGGACAAATACGCAGACTATATCATATACGGACGCGTCGACGAGATCCTGCCGGAGATTACGGCTGAACTGAGATCACGGCGCGGATGACTACAAGGAGTATAACATGAGCACAGTTAAGACACGATTCGCACCAAGTCCTACAGGAAGAATGCATGTAGGAAATCTGCGGACGGCATTATATGCGTATCTGATCGCGAAGCATGAAAAGGGGGTTTTCATGCTTCGTATTGAAGATACGGATCAGGAGCGGTTCGTCGAAGGAGCCGTAGATATCATTTACAGAACACTGAAAGAGGCAGGCCTGAATCCGGATGAGGGGCCGTCACGGGACGGCGGCTGCGGACCGTACGTCCAGAGTGAACGGATGAAACAGGGAATCTACATGGAATACGCGAAGAAGCTGATCGAACAGGGCGATGCGTATTATTGTTTCTGTGACAAGGAACGGCTGGAATCCCTTCGAAAGAACGTTTCGGAAACAGGCGAAAAAGACATCGTCATGTATGACAAGCATTGTCTCGGCCTTTCCCGGGAGGAGATCGATGCGAATCTGAAAGCCGGAAAACCGTACGTGATCCGCATCAATATTCCGAATGAAGGAACAACGACATTCTGCGATGAAATTTACGGGAATATTACCGTCCCGAACAAAGAACTCGACGATATGATTCTGATCAAGTCTGACGGATACCCGACATATAATTTCGCAAACGTCGTCGACGATCACCTGATGGGCATTACACATGTGGTCCGCGGAAATGAGTATCTGTCTTCCGCACCGAAATACAACCGGCTTTATGATGCGTTCGGCTGGAAGATCCCCGTATATGTCCACTGCCCTCTAATTACAGACAGCGAACACCATAAGCTGAGCAAGCGCTCCGGTCATTCTTCCTATGAAGATCTGCTCGATCAGGGCTTCTTAAGCGAAGCAATCGTCAATTACGTCGCTTTGCTCGGATGGTGCCCGGAAGACAACCGCGAAATCTTTTCCCTTGCGGAACTTGTAGAGGCGTTTGATTACCGCAGCATGAGCAAGTCACCGGCCGTCTTCGACATCGATAAGCTTCGGTGGATGAACGGCGAATATATGAAACAAATGGATGAGGAAGCTTTCTATGAGAAAGCTCTGCCGTATCTGAAACAGGCGATTCACCGTGACATGGATTTCCGTCATATTGCGTCACTTGTTAAAACGAGGATCGAGACATTTCCGGATATTGTAGAAATGGCCGGCTTTTTTGATCATGTTCCGCCATACGACGTATCGATGTATACGCATCAGAAGATGAAAACGACGCCGGAAACATCCCTTACCGTGCTGGAGGATATGCTCCCTGCCCTGGAACAACAGGAAGATTACAGCAACGACGCGCTTTACGAAACGCTGCTTTCCTATACGAAAGAGAAAAACGTCAAGAAGGGCTATGTCATGTGGCCGCTCCGCACTGCCGTATCGGGATGTGAAAGCACGCCGGGCGGTGCGACGGAACTGATGGAAATCCTCGGCAAAGAGGAAACCATACGCAGAGTACGCGATGCGATCGCGCTTCTCCGCGGCTGATACGACAGAAGACGGCGCAGGGTAAGAGAGAGCCTGGTTTCTATATTGCGTCAGAACGATTCGATTCAGAACACATTCAATGATTCACAGCTTCGGGCGATCGCCCATGAAGACGGACCTGCCATCGTCATTGCCGGACCAGGGTCCGGCAAGACGGCAGTCCTTGTCGGCAGGATCCGTTATCTCATCGAAGAACTTCATAAGAACCCGGCGGAAATTGCCGTAATAACGTTTACGAGGGCCGCCGCGGAAGAGATGGAATCACGGTGCCGTGCGATGTCTGGCAAAGGCAGCGCTCTGGTTACGTTCGGCACATTTCACAGCTTTTTCCATTCGCTGATTCGAATGGCCGGAGAAAAGAATCCTGATCTGGAAGCAGCACATGATCTGCCGATCCTGACAGAATGGGAAAAACGTCAGATAATCAGTGATTTTCTGCGCAGAAAAGCACCGGAGCTGATGTATGATGAAATCATTGTCTCGTCATGTGAAGAGGCGGTCTCCGGATTCCGCAATTCCGCCCGGCAGATCATCGCGGAACACTTGAATGAGTGCGGCAGCAGCGGAAGACTGCCCTTTTTCCGTGAACTGCTTACATGGTATGAGCAGGAAAAGAAAAAACGCGGCCGGATGGATTTTGAAGACATTCTTTTCCGGTGTGAAAACCTGCTCCTGCATGACAGTGTGCTGCGTGAAAACGTACAGGAACGGTTCCGCTATCTGATGATCGATGAGTTTCAGGACATCAATGAAATACAGTACCGCACAATATCTCTGATCGCAGGCAGATACAGAAATATTTTCGCCGTCGGAGACGATGACCAGGCGATATACGGCTTCCGTGGCTCAGACCCTGGCTTCATGACCGGATTTGCCGGAAAGTTTCCGGATGCATGCCGGTATATTCTGAGCACGAACTACAGGTCAGGCTCCGCCATTGTCAAAGCTTCGCAGCGTTTAATCAGCAGGAACAGCAGCCGTATTCCGAAAACGATCGCAGCCGGGCGGACAGAATCCGGGCGGATCACGTATCGCATTTATCATGATCCGGATACGGAGGCCGTGCGGATCGCAAAAGCAGTGAGAGAACTTTCCAAAGAAGGAATCTCATACGGGAGTATTGCCGTCCTGGGACGGACACATCTGATGGTCGGCGCTGTTCTTCGCTGCTTTCAGGAATATGGGATCCCGTGCAGAAGAAGCGGTAAGGAACCGGGTACGCTTGATCATTTTGTTATCAGGGATATCGAATCGTATTTCAGGCTGACGAAACCATATCAGAAACGCGCGGATTTTCTGCGCGTCATGAACCGGCCGTTCCGGAATATCAGCCAGGCATCATTCCCGGATGAAGAATCATCATGGGAAAATCTGTTTCAGTATTACCGTGTCAGCAGAGAAATGACAGAAGTAATCCGGGAGTTCCGCGAAAATATCCGGATTCTGGGCAGACTGCCGGTCGATACCGGTATTTCGTATATCCGGAACGTTATCGGCTATGAGAAATATCTTCAAAAATACGCACATGAAACAGACGGAAATCTGCAGGAGTGGCAGCGGATCCTTGATAAAACAGCGGCGGAAGCAAGACAGTACCCGAATGCAGCAGAATGGCTTTCTTTTACCGAAACGTCCCGCACGGAAAGCAGAAACGAAAACAGTGTCAGGATAAAACGTCCGGACATGACGCAGAAACCAGGCGAGAAGCCGGAAGCCGTAACGGTTTCCACATATCACGGGGTAAAAGGCCTTGAATATCACACCGTATTCCTGCCTTCACTGAACGAAGGACTTGTGCCGGATAAGAAAGCCGTCACACCGGAAGAGATCGAGGAAGAGCGGCGCCTTTTCTATGTGGCGGTGACGCGGGCTTCGGACTGCCTCCATTTATCGTGGACGGAAGAAAGAAGAGGAAAGCAGTCTGCCGTGTCAAGATTTGTGGAGGAATCCGCAGATGAAAGGAATCAATAGAAATTCTGACGAATTCACCAGGAAACGGTTGACATTTTAAGGGTTTAATAGTATTATCATATTGTTGCGCGGAAGTGTCGGAACTGGCAGACGAGCAAGACTAAGGATCTTGTGTTCAATGCGAACGTGTGGGTTCAAGTCCCATCTTCCGCAGTCAAAGAATTTTGTGCGAGGCCTTGAGAATTTATCGTTCTCAAGGCTCTTTTTTATAGCAGAACCAATAGAAGAAAAGCGACTTTGCGCGAAAGGCAACGACTATGATGGGATATACGCATGCGGCAGTTGGAGCCGCCGGTGCTATAGCATTAGCAGCTTGTACAGGTGATTATTCGCCAGAACTTTATTTATTGGCAGTAGTAGGCGGAACTCTTGGAGGAGTTGCAATTGATATAGATACTAAGGATTGTGTGTCCGGTCCCAATGTAACGGATGCCGGCAGGTCAAGAATAGCAGCAGCCATTTTGACGGGTGTGGCAATTGCTCTCGATTTTATATTGAAATATGGAATCTTGCTGAGCATTATTCAAAGGCGGTATACGGCGTTGGGCGGATTGATAGCTTTTGCAGTTTTACTCTTGATTGGCTATGCAACAGAGCATAGGACGTTTTCTCATTCGCTGCTTTTTATAATCTTAACATCCATTTGCATATACTGTATCATTCCGTCATTGACACCTTATTATGCGTTTGGCTGTCTTTTACACATTCAATTGGATATGTTGAATCATAAATACTGCAATCACGGAATTTGGCTGTTTTACCCAATAAAAATCGGAGCAGGGATTGCGCTTGGCTGGTGTAAGGCGGCGCGTGCAGGCAACAAAATATTCTATTTTTTAGGAGTGGGTGAAGCAGCGGCGGCTACGTATTTTTATTTGTATCAAAACCAGGATCTGATGAATGTGCTGCCAGCTGTACTATTGCTGCTGAGCCTTATTCTTTTGCTGCATTTTGTAAGGGTAAAATCAGAACGAGAACAGAGACATATCATGCACATTACGGGGGAATTGTAAACAGCAGGGATCGGGTAAGTACATTGTATAATCGGAAGGTATAGAAACACCTAAAAAGAGCGAGATTCTGCTGGAAGAATTCATGATACCTATGAATCTTTCCGCTTATAAGCTGGCGAAAGAAATTCATTTGCCGACTTCAAGGATTCAGGATATACTGCATGACCGCAGGAAAGTTACCCCTGATACTTCTGGGCGTGGATCGCCTTGAGCATCTTGGCAACCAGTTTTACCTTGGACTTAGGCACAACAGAGAAGACATTGAAGTAAAAGTGCACTACACAGCGCTGGTACTTGTCCCCAACGATGAGCTTGACACCACTCAGGCCGCGGCCTCTGAGCCACTGGAAGAAGCTGACCCAGCTGGACTTGTCCTCTTTCATGCCCTCCGCAGCACCTAAAATCTCACGGTAGCCGTCCTCGTTCACGGCGATTGCTACCAGAATGGCTTCATTCTCATACTCGCCGCCCCAGTTGCGGCGCAGATAGATCCCGCCAATCCTCAATGTGGACGTAGGCCTTCTTATTCAGCTCGCTGATGGTGGAGGGCGACACCTTGCTGCCCCAGAGCGCTTCTGTGATATCCTCCACACGCCGAACGGATACGCCGGCAAGATACATCTCAATGAGCGCTTCCTCGACGCTGCGTTCTCTGCGGCGATACCATTCGATGATGGCCGTCTCGAAGGAAATCCCCTTGAGACGCGGCACATTCAGTGTAACGTCGCCGGAGGTCGTGGTAAGGTTTCGGCTGTAATGACCACTTCGGTAGCCCTGGCGTTCCTCGCTGCGCTCGTATTTGGCGGCCTGAGTCAGCTTCTCGGCCTCAGCCTCCAGCAGACCGTTCAGCGTTTCCTCCACACTGCCACGGACTAATTCTTTAATTTGACCCTTGATTACTTCCTCGTTTAACTGTACAATTTTCTCGGACATGGTTTGCTTTCTCCTTACAGAATGGTGGTGTGGTAACTTCATTCTAACAGAGATTTGCAAACCGTGTCTCTCTTTATCCTTTTTTTAATTTGCGCAACTTAGTATACCTTATCGAGATTAATATTATGTATTTTATTTTTCCCGATTATGGTTTTATCTTCAGTTCTTAAACATAGTCACTGACACACAAAGGGCGGCGAGCGAGCCGCCCTTTTTATGGCTCTTTTGGTGCAATGGCCGGACACACCTGAGACTATGATTCTTGAATCACAATCCGATAGCGGTCGTGGAAATATCGCCGGATGCGTTAAAGGATGATCTCAAACTCGGCCTTATACGGGTGTTCCGGCGGTATCACAACGCGGATGAATCCGCTGTGGCCTTTCACGATCTTATCGACGATGGCGAGGCCGAGGCCGGAGCCTTTGGCTGCCGTACGCGCCTCACTGCCGACGACGAACGGCTGAAAAAGCCGCTGCGCAATTTCGGGATCGATCCCCTGACCGTTATCGGCTAGTATCATGCGGGCCCGGCCGCTTTCGGTCTTCTCCAGACGGTAATACAAGGTCGTGCCTCTGTCACTGTACTTAAAGAAATTGCTGATCAGGTTGTCGAACACGCGCAGAAACTTCTCCGGATCGAGGTAATAATAAAAAGGTTCTTCAGGAATTTCGGCTTCGAGGCTGCAGCCGGCGATTTCAAATTCCGGATAGCGGTCGGCAAAGTATTCCCGCGAATACTCGCAGAGATCGATTTTCCTTTTGTCCATTTTATAGTCAGGGTGCTGGATCTTGCTGTAATCATGAAAGCCGTTGATCAGATCATTCAGGGCGCACGCCTTCTGATAGATGACGCGCAGATATTTTTCCTGTTCGTCTGTCTTGACGAGACCGTCGTTGATTGCCTTTGTATAGCCCTGAATGACGGTGATCGGCGTCTTTAAATCATGGGAGATGTCCGCCAGCATTTTCAGCTTCTCATCTTCCAGCAATTTACGTTTCTTTTCACTTTCCGCCAGTTCACCCGAGAGCAGGTTGAAGCTGTCGCAGATCCTTGTAAATTCCCGTGGTCCGGAATACTCGATTTTGCTCGTGAGGTCGCCCTTGGCGAGATTTACAAAGGCAGAATCAAGAAGCTTAAGCGGCTGGTATACTTTTCTCCGCATCATGAAAACAAAGAGGAGCACGAGAATGATGTAGATGGCGATAAAAGCGGCGGCGCCAAGCTGTATGCCGTGCTTGACGAGTTTTTCAGCCCGCGGGGAGTAATAGGGCATATAGAGAAGCATCGTGTGGCTCTTCCCGTCGTCGGACTGGAAGGTGTGTCTGCTTAAGAGATCGTCTTTGTTATACGTCTGGGTCAGCAGAGCGTATTCCTTCTGCGATAAGGTCTTCTCACCGATTCCGGCTGTGTCGGAAAGAATTCGGTAATTCTGATCAAGCAGAATATACTTGCTCTGCATCTTTTCATATGTGCTGCCGCTGAAAATCGTAAAGCTGACGAGGGTACGCTGCTCGCCGTTTTCATCCGTGAAGGCTGAGGTATCCGTATATTGGGAATCGCTGAGGTCGGGTATGCATTGCAGCTCTTCCGGGGAGAAGGTTTCGCTGATCTTCTTGCTGCTTGCGTATTCCAGCGAGCCGTCCGCTGCCAATATCGTGAAACTGCTGTCGTTTCCCAGCATGTCGTTTGCGCTGATGTCAGAATAGTTCCCGCTTTTCAGGTACTTTTCGTATTTGTCGATGTTGTGTGCGTCAGGAATACTGATCTTGCGGCTGATCATCGTCATGGTTGCCGAATAGATGCCGATCGCGCAGAGCAGGAGCAGCAGCGAAAAAAGAATGTAGTTGCGGGTCAGCAGCAGTGTGAGCCCGCCCTTTTGATTTTTTCGGAATTTACAGCTTTTCAAACTTATACCCCACGCCGCGTACTGTCTTGATATAACGCGGATCCTTTGAGTCTTTTTCGATCTTGTCCCGCAGATTGGAGATATGGACCATCATTGTGCTGTCGTCGTTTTCAAAATATTCGCCGTTGATTTTTTCGTAAAGCTGTGCTTTGGTAAAAACCTGTCCCGGAGAGTGCATGAAGATGCTGAGCAGTCGGAATTCTGTGGCTGTCAATGAAATCGGCGTGCCGTCGCGTGTGAGGGTCATCTGGTCGGTATTAAGCGTCAGGCCGCCGGATGAGATTACTTTGGCGTCATTCTCCCGGCCGGAGCCGAGCTTGTAATAACGACGCAGACCGGACTGCACGCGGGCGATGATTTCCAGAGGGTTGAATGGCTTCACCATATAATCGTCCGCCCCCAGATTGAGACCGGTGATTTTGTCCAGGTCCTCGTTCTTTGCGGACAGGATCAGGATCGGAAGATTGCTCGTTTCCCGGATTTTCTTCGTCAGCTCGTAGCCGTTCATCCGTGGCATCATGATATCCAGCACGAGCATGTCGAGTTTTTCGGTCAGAAAGATCCGATAGGCGTCTTCCCCGTTATTTGCCGCGTAGATTGTGTATCCCGCGTTCTCCAGATAGATGCGCAGGAGTTCGACGATATCCTCGTCATCCTCTGCGATCAGTATATGATAGGGCATACGGATTCCTCCTTTTCTCTGTCAATTATATCATGAGCGACAGGGAATAGAAATTCTTTCTATCCGGTGATCGCCGCGAGCGGACTTAAGCGCATGGCACGAAGCGCAGGAAAATATCCGGCGGCCATGCCGATCAGCGTGGCGAAAACCATTGCGGCGCCGGCAAGCCACAGAGGAATGACAGAAAGGTTCCCGCTGACGCCGATGCCGGAGGCGAAGCCGGCTGCAAAGTGGTTGATGACAAAAGATACGAGGAGGCTTAAGCCATTGCCGACGAGTCCTCCGAAGAAGCCGATAAATGCCGCTTCCAGCAGGAACATCTGCCGGATGTTTTTTAATGAGCAGCCGAGCACCTTGATAACGCCGATTTCTTTTGTCCGTTCATAGATCGACATCATCATTGTGTTGGCGATGCCGATCGCCGCAACAAAGAGGGATACAGCACCGATCGCACCCAGCACGCCTTGAATGATCGCGAACTGTTTCTTGGAGCTGCTGATCAGCTCCATATTGCTGTTTGCCTGGTAGCCGAGCGCTTTGACGGCGTTCATCACAGATTCAACGTTTTTGGCGTCGTCGACTTTAAGTGCCGCACTGGAATAGACGAGATACGGATACGGTTGGCCGCTTGCTGTTACAGGCTGTCCCGGAATGACGCCGCCTTTTGCCCCTGCCTTCAGCGCTTTCAGCAGAGCGTCGAGGTCGACGTAAACGTTGGACGAGTAGCTGTTCCACTCATCTGTCGAGCCTCGCAGCGTGCCGCTTGCTTTGACATAGTATTTCTTCGTGTTGTCGGCGGAAGAGGCGAGCGCGGATGCGGCACTGGAGCCTGAGGACGTTCCGGAGCTTCCTGATTGCTGGCCGGCGCTGCTTTCCGTGATGGACAGGAAAAATTTGTCCTTGGTAAAGCTGATATCCGGAAGGCTGGACGGATTGCCGTAATAATAGTCACTGTAGGAATCGCTTCCTTTTTCGTGAAAGCTCATGATTACCATGTTGCCGGGCAGAAAATTAAGCTGGCCGTTTGCCTTGTCCGGAAGAGAGCCGCTGACGAGCGGAAGATTCTGTGCCTTCAGCGCTTCGGCTTTCATGCCGGTAAGCTGGACGTACGCTTCATATTTGCCTTTCTGCAGCTTGGCGGAAACGCTTAGAACAGGGGAGGCCGACTGTACATGTTCAAGCTTCCCCAGCTTTTTAATGGCGTCGTCGGTAATGAGTTTCTGCTTTTTGTTCGCCGTTTTGCTGCCGGAAAACTGATCCGACGCCGATACGGAGATGCTTGTCAGGCCGCCGGATTCCGCCGCTGCTTCATAGACGGACTGGCGGAGACCGATCCCGAGTGAGACCATGACGACGATCGAAGCAGTACCGATGACAACGCCGAGTACGGTAAGAAATGTTCTCAGTCTGCGGCGTACCAGGTTATTTCTGCTCATCCTCAAAAGATCCGTCCATTTCATCTGACCACTCATCCTTTTCCTTTTTTGCTTTTTTGTACGCGATTACCGCGCCGGTTCCGCCTGCTCCGGCAAGTATTAGAATAATAATGGGAAGCAGCGGTGATTTCTTGGGCGTGCTCTCACTGAGTGCGGCGGTGGTATTCGTTTCAGCAGCCGCAGCGGTGACCGTAATCTCGAATTCCTTTTCAACGGTGGTTTCTTTGCCGTCGCTGTCTTCGTACGTAAGGATCAGCTTGGCTTTTTCCGCGCCGGACGTTTCCTTGGCGCCGGCAGCCATGATGTCGATAGCGGCGGTCGCGCCGGAGTCGACGTTGCCGAGAAAAGCTTCTTTCGCGGTGATGCTGTTTCCTTCGACCCGTGCTTTTACGTTATAGAGCTTGATTTTGCCGAGATTATACAGGTTCGTTGTGACGTCTGCGTCTTCCCCGACAGCGACCGCGTCCGGGTTTACCTCGATCTTGCTGAACTCGAAGCGCGCGTCCTGGCGGATCGGGATTGCCACACTGGACGTGGCATCGTACTGTGTGTTATTCTTGTCCTCGTATTTCATGGAAAGTTCAATGTTATACGGTTTCTGGATCAGGTCCTGCTTGGCATTCAAATCGATCGCGACGTCGCTTTCCGCGTTGGCGGCAATGCTGCTTACATAGACTGTGTTGGCGCCGGAAACCGGCAGAAATGCCGGCGCGGTATTGTCATCCTTCCCTTCCGTGGAAGCACTGAAGGATAGAATCATGTTCTTGACAGCCGTCGAGGCGGAGGTGTTTTTAAGCTTTACGGTCAGACGGAAATTGCTGCCTGCCTTGACAGCGCCGGGATCCGTCGTAAAGCCCGTGACGATGACACGGGGAACGGAACCGCCCGAGCTGCCGGAACCGCCGGAAGAAGAGGCTTCCATATTCGTAACAGAGCCTGCGGTATCGGCCGCGGTTTCCTGCGGCTGTACCGCGCTCTGCTGGGAATCATCCGTTTTCTTCTGGCTGTCGTCGCTCTTCGGCGCTTCGGCCTTGCCGATCGTCCGGATATATACGTACTGCTTCATTTCGTAACTCTGCGTGCCGCGTTCGTACGTGACGGTAAATTCTGTTTTGTAATAACGGTCCGTAACGCCGTCTCTTGTTTTCCACTGGTATGTCAGAGGGGTTTCCTGTCCGGCGCCCAGATTATCGATATGTATCGTCTCGTCCCGGTTTTCGATCTCGAACGGCCATTGATCGGTGCTTTCCGCGATCGTGGGAGTGATGGTGATATTCTTGATCGGTGTACTGCCCCTGTTAATGATCCGCAGGGGAAGAGACGCGGCTTCGCCGTGGGTAAAAGCGGGTGTGGTCTGATCCTTCGGCAGTGTAAGCAGTACTGTATGATCGGTGTCTGTGCTGCCGTCCTCCGCAAAAACGGTTCCCGTGCCGAGCAGCAGAAAGCCGGCCAGAGAGAGGGCGAGAATTCGTTTCATGATCTTTTGCATAGGATTTCCTCTTTTCATTTTTTTATATCGATCGATACGATGCGTCCGTCCAGGATCCGAATGATCCGGTCGGCATAGGAGGCCAGCTGCTCATCATGCGTTACCATAATCAGCGTGCGGTTCTCCTCACGGACGACGCTTTTCATCAGTTCCATGATTTCACGGGAGGTTTTGGAGTCCAGGTTGCCGGTTGGCTCGTCAGCAAAAATGATTTTCGGCTCCATGACGAGTGCACGGGCAACGCCGACTCGCTGCTGCTGGCCGCCGGAGAGCTGGGAAGGCATGTGTGTCATATGGTCGGTCAGCTTGACGCGTTTCAGCATATCCCGTGCCTTACGCTCCCGGATGCCGCGGGATATTCCGCGAAAACTCAGCGGCAGCGCGATATTTTCCATCGCGTTCATCGTTTCGATCAGCTGATAGGACTGAAAGATGAAGCCGACGTTCTGCCGGCGGAAGCTTACGAGGGAGTCCTCGCTCTGCTTTTCGATGTGTCGGCCGCAGATGATGATTTCACCTCTGGTTGGCGGCTCTAAGCCGGCCAGCATATTCAAAAGTGTGGATTTGCCTGAGCCGGAGGTGCCGACGATCGCGCAGAATTCGCCTTTTTCAATATCAAAGCTGATCCCGTCGAGAGCCTTCACGACTTGGTCGCCGACACGGTAATATTTGTACAGCTGTCTGACTGAGACTGCATTCATAAGCTTCACCATCCTTTTTGTACTTTTTATCATAAGCTGCGTCCTTAATGGAAGCCTTCAGCAAACCTAAAGATTTCTTTAATTATAGAAACCCTGGCGTAAGTTTTATGCATTTCGCGCATTAAAAAACAGCCGGGAAAATCATGACCTGCTTTCCGCCTGCGCCTCTGTTTGATTCCCGCCATGACAGGGAAAATAAAATGAGCGGAAATCCTTTATAAAAGTCAGCAGTGCCATCAGTTAAAGTAAAAAAAAGGACATCAAGGGTTGTTTTTCTATATATATATGATTTTCCAATTGTAAAGCCATAGTACGCGTGCTAAGATGATTACGCTGACATCCAAAATCATCATTCTATTTGCCCGATTTGGTTGAGAAAATGACGATGAATACGATCAACAATGAAAGAACAAAGAAAAAGTCCAAGGTTCGGATTTGTTCTGCTCAGATAACGCTGCTGCAGCTGAAGAAAAACTATCAACGGAGCCATTCCCGCTCCGGCGATATCCGCGCGCATCTCACGGGCTTTTATAACTTCGTCAGAAGCAATCCGGAAATCGATCTGCTGCAGAACAAAAGCAAGCTGCTTTCTGTCTTTGAAGATATTCTCAGAGTAGATGATCAAGCATATCCTACAAGTTTAAAAGGGCAAATTCATAATGTCACCGTCTGTTACCAAAACGCGCTGAGCGGCGTCCCCCCCGAGTGATCTGGCAGCAGCGCTAGGCGTACCGGGAGGCTTTTTACGAAAAGCGGTTCCGGAACAAAGCATAGCGTCTTCGTACCGCATATCACGGCAAATATGAATCAATCAGGGAAAATGTGAATCGAAAGGAATGAGGAGGCATGATGGAATATACCAATAAACAGCACTTTGTGCAGAAAATCCTTTCAATGCTGATCTCACTGACGTTAATGGTATCACTGCTGCCGTCGCTGCAGATGACAGCGTACGCTGCAGGGGATATTACGCTTTCTGTACAAAGTGATACGTTGTCGGTGATTCAAGACGGGACAAGTTTCGGGAAAGGATACGGCCAGGAACTGACCAGCGGAGAAGCGGGCAGTACCTCTGCGTCCCCAGGCATCAAAATTTATTATACTGATTATAACAGCGGATTGCCGGCTGGTCAGGTAGAAACAATGTCCCTGACCGGTTTCACTGGCGGAAGCGGGATCGGAATGTTTCATGCACAAGAAAACAATTCGACTACGAACTATTGGTATGATGATTACGCAACCGGAAACATGGTGATCGCGAAAACAGACGGCAGCAGTTTCCAGTTCAAGAATCTGGACGTCATGTTCGGTGATAACGTAGTATTGGTCATCAAGGGGTATCTGCAAAACAATCTTGCCGGCACGGTGGAATATACCATGAATTCGGTATCCGGTTCGGCAGTGGCGAAAACGCTGAACACCTCTGATCTACCCGCGTCAATCTTTGGAAATGTCGACAAGGTGACGATCACCGGAAGAAATTACAATGGAAATTCAGATTATGACGGACGTCTGGATACAGTTGTCGTATTTTTTGCAAAATCCGTCACCGTTGGCGGTCCAATTATTCCGGATACCACCGCCCCGGTTCTCTCTGCAGTCAACGTGTCCAATATAGGCATGAATACGGCAGCGCTTCATTTTACCTCGGATGAAGCAGGTACTTTCTATTACCTGGTCTGCCCGGCGTCGTCGGCCGCTCCCTCAGCGGCTGATATAATAGCGCAGGGAACGGCAGCCGCAAAGGGAAGCGGCGCAGCAGCCGCTTCCGCAAATACTGTTAATATCAGCGGGCTGGCCGAGGGAACAGCGTACAAAGGTTATGTTGTGGAAAAGGATGCTTCATCCAATGTGTCCGCCGTCAGCAGCGCCAGTTTCACAACGGCGGCAAGGACAGTCATCTCTTCTGCGGCCATCGCTGTGACGGCTCCGGCGAAAGGCGCCATACCATCCACAGCTGCTTCCCCGGAAAGTGCCGCGAACTACACAGTGTCCGCGGCGGCGTGGAACGGCAATCCCGCGAAGTTTCTCGGCGGCACCGCTTACAGCATCGGGTTTACGCTCACGCCGAACGATGGATACAAATTTACAGAGGATACAACCGTCGCTGTGACCGGAGCAGCGGTAACCAAGGTGCTGAACAGCAATGGCGCGATTTCCGTCACCGCTGGTTTTCCCGCACTGGAAGCTGCCGAGCTTGTCGGCATTGCGGTCAAAACGCAGCCGGCAAAGACGGCCTACACCTATGGCGAGAATTTTGTGCCCGACGGTCTGACGATTACAAAAACCTTCGACGACGGCACGACTGCCGATTTGACCTATGACGACAGTACCAAAAGCAATTTTGCTTTTATACCGGCCAGGCTCACGGCCGGCACCTCCGCAGTTACTCTCACCTGCGGCGGAAAAACCGCCAATATCCCGATTACCGTTGCAAAACAGGCTGTTGCTGCACCCGTTATTCCCAACAGCACTTACACGGGCGAAACACAGACGGCAGCTGTCGCAGACAACAGCTTCTACACCGTAACTGCCAACGAGGGCGGCATGGACGCGGGCAGTTATACGGTGACTCTTACGCTGAAGGATCCTGAAAACTATAAGTGGAGTGACAGCGAGTCGGCGGACAAAAATATGACTTTTACAATCGTAAAGGCTGCTGCATCCTTAGCCATGAAAACGGCCGCAGCCTCGGTCCCTGCTCAGGGAAAGGCCGGCGTGGCCGTGACGCTCTCGCTGCCGACCGGAGCAAAATGCGGAACACCGGCATGTTCCGACACCATCGTTTGTTCTAATGCCATTGTCAACGGCACCACACTCACCTTTAACGTCCCGGCCAGCTTGGCGGGGCAGACCGGCAAGATCACTGTTCCGGTCACCGGCGCGAAAAACTATAACGATTACAGCATTACAGTGACGGTTACTTCCGTTGCCAAAACCGAGGTAACAATCAAGGACCTGACTGCCGTGAACAGCATCTATTCCGGCAGCGCATCCGCAGGCTGCAGCGGGACCCCGTCATATACTCCCGGCGGATTTACGGGGACGCTGAATTATGAGTATTATCTCGCGGACGGCGTGACCAAAACCACTGCGATCAACAGCGGCGCGGCGTCCGAAGGAGCTGCCCCGGTAAACGCGGGCAACTACAAGGTCATCGCCTCGATTCCGGCAGACGATGAGAACTATACCGGTTCCGTGACACTCGGCTTTACCATCGACAAAGCGTCCTCTGCGATCACGATTCCGGCAAATCAGAGCAAAGTTTTTAATGGCTCCGCTGTCACGTCAGGCGCCGTCAGTGCTGACATTCTTTATAGCAACACAGGCGACGGAGCTGTCACTGTGAAATGGTATGAGGATAATAGCGCAGCAAAGGGCGGCGAGATTTCCGCGCCCATTAACGCCGGAACCTACTGGATCGGCGTTTCCGCTGCAGCAGGCGTCAATTACGCTGCGGCCGGAGAGGTCGCTCAGAAAATCACCATTACGGCGGCGACAGCGACCATAACGGTGGTGGGTATTCCCGCGCAGGGTTATACCGGCGCGCAGATTACCCCAGCCATCATCGTAAAAAACGGCAGTATCACGCTGAATGAAAATACGGATTACACCGTGGCCTACGGCATGAACAAAAATGCGGGCACAAACGCCGGCAGCGCGACTATAAAAGCAGTGAACGGCGGCAACTATGCCTTTGCGGACGCGTCAAAGACCTTCACCATAAGCCCCGCGGCTCTGACCGTGATCGCCGCCGGCAAGAGCAAAACATACGGCGAGACCGACCCGACGCTGTCCTATGAGGTCAGAGGCTGGCAGGGCACCGACAGCGCCAGCCTGCTTACCGGTGCGCTAAGCCGCATTGCAGGCGAAACGGTTGGCAGCTATGCCATTTCCGCCGGCACTCTTTCTGCCGGCAGCAACTACACGATTCAATACACCGGCGCCAGTCTCACCATCGGCAAGGCGGACGTTGCCCTGAATGTTTCCGTCAGCCCGTCAGCCGCTAAACCCGGCAAAACCGTAACTGTCACCGTGCGTGCGGTGAACAGCGCGGCCGACACGCTTGTCAGCGGCGCCAGTCAGCCGGCTGGTGTGATCCTGCAGGCGCCCGACGGCAGCAGCATTGCTCTGACAAAGTCGATGCTGGGCGCAGCCGGCATCTACACCGGATACTACACCATTCCCGGAAACGCGGCGGCGGGCAGCGCCCTGATCTTTACCGCGGCTGCAGCGGACAGCACCGGAAACTATACGAACCCATTAAATCAGAGCGCCGTGCTGACGGTGACTGCCATGAGTGCCGTCAACCTGATCCTGACGGCCGACAAGACCGCGGGCGTCACATATGGCGACAGCATCACTTACACAGCCCAGGTCGAAAAGGCCAATCCATCAGCCGACCAGCTGAACACACTGGACGGCACCGTGACCTTTTGGCTGGGCGACCCCGCCACCGGCAAACAGCTGGCGGTGAGAACCATCGGCACTGATGCGCTGACCGTTACCCTGGGTCCCGACCGACTGACCAAAGGCACCCATACCATTACCGTTGTCTACAGCGGCAACGCGGAATTCGGCACGGCCCGGCAGAGCCTTGCCGCCAGTGTGGCGGCAAGAACGCTCAGCTGGGATGCGGGCGGCCTCTCCTCAATAAAAATTTTTGACGGCACGCTTGACGCGCCAATCACCGGCGAATTGAAGGTCTCCGGTCTTGTGGGCAGCGATGACCCCGGCTTCACCTACGACAAGGCAGCCACCTCCGCCTCCTATGACGATTCAAATCCCGGCACAGGCAAACCGGCGACCGTCACCGTGACGGATGCCGCTCTCACGAACCCCAACTACACCCTGCCGACCGAAAAGCCCACCTTCAAGGGCACTGTCACGGCCGTGCCTGAGATCGCCGCGCCCACCGAGGCGGAGCCACACGGCTACCAGCTGAAACTGGAGATGGAAACCGGCCTTGGAAGCGTTCCCGATGCGATCACCGCGGCGGATGCCAGCCTCAGCACCCCCGAAGCCGTCAAAGCCCGGCTGCAGCTCCGGATCGAGGATGTCCTTGGCACCGGCAGCACGGCAGTAAAAGACTTCGACCTCACGCTCTGGATTAGTAATGACAGCGGCGTTACCTGGGAAAAAGCGACGGCCGACAACTTCCCCGCCGGCGGCATCACGGTCGTAATTCCCTGGAACAAGCTGGGTCTCACTTATGAGCAGGCACAGCATTACAACTTCGCGGCGACTCACATGTTTGCCGCGGCAGTCAACGGTCATACCCCCGGTACCACCGAGAACCCAGCATGGACAGTTACCCCCGACGGCCTGCAGCTCAAACTGGACGGCCTTTCACCGGTGGCGGTAGGCTATAAGACTCTGCCATTCATCACGTTTAATACGAACGGCGGCAGCAGCGCAGCAGCCAGCACGTACACGGCTCTGAGCGGAAAGCTGGCCAGCCTGCCTGTGCCCACCCGCAGCGGATATTCTTTCGGCGGCTGGTACACCCAGACCGACGGAGGAGACAAGATCAATACCAACACGGTGTTCACAGCCAATAGAACGATCTACGCACACTGGAATGCCAACGGAAGCACAGCGGTCTCAAGCACTGGCAGTACGACAGCGGGCACTGGCCTTACCTCTCCCCAGACGGGCGACAGCCCGCTTATCACCTTCTGGGGCGGCATGCTATTAGCCGGACTTTTCGGTCTGGCAGCGATAATTCTCCTGCGTCGCCGCAGAGAGCACAAGAATGCCTGCTAAGCAGGGCCCGACAGTAGCGACAGCACAGGTACGAGGCAAAACGCTGGTACAGAACCAAATTAAGTGTTGTGCTGCATGATCAAAAACGAAACTCGGGCTGGAGACATCTTTATGCAGGCATCTGAGAATTGTGGATTATCATTAATCCGGAAAGGAGCACAGAATGTCAGAATATATAGATACACCAAAAATGAGCGAGATTCTGCTGGAAGAATTCATGATACCTATAAATCTTTCCGCTTATAAGCTGGCGAAGGAAATTCATGTGCCGACTTCAAGGATTCAGGATATACTGCATGACCGCAGAAAAGTAACCCCTGATACGTCTGTGAGACCGGCCAGGTTTTTTGGAGTAAGTGACAGGTATTTCCTTGACATGCTGAATGATATCGATATCCGGAACTTAAGAATAGAAGCAGGAGATGAAATAGAAAGTATCAAGAGATACCAAAGTGCATAAGCAGAGTATAAATTATTACAAGAGAGACTTGATTTTTCAAATCTCTCTTGTTTTGCGTCCTGGCACCGAAATTCGTAAGGCAGCTTGTATAGCTCTTTTCTATGAAACAAATAAAGCACCAAATCGTCGGTTATTCGGCTGCCCGTATCGCCTGATACCGCAGCACTTTTTTGAACAGAAGTTTCCACTGCGTTTTTTTGTCTGTCGTTTAATCGAAAAGATGCAGTCATGGTATAATAAAAATAATCATTTACGGAAGCGGCTGCTGCTATGAAAAATATAAAAAACAAAAAATTGAAAACGACCTTCCTTGCGATCCTGTCGACTCTTGCAATCCTGGCAGCTGTTTTTCTGATCTGGACTGCCTTTTACTATCATGCCGACAGTACTGCGCAGGAAGTGTTGCAAAATGACGGCTCGATCGAGACAAACGGTGATCTTGTCGTTCTTCCTGCTGAGAATTCCGCGTCGGCTCTTATTTTTTATCCGGGAGCCAAGGTGGAAGCTGTTTCTTATCTGCCTCTGCTGGAAAAGATCCGAAGCAGCGCCGGTATTACTTGTATTCTCGTGAAGATGCCCCTGAACCTGGCTTTTCTGAACGAGAATGCTGCGGATTCGGTGATCGGTCAATATCCGGACATTAAGACCTGGTATATTGGCGGTCATTCGCTTGGAGGGGCGATGGCGAGCTCCTATGCGTCAAAAAACCAGGACCGGGTAAGCGGACTGATTTTGCTGGGCGCGTATGTGTATGGAGATTATCCGCCGGATAAGGCATTGACAGTTTATGGAACATTCAATTCTGATCTGGAGAAAAAGATCGATTATACGGATAATATCGTCAGGATCGAGGGCGGCAACCATGCTCAGTTTGGTAATTACGGCCCCCAAAAAGGGGACCATACAGCATCGATCACGTCGGATGAACAGCAGAATATCACGGCGGAAGCCATAGCAGACTTTCTGAACAGGTGATATAATAAATGCGTAACAGGACAAAGATTCGGAAGGAGCGGCTATGGGTTGTTTTTACTGTGATGAACATCACGAGGGAAGAGAAGCCATTATGTTTAAAGTCTGCGAGATGAAAGCAGGCACACTTTATCTGTTTAAGGATCAGTCACATAAGGGACGGTGCGCGCTGGCACTTAAGAGTCACAAGAAGGAGCTGTGTGAGTGCGGGGATCAGGAGCGGAATGATTTCTGCGAAGATCTGGCGAAAGCATCGGGAGCGATCAAGAAGCTCTGGGGCTGCACAAAGATCAATCTCGGCTCATTCGGAGATACGAATCCCCACCTGCATTTTCACATTGTGCCGAAGTACGAAGGTGGATTTGAATTCGGCGGAAGCTTTGCAATTACAAACCCGGATCCTGTTTTTCTGAAAGATGAGGAATACCAGGAGATGATCGAAGCTCTTCGCAAAGAAATCGGATATTAAATTCTACTTTTGCGGCTGCGATTGTACGAAAGCTGATCAAGGAATGTTGAATCCAGAACCGGAATTTGCTGTAACGAGAAAATTCCGGCTCTGGATTTTTTTGTGAAAAGAATAAAATGAATAAAACATATAAATATAATAAATCAGAAAAATTGTACATTCATCGTGGCTCAAACGTGATAAAATAAAAACAGAATAAGCGCATCTTGTGTTTATCAAACAAAAAAACAAAGGGGGAGAGAAATTTTATGAGAAAACGTTTGTTAAGTTTTCTGCTGACGTTATGCATGGTGCTGACACTGATGCCGGCAGCGGCAATGGCTAAAGATTCACCGGGAACAGTGGATGCCATGTCCGAAACGTCTGTCAGGGTTGCGGAGGCGACGCTTTCCGCGCTTCAGGCGGGAATCGACAGCGCGGTGAGCCAGAACATCGGTACGGTCGACGTGACGGTTTCTGTTACAATGAACGGTGAGACCGGTACACTCGATCTGAAGGGCAGAACCATTGTGATCCAACGAAGCGCCATCGGCAAATTAAATGATATCTTTCTGAAATCATCGACACTTACCGTGACGGACAGTGTCGGAGGCGGTACGATCGAAGCACCGTATTACGATACGCAGACACTGAGCGACAACACTCAATATTATTCGGGAAGCAATATATTTGCAGTGAATTCAGGGTCCAGCCTGACGATCGAGGCCGGCACGTACAAATCCGCCTGTGCCCAGTTTATCAGCTGCGGAGGCTCGGATGCAACGATAAACGGCGGCAGCTTTATCTGCACGGGTGACTTGAATGTTTTGGATTATAAACGAGCGTTCACCGTATACAACTATGCCAGCGGAAGCAGTACAACGACGAAGACCAGCTCCTTTACGATGACGGCCGGTTCCGTCAGTCAGGTGAACTCCTCTGACACACAGGGAATATACGGTATTGTAGCTTATGACGGAGCAACGGTTACACTTGGCAAAAGCAGTGACGTTACAGGACCAAGTATTTCCGTCGGCCGCAATCCGCTGTTGACGGAGCTTTCACAGTATTATGAAGACGGTAATGCGTTTGATCCTGTAAACGGCAGCTTCACCGTGTACGGCGGTACATACGCGAGTACTTCAGCAAACCTGACGGTCGGCACAACTGAGCATAACGGCCGTCCGTCATCGGCGCTTGCCGCAATGAACGGGGGCAATTATTCGATCAGCGGCGGTACGTTTGAAAGTGCCGGCAGTTATGCCATACTTGCCAGCCTTCAGCCGAATACCGACAGATCTTCCGGAACGATTGCCGTTCCGGCGGATGCGCGCGCGGAGATAACTGTTTCCGGCGGCAGCTTCAAAGGTACGTCCGGGATTTACAGCAATACGAAAAGTGACGCGCAGTCTGAAGACAATTCGCTGTCGCTTTCCGGCGGAAAGTTCTCCGTGAAGCCGGATGATTCGAATATTGCGGACGGATATGCTGTGATTAAAAACAGCGGAAGCGACAGCAGCACATACCCGTATAACATAGTGGAAGCGGCGCAGCCGATAACTGTAAGTGCTCTTCAGACGCTCATCGACGGAACATCAGGAAACAGTCTGGCTGTCAATTCCTTCGTTGAAGCGGAAGGTTCGGATACGCTTGACTTAAAGGGAAAGACCATTACCTTCGGGAAAAACTCAGAAGAAAAAAGCTGTGCCATCATCGTACCGGAAGGAAAGAGTCTCGATGTAAAAGGAAACGGCACGATCCTTTCAAATGAAGACGGTGAGACGGTAGAGGGACAGCCGAATAATTATATCAGCGGTCAGCTGTTCGACGTGGAAGTCGGAGCAAAGCTTACGATCGAAAACGGCACGTATCAAACTGCTTTCGGCGGATTCATCAATGCGTTCGGCGCTGATATCGTTATCGACGACTGTACCTATATCAGTACTGCTGATTTCAGCAAACATGATTGTTCCTCGTTCATCGATCTGAATGCAGGCGGAGGCTACAGCGGCTATGCGCGCCGCGGGAGCACGCTGACCATGACGGCCGGTTCTCTGAGCGAGCAGACGCCTTCCGCGTCATATGGCATGTTTGGCATTATTGCTTATGACGGCTCGACGGTCACACTCGGCAGTGAAAGCGGCCACACCGGTCCGGCCATTACGGTCGGCCGTACTCCGGTCATTACGCTGCTTTCCCTGTATCATAAGACTGCCGATACGGTAAACGGTACATTCACAGTATACGGCGGCACATACAAGAGTACATTGGCAGGACAGACTGGATCGTATCCGTTCAGTGCAATGAGTTTTTTAAACGGCGGAGATTATCTGATCAGCGGCGGTACATTTGAGAGTGCCAGTCAGCCAGCAGTTACGGCAGCACTTGAACCGGCCGGCAGCACGGCGATCCCGGCGGACGCGCGCGCGGCAGTTACAATTACCGGCGGCAGCTTCAAGGGAGCCAGCGGGTCAGATATCATTAAAAGTGTAAAGCACAGCACGCAGACCGCAGACAATGCAGTTTCTGTTTCCGGCGGCAAATTCTCTGCTAAGCCGGACAGCAGCTATATCGCAGAAGGGTATGAAGCAGTCAGCAACGGTGACAGCGACAGCAGCATTTATCCGTATCTTGTACAGGCGCCCAAGACACCGGTCACGATCAGCGGTCTTTCGATTTCGGACAAGACGTATGACGGAACTGCCGCCGCGCTTTCCGGAACAGCGCTCGTTAAAACGACTGCGGGGAATACGGATGTTACATCCTCATGCGGAACACTTGTTTGCCGGTACACAAGTACCGACGGCGGAACGTATGACAGTATGTCAGCGCCGAAGAATGCAGGATCCTATAAGCTGACCGTATCTGTGCCGTCTGACAATGATACGTACGCAGGGTCTGCAGAAATTACATTTACGATCAGCAAGGCAGCACCGGTCTGCACAGCACCGAAAAACCTGACCGCAGTGTATGGAAATACACTTGCAGATATCGATATCAGCAGCGGTGCCGGCGACGGCACCTGGAGCTGGGTAAAGGCCGTTACGACCCCGGTCGGAAATGCCGGAGCCAATATGTTTTCAATGGTATTCACACCAAAGGATACAGCAAATTATTCGGCAATCACAGACGCTGGAGTCACGGTTCAGGTAGCCAAGGCACAAAACGCAGGTTACGGAACGGCACAGAGCAAAGAATATCTTGTCGATCGTGCCAGTGCAGGACAGAGTAAGTATAAACTGCCGTGTACAGAACTGGAAGGTGTAAGCTGGCGCGTCGATTCGTACAGCCACAATCATATTCTGACAGAAGCAGAACCGTCTGTCAGCGGCGGTGAAATAACGTTCACTACTACAGATACGGCTGCTCTGAATGAAACGGATACGATCGTCATTACGGTCACCAGTACGAATTATCAGGATATTACGCTTACGGTGACAGTAACGGCAGCTGATATGCCGGCAGTTCAGATTTCGGAATCACCTGCCGATGCGTTTTATAATACAGGTGACAGCGCCTCACCGCTGACGGTTCAAGCAGTCCACGAGGACAGCGGTACGCTTGCTTATCAATGGTACAGCAGCGCGGACGGCAGTACGGATAACGGGATCCTGATTTCTGGCGCGGCTGCCGAAAGCTATACGCCGCCGACTTCAAAAGCAGGAACGTATTACTATTACTGCGTTGTGACAAATACGCTCGGAACGCTGAGTGCCAAGGCAGCGAGCGACGCAGCGGCAGTCAAGGTCACGGACTTTTTATTCCAGGATACACAATCAGGAGCATGGTATATGAAGGCCGTTCAGTACGTCAACGCAAACGGTCTGATGACAGGAAAGAACAAGACGACATTCGCACCGTCAGAGAATCTTGCGCGCGGACAGTTCGCAACGATTCTTTATCGTATCGAAGGCACGCCGGATGTGGCATATACTCCGCAGTTCCCGGATGTGCCTGATAACGGAGCGTTTTATGTGAAACCGGCATTATGGGCATATAAAGCCGGTGTCATAAGCGGATATGCGAACGGAAACTTTGGCCCTGCAGATAATATCAACCGTGAACAGATGGCGACGATGATGTACCGCTTTGCGAAATACAAAGGCTATATGCCGGAGGCAAGCGGAGATTTAAGTGCTTATCCGGATGCGTCAAATGTCAGCCGTTTTGCGGCAGAAGCAATGAAGTGGGCGGTCGGCAACGGAATCATTTCCGGCGACAACGGTAAGCTCAATCCGCAGGGTACGGCAAACCGCGCAGTCTGTGCAATGATCATCATGCGGTTTATGCAGAAATACGGTGAATGATTGCATTGACAGAGGTTTATCCTGCAATCCGCAGTGCCAGATGCTGGCATGGCTTAAATACAATCAAGACAACCGGAAACGCACAGACAAGATATAAAGGAATGGAGGACACGCCATTTTTAAAGGATGCAGCGGCAGGAGCACCGCCGAGGACGCTCATGGTAAACATCGTCATGCAGATCGTCATGATAACACTCAGAACGATCGTCACTGCCAGACACATAATCAGATAATGGCCAAAGGTATCCGGCCTGGCTTTTACTGTGTGAGCCAGTTTGAAGCCCCATTGTACAACTGGAATAAATTGTATGACCAGGAAACTTAATGCCAGGCCGAATACCCAGGGCAGCAGAAACTGATTGAAATGAATCCCCCCGGTTCCAAAGAGCTGCCCTAAAAGTGTAAAGATCGCGGAAAACAGGATACACATAAAAATATTCGTCAGTAAAACAGCTTTTTTACTCATGGTCCATCAGCCTTTCTTAAAAGAAATATCGTTATTGGCCGCATAACTAACTTATCATAATATGGCCGCAGGACATTCCAAAAACTTGGCTCATTTTTTGTAATAGAAATGCTCATACAGAATCCAGGCACTATGGACAGCTTAGCGTGGATTTGCTAAAATAAAGATGTTCTTAACATAGGTATCGCATATCTCTTGCACTTTTTTATGGAAAGGGTGAGCAGTTTGCGCATGTGCTTTTCCCGCTTTAAAGAGCTTTTTCTGAATGATCGCGTATATACCGCCGCCGGTTATATACAGCCGGACCGGATCATTGCAGGGGTCAGCAGCAGTGCTCAGACAGCTCCTGCAGAAATCAGGGACATGTGTGTTTTGCTGATGCCGGATTTTTACACAGCTGCTTCCCGGCGTGAAACACTGTGTCATCTGAAGGACAGCGGTGCGGCGGCAATTCTCTGTGTAAACGGATACGGCAGGCAGGACGATATCGCAGCCATTAAGAAGTACTGTGAGCAAATAGCGTTACCGATGCTGATACTGCCTGAAGGGATGGATGTTTTTTCTCTGATGCGTACCAGTCAGGTCTTTCGTGTGGACAGTGACGGGCAGATCATTACGGTGCCAGACATGCTGAATATACTGCATCTTGCTGCAGACAGAGATCGGGTCAAGGGACTGATGCATCAGCTTTGCAAATGGCTGTACTGCCGTGTGGTAATTTCCATTCGTGACGACGTATATGCGGAGCCTCCGCTTGACCATTACAGCGAAGCATATTATGTGCCAGACTACTGGAGCTCGATTTCAGTGCCTTTGCGTTTCAATAATCTCAAGAATTTCTATATTGCCGCAAATAATGAATATTGTCTGCGATGCTCGGTATTCTATGACGGCTATCTGATCGGTACCATTACACTTATCCGCGCTGGTTATAATTTTGATGAACAGGAGCTGCTGGCAGCTGATTACGCAGCTTTGCTATGTTCAGGTCTGAATCATGACAATGGTCGTTCCAGGCGGATTGTGGATCTGCTCGCTGCAGCTTATGCGGAGAAAACATTGTCGGAAGAAGACATGTCACTACTCCCTGATCGCTTTTACGGCATTGTCCTTCGTGAAAAACCATTCATGAATGAAAGCAAAGCGGCTCGTCCGACAAATGACTTCCTGGGTTACCTGATTCACAAACGTTTTAATGATGTATTGTTTTCCTTCATACAAGAAAAAGAGAATGGATATGATCTGCTGGTAGTTACACCAACGACTGACATTATGAACTTTTCCGGAGAAATATTGGAACTCATGAAAAGAACAAACCGTGATTTCCTGATCGGAATCAGTGAACCGGCCTCACCGAATGGACTTGTAAACGCTTTTGCAGAGGCCAGACATGCTGTTAATATCGGTCAGTATCTGAATTCTGGACAAAATGTGCTCTTTTACAGGGAGTTGGGTATCTACCGATTCTTCAATTATCCGGAATACGATACGCTGGTGAATAAAATCATGGACAGTATGCAGGATAAACTCAACGCAATCGATCAGGACAAAGCCGTCATGCTGACGGAAACGTTGTCGTGTCTGGTCAGAAATGATTATAACTATGCAAGAACCGCGGATGAAATGTTCACGCATGCCAACACCATACGGTACAGAATCGGGCAGATTGAGGAGCTCTGGGGGATGGATTTAAGCAAAGAGGAGGATCGTGAATTATTTCGTATTATGTATCGGCTGCTTCCGATTTGGAAAAAGATGCGGCAGACAACGTAAGAATTCAAAACATTACAGTTTTGCCGGCTTCTTCGGAAGCCGGTGTTTTTTTGCATATGTTTCCAAAACACAGATGTTATTTTTGTACGCGCTGTATCTGTATCCGGTTTTACTATATAAGCGAAGCAAAAGCTTTGCCGTGTCGACCGGACAAAGCAGAATCTGTATCTGATGTCAGGAGGAAGCAATTATGGCGAAAAATATTTTGATACTCGGCGGTACCGGTATGCAGGCCGAAAGTATGGTAATGGATCTGCTGGCGATTGATACTGAAAATATCAGCGGTATTACGCTTGCGTCCAGAAATGAAGCAGCTCTTAAAGCAAGAGTAGAGAAGCTTGGCGATCCGCGTGTAAGGTATATGAAACTGGATATGAATGACCATGACGCTCTTGTTTCCGCAATGAAGAAGCATGATCTTGTAATGAACACTGCAGCAAGTCCTACGGTTTTTCTTGGACTTTTTGCAGCGCTTGAAGCAGGTGTGGATTTACTTGGTATGGCAGATATCGCCGGTCCGCCGTTCCCCGGCAAGCCGGTTCCTACGGATGAATGGGGGCATACCCGCCCGGAATTTATCGCAGATTTAAGCGATAAATTTGAAAAGGCCGGATTAACCTGTTCGCTGGGATGGGGTTATATGCCGGGTACGCTGAATATGATCGGCCGTTTGACATGTGACCGTTTCGATACCATTGATTCCATCAACTTTTATATTGGAACATGCTGTATGGGTGATTCCATGTTTTTCTCCGAATGTCCGGGTGAAGTCCCGCTGCTTTATAATCTGGACAGTGCACCTGTTTATAAAGACGGCAGATATACGATGATAAATCCGATGGAAGACCGTGAAAAAATGGTTTTTCCGGATCCGATCGGAGAGATCCTCTGTCAGCATTATCCGTACATGAGTACAATCCCTGATTTTGTAAATGATTATGCGGATAAGGGTGTTAAAAATGTTGATCTGCGGCTTGGTTACTGGCCCGGATACCTTGAAAAAATGGATTTTCTGCGCAGCGTAGGTATGCTGGATATGCAGCCTAAAGAAATCAACGGTGTAAAAATAGCACCTTATACCGTTTTCCTTTCAGGACCGGGTGTTGCAACGCATGAAGGTCTTGATGTTGAAGATTACGGATGTACGACAGTAGTTGTTGAGGGTATGATTAACGGACATAAAACTCGGTATCGCTGTGAAGCAATGGGACGTCCGATACGCGGACTCGGTTCGATGCAGATTCTGACAGGCATACCGGCAGCGATAGGAATTCAGTCATATTGTAAAGGTCTGCTTACAAAGAAAGGACTTTATACTCCGCAGGACAAGAGCATAGATCCGACTTCATTCCTGAAAGAACTTGGACGCAGAGGTTTTCGTATTGCGACTTCAGGAACAGAGGTGCTTTCGGACTGACTGCCTTGGAACCATCTGGGCAAAGGGCTCTGATACACGATGTCTTTCTGACAAGGGAGGTACACAATGAAATGCGGTTATTACACTGCCTCGACAATTGAGGATGTTATTGCCAGACAGAGAGCGCATCCAGGTAAAAGTGCAGTTATTGCCGGAGGCACAGATATTCTTCTTGATATTGAAGAAGGAAAAAAGAATGCAGATCTGCTGATCGATGTTACACAGATTCCGGAGCTTAATCAGATCGAGGAAATGGGCGGACGGATCCGTATCGGAGCGGCAGTTACACATGCTGCTGCAGAAAAAAGCTCTGTCATACAAAGAAATGCCCGTCTTCTTGCCGAAGCGTGCCGTTCTGTGGGATCTCTTCAAATTCGGAATATCGCAACTCTGGCCGGAAATGTTGTCAGTGCGCAGCCTGCTGCCGATGCGGCAGTCGCTTTAACAGCACTTGACGCTGAAATTGAAATTGCCGGTCAGGATGGCAGGACGACAATACCAATTCTGAAAGCTTATAAAGGAGTCGGAAAATCAGCAATCGATACTTCTTCACAGCTTGTTACTGCAATTACGTTCGATGCACTTAATAAAAATCAGGGCTCTGCATTTATCCGTCTCGAACAGCGCACTGCTTTGGCACTTCCGATGCTGAATGTCGCAGCTGTCACAGCATTAAATCCGGATGGAAAAACTTTTGCGTGGGTCCGTATTGTCATGGCTCCTGTCGGTGCCGGACCGGTACGTGCGTTCAAGGCAGAAAAGTCTCTCAAAGACGCGCCGGTTACAATGGATGCAATTAAAGCCGCAGCGGAAGAAGCTGCGTCGGAGGCAAATCCCAGAAGCAGCAGGCTGCGTGGCTCAAGAGAGTACCGGCTGGAAGTACTGCCGGTACTTGTCAGACGGGCGGTAGCTGCTGCGGCGGAAGAGGTTCCGGGACACGGTCTGTGTTTGGAAAAGGAGGCTGTACGGTTATGATCACAATACATTTTATATTGAACGGACAGCCTGTTAATGTGGAAGTCATGGCAACCGATATGCTGCTGGATGTGCTGCGCGGAACACTGCATCTGACCGGCACGAAGAAAGGATGCGGAAAGGGCGAATGCGGTGCCTGTACTGTTATCATGAACGGCAGGGCAGTCAACTCCTGCATGGTGCCTGTCGCAAAGGCTGATGGGGCGCGGATTGACACTATTGACGGTCTGGGAGATCCGGACCATCTGCATCCGCTGCAGGAGGCTTTTATTGAAGCAGGCGCAGTACAGTGCGGATTTTGCACACCTGGCATGATCATGGCGGCAAAGGCACTTCTGGATGAATATCCAGATCCTTCTGATGATGAAATCAAAGAAGCAATTGCCGGTAACTACTGTCGCTGCACCGGTTATACAAAAATCATCAAGGCAATACATATCGCTGCCCGAATGAGCAATGGCAAGGGAGGCGTATGATGAAAGACTATAATTGTGTCGGAAAACCGGAAGGCCGTCTTGACGGTATACCAAAAGTCCTTGGGCGGGCAGTTTTTACGACGGATGTTTCTCTTCCGGGAATGCTGTACGGGAAAATATTGCGCAGTCCTCATCCACACGCAAAGGTGATCAGTATCGATACAGCAGAGGCATTGAAATATCCTGGGGTTAAAGCAGTTGCCACATCCCGGAATACATCACAAGTACCGTTTACAACAGCCGGAGCAATGGTATTTACCGGTCCGCAGGGAAGGCCGACACTGGATCAGCATATTTTTGAAGATGAAGTTCGTTATGTCGGAGATGAAGTTGCCGCAATTGCTGCGGAAACAGAAGAAGCGGCAGAAGAAGCACTTAAGCTGATCAAAGTGCAGTACGAGGTTCTGCCTGCCATATATGATCCGCTTGACTCGGTGAAACCGGATGCACCAGATCTGCACTGGAGTCCTTTTGGAAAAAATGTTGCCGGTGCTGTGATCGAAATGAAGCTCTGCCGCGACATCGAAGAAGGTTTTTCACAATGTGATGAAATCATCGAAGAAACCTTCAAACTTCCACAGATCAAGCAGGTACAGCTGGAAACACAGTCTGCAGTTGCTGATTTTGAAGCAGACGGACAGATCCGCGTTGTAAGTACGACTCAGACACCGCATTGTGCACAGATACAGCTGGCTAGAATATTTGAAACCCCGGTCAGCAAGGTTCAGGTTAAAAATCCTCCATTTATCGGAGGCGGTTTTGGCGTACGAATCGGATTGAGCGCCAAAGCAGAGCCAATTGCGGCTGCACTTTCAAAGCTTACGGGAAGACCGGTTAAAGTGACGTATTCCCGCAGAGAAGATTTTATTGCTTCTGATACGCGTCATGGCGGATATATCACGGTTAAGCTTGGAGCCAGGAAGGATGGACATTTTATAGCATTGTCTGTAATATCCAGACTGAATGGCGGTGCCTACTGCAGCTTTGGAACAGAAACCTGCGCTGTCATGGGTGCTATGACGATGTCGGTCTACAGCATACCATTCCGTAATTATTGCGGTACCTGCTATTATACAGACCGTACGCCGGCAGGCGCTATGCGTGGCTTCGGCAATCCGCAGGGCATGTATGTGGTCGATTCGGCCGTGGATATGATGGCAGAAAAGCTTGGAATCGACCCGCTTCAGCTTAGAATATTAAACAGTGTCAAGCCGAACGACCCGACATGGATTAACCCGTATCCGTGCACTACAGCGCTGATTGCGTGTATGGAAAAGGGAGCGGCGGAAATCGGGTGGAAAAACCGCGGCAAGGTCAATAAACCAGACGATAAAAAACGTATCGGTTATGGAATGGGAATCGGCACGCACGGCAGCAATTCCTTTCCGGCCAGTGTTGATTATTCCTACGCTTATGCAGCATTGCAGCAGGATGGTTCCCTGCAGATAGCAACCGGTGTTCCTGATATGGGAAATGGCACATCAACGACCCTGCCTCAGGTAGCTGCCGAGACGATGGGCATTTCTCTGAATCAGGTTGGTTTCCTGTTCGGAGATACGGAAAGTACGCCATTCAATATTGGATCTCATGCCAGCCGCACTATGTTCAGTGCCGGATCCGCGATTCTCGACGCTGTAAAAAAGGTACGTAAGCAGGTAATTGAATATGCCGTGCCCTTGCTGGAATCTCCGGCAGAGAATCTGGATATTCAGAATTCGAAGGTATTCCTCAAAGATAATCCGGATAAGTTCATGATGCTGCCGGAAATAGCCTGGCATGCGCATATCCGGGATATTCAGTTTCTGGCAACCGGTAAAAGTGAACCGGCAAATCTGCCGCCATGGCATGCTCACTTTGCAAAGGTTGAAGTAGATATGGAAACCGGAATGGTGAAAGTGCTGAAAATGGTTGCCGCGCATGACTGTGGTTTCGCAGTCAATCCTAAAATTGTGGAAGGACAGATTGAAGGCGGCGTACTGATGGGAATTGGGAATGCGCTTACAGAAGAGCTGCTGGTGGATGAAAATGGTGTCCCGCAAAACGACAGTATCCATAAATATATGGTTGCGATGGCATCGGACACCCCGGAAATCATCCCCATACTTGTTAATTGTGACAGCCCGGTAGGGCCGTTTGGAGCAAAGGGTGTGGGCGAATGTGGATGTATTCCGACTCTTGCAGCGGTTGCAAATGCGGTATGTGATGCTACAGGTGTCCGTTTCACAGAATTGCCGATGACGCCGGAACGTGTCCTTGAAAGAATTCGAAAGGCAGAATAGAATTCATATCAGAATGGAATGAAAAGATTTTCAGCAGGAGAGAATTTCATATTTTCTCCTGCTTTTCTATTGAATAATAAGGATCCGGATCCGTGGGCTAAAAAATACGCTTGACAATAAATGAATGAACATTTATTATAGAACCATGAGGTGGACCGATGAGAAGAAAAGACGATGAGAAGGAACAACGTATCAAGGAAGCTGTGATCGAACTGATCCTGAAAGAGGGTATTGACGGGACTTCCATTTCGAAGATAGCGCGTCTTGCCAATGTATCTCCGGCAACGGTTTATATTTATTTTGACAGCAAGGAAGATATGATGCAGGCCATCTACCGGGAATATTCGGAAGATGTCTATGGTTATCTGGTCAGAAGCGTGTCGTCACGTACGGACGGCGCCTGTCTGATTGAAACGCTCATCCGCTCATACTACAACTATATGAATGAGCACCGGGAAATCTTCAGCTTTGTGGAACAATGCTCACGGTGTCCGGCTTTATCCGGGTGCTGCGGCGAGAACAGAGGCGTCGCAGAGCTTTTTGATCTGATGAAGACGATGAAGCGGGAAGGCATTATCCGGAATTACAGCGACGAGAATATCGCGGCGATCCTTTTTTATCCGGTCAAGGCGATCGCGCTGGACCATTACACAAGTGAAGCAAACCGGGAAAGCCGTCTTGACGAACTGATCGAAATGATCAGCAGGGCACTTCTGGCTGACCGGTAACTGACAACATGCGGCAGAATCATTGTACTATCATGCGATTCTGCTTTCTTTTCAAACTTTATTAAATGAGCATTCGTTTAATAGAAAGGAATCATTATGGAACAGAATCAAAATACACAACATGCAGTAATTCTTCCGCTGGCCGGATCCGTATTGCTGCCGCACGCCCAGCTTCTGACCGGTCCGTTTCGTATTTCGGAATCGCTGCGCAGGACAATTGAGGAGCATGCAGGCAGTGAATACAAAGTAATTGCCGTGCCGATGAAGAGCGGTGACCCGAAAGAGCCGGCAGCAGAAGATTTTTACAGTCTCGGCGTTCTGTTTGATATCGAAAAAGCGGAATCGGAGAGCAGCGGCCTTTTATTGGAGGGGCATACGACGGACCGTGTGTCGGCGGAACGCATTTACACGGATAACGGTCTTTTATACGGCGATTATGTGCCTGCGCCGGATCAGGATGACTTGAACGACAGGGAACAGGCAGAGATGGTCGAATATCTGATGAAAGTCGTGCGTGAAATCAGCAGTCATTTCCGCGGCGGGGAGCAGTATATGAAGGCAGTAGAGGGGATCCGCAGCATCAATGAGCTGATATCCTATCTGATCCGTTATATGCCGGTATCTGACGAAGACAAGTATGAGCTTTTGAAGACCGATTCGCTTCGGGAGCGGAGTCTGACCTTCATGGATGATCTGCTGAAGCAGAAAGAAGGCCTGAAGTTCAGCATGGAGCTGAACGAGAAAATTTCCGACAATGCGAGCCGTTTTTATCGGAAACAAATATTGCGGGAACAGCTGAAAGCCATCCGGAAGGAACTGAATGAAGACGAAGAAGGCGAAAGCGACGGAGAACAGGAGGAACAGCCGGATTATAAATCGCGCATCAAAGAAGCCGGCATGACGAAGGAAGCTGAGAAAGCTGCACTTTCGGAAGCACGAAAGCTGGATACGATGGGCCAGGGAAATCCGGAAGAAAGTGTGATCCGAAACTATCTGGATTTCATGCTTGCACTGCCCTGGAAGAAAGAAGCAGCAAGGCCGGTCAATCTGGAACGGGCGAGAACGATCCTGAACGAGCGTCACTACGGACTCGATAAGGTGAAGGAAAGGATCATCCAGCATCTGGCTGTCACGCAGCTTAAGAAAAACAACAAGGGTTCGATCCTTCTGCTTGTGGGGCCTCCCGGAACGGGCAAGACAAGTCTTGGGAAGAGTATAGCAGAAGCGCTGGAACGGAAGTATATCCGCTTAAGCCTCGGAGGGATCCGTGACGAAGCAGAGATCCGGGGACACCGCAGGACATATGTGGGCGCGCTGCCGGGCCGTATTCTGCAGAATATCAAGGCGGCGGGGACGACGAATCCTGTCATGGTGCTGGATGAAGTCGACAAACTGATGGCAGGCGGCTTTTCCGGCGACCCGGCCGGGGCACTGCTGGAAGTTCTGGATCCGGAACAGAACAACACATTTACGGATCATTACCTCGATTTGCCATATGATCTGTCAGATGTTTTTTTCATTGCAACGGCGAACTCTCTTGATACGATTCCCGGGCCGCTGCTGGACCGTATGGAGATCATTGAGATCAGCGGATATACGGCAGAGGAGAAATTCCACATTGGAAGAGAACATCTGCTGCCGGAGGTCCTGGAAGATCACGGGCTCGCAGATAATCAGCTTGGCATTGATGATGCAGCAATAAAAGAAATCATCGAAAATTATACGATGGAAGCCGGCGTACGCGGTTTAAAGAAGCAGTTTGCAGCCATTGCGCGTTCTGTATCGGAAAAAATCGTCTCGGGAGGTGACGGCACTTCATTCCTGATCAAAAAAGAAGATCTGGAAGAGATCCTCGGACGCAAAGTTTCGCATCATGATATGGCACAGCAGGATAATCCGCCCGGTGTCGTTACCGGTCTTGCCTGGACGCCGGTCGGAGGAGAAATTCTCTTTATCGAAGCGACCGACATGCCGGGCAGCGGGGAGGTTACGCTTACGGGTCAGCTCGGAGACGTTATGAAGGAGTCCGCAAGAATTTCGCTGAGTCTTTTAAAATCGCGGCTTCCGATTGATGCAGTCAACTTTCTGGAGCGTGATGTTCATATCCATGTACCGTCGGGATCCGTTCCGAAGGACGGACCGTCTGCCGGCATCGCGCTTTTTACCGCGCTTGCCTCACTGTTTACGGGAAGACGTGTCGATCCGCTGTTAGCGATGACCGGTGAAATCACGCTGCGCGGTGCGGTACTGCCGATCGGCGGCCTGAAGGAAAAACTGCTTGGGGCACAGCGTGCCGGGATCCGAAAAGTTCTGATCCCGAAAGAAAATCTGGCCGATCTGAAAGATGTGCCGGAGGAAGTGAAGGCAGATATCCGGATCGTTCCTGTTGAAACCGTGGAAGACGTATTGAAGGAAACAATCGATATTGACCTGCCGCGCATCGACCATGTTTTCCGGATGAACGGAGAGAAAGGCGGATATTCCCCGTTTGGGGCAACAGCTTAAAGAATACTGCAGGCGGAGACAGCGGCGAAAGCCGCAGTTTCCGCCTTTTCACCGTTCTTGATTTTTTTCTGTTTTCGGGTTATAATGTATTTAATTTATTGATTGTTTCTGATTCCTTCTGTAATAAAAAATCCAAATATAAATATCATATAAATTTTTTCTAAAATTTCTGTATATTATTCACATTGAAAGTTAATAGTACATGATGTATTATTAGATACATAGTTGCGGTACGTTTTTTTGTGCCGAAGAAGTGGAAGGGGGAGCAACTTAACGGCAACATGTTAAATTACAAAACGGAGGTGTTACTCAATGTCAAATGAACAAAATGATGGCAAATTGGGTCTTGGCGCTGGTGTATCCATACTGGTCGGCGGTATGATCGGCAGTGCGATCTTTTCGCTGTCAGGCGTCACGATTTACGGCGCAGGTCCTGCATCCATTCTTTCCTGGATCATCGGCGCTGTCGTTATGCTGGTTTTCGGACTTGTATGCGCAGAGCTCGCAAGCCGTTATCCGAGATCCGGCGGTGTTTATGAATTCCCTGCCCGCGCATTAAGCCCTGCATGGGGCTGGCTGATGTGCTGGGGATTCATCAATGTCACATTCTGCGGCGTTGCTTTTTCGGCTATTTACGTAGGAACCTATTTGAGCGCAAGCTTTACGAACTTAAGCGGAACGACATGGCAGGTTATCCTGGCGCTTGTTTCGATCCTGTTCTGCTTCCTGCTGAATGCGCTGAAAATCTCTACCGCAGGTAAGGTAAACAATATTCTTGTTATTGCATTGGCTATTGCATGTGCGATCTATGTTATCGTAGCATTTACAAGCGGCAAATGGGTCGGCGCCAACATGGTTCCGTTCTTTACACAGGGCTCGGCCGGGTCAGTTGGATTCCTTGCTATGGTTCCGACGGCTATTCTTGGATACGGCAACATTTGTGCTCTTGCTTTTATGGCACAGGAAGTACGGAATCCGAACAAGACGATTCCGAAAGCTATGTTTATCGGCATGGCATGTACCGTTGTTATTTACGGACTGATCATTCTTGCAACACTCGGCCTTGTTACGTCACAGTTCCTCGCACAGAATCCTGGCATGACGTACATTCCTATGTTTGCAGCATGCTTTGTTTCACTTACCAGTACGCCTTGGCTTGCAGCTGTCGTATCGATCGCTGCGGTCCTGGCACTTATTACGACAATGCTTGTAAGTATCGCAATGACCGGCCAGGCAATGAAATCAGCAGCCGAGGATAAGATCCTTCCGGCATGGTTCGGCAAGACAGCAAAGAACGGCGAACCGGTCAATGCTTTTGCAATTATTTCCATTATCAGTGCAATTATTTCTCTGTTCCCGCAGTATACGATGCAGATCGTCAACATGGGTGCTTTCTTCTCAGTTATCGTGAACATCGTACTGCTGATCTGCATCATTCCGGCCCGCAAGAAAGCACCGCTTCCGGAAGGCGGATACAAGGCACCGGGCGGAAATGCACTGCCGATCATCGTTCTTATAGTATTGCTTGTCTGCAACGCTACGACATTCCTGAACGGCAACCTTATGATCTGGATTTACACGATCGCATGGTATTTTGTAGGATACCTGATCTATAAATTCAGTGCGGGCGGCAAAGCAGGAGTAGCACCGAAATAAAACTACTGATTTTGCATGACATATTACGGCCATCCAAAGTGTTATGTCATTCGACGAAAAGAACAAGTTGACCCCCAAACGGAGATGCCGGACGATTTAAAAATCGTCCGGCATCTCTTTTGTCTGAACGTTTGATTTGTTTATGTGCTTATGGTATAATATCACAGGTTATGACTCATGTCAGGCATGCGGGGGGAATCTTATGAAAGACAGCAAGCTGTTTAAACTGATCCGCCAGATTATTCGTTTCAGTCTGGTCGGCGTTATCTGTTTCTTTATTGACTATGGACTGCTGATCCTTCTGACAAGGGTATTCGGTGTCTATTATCTGATTTCGGCAGCGATCTCGTTCACCGTATCTGTGACTGTAAATTACAAGCTTTCGATGAAGTATGTCTTCCGCGGCAAGGACGATATCAGCAAGCGGAAGGAATTTATTATTTTTGTCCTGCTGAGCATCGTAGGACTTGTTATAAATGAAGTATTCATGTATCTTTTTACGGACGGAATGGGCTTCAAGTATTACATTTCCAAGATCGGCGCGACGATCGTCGTTATGATCTGGAACTTTGTCACAAGGAAAATTTTTCTGGAGCAGAAGGATGATACAGAGAAGAGCAAATAGGAAAAATATGCCGTCTTCCATACGCAAGCTGCTTTTCGGGATCGCCGCTGCTTTATTGATGGCAGTTCTTATTGAGTGGGTGATTTCAGGTGATTTCGCAGCGCCGTTTCGTCACGCGGCCGTCTATACGCCGGACAATGCGCAGACTGTACAGGAGGATGACGGGTCACTCGTTATAGAAGGCGTCAATACAAAGGTCGATTCTGTTACGGTCTGTTATGACGGAGGTCAGGACGCAGCTTCGGCCATACAGGTGTTTTATACGTCAGGGGCAGATGAAGATCCTGCAAGTGCGGCACATGAGATCGCACAGGAGAGCTCAGGCGCTGGCTTTGTACGGTTCCGGCTTTATGAATACGCATACTCGCTTCATATTACCGCACAGAATTCAGGCGAATCCCTGCATATTTCGAAAATCACAGTCAATGAGTTTTCGCTTCGCACGTATCTTGTCCCGTTTCATCACAATTCCGTAGGAAGGGTGCTGATTTACTGGGTCCTCGGCACGCTTGCGGCAATGATTATCCTTTTCGGGCTTAAGAAGACGCTCCGGACTGCATACCAATACCGGTTTCTGATTGGCATTATCATCGTTGCACTTTTTACTCTGGCCAAAGTAAACGGTTCTTCGATTGCAGCATACAATTCGTATCTGCCGGGATATAACGTAAGTCCGTCGCTCGGTCAGTCCCGATTGATCCGTTCCGATGAGTGGGGTGTATTTACACCGATGATGATATCGCAGAAACAGACGGGGTATTCGTATTTCTCTGATCTGTACCGCGGAACGACGACGGATATGGCGATCGTTTACGGACAGCCGATCAGGGGGATCATTACGTTGTTCCGGCCGTTTCTTCTGATGTTCCTTGTGGGCGGCACGGATTATGGGATCGCATTCTTCTGGATCGCTCGTCTTGTCGCGCTGTTTTTGACAACGTTTGAATTTGGAATGCTGATCACGGACAAGGATAAGAGACTTTCGCTCGTTCTTGCGCTTGGAACGGCTTTTGCACCGTTTGTCCAGTGGTGGTTTGCCGTCAACGGAACCGCGGAGCTTTTTATTTTCACCGAGCTTGCCGTGATTCTGTTTGACCGGTATATGAAAGAAGACCGGCAGCATTACCTGAAGAAGCTTTTGTACGCGCTTCTGATTTCCTGGTGTGCCGGTTCGTTTCTGCTGATTCTGTATCCGGCATGGCAGATACCGGTACTTTATATCCTGCTTGTTTTTTTGATTTGGATCATCATACGGAACAGAAAGCAGTTTCGTTTTACACGATATGACGCAATAAACATTCTGGCTGCGCTTTTGCTGCTGGGAGGACTTGGCGCGTATATCTGGCATATGTCTTCGGATACGATTTCGCTTGTCGCAAATACGGTTTATCCGGGAGCGCGCGCGGAGACAGGCGGGAACCCGACTTATTTCACGACATTTTTTAAATCGTGGGGAAGTATTTTTCTGCCGTATACGGATGTGATCGGAAATCAGTGTGAAACGGCTTTGTTTTTCGATATTTTTCCTGTCGGTATCCTGCTTTCTGTGTACGGAATGTGGAAGAGAAAGAAGAAAGATATCCTGGCCATTTTATTGCTTTGTCTGACGGCGGTTTTCCTGAGCTATGTCCTGATCGGATGGCCTGTATGGCTTGCCAAGATTACGCTTCTTTCAAAATCGACGCCGTACAGACTTCTGCAGATAACAGGATTTTTGCAGCTCGTTCTGCTGATACGTGCCGCTTCTGATTTGAAAGATATCACATTGGGCCGGAAGATCAAGGCGGCTGTGATGGTATGCGCCTTGCTGATATGCGGCTGCGCCTGCCTGTTCTACAGGGGAATGGGAGTGTTTTATTACGGACTGATGAGTATATCTGCTATATCGGGATGTCTGATTCTCTGCGGCATATCGAAGCGCGGCTTTAAGAATGCCTTCATCATTTGGATGCTTGTGCTTTCCGTATCGGCCGGCGCGACCGTAAATCCGGTACAGACTGGTGCTTCCGCGATTACGGATTCGCCCATTCCCAAGGCTGTCGAAACGATCAACAGCGAAGATGAGGGCACATGGGCTGTTATCCAGAGCATACAGGTAATGAGCAATGTCCCGCCCATGGTCGGTGCCTCGACTGTGAATTCAACGAATACATACCCGAATATGAAGATGTGGAAGATTCTGGATCCTGACGGAGAGTATTCGGACATGTACAATCGGTATCTGCATCTTGAAATACGGGTTTCAGACAGTGATGAGCCCCGGTATGAGCTTGTTCAGGCAGATTATCTGAAGATCTGGCTTTCTCTTTCGGATCTGAAGAAAATAAATGTAAAGTACCTCATGAGTTCCAGAGACTTAAGTGCTTATTCCAATTCGTCGGATCATCTTGCACTGCTGTATCAGTATGGCGGATATTACATCTACAAACTTTCATAGGAGGATTAGTATGGATCACATTGCGGTATTGGTGCCATGTTACAATGAAAGCAGAACGGTCAGAAAAGTAGTAGAGGACTGGCGGAAAGCGATCCCTGAGGCTGTTATCTATGTTTATGATAATAATTCGAGTGATGACACCGCATCGATCGCCGCGGCAGCGGGCGCGGTCGTGCGTCATGAATACCATCAGGGAAAAGGAAATGTCATCCGGCGCATGTTTCGTGATATCGACGCGGACTGCTACATCATGGTAGACGGAGACGATACGTATCCGGCTGAATATGGAAGACAGCTTGCAGAGCCGATCCTGGAAAAGAATGCCGATATGGTGATCGGGGACCGCCTTTCCTCGACATATTATGAAGAGAATAAGCGGCCGTTCCATAATTTTGGAAATGACCTTGTACGGTCTTCGATCAACAGGCTTTTCAAGACGAATATCCGTGATATTATGACGGGGTACCGCGCGTTCAGCTATCAGTTTGTAAAGACATTTCCCGTTTTGTCACGGGGATTTGAAATTGAAACGGAAATGACGATCCATGCCGTCGACAAGAACATGCAGATCGAAAATGTCGTGATCGAATACCGTGACAGGCCGGAAGGCAGTGAATCGAAGCTTAATACGTATTCGGACGGATTCAAGGTGCTTCGGACGATCGCCCGTCTGTACCGTGTTTACCGGCCGATGAATTATTTCAGCTTACTTGCTCTGATTTTGGCTGTTATCGCGGTCATTATCGATATTCCTGTTTTTGCAACGTATTTTTCTACAGGACTCGTGCCAAGATTCCCTACTTTGATCGTAAGCGGATTTATTGCGCTCTCTGCACTGCTTTCGCTTTTTACGGGACTCGTGCTTCTTTCGATCCGTGCAAAAGACAGACAGGAATTTGAGTTCCGCCTTCATACGGCACAGCAGTGGAAGAAAGGAAATATGAATGGGGAAAACGAAGATACTGAAAGGTAATATCTGTTTCAGCATAGATAAAGACACGATCATTGCAAAAGAAAAGGCTTATCTTGTCTGGCACAACAATACTGTGGACGGTGTGTTTGAAAAGCTGCCGCGGAAGTACAGAAAAGAAAAGGTAACCGATTACGGTGACTGCATGATAATCCCTGGACTCACGGATCTGCACATGCATGCGCCGCAGTATACGTTTCGCAGCCTTGGCATGGATATGGAGCTTCTGGAATGGCTGAATACAAATACGTTCCCGGAAGAGGCCAGATATGACGACCTGGGTTACGCGAAGAAAGCATATGCCGTTTTCGCACACAACATGAAACGAAGCGCTACAACAAGGGCATGTATTTTTGCTACATGTCACCGGAAGGCAACGGAAGTCCTTATGGACAGGATGGAAGATACGGGACTTCAGACCATGGTCGGGAAAGTAAACATGGACCGGGACGCGCCCTTTTACCTCTGTGAAAAGTCAGCGCGCGATTCCCTTGATGCGACGAGAAAATGGCTCCGCAGAACAGAAGGAAGATACCGGAATGTTGTTCCGATCCTTACGCCGCGTTTTACACCGTCCTGTACGGACGAACTGCTGAAGGGACTCGGGGATTTAAGAGGTTCCATGGATCTGCCGGTTCAATCGCATCTTTCTGAAAATCCGGCTGAGATCGAGCTGGTCAGGAAATTATGTCCGTGGTCGGATTTTTACGGGGATACATATGACAAATCGAATCTTATGGGTCCGAAAACGATCATGGCACATTGTGTTTATTCCGGGGAAGCGGAACAGCAGCTTATGAAAGCAAGAGGCGTTTACATCGCACACTGTCCGGAATCAAACGCGAACCTGGCATCCGGGATAGCGCCGGTCAGAAAGTATTTGAATGACGGTCAGAAGATCGGTCTTGGAAGTGATATTGCCGGCGGCACGACAGAATCGATTTTTCGTGCTATGGTGCTCGCGATACAGCTGTCGAAGATCAGGTGGAGATACGTGGACAGCTCGCTGGAACCGCTCAGCGCCGCAGAAGCATTTTATCTGGCAACGAAGGGCGGCGGAAGCTTCTTCGGAAATGTAGGGAGTTTTGAAAAAGGATACGAAGCGGATGTGCTTGTAATCAACGATAAACGTCTGCTTGGTCCCGACAGGAAAACAGTCCGTCAGAGACTGGAACGAATCTTCTATTTGTCCGATAAATGTGAAATAAAAGCAAAATATGCAGCCGGAAGAAGAATCTTCTGACATAATCGAAAGTGCCTTCCCGGGAAGGCACTTTTCGTTTATCCTGCGTGACGGCGCAGGATTTTTTGTCCGAATAATAAATATATTATAACAACAAAATGAAATATATTAAGAAGAAAAGTATAAAATATTTAATAAATGTTGTTATACAAACATCTTTTTATAGTGATTTATGATATAATCTGATTTAATCAAACATGAGCGGCGGGATCGAATTGAGCATAACGGTTAAAAATCTCTCATTTTCTTACGGTAATCATAAAGTACTTGATGACTTGTCTTTTCAGGCAATGAGCGGAGAGATGATCTGTCTTCTCGGACCGAACGGTGTCGGGAAAAGTACTTTATTTAAGATCATTCTGCGTCTGCTTCACCAAAATCAGGGGAAAGTCGAAATAAGCGGTCAGGATACAGAGGGGCTCTCGGTAAGAAAAATGGCCGAGCTTGCCGCTTATATTCCGCAGTCCCATGAAATCACGTTTTCATATAAAGTGTTCGACATGGTACTGATGGGAACTACGGTAAAAACCGGCTATCTGTCACAGCCGGATCAGAAGCAGAAGAGGATTGCGGAAGAAAAGCTGGATCAGATGGGAATTCTGGAACTGAAAAACCGGAATTTCGATCAGATAAGCGGCGGGGAACGGCAGCTTGTATTGATAGCAAGGGCACTTGCGCAGGATACAAAGGTGCTTATTATGGATGAACCTACGGCAAATCTCGATTACGGAAACCAGATCAAAGTTCTGACTCAGATCAAGGGGCTGGCAGGGCTGGGATATACGATCCTGCAGGCAACGCATCAGCCGGAGCAGGCATTCCTTTTTGCAGATAAAGTGATCGCCTTGAAGGATGGCCGGCTGTATGCTTACGGTACGCCGGGGAAAGTAATTACGGAGCAGTTTATCAAAGAGTTGTACGATGTCGATGTGAAGATGCAAAGCATCTGCAATGACAGGCTTCGTGTCTGTGTGCCGGTTACTGCAATGCGCCAGGATACGGAAATCAAAGACAACAATATCGGGTGAGAATATGTTTATGTGGACAGACAAGAAAATAGCCTGGTATGAACGTGCAGTCAGTGAAAGCCCTTTTCTGCAGAATCTGGCTGACAGGATCGTACCATTGATAAACCGGAACGAAACGATCGGAGAACTTGGCTGCGGGACAGGCGGCATGTCGCTGGAATTATCACGGCGCGGATATGATGTGACGGCTGTCGATATCGACCGTCTGGCAGTGGAACATCTGATAAGCTGTGCCCGTAAAAGTATGACACCTGTCAAAGTCTATCACGGAGACTGGACATCGGCTGTTGAAAATTACACGTGGGATACCGTCCTTATGTGCTTCGCAGGCAATATTAAAAGTGAAATCGATCTTTTTATGCGGGGATGCAGGAAGCAGCTGCTGTATGTTACACAGGAACCGTGTCAGGAACATATTTGCTTTCGGAGCGTAAGCGGTGAATTGAGCGAGTACAGGCTGTATGAGTCACAGATGCGGTCGCTTCTGGAAAGCAAAGGATATTCTTATACGATGACGGATGCAGAGCTGGAGCTTGGTCAGCCCTTTCGCAGCGAAAAGGAAGCAGTTGATTATATGATTCTGTACGGAAAGCCGGAAGAGCAGATCGAACATGCCTTGAAGAGTCTTGTCAGGCGGACGGATGCGCAGTATCCGCTGTATCTTCCCAAAAATAAAAAGATAAAAATATACCAGATTCTGAAGTGATTTGAAATGCGGGGGAAATGACATTGAAGAAAAAAGGAATCTGCCTGCTGCTTGCTGTAATGATGGCTATGTGCCTGCTTGGCGGATGCGGACCAAACACAAGTGAAGCAGCCAATACAGACACCGTGAAGGCATCATCGGAAGACAGCACAGAAACACGGATATTCACAGATTCTGCCGGCAGGCAGGTAACGGTGCCGGTCCATATTACAAGGATCGTACCGTCAGGGCCGCTTGCGCAGATGATGCTGTTTGCGCTTGCTCCTGACAAGCTTGTGGGGCTTTCGAGTGAATGGTCGGATACGGCGCAGGGACTTATCGATGAAAAATATACAGGACTTACGGTGCTCGGCCAATTGTATGGAGGAAGCTCCGATCTGAACGTCGAACAGCTGGCCAAAGCAGACCCGCAGGTGATTATCGATGTCGGCGAAGACAAATCAACGATTGCGGATGATATGGACACGATCGAGAAACAGACAGGCATTCCGAGCGTTCATATTTCCGCAGAGCTTGATAATACAGGGGAATCGTTCCGGATGCTTGGAGATCTTCTGGGCATGACGGAAGAAGCGGAAGCACTTGCCTCTTACTGTGAGACGACGTATCGTTCCGTTACGGACAAGATGGAAGCGATCGGAACAGACAACAAAAAGAAGATCGTATACTGTGTCGGGGAAAACGGCCTGTATGTAATTCCCAATGGTTCTTATCATTCGGAGGTGCTTGATCTTGTCGCCGATAATATTGCAGTCGTAGACAATCCGACGTCACGCGGCACAGGAAATGAGATCGATATGGAGCAGCTGATGATCTGGGACCCGGATGTGATACTTTTCGCACCGGGCAGTATCTATGATTCGGTTCGGGACGACTCCATGTGGTCGGGGCTGAAAGCCGTAAAAAACGGTACCTATTACGAAGTACCGTACTGCGTATATAACTGGATGGGCTTTCCGCCGTCCGTTAACCGGTATCTCGGAATGCAGTGGCTTCTCAAACTGCTGTATCCGGATCAGGCCGGTTATGATATGTACGAGGTTACAAAAGGGTATTATCAGATGTTCTGTCACTGCTCGCTGTCTGAAGAGCAGTATACAGAGCTGACTGCGAATTCCCTTGGTAAATAGAAAAGGAGGAATAGTATGAAAAGCCATGGTATCAGGCGTTTTACTGCAGGTCTGCTGGCATTTCTGATGATCTGTTCACTGCTTTACAGTGATACATCTATCGTAAATGCGGCTGATACAAGTTCTTCACAGACATCCGTACAAGTTACGGATAACGCGGGGAATACGCAGCAAAATGAAAGTACGGAAGCAGCAGACAAACAGGACGGTGCGGCCGTTACGTCTTCGGAAACGGCGGCTGCGGATGATTCGGAAGCTTCGGAAGATTTGGGAGCTTCGGACATTTCCGCATTGTCAGACGGCACCGTAACGGCGATGGACGTGACAACCGTGACCGGCGGCGATACGATATCGGCAGGCGGTATTTATACGATCGCCGACGGTGCGGCCGGTACGATAACGGTCACTGCGACAGATGCCGTTACACTTACAGGCAAAGGAGGAAATGCTTCTGCGGCATTTTCCGGATTAAGTGTAAACTGTACGACGGCAGGCGCAAATCTGACGATTGACAGCCTTGCCATTTCATCACCGGCTTCCGGCACGAATATGTTTAATTTCACCGGAACCGGAAACAAGTTTTATTTTAAAGGCACAAACCTGCTTGAATGCAATACGAATATGGCAGGGAAGGCCATGCTCCATGCCGGTACAGGAACGGATCTGACGATCGACGGATCCGGCAGTGATGCGGTCCTGTATTTGTATAAGAATGATCAGTCGGCAGCGATCGGCGGCAACTCGGCCGAAAACAACGGTGCCATTACGATCAACGGCGGTACGATTTTTGCAAAAGGCACGAAACAAGGTGCTACGATCGGACAGGGTGCAAATACCGGATCTGCTTCTGTCAGCGGTGATATTACGATCAATGGAGGAACACTTTATCTGATCGCAAATTCACGCGGTGCTGCACTCGGCGGAAGCGCAGGTTCGAGCGGCGGGTCCGCAGGCGGAAACGTCTATATTAAGGGTGGTTCCGTATCGATCAATCTTGATTACTCCGGAGCTGCGATCGGAGGCGGCGGAAATTCCAGCGGGAATGACGCGGCCGGCGGTAACCTGTACGTAACGGGCGGTTCGCTCCGTACCTATATTGACGCGAACGCGGTCAGCAGCTGGACAGCGCAGGGTGTCGCGGCAGAGGGCGTTAGTGACAAGGCCATCACGGCTGCTAAGACAAATGCCGCGAATGAAAGCGTTTATCTGCTTAAGGTCGACACGAGTCTGCTGAAAGCGTCAGCGGATACGTATACGGTATCGATCGACGGAACTTCTTATTACAGCGGCGGACTTCACGCGTATAAGTATGTGAATCAGTCGCTTCTGCAGTCGGCACAGACGAATATAACGGATACAAAGCTGAACTGGACTGCGGATAATGACAAAAATCTTTATTTATATGTGACGGGAAAAGACCACGCAGTCACAATCAATGGAGAAACGTACGGCTATCTCTGGGATGCTGATGCACAGTCATTTTCTCTTCAGGTCCCGACTGTTGCTGCCAAGGTGACTGGCGGTACGACAGAAACACCTGGCGGAACCGTAACGGTAAGCGAAGCGAAACCGGCAGCAGGTGATACGATCACGGTGACAGCTTCTGCGAACAGCGGTTATTACCTTGCCCAGGTACGTTACGCCGATACGCGAGTCGCGATCGGTACCGAAGCGCCGTCATCTTTCACGTATACAGCGCTGAAGGCGAACAGTGACGGAACGTACAGCTTTACCATGCCGGACAGTGACGTGACGGTATACGCGGATTTTATTTCCGTCGTATGGGACGGTACGATCGATGTCAGCTGGTATGATCCTTCTGCAGCGTCATATCATGTACAGTATCCTGCACAGCTGGAAGGACTTGCGGCAGTTGACAACGGACTGTTCAATGACTATCCGTCAACTGGAACGAATCTGATTCCGTATGTAAATACGGACGGAACGCCGTATGGTTCGACAGAAGAGCTTTACAATACATACAAGATTTCGGATACGTCAACGACAAGTACAACGGTTGTCGGAGATATCCATAAAATCCAGGCGGCTGTCAGCAGCGGTACGACCGGCGCAAATAATCAGACGACTACGAACGACTACTGGTTCGGCGGCGTCAGCACATCGGATACAGCAGGCCGAACGGGCTGGAGCTGGAACGATTTCACCGGCAAGACGATTTATATCGACGCCGACCTTGATATGGGAGGAACCGGCAGCGGTACAAGCTGGAGCGGACCGAATTATATGCCGATCGGCGGTCAGTACTGCCTTAATAACGCATCCGGGTATACGAAGCTCAGTGCTTCCTTCAACGGTACCTTTGACGGACAGGGACATATCGTTTACAACATTTACTGCAACCGGTATGCACCGAACTTCGGCGACGCGCAGTCTGTCGGTCTGATCGGCCGTCTGGGCGTGCACGACAGCGATCCGTCCTCACTGTACACAACGCCGGCAGTCCGCAATGTAGCAGTTGCCGGCTATATCTACAGCCGCCGTTCAGTCGGCGGCATCGTCGGCAAGAACGGAAAATCGAACGGCAGTGTGATCGAAAACTGCATCAACTTTGCAACAATCAAAAATACAGATTCCAAGGGCGTAGGCGGTATCGCCGGTGCCGGCTGGAACAAGCTTACGATCAGCAACTGTGTGAACTTCGGCAATATCTACGCGGGACGCCAGAATGCCGGAGGCATCAGCGGGAGCTGTGAAGCAAGCGTCAATAACTGCTATAACTTCGGGTATGTAGGAGCCATTTCGGAACGGCAGGCTCAGGCGATGGGAACAAATAACGGCGGCGCTGTCTGGACAAACTGCTACTATCTGACCGGATCGTCGATGTCGACATCGAATCCGGCAGTATACGGAGGCACGGCGAAGGATACAATTACGGCTGTTAGCACACCGGAAGAACTGGCGACAAATGCATTCCTTACGAAGATAAACGGGACAGGCCGCGGCTGGGTATCCAGCAAAAACCAGACATTTATTTCAAGTATGCTGTCATCCTGTCTTGCGAACGTTAAGACGTACGGATCGGCACTTGCCGCATACGACTGCACGGGAATGCCTGTTCCTCGCGCGTTTATCAAGGATACGGCAGTAATAACGGAATTCTCAACAAGCGGCACGCCGGTCAGTGACTATGTAGCCGGTCAGACATTTGACAAGGGAACACTCGTTATTACGGCACATTACAGTGACGATACAACGGATACAGTCAGTGACTATAAAGTTACAACGGAAACCGGAAATGAAACGCTTACCGAATCGGATACATATGTGACAGTAAGTGGGACAAAAGAAGGACATTCGTATTCCTACACGTATCCGGTAACCGTTTCGGAAAATGTTCTTTCTGGTATTTCTGTTACGGCACAGCCGCTCCGGACAATATACGGACTCGGCGAAACGTTTGACCCGAGCGGAATGGCAGTAACGGCGAAATATACAAACGGATCCTCCGCTGTCATTACGGACTATACGGTTTCGCCGTCCGGCAGTCTGTCATCCGGCGATACAAAAGTAACGGTCAGCTATACGTATTACGGAAAGACGGAGACGGCGGATGTCGCGATTACCGTTCTGGATTCCGCGGCACCGACCAAATCGGAAGACGGGTATTATGAATTGTATACAGCTTCTGACATGATCTGGTTTTCTTCCATTGTTTACTGCGGAAAAGAAGCGGCGGCAAACGGACGGCTGATGGCGGATATTGATCTTTCTTCCGTAACATGGACACCAATCGGATATGGATATTCGGAAGCAAAGTATTATTCCGGCAATTTTGACGGAAACGGAAAGACCGTCAATCTGACTTATAATATAAGCAATTCTTATGTTAATTATGTAGGTCTTTTCGGAAGACTTGGCACGGCCGGATCGATCCATGATCTTACGGTGACAGGATCTGTTTCCGGCACAACGAATGTCGGCGGCATTGTCGGCTGTTCTGCCGGAGCAATAACAAATTGTACGAATAAAGCAGTCGTGACCAGCAGCAGCGGAAAAGGCGGCGGTATTGCCGGTTCTGCAGAAGGCGGGACGATCGTGAACTGCAGCAGCTATGGAAAGATCACAGGAAGCGGAACTGCAAATGACTGCGGCGGTATCGTCGGGCGTACGACAGCTGCCACAGTAAAAGGCTGTATGAATTACGGAGCGGCCAGCGGATATTATAACATCGGCGGCATTGCCGGCAATGTCTACGGAAGTGATACGGTAACGGAATGCGGGAATTATGGTGATATAACGGTTGACTGTACGGGTTATCTTTCAGCTACCCACTCAGCAGGCGGCATTGCCGGATATGTGTATCAGACAGGAACCGTAAGCAGCTGCTTCAACAAGGGCACGGTTGTATCGAATGACTGGTCTGTCGGCGGTATTGTCGGATACGTGAATTCAAGCACCGGAACCGTTGAAAATTGCTACAACGGCGGAACAGTATCAAGTACAATGACAGGAACTCCGTATGTAGGCGGTATTGTCGGGCGTGGAAACAATGCTTCCGGCAAAGTGCAGAATTGTTATAACTACGGAGCTGTATCGACGACAGGAACAGCGACGTATGTCGGCGGTGTTGTCGGTTATGCAAATGGCACGACAAATGTTTCCAATAATTATTATCTGACAGGCAGTGCTGCGATCGGGCTTGGAAAATCCACGGACAATACGACAGCGGAAGACGCGGCTGCCCTTAAGACGATTTCAGCATCACTTGGCGACGCGTTTAAAGAAAGCAACGCGTATACAAACAGCGGATATCCGGTTTTAACATGGCAGACATTAAACAGTGCTGTAGTTCCGGAAAAAATCGTTGTTGCGAACGCACCGGCAAAGACACTTTATACGGCAGGCGACGCGTTTGACGCGGCAGGCATGGCTGTTACGGCATATTTAAGCGACGGTACTTCGACAGCCGTTACAGACTTTACAGTTGCTCCGGCCGTTTTATCCGCGAGCGATAAGAAAGCTGTCATATCTTATAAACTGAACGGAATTACTGTTTCGACGGAACAAAATATCGACGTTTTGTCTTCAGGGGTACCTGCTTTAAATGAGGACGGGTACTATGAACTTGCCGATGCGGATGATCTCGAGTGGTTCCAGGCACAGGCGGCCAACGGGATTACCTATCTGAACGGTATCGTTACGGCAGATATCGATGTTTCGGATATTTCCTGGACACCGATCGGAACATCAGCGCTTCCGTATGCCGGCCTGTTCAACGGAAACGGGCATGTGATAACGTATAGCTGTACCGTTAAGACGTACGGCGGGCTGTTTGGAGCGGCTGCAGATGCAGAAATCAAAGATCTGACAGTGAAAGGAACCTTGTCGTCAGAATACACGCTGGATGAGTACATCGGCGGTATCGTCGGTTATACGAAGGACACAACGATATCCGGCTGTACGAACGAAGTCAGTGTTTCAGCGTCCGGCGGCCATTCGGCAGGCATCGTGGGCTGCGCGGAAGCGAGTACGATAACAGGCTGTGTAAATAACGGAAATGTATCCTGCAGCCTGTCAGCGGGATCAGGCGTCGGCGGCATCGTTGGATATTCATCAAGCAATACAACAGCCGATACCATTTCAGACTGCAGCAACAACGGAGATGTTACGGGCGGCTCATTTGTGGGAGGAATTCTCGGATACAGCTACGGCGCGGATTCCATAACAAAGTGCAGTAACTCCGGAACGATCAAAGGTACGTATGCAACAGCAGGAAATTACGGCACAGGCGGTATCGCAGGCTCATGCATGGCCAGAACAACGATCGACGAATGTTTCAACGACGGCACCATTACAGGTGTGACCGCGAATATCGGCGGTATTGCCGGAGCGAATGCAAGTGCAGCCGCAACGATCACCAACTGTTATAACCGCGGTGAGGTGTCCGGAAGCAATACGGCATCGACAGCAGCGGCAGGCGGAATTCTCGGACTAATGAATGTTATGAGTGCGACGGTCAAAAACTGCTATAACACCGGAAATATAACGCTGAACGGTGCAAATGCATACGTTTCTGGCACGACCGGATACATCGGCGCCGTGATCGGAAAAGCAACAGCAGTGACGAACGCAGCAAACAACTATTACCTTGCAGGAACGGCAGGCGCCGGTCTGACGCCATATACATCGGCCGTGACAGACAATACGGTCAGCGAGACAGCAGACAGCCTGAAAGCACTTTCAGCGACGCTCGGAACATCGTACAAGGAAAGCAATACCTTTACAAATGCCGGCTATCCGGTACTCGAGTGGCAGACATTAAATACACAGAATGTAGTGGAGAAAATCACAGTCACATCGGGACCCGCGAAAACCGATTACACGGAGAATGAGAAATTTAACAGTGACGGCATGGTTGTAACGGCGCTTTACAGCGACGGAACCACAAAGAATGTCAACAGTTATACGTATGCACCGGTTGGCAAGCTTCTTCCGGAGAATACTACGATTTATATATCCTATACGGAGAACGGTGTTACGAAGACGGCGCAGCAGTACATAACCGTGAAAAAGCTGGGAAGTGATTCTTCGCTTTCTTCACTTTCCTTCTCGCCAGGCAAGTTCGACAGCGAATTTACTTCGGACAGTCACGTATATACGTCAACGGTGGACTATGACGCACAGAAGACGTATCTTACGGCAGCAGCGACGGATGCAAACGCCACGGTTACAGTGAAAAAGGGCAGCGATACACCGTCAGCGCTTGCAAGCGGCGCAAGAAGCCTGCAGCTCCTAAGCTTAGGTGACAATGTATTTACAATCACAGTAACGGCTGAAAACGGAAGAGACAAGACAGACTATATCGTAACGGTCACACGCCAGCTGTCATCCGTATGTACGCTCGACAGCCTTGCCATATCGGAAGGAACAATGGATCCGGCATTTGATGCGAATACGCAGAGCTATGCAGCTTCGGTCGCGGATACAGTTTCTCAGTTCGACATTACCGCGAAACGGACAGACGCTGTCAGTACCATGACGGTTCAGAAAGGAAATGCGGAACCAGTTTCTCTTACGGACGGAACGGCAGTGACACAGCAGCTGGATTACGGCGAGAATGTCTTCAAGATCGAAGTAACGGCGCAGAACGGTACGGACAAGACATCGTATACCTTAACGGTTACCCGTGCGCACAAGAGTATGTCCTACAAGGACGTGCCTGCGGGAAGCTGGTACAATGATGCGGTACAGTTCGCAAAAGACCAAGGTCTTATGACAGGTCTTACGGACGATACATTCGGACCGGAACAGAATATATGCAGAGCACAGTTCGCAGCAATCCTTTACCGTATGGCCGGATCTCCGGAAGTCACATATTCGGCGAAATTCCCGGATGTGCCGGAAAAATCGTATTACACATCGGCTGTACTCTGGGCTAACTCGGTCGGAGTCATATCCGGTTACAGCAACGGGAAATTCGGTCCATCTGATAATGTGACACGAGAGCAGATCGCGGTAATGCTGTATCGTTATGCCAACTACATGAAATATGACACGACGGTACAGGCGGATCTCAGTACATATCCGGACGCATCATCGGTCAGCGCCTTTGCGGCGGATGCAATGAAATGGGCAGTCGGAATCGGTCTGATATCCGGTGACGGCGGCAGCCTGAAGCCGCAGAATTCCGCGACACGTGCACAGTGCGCAATAATCATCATGCGTTACATGAATCACTATGCGGATTAGAACCGTTATTTGAAAATGAATTAATTTTACAGCTAAATATGCCAGGCCATCCCGTTTCCACACCGGGGTGGCTTTGGCATACAATTGAAATGCTGTTTTGCATGAAAGCTTGATACTATGAAAGAAGACCAAAGATTGAAACGAAGACGGAACATAAAATTGAAAATTCTGCTTTTTTTCGCAGCCGCAGCTGCTCTGGCATTTGCGGGTACGGCAAAAAGCAATGTATACGCGCTTTCCGATGGTGATGATACGACAGGGTACACGAAATCGGACCATTTGAATGTATACGTCGGCTATTACGGCATGACGATGTATACGAAAGGAACGTTTTCGATTTCGGAGATGGAAGCCCTCGGCGGAAGCGGCCGTGAGATCTATACCTTCATCGACAAGAAGCCATGTGCCGTAACGGCTGAGGCAGAGGGTATCTGGCTGGCTCCTTTTCTGGACAGTATCGGTGTAGACCGCTCCATGGTGAACCGCTATCACTTTGATTCGGCGGACGGATGGGGCGGAGAGGCCGGCACGGAATTTACCGGAGAAAGTCTTTTTGAGCAGCGGTATTCTTTTTCAAATTCCGTATTGGATGCGGCATCGGATGACGGTTCGAACCTTCAGAATTTCGATTACAGCGCAGGAGTCTGGGATAACTCGGTCTGGGACAGCGCCAGGACAGTCGATGTGATGCTGGCGACGAAAGCTTACTGGACACGCTGGAGCGATACGGGAGGCACATGGCCGACTACCCTTGATTTTTCAAACCTGACATCGGAAGCGACGGATGATCACTGCCTGCGCCTGTTTTTTGGCGAGCCGGATACATCCTCACCGGAAGCGTCGAAATCCTGCTTCCTTGTCCGAAGTCTCCGGATCCAGTACAGCGGATATCCTGGCCTTACTGCTTCGACAGGCGATATCAGCGGGGATGTCGGTACGTCTAAAGATATTACAATTACCGTAACAACGCCGGAAAATGATCTGAGCCTTTCCGTTGGAAATGATCTGACACTCGGATCAAGCGACGGAAGTATTGCTTCATTTACGCAGACTTCGCCGGCGACGGAAAACGGAGACGGCAGTGTAACCTTGACGGGAACCGTGAATTTTATCGCGGAAGGCTCTGTTTCGCTGTATGCCAATTACAATGGTGCCGAGGGAGGCATTACGATCGGCGCGGAAGGAAAGGCAGGTACCGGCAGCAACAGTACGGGCGGGAACGGAAGCGGCACCGGAACAGGAAACGGCAGCGGATCCGGTTCCGGGACAGGTGTCGGATCCGGCAGTGACGTCGGGACAGGAACAGGAAGCTCCGAAACGGGCAGTTCCGAGACAGATGCGGATAAAACAGGACAGCAGTCCGATATTTATCTGAATGAAAATGCCGGAACAGCTGAAGGAGGAGGCGGAAGCAGCACGGGTGATACAGACGTCGACAGCGAAGTGCAGACGGGAGACAGTACAGCGCAGAACTGGAAGATGATGGAAGTAAAAGACGATGCGCTGACGGACAATACAGATCAGGAAACGGGAAGGGCAAAAAGCCGTATGATGATTTCAGGATTGATTCTTTTTGCGGCCGGTATGCTGGAACGGACGATCCGTTTCTACAGACAGAAAAGATAACGGCATACATATTACAGGAGGTTTTTCATGTTTTCTTCAGCAGATTTAACGAAAGCAATGCGGGCCATCAGCTCCTCACTGCAGACGCCTGTCATTGTTATTCTATTGATACTGGTCGCGTGCGCGGTCATTTTGATTGGTTCTCTTATTGCGGAGTACTTTACGGAGCACCGGTACCTGAAAGTACAGATGCCGAAGATGGTGGACGCACTCCGCGCCTGCAGGATGCTTTCCGAAAAAAATAAAACGGCGGAAGGTACGGGAAATGAGATATCGGAAGAAACAGGCCAGAATGATGAGACGATGATCGAAAAGTGTATTCAAAACGGCGGTCTTCTGAAACGGCAGCGGAAGGTCCTGCTTGAGGTTACGCGTCATCCGGAGCTTACGGATTCGATGCGGGAAGCACTTGCCGTTCAGCTTCTGGAAGCAGAACAGTCTCATTATGACACGATCGTAAAGCTTTCCGAAATCGTTGTACGACTGGGACCGGTCTTCGGTCTTCTTGGTACGCTGATTCCGCTCGGCCCCGGACTGATCGCTCTCGGGCAGGGAGATACGTATACATTGTCTCAGTCGCTTCTGATTGCTTTTGATACGACGGTAATCGGTCTGATAAGCGCGGCCGGCGCAACGGTCGTTACGACGTTCCGCAAGAAGTGGTACGGAAATTACATGTCTGTTTTGGAAGCACTGACAGAATGTCTTTTGGAGGTTGAGAAAAATGATGAATCGGCTGCGTGACAGAAAACTTACATCCAGCTTTGAGGACGAAGAACAGGCGGAACCGATGGCCGGTCTTTCGAATATGTCCGATACGATGCTGGTCCTTGCCGTCGGCATCATGCTTGCCCTGGTAATCAACTGGCATCTGGATCTTGGCGCGGTGAGCACGGTCACATCCGATACGCTCGATCAGTCACAGCTTACGGAAATCCAGGATTATACGAATGTAAATGAAGATGAGCTTACGCAGGAACAGACACAGGCAGGTCTGGAGGAAAAGGGCAAGGTTTTCGTGGATCCCAGTACGGGAAAGATGTATGTTCTTGTCGAAAATTCAAATTAAGGTGAAATAATGGGAGATTTTATCGAAGATTCACTGAAGTATCTGAATGAAGAGCCGGATGAGAAAAAGAAACGGCAGAAAAGACAGAAAAAACATTTCAGCAGGAAATGGATCCTTCTTTTCGTCTGTCTGGCGTGTGCAGTGACCGCCGTTGTTTTTGCTTACTGTGCGACGCACGTAACGGCAGATATATCGGCTTACGGCGACCGGGAAATAGAGGTTGCCGGTCTGAAGGACGAGAGCTTTTATATTACGCCGCGTGAATTGTCGCAAATGAAGATATCAAAGCAGACGGTGACCGGAAAGAGCCAGAAAGCAGGTACATTCACAGGAGTAGGACCTACGATGGCTGTTTTCCTCGCGCAGTACGGTGAGACAGTCAGCGATTTCAAGCAGGTCAAATTCTACGCAGAGGACGATTATACAATTGTATTGGTCGCTTCTCTTCAGGAGAAAACAATTATCCTTTCCGTGGCGAACGGGTCGGATCCGCTGAAGGACAATCAGCAGCCGCTCCGGATCGTCATACCGGGGGAAGATTCATCGAAATGGATACGGAATGTAGTGAAAATTGAATTTACAAGAAAGTGAGCGACATGAAATCATACGTACAGAACCCGGAAAGCCGGGAAGAACGATCGCATGCCGCACGGGTGATCGTTATATTGGCCGCGGTGCTTTTTATTCTGATCATTCTGTCGTTTCAGCTCGGACGTTACAGTATATCGCCGAAGGAACTGGCCGGGATTATTTTTTCACGGATCAAAATACTGAATATCGAAAAATTCTGGACAGACCGTATGGAAAGCATCTTTTTCCAGGCACGTCTTCCAAGAATTTTGCTGGCCTGCATGGTAGGCTGTTCACTCTCCGCGGCAGGCGCATCGTATCAGGGCGTTTTCCAGAATCCCATGGCGGCGCCGGATGTGCTTGGCGCTTCGTCAGGCGCTGCATTCGGAGCGGCGCTTGCCATCCTGAAATACGGAACAGGATGGCGTGTGACGGTAAGTGCTTTCCTGTTCAGCCTTCTGTCGGTATCCCTTGTGTATCTGATAAGCCGCAGAGCCGGGGGCAATAAGATTCTTGTACTGGTACTTTCCGGTATCGTCATCAGTTCGCTTTTTCAGGCCGGAACTTCCTTTATAAAGCTGGTGGCGGATCCGGACAATCAGCTCCCGGCTATTACATTCTGGCTGATGGGGAGTCTGCGGAACGCAACGCCGGAAAGTGTGAAATTTGCGGCTGTTCCGATGGCAGTCGGGCTGGTGCCGCTTTTTCTGCTGCGTTGGAGAGTCAATATTCTTACGCTTGGAGATGAAGAAGCGACTACGATCGGCGTGAACGCGGACAGGCTGCGGCTTGTCATTATCATTGCGGCTACGCTTATAACGGCAGCAAGCGTTTCAGTCAGCGGGATGATCGGCTGGGTAGGGCTTGTGATTCCACATTTTGCCAGACGGCTTACGGGCAGCAATTACCTGCACTTAATGCCCGCAACGATGCTTATGGGCGCATCCTTTATGCTCCTTGTAGATGATATCGCCAGGAACCTGCTGGTGACGGAAATCCCGCTTGGAATCCTGACTGCGGTGATCGGAGCACCGTTCTTTATCTTTCTTATTCTGAAAGAACGTTCAAGCTGAACGTTCTTTCTTTTCTTGTAAAATATACGTACAAAACTTATAATAATACGGAACCATGTATTCGTATGTAAAGGAGGCGGCTTTTATGGCGCTTATTATGAAGGGAGCGCCGGTATCGGAATCGATGCGCGGCGAAATAATAAAACAGGCCGATGCGCTGACGGAAAAAGGTGTCCGGCCTTGTCTCGGCATCATCCGTGTCGGGGAGCGTCCGGACGATCTTTCTTATGAAAGGGCAGCGGCAAAACGAATGGCCGCGATGCATATCGATATGAAGGTGTTCCCGCTGCCGGCGGACATCGGCCAGAAGGAGCTGGAGCTGGAATTCGGGAAAATAAATGAAGACTCGTCTGTCCACGGGATTCTTCTTTTCCGGCCGCTTCCGTCTCATCTGGATGACACACCGCTTCGTGAACGAATCGATCCGTACAAGGACGTTGACGGCATGAGTCCGGTCAATATTGCTGGCGTCTTTGCCGGCAAAGCGAACTGCTTTGCTCCGTGTACGCCGGAGGCAGTTATGAAAACGCTTGACTATTACGGGATAACGTTTGCGGGGAAACGAGCGGCTGTCATAGGACGAAGCCTTGTCGTCGGGAAACCGCTGGCAGTACTGATGACGCAGCGTGATGCAACCGTTACGGTCTGTCACACGATGACGGAGAATCTCGCGGAGATCGTGAGAAGCGCGGATATCATCGCGGCGGCGGCTGGAAAGGCGCATCTTGTCACGGCTGACATGGTCAGGAAGGGCGCTGTCGTTGCGGATGTCGGCATCAATGTCGGAGAAGACGGGAAAGTACGCGGCGATGCTGATACGGAACATGTAAAGGAAGCGGCAGGAGCCATAACACCGGTACCGGGCGGCATAGGCGTCGTAACGTCTGCTGTCATGGCAGAGCATGTACTGATCGGAGCGGAACATCTGTATACAGAGAAATTCGGCAGGGAGATTTTATGACTTCATTGATAAAGTATTTAAAGCCATACAGGAAAGAGGCAGTGCTTGCACCTTTGTTTAAGCTGCTCGAAGCCAGCTTTGAACTGCTTGTCCCGCTTGTAATGGCAAGGATCATTGATATCGGCATTGCGCAGGGAAACAGGTCATACGTATATTCCATGGGACTCGTTCTCGTCCTTTTCGGTGTGACGGGGCTCGTTTCCGCGATCACGGCGCAGTATTTTTCGGCAAAAGCCGCCGCAGGATTCGGAACAGCGCTTCGAAATGATCTGTTCCGTCATATCATGGGGCTTTCCCATGACGAGACAGACGCGTTTGGCAGTGCAACGCTGATTACACGTATTACGAATGATACGAATCAGATCCAGAACGGGGTAAATATGTTTTTCCGGCTCGTACTTCGTTCTCCTTTTATCGTGTTCGGTGCCATGATCATGGCTTTTCTGATCAGCGGGAAGGCAGGGCTTCTGTTTCTCGCTGTTATTTCCGTTCTTTTCCTGATCGTGTTTCTGATTATGAAAAGCACCGTCCGGATGTACAGAATTGTGCAGAAAAAGCTGGACCGGATTCTTTCCGACACATCGGAAAATCTGGCAGGTGTCCGCGTTCTGCGTGCTTTCAACAGGCAGGAGCATGAAAAAGAAATCTACCGGACCGGCACCGGCGAGCTTGCGCGTGAGCAGATCAAAACAGGAAATGTTTCGGCGCTTCTGAACCCGTTTACGTATATCGTAGTGAATCTTGGAATCATCGCGGTCCTTCAGACCGGCGCGGTCAATGTCGCAGCCGGATCACTGACACAAGGTCAGGTCGTGGCGCTTGTCAATTACATGTCCCAGATCCTTCTGGAACTGATCAAATTCGCGAACCTGATTATCCTTCTCTCTAAATCATCGGCGTGTGCGAAGCGGGTCAATGAAATATTCGCCTGCAGCAACTCTATGAATGACGGAACGGTCCCGATGGAAGAAAATCCGGACAAAAGCGTACCGTCCGTTGAATTTGTGGATGTCGGCTTTTCCTATCCCGGTGCCCGGGAGGAGGCCGTAAGCGATCTGAACTTTACCGTGAACAAAGGGGAAACAGTCGGTATAATCGGAGGAACCGGATCAGGAAAGACGACAGTCGTCAGTCTGATCCCGCGTTTTTATGATACAAGCCGCGGAAAAGTACGGATAAACGGTCGCGACGTACGGGAGTATACATTGGACTCCCTGCGCCGTCATGTCGGGATCGTGGAACAGGGAGCAGGACTTTTTAAAGGTACGATTGCCTCGAATCTTCGCTGGGGAAAAGGCGATGCCAGCACGGAGGAATTGATGCAGGCGATCTATACGGCGCAGGCAGACAATGTAACGGATGAATCCAGGGGCGGACTTGACGCGCCGGTGTCACAGAAAGGAAGAAATTTTTCGGGCGGTCAGAAGCAGCGGCTTTCGATCGCGCGCACGCTCGTTCGGAAACCGGATATTCTGATCCTGGACGATTCTTCCTCGGCGCTTGATTTTGCGACGGACGCGGCTCTTCGCCGTTCGATCCGGGAAACAAGCGGTGACATGACGGTGTTTCTTGTTTCGCAGCGGGTATCAACGGTTCGACGCGCTGACAAAATCCTTGTACTGGATGACGGAAAGATCGCAGGATGCGGAACGCATGAAATGCTTCTGAAAAGCTGTGATATTTATCGTGAGATTTGTCTTTCCCAGCTTCCGAAAGAGGAGGTGGGTCTGTGAAAAAAGCACGGAAAAGTACGCTGAATCGTATTTTTGGCCTTATGAAGCCGTACAGGGCACGCCTTTTCTTCAGCATTATTCTCGCGGTCGTGATCGTCGGAACGACGCTTTATCTGCCGATCCTTATCGGGCAGGCAGTAGATAAGATCATCGGACCGGATAACGTTGATTTCGGAGGACTTTTTGCGATCCTTGCATCGATGGCTGTCGTTATGATCGTGACGGCCGGCGCACAGTGGCTGATGACATCGATCAACAACACAGTCGCGTATAAAATGGTGCGTGATCTGCGGACGGAGGCATTTGCGCATCTGCAGGAGCTTCCGCTTTCATACCTGGACAGCCACGCGAGCGGTGACATCATCAGCCGAGTCATCAATGACGTTGATCAGTTCTCGGAAGGAATTCTGATGGGCTTCGCACAGTTTTTTACAGGGATTCTGACGATCATCCTGACACTTGTCTTCATGTTCCGCATTAACGCATTCGTGACCCTTGTCGTAATCTGCGTCACGCCGCTTGGAATGTTCACGGCAGCATTTATTGCGAAGAAAACGTTTATTCATTTTAAAGATCAGTCCGAACGAAGAGGAGCCATGACATCGGTCGTAGAAGAGATGATCGAGGGATTTTCCAGCGTCAAAGCATTTACGATGGAAGAGGAGGTCTGCAGGTCATTCGAAGAAACGGATGAAAAGCTTCGCAGCGCAAGCATGAAGGCGGTTTTCTATTCATCGATCACGAATCCGTCGACACGTTTCGTGAACGGACTTGTATATGCCGGAGCCGGGGTATTTGGGGCACTTTCCGTTATTGCAGGGAACCTTACGGTCGGAGGACTTACCTGCTTCTTAAGTTACGCAAGCCAGTATACGAGGCCCTTTAACGAAATATCCGGCGTAGTGACGGAACTGCAGAATTCGATCGCGTGTGCGGCCCGAATTTTTGAACTGATTGACGAGAAGACAGAAATGCCGGACGAACCGGATGTCAGCAGTCTGCGGAATGTAAGCGGCAATGTATCCCTGTCACATGTCTGCTTCTCCTACACACCGGAAAAGCCGCTGATCCGGGATATCAATCTGGATGTGAAGCCGGGACAGCGTATTGCACTTGTAGGGCCTACCGGCTGCGGTAAGACAACCATAATCAATCTTCTGATGCGGTTTTATGACGAAGACAGCGGTTCGATCAAAATAGACGGTACAGATATCCGGAACGTGAAGCGGGAAAGCGTCAGGGCAGCTTACGGCATGGTGCTGCAGGATACATGGCTTCGCCGCGGTACGATACGGGAAAACATCGCCATGAGTGATCCGGAGGCAAACGAAGAAACGATCGTGAATGCGGCAAAAGAAGCACATGCACATTCCTTTATCATGCGATTGCCCAATGGGTATGATACCGTGATCGACGAAGGCGGGGCAAACCTCTCAGCCGGGCAGAAACAGCTTCTGTGCATCGCGCGTGTCATGATGGCGAAACCCTCGATGCTCATCCTCGATGAAGCAACCTCCTCGATCGATACGAGAACCGAACTCCTCGTACAGCAAGCGTTCCTGAAAATCATGAACGGCCATACAAGCTTCGTCGTAGCCCATCGCCTTTCAACAATCCGAAGCGCCGACCGGATCCTCGTAATGCGCGACGGCCAAATCATCGAACAAGGCACCCACGACGAACTGATGGCAAAAGAAGGATTCTATCATAGACTTTATATGAGTCAGTATGACTAGAGGTAAGTGTTCAAAGTCCGAAAATTTTCCCGCTTGCGGGAAAAATTTTCGGACCTTGAACACAGGAAAACATGAGGAAGAAGCGGTTTGCGAAGCAAACCAGCGGATTCCGAATGTTTTCAGGATTGCGGGAGCCGCTGAAAGCGGCGGAGCAATCCGTTACCTCGGAGTAACCCGGGTCAACACCCGCTTGCGGGAAAAATTTTCGGACCTTGAACACAGGAAAACATGAGGAAGAAGCGGATTCCGAAGCCAATCAGCGGATTCCGAATGTTTTTTATGAAATAAAAAAAGGATATCGGCCACAGACGCAGAATAATATAAATACCGGCAGAAATGAAATCAAACGACAGGGGAGGTGCCGATGTGAATATTCGTGAGCAAATGGAAGAGCGGGAATTTCAGTTTCTGAGCCCATACGCAGCGTTCAGCAGAAATTCGCTTGGCCGTGACAATCCTGAGGAGCCATGCGACATACGGCCGTGCTATCAAAGGGACCGCGACCGGATCCTTCACTCCAAAGCATTCCGCCGTCTCAAGCACAAGACACAGGTATTCCTGGATCCTGTCGGGGATCATTACAGAACGCGTCTTACACATACGCTTGAAGTATCCCAGAATGCGAGGACGATCGGAAAAGCACTGCGTCTGAACGAGGACCTGATCGAGGCGATCGCGCTCGGCCATGATCTGGGCCATACGCCGTTCGGCCACGCAGGCGAGCGGGCACTGAATGAAGTCAGTTCGCTTGGCTTCCGGCACAATGAACAGAGCCTGCGTGTCGTTGAAGTCATTGAACGTGACGGAATCGGCCTGAATTTAACGAAGGAAGTCCGTGACGGGATCAAAAACCATACGATGAGCGGAAAGCCCATGACGCTGGAAGGAAAGATCGTACGGCTTTCCGACAAGATCGCATATCTGCATCATGATATCGATGACGCGATACGCGGCGGGATACTTAGGGAAGAGGATATCCCGGATGAGATTCGTTCCGTGATCGGTGAAAGCACGAAGATCCGGCTCGATACGCTGATACATGATATTATCAGCAGCAGCTGGGAAAAGGATGACATCTGTATGTCAGAGGAATGCCATACGGCCATGTTCGCGCTCCGTGCATTTATGTTCAGCCATGTCTACACGAATCCGACGGCAAAAGGAGAAGAAGAAAAGGTCTACAACATGATCCGGAAGCTGTTTGAATACTATATGGCCCATCCGGACAGGATGACGGAAGAATATGAGCTGCGTGCTGACGAAGGCGGAAATAACAAGGAGCGGAGCGTCTGCGACTATATATCCGGCATGACAGATTCATACGCTATCGAAAAATTCGAAGAAATATATGTTCCCAAGGCCTGGAGGTATTAACGGAGGAAGAAAGCTTGTATTATTCGGATGATTTTGTTGAAAAAGTCAGGAGCAGCAACGACATCGTCGATGTGATCTCCGCATATGTAAAACTCCAGAAGAAGGGAAACTCGTATTTTGGACTTTGTCCGTTTCACAATGAGAAAACGCCTTCTTTTTCCGTAAGCCGCGACAAGCAGATGTATTACTGCTTTGGCTGTGGAGCGGGCGGAAACGTCTATACATTTTTGATGCAGTATGAGAATTACTCATTTCAGGAGGCACTTTCCCATCTGGCGGAAAGAGCCGGGATACCGATGCCGCAGGGAGAAGAGTCCGGGGAAGAACGGCGTATGGCAGACAGACGTCAGAAGCTTTTTGCGGTAAACAGGGAAGCAGCCGTTTATTACTGTGCCCTCCTGTATTCAGACAGGGGGAAGACCGGACTTGATTACTTCAGACGGCGCGGACTCGATGCGGAAACGATGAAATCGTTCGGACTCGGCTATGCCGACAAGTACAGCGACGATCTGTACCGTTACCTGAAGCAGAAGGGATATGAGGACGAGATCCTTAACAGTTCGGGACTTTTTACGTTCAGTGAAAAGCATGGCATGAGCGACAAGTTCTGGAACCGTGTCATGTTTCCGATCATGGACATCAACAATAAGGTGATCGCGTTCGGCGGCCGCGTCATGGGAGACGCGAAGCCAAAATACCTGAATTCACCGGAAACGGAAATCTTTGACAAGAGCAGAAACCTGTACGGCCTGAATACAGCGAGGAAAACGCGCGGGAAGAGTCTGATCCTCTGTGAGGGATACATGGATGTGATCGCGCTTCATCAGGGCGGTTTCTCATCGGCCGTGGCTTCTCTCGGCACGTCGCTTACGACCGGCCAGACGACACTTCTGCGCCGATACGCAGAACAGATCTATCTTGTGTATGACAGCGACGGCGCCGGCGTAAAAGCGATCATGCGGGCACTGCCGATGCTGCGTCAGGCAGGACTCGATTCAAAGGTCGTCCGGCTTGGCCCGTACAAGGACCCGGATGAAATCATCCGCACGGACGGACCGGATGCTTTCCGGAAACGGATTCAGGAGGCAGAGAACGGGTTTCTTTTCTCCCTTTCCGTTCTGGAACAGGAATTTGATATGGCTTCCCCGGAAGGGAGGACGCGCTTTGTCCACAAGGCCGCGTCAGAACTGCTTGTCTTTACCGAGGAAATCGAACGGTCCAATTATATAGAGGCCGCAGCGGCCAAGTATCATATACCGAAAGAGGATTTGCGAAGGCTGGTTGCTTCGGAGGCCATGAAAGGAATGCCGGACGCGCCTCAGGAAGTGAAACTCTTTCCCCGCAGACAGTCGAAGACGGCTGAGGACGGAGTTGTACAGGCCCAGAAGCTGCTGCTTACATGGCTTATTGAAAAACCGCAGCTTTTCCGGACCGTTTCGAAGTTTATCGGACCTGACGATTTCACGACTGAATTATACCGAAAAGCCGCAGGCCTGCTGTATGAGCAGGAGAAAAACGGACAGATCAATCCGGCAAACATCATCAGCCATTTTACGGATGAACAGGAACAGAAGGAAGCAGCGTCCCTTTTTCATGCGAGACTTCCGGATGAAGGAAGCCGGCGCGAAGATGAGAAGACGATGAAAGAGACGATCATCCGTGTCAAACGTGCCGGAATCGACGCGATGAGCGAATCGCTCGACGCGGATGACATCGCCGGCATGCAGAAGCTGATCGCCGGCAGAAAAGCACTTGAAAATCTGGAAAAACTTCATTTTGATATTCGGGATTAAACCATATCAACAGATAAAAAGGAGACCGCACATGGAAGAAAACGAAAGCAGAACAAAATTTGACGAACGGCTCGATGACCTCCTGGAACTGGCCAAGAAGAAGAAAAACGTACTGGAGAATAATGAAATCAACGATTTCTTTGCCGATATGGAGCTTGACGCCGATCAGTTTGAAAAGATCCTCGACACGCTGGAATCGAAAAATGTCGATGTCCTTCGGATCGACGAGGACGATACAGAGGATGTGATCCTCGAAAGCGACGAAGAGAGCGATGACATTGATATTGACCTCAATGATCTTACGGTGCCGGACAATGTCAGCATTGAAGACCCTGTGAGAATGTATCTGAAAGAGATCGGAAAGGTGCCGCTCCTAAGTGCCGACGAAGAGATCGAGCTTGCCAAGAAAATGGAACTTGGCGACGAAGACGCCAAGAAGAGGCTGGCAGAAGCGAATCTCCGTCTCGTCGTAAGCATCGCGAAACGGTATGTAGGAAGAGGAATGCTTTTCCTCGACCTGATCCAGGAAGGCAATCTCGGCCTTATAAAGGCTGTTGAGAAATTTGATTACCGGAAGGGATACAAGTTTTCAACGTACGCTACCTGGTGGATCCGTCAGGCAATCACACGTGCGATCGCGGATCAGGCTCGTACGATCCGCATTCCCGTTCATATGGTCGAAACGATCAATAAGCTGATCCGCGTTTCAAGACAGCTGCTCCAGGAACTCGGACGCGAACCGACGCCGGAGGAAATCGCGGAAGAGATGAATCTTCCGGTCGAACGTGTCCGGGAAATCCTGAAGATATCACAGGAGCCGGTTTCACTGGAAACACCGATCGGAGAAGAAGAGGACTCACACCTCGGAGATTTTATCCAGGACGACAATGTTCCGGTGCCTGCCGACGCGGCCGCTTTTACCCTCCTTCGGGAACAGCTGGGCGAAGTCCTTTGTACCTTGACGGAAAGAGAGCAGAAGGTGCTGCGTCTTCGCTTCGGCCTTGACGACGGCAGGGCACGGACACTGGAAGAAGTCGGAAAAGAATTCGACGTAACGCGTGAACGGATCCGCCAGATCGAGGCAAAGGCTCTGCGAAAGCTTCGCCATCCGAGCAGAAGCCGCAAGCTGAAGGATTATCTGGAGTAATATGGGTGCCGGAAGAAGCGGCAGTATTCCGGAAATATCGGAAAGGCTGCGGCATACGGCGGAGCTGGTGTCGCCTGGAATTACGTTTGCCGATATCGGAACGGATCATGCGTATCTGCCTATTTATCTTGTGGAAACGTTGCGGAATCCGGGCGGCTTTGCGACGGATGCAGTTTCGGGCCCGCTGCTGCGCGCGGAAAAGAATATCGGCGCGCGCGGCTTAGACGGCAGCATCCGGCTTCTGCGCGGTGACGGCCTTACGGTACTCTCGCCAGGTGATGCCGGGAGTCTTGTAATGGCCGGAATGGGCGGCCGTCTGATGATGAGAATTCTGGAAGAGAGCATGGAAACAGCGATGTCTTTTCAGGAAATGATCCTTCAGCCGCAGTCCGAGATCCGAGATGTCCGGCTCTGGATCTATCATCATGGCTGGCACATCACAGCGGAAGATATGGTGCGTGACAGCGGAAAATACTATTTTATGATGAAAGCAGTGCCGGGAAGAGAAGACGTGCCGGATGAAAGCAGTCTCCGGTACGGCCCGTGTCTGACGGCGGGAGCGGATCCGATCCTGCATTCGTATCTGCTTCGCGAAAAGACCAAGAAGAAGAATATACTGATACAGCTGGATCCGGTCAATGAGCGGTGCCGCAGGCGGCAGGAAGAACTGGAAAACGATATACATATCATAGATGACTTGACGGAACGCTGTTTTTCGGAAATGCCATCGAAAATCAAAGAGGGGAATGAATCATGCGCTGCAGTGAAATAATCAAGGCGATCGAGAAAACGTATCCGACATCCTATGCGTGCAGCTGGGACAACAGCGGCTTTCTGGCGGGACGTCTTGAAAAAGAGATCACCAGGATCTACGTGGCACTCGATGTAACGAAGGATGTGATACATGAGGCGATCCAGAAGGACGCAGATATGATCATCACACATCATCCGATGATTTTCAGGCCGGTTTCAAGAGTGACAAACGAAGACTTTACCGGCTCCTGCATCGTATCCATGCTGCAGCACGATATCTGCTGCTACGCGATGCATACGAATTACGACGTGCTTGGAATGGCTGATCTGGCCGCCGGTCTTATCGGCCTTACGGACAGAAGAGTACTGGATACGGCAGATACGCTTCTCGTGCCGGAAGAACTGCGCATTTCAGACGAAGAGCAGGGAATCGGGCGCATCGGTTTGCTGGATGTGCCGCGAAGCCTGGAATCCTGCTGTGAACTTGTAAAAGAAAAATTCGGGCTTGCGCATGTGACTGTTTTCGGAGATCCTGAAAAATCCATAAAAACAGCCGCGATCTGTCCCGGATCCGGCCGGAGCGAGATCATGAAAGCAGCGTCTCAGGGTGCGGATGTCCTGATAACAGGCGATATCGGACATCACGAAGGACTGGATGCCCTGGCATCCGGACTTGCTGTCATCGATGCAGGCCACTACGGGCTGGAGCATATTTTCGTAAAGGATATCATGCGGTTTCTCACGGAAAATATCGATGAAACGGTGGTGTTCGGAGAAGAGACACGTTTTCCGTATTGGATCGACTGAATTATTTGGAGGCAGAATGAATGGAAGGAAACATGTTTACGGTACACGTTAACGGACAGACCAGAATATATCCGGAAGGAACGACATATCTTGCGGTCGGCAAAGAATTTCTGAAGGATTTTGACAATGATCTTGCGCTTGTGTTTGCAGACGACAAGCTGCAGGAGCTTTTCAAGCATATCAAAAAAGACTGTACGCTGAAGTTCATTACGACAGCGGATCCGATCGGCATGATGGCATACCGGAGAAGCGTGACGTTTATGATGATCAAAGCAGTCTATGACGTGGCGGACCATCAGGCACTGAAGGGTGTCCGCGTGCTCCATTCGTTAAGCCGCGGCGTATACTGCGAACTGGAAGGCCCGGTCCGTACGGACACCGAATTCCTGAGCAAGGTGAAAGCGCGGATGCAGGAGATCTGCAGGGCTGATACTATGATCCGGAAAAAAAGCGTCAGCAGAGACGAGGCTGTCGAAATCTTCCATAATCATGGAATGTACGGGAAAGAAAGACTGTTCCGCTATCGTCAGACATCCCGCGTCAATATATACAGTATCGATGATTTTGAAGACTATTTCTATGGGTATATGATCGGCAGTACCGGAATCTTAAAATACTACGATCTGTTCCCATATGATGAAGGCTTTGTGCTGCAGATGCCGGTCGAGAGCGCACCGCGTGAAGTGCCGGCGTTTGAACCGCAGAATAATCTTTTCAAGGTGTTCAAAGAAGCGACCAGATGGGGAGATATGATGAACATCCGTACGGTCAGTGACCTGAACGACGCCGTAACGAAGGGGGAAGCGAACGATCTTGTTCTCGTTCAGGAGGCACTTCAGGAAAAGCGGATCGGCGATATCGCCGATCAGATCGCTGCTCTGCCGAAGAAGAAATTTGTGCTGATCGCGGGACCTTCCTCTTCGAGCAAAACATCCTTTGCCAACCGTCTGTCTGTACAGCTGCGTACACACTGCCTGAAGCCGCATCTGATATCGGTGGATAATTTCTTTGTGGACAGGGAGCGCACACCGGTCGACAGCAGCGGGCAGCTGGACTATGAAAACCTGAACGCGCTTGATATCGAAGAACTGAACCGGGATCTGACGGATCTGCTTGACGGCAGGGAAGTAGAAATGCCTACGTATAATTTCGTGAAAGGAACGAAGGAATATCTTGGCAATACACTGAAAATGGCAGACAGCGACATTCTGGTGATCGAAGGGATCCATTGCCTGAATGACGCATTGACGTACAGACTTTCCAAGGACAGTAAATACAAGATCTATATCAGCGCACTGACACAGCTGAATATCGACGAACATAACCGGATACCGACGACGGACGGCAGACTGATCCGGCGTATGGTGCGTGACGCCAGGACAAGAGGAACAGCGGCAAAGGATACGATCGCCATGTGGCCCTCGGTGCGGCGCGGAGAAGAGCGGAATATCTTCCCGTTTCAGGAACAGGCCGACGTGATGTTCAATTCGGCGCTGCCGTATGAGCTCGCTGTCCTGAAGCAGTACTGCGAACCCCTGCTTTACGGGATCCCGCGCGGATGTCCGGAATATCAGGAAGCGAAGCGCCTGCTCAAGTTTTTCGATTATTTCCTCGGATTCGGAAGTGAAAATCTGCCGAAGAATTCGCTGCTGCGGGAATTTGTCGGCGGCAGCTGTTTTAAAGTGTGATCCGACAGATATACAGTAAAATAAGTAAATATCGGACGAAACTGTCTGAAAGAGAAAAGAGACTGTGGATTCAGACCACAGTCTTTTTTTTCTTCGGCTGTACCGTTTGCAAAAAAATTGGTAATATATGAAAGAATTTCAGAGAACATTTATACATATTAGGTAAAAAACAGATATTTTTTTCCATTTTGGAGTAATTGTTTTATGATATTGCATTCGATAAAATACAGTTAGAATTTGATCAGATGAAAATGTGTACACGGAAACCCGGCAAACAGAATTACATTTAACATTTAAGGAAGGAACCTGACAATGTACGATGTTATTGTGAAAAATGGAAGTATTGTAACAACGGAAGGGATCAGCAAGGGAAATATCGTTATTAAAGACGAGAAGATCGCTGCGGTCACAGAACCCGGTGTTGAGCCGGAAGCTGCAAACGTAATCGACGCGGAAGGAAAGTACGTATTTCCGGGCGCGATCGACACACATGCTCATTTAAACGACCCGGGTTTTGAATGGCGTGAGGACTATGAACACGGAACGGCAGCGGCAGCTGTAGGCGGATATACGACGTTGATCGATATGCCGCTTCAGAATAAGCCGGCTATGACGAATGCAGAACTTTTTGACATCAAGCTGGACAAGGTTTCACCGAATGCATACTCCGACTTCTGTTTCTGGGGCGGACTGATCCCGGATAATTTCGATGATCTGGAAGGTCTGTACAAGAAAGGCTGTGTGGCTTTCAAATCTTTTATCGGACCTGTATCACCGGATTACAGTTCGTTAAGCTACGGACAGGCGTATGAAGCTATGCAGCGCATCGCTTCATTCGGCGGCCGTGCCGGTTTTCACTGTGAAGATTATACGACGATAAAATGGCAGGAAGCCAGAATGAAGAAAGAGGGACGCCTTGACTGGAAAGGGTTCCTGGATTCCAGACCGGTCATTGCCGAGATGCTTGCGACAGTCGATATCATCGAAATCGCCAAGGCAACAGGCTGCAAGGCTCATATCTGCCATATCAGCCATCCGGATGTAGCTCAGAAGGTAAAAGAAGCTCAGCAGGAAGGGTATGATATCACAGCTGAAACATGTTCGCATTATCTGAGCCTTACAGATGAAGATCTCCTGAAGAACGGACCGCTGTTTAAATGTGCGCCTCCGCTCCATTCACAGGAAGAGGTCGACCGTCTCTGGTCATACGTTGAGGACGGAACTTTTTCCGGAATTGCAAGTGATCATTCTCCTTGCTCATACGATGAGAAATTTAACGAGATCCTCGGTCAGAAGATCAATAATGTCTTTGACGTATGGGGCGGCATCAGCGGGATCCAGAGCGGATTTCAGGTAGCTTTCAGCGAAGGCTGCGTAAAGAGAAATATCTGTCCGTCTGTACTCGCGAAAGCAATGGCAGAAAACCCTGCAAAGGCCTTTGGTATCTATGGACGCAAAGGTGCGGTAAAGCCAGGCTTTGACGCTGATCTTGTAATCCTCGATCCGGATAAGGAATGGGAGATCACAGCTGATTCCCTCCTCTACAAGAACAAGATTTCTGCATTTGTGGGCATGAAGGGAAAAGGACTGCCGGTTTGCACGATCATCAGAGGATCCGTCGTGGCACAGGACGGAAAAATCACAGGTACCAAAGGATTTGGTGAACTGATCACACGCGTTGAGTAGTTTTTTACATGAGGAGGGAAAACATGAGTATAGTAGACAACAAAGAGTTAAGAGCGGATCTTGCCGCAAAAGTTGATGTCGATCTTCAGCCTACCAAAGAACGTATCATGGATCCGCTGTCATACGGAGCAAGTTTCCTTGGCGGCTGCGTTTCCATCGGAACCTTTTCCATGGGCGCCAGCCTGATCGGTCTTTTGACGGTAGTACAGGCCGTTGTCGCGATGATCATCGGCTGTGTCGTTATTGCCATAGCACTTGTTTTCATCGGAAACTGCGGTCATAAATACGGCATTACATACAGCACACAGTTACGAAGCACATTCGGAACAGCCGGTGTTAAAGTACCAGGCTTTATGCGTGCCGTACCTGCTATTATCTGGTTCGGCTTTCAGAGCTGGGTCGGCGCGGAAGCAATCAACAGCTGTTTAAAGATCCTGTTCGGAGTCAGCAATCTTCCGGTCGTGTTCATCCTGTTTACGATCCTTCAGGTAGCACTCGGAATAAAAGGCTTCAAAGAGATCAAATGGATGGAGAATTTCTCCTGCATCTTCATTATCGCGATCCTTATTTACATGCTTTATATCGTCAATGTTAACTTTGCAGGTGAGATCCACGGCGTATTTTCCAATATTACCGGTTCCTGGGGAATGCCGTTCTGGGCAGCGACGACCTCATTCCTAGGTATTTACGCGACCATGATCATCAATGCTTCGGATTATGCAAGAAATCTGCAGCATAAAGTCGGACCGACGCATACGGGAATCATCTATACCGTAGCGATCCTGCCGGTAACACTGTTCATGGGTCTGATCGGGCTTCTTGTAACGGCCGCGACAGGAAACAGCGATCCGGTTGCTGTATTCTCCACAACGATGAACAATACGTTCCTTACAGTACTGACACTTGCATTCATCGCATTCGCACAGGTAACAACAAACGTACTGAACAACATCGTTCCGCCTGCGTACGTTCTTATGGATACATTCCATCTGAAATGGAGCTGGAGTACGATCATAGTAGGAGCACTTTCGATCTGCAGCTTCCCATGGAGACTTGTAACATCAGATTCTGCAGTCGGCCTTTCTCTTTTCACGAAGATCTATTCCGCGTTCCTGGGACCCATCTTCGCAGTTATGGTTGTTGATTACTACTTCCTTCGCAAGAAGCAGATCGATGTCAATACCCTGTATGATAAAGAAGGTGTATTCAAAGGCGTTAACTGGGCCGGCATTATCGCGATCCTGGTAGGTGCCGCATGCTCCCTCCTTGTAGTCGACATTTCCTGGTACGTAAGCCTTATCCCAAGCGGACTTGTATATTACCTCCTGATGAAAAACATGAAGAGCGTAAGCAAATTCCGCACAGGCACCATCTTTGAAGAAAAACAATAATAATTTATCATAATTAGTTATAACAGCCGGGCTGTGACATCCGATCACAATCCGGCTGTTGTATTATAAAGCTTTCTAATATGCACAGCAATCCATGTGACACTAAATTAACAACAGGGGGAAGAATGGATAAAAAAACAACCTGATTTTGTCATATCTTATGCTTGATAGAAGACACTGCTGTTGTCATAATAAAAAAGGAAAAAGGTACAGCCTTATTTAGTTTCAGGCATTTGAAGAGAAAGCGAGGCATTGAAATGAGTTATTTAAATGATCAGATTGGATATCGTGAAGAGCTGCTGATGACGCGTACCGTTGTAAAAAAAGAAAATTATGTTCTTCTGGAGCCGGACGGACTCGTGAAAAATGCAGTTCCCGGATATGAAAACTGTGATGTGACGATTCTCGGTTCACCGGCTATGGGCGCGACATTTGCTGATTATCTCGTAACGGCAAAAGACGGCGGCAGGAATACAGGAATCGGCGGCGAAGGCATCGAGAGCTTTCTGTATGTGATTTCAGGTGAAATCCACGCAGCCAACAGTGATAAATCAGAACTGCTGAAAGCAGGCGGTTATATTTATTCTCCGGCCGGCAGCAACATTACGTTTGAGAACAAAAGCGGAGCAGATGCGAAGCTTTATGTATACAGACGCAGATACGAGAAGATCGAGGGAAAAAGTGCTTTTACCGTAACAGGAAATATCAACGATGTGCCCTGGGTAGAGTATGAGGGTATGGATAACTGCCATATTAAAGATTTCCTGCCGGCAGCCGGAAACTTCGGGTTCGACATGAATATGCATATTCTTTCGTTCAAGCTTGGCGCGTCACACGGATACATCGAGACACACGTACAGGAACACGGAATGTATTTCCTTTCCGGCAAGGGAATGTACCGTCTTGACAATGAGTGGATCCCGGTGCAGAAAGGCGACTATATCTTTATGGACGCGTATTGCCCGCAGGCATGCTACGCGGTAGGGCGCGAAGAGGAATTCGCTTATATTTATTCAAAAGACTGCAACCGTGACGTATTGCTGTAGCACTCGATCATATATCAGCGGAATGAAACCGTAGAAAGAAAGGCAACCACATGGCTCTGGAAGAAATCACCGACAGAATCTCCAAAGAACTGGAGTATTTAAAACAATTTACTTCGACACCTGGAAACGGGTGCACGCGGCTGCCGTTTACAAAAGAAGCAAGAGCGGCAGTTGAATATCTGAAAAAGCTTATGATCGAAATCGGACTTGAGGTTAAAGAGGACGCGGCCGGAAATGTATTCGGAACACTGCACGGGGAAGATCCGGAAAAGCCGTGCGTCATGATCGGCTCACATTATGATTCGGTTTACAACGGCGGTGATTTTGACGGGATAGCAGGAATCATATGTGCCCTGGAGGTGGCCCGGGAGATCAGAAATGAAAACGCTCCGTTAAAAAGGTCTCTGGTAGTGGCAGGCTTCTGCGATGAGGAGGGTATGCGCTTCGGTACGGGCTACTTTGGATCCGGCGCGATGCTGGGACACCGTGATACCAAATATACGAAGGATTTTTATGATACCGACGGTGTATCGATTTATGATGCCATGAAGGGATACGGACTTGTTCCGGAAAAGATCGGCGAAGCTGCATGGAAAAAGGGCAGTATCGGGGCTTTTATCGAGCTTCATATCGAGCAGGGACCGATCCTGGACGCTTCCGATATAGAAATCGGACTCGTTGACTGTATCGTGGGAATACAGAGATATATGGTAACGGTAAACGGCAGGGCAGATCACGCCGGCACGACTCCGATGGACATGCGCAAGGATGCCGTTGACGCGGCAGCGAAGGTGATCGCGAAGATCGCCGACTGGGCGAGAGAAAAAGGCGACGGCAGTGTCGCTACGGTCGGATATATCAATTCCGTGCCCGGCGGCATGAACATCGTGGCGGAAAAAGCAGAATTTACGGTTGATATCCGCTCCCGCAACAATGACAATATCAATGACATTGCAGACAAGATCCGGGCGGCTCTGAAAGAAGAAACGGAGAAGATGGGCGGTTCGTTTGAGATCGAGAGCAAGCTTACGATTACACCGGTCGATCTTTCGAAGGATATGCTGTCTGTCATGGAAGAAGAATGCAGGAAACAAGGGTATTCATACCGGTATATGATCAGCGGCGCGGGCCACGATTCACTTGAAATCGGCCAGGTACTGCCGACGGTAATGCTTTTTGTCCCAAGCAAGGACGGAAGAAGCCACTGTCCTGTAGAATTTACAAAATACGGAGATTTTGCGAAGGGCGCAGTTGTGATCAAAAAGCTTGCGGAAGATCTTCTGCTGAAATAAAACGTGAAAAGCACAGTGATCCGGAAGAACTACCGGAGCTGTGCTTTTTATGATATAATGAAAAAAACGCAGGGAGGATGTGAAGTCAATTGGCTTTTTCTGTCATGGAACTGCTGAAGGCTGAGGAGCTTAACAAGGTCAGGCTTTTAAGCGGAGAGAAAGGTCTGAATAACGAAATCAAAGGCGTCACGATCATAGAAGCGCCGGATATCGTGAAATTCATTAACGGCGGAGAAGTGCTGCTGACGGGCCTTTATGCGTTTAAATCAAGTACGGTCGAAGAATTCAGTGCTTATTTGAACGAACTTACAAAGAAGAGTGTAAGCGCACTGATGCTGAAAAAGGGCAGAGACGTAGACTTCGCGGATACGAAAATACAGCTTCTTCTGGAATTCTCGGAGAAGCAGGAGATCCCGCTTCTGGAAGTACCGTTCGATGTTTCGTTCCGGGATATCCTTTCCCTGATTATGGAACGTTTGTTCAACGAAGAAGTAACAAGACTGAAGTTCTTTAAAACAACATACGATATTTTTACGCCGATGGTTTTATCGGCTGACTCGAGTACACGAAAGATCGAGAAGATACTGAAAGCGCTGCAGAACTTTATCCAGAATCCGGTCGCGCTGTTTGACCAGCATATGGTATGCCTTGCAGCGTCCAAAGACGCCCCGGCCGAGTTTTCGCTTCAGGATGATGCAGTGCCTTTTGAACCGGATTATTATTCGAATTATTCGTATCTGCGCCAGAATAATGTGCATACACAGTATATTGTTCCGATCAGACTGAACTTTCGGGAACGGATTTACCTTGTCATAACGGAAATGTATCAGCCATTTAAAATTATGGACTGCATCGCGATCGAGAACGCGATTGTGAGTCTGCGCCTTGAATATTCCATGCAGGCAGCCGTTGTAGATCTGGAAGAGAAATTTGAAAACGACATCATGCATAATCTTTTGAATGGGAAAGTACACTCCATGGAAGAACTGCAGAAGAATACGTCGCTTCTGAACGTGCCGGTCAACGGATGCTACCGTGTTATCGTTTTTGGCATGGCAGGAAATCTGCATGACGATGACTTTACCGCCAAGGTCAAGGATACAAGCGTTCTGAGCGTTGCCGTATCGGCTGTGCTCCGGAACGCGAAGGTACAGAATGATCAGGATAAGATCGTCGTGATCCTGCAGGTCGAGCGGAAACAGACACAGGAAGAATTCAGAATCTATATCAAGAACGCGCTGAAAGATATCCAGAAGGACGTTGCCAGATACAACAAGCGTCTGAAAGTAAAGGCTGGCGTCGGCAGGTCGGTAGAGGGCATTATCAATATTCCGGAAAGTTTTCGCGAGGCCAATGAGGCATTTACTTTTGTGGATGTCGCAGGAGAGCTGGAAGAAGGACAAGATTCTCAGGCCGTTCTTTTTTCTGATCTCGGGATTTTCAAGCTGCTTTGCCAGATCGAAGATCCGGCAGCTTTGATGGAATATGTTCCGGAAGGCTTAAAGAAGCTGTACAATTACAAGAAGCCGCAGCGCGATGATCTGATCATAACGCTGAAAACATACCTGGAGCGGAATCAGAATCTTTCGAAGACAGCGCAGGATCTTTACGTGCATTATAAGACGGCCGCGTACCGGATCGAGAAGATATCCAAAATAACCGGCTTTGATTTTGACAATGCAAATGAGATGCTGGCTGTGCGGATCGGTCTTGTCGTTTATAAAATGATCGAGAATTATACAAAAGATACCATATAAACAAGAGTATGACGGTAATAAAGGAGGATAATTTATCCATATCAGATAAATTATCTTTCTTTTTTTACCATCTTACACAATGCAAAAAGTTACGGCTTTTATCTATAATAATCATTAGAGAAACAACAGCGGAGGAAGGGTGCATATGAAGGTCAATCAGGAACGCATACTGTCACGTCTGGAAGAGATTTATCAATGCGGCGCCATGGAAGACGGCACGCATACAAGAATGGCTTATTCCGCGCAGGATATAAAGGGCAGGGAAACATTTATACGATATTTCCGTGATCTTGGAATCGAACCGCGCATGGATGAAGCCGGAAATCTGTTTTTCCGCATGGAAGGCAAAAATCCGGCATTGCCTGCCATTCTGACGGGCTCGCATCTCGATACGGTTCCGGACGGCGGAAAATTTGACGGAGCTGTCGGATGTGTCGGTGCGCTGGAAGTTTTCCAGACCTTGATCGAAAACCATATCGTATTGGAGCATCCTCTGGAAGCCGTCGTTTTCACGGATGAAGAGGGATTCCGCTTTGGAAGCGGGCTGCTCGGCAGCAGCGCGATCTGCGGAAAAGAATTGGCAATTCAAGATGATGATCTGGACATGTATGGCAGTACGCGGGCTGAGGTATTCCGGTCATACGGCATCAAAGCTTCCGAAGCAGGGAAGGCAAAGAGGCCGGCAGAGTCTGTGCACTGTTTTCTGGAACTCCATATAGAGCAGGGCGGAACGCTGTATAAGAAAAAAATACCGATTGGTGTCGTATCTTCAATTGCCGGTGTCGCACGGTATGAAATCGTAGTGACAGGCGAAGCAAATCACGCTGGAAGCACGGTTATGGAAGATCGGAAAGACGCGCTTGCAGCCGCTGCGGATTTTATCAGCAAAGTACCGGAAATCGTCGCAAAAAACGGAAATCACTTTACGGTGGCAACGGTCGGAACGATCAAAGTAACGCCGAATTCCGTAAATGTGATCCCGGGGACGTGTACATTTCAGCTTGAGATCCGCGATCAGGATTCCGCGGTCATGGAAAAGATCGAACAGGAACTGCGTTCTCTGATGAATGACGTTCAGAACAAGTGGAAGATCATGTATACGTTTGATAAATTTTCCGATCACGCGCCGGCACCGATGTCGGAAGCAGCAGAAGGCGCGATCGAGGAGTCCGTTAAGGAAATGGGGATTCCATATACCGTTCTTCCAAGCGGAGCGTTTCATGATTCCCTGATCATGACCTCTGTTTTTCCGACCGGTATGATCTTTGTACCGAGCGAAAAGGGAATCAGTCATTCCAGATATGAACTTACGGAAAGCGGCGATATTGCCCAGGGCGTTGAGCTTCTTTTCAATACGGTCAGAAGAGTAGATAACATGAAAATTTCATGTTAAATAAAGGGAAAGTATAACAAAAAAACAAACAAGAAGAAAGGCGGGCAACAATATGAATAAGAAAAAGATCGGCATTATCGGCGGCGGTATTTCCGGAGCATGCCTGGGCTATCATTTAAGTCTGTATGATAATGCAGAGGTGACGTTATTCGAAAAGGATACCATCGGAGGAGCGTCTACTTCCAAATCGGCAGGTACTGTCTGCCTTTTTGATGATTCCATCAACAATCGTTACTGGGATGTAAGATTATACGGCTTTGAGTCTTATCTTAAGATGGAAAATGAAGAAAAAGGCTCGGCAGGCTTTGACAATACCGGTACGCTGGTCGTCGCTACGGATGAAAAGGTTGAAGCGACCATCAAGACAGGCATAGCGCTTGCAAAAGCAGCCGGCTACAAGGGAGAGTATATTACAGATAAAGACAGAATCAAAGAGATTCTGCCGGACATTTCGACGGACAACATTCTCGGTGCCGGATATACACATGATGACGGTTATTTCGACGGCACAATGATTTCCAATACATACGCCAAGAAAATGATCAAGAACGGCGGTACCATAAAGACTGGTGTCAAGGTTACGGAAATCAGGAAAGATAATAATAAAGTAACCGGTATAAAAACGAGTGACGGCGGAGAATATGAATTCGATACCGTAGTCGACTGTACCGGTCCGTGGAGCAAATTCACAGGAGAGATGGTCGGTCTCGATGTTCCGATGTGGCATACGAAAGCGGAAGCCTTTTTCTTATGCCCTCCGGGCAAAAAACTCAGCTATACTTTCCCAGTATTAAAATATCCGTATTTCTATGCATTGCGGGCAGGAGACAACATTTTTATCTGCAAAGCCCATCTCTCCATGGATTTAAATAATCCAATGCATGCGGGCCACTGGGATCCGGACAAGCTTCCGCCGACAGGCGGAACGGACGATTATTTCATCGATTTTCTGCTCGATCAGCTGGAAGCACGCGTACCAGGAATTGTGGACAGCGGACTCGTTTCGTCATGGCTTTCGTATCGCGCAGAACCGGCGGATTTCCGGCCGATCCTTGGCAGGACACCGGTAGAAGGATACATCCTCGCGACCGGATACGGCGGAAATGGTGTCATTGAAGCACCGGCATGCAGCAGAGATCTGGCAAAGCTTATTATGCGCGGCGAATCAACGCCTGTGCTTGACGAATGGACATTCAGCCGTTTTATAAAATAGTTATTCTCTTGGATGAGGTGAGAAGATGAATATTGCAGTCCTTATTAAGCAGGTACCGGTTTCCGACAATGTTTCCGTGAATCCTGAAACACACGCGCTGATCCGTTCGAGTTCGGAAGGAATGATCAATCCCGCGGACAGAAATGCTATCGAAGCCGCAATTGTCCTGAAGGAACAGACAGAAGGAAAAACCGTGGTTTTCACGATGGGACCGCCGAACGCCGAAAAAGCACTTCGTGAGGCGATGGCGATCGGCTGCGATGAGAGCTGTCTGATTACGGACCGCTGCTTTGGCGGCGGGGATACCATTGCGACAGCAAAGGTTATTGCGAAAGGTATCGAGAAGTACGGAAAATTCGATCTCATCATCGGCGGTGCGATGTCTTCGGACGGCGCGACAGGTCAGGTCGGTGCAATGGCAGCGGAATATCTGGGTATACCGCATATATCCGAGATTTCGTCTCTGACCTTCGACAGCAGTGAAAGCGGAAGCATTACTGCAGAGAAACGGTACCAGGGCATGCAGGTGAAAATCAAGGCAAGCCTTCCGGCACTCGTCACGGTCAATTTCGGATGCAACGAACCGCGCATGGCGACGCTGCGTTCTACAAGAGCTGCCAAGACAAAACCGCTTGTGACATACACGAATGCAGAGCTTTGCATGGCGAAGGAGGATGCGGGACTGTCGGGATCTCCGACTGTTGTAACGGATTCCTTTGAACCTGAGCACGCAAGGAAGGCAGAGATGCTTTCCGGGTCTCCGGATGAAATGGCGGCAAAGCTGAAAGAACTGATCGATTCAGAGAAAGGAAAAGAATAATGCCAGAGGGAATTTGTATTTTCGCAGAAAATTATAATGGGAATCTGGACAATTCTGTCCCTGAGCTTGTAACTGCGGCGCATGTAATAAAGGCAGCAACAGGTGAAAAAATCGAAGCGATTGTTTCTTCGGATCAATGCCGGGAACTTTCGGATCAGCTTGTGAAGCTGGGAGTAGAAGAAATATACGCCGTTAAAACAGATCATGATCCTGCTTTTCAGGATGATTCGTTAAGCCGTGTTTATGCCGAAATGATACGGCGGATCGAACCTTCGGCCGTCCTTATTCCTGCGACGCCGGCCGGCCGTTCCATCTTTTCCAGGACGGCAGCGATCCTCGGCTGCGGAATGACGGCAGACTGTACGGAGCTTTTAGTCGCAAAGCGCGATGACGGAAGCTTTTATATCAAACAGAACAAACCGTCCTTCGGCGACAACGTATTTGTAACGATCGAAATGAAACCCGGCGTATATCCGCAAATGATGACGATACGTCCCGGTGTCTTTGCACCGTATGAAAACAGCGGGAGCAGTGATGCGAAAGTCACATATTTCGATGATATTGTTATGCCGGCCTCCGGCGTTATGGTCATTGAGACGGTACCGGCCGCCGCGGCAACAGGCAGTATCCTCGGAGCCGATACCGTTGTAGTCGGCGGACGCGGAGCGGCCGCTGAAGGAAATATGGAGCTTCTTAAGCAGTTCGCGGATAAGATCGGTGCCGCTGTTGGATGTACACGGCCGATCGCGGATACCGGCGTTATACCGTTTGAGCATCAGATCGGCCAGACAGGCGCGACGATCCATCCGCGCATCTGTATTTCGCTCGGTGTATCCGGCGCGATCCAGCATACGGAAGGAATCAAAGATACAAAGCTTTTCGTGGCAGTCAATACGGATGAGAACGCACCGATTTATAATGTGGCTGATTACGGGATCAATGCCGATATGAAGGAAGTACTGGAAGCATATATGAAGCTGTAAAGAAAGGTGATCAAAATGGAATTGCTGGAAATTATGAGAACACGCCGCAGCATACGTTCTTTTACGGACGAACCGATACCGGAAGAGAAGCTTTCAAAGATCCTGGACGCGGCACTTCTGTCTCCGTCGGGAAAAGCGATCCGTCCGTGGGAACTGATCGTGATAAAAGATAAGGATACGATTTCGAAGCTGGTTCATTTCCGCGCCGGCGGCGCAGCGGCACTGAAAACGGCATCCTGTGCAGTTGTCGTCATCGCGGATGCAGAAGCACAGGACGTGTGGACAGAAGACTGCTCCATCGTTATGTACGGTATGCAGCTGATGGCCTCAAGTCTGGATATCGGAAGCTGCTGGGTACAGGGAAGACTTCGAAGCGCCGGCAGCGAAAGCTCAAATGAATATGTAAAGGCAGAACTGAAATACCCGGACAAATACCAGCTGCAGGCAATCCTTGCACTTGGCATGCCGGCAGAGGAACATCCTGCATATGACCTTGACGGTCTCCATAAAGAAAAAATTCACTTAGAAAAATTTTAAAACTGTTTTTGATAAAGATATAAAAGAAAAGAAGAAAACGATCCGTTTTCTTCTTTTCTTTTAGTATAATAGAGAAAAAGGCATACCAGGGAGGATATTTTGGACGGTAAAGAATTGGCTGAAGCGTTTAAAAAGCAAAAATGGGAAATGACGTCGGAGGAAAGGCTTTCCGCGTATCTGCGCGGCGAAGAGGTGGACTGTCTGCCGTTTTCGCTCCTGTCGGCACGTAATGCTTACGCGGCCGTGCGTGGCATTTCGCTTAACGACATGAGAAAATCATTTGAAATTCGCCGTGACCAGGTTCAATGGGTAAAAGACACATTCGGTTTTACCGGTATTTCCATATCGCTCGGACTGCGCGGAATGGGAGAAGCAATCGGATCGGTGCTTGCATATCCTGAAAATCGGTGCGATTATATAAGTGAGTTCGCAATTACGGATTATGACAGGCTGGGATTAGCTGAGAACTTCGACGCACGTGTTTCGAAGCCGCTGCTTCGAAGGCTGGAAGAGGGAAAACGCATGCGGGATGCTTTCCCGTACATGGGTATATCGACGGATGCTGCCGGCCCGATTTCAACGGCGATCGCATTAAGACCGATCGATCTTGTGCTTCGTGATATGCACAAGGCTCCCGATAAACTTACGAGGCTTCTGAACAGCTCCGTTGACGCTTCCCTTCGGTGGGTGGAGCTGTTTCATGAAACGTTCCCGGACGGCTCCGCAGGAATCGTCGATCCGGTCACGACGACGGATATCCTCGGCAGAAAATATTTTGAAGAATTTTCAAAGCCTTACTTTAAACGTCTTTTTGACGGAATCACGGACATAACTGGGCGGAAGCCCAATATACATATCTGCGGCCATACGAAGAAGATATGGCCGGATCTGCTGGAGATGGGAGTTGACAAGTTCAGCTTTGACAACTGTGAAAGTGCAGAAGAGGCAAAAGAAATATTAGGCGGGAAGGTCTTTCTTGCCGGCAATGTCGCGCCGGTCGATGTCATGCTGCAGGGAACGATCGACAGTGTGATCCGGACCGTGAAGGAAACGATCCGGCAGGGAGGCGGCAGTCCGTGCGGATATATGCTGACGACGGGATGCCAGGTGCCGATCGGAACACCTTTTACGAATATGATGGCATACGTCTATGCTGCAAGAAAGTACGGCGCCGGAGCCGTCAAGGGACAGAAATGCAGAAAGGCCTGGGAAGAAGAATAAAACAGGCAGGTGCTGATGAGGAGAAAATATGGCAGATGAGATCATAAAACATGGACTTTGCGGCATGTGCCGCAGTCAGTGCGCAGTCTGCGTCAGGATCGCAGACGGGAAGATAGTCGGAATAACGGCAGATACGGATTCTCCGCGCGGGCGCCTCTGTGTAAGAGGGTCGCTGGCTCAGTCTGTTATTTACAGCAAGGACCGGCTCCTCGAACCGCTGATCCGGGTCGGTGAACGCGGTGAAGGAACGTTCCGCAAGGCTTCCTGGGACGAAGCACTTGACGCGGCTGCGGCCGGATTCAGGGAGATCATTCAGACAGACGGGCCGCAGGCAATCGCGGGGTATTTCGGGCAGGGCGTCCTTGAAAAAACGATCGAAAGTGCCGGCGCGGAGCTGTTTCGGGAAATCGGCTCGCCGAACGAAATGAACTGCGGTTCGATCTGCAATACGGTGTCATCACTCATTGCGCCGGTTACTACGTTCGGAATGCCAAAATCATGCATCAAAGCGGATATCGATTCCAGTGACGCGGTTTTTGTCTGGGGTAAAAACCCGGCGACAGACGACGGACCGGGCAGAACGATGCAGAAAATTAAAGCAGCAAAACAGCGCGGAGCTAAGCTTGTCGTAATTGATCCCAGAAGAAGCAGGATCGGTGAAATGGCGGATATCTGGGCACCTGTAACGCCGGGAAGCGACGGCGCGCTTTCTCTTGCTCTTTTGAAAAAGCTGACCGAAAGCGGGAAATATGACAGAACATTTGCGGAACAGTATGTATATGGCTTTGACAGTCTCTGCCGGTATCTTAAGGGACTTTCCATGCAGGAACTGCTTTCACTCTGCGGGATTCCGGAAGAACTGTTCGAACAAGTATTTGAAATATTCTGCATCAGTGAAAAGGTTACACTGGTATCCTATACAGGACTGGAATATCAGCGAAGCGGCGTACAGAACAGCCGTGCCATGTGGATTTTATGGGCGCTCGGCGGAAAAATCGATGTGAAGGGCGGGATGCTACTTGACACGAAGCCTCGTGAAACGCTGCGGCCCTGCCTGTCCGGCAGAACACCGCTGCCGATCGGCGCGGAAAAGTTTCCGCTGTTTACCGCTTTTACAGGAAAAGGACAGTTCTCCTGTTTTCCGGAAGCGGTAATCGATGAAAAGCCGTATAAGGTCAGCGGTCTTCTTATTTCAGGCGGATCGCCGATCGTGACATATCCGGACAGCGCAAGATGGAAAAAAGCATATCGGTCGCTTCGTTACCTGGCAGTGCTGGACCGGTTCATGACAGAAGACGCGAAGTTTGCCGATGTCGTTTTTCCGGTAACAACATGGTATGAGAACGCGTCTGTTTTAAAGACAGGCGGAGAATATTTTCTGCGGGAACCGTTTATTGAACCGCTGGGCAGCTGCAGAAACGATATTTTTATCATGAAAGAAATCGCGGTCCGGCTGGGCAAGGGTGATTTGCTGCCCGGAAACAACCACGAGCTGCAGCTTTTCGCGCTGGGAGGCGACGCGGAGCTGCTGAAGCGTCTGCAGCGCGGTGAAAAGGTGACGGACGGAACGAAAGTGGAGGTTCACAATCAAAAGTACAGAGACGGATTGCTGCGGAAAGACGGAAAACCCGGATTTCCGACGATGTCAGGAAAGTTCGAAGCGGAATCGCTTATCCTTGAAACGTTCGGTTATGAGGGACTTCCGGTTTACCATGACGTAAAGGAAAAGATCAATACCGGCCGTTTTCCGCTTATTCTGACGACCGGAACCAGAAAGGAAGTCTGTATCGGGTCATTCGGACAGAATATACCGGAAATGGCGGAATATGATCCGTATCCGTCGGCTGAAATTTCCATGCAGGATGCCGGGAGGTTTGGAATTGAAGATGGAGATACGGTCAAAGTGACGACGATGTTTGGCTCCGTTGCGCTGAAAGCAAAAGTCTGCGGCATGGCGGAAGGAGCCGTTCATATTCCGTTTGGCGGCGGCAGTTCTTTCATGAATGACGAATGGAAAAACTGCAATGTCAATGATCTGTGCAGTCTGGATTATTATGATCCGATATCGGGGTTTGTCATGATCAAGTCGGTTCCGTGCAGAATTGAAAAGCAAGGCTGATGCTGATCCATACGAGGAGCATGCGATGAAGAAATATGAGTTTATTAAAGAGGAGCTGACACGGGGAATTCAGAATGGAAGCGCATGTTCGCCGGACGGACGGCAGGCAGGGGGACTTTTGTCAAAACATATTTGTTAATAATGCCGGGAACTATGGGCTTTGAGAAAAAAGAACCAATTTGGAAATAGGTATTAAAAAAGAAACCACTGTTAAACAGCGCTAAAATGCGTGATGCCTCATTGAAATTGAATACGGAATCACAGGGAATCGCCATGTCGGCGATGTGGAACATGGGTGAAAACTGTACCCTGAATTTCCGGATTATCATTCATAAAGACATCAAGATCAGCTCGTCCGGAAGATCATGGATGAGGTCCGGAAGTGGAAAACCGGAAATTTGCTGGATCCATTTAATACGCTGGGAGCACTGATCGAGCGGAAGCACATGGAGAAGGTGCTGGAATATATAGGAACCGGAAATCACCGTGACGGCGCCGTTCGGAGGCTTCAAGCAGTCCGGGTTTATGGGACGCGACAAGTCGCTGTGGGCGAATATGCAGTATACGGAAATGAAGTCTGTGAATATCAAAATCAGGTAATTACGATCCTTTCGATACTTGAATCCCCTGAAAGCAGGAGCTATTCTGGCTCCTGCTTTTCATCTGCCGTACCTTTGAAGAACTGAATGCTTATGGCACTGAGCTGTTCTGCACTTTCACGAAATCCGTGGTCTGTCCAGACAGTCAGAATGGAGAGAATGGAAGATACGATATACTGATTGAGAAAGTCATCATAATCCGGTGTGCCAAGAAGCTTCGGCATCAGAATACAGTCTGTGACGACCGGCATAAAACCAAGAAATTGTTCCTCAAGAAGGTAAAACAGGCCGTTTTTCCGCATCAGGGAAATCAGTTCTTTTGAAATCGGAAAATCAAAAAACAAGGTGCGGAGATTCTTTTCAAAATCATCTCCGAATGTATTTTCACGCGCGCGTTCCAGCAGACGTTCACGGATATAATACGTGAGAATGTCATTTTTTGAATCATAATTGCGGTAAAAGGTCTGGCGCGCGATCTGGGATTCCTGACAGATCTGTGTAATGGTGATCAGCTCATACGGCTCTTTTTCCATCAGGCGCATCAATCCGTCCAGAATCATCCTGCGGGAACGTACAGCCTGCTTTCCGCATGACTTCCCGGTTACTCGTTTTTTTGCATACATGGAACAAACCTCCTGAATTTGTCTAACTTACAGCGTCTGTATTGAATTCGATGCTTTCCTGCTATTATAATGTAAAACAAGAGATGATACAACTGTAACAGTTTATGGATGGAATGCAAAGGAGGAGCAGTATGGGCATATTGGATGGCAGGAAGGCAATTATTGCCGGTGCCAGCTCTGGTGTCGGATACGGTGAGGCACTGCGGTTTGCACAGGAGGGAGCTGATGTTATAGCCGGCGCAAGGCGGATGCAGAAGCTTATGGAACTGAAGGCAGATGCGGAGAATCGGGGATTTCCGGGAAAAATAACGCCGGTAGAATGTGATATTGCTAAAGATGCGGATCTTGACGGTATTGTCAAAGCATGTGTCGATCTTTACGGACAGATTGATATTCTATCCTGCATCGCGCAGGGCGGGCTGTTTGATCAGCATGATATGCTGGAAACAACACCGGAGAACGCGATGCTGTTTTTTGAGCAGGGACCGGTATATACGTTGAAACTGATCCAGAAGTGCTTTCCCTATATGAAGGAAAAGCATTACGGAAGAATTCTGCTGTGCGGCTCTGGAGCCGGTGCGTCATACGTTGAGCATGCATGCGGGTACAGCATGGCCAAGGCAGCGATTATCAGCCTGAGCAGAATGACATCGCATGATCTGGGACCGTACGGCATTACGACGAACTGTTTCCTGCCGGTGTCGAAAAGCGACGCGTTTTCCGATCCGGACAGTCCGGGCGGCAGGAAATATCTTGCCATGATGGAGCAGGCGATTCCGATCCATCATTTTGGAACACCGTATGAGGATGTAAGTCCGATGCTGGCGTTTCTCGCAAGTGAACAGAGCGGCTATGTCAATGGTCAGTGCATCAGTATCTGCGGCGGATGCTTCAATCCGGTGTAAAGCTGACAACAATTCAGATATATAGAATCCCGATACGATTTATCCCGTGTCGGGATTCTTTTTTTATCTAAAGTTTAGAACCTTTTTTATCAATAGAATTATTCGGGACCGCGATATCGTATCAGAATACAGATATGATATAATAAAAAAATACAGGCACAGGAAAAGAGGGGATCCTATGTTGAATTACAATCTGAAACAGCTTGAGGTTTTTACCGCTGTCGCCGAGCTGAACAGCTTTACGAAAGCGGCTGAGAAGCTGTATCTGACACAGTCTACTGTCAGTGCCCATATCCGGTCACTGGAAAACGCGCTCAACGTGACCTTGTTTTACAGGGACAGCAAACGGAGAATCAATCTTTCGCCACAGGGTCAGAAACTATATCCGGCCGCCAGACGCATATTAAATGACTGCAGCGAGCTTTCATCCCTGGCACAGAATACACTTTTGCAGCTTCCGCTTCTGATCGGCGCGTCTACCGTTCCGTCACAGTATCTGCTTCCTGAGCTGATGGCTGATTTTTCAAGGCAGTACCCGGACTGCCGTTATCTCCTGAAGGGCGGGAACTCTCTGAAAATCCACGAGCTTCTTTATACGGATGCGGTGCGGATCGGATTTGTCGGGTCCGCGGTTACGGCATCCGAGCTGAGCTATGTTCCGCTGGAGGAGGATCGGCTTGTTATGGTAACGGCGAATAACGAGCATTTCAGCAGACTGAAGAAGAAGGGCCTGTATGGGCGGGACCTCCTGAATGAGCCGGTTGTGGCAAGAGAAGAAGGCTCCGGGACGGACCATACGCTTGTGAATTATATGCACGAGCAGAGAATTCCTTATGAGAATCTTCATATTGCAGCCCGTGTCGATAATCCGGAGATGATCAAGAAAATGGTAGAACGCAATTCCGGCGTATCTGTGCTATCTCTTTTAACGGTTCAGCGTGAAATTGAGGATGGAAGACTGCTGTCTTTTGATATGGATGAGAGGGGACTGCAGCGAAATATTTTTATCGTATATAAAAAGCATGAAACGTTACATTCTCTGGAACGGAAATTCATAGAATCATGCAGGCGGTACTGTGCGAAAAAGCACCTTATGGAATAAATCGATAACAGCGGTTCCTATATCGTTTTCTTGCGTTGGACGCGCAAATCCGGTTCTCCTATAATGAAATTGTGTATTTGCAGACAATTATTTATGAGGAGAGAGAATTATGAAGAAAATCAACTTGTTTGTTGTCCTGACAGGTGTGGCGGTAGGCATTGCCGCGCTTGTGCTGACGGCGCTCGGAAATCCTGCCAATATGGGGTTCTGCATCGCATGCTTTGAACGGGATATCGCCGGCTCATTGGGCATGCACAGCGCGGCCAAGGTTCAGTATCTGCGCCCGGAGATCATCGGTCTTGTTATCGGCGCGTTCATTATGGCCGTACTGGCGAAGGAATTTCGTGCCAAGGCAGGCTCGTCGCCGGCAACACGTTTTGTGCTCGGTGCGTTTGTAATGATCGGAGCACTTGTATTTCTCGGATGTCCGCTGCGAATGGTCATTCGTCTTGGAGGCGGCGATCTGAATGCAATTGTAGGACTGATCGGCTTTATCATAGGTATTGCGGCCGGCGTATTTTTCCTGAAGAAAGGCTTTACGCTGAAACGTGCCTATCCGGTAGGAAAAGGTGAAGGCAGCGTGCTGCCGGTTGTTTTTGCCGGTCTGCTGATTCTTGTTATTGCCGTACCGTCGCTGTTCAAGTTCAGTACGGAGGGTCCCGGTTCCAAACACGCGCCGATGCTGATTGCGTTTGCAATTGCGGTCGTCATTGGAATCCTTGCCCAGAAGGCACGTCTTTGCATGGTCGGCGGTATCCGCGATCTGATGCTGTTCCGCGACTGCAATCTGATTTCCGGATTTGCGGCAATTTTTGTTACCGTTTTAATCGGAAACCTGATTCTGCACACCTTTCATCCCGGCTTTTTAAGTCAGCCGATCGCGCACAGCAATGAACTCTGGAATCTGCTGGGCATGGTTATCGTAGGATGGGGCTCCGTCCTGCTCGGCGGCTGCCCGCTTCGTCAGCTGATTCTTTCCGGAGAGGGAAATGCTGATTCTGCCGTAACGGTATTTGGAATGATCGTCGGCGCTGCACTGGCTCACAATTTTCTGCTTGCCGGAAATGCTGATTCTGTCAATGATGCAGGAACGTATGTACAGGGAGGAATAGCGAACTCCGGAAAGGCTGCCGTTATTATCATACTGGCGGTACTGCTTGTTATTTCCTTTATCAATTTACACAAGGAGGGGGAAAAAGCATGATAGATGCACGAGGCTATGTATGTCCGATGCCGGTCATACTGGTACAGAAAGAAATGAAAGAAAAGAATCCGTCGGAGGTTACGGTACTTGTCGACAATCACTGCGCCGTCGAAAACGTGACACGCTTTGGAAAAAGTCAGGGATATGAAGTGTCTGTGTCGTCACAGGACATGGATTTCCTGCTCACTCTGAAGAAATGAATCATTATACGGCCACGTTCCATACCCATGTTTCGGCGCTCTTAACATGCAGAGCACTGAACGAGCGGGGCATCAAGGCAAGAATGGCTCCTGTGCCACGCTCACTGAGCTCTTCCTGCGGAACCTGCGTATTGTATGATGCGGAAGGACCGAATACGGACGGTATGGACCGTGATGTGGAAAAGATTTTTCTGATGGAACAGGATGGAAGTTTTACGCTGCTGTACACAAATGAATAGTTCATGCCAATAGATCCTGAAATACGTAAATACGTATTCGGGATCTATTTTTTCAGTAATGTATTGAATTGACAAATAATTTCAAATATACTGATATAAGAATTCTTTGACAAGTGAGATGGAAAAAATGAAAAAAATAAAAGTCAGCTGTGTTTTCCTGTCGCTTTTAATGATGATCTTCGCAGCATCATCGATTGTGATGCCTGTGTCTGCGTCTGACGGTTCTTCAGAAAATACGGAGACGGTAAAAGTCGGTATTTTTGCGTATCCGCAGTATGCGGAGCTGGACGAGAACGGAATATGGACGGGATACGATGCTGAAATGACAGACACCATTGCACAGGCGGCTGGCCTTTTACTGGAGTATGTCCCGGTAGAATCAATGGAGGAAGGTTCGGCAGAACTCACGGACGGCACGCTTGACATACTCTGTGACATTACGAAGACGCCGGACAGAGAAGAACAATTTCTGTTCAGTGATATGGAGCAGGGCAGCACCAGTGTGAATATCGATGTAAAAAAGGACAACGATACGATCAGCTACGGTGATGCGGAACAGCTGTCAAAGCTTAAGTATGCGGCTGTGGCTGACAGCAGCAGTATCTCATTGTATCAGAGCTGGTGCGAAAATCATGGCTTTGTCCCGGACATTCATGTTTATAAAACACCGGATGAAGCATTGCAGTCACTGGACAAAGGCGAGGTGGATGCGGCTGTCCTTACGGACGATGCGGCGGCCGGGGGCAAACTTCGCTCCGTCCTGGCTTTTGGAAAAACACCATATTATTATATGTTCCGCAAGGATAACACGGAACTTAAAAATAAAATAGACGTTGCAGCGGCTATAATTTTCACACAGAATCCGCTGTATGAGCAGACATTGAAGCAGAAATACGGCATCAACAATGGTGACACGATTTCGCTGACGAAGGAAGAAAAAGAATATGTGGCTTCCCATCCTCAAATGACAGTGGCGGTCGTTGAGCATGACGAACCATATTTTAATACGGGCTCCGAAGGAAAAGCAGAGGGGATCCTGCCGGATCTGTACGAAAAAATTGCCGGTTATACAGGCATGAATTTCACATTCCGGGCGTATGCTTCCCAGCAGGATGCCATCGACGCTGTTCTTGACGGAGAGGCAGATATTCTGGGGATTTTTTCGGACGGCGTTCCGTACGCAAGCAGTGCCGGACTGCGTCTTACATCCGCTTATTCTTCTGTTAATCTTGTTATGATCGAACGTGCCGGTACAGATTCAGAAAACATCAGGAAAATAGCAGTTAAAAAACGAAGTCTTGACGCGGTTAAGAAAAGTGCCCGTATCAGCGCAGAAGATGCTGAATTTGTCGGCTGCGCTTCTGCCGGTGATTGTTTCAACGCATTGAAGCAAAAGCAGGCGGACGCTTTGATCGTCGCGCTTCCGAGTGCAACCTGGATCATCAACCAGACGAATTCTTCCGCATATTCATTTGTGCCGCTTTCCGGAACAGGAATCGAACTGAATGCTGCTGTTGCCAGTGACAACAGTCAGCTCGAGAATATTCTGAACAAGGGGATCCGGCAGTCTTCCGATCTTTTTAACGGAATCGTTTCAAATAATACGGGTTCGGAGAATTCCCTTCAGGCGATCGTATCCCGCATTCCTGCATCTGTGATCGTGGCAGTCGCCGCGGTCCTGGCTTTCATGGTGATTTTCCTTATCTGGGCAGTTATTTCTCTCGTGAAAAGCAGAAAGGCTCAGGTCGCCGCTGTACAGGCAGGCGCGGCGGCCGAAGAGCAGCGGATAAAAATGGAAGCGATCGAAAAAAACGTAGAAGAGAAGAATGCTTTTTTCTCGAATATCAGTCATGATATGCGTACGCCGCTCAACGGGATCCTTGGCTTTGCAGAACTGGCCGAAAAACAGGAGTCCCTGGAAAAAGCCAGACTGTATATTGCAAAGATCAAGCGGTCCGGAAAGCTGCTTCTCGGACTGATCAATGACACACTTACCATTTCCAAGATCGGAAGCGGGAAGCTGGATCTGAAACCGGAGCCGGTCGATACAAGCATTATTACGGAAGGCATAACCGATTCGATCTATTCTCTCGCCGCGCAGAAGGGTGTTGACTTCATCGTGGATGATACCGGTCTGCGCCGGCGTATCGTATACGCGGACAAACTGAATCTTGAGAAGATCTTTCTGAACCTGCTGTCGAATGCTGTCAAATTCACACCGGAGGGCGGCCATGTCCGGTTTACCGTTCGGGACGATCCGCGGACCGGAGTCGACCCCGATATCGTGGTGAGCATCCGGGACGACGGGATCGGTATGTCAGAAGTGTACCTGCAGCATATGTACGAGCCGTTCAGTCAGGAAAAGAGACACGGATATGATTCGGTCGGCACAGGGCTGGGACTGGCCATCGTAAAACAGCTTGTCGAACTGATGGGTGGTTCCATAGAAGCGAAAAGTCAGGTCAATGAAGGAACTTCCGTAACAGTAAGGCTTCATCTGCAAGAAGCAGAAGCAGTGAAAATACAGGAGAAAACGAGTGACACGGACGAAGCGTTCCCTGCACTCGACGGTTTAAAAATTCTGCTTTGCGAGGATAATATTCTCAACCGTGAAATCGCCGCGGCGCTGCTGAAGGAAAAGCATGTAACCGTTGCTGCCGCGGAAAACGGGCAGTCGGGAGTGGAATTGTTCTCGGAAAGTATGCCCGGTGAATTTTCGGCAATCCTGATGGATATCCGTATGCCGGTGATGGACGGTATAGAGGCAGCAAAGGCTGTCCGGGCCATGGATCGAAGTGACGCAAAGACGATTCCTGTTATCGCCATGACGGCGGATGCTTTTGATGAAGATGTCCGGCGTTGTATGGATGCAGGCATGAATGGTCATATTGCGAAACCGGTCGATCCGGATCAGCTTTATAAAATACTGGAGGACGCAGTTTTAAAGGAAAAATAAAGTGTCAGACAGGGGGATTTTTGTGAATGTGATCGTATGTCTTGATGACGGAAACGGAATGATGTTCAATCAAAGAAGACAGAGCCGTGACCGTGTATTGACAGAGAATATTTTAAAGACGGCAGAAAATTCGAGGCTATGGATGAACGCGTATTCCCTGGAACTTTTTCAAAACGGCAATACGGACAGGATATCATCTGCCGGGGACTTTTACAGGAAGGCCGGGACCGGCGAATATGCGCTTTTTGAGAATACGGATCCGGCACCGTTTGAGAATCTGACAGAACAGTTTATCATTTACCGCTGGAACCGGCGGTATCCTTCGGATCTGAAATTTTCGGTTCCGCTGGCGGAACACGGGTGGCATCTTCAGCTTTCGCAGGACTTTAAAGGTTATTCGCACGATAAAATAACGAAAGAAGTATATTTCAAATGAGCAGATCAGGCAGACAAGGCAGATCGTCACAGCAAAAACGCCGAACAGCAGGAATCATTCTTTTGGTTATTTTTGTATTGATTCTTGTTTCCGCGATAGCAGGCGGTCATCAAACCACACAGCAGGAAACATCGCAGAGTGACGAAGCTAAGCAGAATACACCGGCTGCATCATCAAATACAGCGGCTCCGCCTGTAACACTTGCCGACATACCGGCCTTTTCCGGAAATGCGTATGTTGCGATCAACGATAATACTCCGTATTTTGATGATTCTGAGCTCAGCAGCACATCATTTGAATCCTACAGTGATCTCGACAGTCTCGGCAGATGCGGCGTGGCTTACGCAAGTGTGGGACAGGATCTGATGCCGACTGAAAAGCGCGGGTCGATCGGAGATGTCAAGCCGTCCGGCTGGCACACGGTAAAGTATGACAGCATCGACGGAAAATACTTATATAACCGCTGCCATCTGATCGGATATCAGCTGACCGGTGAAAACGCAAACGTTAAGAATCTGATCACAGGAACGAGATACCTGAATGTAGAAGGCATGCTGCCTTTTGAAAATATGGTCGCGGATTATGTTAAGGAAACCGGAAATCACGTACAGTATCGTGTGACGCCGGTCTTTGACGGTGATAATCTGGTTGCGTCCGGTGTGCTGATGGAAGCGAAGTCTGTTGAAGACGGCGGGGCAGGCGTCCTTTTTAATGTTTACTGCTACAATAATCAGCCTGGGATTACGATCGATTACGCGACAGGTGACAGCACGCAGGCTGAATAGACAGAAGTAAGTGCCGCGGAAATCAAGAATTCCAACAGGCAGGAATACAGAAGAAAAGAAAGTGTCAGACCTGAAAGAGTAAACCACATGGGGGAGGGAAAATATATGAATAAGAAACTGATCAGTCTGCTTCTTGTATTTTGCATGGCACTTAGCATTCTGTCTGCGGAGGATTTGAAGGTACTGGCTGCGGACAGCGCTTCGGGAACATGCGGGAATTCTGTGACATGGCTGCTGTCGGACGGAACCCTTACGATCAGCGGAACAGGTGCAATGGCAGATGTTAGTCCGGAGTATGTTCCGTGGAAATTGTACAATGACGTTATTACGACAGTGAATATTGAATACGGCGTGACGAAAATCGGCAGTGCTGCATTTAAAAACTGCAAGAATATTACAAATGTAACGATACCGGACAGTGTTATTAATATCGGTCGCTATGCGTTCTGCGGCTGCAGCGGTCTGAAGAATATTACGATACCGGACAGTGTAACAAATCTTGACTATGGGGTTTTTATAGACTGTACCGGTTTTACGGATGTCACAATTCCAGAGACGACGACGGGAATTGGAGATGACTTGTTCTGCGGCTGCAGCGGTCTGAAAAACATATCGATTCCGGCGGGCATGACCAGTATTCAGGATGGAATGTACAAAGACTGCACCGGATTGACAAGTATATCGATCCCGGACAGCGTAACAGATATTGGATACTACGCGTTTTCCGGCTGCAGCAGTTTTACATGCGTAACGGTTCCGGACAAGGTGAAAAACATTGGATATCATGCGTTTGCCGGCTGCAGCGCTTTGAAGGATATTGTAATTCCGGACAGTCTGACATCCGTCGGTGACGGCGCTTTTTCAGACTGCAGTTCGCTTCAGAATGTTTATTTTAAAGGTATAGAATCTCAATGGAGTGCAATCAAAATTGGTTTATATAATACACCGCTTACAAGTGCAGCTGTTTTTTCCCGTGCAGCTGCCTCCGAACAGACATCGGTATTGTATGGAACAGGCAAATCCCAGGCTTACGGGGCCCAGGTAATAGATTATTCTTCAGAGAACAATGATGTATATTACTACAGCAAGGCCTTTTATGATGCATGCAATGAATATATGGAAGCTGTAAAAGGGCAGGCATCCAAGGTTAAAAAGGATTCCCGGTATGTCATTAAGAATGCGGCGGCTCAGTATCAAAGTGAAGATGAAAACAGCGGCAGCGGCCAAAGCCTGCTGTCATTTGAAAGTATTTCCGCATCGTCAAGTGAACTGAAAAGAATAAAAGATACAGCTTATACAAGCTATGCGCAGCTGATGCAGAAATATACCGATACAGCTGTAAATTTAGGCAAAATTGATCTCTCAAAACATGAAATAGTAATCAGTGCAAAGCTGGTAAATAAAATCAACTCTTATTTGAAAGGCGTGGATGAAACATTTTCCTGCAATGGCTATAAGGTCAATATTGTAACGGCTGGATGGGGTGCCGCAATGACCGGCCGGATAATAATCAGCAAAGGGTTGGCTTCCTATGTCGTTGTTCTTTGTACGACACCTGATAAAACAGCTGCGGCAATGCAGGAATATGTAAATCAGCTTGTAGAAATAGAAGATGATCTTTTATATCAGGCGCTTCAGTCCATAACGACAGAACTGGCCGATGTCACAGGTTTCAGTCAGCTTTCACAGTCAGAAATAGAATCTCTTCTAAAGGATAAAACCGTTGTTTTGAAAAAAGACGGATACGGCGATATCCTGAAGGATTTTAAAAAGTGTTACAGAGGATATGAGATTATTAGAAAGGTGATCAGTTTTGAAAATAAAGACAGTATTTCAGAAGCACTGAAAGATGCGGACGGCATGTATAAAGCTCTCTCGCTCCTGGATTATTCGGATGAGGCGATAACGAATGAAGCGGTGAAGCAGGCTGTATCGCAGTTAAAATCAGCACAGAATAATTTGGAAGAATCACTTTACTACTATCTTTACGATACGACAGGAACTGTGAAGAAGCCAAATCTCTGGGAAAAAGCCTGTAATTCCGTTTACTGGCTGTTTCAGTGCCCTGTGGATTTTACTGTATATGATGAAAACGGACAAGTCCTTGGTTCTGTCAAAGACGGGCAGGTCAGCTTCGATGACAGTATTTATATAGAAATGCACGGTGATATAAAAGAATTATTCGTTCCCGATGGTATGAAAGTTAAATTGGTTATCGAAGGAACGGACGAAGGCCAGTTCAACCTTATGATGGAAGACATGGTAAACGGAGAGCCGACCGGCCGTGTGAATTACTATGACATTCCTGTCAGTGACGGAAGTCAGTACGTGCAGACAGTTGATACAGGCAGCCGGATTACAGATATTAACACGGCACCGCTTATTGCGGACAGTGGAAATATCAGTGCCAGTGAATATCTGCCGGCTGATAATATGCAGGAACACGTTTCAGTGCAGGCTGTCTGCAGCCAGGGCGGCACTGTTTCCGGGGCAGCGAAGTATGCCAAGGGGGATTCCGTACATTTAGACGCATATCCGGATGATTCTGCATACCGTTTTAAAGGGTGGTACAACGGCAGCACATTGATTACAACAACGAGTTCCTATCGTTTTACTGCTGTACAGGATGTCCTGCTGTATGCGGTATTTGAGAAGGTAAAGCCGCACGATACGGATTATCAGATCGATATGTCGCCCGAATATGATGAAAACGCGGATGTACAGGTGTATGACAACGATGACAGTACAAAGGAGATTGTATTTACAAGCTTTCAGAATGATCCTCCGCAGACATGGAACGTGTCTTATACAGGTTATGATGCGGCAGGCAGCCAAATCGGAGAAACAAAGGAAGCTTCATTGTCTTATGGGGCAGATCGCAGATACCGTCTGGATTCGCTGATTTTAACGAAAATGGTGAAGGTTGTATTAAAGGATGCGGACGGCAATATAATCGCAACGTTAAGTGATGAAAGAGAAGCTTCCGAACCAGCAATTACTGCAAATCCTTCCGGCGCGTCTTATCTTGCCGGCGACAGTGCCGCTGTTTTGTCAGTCGAGGCAAATGCAAGTGACGAGGGAACAATCACATACCAGTGGTACAGCAGTGATACAGACAGCATCACAGAAGGGAAAGCAATTTCCGGTGCGACAGATGCAGGTTATGTTCCATCAACAGCAGTACCCGGTATCGTTTATTATTACTGCACGGTGTCTGACACGCTTGATAACGGCAGGACAGCGTCATCTGTTACAAAAACGGCGGCGATCCATGTCACGGTGCTGCAGTTTCAGGATGTACCGTCAAATGCATGGTTCTATGATTCTGTAAAATATGTTTACAGCAAAGTCATCATGACGGGACTTACGGAAGATACGTTTGCACCGGGCGACGATATCGGGCGCGGTCAGTTTGCGACAATTCTGCATAGGCTGGAAGGTTCTCCCGACATCGATTACTCGACAAAATTTCCGGATGTTCCGGATCTCAGGTTTTATACGAAGCCGGTACTCTGGGCAAATTCTGTGGGTATCGTAACAGGCTACGGAAACGGACTGTTCGGACCTGCCGAAAAGATTACCAGAGAACAGATCGCCGTAATGCTGTACCGTTACGCGGCATACAAGAATTATGACGTCGGCGGAGCGGTCGAGCTGACAGATTATCCGGATGCGGGGAGTGTCAGTGCATTTGCCGTAAATCAAGTCAAGTGGGCAGTCGGCATCGGCCTGATAAAAGGCGATAAAGGAAACATTAATCCTCATGGAAGCGCGAAGCGGGCAGAGTGCGCAACGATCATCATGCGTTTTCTGGATCATTACAATAAATAAACTTGACAAATAACCTTATCAATTCTATACTTGTCATGTCCCGGGGAGTCGAAAGACTGAGAGTGATCGAAGATCAGACCCGTTGAACCTGAACTGAGCAATATCAGCGTAGGGAGCGCAGACAAGAAACGCGAAAGAAGAGCCAGAACCTCCGGGATAATTCAGAACCCGGAGGTTTTTTTATGGAAAAAAATAGTCACGTAACATACGGCTCCGCGCTGCACTGCACCGCGGATGTCCGTGAAAAAGAAATCACAGGCTGCAGGTTTTCTCTGTATCCGATGACGGACCAGTTTGTTGAATCGATTCTTGGTGCAGCTGCGAAGGTGCATGATGACAACGTATGGGCCGAAAGCGACAAACTTTCTACCGTCTACCGAGGGAAGGCCATTCATGTGGAGGATGCCGTAAAAGCCTTCTTCATCCACGCATACCGGCCGGATCTGCATATGGTCATGGAAATGACGTATTCCAAGGGCTGTCCCGGCGATGAGGCAAATGAAACGCGGATTCCGGAATCCGACATGCTGCTCAACGAGCCGGAAATCCGGGATGTGCATTTTCCTGTGACGTGCAAGATCGCACTTTATCCGATGGGCGTCGCGGATTACATGAAGAGCATCGCGGAGGTCGTCAATCACGCGGTTGATCTTGGAATATACGAGAAGACAGCGCATTACTGCACGATTCTGTCGTGTGACGTGCAGAAGCTCTTTTCGTATATCCATTACGTAAACGATTACTGCGGATCGTCACTTTCCCATTACATCTTTGAACTCACTGCATCAGTCAACAGTCCGACAGCGGACGAAGGAAGGGATTAAAATGAAAACAGCAGCAGAATCATGGAAATTAAAGGATATACTGATGATTTGTATCGTAAGTGTACTTTTTGGCGTCGTCTTTCTGGGCGCCACATACGCGGGAGGCTTTGTAAGCGGTATTCTTATGCCGTTCGGCCTGTCACAGCTCGGATATGAGCCGTTTTACGGCATCTATTTTATGGCCGCGTCCTTCGGTGTTTACGTGATGCGGAAACCCGGGACGGGGCTGATTTCGGAAACGATCGCCGCTGTTCTGGAATGCCTGATGGGCAATTACTTCGGACCGATCGTCATTCTGTCCGGCATTGTGCAGGGCCTTGGCTTCGAGCTTGTCATCGCCGCTTTCCACTATAAAAAATTCGACCGGAAGATTATGATAGTATCCAGTATTGTATGTTCGGTTCTTACGATGGTTTACAATCTGTTCGTCAGCGGCTACAGTGTGATCCGTCCGTCCGTGATCCTTCTGATGCTGGCTGTCCGCATCGTCAGCGCCATTATCTTCACAGCCGTGCTGACAAGCATGCTCGCGGACCGTCTGGCAAAATCCGGCGTTCTGCGCGGCTATCCCGTGTCTGATAAATTCGCAGACGACGCGATGGAAGAATGAGCGGGGATCACGATGCGCTTCTGGCTGAAAATGTCGTATTCCGGTATTTTAAAAACGGAAAGCGGAATATCCTCGATCATACGAACTTTCGGGTCAGGGAACATACAATTACTGTATTGATGGGAAAAAGCGGCTGCGGGAAAAGTACTCTCGCGGCCGCTTCCTGCGGCCTTCTGCCCGAGGACGGCGGCGTGCTGGAGGAGGGCAGAATACTCCTTTTCGGAAGAGATATCCATGATATGAGCATCTCCGGACGTGCCCAAGAAGCGTCCATGATGTTTCAGAATCCCGATCTGCAGTTCTGTATGAACACGCTGCGGGATGAGGGGCGGTTCTGTCTCGGCAATCTTTCCGTCAGGCCGGAAGAGATGGACCGGCGGATCGAAGAAGCCGCTGAAAGACTGGAAATGACATCTTTTCTGGACCGCAATTTCCATTCACTCTCAGGCGGCGAAAAGCAAAAAGCAGTCCTGACATGTCTGTTTCTTATGAACAGCCGTCTGCTGATACTTGATGAGCCGTTTGCAAATCTGGACCCGGTTTCTGCCGGAGAGATTGTCGGAATGCTGCGTCATGTGAAAGAAGCGGGCCGGACGATCCTCGTCATCGACCACAGGGCAGATTACTGGCTTCAGGACGCCGATGAAATCCAGATTCTGACAGACGGCGGAAAAGTAGCGGCGGACGGGATCACAAAGGATAATATAGCTTCTTATGCGGCGCTTTTTGAAAAGGAAGGCGTATTCTGTCCTGCCGTAGAAACGCACCAGATACGATCCCCCGAAAAAAGTACGCAGGGAGACATTGCCATTCGTATGACAAATCTGTCAGTTCCGCGGAACAAGACAAAAAAGGATGCGGAGCCGCTTTTTACTTCGGGTGATTTCCGGCTGGCAAAAGGCTCTGTTACCGCGCTGCTCGGAAGAAGCGGCTGCGGGAAAACAAGTCTGCTTCTTACGCTTCTGAAAGAACACGTGTATAGCGGTACGATAATAATAAACGACAGAATGCTGGATCAAGTGAAAAAGAAAGATTTGTACCGGGAAACCGGAATCGTTTTTCAGAATCCTTCTGATCAGTTTGTGACGCAGAATGTAGAAGAAGAGGTGCTGGCAAGCCTTCGCTGGTGGGATAAATCACTGTCGGATGACACGCTTCGCAGCCGTTCCGGTGAACTGCTTGCCGCGTTTGGACTGGAAAAATACAGGCGTTATTCGCCGTATATGCTCAGCCAGGGACAGCAGCGCCGGCTCGCCGTGATCGCAGCGCTTTCAGGCGGACAGAGGATACTGCTTCTGGATGAACCGACGTACGGACAGGATCATGATGCGACGTATGCGGTCATGAAAGCCATTTGTAAAAAGGCAGAGCAGGAGGGGCTTACCGTACTCTTTACGACACATGATACAGCACTTGCAAATGAATTCGCGGAGAACGTATGGGTGATCCGGAACCGCCGTCTCATGGAGCTGCCTGCGGGCAGTGTCAGCCCGGCCGATTTGATACGGGAGGAAGAAGCATGATCACAGACTTTGTTGATAAACTGAATCCTTTTATGAAAGCCGTCACTGTACTGACGTCTGTTATACTGATTGCGGCTGTAAACCGTGTTTATCTGAATCTGGCAGTCTTTGCGGGGGCACTTTTGACGTTGCTTCTGTTTTCAGGATGCCGTAAAAAGGCGATCCTGTTCGTGCTTCTGCCGGCACTGTTTGTGGCGGCCGGTATGTTCATGACCGGCCTGCGGTACGGGGACGCCGGAAATGCGGCTGCGGATTCCTTCATCCGGTTCGGAAGCGCCTGGATGCTCTCGAGCCGTATTATGGCGTTCGCGGGACTCGGCATTTTCTTCGCGCTTACGACGCCGGCCGATGATTTCGTCAGCAGTCTGATCCACCAGGGGCACGTACCGGTCAAATTCGCGTACGGTATTCTGGCCGCGCTGCATCTTGTTCCCGACATGAAACGGGAATATGCGAAAGCACAGCTCGCGTTCCGGACGTGTGGAATGTACGCGGGAACCTTTTCCACGAAGGTGCTGTTTACGATGCTTGTCAACAGCATCCGCTGGTCCGGCTGCATGGCGATGGCCATGGAATCAAAGGGCTTTGACGGGTCAGAGGAGAGGACGTATTACAAAGTTACGACGGTCCGGTGGTATGACTGGGCTTGTTCCGCAGGACTGCCGGCGGTTATTGCCGGAAGTCATTTTTTACATCTGATCATATGAATTATTTTGACAGGATTTGTATATAAGCATATTATAAAACATAAGAACTATCACATAAACCGGTATTTAAAAGATTAACAGTTATAATCATGTCATGAGCCATGAGAAAAGAACAGGATAATAAAAAAGAACATGTTTGTCTGTTATATGTAATAAGGATAACTGGGGGCGTGAAATGAAAAAGCGGGTATTAGCAGCTGTCCTGGCGGCAATGATGATATTTACAATGCCGGAAATTTCAGCATTTGCTGAAGAGACAGGTGCAGAAACAACAGGAACAGAAGAGACAGGCACGGAAGTAACAGGAACGGAAGAGACAGGCACAGAAGCAGCCGGTGCGGATGCTGCAGATCCGATGAGCGGTACGGCCGCTCTTTCCGGATACTGCGGCGGTGAAGGCGAAGAAGGATCGAATCTTTCCTGGAAGATTGATACAAACAACAAAACGCTTACGATCAGCGGCAGCGGGAAGATGAAAGATTACGGCACATACGTGAACGACACGCTTCAAAAAACGGTTACGAATGCACCGTGGTCTTCTGCAATATCGGATGGAACTGTAAATCGGCTCAGTTTTTCAGGCTCTGTCACAACGATCGGGGAAAATGCATTTTTTGGCTGTGACGAGTTGAAAGGATCGTTGTCAATTCCGGATACCGTGACTTCGATCGGAGAAGATGCGTTTCGCAGCTGCAGCGGCTTTACAGAAACCTTAACTCTTTCCGGAAACCTGATATCGATTGGAAAAAATGCTTTTATCGGCTGCAGCGGCTTCCAGGGGACTTTAACGATTCCAGACGGAACAGCAACGATCGGCAGAGGAGCATTTTATAACTGCAGTGGCTTTACAGGAGTATTGTCGATACCTAAAGATTTGAAAACAATCGAAGATGATACATTTTACGGCTGCAGCGGCTTTTCCGGATTGATCATTCCGGATGGAGTGACGTCGATTCAAATTGAATCGTTTTACGAATGCAGCGGCCTGACCGGGACATTGATCATCCCGGACAGTGTGACGTCGATCGGAGACTATGCTTTTAGCGGCTGTATTGGTTTAACCGGTAACCTGACAGTCCCGGACAGCGTGACATCACTCGGCCACGGTGCTTTCGCAGGCTGCAATAAAATCGATACTGCCGTAATTTCAAAAAACATCACTGTAATTCCCTCAGGGTTGTTTGGAGCCGACTCTTATCTTAACGACCAGGGACGTAACCTGATATGTATCATTTTTTCCGGAAAAGTAACGGAAATCCAGAAGAATGCGTTTTACAACTGCAGCAAGATCGCCGATATTTATTACAGCGGAACGGAAGCGGAATGGAATCAGATCAAACATACGGAAAACAACGGTTCGTTATGGAACGCGTCCGTTTATTACGATTCTGATGCGGCGCGCAAGATTGTCGATTCGGAGTTCGACGAGTATATTTACAGGGCAGATTATCTGACATCAAATCCTGCGGCTGTGGAAAACAATTTTCAAAGCACGACGCCCGGTCAAAGCCTTTATGATGCCCTGAAAAAGAACGGCGCGGCCACCGCAGTATCATGCTGGAAAGGCTTTACACACACGGTGGATGCGATCGACGACCCGTCCAAGGTGATCGACTTCTCATTTGAACAAAAAGATGTTTACGAAGCGATTATTTTTAATATGTTTGAAAAATACAGCACCGGAAGCGGAAGTCTGCTTGAAAAGTACAGCACGCAGTATGAAAACATGAATTCCGGTGTGCAGGGACTTAAGGACCTGCTGGTAAACTCGGAGGAGTATGAGTCACTGGTAAATGCAGATTTTTCAAAGCTGACTTTGGAACAGCGGAAAACGCTTATCGACAAAACAAATACAGTGTTTGAGTATGACTGTCCAAACCTGAACAGTCTCCTGAAAAAAGCGGATGTGATAGACAGTATTATCAGTATAGCAGGTGATTTAGATGACTATCTGCAGTATGTGAATTCTGCAGTTATCCTTTTCCAGTCTGCGGATGCCGAAAAAGCAGTTTTGGAAAATATGTACGCTTCCTGCCCAAAGAGCAACAGCGCCCTGGCAGCGGCTTTGAAGGAATGTGAGAAGCTGACGGATGATAATGCCTCAGAGTTTCTTCAGAATCTGGATGTTCATCTGGCCGGAACAGCCGGAAAATCGAGCGCCATGATTCTCAGCAAACTGCTGTGGACAAAACTGAAGCTGAAGGCAGAGGCGGCATGCCCGGGAATTCTCTTGCTGATGGCTGAATACAAGGTTTTAAAGTCACTCTCCAATGCTTTTCTGGGAACGGATAATATCAGCGAAAATATTTTTGAAATGTATGCGGTCGGTCAGGTCGGATCCTTGCTCAATGATACGTATGAATCCATGAAAACCGCATTCTGTGCGGATAAAAATTCGGATAATGCGAAGAATTATCTCTGTGTGATAGACGTTGGCTATGCATTGCTGGATATTGACTGCACCGATGCAGAAGAATTCATGGATTCGATCGATTCCACATGGACATCGAAAATCGGAACGGTTTTCGGCGCAAGTGATCTTTCGTCGCAGAAAAACGGAATCAGGCAGATCCAAAGTTCCTATAAAGAAACGTATAATAATACGCTTTCTGCATGGGTCGAAAGCCTCGAAAAGGATTTTCCGATCCAATACAGCAAATACCAGAATTTACTGAATGGAGCAGAAAAGCAGATCGCAGGCGAATACAAAATCGAGTGTCCGGTCGATGTCTATGTTTACGGTCCGGACGGTGCTCTCGCAGCATCTGTCGTTGCAGGAAAGCCGTGGAGCAATTCGTATGTAACGGCACAGGCTGACGGGGACCAAAAGATGATATATATTCCGAATGACAAGAAGACGTATAAGCTTGTCTGCAAGGGAACAGACAGCGGGAACATGAATATTACCCTGACCGGCTATAATTCCGGAAACGAGTCGGTTCGTACGGTAAAATTTGATGCTTTGCCGCTTACGAATGGCAGTGAATACAATTCTTCGACGAAAACAGATGTATTGTCAGAGGATCCTTATACGATATCAAAAGGAAGCACCGTAATTTCTCCTCAGCTTGACACGCTGAAAACAGACGAATCTGCGAAGCATACTTTGACGATTACTCAGGGAATGGTATTCGGTGCTTCCGGCGCTGCTTTTTCTGCAAAAGCAGCAGAAGGGGAGGACCTTAACATTTCAGCTTACGTTCCGGTCGGATATCAGTTTGCCGGCTGGCAGTCGGACACCGGAGAAAATATTTTCGGAGATGCGGGTTCTGTTGTTACGACAGTCCGTATGCCAGATCATGATGTACATATAACAGCACGCATAGAAGCGGTCAATCCGTTTTCGGATGTTGCCTCGGGAGCCTGGTATTATGATTCCGTAAGATATATATACGGCAAAGGCATTATGACAGGTCTTAAGGAGGACGTATTCGGTCCGGGCCAGGAGCTTGGACGCGGCCAGTTCGCGACGATCCTGTATCGTCTTGAGGGTTCGCCCGATGTGACGTACACGGCGAAATTCCCTGATGTAGCAGATAAAATGTTCTATACAAAGCCTGTTCTCTGGGCAAATTCTGCCGGTGTTGTAAGCGGTTATAATAACGGAAGGTTCGGACCGGCCGATAAGATCACACGGGAGCAGATGGCGGTCATGATGTATCGTTATGCAAAATACAAGGGATACGATGTGAGCGTTTCGGATGATCTTTCATCCTTCCCGGATGCGGGAAATGTAAGCGGTTTTGCGTCAGACGCAGTCAGATGGGCAGTCGGAATCAAACTGATTTCCGGTGACGGCGGCAGGATCAACCCGCAGGGCAATGCAAGCCGCGCTCAGTGCGCGGCGATCATTATGCGGTTTATGAATTACTATAATAATCAGTCCGAATAAGAAGAGACCTCCGGATATCCGGAGGCCTTTTTCAGCGGTGCGGCTGCGGAAATTCAGAAAAGAATAGGCTGAATTTATCTTGCGTTTTCCATAATCCGATCTTATACTGAAGATGAATATGATTCATCGTGGAGGTGGCCATATGCAGCCCAAAGTGGCGGATGCCCGCAGAAAACTGATGTCGCATGGAAAGAAGACGCTGATGAAGAGCGGTTACGGCGGCATTGTCATTTCAGAACTGACAGCAGAATGCGGCATGGCTGCCGGTACCTTCTACAATTACTTCAAGAGTAAGGATGATCTTGTCAATCAGATCATTGCCGCCGACTGGGCCGCGCTGCTGAAAAAGATCAAAAGGCAGATGGCAAAGCCGGAAGACCGGTATGAAAACTTACGTTGTCTTTATCAATGCCTCGCAGACTTTCAGCGCAGGTATCGCTTTTTTGCCACTGGTTCGGTCGTTAAAAATGAAAAGATCATCCGCAGCGAGCGGGAGGATCTGCAGCAGCTCTACGACATTATGACGGAAAAGATCCGTCAGGAGACGGAGCGAAGTATGCTGAATTTTGGTACAGCGCCGGAAAAGGCATCCTATATGATCGTGCAGTGCTGCATGGTTGCGGGACGAAGCCCCGATATGAAATTTGAGGATCTGTGGAATTTCCTGCACGTTAGCAACCCTGTTTTCTCTGTACCTTCGATTAGAGGAGGAAAGGCACATGATTGAACTGACGCGCGAAAGGATTGCTGAAAACGCAAGAATAATACCTGGAAACGTTGGCATATACAGGGTGAATCATAACGAATATGAGACTGTTTATTCTTCCGAAGCAATTCCCGCGCTGCTTGGTATGAACGCCGGAGATTACGAGGAAAAAAACAGCCGGAATGCGATCAATGCAATATGCCGGCAGGATCGGCCTGCCGTGATTACTGCACTTCAAAAATGTGTTTCAGACGGAAAGCCTGTGGATATTCACTATCGCGTGTACCATGCGGAGCATGGATTCGACTGGGTCCATGCCAAGGGGGCCTGCTGCGGCCGGCTTGACGGCTGTCCCGTTTTATTTTTTGTATTCAGCAACGCATCCGAGGAGTCCGATATCTATCAGGACATTCTCGATCATGCGAACCGCATGATCTATATCGTGGACAGCGTTTCACATGAGGTACTGTATGCAAACCGTGCTGCCTGTGCAGACACAGCCCGGACACAGAAGCTGAGTGCCGGAATTCCCTGCTATACGCTGCTGCACGGAAGAGAAACAATGTGCGAAGACTGTTTCATGGAAAAGATGAAGCGCGGTGAAATGCTCGACCTTATCCGTCGAAACGCACGGAACGGAAAGTGGGAGAGTCTGTCCGGTCAGTTTATTTCCTGGTGCGGTCACGACGCCTTTGTACAGTATATAGAGGATATTACTGAAAGCCGCATACTTCAGCTCGAACTGGAACAGGCGCGCCGCCGCTATCAGATCGCTGTGGAGGGCGCCGGGCTGGGCGTCTGGGAGTATCATATCAAGCAGCATATGATTACCAGCCCAAGTCACAGCTTCCGGGCTTTCGGAGTGCCGGACGTAATTGAAAACGTTCCGGACTCCATACTTCCTTTATTTCCGGAAAAAGAACGGGAAAAGCTGAAATCCATGTTCCGGCGGCTGGACGACGGGGAAGAAAAGGTTACAGAAGACTTTTGGATGAAATGGAAGCCGGAACTGCCGCTGCGCTGTGAGCACGTTGTTTATACCGCAACGAAGGACGAAAACGGAGTACCCGACATTGCCTACGGCATCGGTCTTAACATAACCGTACAGGAGCAGGCGCGGGCAGACTATGAACGGCTCAGAGGGCAGCTGACCGGGAACCTTGCGGATGTGGTCGGAAGTTTTCAGGTCAACCTTTCCAGAAATCTCTATATCGACGGATACAGCCCCTATCCGAACGTTGTCAGAGCATTGGAGCGGGAGACCGCGGATGAGCATTTCGCGGCTACGGCCGGAACAGTCACAAGTGATGAAATCCGGCAGGGAATACTGAAGGATTACACGTGTGCCCATCTGCTTGCGTTGTTCCAGAGCGGTGAGAGGCGGCTTGACCGGAATTATCCCGTTCGCACAGCTGCCGGCGATAAGATGTGGATTCACTCCACGATATACATGATGCTGAATCCCGGTACCGGTGACGTCGAGGGCATTACCTATTCCAAGGATATTACGCGTCAGAAGCGGAATGAGGAGATCATCCGGCTGACGATCAGTGAAGGCTGTGATTATATCGGTATTATTGATCCGGAAGCGGATACGTATGAACGATACTGCGGTGCGGTGTACAGGAATGGCATTTTGGACGGACAGAAACTGCCTTACGGAACGGCGCGCGAACGAACCGCTGCTATATACCTTTCACAGCAGGAGTGCGATCATATTCTGAGGCAGACGGATATTCCTGTTCTGCTTGAAGCATTGAAATCGGGAAAACAATATGTAGTTATCTACAGCTACGCTTCGCCGGAAGCATCATCGCAGCTGTATAAGCAGATTCGATTTTCCTGGCTGGACAGTGATAAACGGGAAATCCTTGTTATTCAGCAGGATATTACTGAGGCTCAGAATCGCGAGCGCGAACATACGGAGCAGCTTCGGAAAGCCATGCTGCAGGCCAGACAAGCCAATACCATGAAGACGGAGTTTCTGTCTAACGTCAGCCACGATATCCGAACACCGCTCAACGCCATCCTCGGATACACAAACCTTGCCGCAAAGTCGAATAATCCCGAAGAAAAGGACGCTTACCTGGCAAAGATCAGTAAAGCCGGCAATCTGCTGCTGACGCTCGTGAATGACACACTGGATCTTACGAAAATTGAAAGCGGCGAGATCTTGCTCAAACCTGCGCCGATCGGCTGCGGAGAAGTTATCGGACGCGTATTGGCTGCGATCCGTCCTGAAATAGAAAAGAAAAAAATCCGCTTTATCCTGGAAAACAGCCGTGCAGTCATGGCTACGATCAACGTAGATGCGCTGCGGGTACAGGAGATTTTTATCAATCTGCTGTCCAATGCGGTCAAGTTTACGCCGGAAGGCGGTGAGGTTTCATTCATTGTTGAATGTGTAAAGCTGGAAGAAGACTGTGTACACGATCGCATTACCGTGCGCGACAGCGGCTGCGGCATGAGTCCGGAATTCCTGCCAAAGATATTTGAACCGTTTGCGCAGGAGCGTCTGAAAGATAACAGCGGTGCGGGCGGCACCGGGCTTGGCCTTTCCATTGTGAAACGGCTGGTGGATCTCATGGGCGGTACGGTCGAGGTGCACAGCGAACTGGGAAAAGGATCGGAATTTGTCGTATATCTCGATTTTGAACGTGTGGACGACAAAGATCCTGGACGAGAAGATTACAAAATCATTCCGAACGAAATTGACGATCTTCACGTGCTGCTCTGCGAGGACAACGCCATGAACCGGGAAATCGCCATGAAATTGCTGGAATTTCGGGATGTTAAGGTTTCATGCGCGGAGAACGGAGAGGCCGGTGTATGTAAGTTTTCTGAAAGCGCTGCGGGCGAGTATGATGCTGTGCTCATGGATCTGCGCATGCCGGTGATGGACGGTCTCACAGCAGCAATGGCCATCCGTTCGCTGGACCGGGAGGATGCAAAGTCGATCCCAATCATTGCCATGACGGCCGATGCATTTGACGATGATGTGCAAAAATGCCTGGATGCAGGTATGAACGGCCATATCGCCAAGCCGGTCGATCCGGAGGAATTGTACCGTGTGTTGACGGAGCATGTCAGAAAAAAGGGTGAAAATGACGCAGATTATTAATGTCTGCTTATCATTATCCGTTTGTGATCCGAAGATATATTATAATATTCAAATTAATTAGAAAAATTGAGGATGTAACATTGTAATTCTGAACATTTAGTGATATAATATAATTGCATATTTATAAACATTTACATATTATACAATAAAATAAAAATTAGGTTATTTTTCGGCACGGCGGATTCAATCCGCTTCGCAAAGCTATAGGGCCTGTGATTTTTAACAGGCAGCCAGTTGCACCTTTTAAACGAGATCTGCAGCTGACAACAGCTGCAGATTTTTTTGTTTATTCATTGCTACAGTCACGGGAGGCTGCATTATGAAGAAGAAAGATATCGCTCGCTTTTCAAAAAGGATTCTGACGATTATGCTGGCAGTGTCGATGCTGCTTGCAAGTGTGCCGGTTGACGCGCTGGCGGAAGGCGGAACGTCGAACAGTGAGAGCACATCATTTGTGATTAATCTGAACGGGAGTGCTTCAGCCACGGCAGACGCACGAACGGTGGCGTACGGAGAGACGGTATCCTTAACGCTATCCGGCTATTCGGGCAGTACGGAGCCGGCGTTCATATGGCTTCCCGGATCGGAGACACCGGACATTATAGCAAGCTGGCACAAATGGTCGGAAGGTCAGCCAACGGAGCCTGGTAAGTATTATCTGGGCTATGAATTTGATGTCGATTCGGACGGTTCCACACACACCTTATATGATGGCAGCTACAGCTATACCATAACGAAATCACAGGCAGCGGTGCCGGAAGAATCTTCATGGACCAATGGCAGTACCGCATCCTGGAAGGCGGTAACCACGAATACAAATGGCAGCACACTGGCGAACGGTGCTGTTGCCGGATATAAGACAACGCTTTATAAAGACGGCACTGCAGTTGATTCCTATACTGCAGAGCAAAATTCTTATGATTTTACGGATATCATTAAGAAACAGGGAAATGGAATCTATACGTTTACGGTTCAGACTTCTGTTTCAGATACGGATCACTATATGGATTCCGCTGTATCAGCAGTGAGCGGCAGTGAGGCCGCGGTACTGGTTTCGGTTTCCGCGGGAGAAGGCATTGCCTCTGTGTCTCCCTCGGCTTCCAGATTGCTGATCGCCGGCAATACGAATGAAAACATCATGTCTGTCACTGCTTCTGTAAAGAACGGAAGAGTCTTCTCCGGATGGTCTGCCGATCCCGCGGCAGCCGTCACGATCGGTTCTGCTTCGGAACTGAATTCGACGATTATATTAAACGCTGACTATACGGCAGGAACTGCCGTTGCGGTATCTGCCGGTACAATTGACACCGAATCCCCGTCCATAACGATGTATGAGGCCGGCACCGGCGCTGATTACGGCGTTTTAAAGGGCAGTGCGGCAGATGAAGGCAGCGCTGTTTCACAGTATGCTTTTTCCACTGCGAAAACGGCCGCGGAAGTGGCTGAAGGAGAGTGGCAGAACGCACCTGCAAACGGTGCGGGTGTGCCTGCTTCCTTCCAGCATACGGTAAGCGCCGCCGGTACATATTATTTATATGTAAAGGATGCTTCCGGCAACACAGCAAAATCCGGCAGCGGCATTCAGGCGACGGAAGTAAAATATGACGGGTATTATGAAAACGGAACAGCACAGAGCACACGCTCCTCCTTTATTGTCGGGGATAAGGCTCTTGTACTTTCTGTCCCGTCACGTCCCGGGTATACTTCAAATGGCTGGCATCTGTTATCTGACTGCAGCGACACGGCTGTTGCCGAGATTTCCGCCCAAAGCACAGATGCGGTTACAGTATATACAAAATGGACACATGAGGCAATTCATATATCGGATCAGCCGGATAATTACAGCGGTGAGTACGACGGAGCGGATCATACGCTTTCCGTAACGGTTGACAATACGGCAGGAACGATATCGTATCAATGGTATAAAGGTACCGCGGACGACAGGCAGCCGGTCGACGGCGCAGTTTCATCGGAATACTCTGTGAAAACAACTGCAGATACCGGTGTTTATTCCGTTCAGATAACGATCTCACAGGACGGAAATGACATTTCGGTATTCAGTGATGCCGCAGTCGTCTCGATTACGGCGAAGCGCCTGACGATTACGGCGGAGAACAAAGAACTTACATACGGGGATACGGCAGGCGAAGGCTTTTATACGTATACTTCGACGGGTTATATCCCGGGTGAAAATGAATCTGTCCTGACCGTCGGAACGATCTCCTGCGCATATGATCCCGCCTCGGCAGACAACAGCGCAGCGAATGTATATCCGATTACAGCCGCAGGATTTTCGGCGGAAAACTATACGATCGGTTATGTGAGCGGGAATCTGACTGTCGATAGGAAGAATGGCAGTACCGGGGCTGATATGAGTTCTGTGCTTGATAAAACGGACTGGACGTATACAGGACAGGAAATCAAGCCGGCTGTCACAGTCAAGGACGGAATGAAGCAGCTGAGTGAAAGCACGGATTATACTGTGACATACAGCAGTGATGTCAACGCCGGTACGGCTGCCGCGACGATCCTGTTTACAGGAAATTATACAGGCAGTACGGAACTGACGTATACGATTTCGAAAGCAACGTTTACCGCGGATGTTATTCTGCACAGCTGGATATACGGTGAAAATGCAGCCTCACCGGCATTGAGCACAAACGTAAGCGGCGGAGCAGCATCTTATTACTATTACGGAGAAAAAGAAACACGGGAAAGTGCTGTCGAAACGGTACCGACAGAAGCGGGCAGCTATTATGTATACGCAGTTATCGCAGCAACGGATAATTATGAACAGGTGACGACGGAGCCGAAATTATTTGCTGTGGAAAAGCGGACCATTACACTGACAGCATACAACGGCAGCTGGATATTTGACGGTAACGCACATGCACGCCCGCTGTATCAGCAGCAGGGAGAATTTGCAGGGACCGATGGTTTCTTAAGCGTTTCTGTAACAGGTACGGTTACGAACGTAGGTGTGGCCGAAAATGCCATTGAATATGCGCTTACATCTTCGACGAAAGCTGACAATTATAATATTCAAACAGTTAACGGAACCCTGGAAGTTATGCAATGTTCCTTATCGGCTCCCGGCGGGAGCGCATGGAATGACGCTGTGCCTGGAAAAGCAGAGTGGATCGCACTGACACGTGACAGTCTGACCGTTTCTTATACCGTACAGCTGTATCGCGTGGTAAACGGCAATTATTATCTGATCGATTCGGAAAATACAGATAGTAACTCATATGATTTTTCGAACAGTATCAAGAAAGATTCTGCGGATAAAGGCGTTGCAGGCTATTGCTTTAATGTAAAAGCAGTTCCATCCGGCGGGGATAATCAGCTGAACTACAGTGCCAGCAGTTATTCGGACAACGCGGCAGTTATTTATACGGCATCGGTTTCCGTTACTGGCGGAATAGGTGTAGCATCTGCATTGATCGACGGTGTCACGAACGAGATTCTTTTTCAGGGACAGTCCTTTACACTTACTGCGGAAGCGAAGACCGGATATTCATTTTCCGGGAACGTCTGGAGTGAAGCGAGCGGAAATGCCGCGATTGATGATGTGAATAGCAAGTCTACGACTGCGAAGCTTTCGAATAAGATAACAGAAGGAAAGGTGATCTCCATTGCGGCGTCCTGTATCGACGATGCGCCGGTGATAACAGATTTCAGCGCGGAAGCGTATGACAATAATTCCAAGGTGCGTTTTTCATTATCGGCAACCGATACAAAGAGCATTACGGCATGGGCGATTACAAATTCAGGGACAGAAGAGCCGGATACATGGCATGAAATCACACCGTCGAAGGCACTTGACCGTCAGACGCTGGATAATATTACAGCAGCGGGAACTTACTACGCGTGGGTAAAGGATGACTTCGGTCAGATCACATGCAGTGCCGCGCGTGAAAGCGGCATGCCCAGCATCGGCGTTTATGAGATTGCGTTTTCAGCCGGTGAGCAGGGAACAGGCGCAATGGACACATTGCTGAAAGTGGAAAACAAACCGGTAACGCTGCCTGTCTGTGCTTTTACGAGACAGGGCTTTAACTTCCGCAACTGGAGCGGTGCCAGCGGCCTTTACGCAAATACAGGGATCTATACGGCCAACAGCAGTGATACACTTACAGCACAGTGGACAGATGAACAGTTCCGCTATACGGTGAATTATTATCTGATGGGCACGGACGGCAGCTATCCTGAAGATCCAAGCCAGACGATTTACTATACCGGAGGATACGGCAAGGTCATTTCTACTTCCAGTACAGAAATTGCCCTTTCGAATAAGGGAATGGCACCGGATACGAATATGGCCGGTTCCATTACCCTGACGGAAAACGGTCTTGTACTGAATGTTCATTATAAGCGGCTTCAGTATACGATCACATACAGCTATACAATGCCGGACAATACGAAAAAAAGCTTTGAACAGGCATACTATTATGGAGAAACAGTTACAGAGGCTGACAAGCCGGCTGCAGACGGTTATACCTTTATCGGCTGGCAGTACGGCAATTCCGGAAGGACGCCCGATACCATGCCGGCAGAAAATCTGACGGCGGCCGGTTCTTTTACCGCAAATCAAACCTCGTATAAGATTCATTACTATGAGGAGAATATTCCGGTAAATGCCGGTGATGCTGAAGTTTATACACTAGTTGACACTCTTGATAAAACAATTGTTTCCAGACACGGAACTGCAGTTTCGGCAAGTATTACAGATGCTGAGGCTATCGATGGATTTACTGCCGCGTATGTAACGGTAAGCCTGGGCGATGTCGGCGGCACAGTGCCTCAAGAGAAGAAAACAACCGCTTCCGGGACCGTATCAGCGGATGAAAGTACAGCTCTGAATATCAACTATTACTATACAAGAAACACATATAAGCTTACATTGAATGTCTACAGCAGTAATTTAAGGACAGATTGCATTTATACATATTCCGTTGACAAAATGTTTGGTGAAACGATCAATGCAGATGCGTTTGCCAATTATAACAAAACAGAATGGAAAGGCGCGCCGGAGGACAGTACGCTGGCGGATTATGCTGACTGGAGTACCGGTGCGGCACCGGCACTGATGCCGGCCGGCAATGTGACCGTATCCCGGGATTATGTCAAAGCCACAGAAGCAGCATATAAAGTAGAAATTTATTATGAAACGGCGGCAGAAGGAACGTACAGTCTGCAGTCGACGCTTACTTATTACGCGGCCGCGGATACAACGGTCACGATTGGCGGAACGAATGCTGCCACGATCAATTACAATGGCTTCGACGGCAGCCTCTATGAATTCAAATATTATACATTCAGCGAGAAAAATGCGGATAACGTTCTGTTAGCCGCAGTAAAAGCGGACGGCACCACGACACTGAAGGTATATTTTGAACGGAAAACGGTTACTTCGACAATTACGTATTACTATAATGCCGGACAGACGGAAAGCGGCGCTTCTACGGCAGATGTGAGACTGGCAAGTGTAACCAAGTCCGGAAAATGGGGAACGACTTACACATATGAGCCGCTTGCTCTTTTTGACGGATCAGGAATACCGGACGCATGGGAGAATAACTACACGGTCTTTGATGCAGACAAGGCCGGATCATACAATTTCAAAGCGGAAGGCTATCTGGCGAGCTATTCCGGCCGCTATCTTCAGGACGGCGATTACCATTGGCCGGGAAGAAAATTCACGGAAGCATCGATGCTGACGGATTATGCCGGAGACAGCGGAGTCTTCGGACAGGAAAGCAATGCAGTCAACGTATACTATAATAAGATCGTGCATACAGTACATTATACAGTTGATATGTACTACAATCCTTCAAGGCTTGTCAAGTCCGGCGATACAGCAAATCATCCGCTTACCGTGTCGGTTGACGGAACCGAGTACAAGGTACGTATCGCCAATAAAGCAGACATATTTGAAAGCACATGGGTCATGTCTGCATCGGAAGCAGAAATCACATCATATCCGGTGCTTGCTGATTATAAGGGCAGTTATTCCTATGGGGAAACAGAAACGTTAAAAAGCGGTTTCACCGCAGTGACTGTTGACGGCTCGGTCTATTACCTGAATTCTGCGGCGCCTGGGTATATTTATGTGGCGGACGCGGAAAATCAGTTCTTCTACGGCAGTCGTGTCAGTTACAATTTCCTCCGTGACGAGCTTAACAACGCGCTTGTCGGATATTCCTCCGTGGAAAAATATCTTTCGGACTATAAGGCGGCGCATAATGACAGCGCGGATGTCAGTACATATGACCCAAAAAATCAGAGTGCCTATATATATAACGGCGGCTTTTCTCCAATCATGTACAACAACGGAACGTATACCTTTACATTTGACTATGGCAGAATCTATACGGTTACCTATATCATGGACGGCAATACGTGCAGTGATCATACGTATGCGAAAAACCAGCCGGTGACAGTCGGCTGTGACAACAAGACATTATTCCCGGATAAAGCCGGCTTCTCGATTGTATGGTATACGGACAATGCATATACGAATAAAGCGGCAGATTTCAATATTACAGATAACACGATCCTGTATGGACGGTATGAGAAAAATACAGTTACGTATAAGATCAATAATTATTATCAGCTTCCGGATAATGGAAAATTTATAACCGATCCTGGTACGGAAGGACTTACGAGTACGACAGAAAAGCAGACCGTCAGCTTTACCGACGGCAGCGGAAACACTGCGGACAAAGCGATAACCATCACAAAATATTACAGCGGTACGGCTCTGGCCATGCAAGTAAGTGAAATTCCGGTCCTTACGTATACAGATGTGTCGCTTGATTACAATTCTTATCTGCTCGACGGCTTTGTATATGACAGTGCCAACTCAGATAATCTGATCAATGGATACTGTGCGGATACCGGAATCAGCCTTGCTTCCTATTATACGCGCAATGAATACACGTTTACATACAATACGAACAGCTCTGCGGTCAGCAATGATGAAAAGGCGACATACCGGACAGGACAGAGCGTCAGTCTTGCAAAGCCTGTGAAAGCCGGATATGCGTTTGCCGGCTGGACATGGACAGAGTGGACCGGTACGGAATGGATATCATGGGACAAAGCACCGGCAGCATCGGAAGATGGTTCTGTAACCTTTGCTATGCCGCAAATGAACATCCGCGCCGATGCATCGTGGACACCGGCAGATTATACCACGACAATGGTACACTATTTCCAGACCCCGGGAAAAACGTATGCAACGGAGCTTTATTCCTCACTTAGCAGCATGGGCAGTTCCGGATCCGTGAACATTACGTTCAACGGCAGTACATACACGGGCAGTCTGTATAAGAATGGAGAAAGCATAATCGGGGCTTCCTTCGTTATGAATGGAAAAACATGGTATTTTTCAGCTGCTTCGGAAAGTGATGGGACATATACGGCAAAGGCTGCGGATCTGATCGCCGCAGCAGAACCGGTCACGTATGTTTCCGGGACAGAAATTCCTGTTTCCGGCAGAATTCTGGATCTTACGGATTATTCCATGTTTGCCTTCGGATTTGCAGTATACCAGGACGAAAAAGGAATTAAAAACCTGAGCAGCAGCGATACGTTTGTCTATGGCCCGGACATGTCAGCCGCATATTACTACAGCAGAGCGGCCGGCTATACAGTCGATGTTTCCGGTGCCGCGACGGACAGCGGTGATTCCGGACTTACTCTTGTCGGCGGCGGTTCCTACTGCTATGGAGAGAACGTATCGGTAAGAGCAGCCGCGGCCGCAGGCTATACATTTATGGGCTGGTATGCATCATCTGATACAACGTATCAAAACCCCGTATCCACAGATTTGATATACAGCTTCGATATTACAGAAAATAAAACACTAGTTGCTGTTTCCAAACCGGATACAGCCGCAGAACCGAATGTTACGCTTTCCGGCACATCAGCCTACAGCTATGGATATGCGTCGTCAGGCAGCAATGTGATCAGAACTGCTGTTTCCTTTGGTGAAGGAACAAGCTCGGCAAATAAAGTAGCGTCGTATCAGTGGTATGAAATATCAGGAGACAGCCGTAACGCAATGGAGGGAGAAACATCGGCAACTTATGTCGTTCCGACCGGAAAAGCATGCGGTACCTATACGTATCAATGTGATGTTACGATTATACGAAACGACAACGGAAGAAGCGCCACGGTATCATCCGATCTTCACAGCATCACCGTATCTCCGGTCGGCATGACCGTAAAGGCAGCTGACTATACCGGCACGTATGACGGTAAGGCACATGGGATTACCGTGACGGTGACAAAGCCTTCGGCGGATGCGTATAAGATTTATTATTCCACGACAGAGCTCACAGAAAAGAATTATACGACAGGCTTGTCCGACAGTCCGACATTTAAGGATGTTGTCATGAACGGCAGTACGGCAGGCAGTTATACGGTCTACTATTACATTCATAACCTGGACGGAAACTTCAATGATATGGCGGCCAGCGCACTCGTTACGATCAAACCGGCAGCGGTTACACTGAATGCGGCAGGCTCTTATCACAGAAAGTACGATGGTACGACAAAGGTCAGCGGCTCTGTTACGGAAGCAGGCACCGGGAAATATGTGCTTTCCAGAGGTACGTATTTCACGGTCACCGGTCTTCTTGACGCGGAAAAGGATCTGTATATTGCAGACTTTGACGCTGATTTTAACAGCAAAGATGTCGATTCGGCAAGCTCGGTCACTTTGAGCAATATCAAAATCGTGTCAAAAGACACCGGCTCAGTCAACTGCAATTACAATGTCAGTGAAGGGTATACACTGGCAATATCAGGATATATTACGCGCTATATTCTGTATGCGTCATGGGACACTTCCCGGACGTTTCTGTATGACGGGACTGAGAAAATACCGGGTATCCATCTGGATTCCACAGCTGGGCTTCCGGATTCTGCTGTTGCAGACAGCATTACGGTCAGCGGCGGTCAGATCAATGCCGGCACATATACGGCATATGCATCGGTTGCGGACAGCGACGCTTATAAGCTCAGCAACTACATGCTGAGTACAGGCAGTACAAGATATACGATAACGAAGAGAGACATAACCATTACGCCGTCAGTTCCGGAAGCCGGAAGTGTCATTTATGACGGCAGCGTTCATTATGTCAGGGATTTCAGCATTGGCGGCAGCGGACTCGCGGAAGTGAACGGCGTTTCGCAGACGTATACAGCAGAAACCGATCAAGGTGCCGTGAACGCAGGCACAACAGTCATCACGGCAAAGAATATGCTGATCTATCAGGATGGCATGCCGGTTACGGATAATTATTCGATTACATACGGCTCGGCCGGCTTTGCAGTTGGAAAGAAAACGGTAACGGTAAGCGGCTTTACCGCGGACAATAAGACATACGACGGTACAGACACGGCGGTCATTCACACGGACAAATTAATATTTGCCGGCATTGCATCAGGAGACACTCTTTCCATTTCCGCCGAGGATATCACGGGTACATTTGATTCAGCGTCAGCCGGAATGGGGAAGACGGTTTCTGTTGCGCTTGAATCGGATGACCTGAAAGGTGCATCCGCCGGAAACTATATTCTGGATACGGTGGGCAGCACGTGTACTGCCAGTGCCGATATTACAGCGGCAGTCATTACTGTGACCGGTACAAATGTAAACACAGTGTACGGAGAAACAGCTGATTTTGGTGTAACATATTCCGGCTTTGTCAACGGGGAAAATCAGTCTGTCATCAGCGGTGCGGCAAATTATTCGATCAAATCCGGCAGCAGCGCGGCGGAAGAATATTCGAAAAAAACGGCGGCGGGAAGCTACAATATTGTTCTGGATGTAAACGGACTTTCTGCAGATAACTACATTTTTAAAGCAGCAGGAACCGCGGCGGTACTGACAGTAGCAAAGCGTCCGCTGGCATTGGCAGCGTCAGAGAGTCCGACCGTTACGAAAACGTATGACGGCACCACATCGGCTGCAGGCTGTGTCAGCGATGACGACTGGAGATACACAGGAGTCGTGGATGATCTGAAGTCCGGTATTGTCAATGGTGATGCAGTGACACTCAGCTTCAGCGCCGTTTATGACAGTAAGGAGGTATCAGCCGCGAGAATCGTTACCATGAGCGGTCTTTCGGTCAGCAGCAATAACTATGAGCTTACGGCATCATCGCTTGATATTCCCGGCTGTGTTATTACACAGAAGAATCTTACGGTTGCGGTATTAGATAAGGTTACGGTATATGGGCAAGCGGCACCGTCATATACAGTAGCATACAGCGGTTTTGCTGCCGGTGAAAATAAATCCGTTCTGGGAGGAACACTTACCCTGGCCTGTGACTATAATATCGCGGACCCAGGTAACAGGTCGGCCAAAAAATATACTATTACCGCAGACGGATATACTTCCAATAATTATCATATTTCTTACACGTTAGGAATACTGAGAGTAAATCCGGCAGTGATTACCGTAACAGCAAACGCTGAGACAATTACGTACGGCAAGGCAGACTCAGTACCGGCATACAGCAGTACATATTCCGGCTTTCAGTATCAGGATGATGATTCCGTGATTACGGGTACCGTTACGACAAGCTGCAGCATGACATATCTGGCTGCAGCGGGAACGTATGCAGGGGCGATCGTACCGGATACATCAGGCCTTCACGCGGACAACTATACGTTTAAGGCGGTAAGTGCATCCTTGACGGTCAGCCGTCACGAAATCAGAATCTCCGGGATTACAGTGAACGCAAAAACATACGATGGTACGACGGCAGTCGCGTCTTCTCAGATTCAGACAGGCGCAGCAGTTTACGACGGTATTCTGGCGGATGATGTAAAAAATGAGGGACTTGTTGTTACTGCGTCATATGCTTCTGCGAATGTCGGTGAAGCGGTTGGCGTTTCTCTGAATGTTTCCCTGAATACGTATCTCGCGGCACGCTATACGCTCGTGACGGCAGAATCGCAGTCCACTGCAGCGGCAGACATTACGCAGAAGAATCTCACCGTAACGGTTGACAGTCAGGCAATCCGGTATGGCGCCGATGAGCCGGCATATACGGTACAATACAGTGGATTTGTACAATCGGAAACAAAAGATGTGCTGAGCGGCAATCTCAGCTATACAGAAACTTATACGGCAGACTCCGGTTCCGGTACTTACAGTCCGGCAGGCAGCTATACGGTTTCCGCAGGCGGGTATTTACAGAACGGCAATTATCATATTCAGTATGTGGATGGAATACTTACGGTTAATCAGGCGAAGCTTGCAGCACCTTCGGTTACCTGGAATACGGTGCCGGGAACGGCAGACTGGACTTCTGTATCCGGAATCGGAGCCGTTTCCGTCGGCAGCTATACGGTGGAACTGATTGAAACAATTTCAAATAAAACGGTTAAAACCGACCATGTTGCCGCAGATGTCTTAAGCTATAATTTCCTTTCCGCCATGCGCGAAAATGGGGCCGGAAATTACCAGGTTAAAGTAACGGCAGTCGCGTCGGCGAATAGCAATGCGGAAAAAGCAAATGTAGCAGACAGTAATTCATCCATAAGCACCGGCAAAAAGGCCGCAAAGGTCAGTGTGAAATTTTCAGACGACGCAGTCAGTCAGAAGGCCAAAGCAGAGATGACAGACGACAGAGAAGTAATTTCGATCGGCAGCGATACACTTTCTTCTTATGTAATGATCGCAGGAGAATCCGGAGCGGCGATAACGGCAAATCTGAAAAATAAGACCGGGTACAGCGTTGCTTCGCTTGTATCCGGCAGCAGTGAGCTTACCGTCACATCACCGATGCTTGATTTGACAGGAAAAGTCGTGACTTCTGCGGCAGCGATTTCTTCGACGCTTTCGTCATCGTCCGAGATTACGGTTACGCTTACTATGAACGCGACACCGGCAACATTGACGATGAACATCACAGCAGATCCGGACACAGCGGTATTCGGTTATACATCGTCAACGGCTCCGAAGCTTACGGCTAATGTCGGACTTGAGGCTGCGGATAATCTCACGGATATATCAGAATATGACTATACGTATCAGTGGTATATGAAAGAAGGCGGCACAGGCAAAAATTCCACCATGGAAAACGGGCAGGATTCTGTGGTTGTATTTCCGACCGGCAAAACCGCCGCAGATAATAAGTACTGGGTGACATGCGAGGTAACGGCGACCAGAAAAGACAATGGCATGACGAAAACGATTACCACGCTGAGCCAGCTTTCCAATAAGACGTATTTTAATGTTGTCATTAAACGTGCCGAGTTTTCTTCACAGGTAAGCCAGCAGGACTGGACGTACGGACAGACACGGACAGTTCCGGCTGTCACCTACAATCCCGGAAATGGCGCAGTCCTGTATCAATATAATACAGAGAGCAATACGGATTTAGGATGGACCGCGACGATTCCGAAGGATGCCGGCGTATATTATGTCCGCGCGTATATTTCACAGACAGCGAATTATAATGCATTCCAGACGCAGGCCGTAAAGTTTACGATCGGCAAAGCGAAGCTTATGGTGCCGGACAACCTTGCGATGGGCGAATCGTCTGCAGCACCTTATGGCCTTCTTTCCTGGGGCGCAGTCGGTACATTCAGTGAAAACAATGGTGTCAGCGCGGATTCAACGGTGTCGGTAACATACAGGTTTACACTCTATCGTTCGGATACGGATTCTGCATCGGATGCTGACTGGACAGCGGTTTATACGGAAGAAACAGCGAATACGTCCATCGATGTGACCAGCAAGATAACACAAAAAGGATATTATCGTTTCACCGTGACGGCGCTTGCCGCATGCTCCAACAACAAGGATAACTGCGACAACAGCGATGAAAGCGAAAGAAGCGCAGAAGTACTTGATATCAAAAGTACAATGGGCGACGGCGATGCCAAGTATGAATATTCGAAGGAATATGACGGAAATGCCATTACGCTTAAATCTTCGAACGACCTTGGAGAAGATGTCTCATATCAGTGGCTGCGGAATAACGAAGAAGTGGCAGACGCGGCAGAAAGTACGCTGGACCTCACATATGTCGGGCAGTCCGGGACGTATACATGCAAAATGATATCAGACGGGAAAACGTATTATTCATCGAATCATATTGTTACGATAACGCCGCTTACAGTAACTTTTACCTCTGATACGCAGACAAAGGTCTATGACGGGACGGCACTGAAAGGGCTGAAGAAGTCGGTAACGACACTTGGCACAGGTGATACGATCGCTTACACACTGCCGGATATTACAGATGCAGGATCCAAAACAAACACCATCACCGGTGTTGTAATTACACATAATGGCGAAAAAGTCGTATTTACTGAGGGCGGCACTGGAAACTGCTATACACTTGTCAAAGTACCCGGCACCTTATCTGTAACACAGAGAAGCCTGGCTGACGGGGAAGCGTACAATGCCGGAATCGAGGTAAGCCAGCCGTCTGCGGCAGTGTATGACGGCACAGCTCATACACCGTCTGTAACGGTTACGGATACGACGATCCAGGTGGGCGAAGCCAATAAAATACTTACCGTGAATACGGATTATACGGCAGTTTACAGCAGTAATATCCATGCTGGAACAAACACGGCGCTTATCACGATTACCGGAATCGGCAATTACAGTGGTACGATCAGGCAGTATTTTACGATTGCTCCGAAGAATATCACGCTTGCGGGCGGCAGTACGGAAAGAGAATATAACGGCACCACACTCACAAACCATACATGTGCGCCGGCAGACGGGACAGCACTTGCGTCAGGAGACAGCATCGACGCGTCGAGCGTTGTCTGTGACGGTTCGATCATTGATTTAGGATCCACTGCAAATAACATTTCAGCTGCAGTCATCCGGAATGCTTCCCAGATGGATGTAACAAGTGACTATAACATTACAAAAAAGCCCGGAACGCTAACAATCAAAGTGGTAAGCGCTGTGATCACCATCACGGCAGACAGCAGCCAGAAGATGTACGATGGCAGCGAGATTACTGACAGCGGGTATTCTTTTACCAAGAATATTCTGAAAAACGGTGATGTACTTACGGCGGTGACAGCCGGCACGCAGACAGACCACGGCAGCAGTGCAAATAAAATTAAGAGCTACACTGTCAAACGCGATGATTTTGACGTGACAAAGGATTACACGATTCAGACTGCAGATGGGAAGCTTACGATAACCCGGCGTGATGTAACACTTACATCGGCGAGTCAGACACGGGAATACGATGGTACCCCGCTTACAAACAGCAAGGTGGCGGAAAGCGGCTGGGCTGACGGGCAAGGAGCCACCTATACTGTTACCGGTTCTCAGCTGGATCACGGCAGCAGTAAAAATGTGTTTTCATATTTACTGAATTCAAATACCAATGCAGACAATTACACGATCACGAAGACCGAAGGCACATTGACGGTGAATCCTGTAAGCACGCCGGTGACAATCACAGCTAATTCTGGCACGAAGCTGTATGACGGCACACCACTTACAAATGCCGGATATACCTATGCGCCGAATGTGCTTGTCGAAGGCGATATACTTTCAGCAACCGTGCAAGGAACGCAGACCGACGCGGGAGAGAGCCTGAACAAAGTAACGATTTATACGGTAATGCGGGGTGAAACGGATGTAACGGCCGACTATACGTTCAACACAAGCATAGACGGAAAACTTGACGTTACAAAGCGAAAGGTTGTCATGACTTCTGGCACAGCTGAAAAAGTCTATGATGATACGCCGCTTGTAAACCAGACGGTAACGGTCACAGGTGATGGTTTTATTGAGGGGGAAGGAGCAGCTTATAATGTGACGGGCAGCCAGCTGGATCAAGGCAGCAGCAGCAATACGTTTATATATACCCTGAATGACGGCACCAAAGCGGGCAACTATACGATCAGTACGGCGGAAGGAACGCTGACGGTCACACCGATCCTTACACCGATCACGATCACGGCCGACAGCGGCAGCAAGACGTATGATGGTGCAGCACTTACGGAAGCCGGCTGTACTTATACGCCGAACGTGCTTCTTAAAGGGAATGTGCTGACAGCAGTGACGAGCGGTTCTCAGACAAATGCCGGCAGCAGTTCCAATGTAATAAGCAGCTATACGGTAAAACGCGGTGATAAAGATATTACAAACGACTATACATTTACTGCGAGTGATGCCGGTACTCTTACTGTAAACAAGAAAAATGTAACGATTACATCGGATGATCTGAAGAAGGAATACAACGGCACTGCGCTTGTGAACGGAACAGCAGCGTTAAAAGAGAACAGCGGATGGGTAAACGGACAGGGAATCGATGTTACATTTACAGGCAGTCAGCTGGATGTCGGCAATTCGACGAATGCTTTTACGTATACGGCAAAGAGCGGAACGAATCTGGAAAATTACACAATTACGAAGACAGAGGGAACGTTGATCGTCACAAAAAATTCGGCATCCATTACGATCACCGCTTCCGATGCAGAAAGAAAATACAACGGCAGCCCGCTTACGGCAGGCTATACGTATACGCCGGGCGTGATCGCTGCGATCGATTCGCTCAGCGTTGTAATCAACAGTTCACAGACAGATACCGGAGCAAGTGTAAATACGGTATCAAGCTACCGTGTCATGCGAGGTACGAAGGATGTCACTTCGTATTATACCTTTGCGGACTGTGCTGACGGAACATTAACGGTAACGAAGCGCAGTCTGACGCTTACATCCGCGTCACAGCAGCGGGAGTATTACGGGACTGCATTGAAGAACGGCGAGGTAGCACCAGGCGGTGACGGATTTGCATCAGGCGAAGGCGCGTCGTATGATGTGACCGGCAGTCAGACATACGTTGGCAGCAGCAAAAATGTATTCACATATCAGCTGAATGAAAGTACAAAAGCAGTCAATTACGATATCGTCTGTACGGAAGGGGATCTGACGATCGTCCCGGTGAGCAGCCCGATCACGATTACAGCTGACAGCAATACGAAGAAGTATGACGGAACAGCCCTTACGGATAACGGATATACATATACGAGGGAAATCCTGGTCAGTGGAGATACGCTGACAGCAATAGTAGCAGGCACACAGACAGATGCCGGCAGCAGTGCGAATACCGTGACAGGGTATCAGGTCATGCGCGGTACGACGGATGTCACTTCAGATTATACCTTTACGGGCAGTATTGACGGAGCTTTAACAGTAACGAAGCGCAGTCTGACGCTTACGTCCGCGTCACAGAGCCGGGAGTATGACGGGACCGCATTGAAGAACAGCGAGATGACACCAGGCGGTGACGGATTTGCATCAGGCGAAGGTGCTTCGTATGATGTAACCGGCAGTCAGACATACGTTGGCAGCAGTAAAAATGTATTCACATATCAGCTGAATGAAAGTACAAAGGCAGTCAATTACGATATCGTCTGTACGGAAGGGGATCTGACGATCGTACCGGTGAGCAGCCCGATTACGATTACAGCTGACAGTAATACGAAGAAGTATGACGGAACGGCCCTTACGGATAACGGATATACATACACGAAGGAAATCCTGGTCAGCGGAGATACGCTTACAGCGACGGTAGAGGGCACACAGACAGACGCCGGCAGCAGCGCGAATACCGTGACAGGGTATCAGGTCATGCGCGGTACGGCGGATGTGACTTCGGATTATACCTTTGCGGAAAGTGTACCGGGAACACTGGTAATTACAAAACGCAGTGTAACACTTACGTCTGCGTCACAGAGCCGGGAGTATGACGGGACCGCATTGAAGAACAGCGAGGTGACACCAGGCGGTGACGGATTTGCATCTGGCGAAGGTGCTTCGTATGATGTGACCGGCAGCCAGACATACGTCGGCAGCAGTAAAAATGTATTCACATATATATTGAATGCAGATACAAATGCAGACAATTATACGATAGCCATGACAGAAGGGTATCTGACGATCATCCCGGTAAGCAGTCCGATTACGATTACAGCTGACAGCAATACGAAGAAGTATGACGGAACAGCCCTTACGGATAACGGATATTCGTACACGGAAGAGATTCTGGTCAGCGGAGATACGCTGACAGCAACGGTAGAGGGCACACAGACAGACGTCGGCAGCAGTGCGAATACCGTGACAGGGTATCAGGTCATGCGCGGTACGACGGATGTCACTTCGAATTATACCTTTGCGGACAATATTGACGGAGCTTTAACAGTAATGAAGCGCAGCCTGACGCTTACGTCCGCGTCACAGAGCCGGGAGTATGACGGGACCGCATTGAAGAACAGCGAGGTGATACCAGGCGGTGACGGATTTGCGGAAGGAGAAGGTGCGTCGTATGATGTAACCGGCAGTCAGACATACGTTGGCAGCAGTAAAAATGTATTCACATATACATTGAATACAGATACAAATGCTGACAATTATACGATAGCCATGACGGAAGGGGATCTGACGATCGTTCCGGTAAGCAGTCCGATTACGATTACAGCTGACAGCAATACGAAGAAGTATGACGGAACGGCCCTTACGGATAACGGATATACATACACGAAGGAAATCCTGGTCAGCGGAGATACGCTTACTGCGACGGTAGAGGGCACACAGACAGACGCCGGCAGCAGCGCAAATATCGTGACAGGTTATCAGGTCATGCGCGGTACGACGGATGTGACTTCGGATTATACCTTTGCGGAAAGTGTACCGGGAACACTGGTAATTACAAAACGCAGTGTAACACTTACGTCTGAGTCACAGAGCCGGGAGTATGACGGGACCGCATTGAAGAACAGCGAGGTGACACCAGGCGGTGACGGATTTGCATCAGGCGAAGGTGCTTCGTATGATGTGACCGGCAGTCAGACATACGTCGGCAGCAGTAAAAATGTATTCACATATACATTGAATGCAGATACAAATGCTGACAATTATGATATCGTCTGTACGGAAGGTGATTTGACAATTGTCCCGGTGAGCAGCCCGATTACGATTACAGCTGACAGCAATACGAAGAAGTATGACGGAACGGCCCTTACGGATAACGGATATACATACACGAAGGAAATCCTGGTCAACGGAGATACGCTTACTGCGACGGTAGAGGGCACACAGACAGATGCCGGCAGCAGTGCGAATACCGTGACAGGGTATCAGGTCATGCGCGGTACAAAGGATGTTACATCGGATTATACCTTTGCGGAAAGTGTACCGGGAACACTGGTAATTACAAAACGCAGTGTAACACTTACGTCTGCATCACAGAGCCGGGAGTATGACGGGACCGCATTGAAGAACAGCACGGTGACGCCAGGCGGTGACAGATTTGCGGAAGGAGAAGGCGCGTCGTATGATGTGACCGGCAGCCAGACATACGTCGGCAGCAGTAAAAATACATTTACATATACATTGAATGCAGATACAAATGCAGACAATTATACGATAGCCATGACGGAAGGGGATCTGACGATCATCCCGGTAAGCAGCGCGATCACGATTACAGCTGACAGCAATACGAAGAAGTATGACGGAACGGCCCTTACGGATAACGGATATACATACATGAAGGAAATCCTGGTCAGCGGAGATACGCTTACTGCGACGGTAGAGGGCACACAGACAGACGTCGGCACCAGCACGAATACCGTGACAGGGTATCAGGTCATGCGTGGTACGACGGATGTCACTTCAGATTATACCTTTGCGGGCAGTATTGACGGAGCTTTAACAGTAACGAAGCGCAGTCTGACGCTTACGTCTGCGTCACAGAGCCGGGAGTATGACGGGACCGCATTGAAGAACAGCGAGGTGATACCAGGCGGTGACGGATTTGCGGAAGGAGAAGGTGCGTCGTATGATGTAACCGGCAGTCAGACATACGTTGGCAGCAGTAAAAATGAATTTACATATCAGCTGAATGAAGGTACAAAAGCAGTCAATTACAATATCGTCTGTACGGAAGGGGATCTGACGATCGTTCCGGTAAGCAGCCCGATTACGATTACAGCTGACAGCAATACGAAGAAGTATGACGGAACAGCCCTTACGGATAACGGATATACATATACGAAGGAAATCCTGGTCAGCGGAGATACGCTGACTGCGACGGTAGAGGGTACACAGACAGACGCTGGCAGCAGCGCAAATACCGTGACAGGGTATCAGGTCATGCGCGGTACGACAGATGTCACTTTAGATTATACCTTTGCGGGCAGTATTGACGGAGCTTTAACAGTAACGAAGCGCAGTCTGACGCTTACATCTGCATCACAGCAGCGGGAGTATGATGGACCGCATTAATGAGCGGTATGGTAGCACCAGGCGGTGATGGATTTGCGGCAGGAGAAGGCGCGTCGTATGATGTGACCGGCAGCCAGACATACGTTGGCAGCAGCAAAAATGTATTCACATATCAGCTGAATGAAAGTACAAAGGCAGTCAATTATGATATCGTCTGTATGGAAGGAGATCTGACGATCGTTCCGGTAAGCAGCCCGATTACGATTACAGCTGACAGCAATACGAAGAAGTATGACGGAACGGCCCTTACAGATAGCGGATATACGTACACGGAAGAGATTCTGGTCAGCGGAGATACGCTGACAGCGACGGTAGAGGGCGCGCAGACAGATGCCGGCAGCAGCGTGAATACCGTGACAGGGTATCAGGTCATGCGCGGTACGACGGATGTCACTTCGGATTATACCTTTGCGGAAAGTGTACCGGGAACACTGGAAATCACAAAGCGCAGTGTAACGCTGACATCCGCGTCACAGAGCCGGGAGTATGACGGGACCGCATTAACGAACAGCACGGTGACGCCAGGCGGTGACGGATTTGCGGCAGGAGAAGGCGCGTCGTATGATGTGACCGGCAGGCGGCTTGATTTCGGAACCGGCAAGAATTCGTTCACGTATGAATTAAATGCAAATACCAAGGCAATAAACTATTCGATCACAAAAGCCGAAGGTGACCTGACAATCAGCGCAATAAGCCGGAAGATCACGATTACGGCCGGCAGCAGTAATAAGACATATGATGGAACAGCTCTTACCGACAGTCAGTTTACATATACAGACGGTATTCTTATTCAAGGTGATGTGCTTACGGCTTCTGTAACAGGCAATCAGACCGATGCAGGCGAGAGTGCAAACAAAATAACCGGCTTTACAGTCAAACGCGGTGATACGGATATTACTGCAAACTACACGTTTGAAGCGAGCATCGACGGAACACTTTCGGTCGCACAGGCTGACGGCAGGATAACCATTACTGGCTCGCCGGACAAGATGTATGATAAAAAAAGCGTATCTTCACCGGAAGTATCGCAGACTGGGGATGGAGCAGTTTCCTTTGAATATTATGCGATCGTAAACGGTGTCGATCAAAAGCTTTCCGCAGCACCGGCAGATGCCGGCTCATATCGGGTAAAAGCAGTGGCCGCAGACTCCAGAAATTATATCGGTGCGGAATCGACGATTGTTGATTTTACGATCACACCGCGCTCTGTAACAATTACTGCGGCAGATGCGCAAAGCGCATATCTGTCAGAGGTCGCACAAGTAAGCGCGGCGGTTACGTCGGATAATAAAGTGTGTGAAGGAGACGATCTGCAGATTCATGCGGCAGCATCTGTGACATCCGCAACACCGACAGGCACTTATCCGATTACGCCGGTTTATGCAGACGATCCGAATTACACTGTTACAGCAGTAAACGGGACATATACGGTAGCTGATGCGCAGATGCCATACAGCGTTTCATCATATCTGGCGGATTATGACGGATCCTCGCACGGCATTACCGTAACAGGCCCGTCCGGAATGACCGTATATTACAGTGAGACTCCGCTCACCGCTGCGAACTGCAGCAGCGAAGGAAAAGCCTCATTGACATATACTACAGCCGGCAATTATACGGTATACTATTGCATTACCGCACCAAACTATATACCGGTAACAGGCAGTTCGGAAGTAAATATCCAGCGTATTGCCCAGCACATAACGTCTCAGGATATCACAGCCGGATACGACGGCAGTTCTCATAGTATTACAGCTGAAACAGACGGCGGCGGAGAGATCACGTATGACAATAACGGCAGAACGCAGGCAGGCACCTCGACAGTTACAATACACGCGTCGGCTTCGGACAATTATCTGGCTGAGGATTCAGCCGCGACGATTACAATTACCCGCAGAAGCATTACGGTTGCGGCTGGGAGCGCTTCAAAACCGTATGACGGACAGGCACTTGTTTCCGGGGAGTATTCAGTTATATCCGGTTCGCTTGCCGGCTCTGATACAATCGTGGATGTAAAGACATCCGGCAGTGTAACGGAAGTTGGGAAAGCAGCCAATACTATAGCAGGCATAACTATTAAGAACGCTTCCGGGCAGGATGTGACAGACAACTACGAAATTACAACAGTTGATGGAACACTGGAAATCACACCATCGTCTGACAACAGTAAAATTAAGATTACAGGAATACCGGATGAAAAAGTCAACGGTCAGAAATCCTTTGACTTTGGAGCCGGAAAGATTATTGTGACTGTTGAAAGCTATGACAAAGACGGAAATCAGATTGAAGGAACCTTTGTCGATTCGGAGAATGTGATTGAAGCATGCCTTACCAGCGATGAAATAGCGGCAGCAAGAAATGGAGAGAGCATTGAAATACGGCTTATCGTTACGTTGGAACCGTCGGATTTAAACGAAGATGATATGCAGAACCAGGATGTGATCTCACAGGAGCTTGCAGGCCCGGATAACAAAGACCAGCTGAAGCTGGGCATGTTTATCCGACTGAATCTGGAAAAGAGGATCGGCAGCGCGCAGTGGCAGCAATTAAAAGAGCTTGGCGAGGATATCGATGTTACGATCGACATTCCGGCATCACTGCAGATGGATCATGCTGTATACTATATTGCACGGTCTCACAACGGCGACTACACATTGCTTTCTGATCTGGACAGCGAGGCGGCGACGATCACATTTAAGACGAAACTATTCTCATCCTACGCGATACTGTATGAATCGACTGAAAAAGGTGTGTTCGTAGTATTCAATCTCGTGTCGATGATACTGGGTGTACTGTTAACGGCAGCCTGCTTCCTCAAAAAGAAAAAATACAGGATACCGGCTGGAATCGCAGGGGTTACGTCCATCGTGCTTTACATTCTGCTGTTTGAAAGCGGTGTGCCGGTTCTGTTCAATGTCTGGAGTATACTGTTCGCGGCAATTCTGGCGGCAGAAGCATTTTTCTATTTCGTAAAGCAGTCAGATATTGAAAAGAAAGAAACAGCGGAGGAATAGTCAGAAACCTTTCATTTGGATACAGGCAGATACACGCAGCGGATAAAGTCCGGTCATGAATTGAAAACAAAAGGGTTTTCCCTTCCATGCAGCAGCTGGAACAGGAAAACCCTTTGTTTTTTTGCCCGAGCATACAACGAACTTGAAGACGGGAAATCTATATGGTATGGTTAGTACAAAAATATGTATAATACATCAAATACTGGAATAAGAGCGATGCAGCGGGGATATTCCTGTGAGCATTGCTTTTTCAATTGGGTTCGGTATTTTACCACGTTTGCTGCCATTCAGCTGATCGTCGAAAACAGAACGCCGAAAAAAGCAGAATGGGCAACCGCCTTCGGACTGTTTTTTACTATTTCATGGCTTATTATGGAACTGCTGAGTGCCGGCAGAAGACGTGTCGATTCATGGCGGCGCGTTGTGGTATCAGATGCGGCTGACCTTTTAGCAATCAGCGGCTCTAAATTTATATTTCCTTGACTTCGCCGTACGGCTTATATTATAATGAACTTGGGAAATTAAGCCGTACGAACAAGAAAACAAAATATGAGTATTTGTTTCGCCGTACAGACAAATACCGGAGGCAGAGATGAAAATTACAGATGCAGTTTCATTTGGAGCAGCGATCCGCAGCCGCAGGAAAGAATTGAAGTACACACAGTCCTATATAGCCGATTCTACCGGAATTAGCATCAGCTTCCTCTCGGATCTGGAAAACGGAAAAGAAACATGCGAACTTGGCAGGGCATTGTACATCATGAATCTTCTGGGGCTTGACTGTACATTGTCGGAGCGGAGCAGCATATGAATACACTGACTGTTTTTATAGAGCGGAACGGAAAGCAGGTCCGAGCCGGGGAAATTCAATGCCCGAATTCCAATGAAGCATCTTTCCGTTATACGGAGAACTATCTTCAAATGCCTTACGCAGCACCGATTTCTATAAGTCTGCCGCTTCAGCCTTCCATTTTTTCGCCGGAGCAGACAAGAAATTTTTTTGAAGGACTGCTTCCGGAGGGATTTGCCCGGAAATCGGCAGCCTCCTGGATGAAAGTCGGAGAAGGTGATTATCTTGCACTTCTTGCAGGTCTTGGAAAGGAATGTCTGGGCGCCGTCAGAATCGCGGCGGATTCAGAAGAAACAGCAGAAGCGTATTATGAAAAGATAGGAAAAGATCAGATTGCGGAATTGGCTGAAGAGGGTGCGGTAAAATCAGCCCAGCTTGTGACGAAATCGCACTTGTCTCTGACGGGCGCTACCGGGAAAACCGGATTGTATTATGACAGGCCGCATGACACCTGGTATCTTCCCATGGGAGAAGCACCGAGTACACATATCGTAAAACAAAGTCATATTCGTTTCGACGGCATTGTAACGAACGAACAGCTGTGCCTCATGACGGCCGGAAAACTCGGCATCAAAATTCCGGAGAGCTTCATCATTAATACCGGAAATGCAGATGACGGGGAGGTCCTGTTCGCCACGGAACGATACGATCGTCTGTTATCGCCGGATTCCGATTTGATTTCCGGAATGAAAAGGCCGCTGCGGCTTCATCAGGAAGATTTTGCTCAGGCAATGGGAAGATCTTCATCTGAAAAATATGAAAAATCGGATACCGGTTATTTAAAAGAAATGTTTCGCATACTGGCTGCTTATTCATCAAATCCTATAGAGGATCAGCTGAAATTATGGGATATGATTCTTTTTGACTATTTCGCAGGCAATACGGATAACCATATAAAGAACTTTTCATTGCTGTATGATGAAAATCTGAGAGGAATCCGGCTGGCTCCTGCATATGATATTGTCAGCACAACGGTATATACGGAAAGTACAAGGGATATGGGAATCGCAATCGGCGGAGAAGTCCGTATCGGCCATATCGGCAGAGAGCATTTCCGGAAGGAAGCAAAAGAAATCCATATCGGTCAGAAAATTGCAATGGAACATTTTGACGAGATTGGTTCGCGATTTGAAAAAGCTCTTAAAAGCTCTGCGCTGCAGCTGGAAGAGAGTGGCTTTCAAAAAGCAGGAAAAATCGGGCAGAAGATATTGGAAAGCGGCGGGATTGCGAAATACAGACAGAACGTTATTTAACATTGACAGTATCATTGTTTTACAAATTCAACGTGTAATTGTTGGAATGGTGTTCCAATTCGAATTCAAACTTTTTCATATCAATCCGGTTATCGGATTGAAGTGCAAGATTAAAAATTATATTATATTGTGCTCCGGCAAGACCAAAGAGGCGGATTTTGTCCTGCAGATTTAATCCTTTTGTACTATAAATGTTTAAAAGATGATGATTGAATTCATCAAGATAGATATTTGCAAGACCTGCTTTATTGATTAGTCGAATCTGATTATTATATTTGATAATATACTCCCAAACCTCCAAAATATATTTGGCTTCATATCGTTCATCGACAGTTTTCGGTGAGAATTGCTCATCGAATTCTCTCAGTGTTCTTTGAATGGAGAAGCGTATAATATCTTCTTTGTTATCATAATTACGATAAAAGGTAGATCTGGCGATTCCGGCTTTCTTAACCAGTTCGCTTACCGTAATTTCTGAAAAGTTCTTTTTAGAGATTAATGTGGCTAACGCTTCTTCAATCGAATTAATTATTTCCTGATGTTCATCCTCATGTAAATTCATGGACAGATCTCCTAATATTGTCGCGCATAGAATATTTTCTATATGATAAACTTTGTAGTATAAGCATTAACGAAGTCAATGGAAGGTCAGGCCCGTGCGCTGATTGGCTAAGCGGCAGAAGGAGGGTGAAAATATGTTTAAGGATGAGGATTCTTTTGCTGAACTATGTGAACCAAATCGGAATCACACTCATAAACATCAAAATACAAAAGCAGTTTTAAACCGCCTTGCTAAAATAATCGGGCACTTGAATGCTGTTAAAAATATGGTTGAAAATGACAGGGAATGCTCTGAAGTACTGATTCAGCTGGCAGCAGTGCGTTCTGCATTAAACAGTGTTTGTGAGGTGATTCTTCAGGATCATATTGATCATTGCATTGTTGAAGCTGTACAGCAAGGAAACACGAAAGCACTGGAGGAGCTTGACAAGGCCATTCGTATGTTGATGAAATAATCGCAGGTAAAAGCTTAGGATGTTTTGTTGTTCGTTTCTTTTTGTGTGGAAGTATTATAAACTGCCGATGCAGTATCTTGAAATAAGCGGTCAAGTTTGGAAAGCAATTGTGAAGGCGCTATAGGGTCTTTATCTGTAAGCCAGCGGACGATTGTGCCAAAAAGAGCATCCGTGAAAAAGTTTATGTAGAATTCATCCACATTTTCGTTATTAAATGCAAAAGTTATTCGTTCTTTTAATAGAGGATAGATGCGTTCCCTTAGATGGTCATAAAAGGAATTCTGTCCTTCAATTCTTAAAGCTTTGCGATAAAACCCTCTGTCTTCAAAGAATTGATTATAAATATCTACCAGAAATTCTTTTCGGTCATTATAAGAAAAACTGACCGCATTATCCCACTTGAACTTCGAAAAGTCAGTATCAAAAATCCAATTCAACAGATCATACTTATCTTTAAAATGGTAATAAAAACTCTTCCGATTCATTCCGCATGAAGTACATATCTGCGCTATGCTGATTTTTTCAAAAGGCGTTGTTGTCATCAGTTCTTTCAGTGATGAAGCCATCGCTTTTTTTGTAATAATTGAAGCAGCCATAATATCACAATCCCTCTTAAGTTATTGATCGGTTAATAGCTGTGTGAAAGCACTAATAATAAGCATATCAAAAAAGTAATTTTATCAGACAATCGAGCCAATATGTCAAAAAATGTATCTGCGAAACACTCAGTGAGAAAAATTGTAACCTAGACGTGAAATTATCCAATGAATATCAAATCTTGTATTTTTATAATTGTACTATATATCAGAAAAGCTTTTGCGTCCAGATCTTGGAGGAATACATTCTTCATATCGGTATTTCGCAACTGTACGGCGGGAAATAGTAAAACCCTGAACAGTCAGAAGCTCGGATAACATTTGATCGCTGTAAGGACTATGCTCATTTTCATGAGAGATCAAATTCTTTAAAGCAGCCTTAACGTCAGAAACAGTAACTCCACTTTGCTTGTCAGGGGCAGCTTTTACGAAAAAGCTTGTTAATGGGAAAACACCCCAGTAACACTGCAGGTACTTGCCTCGTGCGGCGCGGCTTACGGTAGACGCGTGAATGCCGAGTGAGTCGGCAACCTTGGACATGCCAAGAGGCTTTAAATAAACAGGACCATTTTGAAAAAATTGCTCTTGTTCGGAGAGAATTGCCTGTGTTATGCGGAGCAGAGTAGTATTACGCTGTCCCATACATTGCAGGATCCATTCTGCCTGCCGGAGTTTGTCAGTTAAATATGCCTGTATTTCAGGATCTGACTGCTCGCGTGACATTTTAACATATTCGGTATTAAGACAAGTATCGGGATATAAGCTCTCATTCAGCATTATTTCAAAGTGTTTGAATGTTTTTACAATAATAATATCAGGGGTAATGTAGGGAATCATCTTATTGTCAGTAAAAATACTGCCAGGCTTTGGACTCAATTTTCGAACCAGCTCACAATATACTTTAATAGTTGATAAAGGAAGATTCATGGAACGAGCGATGGAAGGCAGCTGGTTTTTGGCCATTTCGTGCAAATGGTTTTTAATAAAATCCTCCAGCGGAGGAGTCAGACGGTTTTGGCGTTCCAACTGAAGGCATAGGCAGTCTTCCAGATTCCTTGCACCTACACCGGCAGGCGAAAGACTGCGGATAGCATTAAGCATTTTTGCTGCGTGCTCTTTTGTGAGGTTAAAACGATAGGCAAATGCATCCAGAGAATCTGTGTAATAGCCATTTCTATCCAGACAGTCCAGCAGGAAATGCAGAGCCGGTTCATCCTTAGCCGGAAAAGGGAACATCAGGATCTGGTTCCATAAATGTTCTTGAAGAGATTCACCCGTTTCTTCATGAAATTTCCAATCCTGAGATTCATCTTCAGGATCATTGACAGGGTATTCTTCTGATTTATGCGGAATGAGCTCAAGCAAAGGGTTCTCTTGCGTGATTTCGGTCAGATATTGATTCAGCTCAAGAGAATCCATCTGCAGAATATTGACGGATTGAATCATTTTCTGGGATAATAATTGTTTTTGCACAGGATTAACACATAAAGTTAAGTCCATAGGAATACCTCTCATTAACTTTAGTATAAAATTGCTGGATTCAATTTGTCAATAGCAGTGTCAACATGAATAAAAGATGAAAAAGATTGTCAAAAATGAGAAAAATGTTGCAAATATGAAACAAATAAACGAGCAGTATTGCTTGACGGTAAAAAAAAATATAGTAAATAGGCGTTTGTGCAATTTGGCATGGAAAATGCTGTATATCTATGTAGGATGTTTCGAAAATTGAATTTGAAACGTAAACAAACAGGTAAGGAGACTGGCTATGCATGATCCGACATTAAATCAATTATCTGTGGAAAAGAAAAAAGAAAAGAAAAACTGCTGTGCAGTGGAAGCTATGGTGTCGTTAAATCCGGACGGCAGTGTGACAATACGAAATACTTACGACAATGAATCTGTGGGAGGTCAGCCTCAGGTATTAAAAATTGCATATAACACGCTGCGTCCAATTCATGTCCCCTTTAAGAAAATTTATATGCGCTTATATGATGCCGCAGTAGAAGAAGACCCCAGGATAAACGGCATTTGTCAAGCTGTAAAAAATGCGTGTCAGGAACTTTTAGATAATATGCGGCGTACAGATGGGAGTTATAGGACTTATGCCGAGATGATTCGTGATGGGCGAAGACCTTCGGTTGTGTTTTATCATGAAGAGATTATCTGAAAGATTTCTATAGCCTAGAAAGGCAGGTGGATGGTCGTGAGTATTTCAGAAAATCAGGCAGTGATAAGAGAGTACTGGAGTGAATTTATTAAACAAGGAACGATCAATCCGCAGGTACGGCCTTTTATTGCAGAATCGTGGAAACGATGCTGGAATTATGGTCTTGGGGACGATTTAGAGGAAAAGGTTTCAGAAACGTTTGTCAATGAACTTCTTGATGAAAACAGACTTTTGATCGATGCTGCCTGGCCATTTCTGCTTCATATGAAAGAATTGGTAAAAGGGAGTCAGCATGCTATAACGCTGCATGATCGGATGAGCCGTGTAATTGCAAGAGTTTTTGCAGGTGATCTGCTGATTTTTACTAAGTCAAGCTTTAATATTGGTGCTCAGTGGTCAGAAGAACGAATGGGAACAGCAGGTCCAAATTTGTGCATCCGTTTGGACCGGGAACTGCAGGTGATCGGTGCAGAACACTATAACCGGCAGCTTAGCGGTGTGACCTGTTCATCTGCTCCGATACATGATATGTCTGGAACAGTGATAGGCTGCATTAATATGACAGGGAGGATCGCGGACAGTAATCCATATACACTGGGCCTTGTTTCGGCTATGGCATTTGCTGTGGAAAACAGTCTTGAATTAATGCGCGGAACAAAAATCGCCGAGGATACCTTTTCGGCGGTAGCAGAAGGAATCATTGTGCTGGATGAAAATTTCCGCGTTATACAGGTCAGCAGGTATATGTGCTCACTGTTTAAGCTTTCTGAGAAAGAAATGAAAGCCTTGGATTTTCGTATACTGCTTGCTCCGGAGGATTTTGCAATGCGTCTGCAGACAGAAAAAGAGCCATTCTTATACCCGGAATACAAGCTGCATATTGGTTCACGAAGTATTCCATGCGCAATAACAGTACTTCCGATTCATACACATGGAAAATACATGGGAACCGTCCTGTTTTTCCAGGAAAGCAGGACAATAGCAAGACTGACCGGTCAGATGGCCGGGAACCAGTCCCATTATACATTTGATGATATTGTTACAAAAGATGAAAACATGAAAAAGATGATACAGATGATTGGGGACGTGGCTAAAACAGACTGTACGATTTTGCTTGAAGGAGAAAGCGGTACTGGAAAAGAATTATTTGCTCATTCAATACATATGGCAAGCGGGAGAGCCAAAGGACCGTTTGTTGCCGTTAATTGCGCATCCTTACCAGGAAGCCTCGCAGAAAGTGAGTTGTTTGGATATGAGAAAGGAGCATTTACAGGAGCAAACGGGACAGGTAATCCGGGGAAGTTTGAACTGGCTAACGGAGGAACGATCTTTCTGGATGAAATCGGAGAACTACCGCTGGAAATTCAGGCAAAACTGCTGCGAGTACTTGATAATCACCAGGTAATGCGGATTGGCGGAAGATCAGAACGACCGTTGGATGTAAGGGTGCTTGCCGCAACAAACCGGGATTTGTATACGGAAGTGCAAAAACAGAATTTTCGGTCAGATCTCTATTTTCGCATTAACGTAATCAGGTTTGAGATACCGCCTTTGAATAAACGCGGGAATGATGTACTGGTATTGGCAGATAAGTTTCTTCATGAATTGAATCGCAAGGAGAACGACGTTACAAAGAAATATACACCTGCATTCGTAAACATGCTGATGAGCTATCCTTGGCCGGGCAATGTACGTGAACTTCATAACATTATTGTAAGAGCCTATTACTGCAGCAGCGGAAGTGATATTGATGTGGAGTCTCTTCCTTCAGAAATCAGTCAGCAGCGGGAAGCTGCGAAGAAGAATGAAATTGTGTCTGTTTTACCGGATGAGGATCTAAATAATGTTCAGAAATTTGAAAAACAGCAGATTACGGAAGCGATGGAACGGAATCATGGAGATGCAGCTGCAGCAGGCGCTGAGCTTGGGTTCAGCAAATCAACGATATATCGAAGAATTAGGAAATATCATATATATAAATAAATCAAAGGAGGAGTTATATGGCTGACAATGCAAAAATCATTGCGGTAACTGGAAAAGGAGGTGTCGGAAAGACTTCAATTTCGGCTGCGATTGTAAGAACGCTGGCGAAAGAAAAACCGGAAGCACGTATTCTTGCAATTGACGCTGACCCAGCCGTAGGATTATCAACGGCTCTAGGAATGGAGGTGCATAAGACAATTGATGATATCCGTATGGATTTTGTCAATCGGGTAAAAGACGGAGAAACAAGGCAGGCAATTGAAATGCTGGGAGATGCTGAATACGAAATTCTGGATGCGCTTACCGAAGGAAACGGATTTGCCTTTATTGCCGTGGGACGTCCGGAAGCTGCGGGGTGTTACTGCAGGGTAAATGATTATTTGAAGGATATTATCAGTATTCTTTCAAAGAAGTTTGATTATGTAGTGATCGATGGAGAGGCAGGAGTAGAACAGGTTAACAGGCGTGTAATGGAAAAAGTAACGCATCTGCTTTTAGTAAGTGATTCCAGCAGAAAGGGAATTCAAGTTGCTGAAAGTGTCAGACAGGTAGCTGATAACCTTGTAATGTATGAGAAGATCGGGATGATCATAAACCGTATTCGAGATGACAAGGTTAAAGCCGTGATTAAGACTGAGAGTATTCCAATCCTTGCTTTTATTCCGGAAGATTTCAGCTTGAATCAGGCTGATATCGAGGGAAAAAGTGTGTTTGATCTGCCTGCCGGTTCTCCGATCTTGACAGGTACAGAAGAAGCACTAAAATCATTCGGCATCTTATAAAGAATTGAGGAGGTTTCAATGAAAGAGTTAAAGCATATTCATGAATTTACTAAGCTTTTGGATGACGTAAACAACAATCTGGTACAGCAGGCAGCATCGGAAGGAAAAATCCCGTTGGGCTATACATGCTACTATATTCCGGAGGTACTGCTGAATGTAGACAAAGGGTTCAGTGTGCGGCTGCGTACACCGAACATGGGAAGTCTGGATGTTTCTACCTATTATATGAGCAATTACGTATGTGAATTCAGCCGGGCAATTGTAGAACGCGGCATGGAAGGCGGATATAACTTTCTCGGTGCATTGATTGCATCCGAGACATGTACGGAAATGCATCGTGCGGCAGAGCATTTTGATTTGCTTAAGCTTGTGCCGAATGATAAATTCTTTGTCGCAATTCTCGACGTGCCGTTTAAAACAGATGATCATTGCGTCGAGCATTATGTAAAACAGATTCGTAATAAGGTAATAGAGCCGCTAGAAAAAGTATATGGAATAGACTATTCTGACGAAAAATTGCGGGAAGCAGTAAAGCTGCACAATGAGGTTTGTAAAATCATTACCGAAATTGGAGAATTCCGAAAAGGACCCACACCGAGAATTACCGGTACAGAATATCATATATTGAATCTGGTCAGCTATACGTGCCCGAAAGCCCTTATTATTGATATGCTGCGGGATACACTGGAGGAAGTACGAAATCGGAAACCGGATCCGGAAGGGACGTATCGTGCCAGAGTCGTGATGGTGGGCTCAGAGATCGATGATTATGAATTTACTCAGCTGATTGAAGAAAATGGCGCATTAGTTGTTGCTGACCGTTTCTGCTTTGGGTCAATTCCTGGGAGGGAACAGATTGTTCTGCCGGAAGGAGAAGATGTTCTGACCGCGATTGCAAGGCATTATATGGAAACAAGTCAGTGTGCACGGTTTATGAATAAAGAAAAGGTCGACGGACGGAAGGAACTTGTGCGCAAATTAGTTGCAGATTATGACGCGGATGGTGTTATCTATGAACAGATGAAATTCTGCGAATACTGGGGTTACGAACGCGCTTTGAGCTTCCACATTCTTACGGATGAGTATAATATACCGACTCTTTCTGTAGATCGTCAATATACAGTCCGCAGCGGCACGGGACAGCTTCGTACCCGTATACAGGCGTTTGTTGAGAGTCTTGAAATTAAGAAAATACATAAACAAAGGGGGTAAGTGAGAAAATGAAAAATTTGGAGAGTTATATTGATAAGATGATTGAAGCAGCACCGACCCCACAGCAGACTGCAAAGGCGATGGGAAGTTTTATGAATGCTGCTGGAAAAGCCGCGGATGCTGCCGGTAAAATGCTTACGAAAATGGCCGATAAGCCGGAAAAGCCGAAGGGACTTGGCACATTATATACAGACAAAACCGGTATCCTGAAGCACAGGGAGTGGCGAGGCGTCGGAGATACAGCATATGATTTTTACCGCTGGCTTTATAATTGGAAGGATATCATTGATCTTTACAAGAGCAATCCTAAGGGAATGAAGGATTGTCTTATGCGCTACCGCTGGATGGGAAGTTACCTGACCCTTCCGGCCTTTATGGATCGTCATACGATGGGCCTTAAGGGAACGCAGTTAAAGCTTGCTCATGAAAGCTATAACATGATCATGCGTAATTTCCTTACTGCTCTTATGCTGATCGGCAAGGTGGATCAGCATCTTGTCGGAGACAATCCGATTGCAAAACGAATCATTGTATTCGACGAATTAATCCCGTCACAGCTTTGGGCAGGTTTTCCGACTTTGCTGAACTTTCCGCTTCAGTCTCCGCCGCTGTTCTTTCCGTCCATGCTGGAGCAGTCCATGTCAAAGCATTATCTCGACGCGGTTGAGAATTTCGGCGTTCCCGCGGATGTCTGTCCGCTTCCGTCCGCTGAGGCAGGTATGGCTGTAGAAGATGACTATCCTGCATTCGGCATGTGCTATATCGCCTGCAATATGCCTTGTGACGGCAGTGCTATGACTTCATCGTTCCAGGAACGTCGGCTGAATATGCCTACATATGTCTTAAATGTACCGGTACGATATGATGAAGATGAATCACAGGAATATGCAGTTGCCGAGCTGAAAAAATGTATTGAATACGTGGAAAATCTTGCAGGAGTCAAATATGACTATAATGCATTGAAAGCGGCGTGTGAGCGTTATAACGAGCAGACAGAGATCGAACTGGAAAAATGGGAATATAACAGAACGGATTATCCGCAGTTTACCGGAGCGAATCTTTGGCTGTTCCGTATGTTCTCATTTGCAGGGGGAGCTTTGAAGGATCCTCGTTATCTGCAGGTTGAGAGAAAGACGAAAGAACTGATGGAAAAAGCATACGCGAGAAAGGAAAAACGCAGTACGGAAATCCGTCACCGCGCTATTATCTGGTCCTGCCCGGCCAATTACTACACAGATTTTCCGTTATGGCTGGAGAACTGCTGGGGAATCTGCGGACTTATGGATATGGAGACGAACACATCTACCATCAAATTTGATACCTCATCACCAGAGTCTATGCTCCGTGACATGGCATATCATTATGAGCGGGCTATTATGCGTAAGCATACGAAGGGCGGTTACGCGCACGTCCTTGATGAGCTGTGGAAGCAGGTAGATCTGTATCATGCCGATATGGTGATTATGTATGATCAGATCTCATGTAAAGGTATGGACGGTCTGGTAGGTGATTTTGAAGATCAGGCCAAAGAGCGTGGAGTTAGAATGATATGGGTTAAGCAGGATCTGATGGACTGCACGACCATTTCCCGGAGAGATATGAGGGAAGATGTGAACAAGTTTATGTATACGGTGATGCAGGAAGAGCCGCTTGATCCTTCATTAGTAGATTTTGATGATAGTCTTGCATGGTAGAGACATTAAAGGAGAAGAAAAATCATGAAATATTTTTGTGGATGTGATGTAGGTTCAACATATGGAAAATGCGTGATCATGGATGAAAATGGCAAAATGATCAGTGACACGACAATCCGCAGCTAGATCAGTCCTGTGGAAACTGCAAATATTGCAGTGGCAGAAGCAATCGAAAAAACAAACGGCTGTGTAAAAAGCGTAAAAGACTTTACGTATCTGATAGGAACAGGGTATGGAAGAAATAAAGTACCCTTTGCAGATGAAAATATATCAGAAATCAGCTGTCATGCAATGGGTGTTCACATCACTGATCCGAGTGTTACGGCAATTATTGATATTGGCGGGCAGGACATTAAAGGTATTTCAGTAGACAAAGACGGAACAGTTCGGAATTTCGCCATGAATGATAAGTGCGCGGCAGGTACCGGACGCTTTTTCGAAGCAATGGCAGAGGCGTTTGAATTAGATCTTGATCATTTTTCACAACTCTCCTTAAAGGCTAAGAATGTAATCCCCATTACTGCGCAATGCACTGTTTTCGCGGAATCAGAGGTTATATCGCTCGTTGCGGAGAATAAACCGAAGGAAGATATTGCAGCTGGAATTGAACTGGCAGTCGCAAAAAGATGTTTTGTTATGGCAAAAAAGGCCGGTACAGACGGCAATATTACCATGACAGGAGGATGCGCTAAGAATAAAGGTCTTCAAAAGGCACTTGAGCATGTTCTGCAGAAGAAAATGACAGTGCTTTCTATTGATCCGCAGCTTATGGGCGCTCTCGGCGCAGCAGAGTACGCCCGTCAAAAAGGATTGGCAAGACAAAACTAGGAAAGGAGAAAAAAGAATGTTTCATTTATTGAAATTGGTCTTTAAAGGTCTGTTGGCATCCGAGAACTGGTTTGTAAAACTTATTGTGAAAATAGTGGCTTTCGTAATTTTCCTGTTAGGTATTATCTATTGGTTTAATCTGGATTCGAAATTGGTGCATTTTATTCGTCCATACCTTGATAAGCATTATGACACGATGGAAAGGGATGTCCGGCTGTGATTCACTTTTATGATTCAATTATACAGAGGACACAAGAAGTTCTGGGAACCGCGGGAAACGTTTTTCCCGCGGCTTCCGGACAAGAATGGCCTGCTGTTTCAATTCAGCCGTTGATTCTGGAAAGGGAAAAGCAAATAGAACTGGGGCGGGAACCAAACACGGGATTGGAGTATACGCTTATAACGGAGGCTGATTCAGAACAGGAGGACAGCGTACGCCTTATCGGACCTGATCTGTATCAAATGGGCTGCACGGAAGGCTGTTTTGGCAAAATTGTATTCCTGAAAACAACAGGCATTAATGAAACAGACCCATTCAGGCAAATTAAGCAGCTTGAGAATATGAAGTATAAAATGGCTTTCGACGGATATATGACACGTATGTCCGCAGAAGGGCACAGGGAGAATATTCGTATTAGCAAAACCGCCGCGAATCATGGCATCAGTCTGGAACGAATTGGGTATTCAATTATAAAGGAATACAAGAAGAATCCGCTGGTAAAAGGTGTGCAAATCGTTTTTATTACGGCAGACAAAGGTTATTTTCCACAGCTTCTAAGTTTGGCTAAGGAAGCTGATGCAGTAACAAACGCAATGAATAAATTAAAAGACTATTTTAGCATGGACTGTCAGCATTGTGGCTTGAAGCCAGTATGCGACACAGTGGAAGGCATGAGAGAGCTTCATCAAAAACAACTCTCAAATTCATGACTCATATTAACGGGAGGTATAGAATGGCTATTCAAAGAATGACTATGATCATCAACGGCGCAGAGCGCTCCTTTGTTTGTGATTCAGAGGAGACACTTGCAAATGTTGTAAGAAGACTGGGACTGACCGGAACGAAGGTTGGCTGCGGTACGGGACAGTGCGGTGCCTGTGAAATTCTCGTGAATGGGAAACTGGTACGGTCATGTACCAAGAAGATGAAAACGGTAACTCCGTTCAGTAAAATCCTGACAATTGAAGGAATTGGCACAGCGGAGCATCTTCATCCGCTTCAGATGGCATGGATTGTATACGGCGGTGTACAGTGCGGATTTTGTACTCCGGGCTTCATTATGTCTTCATACGCATTGCTGCAGGTGAATGATAATCCGACGCGACAGGAAGTAAGGGACTGGTTTCAGAAAAACAGAAACGCGTGCCGCTGTACCGGGTATAAACCTCTTGTTGATGCAGTTATGGCAGCTGCAAAGGTAATGCGCGGAGAGATGTCCAGGGAAGAACTGGAATTCAAAATGCCGGAAAACGGAAGGATATATAACAGTCGTTACCCAAGACCTGCTGCTCTCAGCAAAGTTCTGGGTCTTACCGATTATGGTGCCGATGTTGCAATGAAAATGCCGGATGTCCTGCAGGCGGCAGTTGTGCTTCCCGGTGCGCATCATGCCAGAATTCTTTCCATTGATACTTCTGAAGCAGAGAAGGCTGCTGGTGTTGTTAAGGTAGTGACGGCTAAGGATGTAAAAGGTATTAACAGGATTACTATGCCGATTAATTCGCCGCGCGCAAAGGGGAATGGATTTGAACGGCCGATTTTTAATGACAAGGAGATTTTCCGCTGGGGGGATATTCCGGCCCTTGTACTGGCTGATACCCGGGAACATGCACGTGAAGCAGCCAAGCTGGTAAAAATAGAGCTGGAGGTTCTGCCGGCTTATATGACTGCTGTGGAAACATTTGCGGAGGGTGCGCTTCCGGTTCATGAGGGCTATCCGCCAGTCATCGTAGATCAGCCGGTTTTTTATGGGAATGATCCCAGAGAAGAATTCGAAAAGAGTGCCTTTACAGTTGAAGGAAGCTTTTCAACCAGCCGGGAGCCGCATATGCCGCTTGAACCAGATTCTGTGCAGGCTTATGTCGATGAAAATGAAATTCTGACGATTCATTCCAAGTCACTTTTCCTCCAGTTCCCGATTGCAACGATTTCGGCAGGAATCGGCTATCCAAAGGAAAAGATAAGGATTATTGAAAATCCAACCGGCGGAAGTTTCGGATATTCATTCGATCCGCATACGCAGGCTGTGGTAGCTGTAGCGACACTTGCAGCAGGCCGTCCCGTTAGTCTTACACTTAGTTATGAAGAGCATATGTGCATTACAGGAAAGCGGCTGCCTGCATATGGCAACGCTAAGCTTGGATGTGATAAAGATGGCAGGCTTAATGCAGCTGCATTTGAAATATTGATGGATAAAGGCGCTTATTCGATATTGGCACAGCTTTATGCATCGAAGGGAGCACGTTTCTTTGGAATGCCATACAGGATCCCGAATGTTTGGGGCTGGAGCGGAATCGGCATGTCCAATCATGCTTTTGGAACTGCATACAGAGGTGCGGGATCTCCGCAGACGCAGCATATGTCCGAACAGCTGATGGATATGCTTGCAGAAAAAGCAGGTATCGATCCGCTTGAATTCAGATATAAGAATGTGTTTGCCGAGGGCGATGAACACTATAACGGACACAAATTTTCTGTATACCCGATGCGTCAGATACTTGATAAAATGCGCCCGAAATATCAAGATGCTCTGGAGCGCGCAAAGACAGCTTCGACGGATACAGTAAAAAGAGGGGTCGGAATTTGCTGCGGTGCATTTAATGTAACCAGTGATGCGAATGACTATTGCTCGATTACAGTAGAGCTTAATGAGGAAAACGGAATCACTGTCTATTCAACATGGCAGGATCAAGGACAGGGAGCTGACATTGGAACGTTGACAAACTGTCATGAAGCGTTTCGTGATTTGAATATTAAACCGGAGCAGATCCGACTTGTTATGAACGATACGGCACTTCCTTCCATGCATGGTCCTTCTGCAGGAAGCCGTTCACATTTTATGGATGGCCGGGCCATGGTAGACGGAGCTAAGAAATTAATGGATGCAATGCGCAAGCCGGATGGAACGTATCGTACATATGAGGAGATGGTGGCGGAAGGAATTGAGACAAAATATCAAGGGGTTACAATGACGCATAGTATTACTACTCCGCTTAATCCGAATACAGGGCAAGGAAATCCGGCACCAGAGTATATGTGGGCTTCCTATCTTGCCGAAGTTGATGTTGATGTTACAACAGGCAAGGTAAAAGTGGTTTCCATGCATTGCATAGCAGATGTTGGCGTCGTAGGAAATTATCTTGCTGTTGAAGGTCAGGCATACGGCGGTATGTCGCATATGATTGGTTTTGCTCTCAGCGAAGATTATTCTGATGTAAAAAAACACAGCAGCATGATCGGTGCAGGCTTCCCATTTATCGAATCTGTACCGGATGGAGATAACTTCACAGTAGAGTTTATTCAGACACCGAGACCGGAAAGTCCATTTGGCTCCTGCGGGTGTGCAGAGGTATTTCAAAGTTCAGACCATGTATCGATTCTGAACGCAATTTACAATGCGGTCGGTGTTCGTATTTTTGATATTCCGGCTACACCTGACAAGATCCTGGCAGGATTGGAATTGAAAAAGCAAGGGAAAGAATATACAAAGGATAAATATTATTTCGGTCAGGAGTTTTATGAAAGAATGGATGATATTAAAGCAAATCCGGTAGTTATTCCGGAAGCAAAATAGCAAAAATCACAACGTGTCCGGCTGTCTGTATTCTTTTCAGACAGCCGGGATACGCTATTTCTACCGGAGGTGTCGTTTGAATAAGCTGGATTTGGTAAAGCTTTCCATGCAATGTGTACGGGGAGACAGCCCTGCCTGTGCCGCAGCATGCCCGTTTGAACTGGATATCCGAAGCTTTATGGAAAAAATGCAGACTGGCAAATATGACAGTGCCTATAAAATTTACAGTAAAGCTGTCATATTCCCGGCAATAATAAGTCATATATGTCCGGCTGCGTGTGAAAAGGCATGTGTGCGCAGCAAAGTTGATGCACCAGTTGCAATAACGGCTTTGGAAAGGGCATGCTGTCAGTTCAACTTATCAAAGGTGTCCTCGTCTTTTATACCTGACAAGAAGAAAAAGATCTTGGTCGCCGGCGGCGGAATGGCAGGACTGGGTGCAGCAGTCAGGCTTTCACAAAGAGGGTATCACGTGCAGCTGGTGGAAAGCCGGTCAGAACTCGGGGGGAGTCTGTGGAATATTGATGAGACACGTTTGCCGCGTGCTGATCTGATAGCTGAAATGAATGGATTGAGTCAAAACAAGTTCCTTACTGTTCAATTGGGCCAACAGCTGGAGAATCTGGATGACTACATATTTGATGCGGCATTTCTGGCTATAGGAGATACACGAGGCATTACGGGAATAGACGGCCGCAGCGGAATTTTTACTATGGAATCCATGCAGGATAGGATCAGTAACCCGATTGAAAGCATATGTGCCGGTATGAAAATGAGTCTGCCCATAGAAGCATTTTTACAGTCGGCGAAGCCTGTGATGAAACCTGAATTACAAAGTCGTTATCATCCTGATACATCCCAATGGAAAATAAAAAACCCGGTACTGGAGCATAAAAAGAAAGATTACACACCGGAACAAGTATCACAGGAGGCAGCACGCTGTGAACGCTGCACGTGTGATGCATGCATGAAGGCATGTGAAGTTCTTCCGTATTATTACAGTGACCCTGTGACGGCAATACTTGACATTAATGGGAGTATCAATAAAACGGAACTGACGACAAAAAAGGGGCAGAAATTCATAAATTCCTGTACATTCTGTGGTGTTTGTAAAAAGGTATGCAGCTACGGAATTGATTTTAAAGAGATTTGTTTGTCTGCAAAACAGATCATGCAGGAAAATAATGATATGCCGCCAGTATATCATGAATTCTGGATCAATGATATGATGGATGCCAACAGTGAAGAATCCAGACTGATAAAAATACCAAATGATAGAAAAACAGTCCAGTATGTATTCTTTCCAGGCTGTCAGATGGCAGGCTCAGATCCGCTGTATGTTACTGGAACGTATGAACTTTTATTGCGGATTTTGAAAGGCAATGTCGGAATCATGCAGATGTGCTGCGGTATACCTGCTCATTGGTCAGGCCTGACCGGGAAATTTGAGGAGGCTCTGACCATGATAAGAAGTGCGGTAAAAGAGCTGGGAAATCCTGCAGTTATTTTGGCCTGTCCCTCATGTCTTGCAACATTTCAGGAATATCTGCCGCAAATTCAGGTTTATTCCCTGTGGGATATACTTAAACCAGAGAATTTTCCGGGCAGAGAAAGCACCGGCAAAACAGTTTGCGTGTTTGATCCTTGTGTTTCCAAGGATACCGTTCAGATTCAAAAAAATATCCGCAATCTCGTAAATCATTTGGGCTATCATACAGAAGAACTGTCGTATCCATGTGAAGAGGCAAAATGCTGCGGATATGGCGGGCATGTTTATAGCGCAAATGCAAAGCTTTTTGATAAGACAGTCCAAAGTGCAGCCGGACTGTCTGATAATGAATATGTGACGTATTGTGTCAACTGCAGAGACTGTTTCGCAACGCAGAACAAAGAAGCCAGTCATATTCTGGATTACATTTTATTTCCGAATGAGGAAAGGCAGCACCGAAATGCGCCAGGCATTTCACAGAGACGAATAAACAGACTGAAAGCCAAGCAGCTTTTATTAAAGAAGTTCTGGAATATTGATTTTGAAAAAGAATTTAAGCCTCAGGATGAATTTGTTATTCATTATTCGGACAAGACAGCAGATAAGCTGAATGAACTGCTGATTCTGGAGGATAATATCAGGAAAACACTTCTGTATGGAAAAAACAGTGGACATATTATTTATGACAGTAAAGATGGCAGCTTTGTCTGTCATCTTCAACAAGGATTTCAGACTTATTATGTCCAGTTTATTATAAATGATGACGGCAGTTATACCGTTATAAACGCATATAAGCATCGAATGAAAATAATGGAGTCAACGGAAAATGCAGGAAGAAAAACAATGTGAAAACCTGACATGCTGTAAATGTAAAATCAAGCTGGTATATGGAACGGTGGAATTTGAGTACATGGATTTTACATTTCAGTACGATTTACCGCGATGTCCGTCCTGTGGGCAGATCTATGTGCCGGAGGATCTGGCAGCAGGGAAGATGCTGAAGGTTGAGATGGAACTGGAAGAAAAATAAACGGAGGGCGCTGGTATCATGACAAATTTGGAATTTTTAGCACATGTTGAGCTGCCGCCCGAAAATGAAAATTTTACAATGGAAGCATTGCGAAGCTATCAGCTGGAGCGTATTAATTATACTTTGCAGTATGCGGCTGAGCGTTCCCGGTTTTACAGGAAGCAACTTGCAAACGTTAAAATTCCGCTGACTTCACTGGCAGAATTGCAGTATATTGGAATGACATCGGCACAGGATTTGACCGAGAACGGAATGGAGTCATTTCTTTGTGTAAAACCGGAAAAAATAAACCGTATAGTGACACTGCAGACTTCTGGCAGTACGGGAAAGCCGAAACGGATCGGCTTCACGGAGAAGGATCTTTTTGGAATCATACACTTTTTTGATTTTGCGCTTCAGGACATCACATCCGAGCAGAAAAAGATTCTTGTCTGTATGCCTGGAAAACGTGAAAACGGTCTTTATGACTTGCTGTCAAAAGGGGCAGACAGGTTTGATGCAGAAGCATTTTATTATGGATCGATCACTGATTTCGAGGCGGCGGCAAACTATATGGATGAACTATGTCCGCATTGCATTATAGGAATTCCGATGCAGATTTTTGGATTGGCTAAGTATCTGGAATGGAAGGGCAGAAGACTGAAAAAACCAGTTGAGACGATTTTACTGTCATCGGATATACTTGTACAAGATGTACGAAAAAAAATCGAAACGGTTTTTGAATGTCCGGTTTTTAATCACTACGGTACTACAGAGATGGGATACGCTGCCGCGTTGGAATGCAGCGGGCACAGCGGAATGCACCTGAGAGAGGCAGAAATGTTCTTTGAAGTTGTAGATACGCGAACAGGGTGCTGTGTGCCATGCGGACATTATGGAGAGCTTGTTTTTACAACATTAAGGAGAGAAGGAATGCCGCTGATCCGATATCGAACAGGAGACAGCACGCGCTATATTCCGGGAAGGTGTTCTTGCGGAACGGAGCTGCCTGGAATCGAAGCACCGAAAAGAATCAGCGGGCAAAGTATCACCTTGCAGGGAAACACGATTACACTGGATCGGCTGGATAAGGCGTTTCTGAATATCGACGGACTTCTGGATTATGAATTCGTATTTGTAAAACAGGAGGGAAAAGAATTCTGTCTGAATTTTTATGTCTGGTATCTGGACGAGTCATTCGCAAATGAAAATATGCTGCGAAACCAGCTGAAGGCAGCCGGGTACATGGACCTTGATGTGAAAGTCAGCTTTTATGATATGACGGACAGCGGCATTGATCTTCCGGGCTGTCGTGGAAAGAGGTGTATTCATGAAGGAGGATCCGTGGATTTCCAATACGGAAGCTTGGGAAAATGTATGTCCGCATCCGGGCGGAGCAAATCTGACAGTTAAACTCCTTCAGAATTTTCCCGGCGGTACCGTTTTAGATATGGGCTGCGGTATAGGAAAGAGTTGTAAGATCATGGCAGAAAGAGGTTATCAGGTAACAGGAATTGATGAAAATGCAAACTTTATTAATAACGCAAGATTATCCTGTCATACAGCAGATTTCATTCATGGGCATTTCAGCCATCTGCCCTTTGGAAATTCTTCTTTTGATGCTGTGCTTTGCGAATGTGTTTTAAGCATAGCCAGTGACCTGGAATCGCAGCTGGCTGAGATCTGGCGTATTCTTAACGAGAAAGGCATGCTTCTATGGAGCGATTTGTGCCTGAAGGAGAGTCTGGATTCCAGCCATCTGCTGACCGGGGAGCAATGGATAAGTAAGATGACAAGATCGGGGTTTTATATTGAAAAGTTTGAGTTTGCGCATGAAGAATGGAAGAACTTTGTTGCCGGTTTATTATGGAATTCAGCGGATAAAGAAAATGAAATCAGTGAAGACAGGCGGTTTTCAGTCTGTATGGATGCACCAGCCAGAATGATTAGTTATTGCTATGGAATTTGCAGAAAAATGGAGGCTTGAAAGATGAATGTGGCAGATGAAATCAATGGACTATTAGAAGAGAAATATAACTGCAGTCAGATAATGATGATACTTCTGCAAAAGCTTTGCGGAAAAGAGAATCCAGATATGCTGCGTGCCATGGCAGGACTTGGAGGAGGACTCCATTGCTGGAAAACCTGCGGAACATTGACCGGTGGGTGCTGTTTACTGGCAAGCTGCACAGCAGCGCTTCCAGGCGAAGAAAGCAAAGTGCAGTATAAGGAAATTGTTGCAGATTATGTGAATTGGTTTGAAAAAGAGTTTGGCAGCATTGACTGTTCAAAGATAATTAATGGAGAGAAGAAAAACATTCCGGTAATCTGTCCGGTTGTTTTAGAGGAAAGCTTTACGAAATGCATGGAACTTCTTGCGGAACGTGAAATTGACATGGAGGAGCTTCGGTGATCAGCGAAAAAAAAATAAGTGAAACAATGAGTCTTTGTCCGATTTGTCTGCAGCCGGTCAAAGCAGTATATGTGCAGCGCGGAACAGACGTTTACCTGGAAAAGCAATGTCAGGAGCATGGCTTTTTTTCAACGATCGTCTGGCGCGGAGAGCCCTCTTTAGAGGATTGGAGGGGAACCGAAGCTTCGATCGACATGAAAAATCCGCCTCCATGCCCATCAGCTTGCGGATTATGTGAATATCATCGTCAGAGCACCTGCTGTATTATGATTCATGTAACGGAACGTTGTAATTTGAATTGCAGCTTTTGTTTTGCAGACAGTAAAACGGCAGCAGCAGATCCTTCGCTCAAAGAAATCAAAAGCTGGATTGATGATATTGCGAAAAAAGGAATTACATACCTCCATGTGACAGGCGGAGAGCCTACAGTCAGGAACGACTTGCCTGAAATCATTCATTATGCTTTCAAACGGGGGTTTGAATATATACAGTTAAATACAAACGGTATCCGGCTTGGCGATGAAGCCGGATACGCGCAATTACTTGCAGAAAGCGGGTTATCAACGTTCTTTCTGCAGTTTGACGGTATAAATGATGATATTTATCTTAGATTGCGGGGACAAAGACTTCTGGATGTTAAGCAAAGAGCTATTGAATCATGCGGCGCCTGCAAGCTGGGTGTTGTATTAGTACCAATGCTTGTGCCGGGGATTAATACGGATGATATCGGCAGTATTATAGATTTCGCTGTTTCGAAATCTCCAGCAGTAAGAGGCGTTCATTTTCAGCCGGTCAGCTATTTCGGCCGCTATCCGCAGCAGCCATCAGATAATGATCGCATTACACTTCCAGAGGTAATGCAGAACATTATCAGTCAGTCGCATGGAAGAGTTGGAAGCAATAGTTTGATTCCGTCTGGCTGTGATCATCCAATGTGTGGATTTCATTCGGATTTTATTGTCGAAGGAGACAGATTGATTCCTCTTACAAGACGGTCTGAAAAAACAGAATGCTGCTGCCGGCCGATACCTGCAGAAAAGAATCAGCAATTTGTAGGACGCCGCTGGAAACGAATGTCAGACAGCAGACAGGGAAAGCGCCAGGAGGAAACGGACAGCTTTGATGCATTTCTGGAACAAACAGCTGTCAATGGCTTTACTATCACAGGTATGGCATTTCAGGACTGTTATAATATTGATCTGGAACGACTGAGCCAGTGCAGCCTTCATGTATATAAGAATGGAAAAGTAGTACCTTTTTGCGCCAGATATATCACTGCAGATAATAAAATGTAAAACCGGACTGGAATCAGGTTGTCTGTTGTATATCTGCAGGGTGCGTGCAGACTTCTGTCTTCTTTTCTTGTTCCGGCATCTGATAGCCCGGGACAAGGTGAAGGCATTTCTTAGGGCACTTCAGCGTGCATGATCCGCACTGGACGCAGTCAAATCGATTGATCGCCCAGGTTTTGTCGGATTTGTCTACTGTGATTGCATCGGAAGGGCACATAAGCTGACAGATTGAGCAGGAGATGCACTTTTCAATCTCAATCTCAATATGACCCCGGCTTCGTTCCTGATACACGATCGGTTCTGCAGGATATCTTTTGGTGACAGGCCTGGAAAATAGATTTTTCATAACAACCGGAAGAAATACCATGATTCTTGCCATGTTATCTGTCTCCTTTCTTATCGTTCTGTGCAGCTGATGCATGGGTCGATTGTAACGATCATCATAGGAACATCGGCCAGCTCAGCATTTTTAAGCATTTCGCAAAGTCCGGCCAGATTGGCAAAAGTCGGTGTCCGGATACGCATCCGGTCGAGAAACTTTTTGCCGCTTCCCTTAATATAGTAGATAGCTTCTCCGCGCGGCTGCTCCACTCTCATAAAGTATTCGCCGCTGGGATTTCCCTTTACGTGAGCAGCCAGTTCGCCTTCGGGCAGCTTTCCGATTGCCTGCCGGATCAAATCAAAGGATTGGAAAATTTCCTTGATCCGGACGTCACATCTTGCATAGCAGTCTCCGTCTTTGCTGACGATTGGCTCAAAATCCAGATCGCTGTACGCGGCATAGCCGCATTCACGGATATCCTTTGCGATCCCGCTGGCACGGGCTGTCGGACCGGTGCAGCCGAGTGCATGGGCCTGTTCTCTTGTCAGTACACCGCAGCCCTTCATACGGGTCTGTACAGTGTAATCGTCCATGAATGTCTTCTGAATTGCATGTATCTGCGGGTACAGCTCAGCAATCCCGTCAAGGAAGGCTTTTATCATATCCGGCCCCATATCCTTAAGAACGCCTCCGATCGTATTGACGGAAAAGATTACACGGCCGCCGGTTGCCGCTTCCATTAAATCGAGAATCTTCTCGCGTATCCGCCAAGTCTGATAGAAGAGACTTTCGAATCCCATAGCGTCAGCCATCAGACCAAGCCACAGCAGATGACTGTGAACGCGCGACATTTCAAACCAGATCGAGCGAAGGTACTTTGCGCGGGGCGTTACATCCACATTCATTACATGCTCTACGGCTTCTGCGTAACCCATGCCATGTCCGAAGCTGCAGATGCCGCATGTACGTTCTACGACCCAGATCAGTTTGTTGAAGTCCTTTGTTTCGGTGAGACTTTCCAGTCCGCGGTGGACAAAACCGATATTCGGGATTGCTTGTATGACCTTTTCATCCTCGATAACCAGATCCAGATGAACTGGCTCCGGCAGCACGGGGTGCTGAGGGCCAAAGGGAATAACGCTTTTCTTAGACATTCGTTTCACCTGCTTCCCGTTCTTCCTGTTTTTTAAGTACCCTTCCTTCTTCCGGCAGAAGAGGAGTTTCTTTTTTGATCCGGTAAAGCTTGTCGTGATAATCAAAACGGATCATTTCGATATTGACGCCGAAAAGCTCTTTCATTTCATTTTCGTAAAAGCTTGCATACGGATAAAATTCAGAAATGCTCGCAACTGGTTCGCAAAGCCCGACTATGAAGCGCAGTGTCGTGTATTCATAGGTTTCATCGTCGGAAAAAGAATAGCTGAGCTCAAACTTGCCGTCTGCGTACGCGGCGCAGGCCTGTGACAGACGGAGACCCTTGTTCTTCATTCGCATCGTGTTTTCGAGCAGCTCTGCTTTATCGATTTCTATAATATTATTTGTGACGCTATTTTCCGCCATGCATCTTCACCTCGTTATCCGGCTCCGGCCACGCCTCATCGTAAGGAGGAACCGTTTCGCCTTTTTTCCTGGCACTGATCCTAGCTCCATGTTCCTCCAGACGTTTCTGAAAGAGCGCTACGGCCTGAATGATCCCGTCGATGATCGACTCCGGCCTTGCGGCACAGCCAGGGACGTAGATATCAACGGGGATTGCCTTGTCAGCGCCGCCGAGAATGTTGTAGCAATCCTTGAATACTCCGCCAGTGCAGGCGCAGACACCGACCGCCACAACGACTTTCGGCCGCGGCATCTGATTATACAGCTGGCGGACGATCTTCACATTCTGAGTATTGATGCCGCCGGTTATCAGCAGGATATCTGACTGCATGGGATCACCGGTATTGACTACTCCGAAACGTTCTGCGTCATAAACAGGCGTCAGCGCGGCAAGTACTTCTATATCGCAGCCGTTGCAGCTGGAACCGTCGTAATGAAGCAGCCAGGGTGATTTATTTACGTTTGCCATTTCTTCCAGTCCTTTCTTTCGAAACGTTGCAGTTATCGTATCAGCATAAGAATCAATGTATTGACACCTGCCGTAAGGAGTGTGACGATCCACGTTGATTTCAGCATCAGTTCCCATTTGACGCGGGCACATGTATTGTCAATCAGAATTTCCAGAAAAAAGACTGACAGAATAACAAGAACGGCAGCAGGATAGCTCCATGGGTTCCGGTTTACAATGAAAAGTCCTACAACGCTAAGTAGAAGCACGGTTTCATACCATTCCGTGATCTGGAATAAAGCAAGGTTTTTAGCACCAAACTCGGTTGTAACACCTTTTACAAGTTCCTGATGTGCATGATGGGCAGTACTTGTGTCGAATGGCGATTTGCGCATTTTAATCGTCAGGATAAACAGAAATGCGGCGAAAAATCCCGGCAGATATATGATCGCACTGACTCGCGATGTTATAATCTCGCTGACATTGAATGTCTTTTCAATCAGATAAAAGCCTACACATGTTAATAAAATCGCCGGTTCATATGCCATCATCTGAATCAGCTCACGGGAAGCGCCGATCGTGCTGTAGGGGGAATCCGTTATTGCAGCAGCAAAGTATAAAAAAGTCGCTGCCGTAGACAGCACGAAGAAGCACATCAGTATATCGCTTCCCGCGAAAAACATACAGCCGGTAAACAGCATAAGCAGCAGGTAGATCAGAAGCATAAAACCTTGTGATCGTGTAACTGCGATCGTCTGTTTGCTTAAAAGCTTTCGAATATCATAAAAAGGCTGGAGAAGCGGCGGCCCGACACGGCCCTGCATGCGGGCGGAAATTCTTCTGTCGATTCCGTCAAGCAGTCCTCCGAGAAAAGGTGCCAGCAGAATATAGCATAAGACCCAGATCATTTTAGCTGCCATTACAGCACACCTCCTAGAATTATGCACAACGTTATGATAATAACGGCAACGGTGAGAATTTGACTGGGATACATCAGTCTTTTGACACCGAGCGTATGTTCAAAGTAGTAATTTGTCAGTACCATTTCCTTAGGCTCACCGAATGATCCGGTAAAACTGCTGTCATTGCCGGTATTGATGCCATTCATGTAAGATGGCTTGTGGTTGATCTTTACATTTCTGCTGAGATAGTAGGAAATCATAGGAACGGTAAAAACAAAGGCGATTACAACAATCAAGGTATACAGCAGTGCCGTCGGAAGTACATTTTCATAATTCCCGAACAGCTGAACAAGCATCGGATCGACAAAAACCTTCGACAGCAGCGGGAAGAGAAGACAAAGTGTTATCATCAGCACGGCATGGATCGTCATGGAAATTTTCTCATTCCGCCTTGTAATATCCGGAACCTCTCCTTTGCCCGAACGGCTGAGCAGCTTGCCCATCCATTTGGTCCAGTAAAAAGATGTTGTTGCTGATCCGAAGACAATGAGCATTACAAGGAGAAAATTCCCTTCATCAACGGATGCCCGCAGGGCGGACCATTTTGAGATCAGCATGCCGAAGGGGGCAAGAAACATACCGGCAATGCCGATGAACTGGTAAATGGCCAGCTGCGGCAGCCGGTACAGAAGCCCCTGAAAATTCTCTACATCACGTGTATGAAGCGAATTCTCGGTCGCGCCTACGTTTTGAAACAGAAGAGATTTCGAAACAGCATGAAAGATCATCAGAAAAATACATGCCCAGGTTGTTTCTTCGCTGCCTACACCGGCACAGGCAGTCATCAGACCAAGATTCGAGATCGTCGACAGCGCAAGAATTTTCTTCGCGTCCGACTGCGCAATTGCCATAACCGAGGCCGCAAAAAACGTAAAGCTGCCGATAAGGGCAACCATTGTTCCCGTAAGAGTGCCCGACATGGCCGGGGCCAGGCGGATCAGTATATAAATTCCGGCTTTCACCATTGTTGCACTGTGCAGCAGCGCGGAAGATGGTGTCGGTGCAATCATAGCGCCAAGCAGCCATGGTGAAAACGGGAGCTGCGCGGCTTTGGTCAAGGCTGCTACCGCGATCAGCACAATCGGAATGGCAGAGGCAGGATTCCTGTTTACACTAATTCGAATCAGCTGCTGAAAGGAAACGATTTGCGACGTATATGCACAGTAGACGATCGCCGCAGAAAGTGCAAATCCGCCCAGCAGATTCATCCATAATGCCCGGAAGGAATTGCGGATTGCCTTAGACTCTCTTGTATAGCCGATCAGCAGGAACGAACAGACACTCGTTGTCTCCCAAAAAAGATCGATCCACAGAAGATTATCTGAAAGTACAAAGCCAAACATCGCCCCTAGAAAAAGAAAGAGAAGCATGAAAAAATAATTACGTCTGTCTTCGATGTCCTTATGATAATTTGTGTAACCGTGCATATATCCGACAGCGTATATGATGATCAGTCCTCCGATCAGTCCCGCTATTATACACATCAGGATCGAAAGGCAGTCGATGTAAATGTGAGCTGCAGGCGCCATCTTTGGCCCGAACAGCTCCAGGTACGCAATCATACATGTCGGTATGATAGAAAGAAGGCAGATCCAGTATCTGTGATACTTAAAGCAGAGATACGTCACAACGGCCATCAGGACGAATTCACCGGTGAGGATCACATGATCCGTGAACGCAGTATTGAAATAAATTTCGAGCGGTTTGCTGCCGCCGGCAAAGTACTGGATGGTCAGAACACCAACAGCGCCAATGATGATTACTGCGCATATGTATGCTATCGCATTTCGAATCTTAGTCTTACGGATGACAAACATTAGTATGGCTGCCAGCATGGGAAAACAGATCAGAAATGGTATAACCGGCAATTGCATGTTATTTACTCCCTTTTGATTCCGGATCGACCGGATTACTCGTTGCTGTCGCTTTACATCACTCGACGGCAAATAACATACTAGCACAAAGTTATCAAATTGGATGTACATTTTTTTATACATAATATGTTAAAATATTATCGGAATGTTTTGCGGATACGAATGAAAGCAGAATTAAAAGCGTGGAAGATTCAGGAAAATAGCTTGATTATTATACCTGTAAAACACGATAATCATTTCAATATCTTTAACAGCTGACTAGTATTATTTGGACATTTAATACTAATTGTGCAGTTGCATGAAAGGTCAGATTATCCTTGGATTTAATAAGCATAAAGTGCAGAGGCAATAGAAGGTTTTCTGTTTGTAAAAGTAAAAAAAGCCAGGAACTTTATCCTGACTTCTTTAAAACTTCTGTAATTTCCGCAGAAATAAATATTCTGCTGTGACTGAGCCTTTAATTAAGTAGTTCCTAGGGGAATCGAACCCCTGATTCCGCCGTGAGAGGGCGGCGTCTTAACCGCTTGACCAAGGAACCATGCACTTTGACCTGCCCGATTATAATATCATAAACGGGCAGGTCTTGCAATACTTTTTTAATCGGATTTTACCTCGCGCCACATCTCATTATAAAGGGCGTCATTCTGATCGCCGAGATACCGGTACGTTTCACAGTTGACCAGCTCCGACGCGTCCGGGAAAGCAACCTTGCTGTCACGGATGAGCGGATCCTCGATCATTTCGCGGGCAGCCTTGTTCGGCGTCGAATATGTGATGTACTCGAAATTCTTAAGCGCGATATCGCCGCGGCAGAGGAAATTGATAAAAGCTTCGGCATTTTCTTTATGCTGTGCGTTCTTCGGAATGACCCAGGAATCGATCCAGATATTCGAGCCTTCCTTCGGTATGACGTACTCGAGATTCGGGTTCTCTTCCTGGCAGAAGATTGCCTCGCCTGAGTAGATCACGCCGAGCGCAGCTTCGTTCCCGATCATTTTGTCACGCACCTGATCGATGACGTAGGCCTGTACGAGCGGCTTCTGCTTGATCAGCAGATCGCGTGCTTCTTCCAGCTGCCCTTCGTCTGTCGTATTCAATGAGTAGCCAAGATATTTCAGGGTGATTCCGAGGGCGTCGCGGACACTGTCCTGCATCAGAATATTGTTCTTGTACTTGTCGTTCCAGAGTATTGACCAGCTGTCGACCGGGTCGGAAACCATGGTCTTGTTGTACAGAATACCGACCGTGCCCCAGCAGTAAGGTACGGAATAGGAGAGTGTCGGGTCAAACTGTCTTGATTCTTCCAGGTACGTACTGTCGATATTGGAAATGTTCGGAATATGACTGTAGTCAAGCGGCGCGAGCAGATCGTTCTCGATCATGCGCTGGATCATATAATCCGAAGGACAGACTACGTCGTATGCGATCGACTGAGACTTGATCTTCGGGTACATGATTTCATTTGTTTCAAATTCTTCGTATACAACATGAATACCGGTTTCTTCTTCAAACTGCGTGATCACGTCCGGATCCATGTATTCGCCCCAGTTATAGACGATAACCTGGTTGTCGTTTGAACTGCCGGATTTGGAACTGTAAAAGATGCCTCCGACGGTGATTGCGACCAGGATCGCGGCAGGAAGAACACGCCGCATGACAAAACGAGATGTTCTGTGGCTTTCTTTCTTTTCTGTCGTAGGAATTTCATGGTGTGTTTTCCTGCTTGCGATCTGTGTCACGATGCTTGCAGGCGCCGATGTCTTCGATTCGGGCGACATGTTGATCAGGAAGAGCAGGATCAGCACCGTCAGAAAGAGCAGTGTGGAAAGAGCATACATTTCCGGATTGATCCCTTTGCGCACCTCCGCGTATATTTTAGTTGACAAGGTATCGATGCCGGGGCCCTTCGTGAAATGCGTAATGATAAAATCGTCGAGTGACATGGTGAATGCAAGCAGGAATCCGGATATGACGCCCGGAAGGATATCCGGGAAAATGACCTTGCGGAACGCATAAAAGGGCGACGCCCCGAGATCAAGTGCGGCTTCGAACGTGCTCCGGTTCGTCTGCTTCAGCTTTGGCATTACGCTTAAGATGACGAAGGGAATGTTGAATGTAATATGCGCCAGCAGGATCGTGGCAAATCCCATTGTAAAGCGCAGCGCGATAAAAAGCAGCATGAGTGAGATTCCGGTTACGATATCGGCGTTCAGCATGGGTATATTTGTGATTCCCATTACGAACGTGCGGAACCGTTTCTTCATGCCTTCGATGCCGATCGACGCTGCGGTACCGAGGATCGTGGCGATCAGTGCAGAGAGGAGCGCAATCACAAGCGTTGTGTACAGAGCGTTCATAACGGCGGAATCCTGGAAAAGCTGGCTGTACCAGTCTAATGTAAACCCGCCCCATTTGGCGCGGGATTTGGAACTGTTAAAGGACAGAACGATCAGTGTCGCAATCGGTGCGTACAGGAAAACAAGCATGAGGATCAGGTATAGTTTCTTGAAAGGATGACGCATCAGAACACACCTCCTTCCCCGTTCTTATCGTATTTCTGCATAAACATCATGCTGAAGATGATAAAGATCATCAGCACGAGGGAAAGCCCTGAACCAACGTGCCAGTCATTGGCCTGCGTAAAGGACTGCTCGATGACATTTCCGATCAGGAGGATCTTGCTGCCGCCGAGGAGGTCGGAAATAACGAATGTTGTAAGGGCCGGTATAAATACCATTGTAATGCCGCTGATGACGCCGGGCAGACTGAGCGGCCAGATAATTTTCGTAAAGGTCTGGCGCGGGCTGGCTCCGAGGTCGCGGGCAGCGTTGATGACGTCCTGGTCCATCTTGCAGAGAACATTGTAAATAGGGAGGATCATGAACGGCAGAAAGTTATAGACCATGCCGAGAACGATGGCTCCCGGCGTGTTGATCAATGCAAGGGGTTCCAGACCAAACAGGGAGAGGAACGTGTTGATTACACCGTTCTTTTCAAGAAGCGTCTGCCATGCCATGGTTCGGAGCAGAAAGTTCATCCACATCGGCAGTACAAAGACCACGACAAGGAAACCGCTTTTGCCGATATTCAGGTCGATCAGGATCGTAGCGAGCGGGTATGCAAGAACGAGGCAGACGGCAGTGCTGATCAGGGAAAGAACAAGCGACAGGCCGAGTGCCTTTAAATTTTCTGCGCTGGCGATGCCGGCGAGGTTTGTAAGTGTAAAGGCTCCGTCGTTATCTGTGAAGCCATAATAGAAAATCATGATCAGCGGAATGATCACGAATGCAGCGGCCCAGAAAAGATAAGGGCCTGCAAGCAGTTTCTTATTCTTCAATTGCTGCGGCCTCCTCATCTTCTGATTCTGGTTTGTTCATAATCTGGATATTAAACGGAATAACAGTCAGTCCTACTTCCTTGCCGACTTCGGACATGGAGGTCGAATGGACGAGCCATTCAAAATCATGAGACATGACAGTCATCTCGTAATGAACACCTTTAAAGATGAGAGAGGTTACGGTACCGGTCAGGATACCGTCTTCCGGTTTGACAATTTCAAGATCCTCAGGGCGGATTACCGCGTCGACAGGCGTGTTGCTGCCGAAGCCTTCGTCAACACACGGAAAATCTACGCCAAGTATCCGCACAAGGCGGTCGCGTACCATTACCGCGGGCAAAATATTGCTGTCTCCGATAAAATCCGCTACAAAAGCGTTCTGCGGTTCATTGTAGATATCTTCCGGCGTACCGATCTGCTGAATATATCCCTGGTTCATGACAACGATCGTATCGGACATCGTAAGAGCTTCTTCCTGATCGTGTGTTACGTATACAAACGTAATGCCAAGCTCATTCTTCAGCCGGATCAGCTCATACTGCATATCCTGGCGAAGCTTCAGATCGAGTGCGCCGAGCGGCTCATCGAGAAGGAGAACCTTCGGTTCGTTCACGATTGCACGTGCGATCGCGACCCGCTGCTGCTGGCCGCCGCTTAACGAATCTGGCATACGTTCCTCAAAGCCTTCAAGATTGACGAGTTTCAGGGCATACTTGATCTTGTCATCGATGTAGCTTTGGGATTTATTATGTATTTTAAGTCCGAAGGCTATATTTTCGGCAATCGTCATATGTGTGAAAAGAGCATATTTCTGGAAAACTGTGTTAAGCTGCCGTTTGTTCGGCGGAATGGAGTTCATTTCCTTCCCGTCAAAAATAATATGTCCTGTGTCAGGCTGCTCGAAACCGCCGAGAAGGCGAAGGGTCGTTGTTTTACCGCAGCCGCTCGGACCGAGCAGCGTCAGAAATTCGTTTTCACGAATGTAAAGATTCATTTCATCAATGACTTTCGTGTCACCGAAAGACTTGGAAATATCGACCATATTGATCAGTACTTTGTTGCTCAAATCCTTATCCTCCCTGTATATTCTGCAAATGATACGTTGCGTGAATACAGTATATCATCATTGATAAAAAATATCTCTATAAACTTTTATAATTTTATGTTTCACAAAAGAATTCGCTTGTGCTAGTATTATCATAGAATGCAGAAATGCCCGAAACGGAACGACCGGAGGTAATTACTTTGAGAAAATACGTTGCTTACGTAGGTACATATACACACGGAGACGATGAAGGAATTCATATTTACGATATGGATGTCCGAAACGGTTCCATGAAGGAGCGCAAAATTGTGCCGATCCACAATGCTTCTTATTTAAAGCAGTCAAACAACAAGAAATATCTTTATTCGATCTGTGACGAAGGAGTGGAAGCATTCCGGATCCTGCCGGACGGCGATCTCTGTGATCTTGGAATCGCATCGATACGGGGGATGCGCGGCTGCTATATTTCCACGGATCTTCAGGATGAATACCTCTTTGTAGGCGGGCATCATGACGGGAAGGTGACCGTTATGAAGCTGAACGGAGACGGAAGTTTAGGTCAGATCACGGACAATATTTTTCATCAGGGTGTCGGCAGTATTGTTGACCGGAATTTCCGGCCCCATATTGACTGCGTCACGCTTACGCCGGATCAGAAGTTCCTTTGTGCGGTGGATTCCGGCCTGGATCAGATCAAGATATACAGCTTCTACCGACGGACAGGAAAGATCAAGATGATCGATTTTGTTCCGTGCGCGCTGGAATCTGCGCCGCACCGGATGCGCTTCAGCAGTGACGGACGGTTTGCTTATGTCATCTGTGAGCAGAAGAATGCGGTTTATGTGTATACGTATAACGGAAACGGAAACTGTCCTGAGTTTGAAGAAATTCAATGTATATCCACGCTGAAGGGAGAGCATGACGATGTAGCGAGCGCTGCCTGCGGCATGTGCTTCCGTCCCGACGGGAAATACATGTTCTGCTCGAACGCCGGAGAGAACAATGTGACGATATTCAGCGTCGATCAGAAGACAGGACTTCTGGCAAAGGTCCGCAGCCTTCCGATCAGCGGCGACTATCCGAAGGATATCATTACATTTCCGGACGGAAAGCATTTGATTTGCTGCAATCATGAATCAAATGAAATGACGTTTTTTAAAGTTGATTATGAAAAAGGCCTGCTGATTGTCAATACGAGACCGCTTGATATCAACAGACCTAACAGTATTATGGTAACTGAAATAGAATAATTAAAAACCGATCATTAAAGATCATATATTCGGTGCAGGCTTTCCATGCGGGAGCCTGCATTTGCTATAAGTGCGTCTGCCAGTACGACAGATGCCATTGATTCTGCCACTACGACGGCACGCGGTACGATCAGCGGATCATGACGGCCGTGTATGGTGATTTCTGTCTCTGTGCCGTCTTTCCGTACCGTTCTCTGAGGCTGTGAGATCGACGGTGTCGGCTTGATCGCAGCACGGATGATGATATCACTGCCGTCGCTGATTCCTCCCAGGATTCCGCCGCAGTGATTGGAAAGCTTCGTGATGTGTCCGCCGGGGCCTTCCGCGAAAGCGTCATTGTCGGATGAACCATATAATTCGGCAGAACGGAAACCGTCGCCGATTTCAACGCCCTTGACAGCGCCGACAGACATGACTGCTTTCGCAAGTTCTCCGTCCAGTTTGCAGAACACAGGATCGCCAAGACCAGCAGGGCATCCCGTGATGATGCATTCGATGATTCCACCCGCCGAATCCCCGTTCTTCATGCATTCGGCGACAAATTTCTCTGCCTGCGCGGCACACGCTTCGTTCGGAAGACAGAATGGATTTAAAGATGCCTGCTGTAAATCGGTTTCGCCGGCCGGTACAATGACCGGACCGATCGATCTGGCGTAAGCGGTTACTTCAATGCCGAATTCACGCAGCAGGAGCTTTGCGACTGCTCCGCCGATGACACGTCCGATCGTTTCTCTTCCGGAGGAACGGCCGCCGCCTCTCCAGTCACGAATCCCGTATTTGGCGTCGTATGTGTAATCCGCGTGACCGGGCCTGTAAACGTCTTTTAATTCTTCGTAGTCGGAAGAATGCTGGTCTGTATTTTCTACGATCACGGAAATCGGCGTACCTGTCGAAACTCCCTGAAAGATCCCGGACAAAATGCGGGCTTTGTCTCCTTCCTGTCGTTTCGTGGTATATTTGCTCTGCCCCGGTTTCCTTCGGTCGAGCATTTCCTGAATATCGTTTTCTGTTACGGAAAGACCTGCGGGACAGCCGTCGATCACGGCACCGAGTGCGCTGCCGTGCGATTCGCCCCATGTTGTGACTGTGAAATATCTGCCTGTTGATGAACCGGACATGTCTGGTGCCTTCTTCCTCCGCAAAAGCGGCTGCTGCTTGATAAAATGGCGGATGCCTGCTCCGCGCACTGTGCGTTTCTTTTTTTATTATATCGTTTGTTGAGGTTTGCTTCAACTGTGGAACACAGAAAATACACATGCAATATTACAAAAATGCTTTACCTGTATTGATATAAATGCTAAAATAACACATGTATACACAGAAAAAGGGGTTTTGAAATGAATTCGAATGATGATAAATTAAGAGGAGACGGTGATATTGATTCGTCTGTCAGGGATCTCGCGGATGAAATTTCCAGGATAATGGATGAGGAGACGACTCCTTCCGCTCCGCCAGAAGAGAAGGAACAGATCGACGATAAGGCGATTTCATCTGCATTGGAAGCAATGGCCGATCAGGAGGCAGTTTCGTCAAAACCTGAGGAAACGGATGACGCGGAAATCGGGGATACCTCAGACAATACGCGGATACTGCCGACGGAGGATGTCAAGAGTTCTTCGGAGACAGGCAGCGCAGAGGCAGTTTCGGATCAGCTGCCGGATGAAGACGAGACAGAAGAGAATACTGCGAAGGGAAGCCATAAGGGCCGCCGGAAGGCACTTTTTATTGTGCTTGGCGTGATCGCTGCCGTGTATGCGGCAGGTGTCATCTTTTTCTCATTTTACTTCGGTCCGTATACCATTATCAATGATGTAGACTGTTCCTATGCTTCTGAAGGCTCGGTCGAGTCGATGATCGCTTCGCAGGTATCTTCCTATAAACTGATCTTGAAAGAACGAAACAACCAGACGGAAACGGTTTCCGGCGAAGATGTAGGTCTTCAGTATGTTGCGGACGGTCAGGTCAGGCAGCTCCTGAAGGATCAGAACGCTTTTATATGGCCGTACCGGTTTTTTATCAAAGATCAGCTGACAGGCACGCAGACGCACGCATCTGTCACCATGGATGTCAATAAATTTGCTTCGGTTGTTTCAAAGCTTAAATGTATGGATACGGCGAACATGATCGCGCCGGCCGATGCTTTTCCGGAGCTGCAGGGAAGTACGTATGCCGTGCATCCGGAGGTGAAAGGCACGACGATCATTACCGATACGTTCAACGAGAAGGTGAAGGAAGCGATTCTTGATACGGCTGACTCCATTGACCTTGACGCTGAGGGCTGCTATAAGAATCCAACGATCCTGTCAGACTCGCAGGAACTGAAGAATACGGTCGATACAATCAACAAATATATGGTGCTTACCATAACATATCATTTGGGAGACAAGACGGAAGTACTGGACGGCTCCACGACGAGCTCATGGTTTTCGTGGGATGAGAATATGAATCCGACGATCAGCCAGGATGCCATTACAGCCTGGGTTGCTGATTTCGCTTCGCGCCACGATACGGTCGGTACTACGAGAACGTTTACGGCGGCAAACGGCAGCACATGTACGGTTACAGGCGGTACGTACGGCTGGAAGCTTGATCAGCAGTCGGAGATCGACAGTATCAATCAGATGTTTACCGATATGACGAGCCAGGACCGTGATCCGGCCTGGAAACTGACAGCAGCATCCTTCGGAGATACAGACTGGGGCACGACATACATTGATCTGGACCTGACAAATCAGCATGTGTATTTCATACAGAACGGTGCAAGTGTTTTTGACTGTGACGTAGTGACCGGGCTTCCTACGCCGGCAAAGATTACGCCGGACGGTGTATGGTCGATTCTTGAGAAACAGCAGAACAAGACACTGCGCGGAGACAGGCAGACGGACGGTTCGTATACATACGAAACACCCGTTGCGTACTGGCTTCGCATGACCTGGACAGGCGTCGGGTTCCATGATGCGTCCTGGCAGCCATTCTTCGGAGGGAATCGTTACACGTATGCCGGCTCACACGGCTGCATCAACATGTCCTACAGTACGGTACAGCAGCTCTACAGTCTGGCAGACGTAGGCTGTCCTGTCGTTTCACATTATTGATAAGGAGCAGAAATTCATGTATCAGGTTCTGAAGCGCGAGGGAAGAGCGAAGCGCGCACGGATGACTACTGTACACGGTGTGATCGAAACACCTGTTTTTATGAATGTCGGAACGGCCGCCACGATCAAGGGGGCCGTTTCTGCTGATGATCTTCGGATGATCGGAACACAGGTCGAGCTTTGCAATACGTATCATCTTCATGTAAGGCCAGGAGATGATGTGATCTGTAAACTGGGCGGACTCCATAAGTTTATGAACTGGGACCGGCCGATCCTGACGGATTCCGGCGGATTTCAGGTCTTTTCCCTGGCAGATCTGCGCAAGATCCGCGAAGAGGGCGTTTCGTTCAATTCTCATATCGACGGACGGAAAATTTTTATGGGCCCGGAGGAAAGCATGCAGATTCAGTCGCATCTGGCTTCCACGATCGCGATGGCTTTTGACGAGTGTCCTTCGAGTATCGCAAAGCGTGAATACATGGAACAGTCCGTTGCCAGGACGACGCGCTGGCTTGTCCGCTGCAAAGCGGAAATGGAACGGCTGAACAGCCTTGATTCCACGATAAACCGTCAGCAGATGCTTTTCGGGATCAATCAGGGCGGAATTTATGAAGATATCCGTATCGCACAGGCCGATGAGATCTCCGGACTTGATCTTGACGGATATGCGGTCGGCGGTCTTGCGGTCGGTGAAACACACGAAGAAATGTACCGTATCCTTGACGCGGTCGTTCCACACCTGCCTGCAGCCAAGCCTGTTTATCTGATGGGCGTCGGAACACCTGCCAATATTCTGGAAGGTGTTGAGCGCGGCGTGGATTTCTTCGACTGTGTCTATCCATCCAGAAACGGCCGACACGGTCACGTATACACAAATCACGGACGGATGAATCTGTACAATGCGCAGTACGAGCTGGATGACAGACCGATCGAGGAGGGCTGCGGCTGTCCGGTCTGCCGTTCCTATTCGAGGGCTTATATACGTCATCTGCTGAAGTCCGGCGAGATGCTTGGAATGCGTTTCTGTGTGATGCATAATCTTTATTTTTATAATAAGATGATGGAAGAAATCAGGGATGCGCTCGACAAGGGTGAGTTTGCTTCCTATAAGGCACAGAAGCTGAAAGGGATGGAAGACAGGAACTGCGATAATACGGAAATTTTAGAAAATGCTTGATGATTAAGACATGATTGTGTATAATTTGCTATAGTGTACCAAGGTACGATTCGAATAAGGAGGATGCAGTATGGGTATTTTATTAACTTCTTCTTCCTCAGGAAACTGGGGAGTAACGATTTTGCTTTGGGTGGCTATTATGGTAGGCTTTTATTTCCTGCTGATCGCACCCCAAAAGAAGGAAAGAAAGCGCGTGGCTACGATGATCGCACAGATGGAAGTCGGTGATACGGTCGTCACGACAAGCGGTTTTTACGGTGTTATTATCGATATTGCCGATGATGATGTCGTGATCGAATTCGGAAATAACAAGAATTGCCGTATTCCCATGCAGAAGCAGGCGATCGCGCAGATCGAGAAGCAGGGCGGCGCAGCTGAGAATCCGGCTAAGAGTGACAAGCCGTCGAAGACTGAGTAACCAGATGGACAAAGGGATCGGGCAGGGGTGATTTTTCCCAGTGCGGTCCTTTTTTTTACAAAGGGGGTTTTCCAGTGCAAAGTGATAATGTAAAGAAGGGTATGCGTCAGGCGCCTCATCGTTCTCTTTTTAATGCTCTTGGATTTACGGAAGAGGAGCTTTCGCGGCCCCTTATCGGTATCGTAAGCTCTTTCAACGAAATCGTTCCGGGACATATGAATCTCGATAAGATAACGGAGGCCGTTAAGCTGGGCGTGGCGATGGCAGGCGGAGTGCCGCGCGTATTTCCGGCAATTGCTGTCTGCGACGGCATTGCAATGGGTCATGAGGGAATGAAGTACTCCCTTGTCACAAGAGATCTGATCGCGGATTCGACGGAAGCAATGGCGATCGCGCATCAATTCGATGCACTTGTCATGATACCAAACTGTGACAAGAATGTACCGGGACTTTTAATGGCTGCAGCCCGAATTAATGTTCCGACGATTTTTGTGAGCGGCGGACCTATGCTGGCAGGCCGCGTAGACGGAAGAAAACGCAGTCTTTCCAGTATGTTTGAAGCGGTCGGAGCGTATGATGCAGGCAAAATGGCTGCGGAAGAGGTTACGGAATACGAGAACAATGTATGTCCGACATGCGGATCGTGTTCCGGCATGTATACCGCCAACAGCATGAACTGTCTTACAGAAGTGATCGGAATGGGACTTAAGGGAAACGGCACAATACCTGCTGTTTATTCCGAACGTATCCGGCTCGCGAAGCATGCGGGCATGCAGATCATGGAGCTGCTGAAGAAGAATATCCGCCCGCGTGACATCATGACGAGAGAAGCGTTCGAAAATGCTCTGACGGTCGACATGGCTCTTGGATGCTCGACGAATACGATCCTTCATCTGCCTGCGATCGCGCATGAGGCAGGAATCGGGATCGATGTCGATATGGCCAATGAATTCAGCGCACGTACGCCAAATCTTTGTCATCTGGCTCCGGCCGGAGCTGCCTATATGGAGGATTTGAACGAGGCTGGCGGTGTTTATGCGGTTATGAACGAGCTTGTCAAGAAGGATCTGCTGCACCTTGACTGCATGACTTGTACGGGAAAGACCGTCGGTGAGAATATAAAAGGCTGTGTCAACAAGAATCCGGAAGTAATCCGACCGATCGACAATCCATACAGTGAAATGGGAGGACTTGCCGTTCTGAAGGGAAATCTGGCACCGGATTCCGGTATCGTGAAACGTTCTGCCGTCGTTCCCGAAATGATGGTCCATACGGGACCGGCCCGCGTGTATGACTGCGAGGAGGACGCGCTGGATGATATCGAAGGCGGGAAGATCAGGCCGGGTGACGTTGTGGTTATCCGGTATGAAGGCCCGAAGGGCGGCCCGGGAATGCGGGAAATGCTGAATCCGACTTCGGCAATTGCCGGCATGGGCCTTGGCTCGTCCGTGGCACTGATCACAGACGGACGTTTCAGCGGCGCTTCAAGGGGAGCTTCCATCGGCCATGTTTCTCCGGAAGCAGCGGTCGGCGGACCGATCGCTCTTGTTGAGGAAGGCGATCTGATCGAAATCAATATCCCGGAAAACAGGCTGGAGCTTCAAGTACCGGAAGAAGAGCTGGAACGAAGAAAGGCTGCCTGGACGCCGCGTAAGCCGAAGATCACGACCGGTTATCTGGCCAGATATACGGCAATGGTAACGTCCGGCAACAGAGGGGCGGTACTGGAGGTGCCGACGTGCAGATAAGCGGTTCGGAAGCAGTAATTGAATGTTTGAAGGAACAAGGTGTCGATACCGTATTCGGATATCCGGGCGGTGCGATCCTGAATGTGTACGATGCACTGTACAAGCACCGGGATGAAATCCGGCACATTCTTACTTCTCATGAACAGGGCGCCGCGCATGCTGCCGACGGATACGCGAGAGCGACGGGAAGAGTAGGAGTCTGTCTTGCGACGAGCGGACCGGGAGCAACGAACCTTGTTACGGGAATTGCCACGGCTTATATGGATTCGGTGCCGGTCGTTGCCATAACATGCAATGTGAACGTTCCGCTTCTGGGAAAAGACAGCTTTCAGGAAGTAGATATTGCCGGCATCACGATGCCGGTCACGAAGCATAATTTTATCGTGAAGCGAGCGGAAGATCTCGTACGTACCATCAGGCGCGCTTTTTATATAGCGGCTGAGGGACGGCCGGGTCCTGTTCTGGTCGATATACCAAAGGATATTACCGCGGCCAAAGTGGAGTATACGAAGAAGACGCCTGAAAAGATCAAGCCGTATACGGAATCGATCCGTGAGGAAGATCTGGAAAACGCCGTTCAGATGATCTGCCGCGCAAAGAAACCGTATATTTTTATCGGAGGCGGCGCAAATATTTCGAATACAAGCGACGAACTGAGAAATTTCGTACATCTTGCCGATGCGCCTGCGGCCGATTCCCTGATGGGGAAAGGTGCTTTTTCCGGGAAAGACCCGCTGTATACAGGAATGCTCGGCATGCACGGAACGAAGACATCTGATCTCGGTGTCAGTCTCTGCGACCTGCTGATCGTGATCGGCGCAAGATTCAGTGACCGCGTGACGGGAAATACCAGGAAATTTGCCCGTCATGCCAGGATTCTTCAGATCGATATCGATCCGGCAGAAATCAACAAGAATGTCATTGTTGACGCAAGTGTGATCGGTGATATCGCAGAGGTCCTGAAACGGCTCAACAAGATGCTGCCGCAGCAGGATCACGCGGAATGGATCGAGGAGATCAGCCGCTTAAAGAAACAGTATCCGCTCTCCGTGCCTCAAGACGGCGACATTCTTACCGGTCCATATGTTGTCAGTGAAATATACAGAATGACGAAGGGTGAGAGTATCATCACGACGGAAGTAGGCCAGAATCAAATGTGGGCTGCTCAGTATTACTGCTATACGAAACAGCGTACGTTTCTGACTTCCGGCGGTCTGGGAACGATGGGCTACGGACTTGGCGCTTCTATTGGCGCGAAATCAGGCATGCCGGGCAAGACGGTCGTCAATGTGGCAGGCGACGGCTGCTTCCGTATGAACATGAATGAGATCATTACAGCAGTACGCAGCAGAATACCCATCATTGAAGTGATCCTGAACAACCATGTGCTCGGCATGGTACGTCAGTGGCAGACGCTTTTCTATGAGAAGCATTATTCTTCGACGGTGCTGGACGACGGTGTGGATTTTGTAGGCATTGCAAAAGCGATGGGTGCCGAAGCTGTCCGCGTGACAACGAAGGACGAATTTGCAGAAGCTTTTAAACGGGCGCTTTCCTCTGATATTCCGTTTGTTCTGGACTGTCAGATCGATAAGGATGACATGGTATGGCCAATGGTTGCACCCGGTGCATCGATCAGTGAAGTGATTGACGAAGAGGATATGAAGCTTGGATAAGATTCCATCAGAGGCAAAGAGCAGCAGCAGATTTTCTGCCGACGGCAATGTACTGAAATGGATCGCTGTCATCACCATGGTAATCGACCATACCGGTGTGGCGGTCATTGACAGAGCCATCGCTTCCGGCGCAGGAAACGGCGCAGTGCTGCAGGCTGTTTATACAGCTTTTCGATCGGCAGGGAGAATTTCATTTCCTGTATTCTGCTTTCTGCTGACGGAAGGCTTTTTCCATACACACAGCAGGAAGAAATACGGAATGCGTCTTCTTGTATTCGCGTTTCTTTCCGAAATACCGTTCGATCTTGCTGTTAACGGGAAGATTCTGGAATTCTCTCACCAGAATATTTTCTTTACGCTTTTTATCGGACTTGCTGCCATGGATCTGATGGAACGGAAACGGGAAAGCATTGTTTTGCAGATCATTGCCGCAGCAGCGTGTGCGGCGGCTGCCGAGCTGATCCATTCGGATTACGGCTGGTTCGGGATTGCACTTATTACTGTACTGTACCTGTTTCACGGAAACAGACGGCAGCTCTGTCTGGCAGGCGGAATTCTGTCATGTCTGGAGATCCCGGCTCCGCTTGCTTTTATTCCGATCTTTTATTACAATGGCAGAAGAGGCAGACAGAATCAGTATTTCTTCTATGTCTTTTATCCGGCGCATTTATTGCTGCTTTACTTTCTTTCGGTTTGGATCTTGCATTTGTAGGGAGATATTTGTATGGAATCATTTAAAGAGAAGTTTTTCAGCGAATTGAATACGACTTTGACCGGGGCTGCATCGTTATGCATTAAAGTGATTCTTGCACTGATCATTTTCTTTATCGGCTATAAACTGATCAGCTGGGTAAGAAGAATCGTTCGGAAGAGTCTTGTCAGGATCGATGCGGATCCCGGTGTGAGTGGCTTTATTGATTCCATGATCCGTATCGGCCTTGATATCCTTCTGATTCTGGGAATTCTGGGATGGGTAGGCGTCCAGTCGGCCACGATTGCCGCGATCCTTGCTTCGGCAGGTCTGGCACTCGGCATGGCGCTTCAGGGAAGTCTTTCAAACGTAGCCGGCGGTGTACTGATTCTTGTGCTGAAGCCGTTTCGGATCGGAGACTATATTGTCGAGGATTCGAAGAAGAATGCCGGAACAGTGAAGGAAATCGGGCTTTTCTACACGAAGCTTGCGACGATCGACAACCGGATCGTGGTTTTGCCGAACGGAACGCTCGCAAACTGCAGCATTACGAATTATACGATGGAAAACACCATGAAACTGGACCTTACGGTCGGGATATCGTATCAGGCTGATACGGCAAAGGCGAAAGGAATTCTGGAAGATATTCTGAACAACGACGCAGACACGATCAAAAAGGACGAGATGGAAGTCTTCGTCAAGGAATTAAGCGACAGTTCGGTTGTACTTGGCTTTCGCGCATGGGTAAAGGGCGACAAGTACTGGCCGACGAAATACAGAATCCTGGAGACGGTCAAAACACGCTTTGAAACGGAAGGTATCCAGATTCCTTATCAGCAGATCGACGTACATGTTCAGGATAATTGAGAAAAGTGCTTGCATATTTTTACTTTTTCGTTATAATAGTAATGTGGCTGTCGTGAAACAGAGGAATGACAAGCCGCAATATGCTGGAATAGCTCAGCTGGTAGAGCACTTCACTCGTAATGAAGGGGTCGTCAGTTCAAATCTGATTTCCAGCTTGCATGCTGACAGGTGGGGGATTCCGAATCGGGATTCCCCATTTTTCGTTAAAGAGGTTTCTTTCATGAAGGAGAATGCGCAGCTGATTCTGGATGGCGAGATCAAAGCGATCCAATTATCCAATAAGATACCGAGACTTTTTCTTCACAGCTGCTGTGCGCCTTGCAGCAGCTATGTATTGGAATACCTTTCCGAATATTTCAGCATCACGGTTTTTTACTACAATCCTAATATTTCACCGCAGTCCGAATACCGCCATCGAGTCGAAGAAGAAAAACGGCTGATCGGAGAAATGCCGGTCAGAAATAAAGTTTCTTTTGTGGAAGGGACGTATGAGCCGGATCGCTATTTCGAAGCGGTAAAAGGTCTTGAAAACGAACCGGAAGGCGGGGCCCGCTGTGAAAAATGTTTCCGGCTCCGTCTGGAAGAAACGGCACGATTTGCCGCTTCCGGCGGATATGACTGCTTTACGACTACCTTATCGATCAGTCCGCTTAAGAACGCATCGCTGCTCAATGAAATCGGACAGGAGCTGTCGCTTTCGTATCACGTTCCGTATCTGATCTCAGATTTCAAAAAACGCGGCGGGTATCAGCGCTCTATCGAGCTTTCCCGGATTTACGGACTGTACAGACAGAATTTCTGCGGCTGTATTTTTTCTATGCCGCAGGCAAATGATAAAAGATAACAGAAGGGGGTTTTTTTATGGCACAGTTATGGGGAGGACGTTTTACAAAAGAAACAGATGAGCGTGTCAGGCAGTTCAATGATTCGATCTCATTCGATGCCCGTCTTGCATCACAGGATATCGAAGGCAGTATGGCGCACGTCTGTATGCTCGGCAAGCAGGGAATTCTGACGAAGGAAGAGATGCGGCAGATCGCATCTGCGCTAAAGGACATCCGTGCCGGTATTGAATCCGGAGATCTTGTGATAACGAATGATTATGAAGATATCCACAGCTTCGTGGAAGCAAAGCTGATCGACCGGATCGGAGATACGGGAAAGAAGCTTCATACAGGAAGAAGCCGCAATGATCAGGTGGCGCTGGACATGAGGCTGTACACACGCCGCAATGTCCGTGAAATGGACGGGCTTCTCGCTAAATTGCTTGGTGTGCTTCTGAATGTAATGGAAAAGAATAAAGAAACGTATATGCCAGGCTTCACACACCTGCAGAAGGCACAGCCGGTAACGCTGGCACATCATACCGGGGCTTATTTTGAAATGTTCCGGCGTGACAGAGACAGACTCCATGATCTGTATGCCAGGATGAATTACTGTCCGCTCGGAGCGGGCGCGCTTGCAGGTACGACGTATCCGCTTGACCGTGATTATACATCGTATCTTATGCGCTTTACGGGACCTACGCGGAACAGCATGGATTCCGTTTCCGACAGGGATTATCTGATCGAGTATCTGTCAGCACTTTCCATTATCATGATGCATCTGAGCCGCTTCTGTGAAGAGATCATTCTCTGGAATTCCAATGAATATCAGTTCGTGGAGATCGACGATTCTTACAGCACGGGAAGCAGCATCATGCCGCAGAAGAAGAATCCGGATATTGCGGAGCTGATACGCGGCAAAACAGGCAGAGTTTACGGAGCGCTCATGTCGATCCTTACCACAATGAAGGGGCTTCCGCTTGCGTATAACAAGGATATGCAGGAGGATAAGGAGGTCGCTTTCGATGCCATGGATACAGCGGCAGACTGTGTCATCCTTTTTTCAGGCATGATAGAATCCATGAAATTCCGTCCGGAACGAATGGAAGAGAGTGCAAAGAACGGATTTACAAATGCAACCGACGCAGCAGATTATCTTGCCAGTCATGGAATACCGTTCCGCGACGCGCATGAGATCACAGGCAGAATGGTACTTTACTGTCTGGAGAAGGGAATCAGTCTTGACGACATGTCGCTCGAAGAGTTCAGGGGCTTTTCGGAATGCTTTGGTGAAGATATCTATGACGCGATCAGTATGAAGAATTGTGTGGAACGAAGAGTGACAAAAGGAGCGCCAGGTACAAAGGCGATGGACGAAGAAATCGCGGAATGCCGTTCTTATCTGGCGGAAGCATGGAATGTACCAGGCTTTTCCGGTGATAAATAATTGGGAATGGTCACATTTCTTCTTGATTTTTCCTCGCAGCTGCTGTAATATTTATGCCATTAAATGAGGGAACGGAGTGAAAATTATGGATAAGAAACTGAAAGTAGGAATTCTTGGCGCAACGGGCATGGTAGGACAGCGTTTTATATCGCTGCTTCACGATCATCCATGGTTTGAAATTACAACGCTGGCGGCGAGTGAGCGTTCCGCCGGAAAGACGTATGAAGAGGCAGTCGGCGGCCGCTGGAAGATGGAAACTCCGATGCCGGAATCCGTGAAGAAGCTTGTCGTAATGAATGTCAGTGATGTTGAAAAGGTATCATCGACCGTTGATTTTGTATTCAGCGCAGTCGATATGACGAAGGATGAGATCCGTGCCATCGAAGAGGAATATGCCAAAACAGAGACACCCGTCGTCTCGAACAACAGCGCACACCGGTGGACGCCCGATGTTCCGATGGTCGTCCCGGAAATCAATCCTGCTCATTTTGAAGTGATATCAGCTCAGCGGGCACGTCTCGGTACGAAACGCGGATTTATCGCGGTCAAGCCGAACTGTTCGATCCAGAGTTATACCCCGTGTATAGCGGCATGGAAAGAATTTGAACCGCAGGAGCTTGTCGTAACAACGTATCAGGCTATATCCGGCGCCGGAAAGACATTTGAAGACTGGCCGGAAATGGAAGGAAATATCATACCGTATATCGGAGGGGAAGAAGAGAAGAGCGAACAGGAACCGCTGAAGGTTTTCGGAATCGTCGAAAATGGTAAGATCGTCAAGGCGGCTTTGCCGAAGATTACTTGCCAGTGTGTGCGTGTGCCGGTGCTGAACGGTCACACGGCAGCTGTTTTTATCCGTTTTGCAAAGAAGCCTTCGAAGGAACAGCTGATCGGGAAGCTCAGGTCATTCAGCGGTCTGCCGCAGGAACTCCATCTTCCGAGCGCACCGGAGCATTTTATTCAGTATCTTGAGGAGAATGACAGGCCTCAGGTCGCACTTGATGTGGATTACGAGCACGGAATGGGCGTAACGATCGGAAGACTTCGCGAAGATACGGTGTATGACTATAAGTTTATCGGACTGTCGCACAATACGGTCAGAGGAGCCGCGGGCGGAGCAGTGCTTTGCGCGGAAACGCTGGCGGCGAAGGGGTATATCGAGGCAAAATAAGAAAGAAATCATAAGGCAGCCGGGTGTGTCAGGTCAGATCACAGCCGGCTGCCTTTTTGCGGGTATCGGAAGAAGGATACGGTATCCGGACGCATCCTTCATTCAATCTTCACAATTCAATATTTGTCAGATTCCATACAGTAGGATATAATATCTCTATAAACTGATCAGGGAGATATAAATGGGGAAATTTTTATATATAGCCGAGAAGCCGAGCGTTGCACAGGAATTTGCGAAGGTTCTGCATCTCGAAACAAGCAGGAAAAACGGATATCTGGAATCCGAAGATTCGATCATCACCTGGTGCGTCGGGCATCTGATCACGATGAGCTATCCGGAAGCGTATGATGCAAAATTTAAGAAGTGGAGTGTAAATACACTTCCTTTTCTGCCGGAGAAGTTTAAATACGAGGTGATTCCGTCAGCCGCCGGTCAGTATAAGGTCGTGAAGGAACTCCTGACACGGGATGATGTCGGGACGATTTACGTCTGCACAGATTCGGGACGCGAAGGAGAATATATCTATCGTCTGGTCGAGCAGATGGCCGGTGTCAGAGGCAAGAAGCGGCTGCGCGTATGGATCGATTCGCAGACGGAAGATGAAATCCGCCGCGGCATACGCGAAGCGAAAGATCTTTCAGCTTATGACGATCTTGCAGAATCGGCTTATCTGCGGGCAAAAGAAGATTATCTGATGGGAATCAATTTTTCAAGAGCGCTTACGCTGAAATACGGAAACGGCATGGCATCCTACCTTGGAAAGCGATACGTTGTGATTTCAGCCGGGCGTGTTATGACGTGCGTGCTTGGCATGACTGTTCGGAGGGAAAGAGAAATACGCAGTTTTGTCAAGACGCCTTTTTTCAGAGTGCTGATCACACTGAAGGATGAAGAACAGCAGTTTGAGGGGGAATGGCGTGTAACGGAAGGTTCGAAGTATTTTCATTCGCCCTTGCTTTACAAAGAGAACGGATTCCGCGAACGGGAAGACGCAGAAGCGTTTGTCCGCGTTCTGAAGGAACTTCCGCAAAGCGCGGAAATTGCCGATATCAGCCGGAAGCGTGAGACGAGAAATGCACCGCTGCTTTTTAATCTTGCAGAGCTGCAGAACGAATGCTCCAGACGATTTAAAATCAGTCCGGATGCTACGCTGGCAGTCATTCAGGAGCTGTACGAGAAGAAGCTTGTTACGTATCCCCGTACGGATGCGCGTGTCGTATCTGCGGCAGTCGCGAAGGTGATTGACAGAAATATCAGCGGACTTAAGGATTTTGCACCGGTGTCACAGTACGCCGGCTGGATCCTGGATAATAAGAAATGGCAGAAACTTTCTTCCACGAGGTATGTGGACGACAGCAAGATAACGGATCATTATGCAATCATTCCGACGGGGCAGGGACTTCGCTCCCTGGGATCCCTGAAGGGCTTTGCACCTGCCGTATATGAACTGATCGCACGGCGGTTTCTGAGTATTTTTTATCCGCCGGCCGTCTATCAGAAGGTTTCCTTAGAGACGGTCATGAAGACCGAGCATTTTTTCTCAAGTTTCCGGATCCTTTCCGAAAGCGGTTATCTGGAAGTTATGGGAGCGGATACACAGGCATCGTCCGGAGAAAAGGATGATTCGCAGCTTTATACGATGGCTTTTTTTGAAATATGCAGGAAAATGCGGAAAGGAATGGTACTTCCGGTAAGCGGCATCGCCATCAAAGAAGGGGAAACATCGCCTCCCCGCAGATATAATTCCGGAAGCATGATTCTGGCTATGGAAAACGCCGGGCAGCTTATTGAAGATGAAGAGCTGCGGGAACAGATCAAGGGATGCGGAATCGGTACGTCTGCCACGAGAGCCGAGATCCTGAAGAAGCTTTTTACGATCGGGTATCTGCACCTGAACAGCAAGACTCAGATCATCACGCCTACGATGTACGGGGAGATGGTTTATGACGCGGTCGATCATTCGATCCGGCCGCTTTTGAATCCGGAACTTACGGCCAGCTGGGAGAAGGGACTTACGTATGTGGCCGACGGTAAAATCGAACCGAAGGAATATATGGATAAGCTGGAGTCGTTTGTCAGTACGAAAACGAACGGCGTGATTTCCATGCATAATGAGAGCTCACTCAGGAAACTTTACGATCAGGCATCTGCCTATTACGCAAAGAGTCCGTACAAGGAGAAGAAGAATGAACGAGGATCTGCAGGAACTGGAAATAAGAAATCTGTTTGACTTAAATGAAACGATAGCAGCAGAACTGTTTCGGAACTTTACGTATCCGTGGGAAGTGCTTGCCGGGATCAGAGATTTTATATGCGCAGCAGGCCCCGGTCTTCCGGCGTCGGAATATGAAAAGCGAGGCGATGATATCTGGATATCGAAATCGGCGGCCGTCTGTGAAAGCGCCTGCCTGAACGGACCTCTAATCATCTGTCCCGGTGCGGAAATACGCCACTGTGCCTTTATACGCGGCTGTGCGGTCGTGGGCGAGGGCGCTACGGTCGGAAATTCAACGGAACTGAAGAATGCCGTTCTTTTTAACAAGGCGCAGGTACCGCATTATAATTACATCGGTGATTCGGTCATCGGATACCGGTCTCACATGGGAGCCGGCGCCGTTACGTCGAATTTGAAATCGGACAAGACGAATGTTACGGTACGCTTTCACGATCAAAAGATCGTTACAGGAATCCGGAAGTTCGGTGCGGTGCTCGGCGACAATGTTGAAGTCGGATGCGGCTCGGTCCTTAATCCGGGTACCGTGATCGGAAGAAATACAACGGTTTATCCGCTTTCCATGGTGCGCGGCTATATTCCGTCTGATTCGATATTCAAAGAAAAGGGGATCGTTGTTCGGAAAGAGCCTTGACAAGCACTGCGGCCTTTGGTATTATTAATGAAACTTCAATGCTTTAAAGTGTTACGGTTTAAAGCATCAATGCAAAGGCCAAGGGGGATTTACAATGGTAATCAAAGTTATAATGCTCGTCATCTTTTTTTCGATCATGGTTCTGATCGGCATTTATGCCAGGAACAGTGCCGCAACGGTAAATGGATTCGTGCTTGGAGGCAGATCGGTCGGACCGTGGCTTTCTGCTTTTGCATATGGTACTTCTTATTTTTCTGCCGTGGTATTTGTCGGTTATGCTGGACAGTTCGGCTGGAAGTATGGCATTGCTTCAATTTGGATCGGCATCGGAAATGCTTTGATCGGTTCACTCCTCGCGTGGATCGTGCTTGGAAGAAGAACAAGGATTATGACACAGCATTTGTCTTCCAAGACGATGCCGGATTTTTTCGGCACGCGTTACAAGAGCAAGGCACTTAAGATCACGGCGTCAATGATTGCCTTTATTTTTCTGGTACCGTATACTTCTTCCATATACAGCGGCCTGTCGAGATTGTTCGGCATGGCTTTTAATGTGCCTTATTCGGTATGCGTTCTGCTGATGGCTGCCTTTACTGCGGTATATGTTATTCTCGGCGGATACGTGGCTACTGCCATAAATGATTTTATTCAGGGCATTATTATGCTGATCGGCATCGTAGCCGTGGTATACGCGGTGCTTCACGGACAGGGCGGTTTTATGGAAGCGATCCGGAAGATGTCTGAGATTCCAAGTGATATACCGGCAACACTTGGGCAGCAAGGCGCTTTTACTTCATTTTTCGGCACAGATCCGGTGAATTTGCTCGGTGTTGTCATTCTGACCTCCCTTGGAACCTGGGGGCTGCCGCAGATGATACATAAATTTTACGCGATCCGCAATGAGAAAGCCATTCGTACAGGAACGATCATTTCAACGGTTTTTGCCATTGTGGTTTCCGGCGGCTGTTATTTTCTGGGCGGCTTCGGAAGACTTTTTGACAGTACAGAGTTATACAAAGCGAACGGCACTGTGATTTATGACGCCATTATTCCGCACATGCTTTCTACGCTTTCCGATGCGATGATCGGGATCGTGGTGGTCCTTGTGCTGTCGGCATCGATGTCGACCTTGTCGTCACTTGTGCTTACTTCAAGCTCGACGCTTACGCTTGATTTTCTGAAGGACAATTTCATCAAAAAGATGAGTGATAAAAGACAGCTCGTTACAATGCAGGTTCTGATTGTGTTTTTCATCGTCGTGTCAGTCGTGCTTGCATTGAATCCGCCTACTTTTATCGCGCAGCTGATGGGGATCAGCTGGGGAGCGCTTGCCGGTGCTTTCCTTGCTCCGTTTCTGTATGGCTTATACTGGAAAGGTGTCACACGTGCTTCTGTGTGGGCAAGCTTTGCGGCAGGAGTCGGCATAACGGTGCTGAATCTCTTTTTCCATTTTATCGCGTCGCCGATCAACGCAGGTGCAGCCGCAATGGTGGCAGGACTTGTGATTGTTCCGGCCGTAAGTCTTGTTACGCCTAAGATGGATGAGAAGGATACAGCAGAGATCTTCTCGTGCTACAAGGAAAAGGTAACAATCAAAAGAACGGAATCACTGGAAGATTAAGATCCGGTGCAAATGCAAAGGCGATGCTTATGGATGAAGTTTACGAGAACAGGAAACATAAGAACAAAACACCTTATATTGCTTTGATCGTGCTTCTTGCCATACTGGCTGCCGTCATTTTTGCTATTGCGCGGAATAATGTAACAGGAACATACAAAGAGCCTGTCCGCAATTTTACGATCGGCTGTGCCAACCATGATATTGAAAAGGTCGCTGCGACTGTGCCTTCTGAATACTTGAAAGCGATGGAAAAGGCCGGATTTACGGATAGCTTCACGGCGAACAGTGTTATCGTATATATGCTCGGAAATGAGAGCATGGTAACGAAACTGAAATACACGGTTTATTCGTCGGCTGCGTGTTCTGCCGATGAGATCACTTCGATCGAAGACAGCTATGCCGCGGCGGGAGCGGAAATCATCGTTTCGGACGCCAGAAAACTGGATATATCCTGGAAATATTACGAAGAGTATCACCGCGGCCGAAAGGAAAGGCGTCAGGAATACATCGTTTTCCAGACGGGCGGCAAATGGTATCTGGATACGTTATACAGCGAGGAAGCACAGGATATTCCCTCATATTGACGCCAGCGAACAGGAAAATTTAATATCACATAAATATATGTTGCAGAGATACGCAGAATATGGTATTATAGGTATATTCATATTCTGCGTATTTTTCTTGACATCCGCAGTAAAGTATAATACTATAGAAATTAGTAAAACGAACATGTGTTTGCATGGCAGAAGGAGTACATATGATTAACGAAGATAAGCGTAAAGCACTGGATGCCGCTATTATGAAGATCGAGAAGGAATATGGCAAGGGTGCGATCATGAAACTGGGAGAATCTCAGGTGAACATGGACATTGAAGCAATCCCGACAGGTTCTTTAAGTCTTGATCTTGCACTTGGGATCGGCGGTATTCCGAAGGGCAGGGTCATTGAGATATACGGACCGGAATCGAGCGGGAAGACGACCGTTGCGCTTCACATGGTCGCAGAGGTGCAGAAGCGCGGCGGAATAGCAGGATTTGTTGATGCGGAGCATGCGCTGGATCCTGTATATGCCCGTAATATCGGTGTCGATGTCGATGAATTATATATATCACAGCCGGACAGCGGTGAGCAGGCGCTCGAGATAACAGAGACGATGGTTCGCTCCGGCGCCGTAGACATTATTGTAATCGATTCGGTTGCGGCTCTCGTAACGAAGGCTGAGATCGAAGGGGATATGGGTGATACACATGTCGGCCTTCAGGCACGTCTGATGTCACAGGCACTCCGGAAACTTACACCGGTCATCAGCCGCAGCAACTGTGCAGTTGTATTTATCAACCAGCTGCGTGAGAAGGTCGGCGTAGTATACGGAAACCCGGAAATAACAACAGGCGGGCGCGCGCTTAAGTTTTATGCGTCGGTAAGGCTGGATGTACGCAAAGTCGAGACGCTGAAGCAGAATGGTGAGGTCGTGGGGACGAGAGCACGTGTCAAAGTCGTCAAGAACAAGGTGGCGCCGCCTTTTAAAGAAGCAGAATTCGATATCATGTTCGGCAAAGGCATATCGCGAATGGGAGATATTCTGGATCTTGCCGCTGATACCGATATCATCAACAAGAGCGGTGCATGGTACGCATACAAGGGCGAGAAGATCGGACAGGGCCGTGAGAATGCAAAGGAATATCTGGAACAGCATCCGGACGTGGCTCAGGAGGTTGAAACTGCAGTACGCGAACATTTTGGATTTGACCGGAAGAAGGACGCTTCTGCTGAGAAGCTTAAGGAAGATCCGGCAGCAGATCCTGCATCTGCGTCATCATCCGGAAAGACAAAACAGAAATGAGTACGGTAACATTGATACAGCAGGTTTCAAAGACGAAGTATCGTGTTTTTCTGGACGATGAGTTTGCTTTTATTCTTAACGCCGGTGAAATGCTTCATCTTTCCGTTCGGGAGGGATGCGAATTCACGGATGCGATGATGGACGAGGTAATGAACCGGATTCTTCCGGAGCGGGGCAGGAAATATCTTCTGAACATCATCAGCGCTATGGACCGCACAGAATCACAGATCCGCGATTCTATGGTAAAGAACGGATATCCGGAAGAAGTGATCGCAGAGACGATCGAGTTCGGACGGAAACAGCGTTTTCTTGATGACAGACGGTATGCATCCAATTATATTGACTGCGTATCTTCCAGAAAGGGCGAAATGGCGATCCGTTTTGACCTGAGAAGGCGCGGGATAGATGAAGGCCTGATCGACGAGCTTTTAAACTGCCGCGATGGCACAACGGAGAGGGAAGCCATTCTTACGGCTCTTGAATCACGTCATCCTCTCCGCGAACTGCAGGACAGGAAGGAAGAACAGAAACTGACATCCTATTTTGCAAGGCGCGGATTTGCTTATAATAGCATACATGAAGCATTCCGCAGTTATTTTTCAAATGAAAGAGGGAGATTTTAATGGCAGATAATGAAAAGAAAACTGGTTTTGCTGCAGAGTTCAAAGAATTTATTCAGCGCGGCAATGTTATGGATATGGCCGTCGGCGTTATTATCGGCGCCGCATTCAAGGCGATCGTGGATTCTCTTGTAAATGATATTCTTATGCCGCTTGTCGGTATTTTTATCGGGAAGGATTCCTTTGCTTCCCTGAATTTTAAAGTAGCTGGGGCTGTTATCAATTTCGGAAGCTTTATATCAGCAATTGTTAATTTTGTTATTATGGCACTGATCATTTTTCTGATCGTACGTTCTTTTAACCGTCTTCATGACAAGAAGAAGCAAGAAGAAGAGCCGAAGGAAGAGCCAAAGCCTTCCAGGGAAGAAGAACTCCTTACAGAAATTCGTGATGCGCTGCGCGAGAAATGATCTGCTTTTTAATGAAACGGAACAGACGGCAGAAGTCTGTTCCGTTTTTTTAACTTAAAAAAGCAGTGAATGGTCGAATTTTATTGACATTAACGGCGAAACAAGATAATATTTATATGTTGTAGTTTTGTACAATGAAAACTAAATAAGGAGGTACACCTGTGCAAGTTACTATAATACTGGCTGTTATTATCACACTTGCCATCGCTGTTCCTGTCAGCTGCTTTTTGGCTGTCTCAAATTATAAGAAAGTTGTGGAATCGAAGATCGGCAGTGCGGAAGAGAAAGCACGTCAGATCATAGATGATGCAATGAAAAACGCGGAGACTAAGAAAAGAGAGGCTTTGCTTGAGGCGAAAGAGGAGAATTTGAAAGCTCACAATGAGCTCGAGAAGGAAACGAAGGAACGCCGTGCAGAACTTCAGAAGTATGAGAAGCGTGTTCTTTCAAAAGAAGAGACACTTGACAGGAAGACGGAGGCGATCGAGCAGCGTGAAACAGCTTTTGCTGTAAGAGAAACTCAAATAAAAAAACTGGAAGACGAAGCAAACGATCTTAAGCAGAAACGTGTACAGGAACTGGAACGAATCTCAGGACTGACCTCCGAACAAGCAAAAGAATATCTGTTGAAGGCTGTTGAAGATGATGTTAAGCATGACACTGCTAAGATGATCAAGGAAATGGACGCGCAGGCCAAAGAAGAAGCGGACAAGAAAGCCAAGGAATACGTTGTCAACGCAATTCAGAAGTGTGCTGCGGACCATGTGGCTGAAACGACGATATCGGTCGTACAGCTGCCGAATGATGAGATGAAGGGGAGGATCATCGGTCGGGAAGGACGTAATATACGTGCACTCGAAACGATGACAGGAGTGGAACTGATTATCGATGATACTCCGGAAGCCGTAGTTTTATCAGGCTTTGATCCGATTCGCAGAGAAGTTGCAAAGATTGCACTTGAGAAGCTGATCGTGGACGGACGTATCCATCCGGCCAGAATTGAAGAAATGGTAGAAAAGGCTCAGAAGGAAGTAGAGGCCATGATAACCGAGGAAGGTGAAGCTGCCGTACTCGAGGTTGGCGTGACCGGCATTCATCCGGAACTCGTAAGATTACTCGGTAGGATGCATTTCCGCACAAGCTATGGACAGAATGCGCTGAAGCATTCAATCGAAGTGGCGCAGCTGTCAGGACTTCTTGCCGGTGAAATCGGTCTGGACATACGTTTGGCCAAACGTGCCGGACTGCTTCATGATATCGGAAAATCGATCGATCATGATGTGGAAGGCTCCCATATTTCGATCGGGGCTGACCTTTGCAGGAAATACAAAGAATCTGCTACCGTTATTAACGCAGTAGAATCGCATCATGGTGATGTGGAGCCGCAGTCGCTGATTGCATGCATCGTTCAGGCCGCGGATACGATTTCAGCAGCTCGTCCGGGAGCGAGAAGAGAAACTCTCGAAACTTATACCAACAGATTGAAACAGTTAGAAGACATCGCGAATAAGTTCAAAGGTGTCGATAAGTCTTTTGCTATTCAGGCAGGTCGTGAGATTCGTGTTATGGTAGTTCCTGAGCAAATCAGTGACGAAGACATGGTATTGCTGGCAAGAGATATTTCAAAACAGATCGAATTCGAACTGGAATATCCTGGTCAGATTAAAGTCAATGTAATACGTGAATCAAGAGTAATTGACTACGCGAAATAATGAAAACAACCAAGTTCCCTGCAGTTTATAAGGCAGGGAACTTTTTTGTCGCAAAAAGATGAGGAAACAATTACTTTTTCAGAATCAATATGCAAGCACGTAGATTTAAAATTGCAAAATAACCTCTTGTACAGTAAAAAATACCAGAGGAAAGAATTTTTAGCCGGAAAGACTTGCATGCCATCTGGTTCTATATTATAATAGCACCAGCAGTAACCCGTTGTGACGAACCATAATAATATGAGGTGAATAGAATGTCATTGGAATTATCAAAGAAAGCAGCAAATGTAAAACCTTCTTCAACACTTGCGATTACCGCAAAGGCAAAGGCACTTTGTGCCAGCGGAGTCGATGTCGCAGGATTCGGCGCCGGCGAACCTGATTTCAATACGCCTGACAATATCTGTGAAGCGGCAGTCAAAGCAATACATGACGGCTTTACAAAATATACGCCGGCATCCGGAACAATGGAGCTTCGAAAAGCTGTAGCGGAGAAATTCCGTGAGTTCAACGGGATCGAATATGCACCGGAACAGATCATTATAAGCAATGGCGGAAAGCATTCCCTCACCAATGTATTTCAGGTGATCCTGAATCCCGGTGACGAAGTGATCATCCCGGCGCCTTACTGGCTCAGCTATCCGGAAATTGTCAAGCTTATGGACGGCGTTCCCATATACGTATATGGACGCAAGGAGAATGGCTATAAAGTTACGGCTGAGCAGATCCAGAAAGCGATCACGCCGAAGACAAAGGCTTTGATCCTGAATACGCCGAGCAATCCGACCGGTATGGTTTATTCGCGTGAAGAACTGGAAGCGATCGCGGAGGTCGTTGTCAGCAATGATATTTATGTTGTCGCGGATGAAATGTACGAGTATCTGATATACGGCGGGAAATCTCATGTCAGCATTGCGTCGCTCGGCGAGGAAATATATAAGAGAACCATAACCTGCAGCGGTGTTTCCAAGAGCTATGCCATGACAGGATGGCGTATCGGATATACCGGATCCAATCTTGAAATCGCAAAGCGGATGGGAAGCTGCCAGAGCCATGAAACTTCAAATCCGAACTCGATTGCACAGAAGGCTGCGCTGGAAGCAATCACGGGACCTCAGAATGCCATGCAGGATATGATCGGGGAATTTGACCGCCGCCGCCGCTATATGTACGAAAGGGTCCAGCAGATGCCACTTGTAAGCGCACTGGAGCCGGAAGGAGCTTTTTATCTTTTTGTAGATTTTTCTGATGTGATTGGAAAGTCTTACAAGGGCACGAAGCTTGATATCATGGAAATCACAAGAATCTTGCTGGAGGATTACCATACAGCTGTTGTTCCGTGCGGAGATTTTGGGTTCCCGACTCACATACGTCTTTCCTATGCGATCTCGATGGAGATGATCGGAAAAGGTCTTGACCGGATCGAAGAATTTGTGAAAGGCCTGTAGAAATGGAACAGAATGATTCAAAGAATGTATTCCCTCTGGTATCCCATACATTGAAGTATCAAGGATCGATTCTCACGGTCTATCAGGATCTTGTGGAACTGCCGAACGGGAATACGGCGAAGTGGGATGTGATCGATCATAAGGGCGCAGCTGCGGTAATACCGGTCATGAGCGACGGAAGGATTCTGATGGTCCGTCAGTACCGGCACGCGATCGGCCGTTATACGCTTGAGATCCCTGCAGGCGGACGAAATTCCCGTGATGAGAAGATGGAAGACGCCGCACGCCGTGAACTGGAAGAAGAAACAGGGTATTGTTCCGATGACATGGAGCTGCTGATATCGATCCATACAGTCGCAGCATACAGCAATGAACGGATCAATATTTATACGGCCCGAAATTTGAGAAAAGGCTGCCAGAACCTGGATGATGATGAGTTTATCGACGTTAAGCCATATTCGGTCGAGGAAATCAGTGATATGATCTTTCATCAGGAGATCCAGGATGCCAAGACGATATCTGCAGTCATGTCATACCGGCTCAAATACGGTAAATAACAAGATCAAATAATAAACTGCTGTACAGCGGCTGATCGAATAAACAGCTGCCGCACAGCAGTCTTTTTATGCTTGATTCAGCATTCTTCTGCAATTGTATAAAGCAGTTTCTTTGAATCCTCCCAGCCGAGACAAGGATCGGTTATTGATTTCCCGTAAATTCCGCCGCCGATTTCCTGCTTTCCTTCTTCTATATAGCTTTCTATCATGAATCCCTTGACAAGTCTGTGAATATCAGGCGATATCTTCCTGTTGTGCAGGACTTCCTTGACAATACGGATCTGCTGAATATAATCTTTACCGGAATTGGCATGGTTGGCATCGATGATCACGGCCGGATTCTCGTACTTTTCAGCAGAATAGATGCTGAGAAGATACTGGAGATCTTCATAGTGATAATTGGAAAGGCAATTTCCGTGCTTGTTGACCTCGCCGCGGAGTATCGCGTGCGCGAGAGGGTTTCCGCTTGTCTGCACGTCCCATCCACGGTAAATGAACTGATGACTGAGCTGCGCAGCGCGTATCGAATTCATCATCACATGAAAATCGCCGCTCGTTGGATTCTTCATGCCTGCCGGTATATCAAATCCGCTTACGGTAAGGCGGTGCTGCTGATCTTCGACGGATCTGGCACCGACTGCTACATAAGAAAGCAGGTCTGAAAGATACCACCAGTTTTCCGGATAGAGCATCTCATCAGCCGCGGTCAGTCCCGTTTCTTCGATTGCACGGGTATGCATCTTGCGGATGGCGATCAGCCCGCCGAGAAGGTCCGGTGCCTTCTCAGGATCCGGCTGATGTACCATACCCTTGTATCCTTCACCCGTTGTCCTTGGCTTATTCGTATAAATGCGAGGAATCAGAACGAGACGGTCAGCCACTTCGGCCTGTACATCGGCAAGACGCCTTACATAGTCACAGACAGAATCTTCATTGTCAGCGGAACAAGGCCCGATAATAACGACCATTTTGTCCGACTCGCCGGTGAAAACCTGGCGGATTATCCGGTCACGTTCTTCTTTTATTTTAACGACACGATCCGATAAAGGATATCGTGCCTTTATTTCCTTCGGGATAGGCAATTTCCTGTTAAATTCAAAACTCATTGCAGCGCACCTTGCTTTCTAAAATCGGATTTGTTTGTAATTATAGTACAAACTTCATTTGTATACAAGAATTATATTGAAACATGCAGGAATCATCCGCCCGGGAGTTTCATTTACTGCCATCAAAAAGCGAGTGCGGAAATGACAAGAAGCAAGCGAGTAAGAGCACAGCCCCCTGCCGCCTTACAGCCGAATGTATTAATCAAAAAACTTAAATCTTTTTACTAAAAGCAATTGACAACCACGTTCTACTGTGATATTCTTCTCAATGAAATCCGAGTAAATTACTAGGATTTTAACAAAAAAAGAAGGTGATGATGTGAAGCTTTCGACAAAGGGGCGGTATGGTCTGCGTGCATTGATCGATCTGGCGCTGTACAGTGAGCATGAAGCCGTCTCCATAAGCAGTATTGCGGAGCGTGAAAATATATCCGAACGATATCTGGAACAGCTGGTCGGTATGCTGAAGAAAGCCGGTATCGTAACAAGCAAGCGAGGAGCCGGCGGCGGATACAGCCTGGCCAGGCCTGCATCTGAAATATCTGTCGGTGATATTCTTCGTGCTCTGGAGGGAAGCATCGACATGGTCGACTGCCCGGGACTTGCCGGCGAACAGGGATGCGACAGCGCAGATGCCTGCGTTACGAAATACGTCTGGAAGCGCATCAATGACAGCATAAACAAGACAGTCGAAGATATAAAACTTGAACAGCTTGTTGAAAACAGCAGAAGAGTACAGGAAGAATGCGGCAGCTGCAAAATCGGCTGCGATAATGAATAACGGAAAGAAGGAATTATCATGAGTAAACTGATTTATCTGGACAATGCGGCTACCACAAAGACTGCACCCGAGGTTGTCGATGCGATGCTTCCGTATTTTACGGAATATTACGGAAATGCATCGAGTATATACAGTCTTGGTGCTAAAAGCAAAGAAGTAATCGACAAGAACCGTAAGATCATTGCCGATTCGCTCGGCGCGAAAAGTGATGAGATCTATTTTACCGCAGGCGGTTCGGAATCTGACAACTGGGCGATCAAGGCAACGGCAGAAGCGTTTGCCGGAAAAGGAAACCATATTATTACCAGCAAAATCGAGCATCATGCCGTACTGCATACATGCGAATATCTGAAATCAAGAGGATTTGAAATTACTTATATAGACGTTGATGAAAACGGTGTGATCAAGCTGGATGAGCTGAAGAAAGCAATTCGACCGACGACGATTCTGATTTCCGTTATGTTCGCGAACAATGAAATCGGTACAGTCGAACCGATCAAAGAAATCGGACAGATCGCGCATGAGCATCATATCCTTTTCCATACGGATGCCGTCCAGGCATACGGACAGCTGCCGATCAACGTAGACGAATATCATATCGATATGCTCAGCTCCAGCGGACACAAGCTGAACGGGCCGAAGGGAATCGGATTCCTGTATATCCGAAAGGGCATTAAAATACGCTCCTTCATACACGGAGGTGCGCAGGAACGAAAACGCCGCGCAGGTACCGAGAATGTACCGGGAATCGTCGGATACGGCGCTGCAGTAAAACGTGCATTTGATACGATGGAAGAGCGGACGTCAAAGGAACGTGAACTTCGTGATTATATGATTTCCCGTATTTCTAAAGAAATTCCGTATTCACGTCTGAACGGTCATCCGACAGACAGGCTGCCGAATAATGTAAATTTCTGCTTCCGTTTTATCGAAGGAGAATCGATGCTGATCATGCTTGACGGTGACGGTATCTGCGCATCGAGCGGCTCTGCCTGCACGAGCGGTTCACTCGATCCTTCCCATGTCCTGCTTGCGATCGGACTGCCGCACGAAATTGCCCATGGTTCGCTCCGTCTTACACTGAATGAAGATATTACGAAGGAAGACGTTGATTTTGTCGTAGATGACCTGAAGCGCATCGTAGCACAGCTTCGCAGCATGTCACCATTATATGAAGATTTTGAAAGAGAGGAAGCAAAACATGTACAGTGAGAAAGTAATGGATCATTTTCAGCATCCGCGCAATGTAGGAGAAATAGATAACGCAAGCGGAGTAGGTACCGTCGGCAACCCGAAATGCGGAGATATCATGAGGATGTACCTTGATATTGACGATAACGGTATTATCAGAGACTGTAAATTCAAGACATTCGGCTGCGGCGCCGCAGTAGCGACAAGCAGTATGGCAACGGAACTTGTAAAAGGCAAGACGGTGCAGGAAGCACTGGAAGTCACGAACAAGGCTGTTATGGAAGCACTGGACGGACTGCCCCCGATCAAGGTCCATTGCTCTCTGCTTGCAGAAGAAGCAATTCATGCCGCGCTGTGGGATTACGCACAGAAGAACGGCATTACGATCGAAGGCCTTAAGAAACCGAAAGAAAATATCGGGGAAGAAGATACGGACGAAGAGTATTGATGAAGAAAGTAATTGTCGGTATGTCCGGCGGTGTGGATTCATCTGTGGCGGCATACATTTTAAAACAGCAGGGATATGACGTGACAGGAGTCACTATGCAGATATGGCAGGACGAAACGGAAGAGTGCCAGTCTGAAAATGGCGGCTGCTGCGGCTTAAGTGCTGTAGAGGATGCCAGGCGCGTGGCAAACATGCTTGGCATCCCTTATTATCTCATGAATTTCAAGGATGACTTCAGACGCAGTGTCATTGACTATTTTGTCGAGGAATACAGGAATGGGCGGACGCCGAATCCATGCATTGCCTGCAACCGGTATGTGAAGTGGGAATCGCTTCTTTTGCGGAGCCTTCAGATCGGAGCCGATTTCATTGCCACCGGTCATTATGCAAAAATCAGACGCATGGAAAACGGAAGACTTTCCGTCTGCCGTTCCGTTACGGATAAAAAAGATCAGACATATGCGCTGTATTCCCTCACACAGGAGCAGCTTGCTCATACGATCATGCCGATCGGAGACTATACGAAAGACGAAGTACGATTGATCGCGGAAAAAGCCGGACTTCCCGTCGCGCACAAGCGAGACAGCCAGGAAATCTGCTTTATTCCGGATCACGATTATGCTTCTTTTGTGGAAACGTATCAGGATGAAGCAATACGCCAGGCAATGACGAAATCAGGTAATTTCGTGGACAATGACGGGAATGTACTCGGCACACATCAGGGAATTACGCATTATACGATCGGACAGCGGAAAGGACTTGGACTGGCATTTGGCAAACCGGTGTTTGTCACGGAAATCCGCACAGATACGAATGAAGTGGTGATCGGGCCGGAATCGGATCTTATGAAAAAAGAAGTCCGCGCATGTCATTTGAATTTCATGTCTGAAATACCTGACGGCAGCAAACGGCGCGTAACCGCGAAAATCCGCTATAATCACGCAGGTGCACCCGCAGAATTCTGCCGTACGGGAGAAGATACCATGACAGTCGTGTTTGATGAACCGCAGCGTGCCCCGGCTCCGGGGCAGGCACTTGTAGTTTATGAGGATGACCATATTCTGGGAGGAGGGACGATCGTTTGATCAAATCTGATTTTCACATCCATACTTCTTTTTCCCATGACGCCAGAAGGCCGGAAAGCAGTCCGGAGAATACAGTGAAAGCGGCTGCTGAAAAAGGCTTTGAAAGCATCTGCATAACAGACCACCTGGATAGAAACGACCCGGGAATCAAATATCAGCTGCCGGGCGATGCGTATTATCAAAAGCTTTTGTCACTGCAGAAGCAGTATAAGGACAGAATATCACTTCGTACCGGGATCGAACTTGGTCTTCAGAAAGAATTTGCCGGACAGTACAATGCGTTTACCGGGAAATATGATTTTGATATGGTGATTGGATCGGTACACTGCATCAACGGGCAGGATCCTTTTTACGGAACATTCTTCGAAGGAAAAACGGCCTTTGAAGCGTATCATGAAGCATTTCAGTATACACTGGAAAACCTGAAATCCAATACGGATTTTGATATTCTCGGACATATTGATTACGTCGTTCGATACGGCAATTACGGGAAGAATGCCTACAGCTACGAATTATTCCGTGACGATCTGGATGCGATCCTTACTGAGGTAATTGAATCAGGACGCGGAATTGAAGCAAATACGTCAGCATTCCGGTACGGCCTTGAGGAGCCGCACCCATGCATAAAAATCATCAAACGGTATCGTGAACTGGGCGGTGAAATTATTACGGCTGCTTCCGATGCACACAGGCCGGAAGACATCGGCTCCGGATTTGACAGACTGGAGGAAATACTGAAGGACTGTGGATTTCTTTATATAGCCGTATATCGAAACAGAAAGCCATATTTTGATAAAATGTAGACAATATTGACAAACAGATTCTAGTAATGACTGCGAAATAAGGCAATTCTGCTATTGAAATATGAATAAGCTTTTTGTACAATGAAATAGGCTAAAAATTAAAATTTCTTGATAGGATCCCTGAGAAATCATCAATCAAAAACAGGAGGAATTGTTTATGTCAGTAAGAGTTGCAATCAATGGTTTTGGACGCATTGGACGTCTCGCATTTCGTCAGATGTTTGGAGCAGAAGGATATGAAATCGTGGCAATCAACGATCTTACAAGCCCCGATATGCTTGCATATCTTTTGAAATATGATTCATCTCAGGGCCGCTACGCGCTCGGCGACACGGTTACGTCGGAAGAGGGCGAGGGGGACAGCGAAGGTTCCATTACCGTAGACGGCAAGAAGATCACGATCTACAAGAAACCGAATGCCGCAGATCTTCCGTGGGGTGAACTGAAGGTAGATGTAGTTTTGGAATGCACCGGATTTTATGCTTCCAAAGAGAAATCCATGGCTCATATCAATGCCGGCGCGCGCAAGGTCGTTATTTCCGCACCTGCAGGGAATGACCTTCCTACGATCGTTTACAATGTAAATCATGATATTCTGAAACCGGAAGACCAGATCATTTCTGCCGCTTCCTGCACGACAAACTGTCTTGCGCCGATGGCGAAGGCATTGAATGATTTTGCACCGATCCAGTCCGGAATCATGACGACGATCCATGCATATACAGGAGATCAGATGATCCTCGACGGACCGCAGCGCAAGGGCAACAAGCGCAGATCACGTGCAGGCGCATGCAATATCGTTCCGACAAGCTCGGGAGCTGCCAAAGCAATCGGACTTGTTATTCCGGAACTGAACGGCAAACTGATCGGTGCTGCACAGCGTGTACCGACAACCACCGGTTCCACGACGATCCTGATTGCAGTTGTCAAAGGCAAAGTTACGGCTGACGGCATCAACGGCGCAATGAAAGCAGCTGCTTCCGAATCCTTTAAGTATAATACCGATGAAATCGTTTCTTCTGACTGCATCGGAAGTACATATGGTTCGATCTTTGATGCTACCCAGACGATGGTTTCCCCGATGGAGGACGGCAATACACAGGTACAGGTCGTTTCCTGGTATGACAATGAGAACTCCTACACATCGCAGATGGTACGCACGATCAAATATTTCTCAGAGCTTGCCTGAATCATTTTTAGATAACATTTGATGAAGGGTCCGGTTCCCTAAGGATCGGACTCTTTGTTTTTGAAAGGAGACCGGTGATAGTATGCTTAATAAGAAAACAATCGATGATATCGATGTAAAGGGCAAACGTGTGCTTTGCCGCTGCGATTTCAATGTTCCCATCATCGACGGAAAGATTACAGACGAGAACCGTCTCGTCGCTTCTCTTCCTACGATCCGTAAACTTGCCGGTGACGGAGGACGTGTGATTCTCTGTTCCCATCTTGGCAAACCGAAAGGTGTTCCGAATCCAGCGCTTTCACTTGCACCGGTAGCAGTACGCCTTTCCGAGCTTCTCGGCCAGAATGTGAAATTTGCAGCCGATGACTGTGTCGTCGGTACAAACGCCCGCGCTGCTGCGGAAGCAATGAAAGACGGAGATATTATACTTCTCGAAAATACACGTTTTCGTCCGGAGGAGACGAAGAACGGCGAAGCTTTCAGCCGTGACCTTGCTTCCCTCTGCGACATCTACGTCAACGATGCGTTCGGAACCGCACACAGGGCACACTGCTCCAATGTAGGCGTTACACAGTTTGTAAGTACGGCAGTCGTCGGATATCTGATGCAGAAGGAGATCAACTTCCTCGGAAATGCCGTTAATAATCCGGAACATCCGTTCGTGGCTGTTCTGGGCGGCGCGAAAATCGCCGACAAACTGAACGTCATTTCTCATCTGCTTGAGAAATGCGACACGCTGACCATCGGCGGAGGAATGGCTTATACATTCCTGAAGTCAAAAGGATATGAAATCGGAAAATCTCTTGTTGACGAGAGCAAGATCGAATACTGCAGCGAAATGATCGAAAAGGCTGAGAAACTCGGGAAGAAACTGATCCTTCCGGTAGATGCCGTTATTACGGACCATATTCCGGATCCGATCGATGCACCGGTCGAACTTGAGACAGTTGCTGCGGACAGGATTCCTGCGGACATGATGGGACTTGACATCGGTGAGAAATCAGCAAAGCTCTTTGCGGATGAAATCAAGAATGCAAGGACGATCGTATGGAACGGCCCTATGGGAATTTTTGAAAATCCGCTTCTTGCAAAAGGAACGATCGCAGTTGCTGCCGCGATGGCTGATTCGAAAGGTGTCACGATCATCGGCGGAGGCGATTCGGCTGCTGCCGTGAATCAGCTCGGCTTCGGCGATAAGATGACACATATTTCAACAGGCGGCGGGGCGTCGCTGGAATTCCTTGAAGGCAAGGAACTGCCGGGTGTAGCCGCTGCAAATGACAAATAAAAGAGAGGTAATTTTGATGTCAAGAAGAAAGATCATTGCAGGAAACTGGAAAATGAACAAGACTCCGAGTGAAGCAGTGGAGCTGATCAATACATTAAAGCCGCTTGTTGCGTCTGACGCAGCAGATGTTGTATTCTGCGTGCCGGCTATCGATATCATTCCGGCTGTCGAAGCGGTGAAGGGTACGAAGATCGCGATCGGAGCAGAGAATATGTATTTTGAGGAGAAGGGAGCTTATACCGGCGAGATTTCACCGTCCATGCTTACCGATGCCGGTGTTTCCTACGTTATACTCGGACATTCCGAAAGAAGACAGTATTTTAAAGAGACAGACGAAGATGTGAATGCAAAGGTCAGAAAAGCTTTTGAGCACAAGCTTACACCGATCATCTGTGTCGGAGAGTCGCTGAAGCAGCGTGAGCAGGGCGTAACGATCGATTTTATCCGTCAGCAGGTCAAGATCGCTTTCAGCGGAATCGAGAGCGAGAATGCAGCAGCAGCCGTTATCGCTTATGAGCCGATCTGGGCGATCGGTACAGGCAAGGTCGCTACTACTGATCAGGCTCAGGAAGTCTGCCATGCGATCCGTGCATGTATATCCGAACTATATGATGAAAGCACAGCAGAGAAGATCCGGATCCAGTACGGCGGTTCTGTTTCCGCATCGAGTGCGGCAGAACTGTTTTCACAGCCTGATATCGACGGAGGGCTTGTCGGCGGAGCATCTCTTAAGACGGATTTTGGCAGCATAGTAAATTATTAAAAGAAAATGATTTGCGGGCAGCTGCTTATAACGGCTGCCTGCGTCTTTTTATACAAGGAGAATCTTATATGAAGAAACCTACTGTACTTATGATACTGGACGGATATGGCCTGAACGACAAGAAAGAAGGCAACGCGATCGCAATGGCAGATACGCCGAACATCGACGGTCTGATGAAGAAATATCCTTTTGTAAAAGGGAATGCCAGCGGCCTTGCAGTAGGACTGCCGGACGGACAGATGGGCAATTCGGAAGTCGGACATTTGAATATGGGCGCAGGCCGTATCGTTTATCAGGATCTTACGAGAATTACAAAGAGCATAGAAGATGGAAGCTTTTTCGACAATCCCGCACTTAACGAAGCGTGTGACAATGCTCTCCGGAACAACAGCGCGCTTCATATGTACGGGCTTGTTTCAGACGGCGGCGTTCACAGTCATATTACTCATATATTCGGACTCCTTGAACTGGCAAAGAGAAAAGGTGTAAAGAAAGTATATGTCCACTGCTTCCTTGACGGCCGGGATACCCCGCCCGAATCAGGAGCCGGCTTTGTAGCTGAACTCGCGGAAAAGATGAAAGAACTTGGAACCGGAGAAATTGCTACGATCGGCGGAAGATATTACGCAATGGACCGTGACAATCGCTGGGATCGTGTCGAAAAAGCATATATTGCCCTTACAAAAGGAATCGGCGAAACAGCTGAGGATCCGGTCGAAGCAGTACGGACATCTTATGCGAACGGTGTCACGGACGAATTTATGCTGCCGACCGTAATATTGAAGAACGGCAGACCGACTGCAATGATACAGCAGAAGGATTCCATCATATTCTATAATTTCCGGCCTGACCGTGCGCGGGAAATGACAAGAGTTTTCTGCTGCGACGATTTTGATAAATTCGAACGCGGTGAACGGATTCGTACGACTTATGTCTGCTTTACTGATTATGACGTCACGATACCTAACAAGCTGGTTGCTTTTGAAAAGGTCAGACTTACGAATACATTCGGTCAGTTTCTGGCAGCCAATCATCTGAAGCAGGCCAGGATCGCAGAGACAGAGAAGTACGCCCATGTTACCTTTTTCTTCAACGGAGGCGTAGAAGAGCCGAATGAGGGCGAAGACCGCATTCTCGTCAAATCGCCGAAGGTTCCGACGTATGATTTGAAGCCCGAAATGAGTGCATGCGAGGTCTGTGACAAACTGTGCGAGGCTGTATCATCCGGAAAATATGATGTTATTATCATTAACTTTGCAAATCCGGATATGGTCGGTCATACGGGCATTATTCCGGCAGCTGTCAAAGCAGTCGAAACGGTGGATCAGTGTGTCGGCAGAGCTGTCGATGCTGTTTTAAAGGTAAACGGCCAGATGTTTATCTGTGCCGATCACGGAAACGCGGAGCAGCTGATCGATCCGGAAACGAAGGAGCCTTTTACGGCACATACGACAAACCCTGTTCCTTTTATACTTGTTAATTACGATCCGGAATACAGACTTCGCGAGAACGGATGTCTTGCGGATATCGCGCCGACACTGATCGAAATGATGGGACTTAAGCAGCCGGCAGAGATGACCGGAAAATCTCTTCTTGTAAGAGACTGAAGTTCTGCTGTATGATAGTTTCATGCAGAAAACAGTAAAGGGGATATCAGGATGGGAAAGTATTTTGGCACAGACGGATTCCGCGGAGAGGCAAATGTTGTCCTGACGGCCGAAAAGGCCTTTAAAGTCGGCCGTTATCTAGGCTGGTACTTTGGACAGGACCATAAAGCGCGCATCGTTATCGGGAAAGATACGAGACGGAGCAGCTACATGCTGGAAGATGCCTTGTCGTCCGGTTTTACATCCTCCGGTGCGGATGTGTATCTTCTTCACGTTACGACGACGCCGAGTGTATCGTATGTCGTCCGTACGGAGGGATTCGACTGCGGGATCATGATCTCGGCAAGTCACAATGTCTTCTATGACAACGGAATTAAAATTATTAACGGGCAGGGACAGAAGCTGGAAGCCGAAACAGAGTCCCTGATCGAATCGTATATCGACGGGGATCCGGATGTGATACCGCTCGCCGTCCGGGAAGAGATCGGCCGGACGGTCGATTATTCAGCGGGACGAAACCGATATATCGGCTACCTTATTTCACTGGCAACACGTTCCTTCAAGAACAGGCGGATCGGACTTGACTGCGCGAACGGCAGCGCATCTTCGATAGCCCGCAGTGTTTTCGATGCACTCGGTGCACAGACGTACGTGATCCATGATGAACCGGACGGAACGAATATCAACCGGGACTGCGGATCGACGCATATCGAATCACTTCAGTCTTTTGTGAAGGAAAAACATCTTGACGCGGGGTTCGCTTTTGACGGAGACGGTGACAGATGTCTGGCGGTCGACGAAAACGGCGGCCTTGTGACCGGCGACAAAATTCTTTATCTGTGCGGAAAGTATCTGAAAGAACAAGGTCATCTGAGCAGCAATACGATCGTTACAACGGTAATGTCGAACCTGGGTCTGTACAAAGCATGTGACAAGGCAGGGATCCGGTATGAGAAGACGGCCGTGGGCGACAAGTACGTATATGAGAACATGTCGGAGAATCAATATTCACTCGGCGGTGAACAGTCCGGGCATATCATTTTCAGCCGTTACGCGACGACGGGTGACGGAATCCTCACATCTCTCATGATCATGGAGGTCATGCTGGAAAAGAAACAGCCGCTGTCGTCTTTATCCGAGGACGTGAAGATATATCCGCAGATCCTTAAGAACGTATCCGTAACGGACAAGAAGACAGCCCTTGCCGATCCGGCGGTCAGAGAAGCGATCGCGAAAGCAGAGAACGAGCTTGGAAGCGACGGCAGGATCCTCGTTCGTGAAAGCGGGACAGAACCTGTTATACGAGTAATGGCAGAAGCTGTGACGGAGGAAATATGCGCCGGAAAAGTCAACGATATCATCGCTGCGATGGACGCGGAAGGACTTATCCAAAAAAACAGTTGAAACGGTGCGCCTTATATGGTATAGTAAAGTTTGTGTAACAGGAGGTGCTGCATAGAATGACGATTTTAGAGAATATCCTCAAGATAATTTTTGTGATCGACGGTATCGCACTTACGGCTGTTGTTCTGCTTCAGGAAGGTAAGGAGCAGGGCTTAGGAACAATCAGCGGAGCTGCCGATACATACTGGGGTCATAACAAGGGCCGTTCCATGGAAGGAGCGCTGGTGAAGCTGACGACGGTACTGGCCGTCGGGTTTCTCGTTATTTCTCTTGTGCTGAATATGAGCGTATTTTTGTAAGATCTAATAAGTTATGCATCATATATGGTAGATATGAAAACACTCTTTCCTTGCAAAGGGTGTTTTCTTTTACATGACAGGTTATTTAAAACGGAGGAATAAAACAATAAGCAGTAAGAAAACAGACATCATCACAGGAACATATATAGGAAGTCAGCGCGGATACGGGTTCGTAAGACCTGCTGACTCAGTAAGACAGGACATCTATATTGCGGAAAAGAATGCGGGAAGTGCGTTTCACGGCGATACGGTAGAAGCGGTCATTCTGTCAAAGGCGAAAGACGGAACCCATGAAGAAGGTAAAATCAAACGAGTCACGAAACGTGCCGCGGACAGATTAGTCGGCATATACAAGACGAACGGCAGGAAAGCATTCGTTTGTCCGGATGACAGTCATTTCGCACAAGTACTGAAAGTAAGAAAAGAAAATTCCGGAAATGCTACCAACGGCTGCAAAGTCGTTGCAGCCATTATCGAATACGGAAAATTCGGGAAGGAACCGGAAGGAAAGATCGAAGAAGTCCTCGGTCACGTGAACGACCCGGGCGTCGATATTCTTTCCATTGCAAAGTCGTATGGCCTTCCGGAATCGTTTGACGAACGCCTTCTTCATCTGGCGGAACAGGAGAACAAGGCAGTTCGGCAGACGGATACGGCAGGAAGAATGGATCTGCGAGATCTCCCGGTCATTACGGTCGATGATGAAAGCGCGAAGGATCTCGATGACGGCGTATCGCTGACTGTGTCAGACGGTATTTACCATCTTGGAGTTCATATCGCGGATGTCAGTCATTACGTCAGGGAACGAAGCCTGCTGGACAAAGAAGCCAGAAGCCGCGGGACAAGTGTTTATCTTGCCGACCGCGTGATACCGATGCTGCCGCAGGCACTGTCGAACGGAATATGCTCCCTGAAAGAGAAAGAGGACAGGCTGACGGTAAGCTGTCTGATGAAGATCGACAGGACAGGCCGCGTGACAGATTACAGCATTGCAGAATCGGTGATCCGTGTAAAACACAGGATGACATATAAGCAGGTTGATGCGATCATCGAAGACAGTATGACCGGCAAAGAAAAGCGCTTTTCGGATGTGGCGGAGATGATCCGCTGCATGGGAAAGCTATCCGATATTCTGAGGACGAGGCGCGGAGCGAGAGGCTCTCTTGATTTCGATTTTCCGGAAACGCGCGTAGTTCTTGACAGAAACGGAAGAGCAATAGATATCCTTCCGTACGAGCGGAAGGCTGCTTCCAGACTCATTGAAGATTTTATGCTTCTGGCAAACGAAACGGTTGCCGAGAACTTTTACTGGCAGGAGGTTCCTTTTCTGTACAGGATCCATGAGAAACCGGACCCTGAGAAGATCCAGGCGCTGAACGGACTGCTTGGCCGTTATGGTCATACGCTTCACTTTGACAACGGAGAGATTCACCCCGGCGAACTGCAGAAGCTTCTTCATGATATAGAGGGGAAGCCGGAAGAGAATATCATTTGCCATTTGACGCTCCGCTCCATGAGACAGGCACGTTATTCAGCTGAGAATGCAGGGCATTTCGGACTTGCCGCGAGATACTACTGCCACTTTACTTCTCCGATCCGCCGTTATCCGGATCTCTTGATCCACCGGATCATCAAGGAAACGATTTCAGGCAGGATGAACGATAAGAGCCGGGCACATTTTGACAAGATTCTTCCTGGTGCTGCCGATGATTTGAGCCGGCTGGAACGGCGTGCGGATGATGCGGAGCGTGAAACCGTCAAGATGAAAGTGGCTGAATATATGAAGAACCATGTCGGCGATGTGTACAGCGGCATTATATCAAGCGTAACGGGATGGGGCTTTTACGTCGTACTTCCGAATACGGCGGAAGGACTTGTACACGTGAGGCGCCTCAATGATGATTTTTATGAGTTTAAAGAAGAAACACACGAACTGACGGGTGAACGAACGGGGAGAGTATTCCGTCTCGGGGATCCCGTGAAAATCATTGTTGCCGATGCTGACAAAGTAACAAGAACGGTGGATTTTGATCTGTATGAGGAATAGAAAATGGGAAACAGCTCGATCAAACTGATAGCAAACAATAAAAAAGCATATCACGATTACTTTATTGAGGATACGTATGAAGCCGGAATTGCTTTGTGCGGCACGGAAGTGAAGTCCATGCGGATGGGACACGGCAGCATCAAGGAAGCATTTATCCGGATCGAGAACGGTGAAATGATACTGTACGGCATGCACGTCAGTCCGTATGAGAAGGGGAACATTTTTAACCGTGATCCGCTGCGGCCGCGCAAGCTGCTGCTTCACAAAACCGAAATCTGCAAGCTTGCCGGAAAAGTGACGGAACGCGGCTATACGATCGTTCCGCTCAAAGTATATTTCAAGGGAAGTCTTGTGAAAGCCGAGATTGGGCTTGCGCGCGGCAAGAAGCTGTATGACAAGCGCCAGGATATCGCGAAGAAAGATCAGAGACGGGAAGCAGAACGCGAATTCAAAGGAGTAAATCATGGTACCTTCAAGTAAGGAAGAACTGCGCAGACTGGTTGTGGAGCGCACGAACGATATCTACGAAGATCTGACGCCGCAGCTTGTCATGATGATCGACAAAACAAAGAAGGACAAGACGCTTTCGGATGCTGAGAAGAACGATGAAATCACGCTCCATATGATGGGATACGTGAAATCCTGCACGACAGAGGTCATTATCGATGTTTTGTCTGAGATTTTGAACCTCTGATCCGTTGACGTTTCATCAAAAAAAAGATATAATAATAATACTTCAGTAAAAACCAGGGCTTGTACTGGTTTCGACGGGGGTTTTGAAGACAGAGAAGCCATCCGCAGCGGGACACTGCGTTAAAAGTTCCAACCTTAAATTTAAACGCTGAAGATAATTTAGCATACGCTGCCTAGCGGCAGCCGTCACACCTTGAGTCGCTCATTGCTCACGGCGCTGGCGTAAAATCAGATGAGGCACTTCACTCCCTAAGCTTTGCGGGTCTGGAAGAAATGATGAAGCTACCGAAGTCTTCAGCCTGTCATTAGGCGGCTGACCGGGGGAATCCGAAAATAATGACTGTGATGGAAGATGCTCTGGCGGAAGGGCTTTCGGACGCGGGTTCGATTCCCGCCAGGTCCACTTGCGGGCCGAAGCGACAATGTGAAAGAAGTCGCTTCGGCCCTTTTTCTATGCAGAAACCAGAATTCATGACGGTTCACTATCCTTTTGGGTAGGGAATAATTCTTCCTTTTCTGTTATTCTTTATAAAATGGAATAAATATAAAGGAGGGTGATATTTTGTACTCAATAAAGAAACCGGTTCTTTTACTGGTCATCGCGGCAATGCTGGCGTCAATGGTAAGTATTCCGAAACTGAATGCTCATGCGGATGATATATTTACGGAGACAAAGGTTACGCCGGTCGTCGACAACAAAGTATACCAGGCGGGCGACGTGATAACCGTCAATTTCATGCTTTCATATGAAAATGGGACATCGCGGAATTACGACGGATTTTCCGTTAATTATTCAACTTCTCCGGCTCTTGAATATGTGTCGACAGATGTAAGCGGAATGATAGCGGAAGCACTCGGAAACGTCAAAACGTCAGACGGCAATGTTTCCGCAGGAAATACGACACATACCGCCGGAAGTACGGCAATTACCACAACCGGTGCGCTTTTTTCCGTAACGTTTCGGGTGCCGGATGGTACCGCTGACGGTACGGAGATCCATATTACAAGCCATTCAGCAAGTTACGGGATGTTTTACTGCGCCACGAACGGGTGGACGCCGACATCGGACAGTCAGTCCTTTGTAACAGGCATTTCGTCGCCGAAAATCACCGAAAATATGAGCAGCGCCAAATATACGCAGGGAGATACGGCTTCTCCTTTGTCTGTATCTGCTTCCGTACAGGACGGCGGCACCTTATCGTATCAGTGGTACAGCTGTCAGTACGGACTGAATTCGGGCGGTGCCGTGAAAGGTGCAGTCGGAGCAAGCTATACGCCATCTACAAAAGCAGCAAATGATTATCGTGTTTACTGTATCGTCACAAATACGGCCGGCGGTCTGACGGTATCGAAACAAACCTCAACGGTGTCAATTGATGTATATGGATCACCGCTTACATTTGAAGACGTGCCTGACGGAGCGTGGTATTATAATCCGGTCAAATATGTGCATGACAGGGGACTGATGACAGGGTATACAGATACCGTTTTCGGCCCCGGCGACAGCGTATCACGTTCTCAGTTCGTGACGATCCTGTACCGGATCGAAAACGAACCGGACGTAACATATACCGATCAGTTTGATGATGTGGCAGAAGGTTTCTTTTATTCCAAGGCAGTCATCTGGGCTTATGAAAATAAGATCGTAAGCGGATACAATGAACATCAGTTCGGCACGTCCGACGAAATAACCCGGGAACAGATGGCCAAGATGCTTTACCGGTATGCGCAGTATAAAAACGTTGATGTATCCGCGGACAGCTCCGCACTGCTGCCGTACCCGGATGCGTCAAATGTCAGTTCATTTGCAATGACTCCGGTTTCCTGGATGATAGGAAAAGGTTATATCAAGGGAGATTCCGGATATATTCATCCGCAGAAAAGCGCAAGCCGGGCAGAATGTGCCACGATTCTGCAGCGTTTTCTCTCCAGCTTTGAAGGAGTAGGATGATAAAAGCAGAAATTGTGGTATACTGTTATAAAAGAGGTGATGGATACGTCGGTCTATGATATTTCACAGGAAATTTTTTCGTCCAGGATCTATCCGGGGAATCCGCTTCCGGAGAAGCATCTGCTGAAAAGCTATGATACAGGATATGATTCTCAGGTGTCTGATCTGCATTTCTGCAGTCACATCGGAACGCATGTGGATGCTCCGCTCCATTTCGTCCCGGGCGGCCTTGACACAGACAAGATGGATCTTGAGAAATGCATCGGCAGATGCACGGTAGTGACCGCATCGGGAGAATTGGATGAAGAGGCGGTGTCGAAGCTTCTTGAGAAGAATCATTCCAGGCGTCTTCTGATTCACGGTGATATCTGTCTTCGCCCCGGCGGAGCGGAAAGAATTGTTTCGGAGAGACTGGTGCTGTTCGGAACAGAGGTTTTCACCGTGGGATCTCAGGAAGAATCCGCTTCCGTCCATCAGATCCTGCTGAGAAATGCTGTTGCAATACTGGAAGGAATACGCCTTGAAGATGTTCCGGACGGAGAGTATTTCCTGTCGGCACTCCCGTTAAGGATGAACGGACTTGACGCGTCGCCCGTCCGTGCCGTACTGATGGATGACCTATCGTGACAAAAGAACAGAATCGTTGATTATATCATGACAGAAGCCCGCAGCCGGGCTGTGCAGATCCGAACAGAGCACAGCCCGGCTGCGGCTTTTCCTGCACAGCAAGATACTTGCCCCAAGAGCGATTAACCGTTATAATAAAAAGTATTAAACAGAAAGGATTTCTTGTGTCATATGAAGAAAAAAGCAGGGTACAGCCTGTTTCAATTAATAATCTTGATTCTGCTGATGTTTTCCGTGACGATCGTATGCGGATGCGGTTTCCTTGGATCCCATACAGGCGGAGACAGCAGTAATTCTGCTGTGACGGCTTCATCCGGCGATTCGTCGTCCGCCGCATCTTCATCTTTGAAGACCGAAGAGGACAGTCAGAAAACGGTACCTCCGCAGGAATCGCTTACACTGGAACCGCCTGCGGCGGAAGATGACAATGCACAGAATGACGATACCGCACAGAACAGTCAGGACAGTCAGACATCTTCCAACGGGATCCTCGTTGTGATCGATGCCGGGCATCAGTCACACGGTGACAGCGGAAAAGAACCGATCGGACCCGGTGCGACCGAGACGAAGGCGCGTGTCGCGGGCGGCACAAGCGGAGTATCGACAGGTATACCGGAATACGAACTGAATCTTGCGGTATCTCTTCTCCTTCGGGATGAGCTGACTGCGCGCGGATATACCGTTTCCATGATCCGGGAAACGAACGATGTCGATATCAGCAACGCGGAGAGAGCACAGATCGCAAATGAACAGGGCGCGGATGCTTTTATCCGGATCCACGCGAACGGCAGTACAAATTCTTCTTTAAGCGGTGCTCTTACGATGTGCATGACTTCCTCGAATCCATACAATGCCTCTCTATACGGTCAGAGCAGATCCTTGTCGGAGTGTGTGGTAAACGGTCTCTGCGCGTCGACCGGCGCGGTAAACAGAGGCGTACAGGAGACCGATACGATGAGCGGCATTAACTGGTGCACGGTGCCTGTGACAATCGTAGAAATGGGCTTTATGACAAATCCGGACGAGGACGGGCTTATGAGTACACCATCTTACAGACAGTCTCTGGCTGATGGAATTGCGGACGGAATCGATTCATTTTTTGGAAAATGATTCGTTTTTTCACATAATTTCCATACTTATCTGTTATATTGAATACGATCGATGAAGAATCAATATGATCTTTCAGGAGGCCAATATGGACAAATATAAAATTCTCGTCGTGGACGATGAAAGCAGAATGCGCAAGCTGGTTCGGGATTTCCTCGAGAAAGCTGATTATCAGGTGATCGAAGCCGGTGACGGAGAGGAAGCGCTGGAGCAGTATTATAAGAATAAAGATGTCAGTCTGATCCTGCTGGATGTCATGATGCCGAAAATGGACGGCTGGCAGGTATGCCGGGAGATACGTGAGAATTCCAAGGTTCCGATCATCATGCTGACGGCGCGTGCCGAGGAGCGGGATGAGCTGCAGGGCTTTGATCTGGGCGTGGATGAGTATATTTCCAAGCCGTTCAGCCCGAAGATCCTGGTAGCGCGCATCAACGCAATCCTGCGCAGAGTGAGCGGGGAAAGCGACGGGAAGAAGATCGACGCCGGCGGAATCGAAATCGACCATACGGCGCATACGGTACGGATCGACGGCAATATTGCCGACTTAAGCTTCAAGGAGTATGAGCTTCTGACTTATTTTGTTGAAAATCAGGGCATTGCACTGTCGCGCGAAAAGATACTGAACAACGTTTGGAATTACGATTATTTCGGGGATGCGCGTACGATCGATACGCATGTCAAGAAGCTGCGCAGCAAGCTGGGAGATAAAGGTGAATATATTAAAACGATTTGGGGCATGGGCTACAAATTTGAAATCGATTAAGAAAAAAAAGGTACCGCATCGACCTATGAAGCGCTCATTAAGGAAAGAATTGTTTTTTATCTTTCTGGGAGTACTGCTGCTTGTGCTTGCTTTGAGCTTTTTTGTCAATAATGAGTTTCTCGAGAAATATTATATCGTCAATAAAGAGAAGGCGCTGCTGACAGCTTACACGGAAATCAATGACGCGATCAGTACGAAGGACGTTAATTCCGATGCATTTCAGCTTCGGCTCGAAAAGATCTGCGCTGCCGGCAATCTTTCCATTTATGCGATAGACAGCGCAGGGCAGGTGTACTTAAGCAGCACATCGGACGAAGGGATCCTTCGGAACCGGCTTCTGGCACATGTGTTCGGGGCAACCTTAAGTCCGCCGAGTGATATTGACAACGGTACTGCAAACTCCTCGTCCGGAGATTATTCGAATTCTCAGAACAATATGCTTCAGGATACGGAAACAGTCCTTTCGCAGACGGACAGCTATCAGCTTGTAAGGTCTACGGATGACCGCATGAAGACAGAATACCTTGAAATGTGGGGCGTCCTTTCGGACGGAAGCGCTTTTCTTTTGCGTACGCCGCTCGAGAGCATCCGGGAAAGTGCCTCGATCGCCAACCGTTTTTTAATCTATACCGGTATTTTCGGAATTGTATTGGGAAGCATCCTGATTTTCTTCTTTTCAAGACGAATCACACGGCCGATCAACGAGCTGGCGCTTCTGTCCGATAAGATGGCCGGCCTTGATTTCAACGCACGGTATACGAGCGGCGGAAAGAATGAAATCGGCGTTCTCGGAGAGAACTTCAATAAAATGAATAAAAGTCTGGAGAGCGCCATTTCGGATCTTAAAACGGCAAATCTGAAGCTTCAGAAGGACCTGGAACAGAAAGACAAGCTGGAGGAGATGCGCACTGAATTTCTCGGCAACGTGTCGCATGAGCTGAAGACTCCGATCGCACTGATACAAGGTTATGCGGAAGGCCTTCAGGACAATGTAAACGATGACCCTGAGAGCAGAAATTTTTACTGTGACGTTATTATCGACGAAGCCGGCAAGATGAATAAAATGGTCAAGAATCTGCTGAGCCTGAATCAGCTTGAATTCGGCGAAGATGATACGGTGCTTTCCCGCTTTAATATTACGGAGCTTATCAGCGGTGTTATACAGAATTGTGCTATAATAGCTAAGCAGAAGGATATTACGGTCCGTTTCGGAATCGATTCGCCCTTGTATGTCTGGGGCGATGAATTCAAGATCGAGCAGGTCGTAACGAATTACCTCAACAATGCGATCAATCACGCCGGCGGTCCAAGGATCATTACGATCGGCTGCCGTGACGCCGGTGAAAAGCTTCGATTTTATGTGCATAATACCGGGGATCCGATTCCGGAAGAGGATATTCCGAGGATCTGGGAGAAATTTTATAAAGTCGACAAGGCGCGTACGCGTGAGTACGGCGGAAACGGGATCGGCCTGTCGATCGTTCGCGCAGTCATGGAAGCGCATGAGCAGTCATACGGTGTGCAAAACTGTGACGATGGAGTAGAATTCTGGTTTGAGCTTGACCGGAAATAAATTTTGACAAGGCGGGTTTGTATATGATTGTAATTATCGATTATGATGCCGGCAATATCAGAAGTGTGGAAAAAGCGCTTCAGTACCTTGGCGCAGAAGTCTGCATCAGCCGCGATCCGGAATTGATCCTGCAGGCAGACAAGGTGGTCCTTCCGGGTGTCGGTGCGTTTGGAACGGCTATGGAGCGTATCCGCAGCTATCATCTGGAAGAAGTGATTCATGCGGTCGTCGGCCGGGGAACGCCTTTTCTCGGCATATGTCTCGGCCTTCAGGTGCTTTTTGAAGACAGTGAAGAAAGTCCGGGTGTTCCGGGTCTTGGTCTGCTTGGCGGTCATATTCTCAAATTCAGGGAGGAAGAGAATATCAAGATTCCGCATATGGGCTGGAATTCGCTGGAACTGCAGAATAACGGCCGGCTTTTTCGAAATGTCAGGGAAGAGCCGTACGTTTACTTTGTGCATTCCTATTATGTAAAAGCGGATGATCCTTCCGTCGTTACGGCAAAAACACAGTATGGAACGACAACCTTTGATGCCTCGGCTGAATGCGGAAACTTGTTCGGCTGCCAGTTCCACCCGGAAAAGAGCAGCAGCACTGGTCTGGCGATTCTTAAAAATTTTATTGACCTGTAGGAGGCTTCCATGTTTACCAAGAGAATCATACCATGTCTGGATGTGAATAACGGCCGTGTTGTGAAAGGAGTCAATTTTGTCAATCTGAAAGATGCCGGCGATCCCGTAGAAATTGCAGCGGCGTACGACAAGGCGGGAGCCGATGAGCTGGTTTTTCTCGATATCACAGCTTCGTCCGATAACCGTGATACAGTCGTGGATATGGTCAGACGCGTTGCGGAAAAGGTATTTATACCCTTTACCGTGGGCGGAGGAATCCGGACTGTGGAAGATTTCAGACGGATCCTTCGGGAGGGCGCCGACAAAATCTCCATTAATACATCGGCCATCAATAATCCGCAGCTGATTTCGGACGCAGCCGAAATTTTCGGCAGTCAGTGTGTCGTTGTTGCGATCGACGCGAAGAAGCGGCAGGACGGAAACGGATGGAGCGTATATAAGAACGGCGGACGCATCGATATGAACATGGATGCAGTCGAATGGGCGATGGACGCGGAACGGCGCGGGGCAGGAGAGATCCTGCTTACAAGCATGGACTGTGACGGGACAAAGAATGGATACGATCTGGAACTTACTTCGAAGATCGCGGAGAATGTCCGCATACCGGTCATAGCTTCCGGCGGTGCGGGAAAACCTGAGCATTTCAAAGATGCGCTGACAGCAGGAAAAGCGGAGGCAGCGCTTGCGGCTTCTCTTTTCCACTATAAAGAACTGGAAATACGGGACTTAAAGAAATATCTTCGCGGCGAAGGTATCTCCGTACGTATCTGAATCATATTGAGAAGGAAGTGCAGCAGAATGGCAGCGATCGCCAATGACTGGCTGGAACCGTTAAGCAGTGAATTCCACAAACCATATTATGCAAAGCTTTATAAGAAAGTGATCGAAGAGTATAAGACACACAAGGTTTTTCCGCCGGCGGAAGATATCTTCAATGCGTTTAATCTGACGCCGCTTTCGAAGGTAAAAGTCGTGATTCTCGGACAGGATCCGTACCATAACGATGGCCAGGCAGAGGGACTGTGCTTTTCGGTCAAGGAGGATGTTGAGATACCGCCGTCTCTGGTGAATATTTATCAGGAGCTCCACGACGATCTCGGCTGCACGATCCCGAACCACGGTTCTCTGCGCAAATGGGCAGATCAGGGCGTGCTTCTTCTCAACACCGTACTGACGGTGCGTGCGCATCAGGCAAATTCACACCGGGGTATTGGCTGGGAGGAATTCACGGACGCAGCGATCAAGGTGTTGAATGAACAGGACCGCCCGATCGTTTTTATTCTGTGGGGACGTCCGGCACAGCTGAAGAAACCGATGCTTACGAATCCCAGATTTCTGATTCTGGAAGCACCGCATCCAAGTCCTTTGTCCGCATACAGGGGATTCTTCGGGAGCAGACCGTTCAGCAAGACAAATCAATTTCTTGCCGAACATAATATAGAACCAATCGACTGGCAGATATAACAGCCGGCCGATTGGTTCTTTTTTATGATAAATTCTTATGTGCGGAGCTCAGCATCAGCTTGATTCGATTCAGCTGATTGACTTCACTTGCGCCAGGGTCGTAGTCGATCGCTACAATGTTCGCTTCCGGGTACTCATGGCGTACCTTCTTGATGACGCCTTTTCCCACGATATGATTCGGAAGACAGCCAAACGGCTGGATGCATACGATATTCGGAGCGCCTCCGTGGATCAGTTCCATCATCTCGCCTGTGAGGAACCAGCCCTCGCCGGTCTGGTTGCCGAGAGAAACGATCGGCGATGCCATACGGGCAAGGTCTTCGATATGACTCGGCGGATCGAAATGGGTGCTCTTTTCAAAGGCGGTCCGTGCCGGTTTTCTCAGCCATTCCGTTCCCTTAATGCCGAATGAACAAAGTTTTGCATTTCGTTTCGAGCTTCCCAGGTTGTTGTCACATTTAAACATCGTATTGTAAAAACAGTACAGAAGAAAATCAAGCAGATCCGGAACAACTGCCTCTGCACCTTCACTTTCCAGCAGATCTACAAGATGATTGTTAGCGGCCGGAAGAAATTTGACCAGAATCTCGCCTACGATCCCGACACGTGGCTTTACGATGTCGAGACGCGGAAGTTCGTCAAATTCACGGATGATTCTGTTGATCAGGTGCTTAAAACCGGTTCTGGTCGGCAGCTTGTGGGACAGGAAACGGATCGTTTCTTTCTCCCATTTGTGATACAGTTCGTTTGCGGAGCCGGGGACCTTCTCGTACGGCCGTGTCCGGTACAGGCACCGCATCAGAACATCGCCTGTGGCTGCCGCGTAAATACCGCGTATCGCAAGTACCGGTGTGATCTTGAAGCCCGGATTGGATTCCAGACCGGCAAGGTTTGCGGAAATAACCGGAATATGAGAATATCCAGCCTTATCGAGTGCACGGCGGATAAATGCTATGTAATTTGATGCACGGCAGCCGCCTCCTGTCTGCGAGATGATAATTGCAAGCTTGTTTGTATCATACTCGCCGGAAAGGACTGCTTCCATGATCTGTCCGACTACCATGAGCGAAGGATAGCATGCATCGTTGTTGACATATTTCAGCCCGATGTCGACTGCTTCCTTATTATCGTTGTGAAGAATCTGCAGACGATAGCCGGAAATCCGGAACGCTGCCTGTATCAGATTGAAATGGATCGGTGACATCTGCGGGCAGAGAATCGTATAATCCTTCCGCATTTCCTTTGTAAAAGGAACTTTTACAATGGAAGATGGCTGGATCGTGCGATTCTGGCTGTGCTCCTCGCGAATCCGGATCGCTGCGATCAAAGAACGGACACGGATCCTCGCGGCTCCGAGATTATTGACCTCATCGATCTTCAGACACGTATAGATTTTGCCGGAATTATTCAGAATATCGCAGACGGCATCGGTCGTTACCGCGTCAAGACCGCAGCCGAACGAATTCAGCTGGATCAGGTCAAGGTCGTCACGTGTCTTAACGTAATTAGCTGCCGCATAAAGGCGGGAGTGATACATCCACTGATCCGTAACGATCAGAGGCCGTTCCACCTCGTTCAATTCCGAAATAGAATCCTCCGTCAGCACAGCGATGCCGTATGACGTGATCAGCTCGGGAATTCCATGGTTGATTTCCGGATCGGAATGGTACGGACGTCCTGCGAGCACGATGCCGTGGCGCCCTGTCTTTACAAGGTAATCAAGAACTTCTTTGCCCTTGCGGTACATTTCCTCACGGTATGAGGCCATTTCATTCCAGCCGAGATCGACAGCATGGATCAGTTCCTCACTTGAAATACCGAATTCATCACAAAGAGCCGCTTCCAGACCTGCCAGCAGTGTGTCGCGGCTTCCAAACGAAAGAAACGGGTTCATAAAGCGCACATCGCCGTTCGTTATCTCGTCGACATTGTTCTTAATGTTTTCGGCGTACGACGTCACGATGGGGCAGTTGTAATGGTTGTTGGCGTCCTTGAATTCCACACGCTCATACGGAATGCAGGGATAGAAAATGAAATCGACCTTCGCGTCGATCAGCCATTTGATATGGCCGTGAACAAGCTTTGCCGGATAACATTCCGACTCGCTCGGAATCGATTCAATACCCATCTCATAAATCTTATGCGTGGAAGGAGGAGAAAGCACAACGCGGAAACCAAGGTCCGTAAAAAATTTAAACCAGAACGGATAATTCTCATACATGTTGAGAACACGCGGAATCCCGACGGTACCGCGCGGCGCGTCCTGTATTTCAAGACTTGTATAATCAAAAAGCCGCCTGTTCTTGTAATCGAACAGATTCGGAATATTGTCCTTGTTCTTCTCTTTGCCGATGCCGCGCTCACAGCGGTTGCCGGAAATATATTTCCGGCCGTCACTGAATTTGTTGATCGTAAGGCGGCAGTTATTTGTACAGCCGCCGCATTTGGCCATGGAGGTCGTGACCGTAAGCGCCTCGATTTCCTGCAGCGTCATCATAGAAGAGGAGCTGCAGCCGTGATAATGTGAGCGTGCGACAAGCGCCGCACCGAATGCCCCCATGATGCCGGCAATATCAGGCCGGATCGCGTCACAGCCCGCAATCTTCTCAAAACTGCGCAGAACACCGTCATTGTAAAACGTACCGCCCTGTACGACGATATGCTTGCCGAGAGCCGATGCATCCGATACCTTTATGACCTTGTACAGTGCGTTCTTTATGACAGAATACGAAAGGCCTGCGGAAATATCGGCTACGGAAGCCCCTTCCTTCTGAGCCTGCTTCACCTTTGAATTCATGAATACGGTACAGCGTGTACCGAGATCGATCGGGTGTTTTGCAAAAAGAGATTCCTTCGCAAAATTCTGGACCGAATAATCCAGCGATTTGGCAAATGTTTCAATAAAAGAACCGCAGCCGGATGAACATGCTTCATTAAGCAGCACGGAATCTACGGATTTATCACGGATCCGGATGCACTTCATATCCTGACCGCCGATATCCAGAATGCAGTCAACGTCCGGGTCGAAAAAGGCAGCAGCAAAGTAATGGGAAATGGTTTCAACTTCTCCCTCATCAAGCTTCAGTGCGGCTTTGATAAGTGCTTCTCCGTAGCCGGTCGAACACGTACGCACGATCGTAACGTCTTCCGGCAGAAGAGAATAGATTTCCTTGACGGAACGGATCGCCGCTGCAAGCGGGTCGCCGTTGTTATTGTCATAGAAACTGTAAAGCAAAGACCCGTCGTCGCTGATCAGTGCGGTTTTTGTCGTTGTCGAACCGGCGTCGATGCCGAGAAAACAATTTCCGTGATATTTCTTCAGAATGCCTTTCCTGACGATATGGGCGGAATGGCGGAGACGAAACGCGTCATAATCCATCTGCGAAGCAAAAAGCGGCTCCATCCGGGCAACTTCAAAATCCATATGGACACCGCTGCGAAGCCGTTCCACGATTTCTTTCAGAGACGATGTACAGTCGTCTTTGGAATTCAGTGCAGCACCGATCGCGGCAAAAAGATGCGAATTCTCAGGTTCGATCGCATGTTCGTCGTCAAGCTTCAGTGTACGGATAAATGCCTTCTTTAATTCGGAAAGAAAATGAAGCGGACCGCCGAGAAAAGCAATATGGCCGCGAATCGGTTTTCCGCAGGCCAGTCCGCTGATCGTCTGATTTACAACAGCCTGGAAAATGGAAGCGGCCAGATCTTCGCGCGCCGCACCGTCGTTGATCAGAGGCTGAATGTCAGATTTGGCAAAAACGCCGCACCGGGCAGCGATCGTATATAGAGCCTTGTAATTCTTCGCATATTCATTAAGCCCTGCCGCGTCTGTCTGGAGCAGAGAAGCCATTTGGTCGATAAAGGAACCTGTACCGCCTGCACAGATACCGTTCATTCGCTGTTCGGCGTTTCCGCCTTCAAAATAAATGATTTTGGCATCCTCGCCGCCCAGTTCGATCGCGACATCTGTCTGAGGCGCAGATTTCTTAAGCGCGCTCGATACGGCGATCACTTCCTGAACGAAAGGAATCTTCAGATTGTGTGCAAGTGTAAGACCGCCCGAACCGGTGATCATCGGATGGACCGTGATGTCGCCGAGCGCGTTGTAAGCGTCTCCGAGAAGACCGGTAAGTGTCTCTTGAATGTTGGCAAAATGTCTCTTGTAATCAGAAAACAGAAGATTTCCGTCAAGGTCGAGCAAAGCAACCTTAACGGTAGTGGAACCGATATCGATTCCCAGATCATATCTATTATTCATCGTAGTTGTATCAGACATATGTAATGCGGTAAAAACCGCTTACCCTCCTTTGGAAAAAACATCCCCTGGAACATTCTTTACATTATACGATAAGAGAGGAAGAAACTCAATTATATTTTTATGAAATAATGCAGGACCGGCTAACATTGACAAAAGCCGGCCGAATCTCTATAATAGCAGAAGATGTCAACAGCAGAATTAATTAGGAGAATGTATGAACTGGATCACAAAACTCGAGCGTAAATTTGGAAGACATACAATACAGAATCTGCCCGCGTACATTGCGGCCGCATACGTGATCGGCCTTGTCATGTATTATACATCGCCGTCTTTTTATGAGAACTGGCTTTGTCTCGACGCAGGCATGATACTCAGGGGGCAGATCTGGCGGATCGTTACATTCGTTATCCAGCCGCCTACGACAAACTTGTTTTTCTTTCTGTTTGCTGTATATCTGTATTATATGATCGGCGACGCACTCGTCAAAACCTGGGGAGCATTCCGCTTCAACCTGTATTACACAGCAGGCATGCTTTTTCATGTCGCGGGAGCGCTTGCCGCATACGGAATCACGTATGCATTGTACGGCACAGGGATTAGTTTCCATCTTGGTGCAGATTACCTGAACCTGTCGCTTTTCTTTGCATTTGCGGCGCTTTTTCCGGATGTTCAGCTGCTGCTGTTCTTTATTATACCGATCAAAATCAAGTGGCTGGCATATTTCGACGGCGCGTTCTTCCTTTATAAGATCGTAACGGGCCTGCTTCCGGCATCCGTCATGCACATTTCGTCTGCAGCGCACATCATTGCGCTGGGAAGCGCGATCGCGGCGATGATTTCACTCCTCAACTTCATCATTTTCTTCTTAAGCAGCAAGAATATGAAGAAGTATTCGCCGAAGCAGAGAAAGCGAAAACGGGAATTTGAACATGAGATCCGGCAGTTTCGGCCGCGTACATCTCCGGATGGTGCAAAACACCGCTGCGAGGTTTGCGGACGCACCGATATTACGAACCCGGAGCTTGAATTCCGGTATTGCTCAAAATGCGACGGAGCTCATGAATACTGCATGGATCATCTTTACACGCATACCCATATCCATAACGGTGATCAGTAAACGGAGATACATAAAATGAAAAAAGAACCATTTGTTACAAAAGAACAGCTTGATGAAATTACCGCGAAGTATCCGACTCCGTTCCATCTCTATGATGAGAAGGGAATCCGTGAAAATGCGCGGAAGGTTAAGAAGGCATTTGCCTGGAACAAAGGATTTCGTGAATATTTTGCCGTCAAAGCAACCCCAAATCCTTTCCTGATCGGAATTCTGAAGGAATACGGCTGCGGCTGCGACTGTTCGTCTTATACAGAATTGATGCTGTCGAGCGCGTGCGGAATGGAGAAGGATGACATTATGTTTTCGTCGAACGCAACGCCGGCGGAAGAGTATCGTCTGGCAGCGAAGCTTGGCGCCGTCATCAATCTTGATGACATAACCCACATCGATTTCCTCGAAAAGGCAGCCGGGAAAATCCCGGAGACGATCTGCTGCCGCTATAACCCGGGCGGACTGTTTCAGCTGAGCAACGGAATCATGGATAATCCGGGCGATGCAAAATACGGCATGACGACAGATCAGATATTAGAAGCGTTCCGGATCCTTCGGGACAAGGGGGCAAAGAAATTCGGAATTCACGCATTCCTTGCGAGCAACACCGTAACGAACGAATATTATCCTGTCCTGGCAAAGGAATTGTTTCGCCTGGCGGTACGTCTTCTGAAAGAAGACGGTATCAGGGTTTCTTTTATCAATCTGTCAGGAGGCGTCGGAATTCCATACAAGCCGGAGCAGGAGCCGAATGATATTCTGGCGATCGGAGAAGGCGTACGCAGAATGTTCGAGCAGTACATGGTACCGGCCGGACTCGGCGACACCGCGATCTATACGGAAATGGGCCGCTTCATGCTCGGTCCGTACGGATGTCTTGTAACGCGTGCCATTCATGAGAAACACACATACAAGAATTACATCGGCTGTGACGCATGTGCCGTCAACCTGATGAGACCGGCCATGTACGGCGCGTATCATCACATTACCGTTTCCGGCAAGGAAAACGAGCCCTGCGACCATATTTATGATATTACCGGTTCGCTGTGCGAGAATAACGATAAATTTGCCATTGACCGGCATCTGCCTCAGATCAATATCGGGGATCTGCTTGTCATACACGATACCGGCGCGCACGGCTTTTCGATGGGATACAATTACAATGGAAAGCTTCGCTCATCAGAGCTCCTGCTTTGTGAAGACGGTACGGTGAAGATGATCCGGCGGGCAGAAACGCCGATGGATTACTTCGCAACCTTTGACCCGTTTCCGATCTATGACAAACTGAAAAAAGAATCGGAAGCATGATAATTAGCTAATAATAATGAAAAGCATTTTTTGGCTGAATGATTCTGCCAGAAAATGCTTTTTTTTATATTCAAAAATTGTTGTTTAAGAATAATAACTGTCGTCTGCGTATTTTTTTCCATATATTATGTTTTTTTGATATTATAAAAGTCACATTATTTAAGTTCAAGATTTTGACTTGATCAAAGGAGCATTCATATTGAACATTATTGTCTGCAGCAATGATGATTGGGCCGTTTTAAAAATACGGCGGGCAGTCAGCAGTATAGCCGTAAAGATGAATCTGGATTTTAATTTTGTATTATTTTCTTCTCATGATGAGCTTTTGTTTCATTATGATTCTTTTGCTGATCATATCCTGCTTGTTATTCTTGACGAAGATCAGAAAGCCGGAATGGATGGAATTTATGCTGCACAGGTGCTGCGTGAAGCGCATCATTATCATGGACCAATTGTTTTCATATCAAAGAATAGCGATAAAAGTGTCGCCGCATACGAAGTGCATGCATTTTATTATATTGTCAAAAACATGTTATCCCAGGCACGTCTGGAAGATATTATCCGGGAGGCATTGTATAATGAACTGCAGAATCAAAAAAAGCGAATTCTGCTGCACGGAAAGTCAGAATATCGCTATATATCCTTGCGGAGTATTTATGTATTCGAAATTAAATGTCATACTATGACGGTACGGTACGGAAAGAATGAGAGTTTTGATTTCTGCTGCACAATGAATGAACTGGAGGAACGCCTGAAAGACAAGGGATTCATTCGGGTCCACCGTTCCTTTATAATCAATACTGAAAAAATCAAAAAAGCAACATATCTTATCGTTACGCTTATTAATAATGTATCTATTCCGGTCGGAAGAAAATACTATCCGAATCTGAAGGAATATCTTACGGATCAGGAGTTATAATACAAGAATCTGATTTTAAACGAAGAGACTTTAATTCTGTGGTTTTTTTATCTTTGAAGGGGGGATATATAAAAACTGTGAAATTATTGAATCTTTCATCTGTTGTATCTAACACCAGGAAATTCGAAAAACACCTGGCATCGGAAGAGTATGGATCTGCAACGGTACAGAAGTATAAAAGAGATATCCTGAAATTTATCAGATATCTGAATCTTGATAATCAGAAAACAGTTTCAAAGAACGACGTTATCCTGTATAAACGATGGCTCTTTGAACGGTACAGCCCTCAGAGCGTAAATTCTATGCTTGCATCCCTTAACATGTATATGAAATTTCTGAATCACCCCGAACTGACCGTTAAGTATATTAAAATTCAGCAAAAGCCGTTTGCCGATCCGGATACATATCTGACAAAAGATGCGTATCTGCAGCTTGTTGCTGCAGCATATCGGAATGGTGATTACGAAACGGGCATGATCATGGAAACATTGTGCAGCACCGGGATACGGATTGATGAATTGAAATCCGTTACGGCAGAAGGGATCCGGAAAGGCCGGATCACTACGTATAACAAGGGAAAAGCACGAGTGATCCTGGTCCCTCAGAATATGCAGAAAAAGCTGTTGGATTATATCGAAACAAAAAACGTGAAAAGCGGACCTGTGTTTCAGACAAAGTATGGAAATCCGGTCGACCGGAGCAATGTCTGGAAGAAGATGAAGAAAATCGCGTCGGAAGCCGGAATCAGTGAAGAGTGCGTATATCCGCATAATTTCAGGCATGTTTTTGCTGAAACGTATTATGAAAAAACGAATGATTTGATTTCGCTGGCCAATCTCCTGGGTCATACGAGTATCGATACAACGAGGATCTATCTGAAACGAATGGAGCAGGAATACAAAAATGAACTTGATAAGTTGGATCTAGTCATGGATCATGTATGATTTGACAACAGTCACTAAGTGCTGTATCATACAGTAAAAAGAGGAGTGATGATATGAAGCGAGATTATGATTCGCTTGACAATAATCTGTATCGTTTCCGCATCCGGACATCGTCGCATACTGAGATGATCAACATGACAGACAAAGTGCGGGAAATCGTATCGGACGGAGGAGTCACGAACGGACTTTGTACCATATTCATCCCGCATACGACGGCAGCCGTTACGATCAATGAAAATGCGGATCCCGATGTTCAGATCGACTTTATGAAAGAAATCAACAAAATCGTACCGTGGGAAGACGGTTACCGCCACGGAGAAGGGAACTCCGCGGCACATCTGAAAGCATCGATGACAGGCTTTTCCCAGACGGTTATCATACATGACGGCAGCCTTCTGCTGGGGACGTGGCAGGGCATTTACTTTCTTGAATACGACGGATGCCGGACACGTACCGTTTATGTACAGCTGATGCAGTGACACTTATAACGGCAATCACCGATGCGATCATTGATCTGTCGCTTTCTTCCATTAAATCTCCGAAGCAACATCAACCAGGGACATTTCTTCTCTTTTTCTCTCGGAAAGACAGACGGCAAGCGCACAGGCGGTATCGATGGATGTCAATGTCGTCACACCGGTTTCAACAGCCGTACGCCGGATCCGGAAACCGTCTTTCTCATGCTTCACGCCGGGCTTCGTCGTATTGACGATCAGATCAATCTGATGAGTGAGGATCAAATCCAGAATATTCGGGGATCCTTGTCTGATCTTCCGTATTGCGGTGACGGGCAGTCCGGCAGCTTCGATTGCTTTTGCCGTTCCGGCTGTCGCATAGATCCGGCAGCCGGCCTTGATAAATTTTGCAGATGCTTCGACGGCAGCGTCCTTGTCAGAATCCTTTACCGTCATGATGATATTCTTATATTCCGCGAGACGGAAGCCAGCACCGAGAAATGATTTGTACAGCGCTTCCTGGAAATTTTCGGCAATGCCGAGACATTCTCCCGTCGATTTCATTTCCGGGCCAAGAGTAACTTCGGCGCCGCTGATCTTTTCAAACGAGAATACCGGCATTTTCACAGCATAATAGTTTGATTCTCTCTGAAGACCTGGTTCGTATCCCATTTCATAAATCGTTTTTCCCATCATGGCCTGTGATGCAAGCTCGATGACAGGAATTCCTGTCACTTTGCTGATGAACGGCACGGTACGGCTGGAACGCGGGTTTACTTCGATGACATAAACCTGTTCGTTTTTCACGATAAACTGGATATTGATCATTCCGAGTACATGGAGTGCTTTTGCAAGGCGGCCGGAATAATCTGCAATCGTTCCGATAACCTTTTTACTTAAGCTCCGCGCGGGATATACAGAGACACTGTCGCCCGAATGGATGCCGGACCGTTCGATATGTTCCATTACACCGGGGATCAGAATATCGTTTCCGTCACAGACAGCATCTGTCTCAGCTTCCGTACCGGAGATATATTGATCGATCAGGATCGGATGATTCTGTGCGATCCGGTTGATGATTCCGATATAGGCATCGACATCTTCATCGCATAAGGCGATCTGCATCCCCTGGCCTCCGAGCACATAAGAGGGCCTTACCAGCACCGGATATCCGAGCAGATGCGCGGCAGCTTTTGCTTCTTCGGCTGTATATACCGTTCTGCCGCGAGGACGTTTGATATGACATTCTTCCAGGATCTTTTCAAATCGTTCCCTGTCCTCGGCAGCATCTATGTATTCAGCCGAGGTGCCAAGAATCGGGACACCTGTCCGGATGAGATGCTCCGTAAGTCCGATCGCTGTCTGACCGCCGAACTGGACGACGGCTGCGAACGGCTTTTCTTTGTCCGTAATACTCTCAACATCTTCCGGCGTCAGCGGCTCGAAATACAGCTTGTCTGCAATATCGAAATCCGTGCTGACCGTTTCCGGATTATTGTTGATGATGATTGTTTCGTATCCGGCTTTTGAAAATGCCCATGTGCAGTGGACGCTGCAGTAATCGAATTCAACGCCCTGACCGATCCGGATCGGACCTGAGCCGAGAACCAGAATTTTTTTTCTGTCCGTCTCAGTTATATTTTCGCTGACGCCGTCGTACACGGAATAGTAATATGGCGTTTCTGCTTCAAATTCGGCCGCACATGTGTCGACCATTCTGTAAGACGGCAGAATTCCGTTCTCCAGACGTATTTCCTTTACGTGACGTTCATCAATGCCGGTAAGTTCAGAGATTACGGAATCCGGAAACTCCATACGTTTTGCTTCACGCAGAATGTCAGGATCCATCGTTCCCTTGTAAATATCTCGTACTTTCCGGAGGCTGTTTTCCATTTCCACAAGATTTGCGATTTTGTCGATGAACCATGTATCGATACGTGTAATGTCATGGATCGTATGGTATGAGACGCCTTTCCGCAATGCTTCTGCGATCACCCATATGCGGCGGTCACAGACATCGGTAAGAAGTTTCTTGATTTCCTCAGTCGAATATCCGGTGTAATCGTAGGACATCAGGCTTTCAGCATGCTGTTCGAGAGACCGGATCGCTTTCATCAAAGCGCCTTCAAAATTATCACAGATACTCATAACCTCGCCGGTTGCTTTCATCTGTGTTGTCAGTGTTCGGTCCGCGTCGATGAATTTGTCGAACGGCAGCCGCGGTATTTTAACGACACAGTAATCGAGCACCGGCTCGAAGCTAGCGTATGTCTTCCCAGTGATCTCATTCCGTATTTCGTCGAGATTGTAGCCGAGGGCAATTTTCGCGGTCACTTTTGCGATCGGATAACCGGTTGCTTTGGATGCGAGAGCGGAAGAGCGGCTTACACGCGGATTGACCTCGATCACGCAGTATTCCATACTGTCCGGATTCAGCGCAAACTGTACGTTGCATCCGCCTGTGATCTGAAGCTCTTCGATGATTCGAAAGGCGGATGAACGAAGAATCTGATATTCCTTGTCGCCAAGCGTCTGAGACGGTGCCGCTACGATACTGTCACCCGTGTGGATCCCGACAGGATCCAGATTTTCCATATTGCATACGGCGATGCACGTTCCGTTGTGATCGCGCATCACTTCGTATTCGATTTCCTTCCAGCCGGAGAGACATCGTTCCACGAGTACCTCGCCGACACGTGACAGCCGCAGCCCATTCGTCAGGATCTCACAGAATTCCTTTTCATTTTTCGCAATTCCGCCTCCGCTGCCGCCCAGTGTGTACGCAGGCCGCAGGACAGCCGGATAACCGATGGTTTTCACGAAGTCCAGGCCATCTTCCGGATTTCTTACGACGCGCGAAGCAGCGACAGGCTCTCCGATTTTCTCCATCGTATCTTTGAATAACTGCCGGTCCTCAGCCTTTTTGATCGTTTCCGGAGTTGTGCCGATCAGCCGGACATGCTCCTGCTCGAGAAATCCGCTTTCGGCCAGTTCCATGGCCAGATTCAGCCCGGCCTGGCCGCCAAGAGTCGGAAGAATACTGTCCGGCTTTTCCCTGCGGATCACTGCTTCCGTCGTGTCAGCCGTAAGCGGCTCGATATAGACGTGATCGGCGATATCCTTATCTGTCATGATCGTGGCAGGATTCGAATTTAAGAGCACGACTTCGATACCTTCTCTGCGAAGAGAACGGCAGGCCTGTGTTCCTGCATAATCGAATTCGGCGGCCTGGCCGATCACGATCGGGCCGGACCCGATCACAAGAACTTTTTGAATATCTGCATTTCTTGGCATTATTGGTTCACCTCCGTCATTTTCAGGAATGTGTCAAACAAGTATCCCGTGTCGAGAGGTCCGGGAGATGCTTCCGGATGAAACTGGACCGTAATGATCTTTTTGTTTATGTATAAAAAGCCTTCATTCGTTCCGTCGTTTACATTTTCGAAAAGCGGCTGTGCCTTGCTTCGGTCCATACTGCATGTCTTTACAGCGTATCCGTGATTCTGCGATGTCATAAAGACCTTTCCGTTCAGAAGATTCCGTACCGGATGGTTGCCGCCCCGGTGTCCGTATTTCAGGCGGTACGTGTCGGCGCCCATGGCAAGCGATATCAGCTGATGTCCGAGGCAGACGGCAAGCATCGGAATATCCGAATCACAGAGCTTCTTGATTTCCCGGATGATATTGCTGCAGTCTTTTGGATCGCCGGGACCGTTTGAAAGAACGATCCCGTCAGGATGGCAGCCGGTAATTTCTTCTGCCGCCGTACCGGCCGGAAAGACTGTCACGCTGCATCCGCGGCGCTGCAGGGATTTCAGGATCGAACGTTTTACGCCGAAGTCAAGAACTGCTATCATTTTCGATGATTTCGGCGAAGTCAGTGTATATTGTGAGGAACATGTCATCCGTTCCACGACATTTCCCGTTTTGTATGAATGCAGCTTATTTCTGATGATTTCGCTGTTTTCCTGCGCTTTAGTAGTTGCAAGTCCGTTCATTGTTCCCTCTTCCCGAAGCAGCTTTGTAAGCGTCCTTGTGTCAATTCCGGTTATCACAGGGATATCCTGTTTCTTCAGAAAATGATCGAGGGATTCCTCACAACGGAAATTACTTGGCATTCTGGCCATTTCCCGGAGCATAAAAAAATCCGGCCTGATCTGCCCGGATTCTAAATCATTTCTGCATATGCCATAATTTCCGATCATCGGATACGTCATCACAACTGCCTGTCCCGCATAAGACGGGTCGGTAAAAATTTCCGGATAACCGGTCATGGAAGTGTTGAAGACAATTTCGCTGATCGTATCCTTAAAAGCGACAGCGGTACTGCCTTCAAAAACATGTCCGTCCTCCAACATCAGATAAGCCTTCATATCACCGCACCTTTCCTTTTTTGACTTAAATTGTTAACAGTCTAGCACAGGAAACTTCCGATTTCAATTAAAATTTTGATCGAATTTATTTGCAGAATCGGGCAAAAAATTTGCTGACGGCGGCAGCCCACTGTTTTCATGGAAATGAAGCTGACAATGACATATAATGTTATCATACACGAAAAACGTAAAGAGGAGTATATATGACAAAAAATCAACGCAGAAGTTCGGATGTCGTACGGAAAAGCAGCCTGGAAGCAGCTCTTAAGAAATATTTTGGATACGATTCGTTCCGGACAGGACAAAAGGAAGTGATCGAGCATCTGATAAGCGGGCAGGATGCATTTGCCGTAATGCCGACAGGAGCAGGCAAATCAGCATGCTACCAGATCGCAGCTCTTTTGATGCCGGGAATTACGCTGGTCATTTCCCCGCTGATATCGCTGATGCAGGATCAGGTCCAGTCACTTAACGACGCAGGAATCCCTTCTGCTTTTATCAACAGCTCTCTTTCGGAAAATGATTTATTTGAAACGATCCAAAGGGCGAAAGAGGGCAGGTACCGAATCATTTACGTCGCTCCCGAGCGGCTCGTAAACGAAGGATTCCGGAATTTTGCCGCGAATGTAGATATTTCCATGGTTACGGTCGATGAAGCGCATTGTATTTCCCAGTGGGGACAGGACTTCCGGCCAAGTTATCTGAAAATCACGGAGTTTATCGCCGGGCTTAAGAGGCGGCCGGTCATCAGCGCGTTTACAGCGACCGCAACGGAAGCGGTAAGAACAGATATCGTCTGTGCGCTCGGCCTGATCGACCCATATGAAACCGTAACAGGCTTTGACCGGCCTAATTTATTTTTCCAGGTGGATAAGCCACGAAGCAAGGACCGGTATCTTATTGATTTTCTGTCGGAGCACGACGGTGAAAGCGGCATTATTTACTGCGCAACGAGAAAAAACGCAGACAAAGTATACGCACTCCTGGTGAAGAATGGATTCCGCGCCGGGAAATATCATGCCGGCATGACACCGGAAAAGCGAAAGAAGATGCAGAAAGATTTCATATATGACTATACAGGCATCATTGCAGCGACGAACGCATTCGGCATGGGTATCGATAAATCCAATGTCCGTTTCGTGATCCATTACAATATGCCGCAAAGTATGGAAAATTATTATCAGGAGGCCGGAAGAGCCGGACGTGACGGACTTGACGCGAAGTGCATCCTGCTTTTTTCTGAGCAGGATGTGATGATCAATCGTTTTTTGCTGGATCACAAGGAAATGGCTGACATGGATCCCGCCGATCAGGAATGTGTCCGGGAGCGTGACGCGGACCGACTTCGCATCATGGAAAACTACTGCAATACCACGGACTGTCTTAGAAATTATATATTAAATTATTTCGGAGAGAAAACGCTTAAGCCATGCGGCAGCTGTGGAAACTGTCAGAAGGAATTCGAAGAAATCGACATGACATTCGAGGCGAAGCAGATCCTCAACTGCGTGTTTGAAGCCAGAGGAAGGTACGGAAAAGCAGTCATCATCGATACGGTCGCAGGTGCAAAAACGGCAAAGCTTGCGGAATACGGCACGATGAATTACAAATCATACGGTGTACTGCATGGTAAGAAAAGAGATCTTCTGAAAAAACTTGTAACACAGCTTTTGGCGGATGCGTATCTGAAAGAGGCCGGAAAATATCACCTCTTGAAAATGGGACCGTCCGCGCAGCTTCTGAAAGATCCGGATCGAACGGTTTGCATTAAAATTTCCGAGGAGGAGAAGCGATCCTCGCTGTCTCCGGCTTTGCCGCGTAAGATGAGACAGACGGACAGCCTTACCTCAGCCGGATTCGGCCTTTTCGAGGAGCTGCGGAAGCTGCGTCTTACGATTGCGCGGGAAGAAAATATGCCGCCGTATATTGTCTTCAGCGATAAGACGCTGATCGAAATGAGCGCCGAAAGGCCGTCGAATAAAGAGAAAATGATGAAAATCTCCGGTGTGGGTGAAACAAAATATAACAGATACGGCGAACTTTTTATTGCAAAAATTAAAGAGTATAAAGAATAACGTTTATATACTGAGATATTCTATAATTGTTCTTGTAATGATAAGAAGAGGAATACGGGAATATACGTTCAGACCGTTTATGTCCATTATCTGCTCGGAGTGGCCGGTAATTACAATATCTGAATATTTTTCCAGATCGGTGGGAGACTTGCAGCAGCACGTGATTACTTTTGCTCCGGTGCGCTGTGCAGCACGGGCAGATTCTGCAAGCTCTTTGGTAGAATTCCGGATCGACAAGATGAAAACAATGTCGTCTGGCTTAATAATTTTATTTGTGTTATTCATCCATATTACGTCACTTACAACAATGGCATCATATCCAAGCACCTGCAGGCACATTTGAAAATCTTCAGCAATCAGAGCAGTAAAGCCACGCGAATAGAGGTAAATCCGCTTGGCTTTTTTTATAAAATCGATTGCCTGAAGAATAGAGGTAACTCGCAGATTGTCAATTGTCTGTGCGCTTTCACGGTACGATTTGGCCAGTATTTCGTTGACAAGAAACGGTGAGTTGTCCTCGGAATTGTCTTTATCCTGCTGGGATATCATATAGCGAAGTTCAGAAATCCCCTGGAAGCCGCATTTTTGTATAGCTCTTGAAACAGTGGCAGTGGATGTAAATGTTTTTTCCGCTATGTTCGTAATGGACAGGAGAGGAATCTTCTTTTCATTTTGGTTTATATAATCAACGACACTTTTCTCGGAGTCCGACAGCTTTTCATATATTTCTTTTTTGATTTGAATGATCATATCATTCACCTCACTGTTTGCAATTTTACAATAATTCACTGTTTATACGTATTATATCATGGATTATCTGAACTATCCCATAGACATTCCACACGTTTTGTAAATATTTTTAAAAAATGTCTTTTTGATGAAAAACGTGAAAGCATTTACGCTTCATACATCTTTAAAAGATCAAAAATATCTTGTATGATGAATTCATAAATCAAACGTACGTACATGTTGATTTGAGTCCCGTACATTTCCGACGGCCGGTGAAATGTACTCATGAAAAAGTGAAGGGAGTTCAGAATGTACATAACTTTAAAAGAGGCTTTGAAAGAAGCCGACGATTTAAATATGGCAATCGGAGCATTTAATACACATAACCTTGAGATGCTGCCGGCTATTATCAAAGCTGCTGTCAGGCAGAAAACCCCGGTCATTGTCCAGACCAGCTGCGGAACAGCCAATTATATAGGACATAAAAACCTGGTGAATATATGCAAATCCATGGCAGCGGAATATGGTGCCGATGTAGTCCTTCATCTTGACCATGCAAAAGAATACGACGAAATACGAAAAGCCATCGATTGTGGTTACAGTTCTGTTATGTTTGACGGTTCATCTTTACCGCTTAAAGACAATATATTAGGGACAAAACGTGTAGTTGAATATGCAAAGCCGAACGGTGTAAGTGTTGAAGCCGAGCTTGGAACGGTAGGCGGTACAGAAGACGGTATCGCTGTCAATGCGGGAGCCGAGTGTTACACCGAGCCGGAAGATGCGGTCGAATTTGTAAGACAGACAGGCATCGATGCACTCGCGGTAGCGATCGGCACGAATCACGGTCAATATAAATCAAAAACGAACATCAATTTTGAAAGGCTGAAGGAAATTCGCGATGTCATTGATATTCCGCTTGTAATTCATGGAGGGACCGGCGTTCGGGAAGAAGACATCCGGAAAGTAATCGATCTTGGCATCCGAAAATTCAATGTCGGGACAGAACTGCTGGTAGGATGGAACGAAAAATCAAAGGAATGCTATGACAGTCACAAAGAAAATATTTCAAGCAGAGAAAATATCGTTCCGTGTCTTGATGTGATCGATGAAATTGTTGAGCGAAAAATTAGCTTGTTTAAAAATATCGCCTAACGCTGAATAGCAGGAGGGAAATAGATATGATAGTTGCGGCAATCCTCGTTGCATTACTGGCAACGCTCGGTCAATGGTGGTTCTTTGGACCGATTACAAAATGTCTTGTATATCCGCTGACGACTGGAACACTTGTTGGAATCATTATGGGCGATCCGATGACAGGCATGCTGGCAGGAGCAAACATTCAGCTTATATACCTGGGCTGGATTTCTGCGGGCGGTACCATGCCTAGCAATACGATCGTAGCCGGCATTTTCGGTACGGTCATGACGATTTTGTCCGGAGCTGATCCGACGATGGCGGTCACGTTTGCAATCCCGTTCAGCATGCTGGGACTTTTATTGAATCAACTGTATATGACATCGAATGCTGCCTGGATTCACAGGGCTGATAAACTTCTTGAAGAGGGCAACCTGAAAGGTGTTCGTCTCATGAACTTTGTGCCTTCTTTCTGCACAGCCTTTGTCCTTTATGGGATTCCCGCTTTCCTGATGGTACGTTTTGGAAGCGGATGGGCACAGAGCCTTATCAATGCAGTGCCTGACAGTATTATCAGTGCACTTCAGGTTGTCGGCGGCATGATGCCTGCACTCGGAGTTGCCATGCTTTTAAATTATCTCGGCAAAAAGAAACTGATTCCATGGTTTTTCGGGGGCTTTTTCCTTTGCGAGTATTCTCATCTGGATTTGATGGCAGTTTCAATTTTTGCGGCAATTATTGCACTGATTCTTTACCTTAACGGAGAGAATAAAGAGACTGCAGCTGCAGCAGCAACGAAAAAGGTCAAAAGACTTTCTGTTGACAGACATGTTATAACAGATGAAATTACCAGGACTCCCTCGGTTGCCGGTGAACCGGTGCCGGCTGCGGAATACAAAAAGAAGTTATCCAGAAAGACATTGATCAGAACATGGTTATGGTCGACAAGCACCGAAGCATGTTACAACTATGAAAGACTTCAGGCACTTGGCATCGCAAATCTGATGCTGACGCCGATTCGTGCACTATATGATACAAATGAGAAACGTGTTGAAGAATTGAAGAAATATATGGTCTTCTATAATTCTGAAGTCTTTACAATTGGGCCTATTGTCAATGGAATTGCCTGTTCGATGGAAGAAGCGAGAGCAAACGGCGAAAATGTTTCCGCGAATGATATTAATTCAGTCCGTACAGGACTCATGGGCCCTGTTGCAGGAATCGGCGATACCATCATGCAGGGAATTCTGTTCCCAATTCTTTTCGGAATCGGCTGTTCCATGGCATTAAGCGGCAGTTACCTTGGCCCGGTGCTTTCTTTTGTGGTATTCGAAGCACTGATATTCGGATGCGGCTACTTTATGTTTATGACAGGATATAAGCAAGGAAAGAGTTCACTGCTTAAGGTATTGAAGAATGGTACAATTGATCGGATTATTAATGCGTTCAGTATTGTAGGCCTTATGGTTGTCGGATCCATGGCGGCAACACGTGTCCTGGTAAATACACCGCTTACATTTGCAATCGGAGAAGGAAGCACATCCCTGCAGACGGTTCTGAATTCACTGGCACCTGGACTGATCCCGCTTGGAATCACAATACTTGTATGGAAGATGCTCCAGAAAAAAGTGAACACCGTATGGATTATCATAGGCATTTTTGTAATAGGAATTATCGGTTATTATACCGGTATTCTCGGGTACGCAGGCTGATAACGGAAGGAGAAGAATATCATGGTTGGTATTGTTTTGATCAGTCACGGAGCTTTTTGTGAAGGTCTTTTGAGTTCTCTTAAGATGATCGCCGGTGATGACTGCGGAATATGTGCCGTGCCGCTTTTTCCCGGCACAACGGCTGAAGCATACCGTAAAAAGCTTTCAGAAGTTCTGAAGCTGCAGGACAATGAGAGCGGAACGCTGATCCTTTCCGATATAAAAAGCGGTACACCGTTTCAAAGCGCGGCTTATCTGGCAAAAGATTTTAAAATAGGACTTGTTTCCGGCATGAATATGCCAATGCTTCTGTCGGCAGCGCTCGAAAGGACAGAAGAAACGACACTGGAAGAAATGGTAAAGCAGGCTTCTGACCCGGAAACGACCGGTGTGGAAGGGACACTTTTTAAGAAAGGGGAGCGAAAGCATCGTGAAAAACTTAGTGTTAACAAGAATCGATGACCGTTTGATTCACGGACAGGTTATGACGGCCTGGATCAAAAACAGAAAAGCCAATCAGGTAGTAATCGTAGATGACGGTGTTGCCAGCGATGATTATATGATAGAAGTTCTGGAAATGGCAATTCCGGAAGAAATTGCAATCGGAATATTTACAAAAGAAGAAGGGGTACAATTCTTTTCACAGGAACTTGAGGAGCCGACCATTCTGATTGCAAAGGGCCCCGGTGTTTTGAATTATCTGGTAGATAATGGAATCGGCATCGATGAAATAGACGTGGGCGGCATGGGAGCACGCGATGAACGAAGTGTATTATACAAAAATATTTCCACAAGTCCTGAAGAAAATGAAGAATTTGAAAAATTAATAAAGAAAAATGTCAACGTATATATTCAGGTAATGCCGCAGAATAAGCCGGTAAGTATTTCTGAATATTTAAAGAAATAGAATGGAGCGCATATGAATACTGAGAAAATGCCCGGCAAAACAATTGTAATTACGGGTGCCGGAAGCGGCATGGGTGCAGCTATGGCAAAGGATTTCGCAGCCAGGGGAGCGAACATAGCAATCCTTGATTTAAATGAAGAAAGCGGAAAAAAAGTAATCGGCCAGATTAATGAAGCCGGCGGAACATCCGAATACTACAAAGTCGATGTAACGAAAAAAAATGAAATAATATCAGCTGCAGACTGTATTGAACATGATCTGGGACCTATTACATCCTGGGTAAATTCTGCCGGTGTTTCAAGAATGCTTCCGTTTCTTGACTGTGATGAGTCATTGTGGGATCTGACCATCAATGTAAATTTGAAAGCTACCTTTCTCTGCTGTCAGGCTGCCATTGAAAAAATGCTTCTTCACGGCGGCGGTACGATTCTGAATATGTCATCACTTTCCGGAAAAAAAGCAAGTTCCTGGCAGACGATTTACTGTGCCAGTAAATTCGGCGTTCAAGGACTGACACAGTCGATCGCAAAAGAATTTGCGGACAAGAACATTCGTGTAAATTCAATTTGCCCAGGTATTGTCCATACAGAAATGTGGGACAAACTTAAATTTGAGTACGCCAAAAAACGTAGTCTCGATCCGGAAGAGGTGCTGCCTTATTTTGAAAAGAATATTCCTATGCACAGACTGGTCGATTTACAGGACGTTATCCAGGCAGCTGTTTTTCTGCTGACAGATTGTTCCGGATACCTTACCGGACAGTCGATCAACCTGGTCGGCGGAGAATGGATGGACTAATCGGTATAAATATGAAAAATACAATATTGCTGCTGGCTGGATATCCAGGTACCGGAAAGAGCTATATGGCAAATATGCTGATTAAACGCTTTCCTGAATTCGAATTGCTGTCGCCGGACCAAATAAAAGAAAAAAACTGGGATAAATATGGCTTTGCTGATCTGAATGAAAAAGAGAAGCTGATTTTGCTGAGTTGGGATGAATACTATAAAGCGATGGAAAATATGATGAAAAGCGGACATTCTGTTTTATCCGACTATCCGTTCAGCATCAAACAAAAAGATAATATAGCAAAACGAAGCAGTCAATATGATTTTCAGACGGTTACGATTCGCCTGACCGGCGATCTTGAGATTTTGTATCAACGTCAGGCAAAACGAGATTTGGATCCGAAAAGGCATCCGGGACATGTGATGAGATGTTATCGAAAGAGTGATGCGCCTATTATGAGAAATGATGCCGACAATCTACTGAGCCACGCAGAATTTATAAAAAGATGCACAGAACGAGGATACGGATCCTTTTCCCTTGGCAGAACAATCGAAATTGACGTGACAGATTTCAGTAAGATTGACTATGAAAAGCTTTATGCAGAGCTTGACGAAATACTGGAGGTGACAAACTCATGAAAACATTCACATATACGATCACGGAAGAGCAGGGGATCCACGCGAGACCGGCAGGTGCACTTGTAAAAGAAGCAAAAAAATATAAAAGCAGTATTGTCTTATACTGTGACGACAAAACAGCTGATGCATCGAAGCTTCTTGCAGTAATGGGTCTTGGCACAAAAAAAGGTACAACATTAAAGATTGAAGTAGATGGATCCGACGAAGAAAATGCTTTTCAATGTATGAAAAATTTCTTTGAAACAAATTTATAAACATTTCTAAGACCATCCAGTAAAAATGCTTTCCAAGGAACATCAGGAAAGCATTTTTTTATTCTGTTCCAGAAATCTGTCTTTTACTAAAATTGATATCCGCCGCGTTGAAAGACCGGTTCTTTTTCCTGTTTCCTTTGCATGGGATAATCCGTAGATCAGCTGTATTCCAGACAAGCTTCATGCTGGCTGCCGCACCGGAAAAACGATATTGCCTCTCTGTAGAATAAAGATTACAAACGGAGCAGTAAGAACTCCGTCTATGGTGCTGATGATGTGCAGGAATCGATTTAAATGCAGGGCAGCTGTATCGTTAAACAAGAATATTGCATAAACCGAGAAGGAAGAGATTGCTTAAATAAAGGTCTGATTTGCACAAACCAGTATTTAAATTAAGAATATATGTAACAATGCACAAAATTTTAGAACATTACATGTAAATAGTGCACAAAAACAAAGGACGTGTTAAAATTTTCTATAATAAATGCTCGATTTTTATCGTGCATTTTTTTATTGCAGAAATCAGTCAAGGAAGGGGCAATTATGAAGAACTTTAATATCCGGTATCGAATCCTGTCCGCTCTGATCGTCATTGCCATGACGTTCTCTTCGTATCCGCTGACATCCTTTGCCGAGGGTACGGCGCTGGCGGTCGATATACATCAGAACCAGCTGACGGGCATAACGAAAGACGGTCAGGGAAATCCTGTAAGCTATCAGCTTGGAAATGCAGCTGTTTCCGGTACATCTACCGGCAAAGTAATCACGATCTCAGTGGACAGCGGATATTTTACAATGGGAAATCAGACATCACCGGGCAGCGCAGCTTTGGACGGCGGACTTGATTCCAATAATGAATACATCAGCACCGCGTCATCGGCAGGCCAGTATAAGTATCTGACTTATTCGAATGCCGCAGGATGTACGGTAGATGAACTTCAGTCCTTTATCAGAAGCCTGGTGTTTTATCCGGAAGGTACGGAACAGACGGTTACATACGGAGCCGATTATGAATCGATGACTGCGGCGGTCGACGGAGGAACAGTTCCGCTGATGAATAATCAGATCACATTGTCTTACTACGGCGGAGATTACTATGGATACGTAGCCGCAGCAGTTCCCATAGACTGGTTTTCATCATACTGCATGGCAAAAACAATGACATATAAAGGAACGAAAGGGTATCTGCTTACGATCGAATCCCAGGGAGAGCATAATCTGGTATACAATCTGAATGACAATGCATATGGATGGTGCGGCGCTTCCAGAATGGTAACGGCAGCGAATGCCGGTCTGAATCCGGATACGGCTGCTGCAGACAACGGCGTCTTTTCAACGAGTTATACGGATACGACGACGTATTCAAACTGGTACTGGGTCTGCGGCCCGAACGCAGGAACAAAATTTTACAACGGTGCGGCATACTCAGCCAATGGGCCTGTATCCGGAGTATACAGCAACTGGAAGCCATTTACGACCGAAGATCCGTATAATGAGCCGAATAACTACGGAACGAATGAAGGGTACATGATTTATGGATTTGGAGCGGACGGAACCTGGAACGATTATCCGTATAACCATTCCGCCACAAGAGGTTTTTACGTTGAATTTTCTCCGAATCAGGAAACACGGGATGCACAGGATTCGCGTACCGTTAAGCTGCATACTGTCAAATATGATTTGTCGAATGTGACCAGCACGTCTGCACAGTCAAAGGTGACGGACGCAGCCGACAGCAATGAAAACTATACGACAACATTAAGTCCTTCTGCAGATTATCAGCTTTTGCCGGCGGACGTCTCTGTAACATCAGGCGGAACGGCGCTTCCTGCAGACAGTTATTCCTATGATGCGGCAAGCGGTCTGCTGACCGTTTTCGGAAGTAAAATTACAGGAGACATCATCATTTCGGCGCATGCGGAAACAACACCCGTCACGGCAGAAGGATATACAGATATATATGATGCCGAAGATCACGGTATTACCGTCGCAGGAACATCAGAAGGAGATGTGCTTTCCTACAGCACAGATAATCAGAACTGGAACAGTGAAATGCCGAAGTTTCGTGACGCGGGGAAATATACCGTATACGTGAAAGCAGCCGCTCCGGGCAGTACAGTAGAGCGGAACGTGCAGGCAGATGTTACGATCAGTAAGGCACCGCTTGAACTTACCGCAGAAAGTGCGGAGAAAGCATACGACGGAAAGGCACTTACACAGTCAGACTTCCGCATTTTGTCCGGAAAGCTGATGGGGGAAGACAAGCTGACGGCAGATGTTGCAGGAAGCATAACCGAACCGGGAAGCACGGCCAATAAGATACAAACGGTAAAGATCCTGGCAGGACAGAAGGATGTTACGGCCAATTACGAAATCACCATCAAGGACGGAACCCTGACTGTGACTGCCGCGGGTAACGTATTGACGGGAGACGCGAGCAGACCGGGACTGTATTTGATAATGGCATTTTCAGTTCTTCTGATTGCAGTGCTGAATCAGAAAAAGAGGAGGCAGATAAATGGAAATTCGAAATAAAAAAGTCAGTTTAAGAGCAATTCAGAAAAATGCGGAAAACAATTTCCGAGATGGCTTCTTCTGCTGTGAAGCGCTGATAAAATCTATGATAGACGGATTTGACATCGATGTACCGGAGGAAATCATCGCCTGCTCCTCCGGAATGGCTGTCGGAGTCGGCAAGACCGGCTGTATCTGCGGAGCACTTAACGGCGGTGTATTGTCGCTCGGTCTCGTTTTCGGCCGTACAGAACCACGCGGCCCGAAAGATCCTGCCATTGTCAAATGTCTGGAACTGACGGCAGAGCTGCATGACTGGTTTCAAAAGAACAATGGAAAGAATGTTGTATGCTGCCGGATTCTGACGAAAGAATTTGACAAAGAAAAGGGCGAGCACAAAGAACAATGTATTTATTTTACCGGCCTCTGTGCATACAAAACAGCTGAAATCATCGTACGTGAATGCGGTCTGACAAATATAGATAACCCGGAAGGTCCGGAACGAAGGAGAGATTTATGAAATTTTTCAGAAAGCTGCCTGTCCCCGTCACTGGTGTAATGCTTGGCTGTGCGTCACTCGGCAATCTGCTTCAAAGCTATGGGGAAGTATTTCACGAGATATTTGGAATAACCGCAGTTATCCTGGGAATTTTATTTCTTATCAAAGTGATTGCAGAACCGGCGGATTTCAGGCAGGAGATGAAGAACCCTGTTACGGCAAGTGTATCAGGTACCTTTTCCATGGCATTGATGCTGCTGGCCGGGTATGCAAAGCCATTCAGCTATCCGGCAGCCGTTTTTATCTGGTACACGGGCATTCTTCTGCACATAATCCTGATCTTCTATTTTACGGTCACGTTTCTGTTCCGTCTGCAGATCAAGAATGTATTTGCCAGCTACTTCATTGTGTATGTAGGGATCGTCACGGCAAGTGTAACGGCTCCGGCTTTTCATGCGCACATTCTGGGAGCGGTTTTTTTCTGGTTCGGGTTCATCAGCCTGATACCGCTTTTTCTGCTGGTTACGATCCGGTATTTAAAATATAAAGATGTTCCGGAACAGGCAAAACCATTGTTCTGTATTTACACGGCACCGGTAAGTCTTTGCATTGCCGGCTGTATTCAGTCATCCGTTATAAAGAATCCGGCCTTTCTGCTTGTCATGCTGGGAACTGCATCTGTAATTTATCTTGTTGTGCTGATTCGAACAGTCGGTTTCCTGAAGCTGAAGTTTTATCCCAGTTATGCGTCATTTACATTTCCGTTTGTCATCAGCGCAATTGCTGCCAGGCAAATGATGCTGTTTCTGACGAAAGCAAATACGCCGGTTCCATGGCTTGCACCGGCAGTGACGGCTGAAACCGCAATCGCAGCTGTTCTTGTGCTTTATACATTGATCCGATTCATTTTCTATGCTGCCAGCACTGTCCTGGCTGATCGTAAAGATGATATACCGGCAGATTCAGCCAGTGTAAGATAACAGAAAATGGGAAGAAAAGTTCTCTGAAATACAGAGGACTTTTTTTATTGGCTTTCTTAAGCCATCGTTCTGCGTTATTATAATCGTGTGCGGTTTCATACAAAGCATGACAGGTTGACAGGCTGCCTTACCAGTCGTATAATAAATATGTAACATAATTAATAATTACGTAATAATATTGTAAAAGTTAATGCAGCGGTAAGAAAAGGAGGTCTGAAACATGAAACACGGCAAACATTCTGCCGGAATATGGGGCAGTATCATGGCAGTTCTGATGATTTTCACACTGATATGCGGAACGGGTGCAGTCCCTTCCGTATATGCGGCGGACATTCATGGCAGCCCGGAAGAAAGATCCGAAGATACGGTTTCCGCGCTGGAAAATCCAGCGGCCGTTTCGTATCAGTCTTATAAGCTTTCTGCCTATAACGATCCGGACACAGCTTATACCGAGCCGGAGCAGCACGTGTTGCTGACGCTTACATTTTCCGGTCCGGTTACGATCAGCGACGAAGATGTTCTGAACAGCTCTCTTTTCGGTGCAAATCCGTCCTTAACGATTACGATCGCAGGACGCAGCATTTCAGACAGCACGTATTACCGTCCTTGTACATACAGCGTCAGCGGCTGTGATCTTCTGATCGATATCGGCAACGTGATCGTCTCCGGCGAAAATCATGCTTTTGCATCCACTTCGATCTATAACGGCAGCTTTACCGCTTCCGGATCGATAAGCGGAATATCGGTGAACGGAACAGCCGTTTCATCCGATGTGAATATTTCCGAGACAAGGATTCCTGCCGGTATTGAATTTACGAATGTAAGCGGCTGGAATACGAATCAGGTAACAATGAAGGTTTCACACACGGCGAATGTACGTGCTGATTATCATTTCGTTGTATACAACGCAATTACAAAAACCATTCAGCCGCCGACTGTCGTTCCGGTAACACCGGATACCGGTCAGATGAATGCATATACCGTGACAGGAAACGCCGATCATTATAATACGATGACAACATCCGATCTCGCCTCGGATATTGTCAGTGAAATGAACAGAAGTCTGCCGGCAGGATATTCGGCATCACTTGACGGCAGCAATTTCACCGTGACTTCTGATAATTCGGCGGACAAGCTGCTTATATACGTCTACGACGATAATTTTATTCAGTCGGACCGTGTTTACCTGGCTACGCCGGATCCGGAAATCTGTTTCGTATCGGTAGATGGAACAGACCTGACAGCGCCTTTAAACGGAACCGATACAGTCAGCTATGATATGTACGTAAAAGATACGACAGGCCTTGCAGCGTGGGCGGCAAATGCAGCGATGACGGTCGACGGAATCCCTTATAAAATCGTTCTGCAGGAGCCATCAAGTTATACTGTTACAGATAGTACGACCGGCGAAAAGACGAATTTTGCATATCTTAAAAGAGGCTCAAATCAGAATGATTATTACATGATTCTTGCTTCGTCACCGCTTGACTGTTCAGGAAGTCAGACAACGAATCACACCATCGCCATTACCGATAAGATCGGACCGGCGCTCACGGGGAATGTCCGAATCAACAATTTCGCAGCCAATACCTTCCGGGTTCGTTATATAGATGAGAACGAAGATATCGTCTCTTCAAAATTATATTCATTGGACGAACTTAAGGCAAAATTTACTTCTGTCACACAGGATTATGCGATTGCTGACACAACATCCGGCCTGCATACCGTTCACGCGGAAGGTGTGCCGCTGAATGATCTGCTGAGTGACTGCGGCATAACGATCAACGACAATATGACGGTCGAAGTTCGCTCAAATGAAGCTACGATCATGCATCAAAATGATCCGGACGACAGCGTCGGTGATTTAAGCGAAGGCTATTACGAACATAATCCTTCAATAGTGAGTGTCGGCACAATGCTGTGGGGAATAGGTCAGATTGATTCCACAGATCTTTTTGATGCGCGGTATTATTATCCGTCTGTTTATGACGATTCGACAACGTATTCCGGACTGAACGGCTCCACGATTTATGACACTCTTAAGTCCGTCGGCGGCATGCTGCTCCAGACCGACGGCCAGAATGCGGATACTTCCGAAAAGCTGCGTAAAGCACTGGCATCTTCGGCGGATAAAGAAGCAGTCACACCGCTGATCGCATGGCAGTATTCCGAATCAGTTTTCGGCTCTGACGGCACAGCCGTCAATACATCGTATGACAGCAGGATCGCAGAAGATAATTCATTCCGTTTCTTACTAGGCATGAAAGAAGAAAACGGGGAAGCTTCTCTTCAGCCTACGGCTCTTTATGCAAACAAATATGTTTTCGGCATAGACATTATTGAAAACGGCGAGGCCGTAAAGAATGCCAGGGAAAAGATTAATGCGATCACCGAGCCGGTTACACTTGCAGACAAAGATGTGATTGAAGCTGCCCGAACGGCTTATGATGCAGTACCTTCGGAAAGCCGTTACAAAGTGAACAACTGGAAGATTCTCAATACTGCAGAAACAGAGTACGGTGCTCTTTATGTGACGGATCTGATCGATAAGATCGATACGCCTGTCACAAAAGACAGCGGCGCCGCAATAACGGCGGCCAGAAACGCATATGACGCACTTTCCTATGACAGCAAGAGTAAAGTTGCAAATTATGATGTCCTGACAGCTGCCGAGACAGCATTTCGTGCCACGCGTGTATCGAACATATTTACAGACGTGCATGAAAAAGACTGGTATAACGACAGTGTACAGTTTGTATATGACAATAACATTATGACGGGAAAGAGCGCGGCAGTTTTTGCTCCGGAAGCGACGATGACGAGAGCTGAATTTGTAACGGTCCTTTATCGAATGTCTGGTTCGCCAGGCATTGCCTATACGGATAAATTTAACGACGTTCCGGAAAACATGTTTTATTCCTTGCCGGTTCTATGGGCAAGCCAGGAAAGCACCGGAATCGTGTACGGCTACGGGAACGGAAACTTTGGCCCGAACGATACGATCACGCGTGAACAGCTGACGGTCATGCTTTTCCGTTATGCAAAATATAAAGGGATCGACATATCCGCAGCCGATGATCTTTCCGCATTTCCGGATAAAAATCGTGTGAGCAGCTTTGCCCTTGATTCCATGCAGTGGGCTGTCGGCACAGGACTGATCACAGGTGACGGCGGCCGGCTGAATCCACAGGGAACGGCGACACGCGGTCAGGCGGCGACGATCATATACCGTCTGATGAAAAAATAAAACAAACAGAAAGACGAATCAGGGAAACTGCTTATCCGGTAAAATAGATAAGCAGTTTCTTCCTGTCGAAAATATAACATAATATCGTTATCATTCAGAATTTTGTTATAAAAATGTTCAATATAGATAATTTATTGAAATCATTGAAAACATACGTCAGAATGTTGTATAGTACCAATATACAGTGGTCAGCATGATGTGAACGTTAACAAAAAGGCATAATACCAGGAGGAAAAGGATGGATCCGGACAAAATATATCAAATATTGGAGAAAACTCCGCATAAGAGTGCAAAAGGGTTTGTTCCTGTCTCGAACGTCAAGGAAAAAGCGCTTTCCAATGCACTTTCCGGTTTTGCCAAAGAATGCCGCCCTGAAAATGCGGTTGCTCTGTTGGATACGACTATTACCGGAAACGGAAAAAGCGGCTATCTGCTGTCTACGGAAGGCATTTACGGAAAGTCATTTACGGATATTGTTGCGCAGGAGCCTAAAACAGGATTCCTGGCTTATTCGGACTACACTGCGGCAGGACGAAATACGGATTTTGAAAAAGTACCCGGCGAATTAAAACGGTACTCGCGGGATCTCTGTCTGCTGAAAAAGGACGGTACGATCCGGATCGTATTCGCTATTTTTCTGGATGATCTGATCAGCATAATGAACGCAATAATTGCGGAAGAAAGCGATACGGATGATGAACAGGAAATCACTGAAGAGACAGAACCGGATCATGAGCCCAAAATTCGTGAAGAGCCAGAGCCTGACATGGAACCCGCAAATGAAACCTCCTGCAGCAGCAATGAGCCGGATATTGATATCGTCTTCAAAGAACTTATGAAAGCAGTAAAAGACGGTACCGATACCACGCAGCCGTACAATATGCTGCTGAAAGCGGCAGAAACGGGAAACGCGAAAGCAGCCCTGCATCTCGGAGATGTATTCTGTTACGGAAGTGGCGTGGAAAAGAATGAATCCGAAGCGTTCCGATGGTATGAAATTTCAGCCAAGGGCGGCGATTTGGAAGCAATCCGGGTTCTTAGCTTTTTTTACGCGACAGGCGAAGGAGTAGAAAAAGATGAAGAAAAAGGTATGCGGCTTCTTCGATTTTCAGCTGAGCACGGAGATTCGGAAAGCATGTATGATTTAGGAATCTTTCTGGAAATGGAAGATAAGGATGATCCGGAATCCTTTCAGTGGTTTCAAAAATCAGCAGAACTTGGAAACACATATGCTATGCTGCATATTGGCAATATGTATTTACTGGGGGATTACGAAACCCGTGTAGATCCGGACCCGTCAAAAGCAGAAGAATGGTTCCGGAAAGCCGCGGCGGCAGGAGACGACCTGGCATATTGGGAACTGGGTTCGTTGTATAATGCGGATCAAACGGATTCCGAAGGATATCCGGAGCCTGATATGGAAAAAGCTATGGAATTTTTCATAAAGGGCGCTGAACTGGGAAACAGCGATTCAAAAAAATATCTGGCCGCATTGTATCAGCAGGGCGGACTTGAGGGAGAACTCCGGGAAAAACTGCGCTTATGGTTCATTGAGGAAATTGAAAACCTGCGTATCGGAGATACTTTTGCTACGGTCGGCATGCCGGAGGATACAGATTCCTATGCTTCCAACAGAAATGAATGGGAAGTGATCGCACAGGAAGGAAAGAAAAGTCTGCTGATCAGTAAAAAGGTATGGCAAGATCATTATTATAATGAACATGAAAAGAGTGCTTCGATCGGACGAGAAAAATTTAAACTGGATTGCGCCAAAATGCAGTATAGAAATGGCAGTAAGGAAAGAAATGATGCCATAAAAAAATATGATAATTTCATGAATAGCATCGTTGAAGACAGTACGGACTGGAATTCCTGCTCTCTGCGCGAATGGCTGAATAATACCATATTTTACGGGATTTATTTTTCTGAAATCGAACGCGGAATGATTGCCTGCACAGAGCTGGAACAGCCGGATAACCCGAAATTCGGAACGTCAGGCGGTCCCGTGACAAAGGACCGGCTTTTCCTGCTAAGCATCGATGAAGTAGTTCGATATTTTGAAAATGAAGGGGAAAAGCCAGAGGTACAAACATTCGGATCCGCAGAATCCTGTTCCTGGCTGATCAACAGTGACCTATGCTCCCATATGCCGGTGGAGAAACAAGGATGGTGGCTGAGATCTCCCGGAATGAACGAATACTTTGCAGCTTGTGCGAATATTGATGTTAAGAAGAAAGAAATCTCTATTTTTCTGAATGGAATGGATGCCTGCTTAAATCTGTATGGTATCCGTCCGGCGATGTGGATTGATCCGGAGCTTCTCTAAAACATACAAAACGAATAGAATGAAAAGGAGACTGCAAATGAAAAAACTATATTCTGTTAAAGCTTCCCGGGAAACGGGATTTGATTCGAGCTGCATAGGCAGATTATCCTGTGATCTCAATCAATTCAGCGGTACATTTACCGCGGAATATGACGGCCGTGAAGCAAATATGCAGCATTTGATGGAAGCAGTCACCGTTTTTTCATTTCTGAACGGAGGTGAACTGACAATAACATGTGAAGGCGAGGATGAAGAAGATGCAATCAACGCAATCGAAACATTCCTGCGCAAAAAAGAAATCATCTTCTGATGGAAACATGTAAAAAACAATGACGGCAGGTATTCTATGATAACATATACTTATATCGCTGTTTGTGCGGCAATCTTTTTTTACATAAATTTTATATCGAAAGAAGATAAAACAGCGGCAGCAATCCGGCTGGGTGCGGTTTATCCGCCTAAAATACGAAGGAATCATGAGTATTGGAGATTCCTGACAGCGAATTTCATACACATTGAGTTTTTTCACTGCGCAATGAATCTGTACGCTTTATATATACTGGGGATTTTTTTTGAAAAGGTCTATGGCGGAGTGTTATACACAGGACTCTTGCTTGCCGCAATGCTGTGCACTTCTTTAATTACATACCTGGCTTCTTTTCATGACAGCCGGCACGCAAATACAGTGACGATCGGTGCCAGCGGTGTATTTTATGGTTACCTTGGAGCAATGACCGCGCTGGGATTTCTGCTGAAGGGAAATTTTCTGACGCTTCTGCGGAGCAATGTTTATGTGATCGTTTTGAATGTCGCGTTTACTTTGCTGAATCCTCATATATCAAAGACGGGGCATCTGGGCGGTTTTGCCGGCGGCTTTCTTTATACATATGTGCTTTTTCTGCTGAGGATCATCCGATAGAAACCAGAAAATTTATTTGACAATCGTACTGAATTCATGTACTGTACAAGCAAACGCACCTTGAAAATTTCATACTGCATATCTGTTTCACACATAGCGCCAGACCTGAATATTACAGGTTGACGAGGAGAAAGGTTATCGAAAATTCGGCGGATGCCTTTCCGTACGGCTTCGGTGCGTATGTATTGGCAAACATGCGGGTAACCGCAGAACAAATTCAATACAGCAGAAGCATTATGTGCATTATAACAGAACAATAAGGCCGTCTCTGAGACGGGTGCCTTGGAAATGAGGATAAAATGTGTGGAATAGTAGGATATACGGGTAAAGGACCGGCAGCAAATCTGATCTTGGATTCGCTGGAGCTTTTGGAATACCGCGGCTATGACAGTGCAGGGCTTGCACTTAAGGATTCTGAAACAGGGGAAACAGTAGTTCGGAAACGGGCAGGCCGGGTACAGAATTTAAGATATCTGTGTGATTTCGGAAACGAGCATTTTACGTGCGGCATCGGTCATACGCGATGGGCGACACACGGAGGCGTAAGCAACGTTAATGCGCATCCGCACAGGTTTGGAAAGGTGGTACTGGTTCATAACGGGATTATTGAAAACTATCTTGAGCTTCGGGATCAGTTTCTTCTGAGCGACCGCCTGAAATCCGATACCGATACGGAAATCGCGGCCGGAGTGCTGGATCATTTCTACGACAAGGATCCAAGACAGGCTATCAAAGAAACGGTCAGATATCTGAAGGGAACCTTTTCTCTTGTAATCATGTTTGAGGACATTCCGGACGTGATTTATGCCGTACGGAATATGAGCCCGATCGTCGCGTCCTATACGGATGACGGGACAATGCTTGCATCCGATATCACTGCGCTTGGAATTCACGCAAAGCAGTATATGCCGGTGCCGGAGATGAATATCCTGGAGCTGCATAAGGATGAGATCAGGCTGTATGACATGAAGGGAAATCCCCAGAAATGCGAGTTTATCGATATCGACTGGGATACGTCAAGAACCTGTAAGGGCAATTATCCTTTTTACATGGAGAAGGAAATCATGGAGCAGCCGGAAACGGTCATGAATACGATCCGAAGCCGGATACGGGAAGGGCATATCGACCTGAGTGCGGACGGAATTCCGGACAGCATCCTTGCGGAATGTGACAGTATCTGTGCGATCGCGTGCGGCACGGCTATGCATGCGGCATTAACGGCAAAGGATATCATTCAAAGAAAGCTGCGCATTAAGATGCAGGTAGAATGTGCGTCAGAATTTATTTATTCGGATCCGATTCTGGATGAACGGACACTTGCGATCGTTATCTCACAGTCCGGAGAGACAATCGATACACTGACTGCGCTGAAATACGTCCGCTCCAAGGGTGTCCGGAGCATTGCCATTATTAATGTAAAGGGTTCCTCCATAGCACGAGAAAGTGATTACGTTATTTATACAGACGCTGGGCCGGAAATTGCCGTGGCAAGCACCAAAGCTTTTACCGCGCAGATTGCCGCGCTGATGCTTCTGATCGGCCGGATGGCGGCAGCGCGTCATGCTTTGGAAACGAGCGAGGAACGTTCCTTTGTAGCGGATATCATGAAGCTGCCGGGACAAATCACGTCTGTGCTTGACAGACGAAGAGAAATTCATGACATTGCGAGGCAGCTGCTTGACGCGAAGGATACTTTCATGATAGGCAGAGGTCTGGACTTTTCGATTCTTCTGGAGGGTGCGCTGAAGTTAAAGGAAATTTCGTACATACATACGGAAGCGTATGCTTCCGGTGAACTGAAGCACGGAACGATTGCTCTGATAACGGAGAAGATACCGGTAATTGCTATGGTTACGCAGTCGAAGCTGATCTCGAAGGAGCTTTCCAATATCCAGGAGGTGGAAACGCGCGGAGCCAGTGTGATTTTGTTTATACGAGAAGACATCGCTGTAAATGAAAAGGATTTTTCGAACGTGTTTCGGCTGCCTGCGGCGTCAGATGATTTTATGGTAATACCGGCCGTTACGGCACTGCAGCTTTTGGCATATTATGTGTCGTCCGACAAAGGCCTTGACGTCGATAAACCAAGAAATCTGGCGAAGGTGGTAACAGTAGAATAATTTTCCGTGGGAAACGGATATGCAGTAAAAATGATTGATGTTACCGAAAAGGAATACCGCCATTCATCCGAAAAAGAAAGCATCTGCCCAGGCTGCCTGCTTCATTCAATGAGACAGCTAAGCCAATGCCAGGGACAGTAAATTAATCGAAAAGAACTGATATTGTAATGACAGCAGACACATGAGCTTATTGCGCAGATAACAGAAAACTTGGATAAGTTTAAAAAATTGATGATGCTTAAGAAAAACCCCGAATAGGAGGTGGCAGCTTGTTAGAGTTAACCGAAGAACAAATAGACTTTATTAAAAATAATTTTAGTCCGGAAGAATCTGCAGCTATGCTAAGTACAGATGTATTGGATGATGTATTATTCCCGATTTACGATCTTATAGTGTATCAAGGACTCGACGATGATTATCTTCCTACAAAATGGGGAAATCAAGCCGAAATATTATACGACCAGATACTTGATCAGAATGCTGAATCGCATCACCAACATAGTTAATTTTGCGGCGTTTTACAATCGATTACGACAGGAAGGAGAAAATTCCGCATATACGCTGAAGAATGAGACTGCTTATCAGATCATAAACTGATAAGCAGTTTCTCACGATTTTCAAATTCAAAACGAGGCGGTATCATTTATGAATCAAACGTGAAAATGAGATGAAAATTAAATGGAAAGGAAAAACTGAATTTTTAATGCTGACAAATGGAAAAGAATATACGGTTATCTCGATTGAGCGAGGGTGGTATCGGGTCATAGATGATTCAGGAGAAGATTATCTTTACCCACCTGAAATGTTTGATGTAACCGAAAAGTAATACCGCCATTCATCCGAAAAAGAATGCCTTTATTATCCTCAGAAATTTGAAAAGAATCTTAGCATGAATAGAGAATAACAGGTATTTGTGAAGCCAAATGGGAGGTGGAAACTTGTTAATTTTAACCGAAGAACAAATAGACTTTATTAAAAATAATTTTTAGTCCGGAGGAATCTGCAGATATGTTAAGCACAGATGTATTGGATGATGTATTAGATCCAATCGATGATCTTATAACATATCAAGGATTCGACGATAATTATCTTCCTACAGAATGGGGAAATCAAGCCGAAATATTATACGACCAGATATACGACCAGAATGCTGGACCGCATCACTAATACATTTGATTCAGCGGCTTATTAAACTCTTTTGCAAGCCGGTGAAAATACGGAACCACGCGTTCCTTGAATACAGACGATCAGCTGGAAGTAAACCGCTTTTAAAAACTGCGTAAAATGTCGGTATGCGGGACTTTTTAAGACTGCCGGCGGTGGGACTCGAGCCCACATACACAGGCCTCGGAGCCCGCATAAACAGGGCGTTTGCAGACACGGCTTTTGAAAAGGTAATCAAGAGGTAATCAAAATTACTATCGATTACGACGGGAAGGAGAAAATCCCGCATATACGCTGAATATGAGACTGCTTATCAGATAATTAACTGGTAAGCAGTTTTCTTGCTTTTCAAGTCAAACCAGAGGCTGTATCATTCAGAATCATGAACTGAAACTGTTCAACAAGATGATTTAGAGGATATATTGAAATCATTTTTCAGAATAGTGTATAGTACAATTATAGAAAGGTATCTTTAGTCAAATGACCAAAGCTTCAAATAAGTGAGGTGAATTGAAGCATCATGAAGAGTAAATTGAAAAAATTAGAAAATAAGATATTTTTTGGAGACCATACTGATGAAGAGTGGAAGCAAATGTATAAGGACGTAAATATTGCGATTAGTGAAGTAAACGAATCTGAAAGAAAAGCTTTTTTAGATAGTGGTGCGAGTGAGCTTATTGCTCAAATAATGGAGTTCATGGATGATTAATACCACCAGTCAATTTGCCTTGAAATTTGATTGAAGATACAATAAAATGATAAATAGAGGAGATGGTATAAATGACTATCAATAAGGAAAGCGTGTACTGGAGATCTAATCCAGAATGGTATAAAATTAATAGAGAAAAAGATTGTTTTGAACTAACAGATAAAGCTCTTGAACGTGCCAAAAAGAGCTTTGAATTGTTTAATAAAAGAAGACATTAAGACCATCAGTCATTCGACCGGTGGTCTTGAATATAATTGGACAGTTATTGCCTGCAGTAAGCAAAGCACTTGTACCATGAATTGGAGTAAAAGTACAATGTATGATTGAGCTACTTTCAATATGCATTGTAAAATGGGAGATATTACATTGATTACTTATGAATCGATTTGTAAAAAATTAGGGTTTGATCTCGTTAAAGACTTAGATGATCAGTATAAGAAGATTGAGGGAAGAGAATTTGAATGCGATGATAGTCATCCAAGCCCGTTTGCTGTGCTTACAGTTGAAGAAATTTTATGGATACAAAAAGAGGGATATTTAAACTGAATTTATTAATGCCTTCAGTTAATTGAGATGAGGGTATTGTCTATGCGTATTATACAGAAGAAAAGAGAGCATGTCGATTATGAAAAGGGAGAAATTGAATGATAATGATAAAAAAAGATATGACCAATTAATGATTGCTTTTCGAGAAGAACTGGATAACCTTCCGAAATCTCCTCAAAATACATTGGATGGAGGGCGTAATAAGTTACGCTGCGAAATCACTGATAAATACGAAAAAAAGATTTCTGAAATATTTAAAAAATATTAATAATACACGTCGACTGACTAGTGATATTTAAGAAATATAAAAGCTGGATATCTGATAAAACACCGTACGTGGGAGAAAATCCACAGATAACAGTTTGCTTCATGAGTAACTCACGAGGATGATAAGTGAGATATGCCTTACAGATCCGTATATTAAGGATAAAATAATCATGAAAGCAAAGAAATTAGGCGTTCCGGTTTTTAAGATAGAAGGTGCAAAAGTTGTTAAAACTTAAAGAAATAATTGCCAGCAATGATACCGGCGGGGCGATAGTTACATTGCTTGATGGACGATGCGCGATAGTCGATATCAATAAGCGCTGGATAGGCGTTGATATGTTTATTGACACGTTTTTAAAATGGGGAGCGTTTGACAGGAAACCGACAGATAGCGAAATCGAGTCGATCACTCGCGTAATTGAGAACCCTGTTCGTATCGAGGAAACGAGGGATGCGAAAGCGTATTTGACTGATCCAAGTGAGAAAAATGTCATTGACAGAATAAAAAAACAAAGTGATATGATTATTAGACCATCAGTCACGAGACTGGTGGTCTTTCTGTTAAAAAGGACGGGAATGATATATCCGAGGTTTCACAGTAAACGAAAGGAGATATAAATGGCACGACTAGCACTGTCGTGAGTGACCTGGAGTATTGTCAGATCACGTTGAAGGGAATCGAGTATCTTTCCATATCCGGAAGACGTGTCTCTTCAACATGAATGAGTCAGTATTGCTGACCGATGAAGAAATCAGCCGTTTTGCCGGACATACGCAGGTATCCACGACACAGAACTGTTATCTGTTCGCGACGAAATCACTTGATAAGCGTGCAGATGCTTATGAACAGGCAATCTGCGGGAAAATATCCGGATAGCAAAGCAGAATTCCCTGCACGGAATTCTGCTTCAAAAAGGTAATCAAAAAGGTAATCAAAACCTCTGAGATTCAATTTTCAGAAACCGCGTAAAATGGCGGTTTGCGGGACTTTTTAAGACTGCCGGCGGTGGGACTCGAACCCACACACCCTTGCGGATAACAGATTTTGAGTCTGTCTCGTCTGCCAATTCCGACACGCCGGCGCTTCTGTACCTTAAATCAGGCACATGGTGCATTATAGCACATTCTGAAAGCGTTGTAAATATAAGGATTTACGGCAGTTTCCGGCGGGCTTTTCTTCAGCAGTTTCCCGTGAAAACATATTTCAGGTTTTCCGCGGCAATGTCACGGAGGTGATATACGGTTCTGACCGGAGTTGCGTTTTTGTCCGTCATGTGATAACGCGGGAAAAATCGGGAGATATGCAGCGGGATGTCTTCCCGTATCGAGGCAAGAAAGGCCGATTCTTCACGCATTTCGTCATCACTGTCGTTTCCGTCCGGAATGATCAGCGTCGTTACTTCTACGTGACAGCTGTTTGCACTTGACCGGATCGTATTTTTGACTGTTTCGAGGCTGCCGCCCAGTTTGTCATAAAAGGTTTGCGTATATCCCTTCAGGTCGATGTTCATCGCGTCGATCAGCGGGAGGAGTTTTGCAAGCGGCTTTTCGCAGATCATTCCATTCGTTACAAGAACGGTCTGCAGTCCGGCTTTCTTTGCAAGTCCGGCACAGTCCCGGATGTATTCATAACTGATCAGCGGCTCGTTGTATGTAAACGCGATCCCGATACTGCCGGCTTTCTTCTGCTCGATTGCTTCCGCGACCAAAAGCTCAGGCGGAACAGACTGTGTATGGATCTTGCTGTCTGCCATGGATATTTCGAAATTCTGGCAGAAGGGACAGCGGAGGTTACAGCCGTAACTGCCGGCCGACAGAATTTTCGTGCCGGGATGGAACATGGCGAGCGGCTTCTTCTCGATCGGATCCAGAGCTATGGATGTGAGTCTGCCGTAATTCGAACAGATCACCGAGCCGCCGCGCGATGTACGTGCACGGCAAAGCCCTGTCTGTCCTTCGGATAAGCTGCAGTGATGCGGACAGATTTCGCAGACTGCTTTCTTTTCAGACATGTCGTATCACCTCGAAGCGTTTCAGGCGGACCGGCTCACCGGCCATGATACCGGCTTTTTTGCGGGCTATCGTTATTTGCTGCGCGACGGTGTCGACGCCTTCCAGATCCGGAAGCAGGAGACCGCGGCGCATACCGTTTTCCACGATGACACCGTAACGTTTCACGTCAAGCATGTCTTCCGAGTCGATCGATTCGGACGGTCCCAGTACATCCACATCATAAACGAGGTCATGAAGCTCACTTTCTTCGACCGGGTCGAAGCGCGGATCCTTCGAGCAGGCAGATACGGCATTCTGCAGAATTTCTTCGGCTATCGAGCCGGTCGTTGCTGCAATCGTTCCGATACAGCCGCGGAGATTTCCGTTTGATTTGATCGAGACGAAAACGCCTGCGCGTCGGTTCGTCATCTCCTCAGGAAGATGCTCCGGAAGCGCTGCTTTCTTTCCTGTCCGTACATATGTTTCCAGGCTGTATCTTGCCAGCTGCACGTATGGGTCTTCGGCATCTTTTATGGCAGCAAGCTCTTTCTCATGATTTTCTTTCAGAATCCGGCCGAAGCAGCGGTCCGGATCATCCCCTTTTGCTTCGAACCATGCGACACCGTACCCGACACCGAACGGTCCTTCATATGACAGCAGTTCATGTGAGACATCTTTACGGTCAAAGGCTCCCGCCATGACCTGGAAAGAGCGGAGGCCGCATTCAGCGGCAGCATCGGCAAAGCTTTGATCGATCGAAAGTATTTTCAGAAAGTCTCCGGAGGAAAAATCTTCGGTGATCATTCGGTCGAATTCAGGGCCCTGCGGCGCATATCCATAAGGACCGTCTTCTTTTAACTTATGGGAAAGATCGCCGCTTGCAATGAATACTACACGCTTCCCGAGTTTCTCGGATGTTTCCGCAATGCATTGCCCAAGCCGGTAATGCATAAGAGGGGAAAGACCGGAGAGGCCGATCCGCACCAGCTTATAGCCGGTGTAATATTCATTTAGATAGTGAAGAGGCAGAATTGTAGCATGGTCAAGTGTTTTGCTCTGCTCGCCGAGTGTACCGGCAGGAATCTTTTCTTCCTCTGCTTTGCAGCATAATTCTTTGACAAATTCCGTATCGTAATCTGCCGATACGGAAACCTGAGGCGCGCGGAACTGTCCAAGATCACCGAATGACCTGGCGCCCGGCGAGATATGAAAATAGTCCGAATACATAATGGAATGAGGACTTGTAAGGACGATCGTGTCCGGCTTTAACGCGGCGGCTCTTCGCATGACTTCACGGTAAGCATCGATCGTTGTCTGGATTTTCTTTTCCTCTCCATGGCCGACCTCCGGAACGATGAGCGGCGGATGAGGCACTGCGGCTGCGGCGATAACTGACATGGCAGATTCTTCCTTTCATGTTTTTTAATTTATGAATACTTCCACCTGTTATTATACCACCCTTTTCAAAAAATCACGCCTGGTGTATGATAGTAAAAGAAATTCTGATCCGTGAAAGGAATCGTAAAATGAATAAGAAAATCGTACTGATCGACGGACACAGTATCATACACCGGGCTTTTTACGCACTGCCGGATCTTACAAATGCGGAAGGAGTCCATACGAATGCCGTATACGGATTCCTGATGATTTTTTTCAAAATCATGGAAGAGGAAAAGCCGGATTACCTGGCTGTCGCGTTCGACGTCCACGCTCCGACGTTCCGGCATGAAATCTACGCGGACTATAAAGGAACGCGAAAGCCGATGCCGGAGGAGCTTCGAAGCCAGGTACCTCTTCTGAAAGAAGTGCTTACCGCCATGGGAATCACGATCATGGAAAAGGCAGGTCTGGAAGCGGATGACATTCTCGGTACGATCGCTTCCCGCATGGAGCGGGAGGGTCTGGAAGTTTCTGTCGTTTCCGGAGACCGTGATCTTCTGCAGCTGGCTACGGACAAGATCATGATCCGGATCCCGCTCACAAAGCAGGGAAGGACAGAGGTGCTCAGCTATCATTCTAAGGATGTTCTTGCACAGTACCATATCACGCCTTCTCAGGTCATTGATCTGAAATCGCTTATGGGAGATGCTTCCGACAATATTCCGGGCGTTCCCGGAATCGGAGAAAAGACGGCGGTCCGTATCCTTGCCGATTACGGTACACTGGAGAACGCGTATGACCACATCGGCGAGATCAAGCCTCCGAAGGCGCAGAAAGCAATGACTGAACACCGTGACCTGGCGGAAATGAGCAAGGTGCTGGCAACGATCGACAAGAACGGGGACATCGATTTTCGTCTGGAAGATACGAGACTCGGCAATATATACACACAGCAGGCTTACGAGTGGTATAAGAAGCTGGGCTTTAAGAATATGCTTTCACGATTCGGCGAAGCAGCCAAAACAAGCACTCCGGAAGATGCTTTTGAAATCTGCAGGGATCGTGCGGAAGCTGAAAAACTGTTTGAAAAGGCTGCTTCCTATGAAAAGATCGGTTTTTCCCTGCTTGGAGATAACGGCGCATGTCTCGGGGTTTCTTTGTCTTTTGATGAAACAACGGTCATGATTCCCGCAGAAGAAGATACCGATGCACCGTATCTGACCGAGCAGCTGGGCCGTCTGCTTATGAAAGTTACAGCAGCCTATACCTGCAATTTAAAAGATGCACTTCATTATCTGACGATTCCGTCAGCAGATCATCTGAATGATGTGCTGATCGCGGCATATCTGATCAATCCGCTCAAAAACGATTATGACTATGACGATGTCGCGAACGAATATCTCGGGCTTACCGTTCCGGACCGGAATGAAATAGCCGGCAAGAAGTCAAACAGAGAGCTTTTTGACGGATCACGGAATGATTTTGCGCGGTACTGCAGTTATATCGCATATGTTTCGCTGCGGTCCGGAGAAGCTTTGCTTGTGAAGCTGCGCAGTCAAGGTATGGATTCACTGTACCGCCAAATCGAGATGCCGCTCGTAACGGTCCTTTGTGATATGGAAAAGACCGGAGTCCGTGTCGCATCGGATGAGCTGGTTTCTTATGGCCGCCAGCTGGGAACAGAAATTCTCGGACTGGAAGAGAAGATTTATGCGGAGGCGGGCGAATCGTTCAACCTCAATTCACCGAAGCAGCTTGGCCAGATTCTTTTTGAAAAGATGAAGATGCCGAACGGAAAGAAGACGAAGACCGGGTATTCCACCGCTGCCGATGTTCTGGAAAAGCTTGCACCGGATTATCCGTTCGTTGCCGGTATTCTGGAATACCGGAAGCTTATGAAGCTGAAGTCCACTTATGCCGACGGGCTGCTGCCTTACATCGGCACGGACGGCCGTATCCACGGGACCTTAAATCAGATGATCACCGCTACAGGGCGGATCAGCAGTACGGAGCCGAATCTGCAGAACATTCCGATCCGCATGGAACAAGGACGTGAAATCAGGAAGGCTTTTATTCCAAAGGATGGATTTCTCTTTGTGGATGCTGACTACTCACAGATCGAGCTTCGTATTCTGGCAAGTCTGTCCGGAGACGAAAACCTGATACAGGCATACAAGGAAGCAAAGGATATCCACAGGATCACGGCATCGCAGGTGTTCCACACACCGTTTGATGAAGTAACGGACCTGCAGCGGCGCAATGCAAAAGCCGTCAATTTCGGCATTGTCTATGGCATCAGCAGCTTTGGACTGAGCCAGGGCCTGAGTATCAGCCGAAAAGAAGCGGAGAAGTACATCGATTCGTATTTTGAAACGTATCCCGGTGTAAAGAAATTTCTCGATGATACCGTTGCCGACGCGAAAAAGAACGGATATGTAACGACGTATTTCGGACGGAGGCGTCCGATCCCGGAGCTTTCATCCGGAAATTTCATGCAGCGGTCGTTTGGAGAACGTGTCGCGATGAATTCGCCGATTCAGGGAACCGCGGCAGACATAATGAAGATCGCGATGATCCGTGTTCATGATGCACTTTGTGCATCCCATATGCGTTCCAGAATCGTACTGCAGATCCATGACGAACTGCTTGTGGAAACGGATCCGGAAGAGAAAGAGCAGGTAAAGAATATCCTTGCGGATGCCATGACGCACGCTGCGGATCTGGCTGTCCCGCTTGAAATCGATATTCAGGAAGGGCCGAACTGGCTGGAGGCAAAATAATGCGCGTGATTGGAATAACAGGCGGTGTCGGGAGCGGGAAGAGCCGTGTCCTTTCTTACCTGAAAGATGCTTATAATGTGGAAATTTTCCAGGCTGATACGGCAGCCAAACATCTTATGGAACCTGACGCACCTTGCTTTTCCGGGATCAGAAGAATTTTGGGCGAAGGAATTCTGGATGAGCATGGTGCCGTCGATCGTGCCAGAATGGCGGATTCTATCTTTCACGATAAAGCCGTGCGAAGCGCAGTGGAAGCTGTGATCCATCCTGCAGTGTTCGAAATGACGAAGCGTGAGCTGGCATCGGCCAGAGAGAGACACTGTGAATATTTCGTGATCGAAGCGGCCTTGCTATTCGAATCAAAATATAATGAAATCTGCGATGAAGTGTGGTATATTTATGCGGATGAAAAGACAAGAGCAGCACGCCTGACACAGGAACGCGGGTATTCTTCGGACAAGACAAATGCGATCATGGAATCGCAGCTTTCGGATTCTGCTTTCCGCAGAAGGAGTACATTCGTGATCGACAACAGCGGTTCCTTCGAAGATACGAAGAAAGCGATCGACCGGCTGCTTGACAGGAAGGATTGGAAGAAATGAGACTTTGCAGCATTGCCAGCGGAAGCAGCGGAAACTGCATCTATGCAGGCAGCGATCATTCCCATATATTGATCGACGCGGGCATCAGCCGGAAACGAATCGATGCCGGATTAACCGATATCGGCATTAAGGGAGACGAGCTTGACGCGATCCTGATAACACACGAACACTCGGATCACATAAAGGGGCTCGGGGTTTTGCTTCGCAAATATGAAATACCCGTATATGGTACGGAAGGTACGCTGCGTGAAATTGAAAACTGCGGTCAGATCGGAGAAATACCGCCCGGACTTTTTCATGTTGTGAAGGCCGATACGAAATTCTCACTCGGAGATCTGGAAATACGGCCGATCACCGTTTCCCACGATGCAGCGGAACCTGTCGCATACAGGATCGAGAGCGGAAAGAAAGCAGCCTGCGTCATGACGGATCTTGGCTTCTATAATGACTATATTGTGAAGAATCTTCAGGGACTTGATGCGGTGCTGCTTGAATCGAATCATGACGTTTGTATGCTGGAGACCGGTTCGTATCCGTATCCGCTTAAAATGAGAATTCTCGGAGAACACGGTCATTTATCGAATGAGACGGCCGGCCGGCTGCTGTGCAGCATTCTGAATGAACACCTGAATCATGTGATGCTTGGTCATTTAAGCAAAGAAAATAACATGGAAGAGCTGGCCTATGAAACGGTCAAGCTGGAGGTGACGCTCGGTGAAGTGCCGTACCGCGGAGAAGATATTCCGATCACCGTTGCCAAACGGGATAAGCGTTCCGCAATTCTGGAATTCTGACCATTACACGATGCGTATCAGCTGACGCGTGTATTCATCGCGGAACGGAAGATCGAATTTCTGTGAAATAACAGCCTGATACAGCTGGGACGCCTTGATGTCCTGACTGAGCATTTCCTGGAAAACATCCGACAGCTTCTCATCCTTCAGAGGCTTCGGCAGGAGCTGGATCCCGCCGGCCTTTTTGATTGCGGAAAGAAGCGGAAGCGCTTCCTTACGAAAGCCAAGGATCCTGGCATATTCTGCATATCCTGCACGGCGAAACCGTTCCACGCTCTGGGCAGAAATTCCGAGAAGCATATGTATGACATCACGGCTTACACGTGTGTATGTATAGTTTCTTGATTTTACACTGCCGATGAAATCCGTACCTGTACGAAAGCTGTTCCGCATGCGCATAATACGCGCGGAAAGTTCCGGTGAAAGATCATATATATTGTTCAGGTTCTCCTCTGTTTCAGCAAGAAGATCCGATAAAAGCAGCAGAGAATAATCATTGAATGACACAGGCCAGTAACGTCCATACGTTTCGGAAAGCGGTGTCTTCATGTTTCCCGGCAGATAGGACATCCATTCTGTTTCTCTGATATCTTCCGTGTCCAGCATCGACCGGCGGATCGCAGAAGCGGACGCATACTCGCCGGTAAGCAGCGTTTCCCCTTCATCGGCGCCCCGGCGCATTACCGGCAGCAGTGACATGTCACTGTGAAGACGCTGCAGTGCTTTGCAGTATTCGATTCCCAGTATCGTATTCGGCTTCTTCAGAAGTTCGGCGTACTGTTCGCTGCCCAGATAAAGAGAGGCCGCGCGGCATCTCGCTTCCGGAAAGCTTTTGCCCTCGGAAAGGCTTTGCTTCAGAAGTGTTTTATATTCCTCCGGTTCATTGAGAAAGAGACGGGCAAGGGCAGAAATCGGTTCTAACGAGCCGCATTCACAGCCAAAGGAAAGTACGTCGACAACCCGGGACCGGACGAGAAGAGAAACGGCGCCCATTGCAAAATCCTGGGCGCTTCCCGTACTCCAGCAGACAGGGAGCTCAAGAACAAGATCTGCTCCGTTGCGCAGGGCGGATTCGGCACGGAGACGCTTCTCCATGACGGCAGGCGCGCCGCGCTGAACGAAATCACCGCTCATCAGCACTACAATACAGTCGGCGCCTGAAAGACGTCTCGTTTCCTGAAGCTGGTATATGTGGCCTGTATGAAAGGGATTGTATTCGGCTATAACGGCTGCTGTTTTCATTTGTAAGTCCTTTGCACGATGAAGCAGATTGTTTTTTTTTCTAAAATAATTGTATCATCGCCATACGAATATTGCAAGAAAAGGCAGTCCGGCCTATAATATTCAGTTGGAGCAGATTTTTAAAGCTTATTATGGAAGGAGAGTATGAAATGAGATTTATAGATTCGATCAAAGAACGGGCTAAACAAGATATTCGTACGATCGTACTGCCGGAATCGGAAGACAAACGTACGTATGAAGCGGCAGAAGCAGTCCTTAAGGAAGGGATCGCAAAGCTTATCATTATCGGCAAGACGGAGGACATTGAGCGAAACAGCGCCGGCTTTGACATCAGCAAAGCGACGTTCGTAGATCCGGCTCATTTTGATAAAATGCCGGCATATATCGACAAGCTTGTCGAGCTGCGTCAGAAGAAAGGGATGACACCGGATCAGGCTTCGAATCTTCTTCTCCATAATTACAGCTACTTTGGCGTTATGATGGTAAAAATGGGCGATGCAGACGGCATGGTTTCCGGTGCATGCCATTCGACGGCCGATACACTCCGCCCGAGTCTCCAGATCCTGAAAACAAAGCCGGGAACGAAGCTGGTTTCTTCCTTCTTCGTAATGATCGTTCCGGACTGCGAATACGGCAATCACGGTACCTTTATCTTCTCGGACTGCGGTCTTGAGCAAAACCCGGATCCTGAGAAACTGGCAGCGATCGCAGGCACGACCGCGGAATCTTTCCGTACGCTTGTCGGAGCAACGCCGCGTGTCGCTTTACTGTCACACTCTACGAAGGGCAGTGCAAGCCATGATGATGTGACCAAGGTTGTAGAAGCCACGAAAATTGCAAAGGAAACGTATCCGGATCTCTGCCTCGACGGAGAGCTTCAGCTGGATGCGGCAATCGTTCCTGAAATCGGCGCCAAGAAAGCTCCGGATTCCAATGTTGCCGGTATGGCAAACGTACTTATTTTCCCGGACCTTGATGCAGGGAATATTGGTTACAAGCTTGTTCAGCGTCTTGCCAAGGCGGAAGCGTACGGTCCTGTTACACAGGGCATCGCAAAACCGGTAAATGATCTTTCCAGAGGATGCTCGGCGAATGATATCGTAGGTGTTATTGCGATTACAGCTGTGCAGTGTCAGATGAACAAATAAAAAATAACCTGCCGTATCGATTGAAGAACAGAAATTCTTGACAAATGGGAATACCATGATATAATTGAACGGTATGGCATTCTTGTCGTTTTTTTGTGATGGAATGCCGCGCTGTTGTGGATTGGAGCTTTTATGATCGTTGATTTGATGCCTGTTATCGAAGAAGAAGGCAGGGAATTTGATATGGATGCTGCCGTATCTTTTCCGGAAATCAAATCTTCCGGTATCCGTTATCCTGTCATTCCGTGCGGGGATATTTCGTTTGTCCTGCGCAGTGACAGTAAGAAGAAGCTGTTTATCCATGGTTACGGCAGGATCCGTACGGTGATTCCCTGTGACAGGTGCCTTACACCTGTTGATACGGAGATTCCTCTTGACTTTACCAGAACCGTTCATCTTAAGGATGAAGAGGTTACGGACTGGGATGAGGAACGTTCTTTTCTGAACGGAACGGAACTGGATACAGATAAGCTCCTTCAGAGTGAGATCCTGATCGTATGGCCGGTTAAGACGTTGTGCCGGGAGGATTGTCTTGGTATCTGCAGCAAATGCGGTGCCAACCGGAACACAGAGCCGTGCAGCTGCGAAGAAGAGAGCGCGGATCCGCGAATGACTGCCATCCGCGATATTTTTAACAAGTACAAGGAGGTGTAAAGCCATGTCGATCTGTCCGAAGAATAAGTGCTCAAAAGCCAGAAGAGATAAGAGAAGAGCAAACTGGAAGATGAGTACTCCCAATCTCGTCAAGTGCTCCAAATGCGGAGAGCTTATGATGTCCCACAGGGTCTGCAAGAATTGCGGGACTTATAATAAGAAGGAAATTGTCCCTCAGGATAAATAGGGATGTTTGTGGTTTGCGAAGACGGAGCGAGATGTTGCTGATATCTCACTCCTTTTTTGCATTTACCCGTCTGTTTTGGATGCTGTTTCTGGAAAGGAAATGAATTCTTTATGAATGACAAACTGAGAATCGCTGTAGACGCCATGGGCGGCGACAACGCGCCTGACGAAATCGTTAAGGGTGTGATCGATGCAGTCGGCAAATGTGCGGATATTCATGTTTTTCTGGTCGGAAAGCAGGACGTAGTAAAAGCAGTCCTTGACCGGTACGGATACAGCGGTGACGGTATTTCAGCCGTAAATGCCGATGAGGTGATCGATCCGGATGAGCCGCCTGTTATTGCGATTCGTTCCAAGAAGAATTCTTCGATCGTAGTCGGTATGATGATGGTTCGGAGAGGAGAAGCAGACGCATTTATTTCTGCAGGCAGTTCCGGTGCCATTCTGGTCGGCGGACAGGTTATCGTCGGCAGGAGCAAGGGTGTCGAACGGCCGCCGCTTGCACCGCTCATTCCTACGAAAACCGGCGTGTCGATTCTTGTCGACTGCGGCGCCAACGTTGACGCAAAGCCCACCAATCTGCTTCAGTTCGCACAGATGGGATCCATTTACATGGAACACGTCGTCGGCATTCCAAATCCGAAAGTGGCTATTGTAAATATCGGTGTCGAAGAAGAAAAGGGAAATGCACTCGTGAAGGAAACCTTCCCGCTTCTGAAAGCATGTCCGAACATCAATTTCATCGGCAGCATCGAGGCACGTGACATACCTGCCGGCATTGCGGATGTGATCGTCTGTGATGCGTTTGTCGGGAATGTGATCCTGAAATTCTATGAAGGTTCCGCAGCCGTAATACTCAGCAAGATCAAAGAGGGCATGATGAGCAGTTTCCGCAGCAAGATCGGGGCGCTGCTTGTAAAGCCCGGTCTTAAGAAGGCACTCAGCGGTTTTCACGCTGATGAATACGGAGGAGCACCGCTTCTGGGGCTGAAGGGACTCGTTGTGAAAGCACACGGCAGTTCCAAGGCAAGGGAAATCAGCATTGCAATACAGCAATGCATTACCTTCCATAATCAGAAAATCAACGAAAGAATCAGTGAATATCTGAACAGTCCGGATTCGTCCGCTTCCTCACAGCAGGCAGGAGGTTCTGCAAGGGATGGAAAGTGATGTCAGAAGCAGCTGGATCCGACTGCAGGATACGATCGGATATTCCTTTCAAGACATTTCTCTTCTGGAAAATGCAATGACGCACAGTTCCTACTCCAATGAGAAACATATGCCGAAACACAGAAACAACGAACGTCTCGAATTCCTGGGCGATGCCGTGCTTGAACTGACAAGCAGCAGCTTCCTCTTTCATCTTCATCCGGAAGAACCGGAAGGTACGCTGACGAAGCTTCGTTCCGCAATGGTATGCGAGCCGGCGCTTGCATTCTGTGCGAGAAGGATCGAACTCGGAAACTGTATCCTGCTTGGCAAAGGAGAAGATATGACCGGCGGAAGAGAGCGGGAATCCGTTACTTCGGATGCTCTTGAAGCACTGATCGGTGCGATTTATCTTGACGGCGGCTTTGAACCGGCAGCCGCTTTTATTACCGGGCACATTCTCTCGGATGTTGAGAACCGCCAGCTTTTTATAGACAGCAAGACGATCCTTCAGGAAATGGTCCAGGCAGACGATAATGAGAGCCTTCAATACGTTCCTGACGGGGAAGAAGGACCAGATCATAACAAGAAGTTTTTCGTTCGTGTCATGATCGGTGACGAGGAAGCAGGCAGAGGAAGCGGACGAACCAAAAAGGCCGCGGAACAGTCTGCCGCTTACAACGCAATCATGAAACTAAGGGAGCAGAAAGAATGTACCTGAAATCAATCGAAATCCATGGCTTCAAATCGTTTGCAAACAAGACTGTTTTCGAATTCCATAATGGAATCACCGCGATAGTCGGACCGAACGGAAGCGGTAAGAGCAATGTAGCGGACGCAGTTCGATGGGTCCTCGGCGAGCAGCGTGTAAAGCAGCTCCGCGGTTCGAACATGCAGGACGTTATTTTTTCGGGTACAGAGAACCGGAAGCCGCAGAGTTATGCAATGGTTTCCCTGACGCTTGACAATTCCGATCATATGATCCCGGTGGCATATGACGAGCTTACGATCGCCAGAAGACTTTTCCGGTCCGGCGAAAGTGAATACCTTCTGAACGGTACACCCTGCCGTTTAAAGGAAGTAAATGAGCTTTTTTACGACACGGGCATCGGAAAAGAAGGATATTCGATCATCGGACAGGGCCAGATCGACAAGATCCTGAACGGGAAGCCAGAGGATCGGCGGGAACTTTTCGATGAAGCAGCCGGTATCGTGAAATTCAAGCACCGCAAGGAAATGACGCAGAAGAAGCTGGAGGACGAGCAGGCCAATCTCGTGAGAATCAGCGATATTCTTGCCGAAATCGACCGTCAGATGGGACCTCTTTCCACACAGGCAGAGAAGGCCAAAGTATACCTGAGCAAGAAAGAAGAGCTTCGTGCATATGATATCAACATGTTTCTTCTTGAAACGGACAGGATCCATGTTCAGATCAGAGAAACGGACGAACGTGCCGCGATCGTAAACGACGAACTGGATGAAACAAGAAGAACGTTTGAAAATACGAAAACGGAATATGAGAAGATCGAGGATGAGATGGAGGAGCTGGAAGCTGCCTCCGAACATGCGAAGGACCAGCTGAACAAGACCAATATTCTGAAACAGCAGCTGGAAGGACAGATCAATGTACTGAAGGAACAGATCAATAATGCTCGTACAACAGACGCATACATTGATGATCGTTCCAATACAGCGGCGAATGATCTCAAATCAAAGACGGAAGAGCTGGAAACCCTGAAAAAGCAGAATGAAGAGCTTGAGCAGAAGCTTTCGGCAATCACGCTCCGTGAAGAAGAAGCTTCCAAAGCACTGCAGGATGTCCGTGCGAAAACATCATCGGCGGCCGCCGGTATCGAGAAGCAGAAGCAGGATGTCATACAGCTTTTAAATGAACGTGCTTCTACGAAAGCAAATCTTCAGCGGTTCGAAACCTTGAAAGAGGAAAGCCAGGCAAGAAAAGGCGAAATCAGCCAGAAACTGCTTCTTCTGAAAAGCGATGAAGAGGAGCAGACAAGGGCACTTGATTTTTGCAAAGAAGAGCTGGCAAAGCTTCAGGATGAAATTAAATCCATTCGCGATGTCATTTCCGGAAAAGAGCAGGAAATCGCTTCGATACAGAACAGGCTCTCTTCAGAAAACGAAAAGCTGAATCTCATTCAGACATCATACCACCGTGAAAATTCAAGACTGGAGTCACTGATCAATATCACGGAACGGTATGACGGCTATGGAAACAGCATTCGCAAGGTCATGGCCAGGAAGGACGAGGTTTCCGGCCTGATCGGCGTAGTGGCTGATATTTTCCGTACGGATAAGGAATATGAGCTTGCCGTTGAAACAGCGCTTGGAGCTAGTATTCAGAATATCGTCGTCGATTCCGAAGACACCGCGAAAGACATGATCCGCTTTTTAAAGGATAACAAATTCGGCAGGGCAACGTTCCTGCCTCTTACAAGTGTCCAGCCTTCTTCTTTTCGGGAGCCGAAGGCGCTTTCCGAGACAGGCGTCATCGGTACCGCCAATACGCTTGTCCATTATGAAGATCGTTTTAAACGTCTCGCGGATTATCTTCTCGGCCGTATCCTTGTCGTAGATAATCTTGACCATGCGATCATGATCGCAGGAAAGTACCGCTATTCGCTCCGCATTGTGACGATCGACGGAGAATCGCTGAATCCGGGCGGTTCCATGACGGGCGGTGCATTCCGCAATACGAGCAATCTTTTAAGCAGACGCCGTGAAATCGAAGAAGAAGAGCAGAATGTAAAGAAGCTCGAAAAAGAAATGAACCGGCTGACCGCTTCCGTTGAACAGATGAAATCACTCAGAACGAAGAATTATAATGATATCGACGTTCAGAATGAGAGCCTTCACAAGAAACTGCTGGAACAGAACACGGTCAAAATGAATATGGAAAGTGCTTCTTCCCGGTGCGGTGAAATTCAAAGCAGCATTGCCGCGATCCGGAAGGAATCCGATGAAATGGAAAGCAGGATCCGGGAGCTTTCCAGACAGCGTGCTGATATCGACACGGAACTTGCATCCTCAGACGAACGTGAGACGGAAGCAAACAGCCGTATCGAAGAACTGACGTCGCTTCTTGAAGCATCCCGGTCAGAAGAGGAAAAGGCCGTCAGAGACGCAGAGGATATTCACCTTGAGTCGGCCGGTCTTCGCCAGAAACATGATTTTCTTCTTGAAAATATCAATCGAATAACGGAAGAAGCCGCACGTTCGCGTGAAGAACTGAACTCTTTAAAAGCAAGCAAAGGAGATGCAGCGGAAGAAATCAGCCGCAAGGAATCCGAAATCGAGGATCTCCAGAAGACGATCGATGATTCGTCCTCCATTTATGATGAATTGAACAAAATGATCGCCGATTCCGGCACACGGAAAGATGAGCTTACGAAGAAACACAAGTCCTTTTTGTCTAAGCGGGAGGATCTGTCCGCACATATATCTGAGCTTGATAAGGAACAGTTCCGGCTTGGCAGCCGCAAAGAAGCCTGTGACGATGCTCTAGAGAAGCAGGTTTCCTACATGTGGGAAGAATATGAACTGACATATGACCGTGCGAAGGAGCTTCGTGACGACAGGCTGTCCAATGTATCAAGCCTCAGAAAGAAAACGACAGAGCTTCGCAATGAAATACGTGCGCTGGGAAATGTAAATGTCAATGCGATCGAAGACTACCGTGCGATGAAGGAACGATTTGAATTCCTGAACGGGCAGCATGACGACATCATCGAAGCACAGAAAGCGTTGAATAAAATCATTGAAGAGCTGGACGCCGGAATGCGGGCACAGTTTACCGAAAAATTTGCTGCGATCACGAAGGAATTCGACAAGGTATTCAGTATCCTGTTCGGCGGCGGGAAGGGTACCCTCGCTCTCACGGAAAGTGACGATGTCCTGGAAGCCGGGATCCGCATTATCGCGCAGCCGCCCGGAAAGAAGCTTCAGAATATGATGCAGCTGTCTGGCGGTGAGAAATCACTGACTGCGATCGCGCTGCTCTTCGCGATCCAGAACCTGAAGCCTTCTCCGTTCTGTCTTCTTGACGAAATCGAGGCGGCTCTCGACGATGCAAATGTAAAACGGTTTGCCGAATACCTGAAAATATTGACAAAAAGCACACAGTTTATTATTATTACGCATAGACGCGGTACCATGACATCTGCTGACAGGCTTTACGGTGTAACGATGCAGGAAAAGGGTGTATCCGCACTCGTTTCGGTCGATCTGCTCGGTGATATGTCAGACAGCGCGGAGAATACACAGCAGGGAGAGAATAATGGAAACTGAAAAAAAAGGCCTTTTTCACAGACTTGCTTCCGGACTTTCCAAGACAAGGAAGAGCATTGCTTCCGGTTTTGACTCGCTTTTCAGTCTGTACAGTGAAATCGACAGTGATTTTTACGATGAGCTGGAAGAGACATTGATCATGGACGACATAGGCGTAAAAGCCACGTCTCAGATCATGGATGACTTAAAGAAAAAGGTCAGCGCACAGAAGATAACGGATCCTTCCGAATGCAGGAAGCTGCTGATCGAAAGTATCCGCACGCAGATGCAGGTCGGCGAAACGGCATATGAATTTGAAAACCGAACGTCCGTTGTTTTGATTATCGGAGTAAACGGAGTCGGAAAGACGACCTCCGTCGGCAAACTTGCCGGGAAACTGAAGGATTCCGGCAAGACGGTCATTCTCGCCGCTGCTGATACATATCGTGCCGCTGCCGGTGAACAGCTTGCCGAATGGGCAAGACGCGCCGACGTGCCGATGATCGGCGGACAGGAAGGTGCCGATCCGGCGGCGATCGTCTATGATGCAGTCGCTTCCGCAAAAGCACATCATGCCGATGTTTTGATCTGTGACACGGCCGGCCGGCTTCACAACAAGAAGAATCTTATGCAGGAGCTTCATAAGATCAGCACCGTGATCGAGCGTGAATACCCGGAAGCATACCGTGAAACGCTCGTTGTGCTTGACGGTACGACAGGGCAGAATGCTCTGGAACAGGCAAGACAATTCAAGGAAACAGTACCGGACATAACCGGGATCATTCTTACAAAACTCGACGGAACAGCCAAGGGCGGAATCGCAGTCGCGATCCAGTCTGAAATGGGAATTCCGGTCAAGTATATCGGAGTCGGAGAATCGATCGATGATCTGCAGAAATTTGACCCGGATGCATTTGTGAGAGCATTGTTTTTGACAGAGGAAGAAGGAGAATCTTGCTGATCGATAATACATCGGACGGACGACGGGATTATCCCCGCCCGGGTGAGTTATACCGTCATTTTAAAGATAAGCTTTATCAGGTGATCGCTGTTGCCCATGATTCGGAAACAATGGCGGAAGTTGTTGTTTATCAGGCGCTTTACGGAGATTATGGTGTTTATGTACGGCCGCTTGCCATGTTTATGAGCGAAGTGGATCATGTAAAATATCCTGACATCGGGCAGAAATACCGGTTTGAACGAATCGATCGTACACCGGATAAGGATTCATCGGAAAACCCGCTGAACGATTTTCTGGATGCCGGGTCAAATGAAGAAAAGCTCAGGATCCTGCTTGCAAATAAATCAAATTTTCTCGACGGCCGCAAGCTTACGGTTATAGCTCAGTCACTTGATTATACGGAGAACAAGGATGATCCGGAAGACCGTTTTTTTGATATCATAAGCTTCCTGAATATCCGGATACGGTACGAGGGAAGACGCAGATAAATCACATCATTCAAAACAGAAAGGCATTCATATGAACCAAATTAAAATGAACACACCGCTTGTCGAGATGGACGGCGACGAAATGACACGCGTTCTCTGGAAAATGATAAAGGACGAGCTTCTTCTCCCCTTTATTGATCTTAAGACAGAATATTATGATCTCGGACTGGAACACCGAAATGAGACGAACGACCAGGTAACGATCGATTCTGCCAATGCCGCGAAGAAGTACGGCGTCGCGGTGAAATGTGCCACGATCACGCCGAATGCTGCACGCATGGAGGAATATAAGCTGCGTGAAATGTGGAAGAGCCCGAACGGAACGATCCGTGCCATGCTGGACGGAACGGTTTTCCGTACGCCGATCGTCGTAAAAGGCATCGAACCATATGTAAGCTGCTGGAAGGAACCGATTACGATCGCAAGACATGCTTACGGGGACGTGTACCGGAACGTTGAAATGAAGATCCCGGGCCCCGGAAAAGCCGAGCTTGTTTTCACTGCCGCGGACGGAACGGTATCACGTGAATTGATCCATGATTTTAAAGGCCCCGGTGTCGTACAGGGCATGCACAATCTCTGCAGCTCCATCGAGAGCTTTGCCAGAAGCTGCTTCGCGTATGCGCTCGATACGAACAAGGATCTCTGGTTCGCGACAAAAGATACGATTTCGAAGAAATATGACCATACCTTTAAAGATATTTTCCAGGATATTTATGATTCTCAGTATAAGGACAAATTTGAAAAGGCTGGCATTACGTATTTCTACACGTTGATCGATGACGCTGTCGCGCGTGTCATGAAGTCAAAAGGCGGTTACATCTGGGCATGCAAGAATTATGACGGTGATGTGATGAGTGATATGATTTCATCTGCCTTCGGCTCCCTCGCGATGATGACCTCCGTGCTTGTTTCTCCGGACGGAAAATATGAGTACGAAGCTGCACACGGTACAGTCCAGCGCCATTATTACAAATATCTGAAAGGAGAGAGCACCTCTACGAATCCGGTGGCTACCATCTTTGCCTGGAGCGGTGCGCTCCGCAAACGAGGAGAACTGGACAGTCTTCCGGAGCTCGTTTCCTTTGCGGGAAAGCTTGAAAAAGCGACGATCGCTGTTATCGAAGGCGGCCGTATGACGAAAGACCTTTCTCTTATCACAAAGATCGAGAATCCTTCTGTGCTTGAGACGGAAGCGTTCATAAAAGCGATCCGGGAGGAGCTTTCTTCTTACTCCTCCTGAAGCTTTTCCCATTCCAGATAAAGGCTCTCGAGCTGTTTTGCGATTTCTTTCTTTTCTGATGCAAATTTGATATATGCTTCCGGATCCGACGCATTTTCCGGAAGGCAAAGTAATTTGTCGATTTCCGAGTCCCTGCTTTCCAGGGACTCGATTTTATTCTCCGTCTCTTCGATCTTATGCGCTCTGCGGCGTATACGCGACTGTTCTTCCTTCTGGCTTTTCCAGGCAGCACTGGAAGCCGATTCCGGGTTTTTTTCCCTTACTTCTTTTTTTTCATCCTGTTCGGATTTCTTTTCCAGATAATAATCGTAATTGCCGTAATATTCCGTAAAAGAGCTGTCGGAAAGTTCAAGAATCCGGTGTGCCGTTTTGTTGATAAAGTAGCGGTCATGCGATACGTAAAGCACCGTCCCGCTGTAATGATTCAGAGCTTCTTCAAGAATTTCCCGCGAAGCCATGTCGAGATGGTTCGTCGGCTCATCCAGGATCAGAAAATTGGCTTCTGAAAGCATGAGACGGGCAAGCGAAACACGTCCGCGCTCCCCTCCGCTTAAATCCGATATTCGCTTGAACACATCATCTCCGGTGAACAGAAATGATGCCAGTATGCTGCGCACACGCGTATTGTCAAGATCCGGATAATCATCGTGAATCTCTTCAAACAGCGTTTTTTCTCCGTGGAGCACCTGATGCTCCTGATCATAGTATCCGATCATGACGCCGGTTCCTATGACAACTTCGCCTTGATCGGCTTTGATCTGTTCATTGATGATTTTCAGAAGAGTTGTCTTGCCGGTGCCGTTGTCGCCGATGACCGCAGCGTGCTCTCCCCGCTTGATCTGAAACGAAATATCCTGAAACAGAAGATGACCGGGAAACGCTTTGGAAAGGTCTCGGATGGTCAGCACATCCTTCCCGCTTAAGATGGCCGGTTCCAGACGAAGTTTCATTTCATCGTCGATATCCTGCGGCTTTTCGATCCGTTCTATCTTTGAAAGAACTTTTTCGCGGCTGTCCGCACGTTTTACTGATTTTTCCCTGTTAAACGAGCGAAGTTTCGTAATCACTTCTTCCTGATGGCGGATTTCCTGCTGCTGTGAAAGATATGCCTTTATCTGCGCCTGACGCAGAATTGACTTCTGGCGGGCAAAATCACTGTATGTCCCGTTATACGTACGCGCCTTTCCGTTTTCAATTTCGATTACCTTCGTAACCGTATGATCGAGAAAATAACGGTCATGTGTTACGATCAGAACAGCGCCTTTATACGTACGGAGATACGTCTCGAGCCAAAGTACCGACTTTAGATCGAGATGGTTTGTCGGCTCGTCCAGCAGGAGAAGATCCGGCTCAAGAAGCAGCAGCCTGGCAAGCGCAAGCCTTGTTTTCTGTCCGCCGGACAGAGAATTGACCGTGCGGCCGTATTCGGATTCGTCGAAGCCGAGACCGGTCAGAACACCTGTAACCTCGCTTCGAACTTTGTATCCGCCGCCTTCTTCAAATTCATGGGAGAGGACCGTATATCTTTTCAGCATCCTGTCCAGTTCTTCACCGCGCGCTGTTTCCATCGCGCGTTCCAGACTTCGCATTTCGTTTTCATAATCAAGAAGATGTTTCTTGACAAACCGTACCTCATCCAGGATCGTCCGGCTGCTGTGGAGATCCTGGTGCTGAGCAAGATATCCTGTCTCCGTGTCCTTTGATAAAATGACACTGCCGCCTTCCGGCACGATTTCTCCTGTTATGATTTTCAGAAGTGTTGATTTTCCGGCACCGTTGATACCGATCACCGCCGCCTTTTCCTGCTCCTGAATATGAAACGAAACATCATCCAGTATTTTATTTTCGGCAAAGCTTTTGCTGATATTCTGACATGAAAGAATCATAACGTTTTACTCCCTTCATATATTACACAATGAACATTATAAATGATTTGACTTTAAATATGCAATTATATATAATAATCTAAGTATTAATGAAGGGAGATTAATGCCTTGGTTGAGAATAAAAGGATATCACAAGCTGTTATACGAAGACTGCCCAGATACTACAGATACCTTGGGGAACTGAAAGAGCAGAAGATCGAACGAATTTCCTCCGGCGATCTCAGCAGAAAAATGAAAGTAACCGCTTCTCAGATACGTCAGGATCTGAACAACTTCGGCGGATTCGGACAGCAGGGATATGGCTACAATGTTGAGTATCTTTATACTGAGATAGGCAAGATTCTCGGTCTTGACCGAATCCATAATGTGATCATTATCGGAGCCGGCAACTTAGGCCATGCGCTTGCCAATTACCGTGCCTTCGAAAACAGAGGATTTCCGATCGTAGGTATTTTTGACAATGATCCGCTTCTCAAAGGGAATGCTGTCGGCAAAATCAAAGTACATATGATGGATGAGCTTCCTGCTTTTATCCGTGACAATAAAGTTGAAATCGGTGCGCTTACGCTTCCGAAAGACGGTGCCCAGGAAGCCGCGACGCTGCTCATCAACAACGGAGTCCGTGCGATCTGGAATTTTGCGCATACGGACCTGGAAGTGCCGAAGGGTGTCATCGTGGAGAATGTCCATCTTTCTGAGAGCTTGATGCGTATTTCTTATAACCTTTCGAGGCATCAGACAGGCAAGAGCAATTTTTCGGATTTTTAAGCCGTTTGGAAATGAATATTAAATACGGGGGAACGTGCTTAAAGACTTTTCGGAGAGAAAGTCTTGCTGGCGCGTTATTTTTCGTATGAAAGGGGTCTAAGATGAAATACCTGCTGGACAGTTCGTCCATGAAAGAGGCAGACCGGCATACGATAGAAGACAAGAATGTTCCGTCGCTTGATCTTATGGAGAATGCAGCATCCGCCGCTGCAGAGGAGATCATTCTGCGCTACAGCGGCAAGGGGCGGATTCTCGTTGTCTGCGGCAGCGGAAACAACGGCGGAGACGGGCTTGCCGTTTCACGTCTTCTAAAGAAACAGCATTACCGTGTCGAAGCGGCATTTGTAGGCAGCCCGGAAAAGGCCACGGCCGAAACGAAAGCACAGCTGAACAAATGCAGGGAAGCCGGTGTTGACATTTATGACACGATCAGAAGAAATACGTATGACGTCGTCGTGGATGCGGTTTTCGGAATCGGACTTTGCCGGAACATAGAAGGAAAATACGCCGATATCATTCGGAAAATGAATGATATCCGTGCGCTTAAATTTGCCGTCGACATCAGCTCCGGAATCTCGGCCGATACGGGCAACGTCCTCGGCATTGCGTTTAAAGCCGATTATACGGTCACTTTTGCTTACGGAAAGATCGGACAGTTCCGGAATCCCGGAGCGGAATACTGCGGAAAAGTCATCATCCGTGATATTGGGATACGCGGGACAAAGGAGGCGGAAGCCTCTTATGTAAGGACATTCCGCCGCAAGGATATAGAACGGCTGCTTCCCGAACGGAAGCGAGATTCCAACAAAGGCACATTCGGCAAGGCCCTTGTCATTGCCGGAAGCAAAAATATGGCCGGAGCTGCATTTCTGACTGCGCTCGCTGCTTACAGAACGGGAGCAGGCCTCGTGCGGATTTATACGCCGGAAGCAAATCGTGTGATTCTCCAGACGCTTCTGCCCGAAGCCATCGTTACAACGTATGATGGCGTATGTACGGATGACGACAGTCTGTCTTCCTCTATCGAATGGGCTGACTTCATTGCGGCAGGACCCGGTATGGGAACATCGGATGAAAGTCAGGCAATCATCTGCCGCCTCCTTCAGCAGTCATCGTGTCCGCTGGTGATCGATGCAGACGGACTGAACATCCTGAGCCTTCATCCGGACTGGCTTGAAACCCGTAATTCGAAATACGTGATCGTTACGCCGCATCCCGGTGAAATGGCGCGTCTTACGAAGCTTACCGTACCTGATATCAAGAACAGCTTCCTGAAAACGGCCGATGAATTTGCCAGACATTTTCGCGCTGCATGCGTGCTGAAGGACGCGAATACATATGTTGCCTCCCCGGACAGAAGCGGTTATCTGAACTTAAGCGGTTCGTCTTCCATGGCAAAGGCCGGATCCGGCGATGTCCTGACAGGCATAATACTGGGCTTGCTCTGCAGCGGAATGGAACCGTACGATGCTGCCGAGCTTGGCGTATATATTCACGGACTATGCGGAGAAGAAGCTGCGTCCTCATACGGGGAATACAGTGTGCTTGGCCGTGAACTGGCTGACGCTGCAGGCATCGTCCTGCGAAAATACACATAGCGATTGTTTTGAAAGGAGTTCATCATGAATATTACGGACCGATACAGTCGTGTCTGTGCATATATTGATCTCGACGCAGTGGAATACAACATCGAGATGATAAACAATAACATACGGAAACATTCGCAGATTCTTGGCGTTATCAAGACGGATGCGTACGGCCACGGAGCAGAAGCAGTCGCTTCCGTTCTGGAGCCTTTCCCGTTTATGTGGGGATTCGGCGTCGCAACGCTTGAGGAAGCCGTTCTTCTTCGTGAATCGGGCGTTAAGAAACCAATTCTGATCCTGGGCTATCTGTTTCCGGAACAGATTGAAGATGCCGTCCGGTATAACCTGACTATGACTGTTTTCGAGAAAACGCTGGCCGATGAGCTTTCCCGCGAAGGCAGAAAACAGAATAAAGACGTTCATATTCATATCAAGCTCGATACCGGCATGAGCCGTCTTGGCTTCCGTGACAATGAAGAATCGTATCAGACGATCCGTGAGATCATGGAAATGCCGAATCTTTATGTCGAAGGCGTTTATTCTCATTTTTCACGGGCAGACGAGAGAGACAAGACTTTTGCGCATATTCAGCTCGACCGGTACACACGAATGCTGAATCACCTCGACGAAGACGGAATTCAGTTCCCGATGCGTCATTTTGACGCCAGCGCAGGCATTATCGATATTAGGGAAGGTAATTTTGATCTTGTAAGAGCAGGCATTTCGATATACGGCATGTATCCCTCCGAAGAGGTCAAGAAGGAACGGGTGCCGCTTCATCCTGTCCTTTCTCTGAAGAGCCACGTCGTTTTTGTTAAGGAAGTTGAGCCGGGAACACCGGTCAGTTACGGCGGTACATACGTTACGATGAGCAAAACGAAAATCGCCACGATTCCGGTAGGATACGGCGACGGTTATCCGCGTCTTCTTTCCAACAAGGGTTACGTGCTGATCCACGGCTACCGTGCTCCGATTCTCGGGAGAATATGCATGGACATGTTTATGGTGGACGTAACGGATATTCCTCACGTAAAGATGGGCGACGAAGTTACATTGATCGGCCGTGACGGCGAAGAGAGTATACCGGTCGAAACACTGAGCGACATGTGCGGAAGGTTCAATTACGAATTCGTCTGCGATCTCGGGAAACGTGTGCCGCGTGTTTTCCTCCGCGGCGGGAGAATCGTGGGGATGAAGGATTATTTCTGGCACGGATGCGGAGAGCCTTCTTTATCGTGCTCACTTGACGAAACAACGAAGAATGTTTAAACTGTTTACGATAGCATTTTTATAAAGGAGTTAATAAGAAAGCATGGACGATCCTTATGGCTGTGCCGGCAGAATTCTGGTACTTATTGTTCTATTTGTGATCAGCGGTATTTTCTACGGGTTCAGCGCAGCTCTTTCCGAGCTCAGCCACAGTGACCGCGAAGAAGAAGCAAAGAGCGGAACGGACCGCAGAAACACACGTATACGGAAATGCCTTGATGAGCCGCGCAGATTTACCAATACGGTACAGCTGATCGGCGCCTTGAATGCCGTAGTACTTTCATTGTATGAAGTACCATTTTTTGCATCACTTGCCGCAGCGCATACTTCGGCGGCGGATACCGGCACGGATTTCATATATTTTCTGTATGTGTGCCTGTTTGCCTTCTGCCTTATCGTACTGATGCTAGCGTTTACTTTTTTCGCTTCCAGGAAGATCGCCTGTGCGAAGCCTGAGAAGTACGTCCGGCGGTATGTGGATTTCATATGGACCGTAACAGGCTTTTTCCGGCCTATGGCATATCTGACAACGAAATTTTCTCATCTGATCATTCGTCTGCGCGGGATCGACCCGCTTGCAGATGACAGTGACGTTACGGAAGAGGAAATTATTTCAATGGTCGATGAAGGTCATGAACAAGGTGTGCTGCAGGATTCGGAAGCAGAAATGATCCGGAATATTTTTGAACTGAACGATAAAGATGCAAAAGATATCATGACACACCGCAAGAATATCGTGGCTGTTGACGGCAGCATGACTTTGGAAGAGACGCTTCCTTATATTCTGGAACAGAATTTTTCAAGGTTTCCCGTCTTTGAAGACGATATTGACACGCTGATCGGAATTCTTCATATCAAGGATGCCATGCAGTGCTTCAGGCAGGAAAGCCTTCATGCAAAGAGGGTCCGCGATATCCCGCAGCTGCTCCGCACGATCACTTATATTCCGGAAACGCGGAGCATCGATGTGCTTTTCCGTGATATGCAGCGCGAGAAGAACCATATCGTAGTCGTCGTCGATGAGTACGGACAGACCTCCGGAATTGTGGCAATGGAGGATATTCTGGAAGAAATCGTCGGAAATATTATGGATGAATATGATGTCGAGGAAGACCCTATAACGAAACAGGCGGACGGCAGCTATGTCATGCTCGGTATGACGCCTCTGGAAGATGTAGAAGATGAACTTGGCATTGAGTTTGAAGATGAAGACAACGAAACATTGAATGGTTTTCTTATTTCCAAACTGGACCGTATCCCTTCTGACAAGGAGCATATTGAGATCGAATGCCTGGGGTACCGTTTCCGCGTCCTTTCTGTAGCCAACAAAACGATTGGGCGCATCCTTGTCACGAAAATACCAGAGCAACATAAAGAACAGGAGGATTTATAATGTCAGGACATTCCAAATTTGCGAATATCAAGCATAAGAAAGAGAAGAATGATGCTGCGAAGGGAAAGGTTTTTACGAAGATCGGCCGTGAAATCGCAGTTGCAGTAAAAGAGGGCGGCGGCCCGGATCCCGCCAACAACAGCCGTCTCCGTGACTGTATTGCAAAAGCAAAAGCCAACAACATGCCAAATGATACAATCGATAAGGCAATCAAAAAGGCAGCCGGCTCGGATAATATGGATAACTTTGAAAATATTATCTATGAAGGATATGGTCCGAACGGCACGGCAATTATTGTAGAGACACTGACAGACAATAAGAACAGAACGGCAGCCGATATCAAGAGTGCTTTTTCAAAGGGCGGCGGAAATATCGGTACTCCTGGCTGTGTATCATTTATGTTCGACAAGAAAGGCCAGATCATCGTCGACAAGGAAGAATATGACGGTACTTCTGACGACCTTATGATGACGGCACTTGATGCAGGCGCCGATGATTTTTCGGAAGAAGCAGACTGCTATGAGATCACAACGGATCCTCTCTCATTTTCGGATGTCCGTCTGAAGCTTGAAGAGGCCGGGATTCCGATGGCAGAGGCAGAAGTTACGATGATCCCTCAGTCCTGGATCACGCTTTCCGAAGAGAAGGATATCAACAGCATTCAGAGGATTCTGGAACTTCTCGATGATGATGACGATGTTCAGGAAGTATACCACAATTGGGATGAGGAATAATCCGGAGGTTTGATATGGAGCTTGAAGAAGCAAAATCTACGCTGAAAAGCATGCTGATCGATATCGGAGATACGAGACCTATGTTTAAGAAGGACTCCTATTCAAACAGCTTTGACGTTCGCTATAAGGAGATGGAGCCTTTTCTGATGCGCCTCGAGCAGGCTTACAATGATGCAGAAGACAAGGAAGCCTTCCTGACCGAGCTTGGCGCGGCACCGGCTTTCGCCGCTAAATCAAGTCTTGACGCGATCAAGAAGAAACATCTTCGCGAAACACAGCTGATGGAATACAATTTTACAATGGTAACGTTCGTTCTGCCTGTCATCTTAAAATACAAAGCAGATTATGTCGAACCGCTTACCGACAGCATTGTATTGAAATGGGCTGAAACATTTCCGAAATACAAGATCCAGAAAGCTACTTACGAAGATATCAACAGCGGCTTCAGGCGGAAATGGTGCTACATTACAACAGCCGTCTGTGAGAGCCTCGGCAAGGGCGATGACTGTTATGAGCTGAACGTTCTGCGTAATTATCGTGACGGCTATCTGGCTTCGCAGGATGACGGGGAAGCGATCATACGTCTGTATTATGATATTGCTCCCACGATCGTACACAGGATCGACCGCTGCAGCAATGCGGCAGAAATATACAATGATATTTACCGTGAGTATTTGAGTCCTTGTATCCGTTTGATTGAAGAGAACAAGCTTTCTGAATGCAAGGATGCATATTTCAGAATGGTAAATGAACTCCGCGGCCGTTTTGCGGTACCGCAGTCGCCGTCTTTTTCTAACAGTGGATCAGAGAATTGAAAGGAAGAAAGAAAATCATGAGTGATTACAGAATTGAAACCAAATGCGTTCAGTCAGGATATCATCCCGGCAAAGGGGAGCCCCGTGTACTTCCGATCTATCAGAGTACGACATTTAAATACGATACGAGTGAACAGATGGGACGGTTGTTCGATCTGGAAGACAGCGGATACTTTTATACACGGCTTCAGAATCCGACGAATGACGCAGTAGCCGCCAAGATCTGTGATCTTGAAGGAGGAGCTGCCGCGATGCTGACATCATCCGGACAGGCAGCCAATTTCTATTCTGTATTCAACATTGCCGGCGAAGGCGATCATATCGTATCAGCATCGGCTATTTACGGCGGCACATTCAATCTTTACGGCCATACGATCAAACGAATGGGAATCGACTGTACATTCGTAGATCCGGATGCTTCGGAAGACGAGATCGATCAGCTGTTCCGTGAGAATACGAAGGCCGTTTTTGCCGAAACACTTACGAATCCTTCCCTTACCGTACTTGATATTGAGAAATTCGCAAATGCAGCACACCGTCACGGCGTGCCGCTTATCGTAGACAATACGTTCCCGACACCGATCAACTGCAGACCATTTGAGTGGGGCGCCGATATCGTTACGCACTCGACCACGAAATATATGGACGGCCACGCTATGTGCGTCGGCGGCTGCATCGTTGACAGCGGTAATTTTGACTGGGAGAAATACGGCGATAAATATCCGGGACTTACGAAGCCGGATGAAACATACCATGGCGTAGTGTATACCCAGCGTTTCGGAAAGGGAGCATACATTACAAAAGCCACAGCGCAGCTGATGCGTGATCTTGGCTCGATCCAGTCGCCGGAAAATGCATTTCTGCTCAATGTCGGACTCGATACTCTTGCGCTCCGTGTGGAGCGTCACTGCCAGAACGCCCAGAAGGTCGCCGAATATCTTTCTTCCTGTGACAAAAAGGTATCATGGGTTTCTTATCCGGGTCTGAAAGGTGACAAGTATTATGAGCTTGCACGCAAATATATGCCGAACGGGTCGAGCGGTGTCATCGCCTTTGGTCTGAAAGGCGGCCGTGAAACATCTGTAACGATGATGGATCATCTTAAGCTTGCTGCCATTGTAACGCATGTTGCCGATGCGAGGACATGTGTTCTTCATCCGGCCAGCCACACACACCGTCAGATGAACGACGAAGAGCTTCGGGAAGCCGGCGTGGCGCCTGATCTCATCCGGTTAAGCGTCGGCATCGAGAATGTTGACGATATTATTGCCGATCTTGAACAGGCAATGAATGAAATATAACACCAGGAGGTAATGTGAATGGCTTCTTCCGGAAGCAGCAAGAGAAAGAACAGCAGAAGCAGAAAGCCTTCAGGAAAGAGGATGCCTGCCGCGGCAGGGCATTCTGTTTCGCTTATCAGAAGCGAGGTCATAATATGGGCGTCACTTGCTTTCTGCCTTTTGCTTCTTATCGGTAATTTCGGCTTTGGAGGCTCATTCGGTCATGCGCTTTCCTCTGTGTTTTTCGGCCTTACCGGCGTACTTGCGTATTTAATGCCTTTTATCATACTGCTCATCGTGGTATTTGCAGCCGTAAACTCTGGTAATGTAATAGCATATGTTAAGACCGGCGCATGTGTATTGCTTCTTTTTATGGCATGCACCTTTCTCCAGCTGCTGTCTGCGACATATCAGGCATCTTATTCGCCGGCCGATTATTACCGGCTTTCTGCTCAGAATCACAGAGGAGGAGGCTTTTTCGGCGGCCTTTTCTGCATGCTTTTTCACCCTGCATTCGGCGTGATCGGTTCATATGCTGTTGTTATCATACTGATCATCATCTGTATCGTACTCATTACCGAGAAGTCACTTCTGAAGGGATTGCGCCGCGGCGGATCTCAGATGTACAATAATGCGCGGAACAATGCCGCCAGGCATCGTGAGGCACGAATCAGCCGTCAGGATGAACGGGAACCCGAGCGAAAAGAAAAATCATACGAAGCACCGTTCCTGAAGGAAAATGATAATCTGGCTTCCGGCGTCAGTGATTTGCCGTCTTCCGCCAAAACACCGATCTATCCGTCTTTCCGGGAGGAAGAACCGGTCCCTTCGTCTCCTGTCGTAAATGATCCGGTCACACCTCCGCTTAAGGAACAGCACAGGAAGAAGAAATCATCTTCTTCGGAAGCCGCTCAGAAATCAGATGACCTTGAGAAAGAAATTGCGCTGGCAGAAAAGAGTATTCTGTCCGATTACTCGTTCCCTCCGATGCATCTTTTAAAAGCCGGAAAAGGCCAGTCTTCCGGAATGTCTTCCCAGCAGCTTAACGAAACGGCTCACAAGCTCCAGAAAACACTTTCTGATTTCGGCGTAGAGGCAAGAGTTGTCAACGTTGCCTGCGGTCCTACCGTAACACGATATGAACTTCAGCCGGAACAGGGCGTCAAGGTAAGCCGTATTCTGAATCTGGCAGATGATATCAAATTAAATCTGGCCGCGCGTGATATTCGGATCGAAGCTCCGATACCCGGGAAAGCGGCTGTCGGAATAGAAGTTCCGAATGCCGTAAACACAACGGTAACGCTCCGCGAACTGCTGGAATCGGAAGAGTTTCAAAGCCATAAATCGAATATCGCATTTGCTGTCGGACGTGACATTGCCGGACGTGTTGTAATAGCAGATATCGCCAAAATGCCGCATCTTCTGATCGGAGGAGCCACGGGCTCCGGCAAATCGGTCTGCATCAATACGCTGATCATCAGCATCCTTTACAAATCCCGTCCGGAAGACGTACGAATGATCATGATCGATCCGAAAATGATCGAATTGAACCTGTATAACGGCATTCCGCATCTGCTGATCCCTGTCGTCACCGATTCCAAGAAAGCTGCAGGAGCGCTGCACTGGGCTGTTGCAGAGATGACAAGACGGTATAAGCTCTTTGCCGAGCTGTCCGTTCGTGATTTGAGCACCTACAATTCACGTATTCAGACGACAGAGGTACCGGAAGGCCACGAGCCTTACGAAAAGATGCCTCAGATCGTGATTATTGTCGACGAGTTTGCCGACCTCATGATGGTCGCGTCCGGAGAAGTAGAGGATTCTGTATGCCGCCTGGCTCAGCTTGCACGTGCCGCAGGCATTCATCTGATTCTGGCGACACAGCGGCCGTCCGTTGATGTCATTACAGGCCTTATCAAGGCCAATATGCCATCCAGAATCGCACTTGCCGTTTCCTCCGGTGTTGATTCCCGCACGATCATCGACATGGTCGGAGCCGAAAAGCTTCTCGGCAAAGGTGATATGTTGTTCTATCCTGCCGGATATCCAAAGCCGGTCCGAATACAAGGAGCTTTTGTAAGCGAAGAAGAAGTAGAAAATGTAGTAGAATATATTATCCGCAAGAACGGTGACGCTTCTTATGACGAGGGTGTCGCAAACCATGTTGATTCAGCCGCTGCCGGCGGAAATGACATGGTTTCCCAGGATCCGGACGATCATGATGCATATTTCGAGGATGCAGGCCGCTTTATTATTGAAAAAGATAAAGCATCGATCGGAATGCTGCAGCGTGTTTTCAAAATCGGTTTCAACCGGGCGGCCCGAATCATGGATCAGCTTGCCGATGCCGGCGTAGTCGGAGAGGAAGAAGGAACAAAACCTCGCAAGATCCTGATGACACAGGAACAATTCGAAGCCTATCTTGCGAATGACAGTACCGATTCTTAAGGAAGGAGGGACTCTTAGATGCGTTGTCTGAAATGTGGTGCTGCAATACCAGAGGGGTCTTTATACTGTCCAAAGTGCGGAAGTCCGGTACAAATCGTGCCTGACTACGCTTCTCTTGAGAATCTGCTTGCCGATGAGGTAAATGAGGTGCTCGTCGACGATGACGATAAGCAAGCGTTTGCTTCCGATGCAAGAAAGCCTGCAAAAGATTCGAATGAACGGGCCGACGAAATAGCTGCCAGAAGACGGGCGCACGAAGAAGAGCTGAGAAAGAAAAAGAAACGCCGCCGGAATCTGATTATCATACTGCTGCTTTCTGCCGTAATCATTGCGATTGCTGTATTTCTGGCTTTCTCCATGAGCCGGAATTCTTATTCATATCAAATAGGCAAAGCAAACAAATCATATGCCGCATCCGATTATTCCGATGCCCTTACATATTATTCCAATGCTGCCTCGCTGAAAGCATCGAGCGCGGAAGCCAAAACAGGAATGGGTAAATGCTATATCCGACTGGGAGACGAAACCAGCGCCGAAGACAATCTGCTAAAAGCAATATCCGTCGACTCATCCTACAGTGATGCGTATTTGACACTCGCGAGTCTGTACGAATCGCAGGGCAGTACAGATAAGATCAAGTCACTCTTTGACAGCTGCTCTGACAGCAGTGTCCGGGACAAGTGCGCCGAGTATATAGCGGATGCGCCGGAATTTTCACCTGCTGCCGGAACATTTACGGATACCGTTTCCGTTACGATCAGTTCCTCCTCATCCGTTATCTACTATACGACGGACGGATCCGAACCGACTGTTTCCTCCAGCCTGTACAGTGAACCAATCAAACTCGCAGATAACGGTGATTATACGATACGGGCCATTTCTGTCAATGAAAAGGGCATACAAAGCAACGAGTCCTCTGCTTTGTATACCGTAAGCATACCAGTACCGGAAGGGCCGTCCGTTTCACCTGTATCAGGAAGCTACAGCACCGCGACAAGCATCACGGTAACAGTTCCTTCCGGTTCAACCGTTTATTATACGCTCGACGGATCGACGCCTACGACGTCTTCCTCTGTTTACAAGGGACCTGTCGACATGCCGGAAGGCAAGACTGTTTTTTCCTGTATCGCAGTCAATAAGAACGGAAAGACAAGTTCTGTCATTAAACGGCAATATAATCTTGTTATTGTACAGTAAATAATAAGTTGAATTTAATAGCCTTGTATTTTAAGGGCATTTGTCGTACTATTAAAAGAACGAACATTTTATTATGTAAACTTAGGAGGGTCGCTTATGTACAAAATTTTGAAGGCAGAAAAGCTTGCGGACAAGATTTTTCTAATGGATGTCGAAGCTCCCCGTATCGCAGCACACTGCGAGCCGGGTCAGTTTATCATCTCAAAGCTTGGGGAGAAAGGTGAGCGAATTCCGCTCACGATCTGCGATTATGACAGGGAGAAGGGTACAATCACAATTGTTTTTCAGGAAGTAGGCGCTTCAACATATAAAATGGCACGCCTCAAGGCAGGGGATTCCTTTACGGATTTTACAGGACCGCTCGGACGCCCTTCGGATTTTGTGCAGGAAGACATGAATACCCTGCGCGGAAAGAAAATCATCTTCGTAGCAGGCGGAGTCGGCGCTGCTCCTGTATATCCGCAGGTAAAATGGATGAAGGAGCATGGTATCGACGTGGATGTCATTATCGGCTCCAAAACGAAGGATATGCTGATTCTTACGGATATGATGGAAGCGGTGACAAAGAACCTTTTTATCTGTACGGATGACGGTTCCTACGGTTTTTCCGGTATGGTAACAGCATGTCTGCAGGATCTGGTCGACAAGGGAAATAAATATGATCTTTGTATCGCGATCGGCCCCATGATCATGATGAAGTTTATGTGCCTTCTTACCAAGAAGCTTGCTATTCCGACTGTCGTCAGTATGAATCCTGTCATGGTCGACGGCACAGGTATGTGCGGCGCATGCCGTCTTTCCGTAGGCGGTGAGACGAAATTCGCATGTGTAGACGGACCGGAATTCGACGGACACCTTGTAGACTTTGATCTGGCCATGAAACGTCAGCAGCAATATAAAACAGAAGAGGGCCGCGCTTTTCTGCGTGCCCAGGAAGGTGATTCTCATCACGGCGGATGCGGATACTGCGGAGGTGACAAATAATGAATAATACGAGTAAAGTACCTGTAAGAGAGCAGGATCCCAAAGTAAGAGCAACAAATTTTGAAGAAGTATGCCTCGGCTACAACCAGGAAGAAGCCATGGAGGAAGCTGCCAGATGCCTGCACTGCAAGAATGCCAAGTGTATCAGCGGCTGTCCTGTATCGATCAATATCCCGGACTTTATCGAGGAGTTAAAGAACGGCAATTTGAAAGAATCTTACAAGATCCTCAGCAGTTCGACGGCTCTTCCGGCAGTCTGCGGACGTGTATGCCCTCAGGAAACGCAGTGTGAAGGCAAATGTATCCGTGGTATCAAAGGTGAAGCGGTATCGATCGGAAAGCTGGAGCGATTCGTTGCAGACTGGGCCCGTGAGAATGGAATCAAGCCAGAGAAACCGACGATCCACAACAACCGTAAGGTTGCCGTTATCGGTTCCGGTCCGTCCGGACTTACATGTGCCGGCGACCTTGCCAAAATGGGATATGACGTTACGATCTTTGAAGCACTTCATGAATCGGGCGGAGTTCTTATATACGGTATTCCGGAGTTCCGTCTTCCGAAGCAGAAAGTTGTTGCCAAAGAAGTTGAGAATGTGATGAGCCTGGGCGTTAAAATTGAAAACAACGTCGTTATCGGCAAATCCATGACGATCGACATGCTCCTTGGCGAAGAAGGTTTTGAAGCAGTTTACGTCGGCTCCGGCGCCGGTCTTCCCAAATTTATGGGCATTCCAGGAGAGAACGCAAACGGTGTATTCTCTGCAAATGAGTATTTAACGAGAAGCAATCTTATGAAAGCATTTAAAGACGATTATGATACGCCGATCATCGCAGGAAAGAAAGTTGCTGTCGTTGGCGGCGGCAACGTTGCAATGGATGCTGCCAGAACTGCACTTCGTCTCGGCGCGGAAGTCCATATCGTATACAGGCGCAGCGAAGAGGAACTTCCTGCACGACGTGAAGAAGTTCACCATGCCAAGGAAGAGGGGATTGATTTCCAGCTTCTTACGAATCCGAAAGCGATCCTGATCAACGACAACGGCTGGGTAAAGGGTATGACTTGTGTCAAAATGCAGCTCGGCGAACCGGATGCATCCGGAAGAAGACGCCCTGTTGAAATTCCGGGTTCGGAATTCGACATCGAAGTCGATACCGTTATCATGTCGCTCGGTACTTCTCCAAATCCGCTGATTTCATCGACAACGGAAGGACTTGAAGTCAATAAATGGAAGTGCATCATTGCGGATGAGGAGAACGGAAAGACAACGAAGACCGGTGTTTATGCCGGCGGAGATGCCGTGACGGGCGCTGCTACGGTCATTCTTGCAATGGGTGCCGGCAAAGCGGCAGCCAAGGGCATCGATGAGTATCTCTCAAATAAATAATCACATCATTAAAAATCCGGAGGCGGAATCTTGATAACGCATATTGTAATGTGGAATTTACTTGAAAGTCTTTCCGATGATCAGAAGAAATCGGCTGCAGAAACCATGAAAGAGAAACTGGAGGGTCTGCATGGAAAGATCGACGGTCTGGAATCGATCTGCCTCCATATCGACGCGGTTGAGCCAGGAAACCGCAGCCTTACGCTGACTGCAGTATTTAAGACGAGAGAGGATCTGCTTTTTTACATAGATCATCCGGAACACAAGAAAGTCGGCGCAGCGTATGTAAGGCCTTTTGTACAGGACCGTGCATGCATGAATTTTGAAGATTGATAACTTGGCGATCCGGGGCCGGATGCTTATGCGTCCGGCCTTGTTGTGATTAAAACTACGAATCAGCGGAGGAACATGCATCTGTGAGAATGTATGATATCATTGCCAAAAAACGCGACGGTCTGCCGCTTTCCGGAGATGAAATCCGTTTTGTCATTAACGGATATACAAATGATTCTATTCCGGATTATCAGATGTCGGCTTTTTTAATGGCCGGTTATCTCAGAGGATTTACAGATGAAGAAACTGTGACCATGACGATGGCTATGGCAGAAAGCGGAGATATGCTCGATCTTTCCGGCATTAAGGGCATCACGGTCGACAAGCACAGCACAGGAGGCGTAGGAGACAAGACGACGCTGATTGTCTGTCCTGTCGTGGCTTCGCTTGGTGTACCAGTCGCCAAAATGTCCGGCCGCGGCCTCGGCCATACCGGAGGTACGATCGATAAGCTCGAGAGCATTCCCGGCTTTTCCGCATCGCTGTCACCGGAAGCGTTTATCCGTCAGGTCAACGATCTTCACTTTGCCCTTGCGGGACAGACTGCCGTACTGGCGCCTGCCGATCGTAAAATTTACGCGCTTCGCGACGTTACGGCTACCGTTGATTCCATGACACTGATCGCAAGCAGCATCATGAGCAAGAAACTCGCTTCCGGCGCAGCCGGTATCGTGCTTGATGTAAAAACAGGCGATGGTGCTTTTATGCAGAAGGAAGAAGATTCTGCCGCACTCGCAGAAGAAATGGTCTCGATCGGCAATCTTGCCGGGCGGAAAACGGTTGCCGTCATAACGGACATGAACCAGCCTCTTGGCAGAATGGTCGGCAACAGCTTTGAGATCCGGGAAGTAATTGAATGTCTGAAAGGAAACGGCCCCGCTGATCTTATGGAAGTCTGTCAGGCACTGGCAGAACAGATGCTTTTGACAGGCGGAAAAGCAGACAGCAAAGAAGCTGCTGCCGTAATGATCGCGGATTCCATTAACAGCGGGAAAGCGCTTGAAACATTCCGGCGCTTCGTAACCGCGCAGGGCGGCGATCCAAATGTAACAGATCATCCTGAAATCATGGGTTCCTATTCGATCGAGAAGCCGGTAGCCGCGGAAACGAGTGGATTTGTCAGTGAGCTTTCCGCAAGAGAAATCGGAAGGGCCGAAATGATTCTCGGCGGAGGACGCCTGACAAAGAATGATACGATCGACCGCACCGTCGGGATCCGCCTGATCCGGAAATACGGAGAACCCGTATCAGCCGGTGAAACAGTCGCCGTCGTCTGCGGAAATGACAGCTTAAGGACAGAAGAAGCAGCCTCTATTGTGAAAGCATCTTATTCTTACCGTTCTTCCTGCCCGCCGAATCGTCCCATGATCAAGAAAATACTATAATCAAGGAATCTTCTATGAGTATAACAGAGAAAGAAATTGAAATTCCCGCTGTACATGAAAAGAATATTTTTGGAGAGCTTGACGCTTTTATCAAGAAGATCGAGCGCACCTTTCAGGTCACCATCGTCACTCGTGACGGAACGATAAAGCTGCTCGGCCAGGAGGCAAATGTCAGACATGCCGAAAATGTACTGAATCAGCTTCTGGCTCTTTCGATGCGCGGAAATATCATACATGAGCAAAACGTAGATTATGCCATATCACTGGACATGGAAGACAACAGCAGCGGGCTCCTTGATATTGACAGTGACTGTATCTGCCACACGATTTCCGGAAAGCCCGTCAAGCCTAAAACGCTCGGTCAGAAAGAGTATGTCGATCTGATCCGTTCCAAAATGATCGTGTTCGGCATAGGACCGGCTGGAACAGGCAAGACGTACCTTGCCATGGCAATGGCGATCACAGCCTTCCGAAATAATGAAGTCAGCCGGATCATCCTGACACGGCCGGCCATCGAAGCAGGAGAAAAGCTGGGATTCCTTCCCGGTGACCTGCAAAGCAAGATCGACCCGTATCTCCGTCCTCTTTATGATGCGCTGTATCAGATCATGGGTGCGGAAAGTTTCCTTCGGAATCAGGAGAAAGGGCTTATCGAAATCGCACCGCTTGCATATATGCGAGGGCGGACGCTTGACAATGCCTTCATTATTCTGGACGAAGCGCAGAATACAACTCCTGCACAGATGAAGATGTTTCTGACGCGGATCGGATTTGGTTCGAAGGTCGTTATAACAGGTGACCTGACACAGAAAGATCTGCCGTCCGGCAGTATATCCGGTCTTGATATGGCAGTTCGGGTTATACGTAAAATCGAAGACATCGGAATCTGTATGCTGACAAGCAAGGATGTAGTCCGCCATCCGCTTGTACAGAAGATCGTGAAAGCTTATGAGGATTATGAAAAGAAGAATCATGACCGAAAGAAACGTTATGCGGATGACGAAAAGATACGTTCCGGACGGAAGAGAAGAGGAAGACCGCAATGACAGTAGACATCGAAATTGAAAAGGCTGTTTCGGAAAGCATTCCGGTCCGGGATACGGCAGAAGCGGTTATACGCAGAACGCTGGAAGACCTTTCCTGTCCTTACGATGTCCATGTTGATTTACTGCTTACAGACAATGACGCGATCCGCGAAATCAACAGAGAAAACCGCGGGATCGACGTCACGACAGATGTTTTATCGTTCCCGTACTGTGAATACAGCGCTCCCGGAGACTGGGGCAGTATCGAAGGGCAGGAGGATGTGTTCCATCCCGAAACCGGCGAACTTATGCTGGGTGAGATCGTCATATCATCCGACAAGGTACAGGAGCAGGCTTCCGAATACGGACATTCCGAAAAACGGGAATTTGCATTTCTCATTGTTCACAGCATGCTTCATCTTTGCGGTTACGATCATATGACAGAGGAAGACAGAACGATTATGGAAGATCTGCAGCGCGCGATCCTTGATCGTCTGGGCATAACGAGACAGAGGTAGTTTTATGAACGGCAAGGTCAACAATTCCACAAAGAATTTTATGGTACAAGGCACGATCCTGGCAGTTGCTTCCATCATCGTACGGATCATCGGCATGATTTACAGGATTCCCCTCACAGCCATTGTCGGCGATGAAGGTATGGGACTCTACAGCTGCGCCTATGAGGTCTACAACATTGCACTTCTGCTTTCATCCTACAGTCTGCCGCTTGCAGTTTCGAAGCTGGTGGCGGCAAGACTCGCAAAAGGGGAACGGCGCAACGCTTCACGTGTTTTTAAATGTGCCATGCTCTTCGGAATCTGTGCAGGGCTTCTGATCGGCTCTCTCGTCTATTTCGGAGCACCGTTTATCGCAACACACATCATGAAATCACCGATGAGCGTATATGCGCTTCGTGTACTGGCGCCCTGTCTGTTCGTCGTAGCTGTAATGGGCGTTGTACGGGGGTTTTTCCAGGGTCAGGGAACCATGATCCCAACGGCTGTCTCGCAGATCATCGAACAGATTGTAAATGCGATCGTAAGTGTTCTCGCGGCGTATTATCTGTTCCGTGCCGGTACAGCAGCGTATGAAGCTTCCGGAAACACTGTCGCAAACGGGAGTCTGCTCGGCCCCGCATACGGAGCCGCCGGCGGTACGCTCGGTACAATATGCGGAGCACTTTCCGGACTTGTTTTCCTGTTTATCGTGCTTTTCCTCTACCGGAAAACCATGAAGCGCCAGATCCGGCGCGATCATTCCACCGATACGGAATCGTATTCCATGATCGTATCTCTTCTTTTCGCGACGATCATTCCGGTCGTTCTGAGTTCTGCGCTGTATAATATCTGCGGGATCCTCGATCAGGCTATTTTCAACAACATGATGTCAATGCACGGGGTAGCGTATGAAGACTACAACCGCCTGATCGGCATGTATTCAGGCAAATATCTGCTTCTGATAAACGTACCGCTCGCGATGGCAAATGCCCTTGCCTCATCATCCATACCAAGTCTGACCGCTTCCGTAGCCATGCATGAGCGAAAGAAGATCATATACGGCAAGATCCATACAGCCGTTCGATTTTCCATGCTGATCGCGATTCCCAGCTTTATCGGTTTCATGGTGCTTGGCGGTCCGATCCTTCAGCTTCTCTGGCATGACAGCCGGAAAGAGATGGCTCTGATCCTGATTTCCGGAGCCGTATGTGTTGTTTTCTACAGCCTGTCGACCATAACGAACGCGATCCTGCAAGGCTTAAATCATATGCGGGATCCGCTTAAAAATGCTGCCATATCGCTTTGCATTCATATCGTACTGCTTTTTATCCTGCTTGCTCTGAACCTGAACATTTATGCTGTCGTGATCGCAAATATTTTCTTTTCTTTCACGATGTGTCTGCTGAATCAGCGCGATATCAACAAAGCATGCGGCTACAGACAGGAAAAACGGGTGACGTTCATTCTGCCGTTTGCGGCTGCGGCGGTCATGGGTCTTGCGTCCAGGATCATTTATTTCTTCCTTCGTTTTCTTACAGGAAATGCAATTGCCACGATCATTTCTCTATTGGCGGCAATTTTCGTATACGGGGCGGTACTGATCCTTATGGGCGGGCTTACGGAAGATGACATTCTTTCTTTCCCGAAAGGAGAAAAAGCAGTCCGTCTCTGCCGAAAAATACATCTGATAAAATCATACTGATATTCATTAATCTGAAAGACGTGAGGGAATATGGAAACAAAAAAAGAAATGCGCAAAAGACTGATTGAAATGCGTTCGGCGATACCTGCACAGTACAGAGCCTCCAAAAGCGGCCGGATCTGCAGCGCTGTTCTTTCAAGCGATATTTACCGTGAAAGCGGCACGTTGTACGGATTCGTTCCGTACCGTGAAGAAGTGGATGTGTGGCCGCTCCTCATGGAAGCGATCCGGGACGGAAAGAAAGTAGCCGTTCCCCGCATCGACGGTGATGACATGAATTTCTATTATATCAGCGGCGAAGAAGACCTTGAAACCGGATTTAAGGGAATACGCGAGCCGAAATCTTATACCGAAAAGGCTGATGCAAAAATGCCGCTGATCATCGCACCCGGCGTGGCATTTACGAAGGATGGTTACCGTATGGGGTACGGAAAAGGATATTATGACAAATATCTGGCATCCCATCCCTCGTATGTCCTTGGTGTCTGCTTTGAAGAACAGATCATGCCGGAAATTCCGCTTAGTGAAACGGATTACCGTCTGAACGGCATCGTCTGGTTCTGATACAGAAAAGTCAAAAAAGAAGCATTCCCGCACGTCAGTAACGGGAATGCTTCTTGTTCTGGACAGGAAAAACAGTTACAGAAGAATGATATTGTCTTCACGGCATTTCTGGACCATATCATCCGGCCAGATGCTTGCCTGAACTTCACCGACATGCGCGCGGTTCAGCAGAAGCATGCAAAGGCGCGACTGACCGATCCCGCCGCCGATTGTATAAGGAAGCTCATGATTCAGAAGCATACGATGGTATGGAAGAGAAGCACGCTCCGGGCATCCGGCCTTCTTAAGCTGTTCGTCAAGTGATTTCTCGTCAACACGGATCCCCATGCTGGAAATTTCAAGAGAACACTGCAGCGGCTCAAACCAGAAAAGAATATCACCGTTCAGCTGCCAGTCATCGTAATCCGGTGCACGGCCGTCATGCGGCTCCCCGTTTTCAAGCTTATCGCCGATCTGCATTACAAAAACACAGCCGAGTTCTCGTGTGATCGCATCTTCCCGTTCACGCGGCGTCTTGTCCGGATACCGTGAGAGCAGTTCGGAAGAAGTGATAAAATGGATCTCATCCGGAAGCTTGGCCGCTGCCTGCGGATACTTGTACCATACTTCATGCTCCATATGCTTGATGATCACAAAGATATGCTGAACGATCGACTTCAGCATGGAAGTCGTCCGCTGTTCCTTCGTGATCACAAGCTCCCAGTCCCACTGATCCACATAGCAGGAGTGAAGATTGTCAAGCTTCTCGTCACGACGAATTGCATTCATGTTCGTATAAAGTCCTTCACCGGGCTTGAAGCCATATCTGGCAAGAGCCATGCGCTTCCATTTGGCGAGAGACTGAACGACCTCGATCGTTTCATTTGGTATATCTATCATATCAAACGATACCGGCCGCTCGACACCGTTTAAATTATCATTCAGGCCGGAATCTTTCTTCAGAAAAAGCGGAGCCGAAATACGGCTTAAATTCATTTCCTTGCCGAATTCATGCTGGAATGTATCACGGATATACTTAATCGCTTCCTGCGTCTGCCGAACGGACAGATGCGGATCGTATCCCTTTGGAAGAATCAAACTCATGACAATACCTCTTTCCTTCGTTAATATAGTGAAATACTAACACATCCGCCGTCATTCGTCCAGTATTACAATTGCAATTAAAATCGAAGTTTTATATAATGAATATAATTATGCGAAAGGAAATGTCAGAAGCATCTATCATGAATAAAGAAGAAACAGAACGCTTTTTGAATACGATCGATCTGTCGGCCGGAATTCCGCTTACGGAGCCGGACAGACAGTATTATTTTCTCAGGAAAGGCCGCATGCTCGTAGAACAGAAGAGCCTTGCAAAGGGACGCAGCCTTACCGCACATTCCGAGTGCTTCGGATGCCAGATGAATGCGAGAGACTCGGAAAAGCTGACAGGAATGCTGGAATGTCTCGGCTACACCATGACGGACCGGGAAGAGGCTGATTTTGTCATCTATAACACATGTACCGTACGTGAAAACGCGAATACAAGAGTATACGGACGGCTTGGCTATCTCCATAACAGAAAGAACCATAATCCGGACATGATGATCGCATTGTGCGGCTGCATGATGGAGGAACCGCATGTCGTTGAAACGCTGGAGCATTCGTTTTCCTTCGTCAGTCTGATTTTCGGGACCCATAACCTTTACCGTTTCCCGGAACTGTTTGTAAAAGCATGGGAAGCGGACAGTATCGTCGTCGATATTGAGAAGGACAACAGCCGGATCGTGGAGGGACTTCCGAACGAACGCAAATTCCCCTTTAAATCCGGCATCAATGTCACATACGGCTGCAACAATTTCTGCAGCTACTGCATCGTTCCGTATGTCCGCGGCCGTGAGCGAAGCCGTGAACCGGATGACATCATTCGCGAAATCACCGCAATGGCTTCGGACGGCGTCTCGGAAGTGATGCTGCTCGGCCAGAATGTAAACTCTTACGGCAAGACGCTGGACACGCCGGTTACGTTTGCAAAGCTGCTGGAACGAGCTGCCGGAATCGACGGGATCCGCCGCATACGATTCATGACATCTCATCCGAAGGATCTTTCCGCAGAACTGATCGACGTCATGAAAAGCTCCGACAAGATCTGTGACCACCTTCACCTTCCGCTCCAGTCGGGAAGCAGTGCAGTCCTGAAAGCAATGAACCGTCATTATACGAAGGAGCAGTATCTCGGACTTGTCGATATGATACGAAGCAAAATACCGGATATTTCGCTTACGACAGACATTATTGTCGGATTTCCCGGCGAAACGGAAGAAGATTTCCGTGAAACACTCGATGTCGTGCGCCGGGTCCGTTTCGACAGTGCCTATACCTTTCTTTACTCCAGAAGAGAAGGAACACCGGCCGCTTCCATGCCGGAACAGATACCGGAAGAAACCGCGAAAGAACGATTCAGCCGTCTTCTTGCGGAAGTACAGGAAATCGGACAGAATGTAACGTCAAGACATACCGGAACGATCCAGGAAATTCTTGTCGAATCCGTCAACCGCCAGGATCCAACCCTTGTTACAGGCCGGATGCGAAACAATACTGTCGTGCATTTTCCGGGCAGCAGTGACCTGATCGGGCAGTATGTGCCGGTACTGCTTAGAGAGTCCAAGGGCTTTTACTACATCGGCAGAAAATACAATTAACAGAAAGAAGGCTGCCTTGCATGGAGCAGTTTACTCCGATGATGGAGCAGTATCTGAAGACAAAAGAAGAATACAAGGACTGTATTTTGTTTTATCGTCTCGGCGATTTTTACGAAATGTTTTTTGACGATGCCAGGATCGCATCAAAAGAGCTTGAACTTACCCTTACCGGCAAGGACTGCGGCCAGAAGGAACGGGCGCCGATGTGCGGTGTCCCGTATCACGCGGTCGAGGGTTATCTGAACCGCCTTGTTTCAAAGGGCCACAAAGTAGCTATCTGTGAACAGATGGAAGATCCGCGCTTTGCCAAGGGTCTTGTAAAGCGCGAAGTTGTACGTATCGTAACACCGGGTACAAATATCGACGCACAGGCACTTGATGAATCCAGGCATAATTATATTATGAGCATCGTATACGTCGGGAACCGGTTCGGCATATCAACGGCAGATGTCTCGACCGGTGATTTCTTTATCACGGAAGTCGACGAACGCCGCAATTTGCTGGACGAGCTTTATAAATATATGCCGGCGGAAATCATCTGCAGCGAATCTTTTGAAATGAGCGGCATCGACACGGATGAACTGACGGATTCCCTGGGCATCATGGTATATCCTCTGGATGCCTGGTACTTTGACGATGCTCTCTGCCGGCGCACGCTGGAAGAGCACTTTAACGTTACCGGCCTTTGCGGTCTCGGCCTCGACGATTTTCCGTGCGGCGTTTTATCCGGCGGCTCTCTTCTCAAATATCTTGAAGAGACACAGAAATCATCGCTTTCCAATATTACAGAGCTTAAAGTATACCATATCAACAAATACATGGTGCTGGACAGCTTTACAAGAAGAAATCTTGAGCTGACGGAAACGATCCGGGAAAAGCAGAAGAACGGTTCCCTTCTCTGGGTATTGGACAAGACGAAAACGGCAATGGGAGCACGTACGCTGCGGACTTACATTGAACAGCCGCTTATTTCCATGTCGGAAATCAACAGCCGCCTGGAAGCGGTAAGCGAGCTGAAAACGCATAATATTGACAGGGAAGAGCTTCGTGAATATCTGGGGCCTGTCTATGACCTGGAGCGTCTGATCTGCAGGATCACATACAAAACAGCCGGCCCGCGTGATCTGCTTGCTTTCGGATCTTCGCTGTCCATGCTTCCTTCCGTCAAATATATTCTGAAGAATTTCAAATCACCGCTGCTTTGCCGGCTCGATGAAGAAATGGACGATCTTGCCGACCTTCACGATCTCGTCTCATCATCCATCTGCGACGATCCGCCGGTAACCGTACGGGAAGGCGGAATCATACGCACAGGCTATAATGAAGAGGCTGACCGCTTAAGAAGCGCAAGGACCGACAGCAAAAAGTGGCTGGCAGACCTGGAAGAGCGTGAGAAGAACGCTACGGGGATCAAGAATCTCCGCATCAAGTACAACAAAGTATTCGGCTATTATATTGAAATCACGAATTCCTACAAAGACCAGGTACCAGATACATACATCCGCAAACAGACCCTGACAAACGCAGAGCGGTATATCATTCCTGAACTGAAGGAGCTGGAAGACACGATCCTGAATGCCGAGGACAAGCTGTACGCGCTCGAATATGAGCTTTTCTGCGATGTAAGGGATAAACTGGCCGCCGAGGTAAAACGCGTGAGCAAAACGGCAAAATCCATCGCTGTGCTCGACGTGCTTTCCTCCCTTGCCTATGTTGCGGAGAAGAATCACTACGTCTGTCCGGTCATGAATGAAAGCGGCATCATTGAAATTCGGGACGGCCGTCATCCTGTTGTCGAAAAGATGATGAAAGATGAAATGTTCATACCGAATGATACGTACCTTGACGCGAAAGAGCAGCGCGTTTCCGTTATTACCGGTCCGAATATGGCCGGCAAGTCAACGTACATGCGTCAGACCGCACTCATTGTGCTGATGGCACAGATCGGTTCGTTCGTTCCGGCATCGTCTGCCGAAATCGGGATCGTAGACCGCATCTTTACAAGAGTCGGCGCTTCCGACGATCTGGCGCAGGGACAAAGCACCTTCATGGTAGAAATGACAGAGGTTGCAAATATTCTCAGAAGCGCCACCTCCAGAAGCCTTCTGATCCTGGATGAGATCGGACGCGGAACAAGCACGTTCGACGGACTCAGCATCGCCTGGGCCGTAATCGAACATATCAGTGATCCAAAGATATTAGGCGCAAAGACACTTTTTGCCACACATTACCATGAACTTACGGAACTGGAAGGGAAGATCGACGGCGTCCACAATTACTGCATAGCTGTAAAGGAACAAGGCGACGACATTGTTTTTCTCCGGAAGATCGTCAAGGGCGGTGCCGATAAGAGCTATGGAATCCAGGTCGCACGTCTCGCAGGCGTTCCGTCTTCCGTCATCGACCGTGCAAAGGAAATCGTCCAGACTCTGAGTGATACGGATATTACGGAAAATATGCAGGAGCTTTTCCGGGATACGAAACAGGGAAGCAGCCATAAGGCACGGAAACAAAAGGAAGAATCGGATCCGGAGCAAGTCTCCCTTTTCAGTACGGTCAAGGACGAGGATATTCTGAACGAGCTCAGGGATATGGAGCTCTCTGTCCTTACCCCGCTGGAGGCTCTCAATACGCTTGACCGTCTTCAGAAGAAGCTTAACAACCGCTGGTAATCAAAGGAATCAATATGGGAAAAATTCATGTACTGAAACAGGATACCGTCGATCAGATCGCAGCCGGGGAAGTCATCGAACGACCGGCGTCGATCGTCAAGGAGCTTGTCGAAAACAGCATCGACGCAGAAGCAACACAGATAACCGTGGAAATCCGTGAAGGGGGACTTTCCCTGATCCGTGTCACGGACAACGGAGGCGGGATCGCCTTTGATGATGTGCCGCTTGCATTTCTGCGTCATGCGACAAGTAAAATAAACGATGCAGCGGATTTATGCGCACTTACTTCACTTGGCTTCCGAGGGGAGGCGCTGTCCAGCATCGCTGCCGTTTCACAGACAGAGCTGATCACACGTACCGCATCGGAGGAGCTTGGCTGCCGGTACCGGATCGAGGGAGGACGTGAGATTCTGAACGAGCGGACAGGCGCTCCCGCAGGCACAAGCTTTTATGTAAGAAATCTGTTTTACAACACTCCGGCACGCAAGAAATTCCTGAAAACACCTATGACGGAAGCCGGACATGTTCAGGAAATCCTGACACGTCTTGCACTTTCCCACAGCGAAATATCCTTTACTTTTTTAAACAATGAACATGAAAAGCTTCATACTCCTGGAAGCGGGAACCTGGAGGAAACGGTATATGAAATTTACGGCCGTGAAACACTTCATCACCTCATACCGGTAGCTGTTTCTTCACCTGCCATAAAGCTGACCGGCCTGATCGGAGATCCTCAGCTAGCAAGAAGCAGCCGGTGCAATGAAAACTACTTTATGAACGGGCGGTATTTTATAAGCCCGGTGATTTCAAAAGCGATTGAAGAGGCCTTTCAGCCGTATCTGATGCAGCATAAATATCCGTTTACAGTATTACATTTTACGATTGACCCGGATCAGATCGATGTAAATGTTCATCCGGGAAAGACGGAGATTCGTTTTGGAAGCCAGCAGTCGGTATTTGTTTTTGCCAGAGACGCCGTGCGGAGCACGCTTGCAGATGAAGAAATGATTCCGGGCGCCGCTCCTCCTGCCGCATCTGCTGACGCGCCATCAGCAAAGATACCGGAAAGCAGCTGTACACCGGTAATTTCAGACAGAAAGCCGAAATACGATCCGGACACTTCGCGCATCCATTATAAGAAATCGGATGTTCCGTCCGAGCCGGAAAAGGCAAAAGAATTCTTTCTGAATGAAATGCGGCGCCGTGTCACGATGAGTCATGAGCAGGATAGAAAAGAAATAAAGCATGCGACACCCGTCGCCGAAGAGAAGCCTGAGCGTATTTTCTCAGAGACTTCACGCCTTTCATACCGTCTGATCGGACAGCTTTTCCGTACATACTGGCTTGTGGAATTCGAAGATAAGCTGCTTCTCATTGACCAGCATGCGGCTCATGAGAAGGTCCTATTCGAACAAATCAAAAAACGGTATGCGAAAGAGGAGATTCCTGTACAAATGACGGCACCGCCGGTGATTCTGAGGCTGACGATCAACGAACAGCAGATTCTGGTGAAATACAAGGATGTTTTTACCAGAATGGGCTTTGAAATCGAGCCATTCGGCGGCGATGATTTTGCCGTACGCGGCGTGCCCGGCGAACTGCCGTCGATCGCAAGCCAGGACATACTGATGGAGCTTTTCGACGAACTTGAAGCTACGGACGACGCAGACACTTTTGTACAAAGCCTGCAGGACAAGCTGGCGTCTGTTTCCTGTAAAGCCGCCGTCAAGGGGCATCAGTCGATATCGGCTGCCGAGATGGAAGCACTTCTCGATCAGCTGCTGCTGCTTGAGAATCCTTATTTCTGCCCGCACGGAAGACCCGTTATGGTCGCTGTTACACAGGCCGAAATTGAAAAGAAGTTTAAGAGGATCGTCTGATATGGAGCCATTGATCATTCTGACCGGTCCGACGGCCGCAGGTAAAACATCGCTTTCCCTATCCCTTGCCGAAACGATCGGCGGAAGCATCGTCTCGGCCGATTCGATGCAAGTGTACAGAGGGCTGGATATCGGCTCCGCGAAGATTTCCGAAAAGGACAGAAGAGGAATTCCGCATTATCTTATCGATATTCTCGATCCGAAAGAGCCGTTCCATGCCGGTCTTTTTCAAAAATATGCGAAGGATGCCGTCTGTGATATCAGAAGAAACGGAAGAATCCCGATCGTTGCCGGAGGTACCGGGTTTTACATACAGGCTCTTCTGTATGATATCGACTTTACCGATACGGTTCCGGATAAAGCATACCGGGAAACACTTGACAGAATCGTTCAGGAAGAGGGTCCTCGCAAGCTGCATGAAATGCTTGCTGATATCGATCCGGAATCCGCTGCATCGATCCATCCGAACAACGTCCGCAAGACGATCCGTGCGCTGGAGTTTTACAAAGAAACGGGAAACCGTTTCTCCGATCACAATAAAGAAGAACGAATGCGGACTTCACCGTATGACTTCCGGTATTTTGTGCTTTTCGAGCCCCTTGATATCCTGTACCGCCGCATCGACGAACGAGTAGATGAAATGATGGATGAAGGACTGGCCGAAGAGGTGCGGAAGCTTCGCGAATACGGCTGTACAAAAGAAATGACGTCGATGCAGGGTCTTGGCTACAAAGAGCTTTTCATGTGGCTCGACGGAGATTTCACGATCGAAGAGGCGGTCCGTCTGATCAAACGCAATACGCGTCATTATGCTAAGCGGCAGATGACCTGGTTTCGCCGCGAACGCGATGTGATCTGGATCGATAAAAGCAAATACGGATATAACAGCGAGAATATACTGCATGTATTATCCGACAAATCAAAGGAGCTTATTTCATGAGTCTTTCAGAAATTTATAAGGAACTGGGAATTGCCGATGAAGTCCGAACCTTCAGCGAAGAGATTCTTTCCGGTCTTCAGGAGCGGTTTCGTGAAATCGACGAAACAGCAGAATTCAATCAGCTGAAGGTGATCCATGCCATGCAGGAATGCCGTGTAAACGCGGATTGTTTCCATTACGCAACCGGATACGGCTACGACGATGTCGGAAGAGATACGCTGGAAAAAGTGTACGCTGCGGCATTTCATACAGAAAGCGCTCTTGTCCGTCCGCAGATCGCGTGCGGCACACATGCGCTGACCATTGCACTGAACGGTGTTCTTCGGCCCGGTGATGAAATGATCTCACCGGCCGGTAAGCCATACGACACGATGGAAGAGGTCATCGGCATCCGTCCTTCGACCGGTTCTCTCGCGGAATACAACATTTCTTACAAAGAAACTCCGCTTCTGGAGGACGGCACCTTTGATTACAGCCTGATTCCTTCCATGATTACGGACCGCACAAAGCTTGCGCTGATCCAGCGGTCAAAAGGGTACCAGACGAGACCATCCTACGGTACGAAGCAGATCGGGGAGCTGATCACCTTTCTGCACAGACTGAAGCCGGATATCATCTGTATGGTGGACAACTGCTACGGCGAATTTGTCGAACGGACAGAACCGTCTGACGTTGGCGCAGACATGATCGTCGGATCCCTGATCAAAAACCCGGGCGGCGGTCTTGCGCCGACCGGCGGTTATATTGCCGGACGGAACGATCTCATCGAGAAATGCGGCTGCCGCCTTACTTCACCTGGTCTCGGCCGGGAAGTCGGCGCTTCTCTTGACGTAATGAGAAGTTTCTATCAGGGCTTTTACTTTGCACCGGTCGTAACAGCCAGTGCTTTGAAAAGTGCTGTTTTTGCCGCTTCCGTCTACGAAAAGCTTGGATTTCCTGTAATTCCTTCCGGAAGCGAGGAACGGCACGATATTATTCAGGCCGTTACGCTCGGTACAGCGGAAGGTCTGATGGCATTCTGCCGCGGAATCCAGAGTGCTGCACCGGTTGACAGCTATGTAACACCGGTACCGTGGGCAATGCCGGGATACGACTGTGATGTGATCATGGCAGCAGGATCCTTTGTACAGGGATCTTCGATCGAATTAAGCGCAGACGGGCCGATGAAGCCGCCATATACTGCGTATTTTCAGGGCGGTCTGACGTGGCCGCACGGAAAATTCGGAATTATGATGTCACTGCAGAAGCTATATGAAGCCGGAGCTGTAACAATATGAAAAAGAATATCATGATCATCGGCGGCGGTGCTTCCGGCATGATGGCTGCCATCACAGCAGCAGAGAACGGAGCAGACGCTGTTATTCTGGAACATGGAAGGAAGCTGGGACGAAAGCTCACAGCAACCGGAAACGGAAAATGTAACTTTACGAACGTTTCGCAGGAGCCATGCGATTATCACTGCAGCGATCCGGATTTCCCCTGGCGCGTCATTTCCCGTTTTCCCGCACCGGATACGATTTCCTTTTTTCTGCAGCTGGGGATCTATTCGCGCAACAGAAAAGGATATCTGTACCCGTATCCGGAGCAGTCATCCGCGGTGCTGGATTCGTTTCAGACAAAGCTTGATTCTCTCGGTGTCTGTTATCATCTCAACACGGAGGTTACAGCCATACAGCCGCTTGAAGGCGGCGGTTTTACGATCACTGCAGACGGTTCTTACAAATACGGCTGTGACGCCGTTATCATCGCAGGCGGTTCACCTGCCGGCAGCATTGAAGGCGCATCCGGAAGCTGCTACAAGCTGGCGGCGGAACTTGGCCATAACATCATCGAACCGCTTCCCGCACTTGTACAGCTGTGTACGGAAGCACCGTTTGTCAATGAACTTTCCGGGCTTCGGACAGACGCTCTGCTTTCTTTGTATGACGGCGAACGCCTTTTAAACAGGGAGCGCGGCGAGCTTCAGTTCATCCGCGGCGGCTTGTCCGGGATTCCATCCATGCAGTTAAGCGGCGATGCGGCAGAAGCTTTGCACAATGGCAGAAATGTAAGGATCGTCATGGATTTCATGCCGGATTTCAAGGATGATCTCTTGTTTCAGTTCTTGAAGAAAAGGGCAGAATGCTGCGGCTTCCGCAGAAACCGTGATTTTTTGACAGGTTTCCTTCCCAAGGAGCTGGGACTCGTATTGATTCGGGAATGCGGCCTTTCGCCGGAATCCTCTGCGTCATTTTTATGCGATGACGAACTTCGTTCCCTTTCGTCTGCGATTCATGCCATGGATTGTCCGATCACCGGTACCTTTTCGGCCCAGTCTGCCCAGACGATGCGCGGAGGGGTCGACACATCGCAGATCAATGATATGACAATGGAATCATTGATTTGTCCCGGTCTTTATTTTGCGGGAGAAGTCGTAGACGTAGACGGAAAATGCGGCGGATATAACCTTCAGTGGGCCTGGAGCAGCGGCTTCCTTGCCGGAAAAAGCGCATCCTCAAATTAAAATGGAAAGGAAACAACATTTCTATGATCCGCATCAATCAATTAAAAGTTCCTTGTCCGCATAATGAACGTGATCTTTTGGCTGCTGCCGCGTCAAGGCTCCATATTCCCCAGGAATCGATCCACTCCTATACGATACGGAGACTTTCCCTTGACGCGAGAAAAAAGCCGCTCATTTATGAAGTTTATTCTCTTGATATATCCGTTTCTCACGAGGAGCGCATCCTGAAGCGTCTCCATAATCATGATATTCAAAAAGCGTTTGATACGGAATACCTTTTCCCGGAAGCCGGAGAATCAAAGCTTGCAGAGCGGCCCGTGATAGTCGGTGCGGGGCCGGCAGGTCTTTTCTGCGCCTACATGCTTGCGAAATACGGATATCGTCCGCTTGTGATCGAGCAGGGTGCACCGATGCAGGATCGTATTGCTGACGTCCGGAAGTTCTGGAGTACCGGCGTGCTGGATCCGTATTCCAATGTACAGTTCGGGGAGGGCGGTGCAGGAACTTTTTCCGACGGCAAACTTAATACCCTCGTAAATGACCGGTTCGGACGGAGCCGGAAGATCCTTGAAATATTCGTATCCTGCGGCGCTCCGAAAGATATTCTGTACCGAAGCGACCCTCATATCGGAACAGACCAGCTTTCTACCGTCATCCGAACACTTCGCGGAAAGATCGAAGCCATGGGCGGTGAATTTCGTTTCCGGACGTGTCTGACAGGAATTGATACCCGGAACGGCGTAATCCGTTCTGTCACCGTAAATGATCATGAATCTCTGCCGTCAGGCGTTCTGGTCATTGCGTGCGGTCACAGTGCGCGCAATACATTTTCTCTTTTATATACGCAGAAGGCCGCGATGTCGGCCAAATCCTTTGCCGTCGGAATGCGTGTCGAGCATTCACAGAAACTGATCAATACGATCCGCTACGGCCGGGAAGAACCGGAAGATCTATGGCCGGCCGAATACAAGGCTGCGGCCAAAACACGGGAGGGCAGAAGTATTTATACGTTCTGCATGTGTCCCGGCGGGTATGTAGTCAACGCTTCCTCGGAACCGGGGCGTCTTGCCTGCAACGGCATGAGCTACCGGGCAAGAAACGGTCAGAATGCCAACAGTGCAGTCATTACCTCTGTTGTGCCGGAAGATTTTCTTCCTTACGGCAGTCCTGATACGCCGGATGTTTTTAAAGGAATCGCATTCCAGCGTTTTCTGGAGGAGCAGGCTTATAAGGCATGCGGCGGGAAAATACCGGTCCAGCTGCTCGGCGATTTCAGGAAGAACCGGACGAGCAGCACTTTCGGAAGCATATATCCGTGTATGCGCGGCGCTTTTTCATTCGGCGACGTACGCGGCATTTATCCCGGCTATATTGCTCAGTCTTTCCTGCAGGGCATGGAAATTTTCGACCGTGGAATGCCCGGATTCAACGAGGATGACGTGATCGTATCCGGAGTGGAAAGCCGGACATCGTCACCCGTTCGAATTCTGCGCGGCGAAGATTTTCAAAGCAGCATACGCGGACTGTATCCGTGCGGCGAAGGTGCCGGCTATGCAGGCGGAATCATGTCCGCAGCCATGGACGGTCTGAAGACAGCCGAAGCGATACGCCGCAGATATTTCTTTTGAAAAAATTAAGAGACGCGTATGTGTACACGTCCTGCTAATTATGTTAGAATAAAATACCGGTGATATTTATGTGATGCAGTTGGCAGACGAGATCATACTGTTTTATGAAATCAAGAACATCATATGGAGTTTTATTAACAGAAATACCGGAGGAGGAACGTCCTTACGAGAAGTGCTTAAAAAGCGGTCCCTGCTCCCTTACAGACGCGGAGCTGATTGCAGTTTTGCTTCGTTCCGGCTCACAAGGTGAGAATGTGCTTCTGCTTGCAAGAAGGATCTGCGGAATTTCATCTTCCTATCCGGGACTGCTCGGACTGTATCATACGAACCTGCAGGAACTCACGAAGATACGCGGGATCGGACCCGTTAAGGCCGTTCAACTTCTTTGTATAACAGAGCTGTCCAAACGTTTTTCGCGTGCCAGGCTTTCCCGGGATCTGAATTTCAATGATCCGGCCTCCATTGCAGATTATTACATGGAGGACCTTCGTCATGAAGACCGGGAGGAACTGCATCTTCTTATGCTTGATGGAAGAAACCATCTTATTTCGGATCAGAAGATCAGCATGGGCACGGTCAATATGGCGCCTGCTTCTCCGCGTGAGATTTTTCTGAAAGCTCTTTCTTCTTCCGCAGTAAGTATCATCCTCCTTCATAACCATCCGAGCGGCGATCCTGCTCCGAGTGAAGATGACATCGGCATTACGGCCCGCGTTCTTCACGCCGGAGAACTGATCGGCATTCCGCTCCTTGACCATATTATTATCGGCGACAGCTGTTACGTCAGTCTGCGTGAGTGCGCAGGTGTATCAGAAAGGATTTGGAAACATGGCTCGAAGTAATTTCGGTATCGACCTTGGAACGTATGATATCAAAGTTTACGATGCGCGGAATGGCACGATCAGCAAAGTCAAGAACGCCATTGCGATTCGTAACAAACGCCATGTCTTTGCGATCGGGGACAATGCTTATGAGATGTACGAGAAGTCTCCGGAGAATATTGTGATCACATTTCCGATGAACGGCGGTGTGATCTCGGACTTTGACATGATGCAGTATCTGCTGCAGCAGCTTCTTCTCGGCGAACGTAGAGGCGTGATATCGGGCACGGATTATCTTCTTGCCGTACCGACCGATGTTACGAAGGTCGAGAAACGGGCTTTTTTTGACCTTGTGATGAATTCTGAGGCCAGGGCGCGTGAAGTCCATATCGTAGAACGTGCCGTTGCCGACGCGATCGGGATCGGTCTTGACGTATTCAGTCCGAAAGGTATTTACATTATCAATATCGGCGGTGCCACAACGGAATATTCCGTTGTTTCTTCCGGCGGCATCGTAATAAACAGGATGGAAAAGCATGGCGGACGAAATCTTGACCAGGCCATCACTTCGTTCGTCCGCAAAGAATACAATTTTAAAATTGGTGTTTTTGCAAGCGAGAGGCTTAAGAACAATCTCGGTTCAGCTTACGGAATAGAGGAATCTTCCCTTCTTGTGCCGGGAAGCAGCCTGATAAGCGGACTTCCGGGTGAGGCACAGGTAACCTCCCACGAAGTTTATACCGCTATCAAGCCGGCGATCGACCAGATCGTCGCAAACGCGATCAGCATGCTGGAACGGATCCCGCCCGAAATGGCGGCAAACGTCAGAAGAGAGGGGCTTTACCTGACAGGCGGCGTAGCAAACCTCCGCAATATTGGAAAGCTTCTGGAAATGCAGCTTGGAATTCCTGTCCATACAGCTGAATCACCGGAGTACAGTATTGTCAACGGCCTCAGGAAAATCATGTCAGACCCGGAATACCGCAAAGTAGCATATTCCATGGTCGACACGAAATACAGGTGGATGTAATATGAAGAAGAAACGAAACACGGGACTGAATCTGACCGGCAATCATCTTCTGCTAATCGTAACGGCTGTCTGTTTTCTGCTGATCGGCGTATCTTTTTTCACGGAATCGTCTTTTGCACCGCTGCGTTTTTTTGCAGGCATCACGGTCGTCCCCATGGAGAAGGGACTTAATACAATCGGTACATGGATTCAGGACAAGGCCGATAATTATGAAACACTTCAGCAGGTCCAGGCTGAGAACCAGCAGCTTCAGCAGAAGGTAGACGAGCTTACCATTGAAAATGACAGTCTTCAGGAAGATAAGTACGAAATGCAGCGTCTTCAGGAATTATACAAGCTCGATCAGTCTTATCAGGATTACAGCAAGATCGGAGCTCATGTCATAAGCAAGGATTCAGGGAACTGGTTCAGCCAGTTTGTGATTGACAAGGGCAGTGATGACGGAATCGCAGTTGATATGAATGTGATCGCAGGCAACGGTCTTGTCGGTATCGTGACCGATGTGGGATCAAACTGGGCCTCTGTCCGTTCTATCATCGATGACAGCAGCAATGTCAGCGCAATGACGCTGTCGACTTCCGATATCTGTCTTGTCGCCGGCGATTTGACGCAGATCAGCGAAGGAACCATCAAATTCTCGGATATGGAAAACAACGACAATGATATCAAGGTCGGTGAAACAATTGTTACTTCTTATGTCAGCAGCAAGTACCTGAGCGGGATCGTGGTCGGATATATCAGTCAGATCAAAGTGGATCCGAATAACCTTACACGATCCGGTCTTATCACACCGGCAGTGGATTTCAAGCATATACAGGATGTACTTGTCATTACGGATTTAAAGGCAACTCAGAATTCTGCGGATTGACGGATCAGAGAAAGGAGCAGAAGCCCATGGAATCATTGCGAAAACATCTCATCCTTCTGGCCGTGGTAATTGTCTGCTTTTTTCTTCAATGTACGCTGCTGAAGGATATTGCGCTGGCTTCTGTTTCGCCGAATCTTCTGATCATTCTTACTTCTGCGATCGGCTTTATCGGCGGACGCAGGGAGGGAATATTCATCGGATTCTGCTGTGGGATCCTGACGGATATTTTTTCCGGCAGCACAGTCGGTCTTTATGCGCTGATTTATGTGTATATCGGCTATTTCAACGGCTGCTTCCGGCAGTATTTTTACAATGAGGACGTGAAACTGCCTCTTTTTTTGATTGCAGGCAGTGAATTTTTATATGGCCTTACCGTATATGCCGCTTTCTTTCTGCTGCGCGGCAAATTCCAGTTTCCTTATTATCTGATGCATATCATTATTCCGGAACTTGTTTATACCGTCGGAATAACCTTGTTGATTTACCAGCCGCTCATGGCATTAATCAGATGGCTTAACCGTATGGAGAAAAGGAGCGCAGACAAACTTGTTTAAGCAATTCAAAGAAAATCTTCTTAACATCATACAGTCACGCTATTTTATAATGATTACCGTGTTCGTTGCGCTTTCCGCCGTTATGGTCGGACGTCTTTTTTATCTGCAGATCGTGAAGGGTGATTCCTATCTTTCCAATTTTAAGCTTCAGATTCAAAAGACCCAGGAAATCAAGAGTACGCGGGGAAATATATATGACCGCAACGGCAATCTGCTTGCATATAATGAGCTGGCATACTCTGTTACGATCGAAGATAACGGTGCATATGATAATCTGACAGATGAGGGGAAGAATAACGCATTAAACTCAAATATCATGAACCTGCTTTCGATCCTCGACAGTAACGGAGACAGTACTGTTACATACTTTGATATTACGATCGACGACAGCGGAAACTACGCATTTACCGATGCGGAAGGCACTTCAAGAAACCGTTTTATCGCGGATGTATACGGGAAGAAGAGTTATAATGACCTTACCGACGCACAGAAGAGCGCCACGCCGGACGATATCATGACATATATCTGCAGCAGCAAACGCTACAATGTAGATCAGGACGCGGTCGGCAAGAAAACGGCCTTACGCATCGTAAATATCCGCTATGCCATGACTTCGATCAGCTATTCGAAATACCTTGTCACTACGGTAGCCAAGGACGTCAGCGACAAGACGGTAGCCGCTGTCAAAGAGAATTCCGACAAGCTCTCCGGTGTTGATATTTCCGAGGAGTCTCTCCGACGGTATACGGACGCTTATTATTTTTCCAACATCATCGGCTATACGGGTGTTATATCCACAGAAGAATACGAAACCCTGTCTCAGGAAAGCAGCAATTATTCACTGAATGATATTGTCGGCAAAGCCGGCATCGAGCAGGTGATGGACAGTGAGCTTCAGGGAGTCAAGGGACAGAAGACATTCTATGTTGACAGTGTCGGCAATGTTCTGGAAACAACTGACGTCACGGAGCCTGTTGTAGGCAATGATCTTTATCTGTCGATTGATATGAACCTTCAGGAGGCTGTTTACAACATCCTTGAGCAGAAGCTCGCCGGGATCATTGTTTCAAAGATGTCGCCTGTTATGGAGTTTGATGCGCACAATGCCGCCAAGACAACGGATATCGTAATTCCGATCGGTGACGTGTACGTTTCCTTTTTCAAAAATATGGTACTTGATATTTCAAGCTTTTCAACTGCTTCTGAAAATACCGTTCAGCACACAGTATATCAGTCGTTTCAAAGCCGGCAGGATGAAGTCTGTACGAATATTGTGAATGAGCTTACTTCTCCGAGTTCTGCTTATTCCGGCCAGTCAGCGGAAATGCAGGAATATTTTACCTATATTACGGACAATGTCCTGAAGGGCAGTTCCGGAATACTTGATACAGATAAGATCGATACGTCTGACGATGTTTACAAAGCTTACAACAATGACGGCAGCATCAGTACACGTGACTTTCTGGAGTATGCAATTTCAAAGAACTGGATCAACACATCGAAGCTGTCCGATCTTCAGTCATCCGGCAAATACTCAGACTCCAATGAAATTATTCAGTCGATCATTTCTTATCTGAACACAAAACTGCGCAGTGATACATCCTTCAGCCGTGTCATTTATAAATACATGGTCCTGGACGGTACGATCAGCGGTTCGCAGATTTGCCTTATGCTGTATGAGCAGGGCATTCTTGCACAGGATGACGAAACTACAGCCGGTCTTGCATCCGGAGCCGTCAATCCGTACAATCTGCTTATCAGCAAAATCAGTGACCTTGAAATAACTCCTGCCATGATGGCTTTGGAACCGTGTACGGCATCTTGTGTCATTACGGATCCAAGCACCGGTCAGGTCCTTGCCTGCGTGTCATATCCAGGATATGACAGCAACCGTCTTTCAAATACGATGGATACAGCATACTACAATAAGATCGCAAACGACGGCTCACGTCCTCTGTACAACAATGCCACACAGGAGAAGACTGCGCCCGGTTCCACATACAAGATGGTCACTGCTACGGCAGGTCTGGAATCGAATACGATCAATTCAGACACCTGGATCCTGTGCAGCGGTCAGTTTGATAAAGTAACCCCCAGTCCGAAATGCTGGATATACCCCGGTGCACATGGCTATCTGAATGTAACAGGTGCAATTGCAAGATCCTGCAACGATTTCTTCTATGAAGTCGGTTATGAACTTGGACTTGATGCAAACGGGAATTATTCGAGTGACCGCGGAATCGAAGCACTTACAAAATACGCACAGGATTATGGATTCGATTCCACATCCGGAGTTGAAATACCCGAATCCAAGCCGCAGATTTCGACGACCGATTCCGTAAGAAGTGCAATCGGGCAAGGCACGAACAACTATACGGTAAGTCAGATGGCTCGTTACGTTACGGCCGTAGCAAATAAGGGAACCGTTTACAATCTTTCACTGCTTGACAAACTTGTAGATTCAGACGGGAATCTCATTCAGGAATATACACCTTCCGTCAAGAACAAGATGAATGTGAAGAGTACAACATGGGATGTGCTTCATCAGGGTATGGAGGATATGGTATCCACTTCATCTGCATTCAGCGATATAAACAGCATGGGATTCGCCATGGGAGGGAAGACCGGTACTGCCCAGCAGAGCGATATTCACCCCGACCATGTGCTTTTCGTCGGGTATGCGCCTGCCGAGAACCCAAAGATTGCCATGGCTGTGCGTATTGCAAATGGTTATTCGTCCGGCTACACATCAGAAATTGCCCAGGATGTCGTCAAATACTATTTCAAGCTGGAGGATTCTACCAGCATCATCAATGGCTCGGCTGCAAGTGTAGGCACCGCAACAACAGGAGATTGATATGTTTAAGCATTATCAGCTTAGAAATTATAAATTGAATCTTGTTTTTCTGACAGCTGCCATTTCCATATTCGGCATCATCGTTATCGGAAGTGCGAAACAGTCTGTTCAGAATGCGCAGATCGGTGGCTTCATTCTCAGCCTCGCCGTTATGGTCGTTATATCTCTAATCGACTATACCTGGATACTGCAGTTTTATTGGATCATATACGGCCTTTCTGTACTTTTGCTTATCGCTGTCAAGCTGTTCGGCGATTCCAGTCTTGGGGCACAGCGCTGGATCAATATTGGTTTTATACGGTTTCAGCCGTCTGAACTCTGCAAAATCCTGCTGATCCTTTTCTTTGCCCGCTTCTTTATGGAAATACGAAATGAACTGAACACCGTTAAATACTTGTTTCTATCCTTACTTTTGATTCTGCTTCCCCTTTTCCTTGTGCTGAAGCAGCCTGACTTGTCGACTTCCATTATTATCGGTTTGATATTTGCTTCTATGATTTTTATTGCCGGCCTGAATCGGAAGATCGTTCTGGGTCTTCTGGCAATATCCGTACCTGTTTTTATAATTTTTATGATGGTCGTTGTACAGCCTGACCAGAAGCTTATATCGAGTTACCAGCAGACACGGATCCTGGCCTGGCTTGAACCGGAGGAATACAAGACGGAAGAGGGAATGCAGCAGCAGAACTCGATCACCGCCATCGGATCCGGAAAGCTGAACGGCAAAGGATTAAACAACAACGAAGTAGCTTCTTTAAAGAATGGAAATTTTGTACCGGAGCCGCAGACAGATTTTATTTTTGCCGTAATCGGCGAAGAATTAGGATTTATTGGTTGCTGTATCGTCATTATTTTGCTATTATTGATTGTAGTGAACTGTATACTGATCGGTAAGAAGGCCCCTGATTTGGCCGGGAAACTGATATGCTGCGGAATCGCGGCGCTGATTGGGTTTCAAAGTACTGTCAATATTTGTGTTACGATTGGCTTGATCCCCAATACCGGCGTTACACTTCCGTTTGTAAGCTATGGGCTTACCTCCCTTGTCAGCCTTTATATCGGAATCGGAGTTGTTCTGAATATCGGTCTGCAGCCTTTGAAATATGAAAGATAGGGAGATGCGCCATGAATATTGGATTGATCGCACATGATGCAAAGAAGAAGCTGATGCAGAATTTCTGCATTGCTTATCGTGGTATTCTTTCAAAGAATGATTTATTTGCCACCGGAACAACAGGACGGCTGGTAGAGGAGGTTACGAATCTCAGCATCCATAAGTTTCAGGCCGGACACCTCGGCGGAATGCAGCAGTTTGGTGCTCAGATTGAACATAACGAAATGGATCTTGTGATCTTTCTGCGTGACCCGCTTTCCGCAAAGCCTCACGAGCCTGATTTGAACAATATCATGAAGTTATGTGATATGCATAATATCCCTCTGGCAACAAATCTTGCCACAGCAGAATTATTGATCAAATCATTAGACAGAGGAGACCTTGAGTGGCGTGAAATGTATAAATAACAAGCATATAAACAGCAAGATTACAGCTGTGATCACTGCATTTGTAATTCTGGCTCTGTTTATCTGCGGATGCGGGACAAATGCCGGATCTTCCGAAAACACTTCGCAGGAAACGAAGGATTACACTTTATTTTCAAAGCTTAATTCCCAGTCTGACGTACTGTTAAGTCCATACTCTGTCAGCAACGCTTTATGTGTTGCTGACAGTGATGTATCGCTTGCCGGCTTTACAAACGACAGCAGCAAAACGGCAAGCGGTCTTTTTGACCTGTCCGGCAGCAAAGTGCTGGAAGCAAAGTCTATCTTTACAAAGGTCTATCCGGCCAGTACAACAAAGATCCTTACGGCTTATCTTGCACTGAAATATGGTAATCTGGACGATACCGTCACCGTATCCGAGAATGCGGTCAATCTTGAAAGTGGTTCTCAGATGTGCGGCCTCAAGGCAGGAGATAAGCTGTCCCTGCATGATCTTTTATACGGACTTCTTCTATATTCCGGCAATGACGCCGCGGTAGCCGTCGCGGAGTATATTTCGGGCAGTGCGGATGCTTTTGTCGCGCTTATGAATAAAGAAGCCGCATCGATGATGGCTGCCTCTTCACACTTTGCGAATCCTGACGGCCTCCATGACGATAATCACTACACGACCGTTTATGATCTGTATCTGATTTTTAATGAATGTATAAAGAATGAAACGTTTACGACGATCATCGATACACCGTCCTATACAGGTACCATAACGCACGCAGACGGTACACAGGAGCGCATCACATGGAAGGCTACCAATTATTATTTCCAGGGCTACGCTGATCCTCCGGCAAATATTACCGTTCTCGGCGGCAAAACAGGCACAACAGATGAAGCAGGCTCCTGCCTGATCCTGTATACGAAAGATTCAAATCAAAAACCATATATTTCAATTATTATGGATGCTTCGAACAAGACAAATCTATATGAAATGATGAATGAACTGCTTTCAAATATACCGGCCGGTTCTTGATTTTATCCATTAAAACATTGTATTTTAGATGGATATCCATTATAATATTTTAAGGAAGACATTTTAAATGTCGCAACAAGGAGGACTTCGATATGGTGGAATTGATCGTTGGGCAAAAAGGCAAAGGGAAGACAAAATATCTTCTGGATTATGTAGCGAAAGAAATCCAGAACGTAACAGGAAACATCGCTTTTCTTGATAAGAACACGAAGCACATGTATGAACTGAACAACAAGATTCGTCTTATCGATGTTACGCAGTATGATGTTGAATCGCCTTCTGAATTTATCGGATTTATTCTTGGTCTTCTTTCTCAGGATAATGATCTGGAACAGGTTTATCTCGATTCTTTTCTTACAATTTCCTGTCTGGAAAACCAGGACATTTCTTCCACCATTGCACGTTTAGATGAAATCAGCAAGAAATTTAACGTAAAGTTTATATTAAGTGTAGGCCTTGACGGCGGAGAGCTGCCGGAAGGACTTAAAGCAACAACGATTATATCTCTTTAATAAACTCCCTGGCTGCGTGACAGGCTGTCATCAGATGGTCCGGAGATTCGCAATTCGAATAGAACAGAATGGAACAGGGTATCACGATTTGCGCGTGGTACCCTGATTGATTTCACGGAGGTCTTGTTTTGGCAGAGAAAGCTCATGATAATAAGCGATTTCATTTTAATATCGGTATTATTATATTCGGGGCAATTTTTCTTTATCTTCTGGCAACGCTCATCCTTTACTTTACATCCGCCAAAATTACTTCCTATGAGGTACAAAAAGGCCGCCTTGCCCATAATACCTCTTATACTGGCGTAGTCCTGCGTGACGAGACCGTTTCCAATGCGGATATGGACGGTTACATTTCATATTACCAGACAGAAGCACAGAAGGTGAAGGTCGGCAGCACGATCTATTCGATCGACACGACCGGAAGCACAACGAAAACAATCAATTCGTATTCGGGTGATACATCTCTGACTTCCGACAACATGAAAGCGCTTGACAGCAGTATCGCCGATTTCCAAAAAAGCTCCTCTGCAGAAACGTTTGACCAGCTTTATGATTTTCAGTATCGCCTGGAAAGCCAGCTTCTTGATATTCGCAGCCAGTCGATCATTCAGCAGCTTGATACATTATCTTCCTTTGACCCAAGTACGTTTAAGACGTATAAAGCAGAGAAGGACGGCATTGTCGTATATTCCGTCGACGGCCTTGAAGGACTGACACTTCAGGGCATTACAAGTGACATCATGAACAAGACCTCTTACAATAAATCCGATTTGCGTGAGCGGTCTGAAGTAAATACCGGTGATCCTGCGTATAAAACCGTCACAAGTGAGAACTGGTCGATCTGTATTAAGCTGGATGACAGTACCTATTCGTATCTTGCTGATAATAAGGTATCTCAGATACAAATCCGCATCAAGAAAGACAATGCACTTTTATGGGCAGATTTATCGCTGAGCGATGCGGACGGTATGCATATTGCGGAGCTGAAGCTGAATAATTCAATGGTAAGATATATTTCCGACCGATATCTCGATATTGAAATGATCATCCAGGATGAATCCGGACTGAAAATTCCGCAGAGTGCTGTGCTTACAAAGGATTTTTATCTGATTCCGCAGAAATACATTGTTAACGGCGGAGACAGCAACTCTACCGGTGTACTTCTGAAATCTTCCGGCAAAAACCAAAGTGCATCCTTTCAGGAAGCAAAGGTTTATGATATCGATGCAGACAGCAATACCGCTTATATCAGCACAGATGTGCTGAAAGCCGGATCTGTTCTTTCCTGTCCGGACAGCGGTGATACCTTTACTGTCGGTGAAACAGCACCGCTTCGCGGCGTATACTGCATCAACAAAGGATATGCCGTATTCCGTTTTATCGATGTAGTCTATGAGAATTCGGAATATTGTATCGTGAAAGAAGATACCTCGTATGGGATTTCCAACTACGATTTTATAGCATTAAAAGCATCTTCCGTCAAAGAAAACAAAATAGTCTATTAAAGAAGGGAAGTTATATATATGTCAATAACCGATGAGATGGAAGAAAATCTCAGGAAAGCAGAAGACAACATAACGGAAGCCTGCAGAAGAAGCGGACGGAATCGAAAGGACGTTACACTGATTGCTGTCACAAAGACACATCCTGTCGAAATGATACAGCATGCGTATCAGCTTGGAATGCACATCTACGGCGAAAATAAAGTTCAGGAACTGGAAGAGAAGATTCCACAGCTGCCTGACGATGTCGAATGGCACATGATCGGACATCTTCAGCGCAACAAAGTGAAATATATTGCGGAAAGAATTACCATGATACATTCCGTTGATTCAATACGCCTGGCAGAAACAATCGACAGGGAAGCTGCCAAATACAACCGAATCATTCCAATTCTGATCGAGGTAAATATGGCCGGTGAAGAGAGCAAATTTGGTTCCGCACCGTCTGATACTATAAATCTCATTACCGAAATATCACAATTTACTAATATTTCTGTAAAGGGTCTTATGACCGTTGCGCCGGATGTGGATAATCCAGAGGAAAACAGAAGTGTTTTCGCAAACTTAAAGAAATTATCTGTTGACATAACAAATAAAAACATTGATAATGTTACTATGGATGTGCTGTCAATGGGTATGACCGGCGATTATACCGTTGCTATTGAAGAAGGTGCCACGATGGTACGCATAGGAACGGGGCTGTTCGGCAAGAGAAATTACGGCACTGCTCTGTAAATTTAACAGAAGAGAGGATCCATTCATATGAAAGTTCTGGACAAGTTTTTAGATGCTATGAAATTAAGTGATGATGATGACCTGGAAGATGAAGAATACTACGATGATGAGGACGAATATTACGAGGATGATAAACCTAAGAAGTCCAAATTCATGAAACGCGGATACAGTGATGATTCTTATGGTGACAGCAATGAAGAGGATGATATGCCGAAGCAGTCAAAGCCGCACGGTACTCCTCTTTCCAAGCACAGCAGCAGTTCGGCAAAGACTGTTTCGAAAGTAACGCCGATGCGCCCTTCCCGCCGTTCGGGAGGCCAGGCATCGATGGAAGTATGTGTAATGCGCCCTACCTCTGTAGAAGATTCGAAAGAGATCGGCGAAACGCTCCTGACAAACAGAACGGTCGTTTTAAATCTCGAAGGCCTTGACATGGAAATTGCCCAGAGAATTTTCGATTTTTCATCCGGCGCATGTTTTGCTTTGAACGGAAACCTGCAGAAGGTATCAAAGTTCATTTTCCTTATTACACCCTCCAATGTAGACATTTCCGGAGATTTAACAGATATTCTGAACGACTCATTTGACAACACGAGCATGCGCGGAAACTATTGATTTTCATTATTTCCAGAGTAACGGATCAAACAGAGCATCATTGTGAGTTCAATACTCCTGATGCTCTTTTTTATATAATACAGAGGTAACCAGCATGACATCATCGGGCAAGGAAATTTTAATAAGAAATAACGCAGAATATTTATATTCCATCTGCATCAATAACAGCTGGGACCGGCTATCCTCGCTTCTCGAAGCGTTTGACCCGCATTTAAAGAGAGCATGCATCGTAACGGATTCCAATATACAGCCGCTTTACGGCCATATTCTTACGGAACAGCTGAAGCCGTGCTTTCGGGAAGTTTATATATACGCGTTTCCGGCCGGAGAAGAGCATAAGAATTCTGCAAGTATTACAGATCTGTATCGATTTCTGATTTCTCATAATTTTGATCGGAATGATATTCTCATAGCATTCGGTGGGGGAGTCACCGGCGATATGACTGGTTTTGCAGCTGCAACATATATGCGCGGGATCAAATATATTCAAGTCCCTACTACGTTGCTTTCCCAGGTCGACAGCAGCATTGGAGGCAAAACAGGATTTGATCTTGACGGCTACAAGAACATCATCGGTGCTTTCTGCCAGCCCTCCCTTGTTTATATCAATACTGAGGTTCTGAATACTCTTTCCGACCTTCAGTTTGCTTCAGGCATGGGTGAAATCGTGAAGCACGGTCTGATTCGTTCCAACTCATACTATAGCTGGTTAAAAGAGCATCACAGTGAAATACAAAGCAGAGATTCTTCCGCACTCCAGGAAATGATTCGTCAAAGCTGCCTGATTAAGGCCTCTGTCGTTGAAAAGGATCCGGAAGAAAAGAAGGAACGCGTTCTGCTGAATTTCGGCCATACCATCGGACATGCCGTGGAACGTGAAAGCGGCTTTCAAATGACACACGGATCATGTGTAGCTGTCGGCTCTGCCGCCGCATCCTATCTGTCCATGAAGCGCGGATATCTGACGTCTGATGAACTAAGGGATATTCAGAATACGTTCACAATATTTGATTTGCCCGTCACCGTCACAGACATGGATCCGGGGCATATATTTCAGACAACAAAGAACGATAAGAAAATGCATCACGGCCAGATCCGATTCATCCTTCTTTCTTCCATAGGAAGCGCATCTGTCTGCGATACCGTCACGGATGAAGAATTGTATGACGCAATTTCATATATTATAAAGGACGAATGATATCTATGTACAATTTGAAACAGGAGACAACACTGTTATGAATCATACCAGATTAAAATCATACATTGCCGGCATCATCGGAGTAATTCTTCTTATTGTTATTGACCAATATACAAAGCACCTCGCAGCTGCCTGTCTTACCAGGCAAAATTTCATACTGATCAGAAACGTTTTCGAACTGGAATACCTTGAAAATACTGGTGCTGCATGGGGAATACTCGCTGGGCGTCATGTGTTCTTTGTTGCCGTTGCATGCGCAATTACTGTTCTTCTTTCTTTTTATTATGTACATATGCCTGCAGCACGTCGTTACCGCCCGATCAAAATCTTCTTCGTAATGATAACGGCGGGCGCTCTGGGTAATATGATAGACAGAATTTCTCACGGTTATGTAATTGATTTCTTTTACTTCAGCCTGATCAATTTCCCGATTTTCAATGTTGCGGATATCTGTGTTTCAGTCGGCGCCGTACTTCTTGTGCTTTTTGTGCTGTTTTACTATGATGACAATGAACTTGATTCGTTCCGTATAAAGGGGAAACATGAATCTCAGACTCGATAAGCAGGAGAATATGGATGGAAGAGAAGACCGGCACACACACATTTCACGTTCTTGATGAAGATACGGGCAAACGAATCGATGTTTATCTTTCCGAAAAGATCGAAGAACTGACGCGTTCTCATATTCAGAAGCTGATTGCAGACAACTGTGTCTGTGTGAATGATATTTCGGTCCGCGCAAATTACAGACTGCGTTTTGAAGATATTGTCACAATATCCGTACCGGCCGATAAAGATACCGAAACAGAACCAGAAAATATCCCGCTCGATATTGTTTACGAAGACAATGACCTGCTTGTCGTCAATAAACCGAAGGGAATGGTCGTGCACCCGGCCAACGGACATAATACGGGTACGCTTGTCAATGCGCTTCTGTATCACTGTGCTGACAGTCTGTCCGGAATAAACGGAATGAAAAGACCCGGTATCGTACATCGTATTGATATGAATACGACCGGTCTCCTCGTCGTATGCAAAAATGATTATACGCATACACGCCTTGCTGAACAGCTTAAAGAACATTCTATCACCAGGAAGTACAGAGCGATTGTTCTGGGACGGATAACAGAAGACGGAACCGTTCACGCACCGATCGGCCGTGATCCTGCTGACCGTCTGAAAATGTCTACACGTGCCAGAGTATCAAGAGATGCCATTACGCATTATCATATTCTGGAAACATTTTCACAGTATACGTACATTGAATGTACACTGGAAACGGGACGAACACATCAGATCCGTGTTCATATGGCCAGTATAGGGCATCCTCTTCTGGGCGATGACGTATATGGACCTTCCAGGTCTCCTTTTAAACTGACCGGACAGACTTTACATGCGATGGTCCTCGGCTTTGTTCATCCGCGTACCGGTAAATATATGGAATTTCAGGCACCGCTTCCGGAATACTTCGAACATCTTTTAAAAATTCTGCGTTAATAAAACCGAATGTTCCATACTTATATTTGTTCCTTATCCATTGAATTAAAATATTTGTATTCTTCGAAAGCACGTAGTATAATGAGAAGAATAAATAGAATGTTGCTTTTTGACAATTCATCAAAGAAGGTACGGAAATGGCAAATACAATCATAACGATCAGCCGTCAGTTTGGAAGCGGCGGCCATGAAATAGGCGAATTATTAGGCGAAAAGCTTGGGATCAAAGTGTATGACAAGGAACTGCTTACTATGGCGTCAAAGGAAAGCGGTATTTGCGAGGAATTATTTGAAACACATGATGAAAAGCCAACGAACAGCTTCCTCTATTCTCTTGTTATGGACAGCTATTCTATGAACTATAATTCAAATGCGTTTGCTGATATGCCGATCAATCATAAAGTATTTCTTGCACAATTTGATACGATTAAAAAGATCGCCGACAAGGGTCCTTGCGTAATCATAGGCAGGTGTGCGGATTATGCGCTTGCCGACTACAGCAGCTGCATTCATATCTTTATATATGCAGATTTGGACAGCCGTGTCAGCAGGATTGCAAGGATCAACGAAATATCAGAAGCCAAGGCGCGTGATATGATTCTCAAGACAGACAAGCAGCGGGCCAGCTACTATAATTATTATACAACAAAGAAGTGGGGCGACATTTCCAGTTATGATCTATGCATAAACAGCACACATCTCGGTATAGAGGCCACAGCACAGTTTATTCTGGATTATATCGATGACCGTGAGAAAATGCCAAAGGAGAATGCAAAAGGACTTTATTGATGCATCTCACTGCCTCTTCCTGCAGATCCGTTCCGGCCAGCCGTCAAGCTGGCCGTTTATAACAGCAGCAAACAGATTCTGACGGGTTCCCGGATTCTCTGAATCCAGCTGCCTGATCTTTTCTTTGGCCCATTCCCGTCTTGAATTTCCGTTTTCCGGACAGGGATTGCTTATAACAGGCAGATGATAATGATTCTTGAAATTGACTATGTCGTTTTCCTCAAGAAACATCATGGGCCGGATTACGGTCAATCCTGTACGGCTTAGATATGTATACGGAGAAAACGTATGGATCCTGCCTTCGAATATAAGCGACATCAGAAACGTTTCGATCAGATCATCCCTGTGATGAGCATATGCAATTTTATTGCAGCCGAGCAGAAGAGCATTCCTGTTTAAAGCGCCTTTACGAAGCTTTGCGCATAGTGCACATGGATTCTTCTCTTTCCTGTCTTCAAAAACGACATGGCCGATGTTCGTTTCAACAAAATGAAAGGGAACATCCATTGAGTTACAGAATGACTGCAGTATTTCACGGCTGTTCTTATTCTCAAAGCCCAGGTCTACCGTAATTGCTTTCAGATCAAACTGTTTCGGATAAAAGTTTCTCAAGGCACTGAGCGCGTAAAGCATAGCCATACTGTCTTTGCCGCCCGACAGACCGATTGCGATCGTGTCTCCCTGGTCGATCAGTCTGTATTCATCAACTGCCTTCCTTGTAACGCTTAAAAGCTGCTGCAGATCCATATTTCCTCCTGGTTACGAAATAACTTAGTTTAAAAGGAGAATTACATCCATGAAATTTCTGATACAGAGAACAACTTCTGCCTCGGTCGAAGCAGAAGAGAAGTGCATCGGCAAAATAAACAAAGGATATCTGGTACTGATCGGAATCAATGATACCGATACATTCGAAACTGCCGATAAAATGCTTCGTAAAATGTTAAATCTGAGGATCTTTGAAGACAGCTGCGGAAAAACAAACCTTTCTCTGTCTGACGTAAACGGCGGACTTCTTCTGATCTCTCAATTTACATTGTATGCGGACTGCAGGAGAGGAAATCGTCCTGGCTTCACAAACGCAGGCAGTCCGGATCATGCTGAAAAAATATATGATTATATTATAAAGCAGGCTGAGAAAGAAGTAACGGTTACAGAACAAGGTTCTTTCGGCGCAGATATGAAAGTAACGCTTGTAAACGACGGTCCCTTTACGATTCTTCTCGATTCCGATGAATTATTCAAAAAGCAGGATTAAGGCTCGCGAAGCTTAACGGCTTTGGCAGCCAGCTTACGCCGGTCCTCATCAATGGCTGCATAATGTTTCTTGGTCGTATTCACATCCTTATGTCCCAATACATCAGCCACAAGATAAATATCCCCTGTTTCCTTATAAAGCGCTGTACCGTATGTGCTTCTGAGCTTATGGGGTGTTATTTTCTTGTTTGGCGTAGCCTCACGCGCATACTTCTTAACCATATTTTCGACAGCCTGAACGCCGATTCTCTTATTCTGAGTGGACAAAAACAATGCATGCTCGCTTCCGGGAAGCGGATTATCATGTTTTCTGACTTCCGTCAGATAATTTGCTATGGCAGATGCCACTTCATCCCCGAAATAAACTTCCATCTGACTTCCGCCTTTTCGCGTAACGGTGATTCCGTTATTCTTAAAATCAACATCGTCCATGTCAAGCCCTACAAGCTCAGAGACTCGTATGCCTGTACCCAGAAGCAGCGTTACGATCGCCAGATCTCGCAGCCGTGTCTTGTTATAGTAAACAAGTGCCTGACCGTGGAGCTCCGCGCCACGATTTTCGATATGATCGAGAAGAATGGCAATTTCATCCGTGTCAAGCCGTATGATCGATTTATCATGAAGCTTCGGCATATCTACAAGGAGTGTCGGATTCTTCTCAATGATCATGTGCTTCTGATAATAGTAATAAAAACTGCGGAGAGAAGACATCTTCCTTGAAAGGCCCTTCTCACCGTTCGTTACAATTCGCTGATCCGGATTATCTTTATCTTTGTAAACTTTAAGATATTCTTCATATTCCTCAATATCAACAGGCTCAAGCTTCTCGAGATCTTCCGGCATAAACTGTTCGATCGTATATTTCCTGAAAACCGGATTATTCTCCATCAGAAACCGGAAAAACACACGTATATCATATGCATAAGAAATACGTGTCTTGGCCGATGACGTCGGTTCAATAGCCCGGAAATAATCAGCTGCAAAAGGCGGAAGCGTATGAAGTATTTCCCGAAGCCGCATCGTATAATCAACGGCTTTCTGATCATGGTAATTTAAATCTTTATATTCCATATTTTCCTCCTCATAATCTATTGGAAAAATCGGTATTTGTCGTATAGATTAGTCCTGCTATATATACTACCACAAGGAAGAAAAAAAATCAAATATAATTTTGCAAATTTAGTTCTCTTAAAATATATGTAATTTTCGGATGCTCTCTTATGTATACTCTTCTGAAATATTTGTGTGATAAATCTGATAAACGGAATTGCCGCCGCGAATACATTTCAAACAGTAAATTCTTAGATTTACAGCGATTAGTAAAAGAACACGTTTCTGTACGGGAAGAAATATATCTCATAAATCATATATGTATTTATAATCAGCCGAAACTACCTGTAATACGGTACAATCAGATATTCACCGGCATGAATATTGTCAGAAGAAAGTTTATTGACAGAAATAATGTCATCCACATATTCATTTACAGAGCTGTATTCCTCTGTCATATGATCAGCGGCTATATTCCAGAGCGTATCACCGGATTTTATAACGACCTGCTGATAATATCTGTTTCTGATCTGCGAATTCTCAGATGACAAATCATGAGCATCTGACGACGTCATTCCAATATAAAGGCTTAAAAATACGGCCGCTGCAGCCATTACGACAATCAGCAGGATCTTTCTGCGTACAGACAGCCTGCGCTTCCTTGCACTGTTTCTTCTGTTTGAATCTATATCTGCTCTTCTGCTGCTGCAGTGCAGTTCTTCCATCTTTAAAACTGATGATGTCATCACGATTCACCCCTTCTGTTCTGTATTAGCTCACTCGAACATCTGTTCTATAAGGTGATTATATAATACGAACATACGTTTGTCAAGGCAAAAATCGAACATAAATTCGAAACATTTGTTTGCATTCAATACAGCCCTATGATATGATTAATTAAAGTCAATATATGGCAGAAATTGTTTGCTTTGAAATTTTCTGATTAAGAGAGGTATACAGATATGTCCGGCAAAATAAGCGCGAAGCAGAAACAGATTCTTGAATACATTGAATCCGAAATAGTCAGGAAAGGATATCCGCCTTCCGTACGCGAGATCTGTGATGCGGTAAAGCTGAAATCAACTTCTTCCGTACATGCCCACCTCGAGACACTTGAGAAGAACGGATATATCAGACGCGATCCGACGAAACCCAGAGCCATCGAAATTATGGATGACGATTTTAATTTCACAAGACGTGATACGATAAATGTTCCGATCGTAGGCCGTGTTGCAGCCGGCGAGCCGATTTTTGCCGAACAGAATATCGAGGACCGTTTCCCGATCCCCGCAGAGTTCCTTCCGAATGAAGAATGTTATATGCTCCGTGTCCGGGGCGACAGCATGATCAATGCAGGTATTTTAAGCGGCGACTATGTACTTGTCGAGAAGACGTCGACAGCCGTTAACGGTGAGAAGGTCGTGGCGCTCATTGACGACAGTGCCACAGTTAAGACTTTTTATAAAGAAGAAGGTATTTACCGGCTCCAGCCGGAGAATGACAATATGGATCCCATCATCGTGAAAGAAGTTGTCATTCTTGGCAAGGTCATCGGCGTATTCCGTTTTATGAAATAAGATACTTATTGGATGCTGACCAGACGGCCGTCATTCCAGATGCGTTCCAGATTATAATATTTTCTGCTTTCCGAATCAAAGATATGAATGATCACATCGCTGAAATCAAGGAGGACCCAGCTGCTGCCATTGGATCCTTCTTTTCGGCAATCCGTATATCCAGCTTTGTACAGCACTTCTTCCACATTATCCACAAGCGCATTTACATGATTCCTGTTTGTGCCGTTTGCAATAATGAAATAATCTGCAATTACGGAAATTTCCGATATATCGATTATCCGGATGTCTTCGGCTTTTTTATCATCAAGTGCTTTATATGCAAGCTTTACAAGTTCCTTGCTTTTTTCTTTATAATTTTCCTGCTTTGCCATTTTCAAAATTTCTCCCTTACCGTAATCATATCAGTCTTCATCATCTGTAATACTGTTGTCGTCTTTCTTTTCCACAGCTGCTCTGTTCTTAAGCAAATTCTTATAATATTCATACGTTTGGATTGTCTGCGGATCGATTTCGCCTTCAACTGTTTTTAAATAGGCCAGAATATCTCCGGTTATTTCATAAACGGCCTGATCGATATCGATAAACGCGATTCGTCTGATTTCTTTCAGGCGAACAGCCTTGTCCCGCCCAGGTTCTATATAATCGGCAACAAAGACAATCTTCTCAAGGAGAGACATCTTAGGTCTTCCCGTTGTATGATATATGATTGCATTTAAAATATCCGTATCTTCCACGCCAAATTCGGAAAGCGCATAATATGCCCCCAGCTTGCCGTGCAGGAGAAACGGATTTCTCTTTTCAATGCTTGTTACGGCAATATTCCATTTGTCGCACATCTTAAGGGCGCGTTTCGAGGGAATATCCTTCGCGATATCGTGGAGCAGACCCGCGATCTCAGCTTTTTTGATGTCTCCTTCATAACGCATGGCAAGCGCCATTGCTGTATAGGCGACACCGGTTGTATGTGTGAGCCGGGAAGGCTTTAATTCCTTCTCCAGCGTTTTCTTAATTCTACTGATTCTGACAGTCATTCGTATTCCTCTCTTCTCTTCTTGTTTCATAAAGATGATTTTCCGTTATATAATCCGAAACAACCCGCGGAACAAGATCTCCGATATATTCACCGTCAGCGCATTTCTTTCTGATTTCCTCAGATGAAATATGAATTAGGTCCATTTTGACAACTTCAATGTTTATCCGATACTTCTCTTTCAGATAAATCATCGTTTTATTAAAATCAGGGAGCCGTTCATCTTCCCGCCGTGCAGCCAGCAGTGAACAGCTATCGGCGATCCGCTGCGGCATACACCAGTGGTCAAATTCAAACAGCGAGTCAGCACCGATAATAAAATAAAAATCAACGTTTGGATGCTGCCTGCGAAGCTCTTCCATCGTTCTGTACGTGTAGCTCGTGCCTTTCATTTCCAGTTCGGCATAACTGAGGCGGAATTTCGGATAACCGGCTAACGCGAGGCGAACCATTTCCACACGATGCTTCGTATGGTCATCGTCCCATTCGTTCGCCTTGTGCGGGGGCATGCGGTTCGGCATAAACCATACTTCATCCAGTGACGCGCTTTGCATTGCCGATTCTGCCAGCCTGATATGGCCGTTATGAATAGGATCAAACGTTCCGCCCAGGATCCCGATCTGCTGCTTTCTGTCCATAACGTACCTTCTTCCTATGGAAGTACGATCTTCTTCTTATCCTTTGTGCCTTCCCGGTAAAGGATGATTTTCCTTCCGATGACCTGGACAACCTGTGAATGCGTCCTTGAAGATATCATTTCGGCAATCTTGTTTGGGTCCTCTGCCACAGACTTGAGGACAGATATTTTGACAAGCTCTCTCGCTTCAAGTGCTTCATCGGCAGAAGCCGTAACTTCCGGCGAAAGACTTGCCTTCCCGACCGTTACGACCGGTTCCATATTCATTGCAAGACTTTTCAGATAAGCACGCTGCTTGCTTGTTAGATTCATGGCAGTTCTCCTCTATTCTTAACGTTATTTAAAATATTCAAATTCCCAGCCGTAAAGCTTTACCGTATCGCCTTCCTGAATACCGGCTTCCGTCAGCATATCGAGAATTCCATTCTCTTTCATGAATTTCTGGAAAAAGAGAAAACCCTTTTCCGATTCCAGGTTTGTATAGCCGAGCATCTTCTCGATTCTGGGCCCTTCAACGATATAAACACCCTTGTCATCTTTATGGACGTCAAACGGAAGCTGCTCCTCTTCTCCCGAAAGCTCTGCTTCCGGAAAATATTCCTGTGGAAAAGTCACGGTTTCCCGGCCGATTTCTTTCAGCTTGCTGTTTACAAAATAAAAAAGCTCCTTAAGGCCTTTCCCGCTTACGCCTGACACAGAAAATACCCGAATGCCTTTCGGCTCAAACTCTGCGCGGATCCTTTCGGAAGGGTCTTCCGCTTCCGGTCCGATCAGATCCATTTTATTGGCTGCGATCACCTGCGGAAGTTCAGCAAGACGGCTGTTGTATTTTCGAAGTTCTTCATTGATTTTGTATACGTCGTCCACCGGATCCCGTCCCTCGGAGCCGGACGCATCGACCACATGGATCAGCATCCTTGTGCGTTCGATATGTCTTAAGAATTCGTGTCCAAGCCCGCTTCCTTCGGAAGCGCCTTCGATAAGGCCCGGAATATCGGCCAGTACAAATCCTTCTCCGCCGTCAAGGGAAACAACACCTAGATTCGGGCTCAAAGTCGTAAAATGATAATTTGCGATCTTAGGATCCGCATTTGTGACACGTGAAAGGATCGTGGACTTTCCGACATTCGGATATCCGATCAGTCCCGCATCTGCGATCAGCTTCAGCTCCAGCTCGATGTCGAGCTCTCTCGATGGTTTGCCCGGCTGTGCATATGCAGGCGCCTGCATCGTGGGCGTCGCGAAATTCATGTTGCCGAGTCCTCCGCGTCCGCCCTTCAGAATGACCTGCCGGAGATTGCTGCCCGACATATCGGCAATTACACGGCCTGTCGATGCTTCCTTGATGATCGTACCTTCCGGCACACGCAGGATCAGATCTTCCGCATCGCTGCCGTGGCACCGCCTCTTGCCGCCCGGTTCGCCGTCATTCGCGCTGAATTTCCTCCTGTGACGGTATTCGGACAAGGTATTGCATGATTGATCGATTTCTGCGATAATATCACCGCCGCGGCCGCCGTCACCGCCGTCAGGTCCTCCGCTCGGAACATATTTCTCCCTGCGGAAGCTTACGTGTCCGTCGCCGCCTTTTCCGGAATGAATCCGCACCCTTGCTCTGTCTGCAAACATTTCAAAACCTCCGCGTTCATTATAACAATTCCTGAAATATGAAACAAGGCTTCAAACCAAAATGATTTGAAGCCCTGAGAAAAACAAAATCATTCTTCTGTGGTAACCGGATAGACGCTTGCCTGCTTTCTGTCCTTCCCCAGCCGTTCAAAACGCAGAACGCCGTCGGCAGTTGCAAACAATGTATCATCTCCGCCGCGCCCAACGTTTGTACCCGGATGGATCCTGGTACCGCGCTGACGATAAATAATGTTTCCAGCCTTTACAAACTGTCCGTCAGCTCTCTTGGCTCCAAGGCGCTTCGATTCGGAATCTCTGCCGTTCTTGGTAGAGCCCATTCCTTTCTTATGCGCGAAAAACTGAATATTCATAGCTGTCATAATATTACTGCACCTCCTCGAAACTGAGTGATAAATACATTTCATTATCCTTTGATAAATCCGTTAATCCGTATACGAGTGACTGTAAAAGGAGCTCCGCATCATGTGAAACGGTACCGGCTGCGCGAAAATCACATACTGCACGATCTTCATCGACCACTTCTTTAAATATGTCATCCGTAAACCGTTCGATCGAGTTCATTGTATTGATCACAAGTGCTGAAACGGCTGCACAGTAAATATCACTGCCTTCTTCCGCATAATCAGCATGACCTTCCGTTCGAAGTCCTGTGATTTCATTCTCTTTCTTATACACGGTAACTCTAATCATGTCAGGACATTTAAGCGTTGATCTTATCGATCGTCAGCTTCGTAAACTGCTGTCTGTGGCCGTTCTTCTTATGATAGCCTGACTTGCGTTTGTACTTGTAGACAATGACCTTCTTGAATTTTCCGTTTTCGACAACGGATGCTTCAACGGTTGCACCGTCAACGGTTGGATTTCCGATCTTAAGACCGTCGCTGCTCACAGCAAGGACTTGATCGAACGTATACTTTGAACCTGCTTCTGCGTCGAGCTTCTCTACACAAATTGTGTCGCCCTCTGCTACCTTGTACTGCTTGCCACCTGTTGCAATGATTGCGTACATATGGCACCTCCTTAATCCATTACTCGCCAACTTCGGTGTTCTGCGGCATCGGAATCATGCGCAGCCCTTAAAACCTTATTGTGCGGCATACCTGATTATATTATCATACCAATACGTCAATGTCAAGATTTGCGGAAAACCCTGCGAAAATTTTTCTTGCCTCGTTTTAATATGATTCCGTCACCGTCAAAACAATCGGATTTCATTTTTTCATGGAAATCCGAAATCTTAACGTTGTCACAGGAAACGCCTCCCTGTTCTACGGCTCGCTTTCCCTCTGACTTGGAAGCAACAAGACCGCTTTTTACCAGAAGGCTTACGATATCGATGCTTCCGTCCGTAAAATCATCCTCCGAAAGTACTGATGACGGCATATCATCGGCAGAACCGCTTCCAAAAAGTGAACGCGCACTCTCCTGCGCCTTCGCAGCTTCGTCTTTTCCGTGGACAAGGCTCGTCAGTTCATACGCCAGGATCTCCTTTGCCTTGTTCAGCTGGCTTCCTTCCCAATGATCCATTTCATCGATCTGTTCCAGCGGCAGGAATGTCAGCATACGAATGCAGCGCATGACATCAGCATCGCCTACGTTGCGCCAGTACTGATAAAAGTCAAACGGTGAAGTCTTGTTCGGATCAAGCCAGACGGCGCCTGACTGCGTCTTGCCCATTTTCTTGCCTTCCGAATTAAGCAAAAGCGTGATCGTCATGGCATATGCATCTTTGCCAAGCTTTCTCCGGATCAGTTCCGTTCCGCCAAGCATGTTGCTCCACTGATCGTCGCCGCCGAATTCCATGTTGCATCCATACTGTCTGTATAGCTCATAAAAATCATAGCTCTGCATAATCATATAATTGAACTCAAGAAAGCTTAACCCTCGTTCCATCCGCTGCTTATAGCATTCCGCCGCAAGCATGCGGTTCACACTGAAATGCGGACCGATATCGCGCAGCACATCGATGTAATTCAGCTTCAGCAGCCAGTCTGCATTATTGACCATCAAAGCCTTCCCATCCGAGAAATCGATAAAACGGCTCATCTGTTTCCGGAAGCATTCACAGTTATGCTCGATCTGTTCCACCGTCATCATCTGGCGCATGTCTGTCCGTCCGGAAGGATCACCGATCATGCCCGTTCCGCCGCCGATCAGCGCGATCGGCTTATTGCCCGCGTTCTGAAGACGCTTCATCAGGCAGAGTGCCATAAAATGGCCGACATGAAGGCTGTCAGCCGTTGGGTCAAAGCCAATATAAAAAACTGCTTTCCCGTTATTGATCAAATCACGTATCTTATCTTCATCTGTTACCTGCGCGATCAGTCCGCGCGCTACAAGTTCTTCATAAATTTCCATATCGGTCCGCTCTTTTCCTTGTTTTCTGAGTCATTGTATTTATGCTAACTTATAAGTACTGCCTTTGTCAAGCATATCACAGAACGTGCCGTATAAAAAGTGCTGCCGCGGAAAAGTCAAACCGTGTGCAGCACTTTTTCATTCATCCAATATCATATACAGCAATCCATACTAGAATATGCTGAATTTACCTAAAAATCTTGACAGGATTGCCGCGCATTCCGCACGTATTGCATTATCATGAGGATTCAGGTACCCATCCTTGTTTCCGCTGATCAGTCCGTTGTACACTGCCCAGTCCATGGCGTCTTTTGCAAACGGACTGATATTGCCGGCATCCGGGTACGACGAAAGCGTTGAAGCCGGGACCGACGTATCAAGCTTTTTATATTTTGCATACCGATACAGCATAACGGCGATCTGTTCACGCGTAATATTATCAGAAGGGCCGAAATTCGGCAGTGCACCATGCAAGCTGCCATATCCTGTTACAATTCCGACATTCGATGTCCAGATGACAGGAAGCGAGTAAAACTGATTGTCATCGACATCCCCGAATTTTCTGGTGTAAGTTACAGGCGGTTCATTCTCCAGCCGGTAAATAATCGTTGCAAAATGCGCTCTTTTAAGCGTATCTCCGGCTCCGAAATCCGTATCATTCAATCCTGTCATGATACTGGTGTTAAGGACAAACTTCACGGAATTATAGTACCAGGATCCTTCCGAAACATCCGCGAACGTAACCGGCACCTCAGGAATATAGATTTCTCCAATATCGCTCAGGCAGTAGCAGCTAAGATCACCGGAAGTATTGGTAGCGATGCAGTAAAAATGATAAATGCCGCTGTGCTTCGTAGACGGCGTATAGCTGGGGCCGGTCGCACCTGCGATTTTTTTCTCGTCGTCCGGGAACCCTATGCCTGCATACCATTGATATGTCAGTGTTCCGCTGTCCTGTATTGTCGCATTTGCCTTCAAAGGCGCTGCCGGTTCCCTTATCGCATATTGAGAACTTTCCTCCGGCTGCTCGGTGAAAACTGGATTTGCTATACCTGTTGTAAAACCATAGCTCCCCCCGCTGATATAGGTGCCGCCTGAACTCGAGGAAAAATTGCCAATGCTTTTATTAAGAAAGAAGCGGATAAAAGTACCGTCAGGCATATTGGCAGGAACCCGGTACGTAATTGAAAAGAGCTCCCCGGTGTCTGAAATATTCGTCCCGCCGCCTCCATAGATCTGATTTCCGGCGCGTACGGCACCATACTTCGTATCGTTTGCGCCAAGCTTGCCGGCGATCATGCCGGTCGTATTCGTTCGTACATATTCAAGCGCAAGCGCAGAATTTTTTGTGTAAATACTCGTGTCTATCGTAAAACCGTTATAGGATGGCTTTGCTCCGCTGCTGTCCTTTAATTCCAGGTCATAGGTAACAGTAACTTCATCGCCTGCTTTGTATGCCTTCGGATCAAACTTTATGTAGATATACGCATTTTCAAAAAATGTATACGACTTATTTTGGCTTACGGAAGGCTCACCGAAATACTCCCCAATTATATTTGCCCAATTCCCGCTCTCATCTTTCTGCCACGCATAGATATCGAAATAAAAGCTGTCATCTTTTCTTGCTATAGTTGGGATCACTGTCAGATTTAACGTAACTGTCTGATTGGCCTGTATGGTATCGATAACCGCATACCCATTATCATTGCTGACCGTTACGCCGCTTTTTTCTTCCCAGATAAACTGGCTGCGCGGAGCATCGACATCTCCATGGATATAGCTGAACATCCCATCGACCCGAACATCGGTAAATGCAGCTTCCGTATTGTTTTTCAAGGATACCGTATACGAATAAGCCGTATTCGTATAAAGTACGCCCTGTGTGCCGATATCCGGCGATATCGTAATCGTGACATCATTGACTGACATCGGCTCCAGCCCGCTCGTTTCTGAATCTGTTCCGGAAGCAGAAACATCCTCTGCAAAAACATCCGGTGCACATGTCAGAACCATCAATACCGAAAGGATCAAAATCAAACATGCTTTTCTGCGTCTTTTCACCATATTAAAAACCTCCCTTTTTTTTATTTTACGTTGTATCGCAGAAAAGCACACTACACAAAAGGGTAGTGTATGATTAAAATTTATATTTTCATAAAAAGAGTGCCTGCAATGACTGGAATCGCTCATTGTCAGGCACCCTTGCAAATCATAAGAAATTAATAAGAGTTATTTTCGGTTTCGAGCATCAAGGCCAGATTCCGCGGATCTTCTTAGCTTCGATAACACGTTTTACAGCGATCAGATAAGCACCTGTACGGAACGGTACTTTCTTCTCCTCTGAAATATTCCAGACATCTTCAAAAGCACGGTCCATGATCTCTTTCAGACGCTGATTCGCCATATCCTCTGTCCAATACAGTGACTGAATATTCTGTACCCATTCAAAGTAAGATACAACAACACCGCCTGCATTTGCGAGAATATCAGGAATTACAGGAATTCCCTTTGCTTCCAAAACTTTATCGGCTTCCAGTGTGATCGGTCCGTTCGCTGCTTCGACGATAACCTTAGCCTTGATCTTGTCCGCGTTTGTATCATTGATCTGATTCTCAAGCGCTGCCGGAATCAGGAGATCTACAGGAAGTGTAAGAAGCTCACTGTTTGAAATACGGACAGCTGTCTTCAGCTTCAGAGACTCAAGCAGATTGCCCGGCGTTGCAAGATGTTCCATGATCTTGTCGATCGGCAGTCCTTCTTCCATATAAACGCCGCCCGAAACATCACTGACAGCTACGATCTTTGCACCTGCCTCATAAAGCAGCTTCGCTGCATTGCTTCCTACGTTGCCCATGCCCTGGATTGCGATCTTGGAATCTTTCACATTCATTCCAAGCTTTTCCATTGTATTCAACGTTACGATCGTTACGCCGCGGCCTGTAGCAGCTGTTCTTCCGAGTGCGCCGCCAAGCTCGATCGGTTTGCCGGTTACGATTCCCGGGACGCAGTGGCCCTTCAGCATACTGTACGTATCCATCATCCAGCCCATTACTTCTGCGTTTGTTCCTACGTCAGGAGCAGGAATATCACTTTCCGGCCCGATGATCGGAGCGATCATTGCCGTATATCTTCTCGTAAGTCTGCGAAGCTCTTCCTTCGAAAGCTTGGAAGGATCAACAACAACTCCGCCCTTGCCGCCGCCGTAAGGAATATTCGCTACTGCGCATTTAAATGTCATCCATGCAGAAAGTGCCCTGACTTCATCGATATTTACATTCTGATGAAAACGAACACCGCCCTTGGCCGGTCCTCGCGTTGTATTATGCTGTACGCGATATCCCTCAAAAACCTTGACCGATCCGTCGTCCATAACAACCGGTACTGAAACCTTAAGTTCTCTTTCGGGATAGCTGATCGCCTCTACAAGACTGTCGGAATAGCCTAAAATTTTGCCGGCATTTCGTATTGTCTTAAGCACACTTTCATACGGATTATACTCTTTCCCCACAATAATACCTCCTTTTCTGTTTTCAACTCCTTCCTTATCTTAAGATGATTCTTGGTAATTGTCAACCAAAACGGCGGTCTTATTTTGTGGTTCTTGTATAGAATTCAACAAAAATATCTGTTTGTTATGCAAACTCTTTTTAGCTTTTTGTTCAGATTTGACAAATTGATGTCATAATTCTTGCCATTGAAAATACAGATTTTTAAATAATCGCATAAATTACAACAATTCTATACGATCCCCTGTGCAAGCATAGCATCTGCAACTTCTTCAAATCCGGAAGCATTTGCCCCCAGTACGTAATCATGAACTCGGCCGTATTTTGCTGCGTGCGACGATACTTTTTCGTAAATATCGACCATGATCTTCTGCAGTTTTTGATCGACTTCTTCAAATGTCCAGCTCACTCTCTGGCTGTTCTGGCTCATTTCAAGCGCCGACGTTGCAACACCCCCGGCATTTGCTGCCTTGCCCGGCATGAACAGCATATCATTGTCGACAAAAAACTCCGTTGCTTCCCGGGTCGAAGGCATATTGGCACCTTCTGCCACGGCAAAGCATCCGTTTGCCATAAGAAGTTTCGCGTCTTCACATGTCAGCTCATTCTGTGTTGCGCAGGGAAGCGCAATATCGCACGGTATCTTCCAGACGCCGCGTCCTTCAAAGTAACGCGCAGTCGGTACTTCATCGACATACTCCTTGATCCTTCCGCGGCGAACTTCCTTGATATTCTTGACAATGTCCAGTTTGATGCCGTCTTCATCGTAAATGTATCCGTTTGAATCACTCATCGTAACGACCTTTGCGCCAAGCTGCTGCGCCTTTTCAACCGCATAGATCGCAACATTTCCGGCACCGGAAATGTCAATGACCGATCCGGCAAGCTTATGGCCGTTATGCTTCAGCATTTCATCCAGAATATAAATCAGTCCGTATCCGGTTGCTTCCGTACGTACGAGGGAACCGCCCCAAGTGAGGCCTTTTCCGGTGAGCACTCCTTCGTAGGATCCGTTGATTCGTTTATACTGTCCGAACATATATCCGATTTCACGGGAGCCGGTTCCGATATCACCGGCAGGAACGTCTGCATCGGCGCCGATATACTTACTGAGTTCTGTCATAAAGCTCTGGCAGAATGCCATAACTTCACGGTCTGACTTTCCCTTCGGATCGAAATTGGCTCCGCCTTTGCCGCCGCCGATCGGAAGACCTGTAAGGGCATTCTTAAATATCTGCTCAAATCCAAGGAATTTTAATATACTCAGATTTACGGAAGGATGAAGCCTCAGCCCGCCCTTGTACGGTCCTATCGCACTGTTGAACTGAATGCGGTATGCCTTGTTGACTTCTACCTCTCCCTTGTCATTCACCCAGGGAACACGGAATGATATAATTCGTTCCGGCTCGACAAAGCGTTCGAGAAGTGCCGCCTTACGATAACGCTTTTCATTTTCCTGAATGACGGGGCGCAGGGAATCCAGAACTTCCTTGACTGCCTGATGAAATTCCGGTTCATTCGGGTTTTGCTCCACAACTCTTGCATATACCTCATCTACATATGACATATTCGTTCCTCCTTGTTTAATCTGTTTTATAATTTACCAGTCTGCTGCAGTGAGGTCAAGCAAAATTCACAATGTTTTGCAAAATATGCAATTTTAGATTTCCGAACTTGCATTTTTAAAATATTCTTCCAGCGGTTTCCGAATCTTCTTTCTGGTTATTTCAACGAGCTGAAGTTTCGTAACATCTACGACTTCTGTATGGACAGGGTCTTTGTCAAAGTATTTGCACAATTCTTCACAAATCTGCTCTGTGCGTTTATTATCACGGAGATTGATAAAATCGATCAAAATGATTCCTGACAGATTTCGCAGACGGATCTGACGGGCAGATTCTTTTGCTGCTTCCAAATTGATTTGCAAGAAATAATCATCCATCTTTCGTTTTGCTTCAGACTTTCCTGTGTTTACATCGATTACTGTGAGCGTTTCCGTTCGTTCGATAATCAGATATCCGCCTGATTTCAGCCATACTTTCTTCTGCATGGCGTGTTTCAGGATCGCTGAGGTCGAATACAGCTCTGCAAGCATCATGCTGCGGTTTTCATACAGCTCGGTAAGGGCAGGCATAGAAAGCTGAGTTTCTTTTAAATATCTTTGAATCTGCTCCATGATCGAAGGGGAATCCGTAACGATTTTTGACAGACCTTCTGAATAGAAATCCTGCAGTCCGCGTACGTAGTCGGGAATCGATTCATACAGCAGACTCTGCGGCCTTGAACTATGCGCACGCGCAAGCACATCCCCGAATTCTGCTTCCAGTCTGACAGCTTCCGCCAGTATTTCTTCCTTCCCGGCTTCCGCGGCATTCGTTCGTATAATAAACCCGTGGCGGTCCGCTGTATTTTCCTGCAGCAGCGAACGCAGCTCATCTCTGGCATCGCCGGATATTTTGGATGACAGGCTTATTCGCCGGTCTCCGGATGTCAGGACCAGATATCTTCCGGGAATCGTTACGTTTGTGGTTACAGAAGGATATTTTGTCTTTATGCTTTCCCGGCTGATCTGTACAAGCAACAGATCGTCCTGCGTTATTTTTCCCGGCCGGCACTGTTTCAGAAAGACTGCATGTTCCATTTCGGAAAGCGGATAATAGCAGGTGAGACCGGGAAGAACATCGATAAAAGCTGCGTTCATCCCTTCTGATATGTCTTTTACACGTCCGGAATAAATATTTCCGAGAAGATGCTTCTCCGAGGTGCAGTCAATACGAATCTCGACTGCTTCCCTGTCCTCCAGAAAAAACGTTTCGATCTTATCCCGTTCTTTTATGATAACGATTCTTCTGTCCAATTCCGTTTGCTCCCGTCAAGCGCAGTCAGGCGCATTCTGCCGTTTTCCATGGTTTCTTTATAGATTTCAAGCCGGTGGACGCGAATGTCATCCTCCGTAAAGGGAATGTCTGCAAAGCGATAAAACGCTGCCATCACAAGCTCCGGTTTCAAATTGTTTCTGCTTCCCGCCGCCGTACGCAGGAATATCATATGTCCGCCGTCGCTGTCAGTCAGATCACGCGGCAAACTCCAGCGGTATACAAGCGGCCGAATGTTGATTTCCCGCTTTTCCGCCTTTGTTTCCTTTGTCACAAAGCAAACCTGCTGTGCCATGAAATCGGTCCATCTGTCCATCCAGCCGGAAGGAATTTTGCTTTCCTGCGAAAAGCGGATAAGATAATCGGCTGCCGCAACGAGCGCCATGCCGCTTTTCTCGGATTCATCCAGAATGCAAAAGGAACTTATCTGAATTCCTTCCGTCATGGCACCGTTCAGAAGATGGATTGCTTCTTCCGGCTCAATAGAACGAGTCAGCCCGATATCCATGTATTCTCCTTCGCTCGTAATGCCGATGCCGAGCGGAGCGGCAAAGCTCATGACCATATGCGGACTCATTCCGCCTGTATAGGAAATCGGAAAATGCGAACGGCGCATAGCTTTCTGAAAATACCGCATCAGATCGAGATGACCGATAAACTTTACGTCGCCTGTTTTCCGGAATTTAATTCTTGCCTTCAAAACAGACACCTCCTCCGAAAACGGCTGCGCCGCATCCGGCGCATTTCTCACGGCAGTTCGGTGTTACACATCCCTCAAGCGCTTTTTTCCATTCCCGGAGCATATGCTCCTTCGTAACGCCGATATCGATAAAATCCCACGGCAGCTTTTCGTCAAGCCTCCGTTCACGATTGTAAAAAGATACGGAAATACCCGTTTCTTTAATGGCCTCATCCCATCCTGCCTTGTTGAAGCACTCTGTCCATGCGTCAAATATGCAGCCTTTGCGGTAAGCTGTAAGGAGCAGCGCGGAAAGCTTTCTGTCTCCGCGCGCAAAGATGCCTTCCAGTACGCTTACGTCAGGAGAATGATACTGATACTTCAGATTCTTCCATCTTGTTTCTTTTCGGAACGCCTCTCTGACCTCGCCTGCCTTTTCACAGCATTCTTCTTCCGATATCATCCGGGACCACTGAAACGGCGTAAACGGTTTCGGTATAAAAAAGGATGTGCTTGTATTAATGGTACACCTTCCCTGCCGTTCTTCTTTCGGGATCTGGTAGTACAGCTCCGCTATTTTGCCGGCAAGCTGCGGAATGCCCAGCACATCCTCGTTCTGCTCCGTCGGAAGTCCAAGCATGAAATAAAGCTTGACCTTGTTCCAGCCGCTGTGAAACGCCTTTTCCGCGCCGTTTAATATATCCTCTTCCGTGAGGCCTTTATTGATCACATCGCGCATGCGCTGTGTTCCGGCCTCCGGCGCGAATGTCAGACTCCCTTTGTGGACATCCTGTATCTTCTCCATAACACGTAAAGCAAACGCATCGATGCGGAGTGACGGCAGTTCGATATTGATGCGTCCTTCCATACAATCTTCGCGCAGAAAATCCACAATTTCGCCGAGATTTCTATAGTCACTCGAGCTTAAGGAACTGAGTGTGATTTCATCATAACCGGTATTCGCCAGCATTTTTCCGCCGAACGATTCCAGTGTTTCAAGCGAACGCTCACGGACAGGCCGGTAAATATATCCCGCCTGACAGAAACGGCACCCGCGTATGCATCCTCTCTGCAGCTCCAGAACGACCCGGTCCTGAGTCGCACGTATAAAGGGCACGATCGGCTTCATCGGATATACCGCATCGGAAAGATCCATGACTGCCTGTTTCCGGATCCTGCCCGGAACCGTATCCTTTTTCGGGGAAAAGTCTTCGATCGTACCGTCTTCATGATACGTGACCTCATAAAGGGAAGGCACATAAATGCCAGGAACGGCTGCTGCTTTTTCGAGAAATTCACGCCGCGTCAGATGGTTTTCCCGCGATGACTCGTACACATCAAGCAGCTTTCTGTACATTACTTCGCCCTCGCCGATGTAGAATAAATCAAAAAAATCGGCGATCGGCTCGGGATTGTAAGCACACGGGCCGCCGCCGATCACAATCGGGTCATTCTCGCCGCGTTCGTTTGAAAATAGCGGTATCCGGCTTAAATCCAGGATCTGCAGGATATTCGTATAACACATTTCATACTGCAGTGTTATTCCCAGAAAATCAAAATCACGCACCGGATCCTGAGATTCCAGCGCGAAAAGCGGTATATTCTCCCGGCGCATGATCTTATCCAGATCCGGCCAGGGCGAATATACCCGTTCACACCAGACATCTTCCATTTCATTGAACATATGATACAGGATCTGTATTCCCAGATGTGACATGCCGATTTCATAAACATCCGGAAAACACATCACAAAACGGACCTTTACATCATCCTTGTCTTTCATTACTGCGTTCAGTTCATTTCCGATATATCTTGCCGGTTTTTCCACCGACATCAGTACACGTTCCGAAAGTGCCAGCTTTCTCATAAAATGATCTCCGTTCATCGCCGCGACAGCTCTTCCGTGATATCGTCCCAAGATACACCGCGCTCTACCATCAGTACCATGATATGATACAGCAGATCTGAAATTTCGTATTTTACTTCTTCCGGGTCAGGATTCTTGGCCGCGATAATAATTTCGGATGACTCTTCTCCGACCTTTTTCAGTATCTTGTCGATTCCTTTTTCAAAGAGGTAATTTGTATAAGATCCTTCTTTCGGATGAAGCTTTCTGTCCTTGATCGTATCCATGACAGCTTCCAGAACAAGAAGCGGATTCTTTTCATCATAGTCGATACCGAAAAGCTGTGTAAAGAAACATGTCGGATTTCCGGTATGACATGCGGGCCCGACCTGCGCGACCTTGGCAAGCAGTGTATCCTTGTCGCAGTCGACCGTCATCGATTTGACATACTGGAAATGACCGGATGTTTCTCCCTTCATCCACAGCTTCTGACGGCTTCTGCTGAAATATACCATCCGTCCTGTCTCCAGCGTCCTCTGGAAAGACGCTTCGTTCATATAGGCAAGCATCAGGACTTCTCCGGTCTTGCAGTCCTGCGTGACGACAGGAATCAGACCGTTCGCATCCGTTACGAATTCTGAAAACGGCATGGTACTCACGAGGACCTGCATCGGAATTCCTCTGTCAATGCATTCCTGTTTAAATTGATTATAATCGATCCCCATCTGACTGATGTATGCTCCTGAAATCCCGTTTACGGAGCTTTCCTTCAGAATGGAGAAGATCGTCTCCTTGTCCATAATATCCGTAACGATGATACTGGATATTTTCGAAATCATCGAGACAGAATTGAAATCGGGGCGGTGCATGAAAATGCTTTCCGAACTCCATTCTTCAATACTCTCCTGATGCTTGAAAAGAGAATCGAAATCATTGAGAGACACGCCGATCCGCTCTTTTCCGAATCGCTCGGATACTTCCTTCAGCAGATCGTCGGCATTCGGTTTCGAATAATTCAGGATCGCTTTTCTTGCCCCTGCGTACAGGATCTTCTTCACATCCTCCTGTCTTGCGATATTTCCGCCGGCACATACAGGGATCTGGATCTTGCTGCAGATGCTTTTCAATATGGAAATCGACATTTCGTGGTCGAAATCCGTATCGGAAAGATCAAAGAAAAGAATCGCATCGGCTCCGTGGTCACAGTAATACACAGCAAGATCATCAACATTTTCCGAAACGGTTTCTTTATTGGAAATCCCCTTGACAGCAATGCCGTTCGAAACATAGATGCAGGGGATAACTCGTTTTTCTGTCATGTTTATAAACTTCCTTTCGTAGACCAGACGCCGCTGATCCGTTCTTCTCGTCCGGCTGCCATGTCAAGTGCCTTCGCAAAGCCTTTGAAGCAGGCTTCCGCAATATGATGGTTGTTGAATCCATCGATCTGTTTCAGATGCAGGTTCATGCCGGCCGAATAGGAAACGGCATAAAAGAAATCATGTATCATTTCTGTATCGAGTTCCCCGATTGACGGCACGGTAAAGTGTACATCATAGGAAAGATACGGACGGCCCGAAAGATCGACAGCGCAAAGAACAAGCGCGTCATCCATCGGCAGCATAAAGTTTCCGTATCTGCGGATACCGGCTTTGTCACCGCATGCTTTCCCTATGGCCTCTCCCAGTACGATTCCGACATCTTCTGCCGTATGGTGACAGTCCACATGAAGATCTCCGTGACACGTCACGTTCAGATCAAACAGTCCGTGCCGCGAAAAGCAGTCCAGCATATGATCCAGAAAGCCGATGCCTGTGCTGATTTCGGCCTTTCCCGTTCCGTCAAGATTTATGAATACCTGAATTTCCGTCTCTTTTGTTTTTCTGCTTACTTCCGCAGTTCTGCCCATAAGAAATACCTCCTATTCAAACCGGACTCGGATCGAATTTGCATGTCCGGTCAGCTGTTCCGCTTCCGCAAACGCTTCGATATCTTCACTGACATTCTTCAGCGCATCCCTGCTGTAGGAAATAATACTTGATTTCTTTATGAAATCATCTACCGACAGCGGTGAGAAAAAGTGCGCTGTTCCGTTTGTAGGCAGTACATGGTTCGGGCCTGCCATATAATCTCCAAGCGGCTCGGACGAATACGGACCTATGAAGATAGCGCCGGCATTTCGGATCTTCATCATCGTGTCATACGGGTCTTTCGTCATCAGTTCCAGGTGTTCGGAAGCAATGTCATTTGCCGCGCTGATCGCGTCTTCCATATTCTCGGCAATCATGATGTGTCCATACTGGTCCAGCGACTTTCGGATGATGGCAGCACGTGAAAGCTGATTTGTCATCTTGTCGACTTCCTCTGAAACTTCCTCCGCCAGACTGCGGCTCGTTGTAATCAGGTTTGCAGCCGCAAGCTCATCATGCTCCGCCTGTGACAGCAGATCAGCCGCCACATACCGGGCATTTGCCGTTTCATCTGCAAGTACCAGGATCTCCGTCGGCCCGGCGATGGAATCGATCCCTACAAGTCCGTATACCGCCTTTTTAGCCAGTGCCACATAAATATTGCCCGGACCTACGATCTTGTCAACTTTCGGAATGGATTCTGTTCCGTATGCCAGAGCAGCGATGGCCTGTGCGCCGCCTGCCTTATATATTTCATCGACTCCGGCCTCTCTGGCCGCCACCAGCGTGTTGCTGCAGATCCTGCCGTCTTTTCCGGGAGGCGTTACCATAACGATTCTGTCAACTCCGGCCACTTTTGCCGGAATCACATTCATTAAAACGGACGATGGGTATACGGCTTTGCCGCCGGGAACATAGACACCGACAACCGCAAGCGGCGTAATCTTCTGTCCCAGCATGATTCCGTCCGGGCTCGTTTCAAACCAGCTGTTCCGCTTCTGCTTCTCATGATAATGGATAATCTTCGAACGTGCCTTTCGGATTACTTCGATCAGCTTCTTGTCGACTGTTCTGTAAGCTTCCGCAAATTCTTCTTCCGTAACGGCAATATTCGTACTGTCGATCTTCGCACCGTCGAATTTCGCGGTATACATATTTAAGGCTTCATCGCCATTTTCGCGTACGTCTGCAAGAATTGCCGCTACACGCGATTCATATTCCGTATACTGGCTTGGACTGCGTTTCAGAAGGTTTTTGAGAATATCCTTCTTTGCATCCTGCGTTAACATTTCAATTTTCATTTTTCAGATGATCCTTTCCGTCAGATTTCTTTTTTCATATCTGTGATGATTTTCCGGATACGCTGGCTTTCCATCCGCATGCTGACCGGATTCACGATCATGCGCGCGGAAAGCGGACATACCTCTTCCAGAATCGTAAGACCGTTTTCCCGCAGCGTCGTGCCTGTCTCCACGATATCTACAATCACCTCGGAAAGTCCGACGATCGGTGCCAGCTCGATCGATCCGTTCAGCTTAATCAGCTCGACCGTCTGATGCTTCTTGTTGAAGAAATAATCCTTCGCCATATTCGGATATTTCGTCGCGACGCGGATCCGTTCACGATGTTTCAGAAGCTCCTCCGCAGAAGGAGGCCCGCAGACACAAAGACGGCATGCACCGAATTTCAGATCCAGGACCTCATAGACCTTTCTGTCCTCCTCCTGGATCGTATCTTCTCCGACGATTCCGATATCAGCCGCGCCGTACTCCACATACGTCGGTACATCCGGAGCCTTCGCAAGGAAAAACTTCAGCTTCAGATCTTCATTAACGAAGATCAGCTTGCGTGTATCACTGTCCTTCATTTCCTCGCAGGAAATGCCGATTTTCTCGAAAAGCTGCAGGGCTGTCTTTGCCAGACGTCCTTTGGCAAGGGCAACTGTAATGTAACGCATATTATGCTTCCTCCTTCCTGTCAGACGAAGAAAGAAGAAGTTCCTTCCCGCTTCCTGTAGTAAAATCAAACATTTCCGCATGATTGTCCGAGCGCAGATAAATCATGTGACGCATTCCCTCATCCTTCGCGTACCGCTTGTAATCCTCTGCGTCCATACTGTTTTCTTTTGCGATCAGCGTGACCATGCGTCCGCTTTCACGAAGATTCGACGCAATGCGGACTGCCTTCTCACACATCTTTGGATCGTACAGAAAAAGCAGCCGCTGTGACAGCGAGGCAGGTTCTTTATCCTGACGCTCCAGTGCGCTCATCAAAACATCCTCGACAATTGCAAAGCCGATCGCGGGCTTGTCAACACCGAATTTCGCGATCAGATTATCATATCGTCCGCCGGTGACGACATAATCACCGGTTCCGTATGTATAAGCACGAAATGTAACACCCGTATAATATTCATAATTGCCGAGCATACCGAGATCAAAGGAAACGTATGACTCAACGCCGTATATCTTCAGAAGACCGTATATCTGCTCCAGTCTTTCGACCGCTTCCCGGCCGTGAACAGAGAGTTCCATCTTCCGAAGCTCACTGAATATTTCAGGTCCGCCGAACAATTCCGGAAGCCGCAGAAAAATTTCCTTCAGTCCCGGCCGCATGCTCTGCTCCTGTACAAGCTCTTCCACGCCGAAAATATTCTTGTTGATAATCAGTTCGCGAAGCTTTTGCTCGGTCTCTTCGTCCATATTCGCTTCTTCGGTAAGACTCTTGAAGAAGTCCATCTGTCCGATGCTGAGCTGAAATTCCGTAAGGCCTGAGCTTCGCAGGCAGTTAATGATCAGCGCCGTCATTTCCGCATCTGCTTCCGCCGAATCATCTCCGATCAGCTCCGCGCCGAGCTGCGTCACCTCTTTAAGTCTGCCCTGATAGCTTGAATGATTGATGAATGTGTTGCCGGCATAACAAAGCCGAAGCGGCAGCATCGCATCATAAAATATCGTCGCACATACTCTGGCGATCGACGGTGTTATATCGGGGCGAAGCACAAGCGTATTGCCGTCCCGGTCGAAAAATTTGTAAAGCTCCCGTGACGATATCGTTCCGATCTCTTTGCTGAAAACATCCAGAAACTCAAACGTAGGTGTTTCGATCGTCCTGTATCCGAATTTCCCCATGCAGTCCAGAAGACGGTTTCGAAGCGCCAGCCTTGATTCGCACTCACCGCTGTATATGTCTCGCACCCCTTCCGGTGTGTGCAGTAATTGTCTGCTCATAAAAACATCCTACCTTTCTTTCTCCGCCGACCGTTCTTCCAGATCTTTCTTCAGCAGATCAAGATACGGGATCGACCATCCGTTTGCTTCGAAAAAAAACGATTTGTCAAGCTCATCCGTCAGGAAACTGCGGCGTCCGCCGTCTTCCGCACGCTTCCAGAATTTCATCATTTCACAGCAGCGCATATAATAATAAATACCGGAAGAAGTAAAACCGATCAAAAGAAACGCAATGCCGCCCTGTTTCTCAAACGATTCCATAAACTGTACCTGGTGCTCATGGATATTGGCGATCGGAAAAGTCGTTCCCGCACATTCCTTTGCGTCAAAGCATACCGGAAAGCCCTGTACGGCCCCGATATAATCGACCGTGCTCTTCTGTTCAAAATAAGCAAGCGTAATCTGCCGGTGTTCCTTGTCCATCTTTACCGGAGTAACCGGCGTAGGGATCTTCTGAATCAGAGCAAGCCCCTTGCGGCGGTATTCTTCATTTGTATAATTAAGAATTTCTTCGAGGGCGGAACCCCGGAGACCTCTTGAATTCCATCTCGTCATAGCTTTTCTTTCTAATGTACAAAGGCAGCGAAGCACAGCACAACAGCACCAAGCGCAATACGGTACCAGCCAAATACCTTAAAGTCATGCTTCTTGATATATCCTACCAGGAAACGGATCGAAATGACAGATACGATAAACGCAACGACCATTCCTACGATCAGCGTCATGATTTCCATGCCGGAGAAACCGCCGCCCAGCTTCACGATCTTTAAGAGACTTGCGCCGATCATTACCGGTACGGCAAGGAAAAAGGTAAATTCGGTTGCGGTTTTCCTTGAAACACCGATCAGCAGGGCACCGATGATCGTGGCGCCGGAACGCGATGTTCCCGGGAAAATTGCTGCAATCAGCTGAAAAAGTCCTATGATTGCCGCCGTCTCAAATGTAATCTCGGAAATATGGTTGATCGTCGGCCGGAGATCTTCGTTCCGCCGTTCGATAACGATGAAAAGAATTCCGAACACAATCAGTGCGATCGCGACACAGACATAATTATAAAATAATTTATTGAATACATCATCCCAGAGGACACCTACAACAGCCGCCGGTACACATGCAACAAGGATTTTGCACCAGAGGTTTAAGGTCCGCCGTTTCGGAATGATCCTGCCGCTTCTTTCGCTTCGCGCAAACGGCCACAGCCTGTGCCAGTACAGCAAAACAACGGCCAAAATCGCCCCCAGCTGGATCACAACCAGGAACATTTCAAGAAAACGCGCCGATACATTCAGCGGCATGATTCTTTCAAGCAGGATCATATGCCCTGTACTGCTGATCGGCAGCCACTCCGTAACGCCTTCGACGATTCCAAACACGATTGCTTTCAAAAGATCAAGAAATGCCATCTCGTTCTCCTCTCATATTTGACTGTATCTGCTTCCTCTTATATTTCTCGTTCCAGCCGTTTGAAAATATCCGGCTCCGGAGCGATAAAAGAACGTCCCGACAGATACGAAAGTGTTCCGTCCGTATCCGGAAAAACAAGCTCATACGCGTGGAGCATCTGATGCGTGACTCCGTACTTTCTGCGGAAAGCTTCATTTACCGTCCTGTCTCCGTATTTCGTATCTCCGACAACAGGATGTGATACTGACGCCAGATGGCTCCGTATCTGATGTGTTCTCCCTGTAATCAAATGAACGGTTAAAAGAGACATTCCATCCGACGATCTGACCGGTTCATATGACGTCTCGATCGGAACCGCACCATCAAACGGTGTCAGGGAAACCCTCGCTTTGTTGCTCTTCTCGTCTTTCCGCAGATATCCGCGAAGATGCGAACATTCTGTCACCTTCCCGGAAACGATACACCGGTAATATTTCTGCACAGTCCTGCTTCGGAATATCTCGTTCAACGTCTGAAGACCTGCAAGGCTCTTTCCTGCGGCCAGAATGCCGCTTGTATTTCGGTCCAGCCTGCTGGCGATCCCCGGACGGAAGCTTAAAAGATCCTTCTCGGTAAGACTTCCGTTGTCAATCAGATGCGCAGTAATCAGGTCAACGGCTGAAATATCACTCTCTTTTGCCTTCTGAGACAAAAGTCCTGCCGGCTTGTCGATCAGAAGGATATTGTCATCCTCATATATCACAGAAAGTGATGCGGCTGTCGATTTTCGGATACGGTCCAGTTCATTCCCCGCCGTTTCCGCGCCTGTAAATTTCCGAAACGTCTCTTCCGAAAAATAAACCGTTATGACATCGCCGTTCTTAAGGATTTCATTTCCCGCGCTTCTGTGCCCGTTCAGAAGAATATTCTTGCGGCGCATCATTTTATAAAGGAATCCGGGAGAAGCTTCCCGAAAGTATTTGACAAGCAGCTTGTCGATTCTCTGGCCGGATTCATTTCTGCCGATATTGATTTCTCTCATAGCGCCGTTTACCTGACCGTCATGATCTTCGAAAGGACTGGTTCAAGCAGACTGTGCGGCAAAGCCTTCGTGAAAAAGAGCGCCGCCTTCATCGGTATTCCGTATACGGAAATCTTCCTGTTTCTGACCGAATCGATCAGTCCCTGCCGTACGACATCCTCCGGAGATGACATTGTAAGCTTCTTAAGGACTCCTGCTTTGTGATAATGAGAAGCAACGTCAAAAAATTCCGTATCCACAGGTCCGGGGCAGACTGCCGTAACCGTTATCCCGCGATTCTTAAGTTCCTCGGCCAATGACCTGGAAAAGCTCAGAACGTATGATTTTGTTGCGGCGTACACACTGAATCCGGGCTGCGGAATAAAAGCCGCCGCAGAAGCAAACTGAAGGATCCGGCTGCCCCTTCTCATATATGGGATACAGAGAAGTGTCATAAACGTAAGGCCGCGGCAGTTCACGTCGATCATATCTGTCTGTGTTTCCGGCTTGATTTCTTCGGCTGCTCCGATCATGCCAAATCCGGCTGCATTTGCAAGGATCCTGACATTTGGCTTCTCTTTATCAAACAATTTCTGCAGAGAACGGAAGCTGCTCTTTCTGGAAAGATCCATATCCAGGATCCTGGTTTTCGTCTGAAGTCCCGATGCGGTATCTGCAAGCTGCTCTTTTCGTCTGGCAATCAGCCAGATTTCGTCCAGATTTCTGTACATACGGTCGATCTGACGTGCCGCTTCCGCGCCCATGCCTGAGGATGCGCCTGTTACGACTGCGATCTTCACGACATATCCGCCTCCTTCCGAATTACTCCCTGGTATTTAGAATATCATAAAACGAATCGATATAATAGTCTGCAATCTCTTTCTTGTAATCTGTCTGAGAAACAGAAAAATCATCTGCTACGGCACAGACCGTCATTCCCGCATTCTTTCCCGCCTTGATGCCCTGCGGCAGATCTTCAAAAACAAGACATTTCTCCGGCAGCACGTTCATGGAACATGCGGCATTCAAATAAACATCCGGTTCCGGTTTGCTCCTCGCAACATCATCTCCGGAACAGAACGCGTCGAAGTAATCCTCAATTCCGTTCGATTTCAGGACCACATGCAGCAGCTCCCGGGAATTGCTCGTTGCGATTCCGATACGCAGCTTCCTGCATTTCAGTTCCTCGAGGAATTCTCTTGTACCGGGCTTTGTCTTGATTTCGCCGGCATATTTGTCATACGCCATATCGGTCCATTCCTGCATGATCTCCTCAATGCTCTTCTCTATATGAAATCGTTCGCGGAAATAATAGGATACCTCCTCGAAACGCATTCCCTCTATGTCATCGCGAAGATCAGAAGGCATCGGCAGATGCAGCCGTTTCGTAACATATTCATCGTCGATTTCTCCCCAGACATACATGGAATCGATCAGCGTTCCGTCAAGATCAAAAATTACACCCTGTATACCGTTCAGCATGGAAATCGTGCCGCGCTCTGCACCGGCTTTTTCCTTCTCACCGTTATATTGTATCATACCATCCTCCATCCCGGCAGATATTTATTCTTTAATATTCCGTTTGTAAGCTTTCCCCAGCCGACCGGAAAACCATCCGCTTCCACAAGCTGAAAGCCCCTGTCACGTTCCGTTTCACCCGGAAAAACATCGATTGTCTCGCCTTTCAGATACTTCAGCAGCCTGATATCGCCGTCATGCAGGTTCAGACATGACTCATAATCTCCGCCGGACAGAGACATGGCAAGTGCCTGACTCGGCTCAAACCGCTTTGTGCGGCATTCTCCAAGCAGCAGTCCGCTGCGAAGCACCCTGGACGATTCCAGATGCGGGATCGTTTCCCTGAGGTAAAAAGCACGGTCCTGCCGCAGGCTGATATAACGACTGTCATATTCCCGTCTGATGCCGGAAAGGAATTCCTTCATTTCATCCGGTATGGCAACGGATTTTCCATACTTCGGCACATCCGTACCCGTATGCTCCCGACTGCCTTCCTTTGCAAGAAGCGCGATAAAATGGCCCTCTCCTTCCATTCTCTGCGGCCAGATCCTGACAGCCCTGGAAAGCTCCGGATCGCCGTTCTCCGTCATATCAGGCATTCCGTGGGAAAAGCCCTCTCTTCCGGGCAGTTCCTTCATATGCATATCCGGACAGGCTTTTAACAGTTCATGGATCGTCCCTTCATTCTCGAGCGGAGAAAATGTACAGGTTGAATACAGCAATTCTCCTCCGGGCCGGAGCATCTTCACAGCGCTTTTCACGATGCTTCTCTGAATCGGAGCAAAATATCCGGGCCCATGCTCCTGCCATGCCCGTATCATCTTATGATCCTTCCGGAACATTCCCTCACCGGAACACGGTGCATCGACCAGTATTTTGTCAAAAAATCCCGGAAAAAGATCAGACATTCGGTCAGGCACCTCGCAAAGCACGAGACAGTTCGAAATGCCGAAAACTTCGATGTTCTTAAGAAGACCGCGCGCACGTGAAGCACTGATGTCATTTGAAACGAGGAGCCCCGTTCCGTTTAAGCGGGCCCCAAGCTCTGTTGATTTGCCGCCCGGTGCGGCGCAGATATCCAGAATACGGTCTCCCGGCTCGACATTCATGAGACTGGCCGGCGTCATTGCGCTGGGCTCCTGAAGATAATACAGTCCTGCATAATAATACGGGTGACGGGAAGGCGCATCTTCTTCACGATAATAAAAGCCGTTCTCGATCCATGGTATGCGTTCCAGATGAAACGGCGCGATTTCCAGAAAATGATCAACACTTATCTTCGCCGTATTAACGCGGAGTCCCGGTCTGTACGGACGCGTAAAGCAAGACAGATATTCTTCATATTCCGGGCCGAGTATGCGTTTCATTTCCCGGACAAAAGCAAGCGGCAGTTCCATGATTTCAACCTTGTTCCATTCTCTCCATGCGTGAAAAAAGATTCCGGCACGTGATTAAAAAGTCACTGCCGAAATCTTTCATGACCTGGTTTCGTTAAATTTCAGTCTCCGGCTGTTTATTCATCGATACCGCCGGATTTGTCATCACGACCGCTGTCAATCAGCGAAGGCCCTAAATCCTGAGCCGGCTTATAGGTGCCTGCATTCTCCGCATTCATCTCACGCCGGTTGCTCTTGACAACATCGTAAGTATCCTGAAGGGAACTTGCAAGAGCATCGTATCGTGATGTGTAATTTTCCAGGGCGTGACTTAAAATTCCTTCGATATTCGCAAGCATGTCATCACTGTACGCAACAGCTCCGGCACGCATTTCGTTCGCTTCCTTCGCGGCATTGTCAAGAATCTCCTGCGCCTGCGCAGTGGCTGCCGTCACGATATCATTCGCCTGTGTATATGCCTGCTGCATGATTTCATGCTCGCTGACCAGTTCATTCGTGTGGATCGTAGCTTCCTCGATCATCGCGTCTGCCTTGGCCTGCGCATCGGCAAGAATCGCATCCTTATTTGCAATGATCTTCTGATAACGCTTAATCTCTTCCGGTGTGCGAAGACGCAGTTCCCTCAAATACTCGTCAAGCTCTTCCTTATTTACGATGATCTTCGTACTGGACAAGGGCTGGTATTTGCATTTATCCACAAATTCTTCAATTTCTTCGATTAACTGTTCAATACGGCTGCTCATGATTGCACTCTCCTTTGTTATTGATACATTTTGCGAAGCATTTCGGCAACGGCAGGAGGAACAAACCTCGAAACATCTCCTCCGAATGAAGCTACTTCCTTAACTGTCGTTGAACTTAGATAAGCAAATTCCAGGCCTGTCGTCAGAAAAACCGTCTCGATCGTCTGGTCCAGCTTATGATTTGTCTGTGCCATCTGCAGTTCATAGTCAAAATCACTTATGGCTCGCAGACCGCGCACCATCGCGGTCGCTCCGATACGATGAGCAAAATCGACTGTCAGTCCCTCAAAAGTCAATATCCGCACATTAGGCAAATCTTTTGTGACTTCTGCTAACATATTAACACGTTCTTTTGCAGAAAACAATGGAGTTTTTGTTTTGTTTGTAAGCACTCCTATCACCAGTTCGTCGAAAAGACGCGATGATCTTCTGATTATGTCGAGGTGTCCGTATGTGACCGGGTCAAAACTTCCCGGATACAAGGCTGTTTTCATTAAAACCTCCCCACTGATCTTTTATTCTGAAAAACATGTGCTTGTTTGTTTTGTACTCCTTGCAGCGCGTACAGCAGAATCCATACTCCTCCGCCCACGAAAAATCCGTTTCGTCCGCGGCTTCAACAATGATAAGCGTATCGCTGCCTGCAAGATTTCTTCTGCGTATTTCCTGCATAACGGATTTTTCCAGATCCATTCTGTAAGGCGGATCCATGAAAATAATATCCCACTGACCTCCGTCCCCGAGTGCGGCCAGCGCATCCATAACGTCCATCGTTATCAGCTTCGCTTTGTCCGCGAGATGCGTATGATCGAGATTCCTTCGGATCACATCCGCCGCTCTCCGGTCTCTTTCCACCAGAACGGCCTCTTTCGCACCGCGGCTCAATGCTTCCACGGCGATCGCACCGCTTCCGCTGAACAGATCCAGAAAACGCGAGCCATATGTATAAGGAGCAATCATATTAAATAATGTCTCACGGATCCGGTCCGTTGTCGGCCTGGTCAGATTTCCCGGCAAAGCCTCAAGTTTCAGGCTCTTTGCCGTACCTGCAATTACTCTCATAAATCCTCCCTATTATAGAACAATTTCTTATACCATGTCAAATATCACATTCCGCTGAATAATCATGCAGTTTTAATAATTCTGATTTTAAGCCGGCGTATTCTTCCTTTTCCAGATACGGATCGTCTTTCAGAATGCTCTGTGCTTCTTCGCTGGCCTTTTCAAGAATGTCCGCATTTTCATAGATATCGCCGACACGAAACTCCAGCAGGCCGCTCTGACGGACTCCGAAAAGCTCACCAGGTCCGCGCATCTTTAAATCTTCCTCCGCAATATGAAACCCGTCGTCGGAATCACAGAGAATGTCCATCCGTTTCTGAAGTTCCGGCGTGATCCGTCCGCTTACCAGAATACAGTACGACTGAAAGGAACTTCGTCCGACTCTGCCGCGAAGCTGATGAAGAGCCGAAAGGCCGAACCGCTCCGCATTCTCGATCATCATCACGGATGCATTCGGAACATCGACGCCTACCTCGACAACCGTTGTCGAAACCAGAATCTGGATCTCGTTCCGTGCGAAAAGGCCCATGATTCTGTTCTTTTCCTCCTGCTTCATCCTGCCGTGCAGACATTCCGTCCTAATATTTTGATTCTTAAAAAATGTTCTGATCCGTTCTGAGTATGTTGCAACATCTTCTCCGTCAAGAGATTCACTCTCGCTTACGAACGGGCATATAATATATGCCTGGTGCCCATTCTGAATTTCCTTTTCGATAAAGCGATACGCCTTTTCCCGATACTCTGTTCCGACAAAACATGTCTTCACCGGAAGCCTCTCGGCCGGCTTTTCATCGAGTGCCGAAAGATCCAGATCTCCGTAAAGCATCATGGCCAGCGTCCGCGGAATCGGCGTCGCGCTCATGACAAGAACGTGAGGGGAATTTCCCTTACCGGCAAGCTTCTGCCTCTGCCTTACCCCGAAACGATGCTGTTCGTCTGTGATCACAAGCGCAAGATCTTGAAATACGACAGGATCCTGTATCAACGCATGTGTGCCGATCACAATCTGCGCAGCGCCGGACCGGATTTCTTCAAGGACTTCGCGCCGTGCGCTTCCCGCGACCTGACCTGTAAGCAGTACCGTATGAACAGGCAGCCCTGCCCTTTTCAGGAACCTTCCGATCACCTCATAATGCTGCTCGGCCAATACTTCCGTCGGCGCCATAAGGGCACCCTGACAGCCGTTTTCGGAAGCGTATACAAGGGCCAGCAGAGCCAGTATCGTTTTGCCTGACCCGACATCTCCCTGGACAAGACGTGTCATGACGTACTCTCCTGACATGCTGTCCTTGATTTCTTTCCAGACCCGGTTCTGCGCACCTGTCATGGCAAAAGGCAGCGATCCCAGAAGTTTCCGGACGCAGGAATCCTTTTTAAAAGAAAAAGGATTGCGCGGCCGCGCATTCTCATCCTGAGACATGCGAACAGCAAGGATAAAGAGAAAAAATTCTTCGAAAGCCAGCCGTTTCTTTGCTTCTGCCAGTGCTTCAGGAGACTCCGGGAAATGAATGACACGGACTGCCGCGGTATGCGACAGAAAATGATAACGATCCGAAATTTGAAAAGGAATGAATTCCGCAAAGAAAATATCACTGTCGATGCACTGCCGAACCGTCCGAATGAACAGATTGTTGGAAATACCCGCCGGAAGAGAATAGACCGGCTGCAGACATGACAGCTTCGCGCCGTACGATTCCGCCGCAATGATTTCAGGCTGTGCCATCTGGAAGCGCTTTCCCTTTCGTTTCACTTTTGCACGCAGGATCATTTTGCTGCCCGGCTGTATCGTGCTTCTTAAATACGGCATATTGAACCAGACAACTTCCAGTTCACCGCTTCCGTCACGGAAAACACCCGTTGTTACGGATTTTTTCCCCTTGTGCAGTACGGAAAGCTTTGCAAAAAATGAACCGCAGACAGCATCGATATAGCCCTCCTGCAGAGAAGCAACAGGGACCGGCGTCTTATAGGAATCATAACCGCGCGGAAAATACGACAGGAGTTCTCCTGTCGTATGAATGCCGGCCGACGCAAAAAGCGACGCGTTCCGCGGACCGATTCCTTTCAATTCTGTAATTAAAGTATCTGTATCCATTATTCGATCGAGATAATATAATAATAAACCGGCTGACCTCCGGAATGACATTCAATGTCATAATCCGGATACTGGCCGCGGAATTTCTCTTCCAGCGCCGCAGCATCTTCGGCAGAAACATCTTCGCCGTAATAGATGCTGATCAGCTCGCCCTCTTCCGAGTTCATCCGGGCGGCCATTTCGATCGTCGTATCCGGTATGCTGTTTCCTACTGAAAGAATACCCTTATCGCCGATTCCAAGAATATCGCCCTCGTGAATCTCCTTGCCGTCGATCTGCGTATCACGAACCGCATATGTGACCTGTCCTGTCTGGACCGCCTTAATGCTTTCGAGCATTAATTCTTCATTCGTATCGACGTCTTTTTCGGGCACATAATTAATAACCGCTGTGATTCCCTGAGGAATCGTCCTGGTCGGTATTACAATGATATCCTTCGTTTCCGTCAGACTGCGTGCCTGTTCGGCCGCCATGATAATGTTCTTGTTATTCGGAAGGATAAAAACATGTTCGGCATTTACCTGTTCAATGGCATTCAGCATGTCGTCCGTGCTCGGATTCATCGTCTGTCCGCCTTCAATAATATAGTCCACCCCAAGTTCACGGAAAATATCATTCAGCCCTTCTCCGATCGAAACTGCGATGAATCCTGTTTCCTTCCTGGGAATTGCTTTTGCCTTCTCTTCCTTCGCCATATGAGACGCATTGCGGATCAGCTTCTCTTCGTGCTCCTCCCGCATATTGTCGATTTTGATGCGGGAAAGCTGACCGTACGTAAGTGCCTTCTGGATAGCAAGTCCGGGATCGTTCGTATGAACATGTATCTTCACAATATCATCATCCGCCACACAGACGATCGAATCGCCGATCGACGAAAGGTAACTCTTGAATTCCGCCTCTTCATTCGAACCAAAGTCACGGTTCAGCATAATAATAAATTCAGTGCAGTACCCGAATACAATGTCAGAACCGGCAGACTTATCTGTATTTCTGACAGAAACCGGTGAACTTTCAAATGTGAAATTCATTTCCTTTCCGGTAAAGCCGTCATACACGCCGTGCATAACTTCCATCAGACCCTGACCGCCGGAATCCACTACCCCGGCCTCCTTCAGGACCGGCAAAAGCTCCGGCGTATGTGCAAGTGCTTCATCGCCGGCCGCTATAACGGCTCTGAGGAATTCATCCAGATCCTTCGTCTTCTCTGCCTGCTCGACCGCTTTCTCTGCCATACAGCGCGCAACCGTAAGGATCGTTCCTTCCTTCGGTTTCATGACAGCCTTATACGCCGTCTTCTGAGCACGCACAAACGCAGCAGCCAGATCATCCACATCTACGTTTCCGTTTCCGTGGATGCCTTTTGTAAAGCCTCTCAGAAGCTGAGAAAGAATAACGCCGGAATTTCCTCTGGCGCCCCGGAGAGAACCGGACGAAACAGCTTTCGAAAGTCCGTGCATGTCGATTTGTTTTAGTTGATTCACTTCGTTGACCGCTGAAAGAATGGTAAGCGTCATGTTCGTACCAGTATCTCCGTCCGGTACGGGAAAAACATTCAGTTCATTAATAAATTCCTTCTTGGCCTCTATATTCTTGGCTCCGGCAAGAAACATCCTCGAAAGAGTCTTTGCATCAACTGATTGAACAGCCACGTTGTTATTTCCTCCTTATGCTAGTCGATCGAGCGTACGCCTTCGACATATATATTAATCTTCTCTACCTCCATGCTGCAGAACTCTTCCACCCTGTACTTCACGTTGCTGATCAGGTTGTCCGCAACCGTGGCTATGTTTACGCCGTATACTACGATCACATGAAAATCCAGCGTGATCTTGTTGTCATCGGATACCGTAACTTTGATGCCCTTTGTCAGGCGGTCACCCATAATAAGCTTCACAAGACCGTCACGCATATTTACCGTAGCCATTCCAACGATGCCGAAGCATTCCACTGCAATAGACCCGGCGTACTGGCCGATCACTTCAGAATCTATCTGAACAGAACCATATTTGGTATCCAGTCGTCCTTCCATCCTAATACCTCCAGTTTTTTGATACCTGCAGAAAACTATTTGTATTATACCCTTTTTCTATTTCCATGACAAGTATTCTGTTTTTTTACTGATTATGCTTGCCAAAAACCGCGGTATCTGATAAAATAACATTTGTTGTGAATATGAGTGTTAGGAGGTGCGAACGATGGCGAAATGTGAAATTTGTCAGAAAGGTGCTCATTTCGGAAATAATGTGAGCCATTCCCATAGAAGATCACCGAAGAAATGGAAAGCAAATGTGAAATCTGTCAGAGTCAAGACAGAAGGCGGCACACGTAAGATGTATGTGTGCACGAACTGCCTCAGATCCGGCAAAGTCGAAAGAGCTTAGTAAAACATGTATGAATTTAAACAGGGAACGTTTCGAAGACATTGATTCTTCGCCTCGTTCCCTGTTTTCATTGTTTTCTTTCCGTTCTAATTGTCGGACGTGCTTTCCTCTGCAGACTTGTGCACTGCATCTTTGACCTCGTCCGTCATGATATTGTCTTTCCCTTTATTCGTAAAACGGTCAACAACATCCGGAACAAGATCCAGAATCTTCGTTACTGCATCCTGATTCTTGATATTGACAAGCTTCGTCGTGCCGTTTCGGATGACCAGCACAGCGCAGGGACTCAGCTTTCCGCCGATTCCGCCTGTTCCCCTCTGTTTCTTGTCGTCGCCGGATGCTCCGGCCGCCATTCCAAACATGACGTCGACAAGCGGCAGAATGATCGTGTCCCCTACTGTAACGGCATCACCGACGACCGTCTTCGATGAGATATACGTATTCATTCCGTGAAAAAGCGCTTCAACTGTCGAATCAAAATTATTGTCTGCCATAAGTCAGTCCTCCTTATTTTCTGAATTTATGATAACACCTGCGGATATTTTTGTCACGATAAAGATGCCACACCGGAGGAATGATCTGAATCATTATGATTCTCCCCGCAAGAAGAAAATCGCCTTCCAGACACTTCTCGCTGAAATCCGGAGTGATGCTGTATTTGCCCGGCAGATAAGTACGCACAATACTCAGAATGCCGTAAACCTTTCCTGTCGATGACGGATCCTCGAATCCGTAATGCGCGGTAATTTCAATTTTCCGCGGCCGGATCCTCTTTAACAGAATCAAAATATATTTCTTTGCACTTTCAAGCGCACGGTGAAACGTTTCCGAAGCAAAAAAATCTTCCCACTTTTCTTTCTGCCTCCATAAATGTTTCAGCTTTGCTCCTGCGTGCTTTACGGATTCCCCGAAATGACGCAGCTTTTCCGGAAGCTGTTTCATGAAACTCCGGATCCGATGCAGAAAATCCATAAGCCTGTTTCGGGCCTTTCCTTTCTGCCTGTCCTGTATTGCAGCTTGATCCGTGCTGCCCGGATTCTCTGTATCCTCAGTATCCTCTGTATCCTCATCATATTTCTGCAGGTCATCTTCAAAATCGTACTTCTCTTCTTCTGCCCGTTCCTGCAGCAGCGGGTCGTCCTGTGAAAAACCGGCATTTTCACTGCTTTGTCGCTTACGGTGCGGACGAACGTGCTTCCTGCTGTGTTTTCTTCCGCTTCCCTGATCAGAGAAAACCGGAATACCCGCGATCCGAAGCTTATACGTAAGTCCGCTGCCGTCAAAATGAACCCCGAAGTGAACGAGGTGAAAAAGCCACGATACACAGGCATTGATCTTATAGGATTCATGCCATTCACCGCATGCTTTGTAACGGACAGGCACAAATAAGATAAGTGCCAGTAAAATCACGGCAATCGCAATGATCCAAAGAAGTACGATGCCGATTGTTTTAAGAATTGTCAGGAGAACCGCGATCATATGCATCTTTCCTTCCCGGACAAATAAGACCGCATATCGCAGCCTCCCGTCTTCTCGTAACACTCGGCAGCAATCCTGGCGATCAGTTCGATTCCTTCATCCTTTGTAAACGAAATACCGGCAACAAGCAGCTGATCTCTGTCCATATCATACTTCCCCGGCATAAAAAGCATCAGGGAAGAAATAAGGTCCAGCTGGCTGTCTTCATTCGTGGAAAGAACGATTGCATACAGAAACGGGTCTCTGGTTCCGTTCTTAAGCTTCTCCACAGACTCCGCTTCCCGTCCCTTCATACCATCGCTCACATAAAGCTTCGACAGAAATTCCATACTTCCGGCTACTCCTTTGAAAGGCGCTCTTCAATCGCATCCGCTACCGTCTGCATCACTTTGATGCGTGCAAAATACTTGTTGTTTCCTTCTATAATAATCCATGGTGCTTTTTCGGAAGATGTACGTGAAATCATTTCATTGACAGCCGTCACGTATTGATCCCACTTATCGCGGTTGCGCCAGTCCTCATCTGTAATTTTCCATTGCTTTTCAGGATCTTCCATGCGGGCACGAAAACGCTTTTCCTGCTCGTCTTTATCGATCTGCATCCAGAATTTAAGGACAATGGCACCTTCTCTTGCCCAGAATGCCTCTGTTTCGTTGATTTCCCCGTAAGCACGTTTCCAGTCATCTTCCGTACAGAAGCCTTCGATTCGCTCTACCATGACACGTCCGTACCAGCTGCGGTCGAAAATCGTGATATGACCGCATTTCGGAACATTCTGCCAGAATCGGTACAGATAATTGTGACTCTTCTCATACGGTGTCGGAGCAGAGACAGGGTGAACGGCATAGCCGCGGGGGTCAAGATGACTCGTGAGACGCTTGATCGCACCGCCCTTGCCTCCGGCATCCCATCCTTCAAAAGCAATAATGACCGGTATATGATGCCTGTAAAGGACATTGTGATACTCTGCCAGTTTGGATGACAGTTCATGGTATTTAAAATAATACTCTTCCTTGCTGATTTCCTGATTCGGGTCAACACTTCCGAGAATATCCGGAATTGCGGCATTGTTCTCCTGCTCAATATCCTCGGCCGGCTTTTGCTGTTTCCGCTCATTTACCCGCTCTTCCAGCTTGGAAACAACAAATTCAAGCAGTTCCTCCTCCGCATCACAGCCCTTGTCATTTTCAATGACACGCCAGGGAGCATATGGCTTGTCGGTCGCTTTTAACATTCGCTTCACAACGGACATAAACTTCTTGTAATGCTCATTCTGATCACGGTCGATCTTCCGGACATGCCATGATGTATCCTTCGATGAAGCCAGGACATTTAAGCGGCGTGTCTGTTCTTTTCTGGATAAAGTAAGAAAAACCTTCAGAATGATCGTTCCGCCGTCCGTCAGTTCACGTTCAAACATATTCATGTCCTGCGCATACGTTTCGACGATCTGTTTCTTGTCCCACCGGAGCAGGATTTTACTGTACCAGCTCTGGTCAAAAACAGCAAACTGACCGTCAGGCGGTGTCATAAGCCAGAATTTGCGCATGTAAAAGTATTTCTTTTCATCCTTTGTCCAGTTTCTGCTCGTATGGACGAGAAATCCGCGGGGATCCATCGGCTCAATCAGACTCTGGATCAGGCGGCCTTTGCCGGCCGCTGCCATACCTTCAAAAACGATCATTACCGGAATTCCGAGTTCACGGCATTCTCGCTGAAGGATACTAAGACGATTCTGATAATCTGCGCGTTCTTCTTTACTCATTTGTTCCCTTCTCTCTTTCTGTGTAAATCTTGTACGCTTCCTCCAGGATCTGTTTTTCATTTGGAAATTTCAGCAGGTGATAGGCCTCATGGTATTTGTAATAACCGGAATCTTCAAAGTATTCGTCATGCTGCGGTCTGCTGAAGTAACCGGAAGATTCCATCAAATACCAGTAGACGGTCTTTTCAATTGTGTCTTCCGGAATCTGAAAACTGTAATGGCTTTCTCCAGCGTAAGCCAGGATCGAGGCTTTGACACCGCTTTCTTCCATGACCTCGCGAAGAGCTGTTTCTTCGAACGATTCTCCTTCTTCGACTGTTCCTTTCGGTAAGACCCATCCGTCGTAGCGATTGCGGTAATTCTTGTACAGCAGCAGTATTTTCTTCCTGTATATTACAATGCCTCCGCAGCTTGTCGCTTCCGTCATTTGCATGCCTCCCGAATATTATATCATATATTTTTCCCGCGAGCGGGGGTAGAACCGTGTTACGGGGGTTGACCCGTGTTACGGATGAACAGGTTACGGATTGCTTCGCAATCCTGGAAACATTCGGATTACGCGCTTCGCGCTGCTTCCTCATGTTTCCTGTGTTCAAGGTCCTGTAATTTTTCCCGCAAGCGGGGGTTGACCCGTGTTACGGTGGTTGACCCGTGTTACGGATGAACAGGTTACGGATTGCTTCGCAATCCTGGAAACATTCGGAATCCGCGCTTCGCGCTGCTTCCTCATGTTTCCTGTGTTCAAGGTCCTGTAATTTTTCCCGCAAGCGGGAAAATTACAGGACTTTGAACACTACCTGTTCATATGATAAGCGTCAAATACACTTTTTGCAATAGGAATTGCTCTTGCGTTTCGGTTGCCGTCGTATCCTTCGACGATTACAGTGACTGCAATGTCCGGATTGTCAACGTTGGAGAAGCCTGTGAACCAGGAATGGCTTTTTGTTTTGTCGCTGCTGTATTCGGCTGTGCCGGTTTTGCCGGCGACGGTATAGTCGCCGTACGATAGTTCAACGGCTGTGCCTTCCGAAACTACCGCACTCATAAGCTGTGTCAGAGCGGATGCTTCCTGGCTTGTCATCAGTTTCTTGTATACAGACGGATCCGTCTGTGTAACAACGCTGCCTGCGTAATTCTGAACTTTATCGACAAGATACGGTGTCATCAGCGTGCCGCCGTTTGCGACTGCCGATGTTATAAGTGCCATATGGTACGGACTGACGAGTGTTTCTCCCTGACCCATTGCCGTCATCATCTTCACGGCATATCCGGATGAGCCGTTCTCCTTAAACTGACTTTGTGACGAGCCGAGCGGACACGGCAGGTCTTTGTTAAAAAGCAAGGATTCACATGTTGAGAGAAAACTGTCCCCGTTCAGTGACAGTCCGATATTCGCAAAGGAAGAATTGCAGGAATGTGCAAAGGAAAGCGTAAGGTCTTCCTCCCCGTGGGCCGTTCCGTCAAAGCATTGTATCGTCGTCTCTCCCTGTGTTATGCTGCCTGTACAGTTATAAGCATAATCGGAATAATTACTGTCCTCGCGCATGAATTCCAGCGCAGTCAAAATTTTAAAAACAGATCCGGGCGGATAAAGTCCCTTTGTGGCACGGTTCAGCATCGGTGTATTGTCCGTATCAGAATTCAGTTCACTCCAATTGTCGCTTAACGTGTTCGGATCATAGTCCGGTTTTGAGACCATCGCCAGGATCTTGCCTGTTGACGGTTCCATAACCACTACGGCACCTTTATTGTCACCGAGCGCGTCATATGCGGCCTGCTGCAGTGATACGTCAAGTGTCGTTACGACGTTGTCGCCCGTGTTCTTTTTATCCTGAAGATCGTTTTGTATTTTTTCAAGGAAAAAGGAATCGGACGTAAGAAGCGAGAAATTCTCTTCTGATTCAAGCCCGGCCTTTCCGTTGGTGTCATAGCCTACAACGTGAGCAAAAACACTGCCGAACGGATACTCTCTCGTCTCCGTCCCGTCGTCCGCGGTAACCGTCTTGGCGAGCACTTCACCGTCAGATGCAAGGATTTCGCCGCGTGTCACCTTATTCGCGTAAACATCCTGTCTTTCGTTATACGGACTGTTGATAAAATCCTGGCTTCTGTAAAGATCATAATATCCGATATATCCCATCATGATGATAAACAATGCAATCGTAAAATACGTCACCGCAGCAAATTCACGGTTGCGGCTCCGCTTTTTTTTCTTATTGCCGGGATTGCGGTCACCTGTATCGGCCCGGTCTGCCGTCCGAACGCGTTCTGGTTGTCTCACGTCTCCTCTGCGCCCTCTCCTCATGCTGCTTTCGTCGTCTTTCCAATGCCTTTCGTCTCTCAAGTTCCTCATCCTCGTCCTCTCTTAGAATGTAAAGTCCTTGTATGATGGCAAACATGATCGCCGTACTCATGATCGAGCTCCCGCCGTAGCTGATCCAGGGAAGCGTAACGCCGGTCGAAGGAATAAATTTCGTAACACCTCCGATATTGAGAAAAACCTGGAAAATATAACACGTGCCAAGTCCAAGTGCAATCAGTTTATAAAACTGGTCGTGTATCTGCATTGCAATATTCAGAAACATTACATAGCAGCTCACACAGACAAGAATCAGAAAAAGTGCGAAAATCCCGCCAAGCTCTTCCGCGATCGCCGAAAAAATAAAGTCATTCGTAACAACCGGAATCTTGTCCGGCATTCCCTGCATCAGTCCCATTCCGAACCAGCCGCCCGTTCCGATCGCAAAAAGTGACTGCCCAACCTGGTAACCGTAATCCCAGTTGGCAAACGGATCTTTCCAGACTGCTACACGAATACGTACATGCCGAAAAAGCTTATACGCGAGAACTGCCGCACCGCATCCGGCCAGAACGCCGCCGGCAAGATAAACAGGCTTTCTCGTTGCGACATACAGCATGATCAGATACACCGTGAAAAAGATCACGGCACCGCCCAGATCCGTAGAAGCTACCAGGATCAAAACATGGACGGCAGCGATACAGGAAGTGATCAGAACGTTTTTTAAGTCCGTCGATTTCCACAGACTCGCGGCCACATAAAAAACAAACAGAATTTTGACAAACTCAGACGGCTGAATCGACACCGGCCCCAGTGTAAATGACAGCTTTGCGCCGCCAGTCACCGTCGCCAGGGCAAGCACCGCCAGAAGCAGTGCAATTCCCACACCGGCATAAACATATGTAAAATTACGCAGAGATTTCATTCTTCGGATCAGCACCGGTATAAAGAAACTGATGATAATCGAGGCCGTTACCATTATAAACTGCCGTATCGCCTTGTCTGTATTGAGCCGCGTCAGCATGATAAATCCGATTACGAGCAGCATACACATATTGTTCAGGACAAGACGCGATGACTTCGGGTATAACGTTGTGTATAGAGATATCGTAAGGATCAGCAGAACAACCTGGGCCGCATAGAAAATCAGCACAGTCGGTTTGTCATCCATCGTTAGATACAGAACGAGAAACGCGATAAAATGGATCGCGAATGTCAGTCCGCTCTGTGTCCGCAGAATCGACCGTCTCTTCAGATAATCGATATCACGGAAAACAGAAAAGCATTTATACGTATAGATGGCAAATAAAATGATCAGTATGTACTTGGAAATATCAACGATGATGTTTGTCATTTTCACCTACTCCGTACTGTGTCTGTAATGACCTCTTGTAAACGGTATTCCTGACTCTTTGAATTCCTTTTCTTCATCCAGAAACGAAAGGATCTCCCTCGTCTCCGCTGCCGTTTCGACGGTGAACGAAAACCGGAAGCGGCTAAGACCTGCATCGATAAGCTCTTTTCTTTCGGACAAAAGGCAGGACGGCACGCTGTTATATATGACATTATAACAGAAATGGCAGCAGTTCCGTACAGGAAATCTGGCATTCATCCGATCCGTAAGATAAGAAACGCTTTCTTTCTTCTGACACCCTCCGGTATCAGCGGTCAGACACTGTGCCGTAATCATGAGCGGTATTCTGCCGTACAGAAGCATCTCGCTCCCCGCCGTACCGCGTTCCTCGATTTCCCGCCGCGAAAGTTCAAACGGAACCGTATCCGTATCGACATGAAAGCCTCGGAGAACATTGCGGCTGCCGGAATTCCATGTATAAAGATGCTCATCTGCGGTCACATGCCCGCTGTATCCTCGCTCCAGGAGGAATCCGGCTTCTTCCAGATTTCTTATCATCACGCCGTCAGCCTTTGAAAACACTCCGCGCTCCCATGCATTCTGAAAATCACCGGCACAGTCGTCCCGAAAGATATACGGCATTGCCAGACAGCACATCTTTCCGGCAGACCGGCATTTATCGATGATACGGAACGCTTCATCCGGCGATGTCATCCATAGCTCCGGTTCCGGATAAATCAGTCCGATATCAGAAGAAAGGGCTTCTGCAAACTGTTCATCTGTAAGGACCCCGGCCGAATATCGTATTTCATTTCTTCCGGCACGTTCCGGAATATACCCGGTTTGAGCAATCATGCAGTCATTGCACTTTCTTCTCCGGGATTCCAGAATCTTTGCGGAAAGACATGCAAGGGCCTGACGCCGCAGCTCATTTATGCCTTTAATGGAACAGTAAACATTCCCGTCTGTCCGAACGGAAAGCTTTTGAAACTGAAACGGCGTTCCGCCTGTTTTGCCAAGCCTCCCGCTGACATCCTGCTCCGTAATGGGTCTGCTGACAGCATCCGTTGCTTCTTCTCCCTTTACCGTCACGCAGTATGCTCCGCACGTAACCGTAAGGACAGACGGTTTCCCGCGAAGAAATTCTGCCGTCCCTTCGATCATCCTTCGCCGCTCTTTCTGATCTGCGCTGCCGGCAGAAGACTGTTTTTCTGCTGTGCCCAGAGCAGTGTATCCGGGTGCGGTCACCGTAATCATCCTGCCGCTGCGGCGCTTCTCCCAGTATCCTGTCGAGCTGTCGCTTCTGCTGTACGCTTCCTTCAGGAACCGCATGTCGGAACGATCCACTTCCCACTTCCTGTGCCGGCTGTTCTGATCAGCCGGTGCTTTTCTGAAATGCTCATACAGATCCATGTACTTTCTGTAGATCTGCGTCACTTCCTCCGTATACGGCATGCTCTTCATTCTGCCTTCGATCTTAAAAGAGCTGATTCCGCTTTCCATAAGCTGAGGCAGGATCTCAATCGTATTCATGTCCTTCATGCTCATACAGTAAGAAGGGCCCTCCGTTCCAAACTTATAAGGAAGACGGCACGGCTGCGCGCATCGTCCTCTGTTTCCGCTTCGTCCGCCCAGCATACTGCTCATTTCACACTGACCGGAATAGCAGAAACACATGGCACCGTGAACAAAGCACTCGATCTCCATGGAGGTCATGCCGGCAATCTTCCGGATTTCCGAAAGAGAAAGCTCTCTGGCCGGTATTACACGGCATACGCCGAGTTCCTCGAGAAGCCGGATGCTTTCTTCCGATGTAATGTTCATCTGAGTACTCGCATGGATCGGCAGATCCGGAAAAGCAGAATGGATAAAAGCGATCGCGCCGGTATCCTGAACGATGACCCCGTCAAGTCCGGCCTCATACAATGGTTTAAGATAAGGAAACAGCGCTTCCTTCAGCTCGTTCTCTTTCAGAAGTGTGTTTACCGTCAGATAAATGCGGACATCCCGCAAATGAGAATAGTCAAGAGCTTCCAAAAGCTCTTCCTTTGTAAAATTACCTGCAAACGCACGCGCGCCGAAAAACGGCCCACCAAGATAAACAGCATCTGCGCCTGCGCGTACCGCTCCTTTAAGCGCATCGAATGTCCCGGCAGGTGAAAGTAATTCGATCGTACTCATACGTTCTCATCCTGTCTGCTGTACGGAATTCCAAGATGACTGTATGTCCTTTCCGTAGCCACGCGTCCCCGCGGTGTTCTGTTGAGGAACCCGTTCTTGATCAGATACGGTTCGTATACATCCTCGATCGTGCCGGCATCTTCACCGATCGCGGCAGAAAGTGTATCAAGACCGACAGGTCCTCCGCCAAACTTCTCGATCATGGTCGTCAGAATATTTCTGTCAACACGGTCAAGTCCCAGCCTGTCGACCTCGAGAAGATCAAGTGCCAGTACGGCTACCTCCTCTGTTATCACACCATCGTAGCGGACTTGCGCGAAATCACGCACCCGCTTTAAAAGACGGTTGGCAAGCCGCGGTGTCCCGCGTGAGCGTCTGGCAAGCTCCATGGCACCGCCCTCGTCAATTTCAACATCGAGCACCTTTGCCGAGCGCAGTATGATCGCCAGAAGTTCCTTCTCATTGTAGAATTCAAGATGATTCACGACTCCGAATCTGTCACGAAGCGGCGCCGTCAGCATACCGGCCCGTGTCGTCGCCCCGACAAGCGTGAAATGAGGCAGGTCAAGCCGTACTGAACGCGCCGACGGTCCCTTCCCGATCATGATATCGATCGAGAAATCCTCCATTGCCGGGTAAAGTACCTCCTCTACCTGTCGGTTCAGTCTGTGTATCTCATCAATAAAGAGCACATCCCCGCTCTGCAGATTGTTCAGGATCGCGGCCATATCACCCGGCTTCTCGATCGCAGGACCGCTTGTCACCTTGATGTCAACGCCCATTTCGTTTGCGATAATTACCGCGAGTGTTGTCTTTCCAAGGCCGGGAGGGCCGTAGAAAAGGACGTGGTCAAGTGATTCCCCGCGCTTTCTCGCTGCCTCGATATAAACCTTCAGCGTTTCCTTCACCTGCTCCTGGCCGATATAGTCCTTTAGCAGTCTGGGCCGCAGACTGTTCTCCAGAACCTCTTCTTCCGTATTCAAATCTGTATTGATCATTCTGCCTGCCATCTGAATCCTCTTATATTTCCTTCAGTGCCCGTTTCAATATTTCTTCCGTCGAAAGCTGTTCCACACCTTTGATACGATTGACTGCCTTCAAAGCATCCGTTCCGGAGTACCCAAGTGCCATAAGTGCCTGTACCGCGTCAGACCGTGCATCGTCACCTGCTTCAGCAGCAGCCGTACCTGTCTCTTCCGGAGACAGCGTGCCGGCAAAGTCGATCTTGTCCTTCAGCTCCAGGATCAGCTTCTGTGCCGTTTTCCTGCCGATGCCCGGTGCCGTCGAAATACGTTTGACATCGTCGGAAAGAATCGCGAAACGCAGATCCGTTGCAGACATGCCTGACAGGATCCCGAGCGCGCCCTTCGGTCCAATCCCGCTCACACCGATCAGAAGCCGGAACATCGAAAGTTCATCACGGCTCAGAAAACCATATAAAACTGCACCGTCCTCGCGGACCGCCAGATGTGTGTACACCATGATTTCACTTCCGGTCTGCCCGATCCTCTTAAGCGAGGACACAGGCATGTAAACCTCATATCCAATATTGCCGACGTCGATAATGACTCTGTCTTCTTCGATCATCGCGGTTTCCCCGCGTAAAAAAGCTATCATGCCAAACGCATTCCTTTCATTCGCCGTGTAATCTCTCCGCCCAGTATCCCGATTATAATTCCTGTCACCGTACCGGATATAATCAAAAGCGGCATATAGTAAAAGATCTGAAATGTCTGAACCGTAACAGCCGCAATGACAAGCTGGCCGATATTATGACATACTCCGCCGGCCATGCTTACGCCGCGGATCGAAAACCAGTTTCTCTGCTTAAGCCAGATCATCACAGAAAGGCTTAAGGCAGCGCCTGCCAGACTGTACAGAATACTGACCATGTTTCCGAACATCATACCGACTGCAAGGATCCTTACAAGCGAAACAAGCACGGCATCGGCCGGTCCCATCAGATAAAGGACAGCGATCACCGCCATGTTCGCAAGTCCCAGCTTCATGCCGGGAACTCCGGCAAAAAACGGGATCATGGATTCCACATATCCTAATATGATCGCGAGCGCAGAAAAAATACCAAGAAACGCAGTTCTGTTCTTCAAGGCTGCCTCCCATAAAAATTATTCCGCCATTGTGTCAACGGCGGCGTTTTCCGATGCGGAAACGGTAATGATGACCTTATTCGGCACGCAGACGATCGATTCACCGGAACGGCTGATCGGGGACTGCTTAAGACACAGACCGTTCGGACAGTCTGATTTTGTCATGCGGATCGTTCCATTGGCAATCTCGGCTTCATTTGACTGGCCGATTTCAATGACACGGTCCTCCGAAAGAGGATATCTTCCATATTCCTTTCCGTCAACTGTGATCACCGCTTCGTCGCCCTTGTACGAAACAAGCGTATGGGCTGCAAACAGCCAGCCAAAGCCTGCCGCGAGAAGGAGGACGAGAAGGATCAGATCATTTCTTTTCATGGGTTTTCTTCTCCAACGCTTGTATTATCATACCATAGTTTAAAAATCTCTTCAACCATACGTTCGATGTGATATAATCATGAAAAAGAGCAGGAAAGGATTTTCCCATGAAACGTATATCTCTTGCATTAGCGATTTTCGCGGCTGCTTTTGCAGCGGCCGGATGCAGTTTTTCATCATCGCAGCAGCAGTCCCAGTCACCGTATACGGCTACGGGTTATTTTTTTAATACGATCGTATCGATCCAGATTTACGGCAGTGATGACGGTGAAGCAGCCGGAGCGGGCTGCCTCGATCTGTGCCGCAGATACGAGGATCTTTTCAGCAGGACGATCGATACGAGTGATGTTTCCGAAATCAACCGGTCAGAAGGATCTCCTGTCAGTGTTTCCGAAGAAACGGCTGCGCTGATCCAAACCTCATTGAAATACAGTGAGCTTACGGACGGAAAGTTCGATATTACGATCGCACCGGTCACTGCTCTCTGGAATATTGACGGCGACAGTCCGTCCGTGCCGTCATCGGATGACATTGCCGCAGCGCTTTCTCATGTCAGCTGGAAAAGTGTTGAAGTAAATGGCAGTACGGTCACGCTTCATGAGCCGGCCGAATCCATCGATCTCGGCGGAATTGCCAAAGGATATATCGGGGACAGACTGAAAGAATATCTTGTTTCATCCGGCGTGTCGCATGCTTTGATCAACCTCGGCGGAAACGTCGTGACACTCGGCGGCAAACCGGACGGTACTGATTTTACGATCGGAATTCAGCGTCCTTTCGCGCAGGAAGGGACGCCGCTCGTTACCATATCAGCCGATGACTGGTCTGTCGTTTCATCCGGTCCGTATGAACGTTACTTTAAACAAAACGGCAAAATCTATCACCATATCATGGATACTTCGACAGGATATCCCGTCGATAACGACCTCATCGGCGTTACGATCATTTCCAAAGAATCCGCCGCCGGCGATGCTTTAAGCACCGGGTGCTTTGCCCTTGGTCTTCAGAAAGGGATGGAGCTCATCAATTCCCTTCCTGATACGTATGCGCTGTTTATTACAAGTGATTACACCGTCCACTATTCCGATCATTTCGAGGACACGTTCCATCCGCTTGTCAGCGAATAACGCCCTTCGGACAAACTCCTGCACATTCACCGCAGTTTATGCACTTCATGTAATCGATATGTGCCACGTTGTCATGTACCGTTATCGCTCCCTGCTTGCACGTCTTTTCACAGAGACCGCAGCCGATGCAGCCGACGGAACAGACTTTCAAAGTAGCTTTTCCTTTTTCCGATGAATTACACCGGACATGATATTTCTTGTCATACGGAACCAGTTCGATCAGATTCTTCGGACAGACTTTTATACATTTGCGGCAGGCACGGCAGTTATCCCAGTTGACGGTTGCGATTCCGCGTACGATGTGCATTGCGGCAAAATCGCATACCTTCACACAGTCTCCGTACCCAAGGCATCCGTACACACATGCCTTCGGGCCTTTGTGGATGACGTGGCTCGCCATCAGACACGTTTCAATACCGGAATATTCGTATGCATCCTCTGCATTTTCAATAAATCCGGAGCATTTTACATAAGCTACCTTGTGCTCCACTTCGGCTGCTTCCACTTTCATGATCTCTGCCACCTTGACTGCCGTCTTCGAGCCTCCTACCTGGCATCCGTTTACCTCGGCCTCTCCTTTTACGATGGCAGCCGCCAGGCCTGCACACCCGGGATAACCGCATCCGCCGCAGTTATTGCCCGGCAAAACCTCAAGAATTGCTTCTTCCCGCGGATCCGTTTCCACGGCAAACCGCTTTTCCGCGGCACCGAGTGCCACGCCGATGACGATCCCGATGCCGGCGATAATCACAACCGTCATAATGATCATTGTAGTATCCATCTGCTTCTCCCTTCTACCCGATCAATCCGGAAAATCCGAAAAACGCCATTGCCATAAGACCTGCCGTGACAAGAACGATCGGTTTGCCGCGAAAAGCATGGTCTACGTCATTATAAGCCATTTTTTCACGAATTCCGGCCATCATTACGATCGCGATCGTAAATCCGACTGCCGTTGCGAAGCCGTTCACTGTACTTTCAATGATATTATATGAATTCGTCACGTTTTTGAGTGCAACGCCGAGAACAGCGCAGTTCGTCGTAATCAAAGGCAGATATACACCGAGCGCTTTATAAAGCGAATGCATATATTTCTTCAATACAAGCTCAACCAGCTGGACAAGCGCGGCGATCACGAGAATAAACACGATCGTCTGCAGATAATCATACTCCGGATACAGAATCGTACTGTAGATCGTGCTTGTTACAAGCGACGAAAGCGTTATGACAAAAATCACGGCCGCGCCCATTCCGGCAGCTGTCTTGATCTGAGAAGATACGCCGAGAAACGGACAGAGCCCGAGGAACTGGCTCAGGACGACATTGTTTACAATGGCCGAGCTGATTAAGATAACGATCAAAGTTTTCATGAATTTCTGCCTCCCTGTGCCTTTTGAAGAAGTGCTTCCTTCTTAATTACGTACTCCGGCTTATTGTCGTTCTTATTCTCGGGACATGCCCAGTTCGTACACGTAAAACACGATTCTTCATCACAGATCAGAGAGCCTTGTCTCCCTTTTCTCCGGTCCGTCCGTTTAAATGAATTGATTACTACGATGAGTCCTGCCAGCACGAAGAATGCACCCGGTGCCAGAACAAAGATCGTGATCGGTTCATACCCTGCTTTTCCTGCCGAAGCATCCGCAAGCGGAATGATCGGAACGCCGAAAATACTGCCGGAACCGATCAGCTCACGGATAACGCCGACACCGGTAATGCCGAGCGTAAAGCCAAGCCCCATGCCGATCCCATCGAAAAGTGATTCCAGAACCGGATTTTTGGAAGCATATGATTCCGCTCGTCCAAGAATGATGCAGTTTACTACGATCAGCGGAATATAAATGCCAAGCGCGTTATAAAGCGAAGGTACAAATCCCTGCAGCAGAAACTGGACGACCGTTACGAATGTAGCCACGATAACGATGTAAGACGGCATTCTCACACTGTCCGGTATTACATTTCGAAGCAGTGATATCATGGCATTCGATAAAGCAAGCACAACGGTCGTTGCGAGCCCCATTCCGATGCCGTTGATCGCGGAAGTTGTGATCGCAAGCGTCGAGCACATTCCGAGTGACAGCACAAAGGTAGGATTTTCCTTTATTATTCCGTTATAAAGCCGTTCCATACAGCTATTCATGTGACTCACCTCCCAGTGCTTCCCGGTAATACAAAAGTCCTGCGTTGACGCCGTTCGTCATGGCACGTGAAGTGATCGTAGCCCCGCTTATCGCATTGATTTCCGAATCATCGGCTGCTCCCGTCTTGGTAACTGTAAACATATCTGTGGTTTTATTCGTATACTGATCCCGAAAAGCTGCCGTCGTTGCTTTCATGCCAAGGCCTGCCGTTTCCGATATACTCAGGATCTCGATCCCGGTTACCGATCCTCCCGTCCGGATCCCCAGCTGGAATTCGATCTCACCGCCGTATCCCTCCATCGAAGTAATATCCAGGATGTAGCCAACCTGACTTCCGTCCTCTGCCTTTGCTTCTATGACCTTTCCGATCGTATCTTTTGTATATCCGCCGCCGGAAAGGATTTCCGCCGCCTTATCTTTGTCAAAATCGCTCTTCGTCTGGAATTCCGAAGCCTCACTGAATACCTTCCTGTACGATTCCTGTTCCCGCTTTTCCTGCGCCTCGGCGATCGGAAGCTTTGTGATTTCATGGACTGTGCCAAGCAGAAAACCTGATATCAGCGTTATCACAAACAGGATCATGGCACTTTTTACTACTTTGCCCATGCTCGTTCACCTCCTCTTCCGAATGCTTTCGGAATGGTCGCCCGTTCGATCAGCGGCACGAGCAGGTTGCTGAAAATGATCGCATAGGAAACGCCTTCCGCCGACGAGCCGAATATGCGGAAAAGACCGGTCAGGATGCCGAGTATGGCGCCATAGATCAGCTGACCGTTCGGCGTGATCGGCGACGTCGTATAATCGGTTGCCATAAACCATGCACCAAGCATCAGTCCGCCTCCGCATAACTCGGATGCGATATAATACCAGTCAAACCCATGACCGCTGAATAATCCCAGAAACAATACAAAGGTCAGGAGATACATGACCGGGATCTTGAAATCGATCACACCGAGCACAAGCAGGAATACCGCGCCTGCCAGAAGCGCTATTACGGATGTTTCGCCGATCGTACCTGCGATCCTGCCTGTCATCATATCCATCAGGTTTGTCTGTGCGATCTGCCCGTTCTTGATCAATGCAAGCGGCGTCGCACCTGACATCCCGTCATATGAGAAATTTGTCATCGTTCCGGCAAATGAAATCAGAAGGAAACATCTTCCGCCCAGCGCCGGATTCATGATATTCTGTCCGATCCCGCCAAACAGCTGTTTCACGACAAGAATTGCAAATACACCGCCCAAAACTCCCATCCACCATGGTACGTTCGGAGAAAGATTCAGCGCCAGCAGAAGTCCCGTCACCGCAGCGCTGTTGTCGCGTATCGTAACAGGCCTGTGCCGGAAATACTGATACAGATATTCTGTCGCCATGCAGGCTGCCGTAACGGAAAGAACAAGCACAAGCGCATTCCTGCCAAAATGCACGACGCCGAAAACAGCTGCCGGCATCAGAGCAATCAGTACCTCTGCCATGATTTTTGACGTGGATGATTGATCATGAAGATGCGGTGAAGACGATATCAAAAATTTTTTACTCATTTTGTTTCTCCCTTCTTGTCATCCTTTTTCTGCTTTTTCCGGTCTGATAACAGGATCTGCCGCATCGTACTGATCGTCTGCTTCAGCTGCCTGCGCGCCGGACAGATGTAACTGCAGCATCCGCATTCACAGCATTCCATTCCATTCCAGTGTATAAACTCAGCAGCCGCGCCACGCTCGGCAAACCGTGCAAGTCTTGACGGTACCAGATTTTCCGGACATACCGAAACACACCGGCCGCAGCTGATGCATGGATCCGGCTTCTGCGCCCCTGCATATATTTTGTCGAAGCACAGGAACGCAGAGGTTGTCTTCGTTACAGGCGTATCGATGGTATACATGGCGAACCCCATCATCGGTCCCCCTGACAGGAATCTTGATGGTTCCTTCGGGCAGCCTCCCGCGGCTTCCAAAAGCTCTATATGGTTCATACCGATCGGTACACGATAATTGCCCGGCTTTGCCACACTGTCACCGGAAACGGTAATCACACGGCTTGTGAGCGGTTTGCCTTCCATTACCGCTTCATAAATTGCGATCAATGTTTCCGCGTTGTCCACGATCGTCCCTGCGTCGGCAGGCAGCATGTCACTGTTGATTGCTCTTCCCGTAACGGCATAGATCATCATACGTTCTGCGCCCTGCGGATATTTTGTCTTCATAACGAACGTTTCCATCCGCGGCTCATCTTCCGTCAGTTTCCGCAGCGTTTCTGCGCAGTCCTTCTTGTTGTCTTCGACCGCAAACACCCCTTTCGCATGATCAAAAAGCTTCAAAAGGATTTTCATTCCGCCTGCGATCTTCTCCGGAGACTCAATCATGCACCGGTAATCGGATGTGATATACGGCTCACATTCCGCGCAATTTGCAATGATATAGTCGATCTTGTCCGGTTCCTTCGGTGAAAGCTTTACATGTGTCGGAAAACCGGCGCCGCCCATTCCGACGATACCCGCTTCCTGTATGATCCGGATAATTTCTTCTCTGGAGTCCAAAACAGACGGATCCGGAGCACAAAGCTCCGTTCTCTCATACTTATGGTCATTCGCGACAACAATGGACATGACACGGCTTCCCGTCGCTGTATCACGCCGTTCAATTGCCTTGACTTCACCGGAAACACTCGCATGGACCGGTACGGATACGAACCCTTCCGCCTCCGCTATCTTCTGCCCTGCAAGCACTCTGTCTCCCTTCGCTACAACAGGAACGGAAGATTTGCCAATATGCATGGCCAAAGGATATACAAGATCTCCTGACGGCATACAGTCGTGGATGATCCCGTCTTTTGACAGAGATTTTCCGTCGTACGGATGGATTCCGCCTCTGAAGCCTCGTGATTTCATAATACGTTCTCCCCCTTTGCTATTTGGCAGGATTTTAACAACCCTGCTATCGTTCTATAATAACAAACGATTTGGATTATGTAAATAAATATTTGCATTGCTATTTGTACAATATTTTCGCGCTTTAAAGGGAAAAATTGTTCACAAGTACTTATTTTTTATTAAAGACAGTATTTTCAGCACTTTGTGATCCTTATTTAGGTACTGAACTTTAGATACTGATAAGAATAAAAAAAAACGGCGTATCGTTTCCCGATTCTGTATAATCCGGTCATCATTTACAGTTTTCAGAAATGACACTGCCCGCGCAACGTAAAAGCAGGAGGAAATATGAAATTTCCTCCTGCTGAAAATCTTTGATCCGGCACTTTACAAAGAATCACTATTTTGCACTGCTTTTATTGTCTTTTACAGATGCTTTGCAGATAAAGAAAATTATGATTCCTGCGATATACCAGATGCCTGCCATTCCCCAATAGCTCCATTTCTGGAAAACACCGGGAATGATAAAGAACACGATAAGAATGATCGACAGGATCGGCAGTACACTGCCTCCAGCCACACGAAAATCACCTTCTTTATACGAATGCTGTTTTCTGGCCTTAAGAAGTGTGATCGCAATCATTACGACCATTACAGCCGAACAGATGGCGCCGCAGTTTGTGATTTCATTTACAAAATTGGGGAAACAAGAGCAGATAACAACGGCGATTGTAACCAGAATCATTGCTAGAGTCGGCGTCCCCGTTTTAGGATTCACCTTTGCAAGTACACCCGGAAGAAGTCCCTTTTCCGCTGCGGCCTGAAGAGTCCAGCCGCCGATCATCATCAGTACAAGCATGGTTGTCGCCAGTGCAAATACACCCGCGAAAGTAATGAGATATGCCATCCAAGGCCACTGCTGCATGAAGAAGCTGCATACTGCAAACATAGCTGCATACTGAGTCCATGAAGTATCTGCCGCGGTGAGCATCTCAACCGGCATCGTTCCGATTACGCCAATGATTCCGAATAAATAAATCACAATTGTTATAATCATCGCAATCACCATGACTCTGGGGATCGTTCTTTTAGCATTCTTGATCTGAGTAGCCAGAAATGCCGTGCCGGCAATTGCGTTATAAGCAAGCATTGCAACAGGAATTGCTGTAATAAATCCTGTGCCTCCGCCTACACCTCGTGTGAAAAAAGGAGTAAAATTAGCAGCAGAAAAACTTCCGCTAGCTGCGCACATGATCCCGAAAAGTACCAGAATGCAGATCAGAATGATCGTCATTATCGTATTGGCAGCTCCTGCCACAGTAATATTAAAGCAGCAGAGAACTCCGAGAATGATGGTTGCGATAACAGCGATCAATACTACCTGGCTGGAGAGAGCCGGGAACGAGTTTCCTAAAAATATTGCAAGATAAATAGCTGCAAAGCCTGCGCCGAAAATATTGACATTCATGAGACTCCATGCTGCAAACCAGCCCCATCCTTTCTTTGCAGTTTCTGTTTTTCCCAGTGTCTCATAAGGAAAGACGAAGATGCCGCCGGAAGCCGTAGGGTAAATCGTAACGAGCTCCGCGCAATTTAAGCCATAAATCAGAAGAATAGCTCCGCCGATGATCCAGGATAGAATCACTGCCGGACCTGCTATGGAATACGTAAGACCGGATAACGAAAAGATTGCACAGCCGACCATACCGCCGACCGTAATCATGATACATTCCAATGCACCTAGTTTTCCACTCTCATCACTCATATTATTTGATCCTCCATTGAATTGGGGAATGTGGAGAAAGGACAGAAATGCCCCCTCCCCTGGTTAATTTTTCTTATTCGGTTTTTCTGCTTAACAGCTGTAATAGCATCTTCCAGCTTCCTTTTCATGGTCGCATTGCTCTTCCCCCCTTCAGCAACCCACGTATTCAATATGAACGGTCCTTTACAGCTTCAAGGACAATGTGTGGATTGCTTCATTCCAGTCTTCTCACCGATCGCCACTCTTTTACAGTCAACCATCACTCCTTCCTTTGTACTGACAGTTCCAGGAAAACCCGCAGTGTTTCATGCCAATTGCTGCATGATTATGATTTATCCGGTAACGGTATTTCCGGTTTCCCACAAATAAAAAAAGCAGACAAATAAACGCCTTGTAAAACCAAAACGTCAGCTGTTTGCTTTATTATTTACAAATGGATATAAAGGTACACAAAAAAATGACTCAGAGATACACTGCACCAAGTGTATGTTCACCCATCCGCAAATAACAACAGCCATCAAAACTCTATGCATAAAAATGCATAGCCTTCTCAAGTCAAAATCGCAGAATTCTGGTAAATACACAAGGCTAGCCGTCTCGAGTCTCTTAAAAGAGTCTGCCAAACAGGACTTTTAGGAAAAGCCTGCTCCACCACACATAGCCATTCAATCCATAAATTCTATTTATTAAATTTTTCTTATTATAATTTAGACAAACTGTTTTGTCAAGACCATTTGTACAATTTGTAAAATACTAAAGATTTTTAAAGAAAATATTCGTGCTATTTAACCAATAGTTCACGGTTATGCTGTATTTAAAATACTTATGCGTACGAACATAAAAGCAGGAGGAAATTTAAAATTTCCTCCTGCCCAAAATTGTAATCTTCCGTTCTCTGGAATAAGCCCTTATTCCTCTGTCGTATCAGCCGGGGCTTCCTCTTCCGGAGCACCCTCATCTGCATATTCCTCAGCTGACTGTGTTTCCTCAGCAGCGCGCTCATTCTCAAGCACCTTCATACTGAGACTGATCTTCTTCTCAGCTTCGTTCAGGTCTACAATCTTCGCTTCGATCTCCTGGCCGACCTTCAGAACATCCGAAGGCTTGTCAACGTGCGTTCTGGATATCTGTGAAACGTGGAGCAGCGCGTCAACGCCAGGCGCCAGCTCGACAAACGCACCGAAATCCGTCATGCGGGCAACCTTGCCGTGGATAATCTTACCAACAGCAAAATCCTCAGACGCGTTCGCCCATGGATTCGTCTCCTGGAATTTGAGACTCAGGGCGATCTTCTCGTCATGAATGTCCTTCACGAGAACTTTTACTTTATCGCCTACCTGGAAAACTTTCTTCGGGCTTTCAACACGGCCCCATGACATCTCTGAAATATGAAGCAGACCGTCTGCTCCGCCGAGATCGATAAATGCACCGAAATCGGTAACATTCTTAACAACGCCTTCCACTACATCGCCTGGCTTCAGTCTTGCAAAGAGAGCTTCCCGCAGACCTTTCTTCTTCTCCAGAATAAGCTGCTTGCGGTTGCCGATGATTCTGTTCCGGCGCGGATTGAATTCTGTGATAACAAATTCGATCTCCTGATCCTTGTACTTGGAAAGATCCTTCTCGTAAGAATCGGACACAAGACTTGCCGGAATGAATACGCGCGCACCCTCGACCTCGACACTTAAGCCGCCGCCGAGAATCTGTGTAACAGGAGCCTTTAATACTTCATTATTTTCAAAAGCTTCACGAAGACGCTCATTGCCCTTCTCTGCCGCAAGGCGTTTATATGTGAGAAGAACCTGACCGTCACCGTCATTAACCTTAAGGACTTTCACGTCCATGGTATCGCCGGGTTTTGCTACCTGCATAAGGTCGACGGACGGATCATTCGAGTATTCGTTCTTCGTTAAGATGCCATCTGCTTTATAGCCAATATTCAAGATGATTTCATCTTCTTTGACATCGATTACAGTTCCTTCGACAACCTCCCCATTTCGTATTGTTTTGATTGAATCTTCAAGCATTTGTTCAAACGTTAAGTCTGACATTGTTTTGAACCTCCTCAATAATATTATTTGGGGTTGATGCCCCGGCTGTAATGCCAATGCTTCTAATATCCATGAGCCAAGCCGGTTGAAGGTCTGCTGCCGTCTGTACATGATATGTTCGCCTGCATACTGCCTTACATATTTCAAATAGTTTCTGCGTGTTGGAACTCCTGTCGTCTCCGATCACGATCATCGCATCTGCCTGCGCGGCAATCGTGCGTGCCTCATTCTGACGCTCTTCCGTAGCACTGCAAATCGTATTTAAAACAAGTATATCATAACGCTTTTTCCTTATTATTTCAACTAAATCTTTAAATTTATTAGAATTAAACGTTGTCTGTGATACAACGCAAACTTCGCGGTCTTCCGGTATTATGAGGGATTCTGCCTCCTGATGTGTCTCAATGACAGAAACATCTCCTCCGCACCAGCCGCGTATTCCCTCTACTTCCGGATGGGAATCATTTCCAATAATGATGATGTGCCTTCCGTTTCCGCTTTCTTTTTCGACGATCTGATGTATTTTTTTTACAAAAGGACATGTGGCATCGATCGTATGAAGTCCGTTATCATTCAGTATCCTGTATATCTCCTTTGGTACACCGTGCGAACGGATCACAACGGTTCCCTGCCGGACACGGCGAAGCTCTTCCGTAGAACCGATCACGCGGACGCCCTGCTGTTCCAAACGAGATACCACCTGCTCGTTGTGTATGATCGGACCATACGTATAAAGCGGCCCGCGTCCCTCGTCCGCACAGCGGGTGATTTCCTGACTGACCGTATCTACGGCACGCTTTACGCCGAAACAGAAGCCGGCGCTTTCGGCCATTATGATCTTCACACTGCTCATGCTTCGTCCCCTGCCCCGCACCTGTTTTCTGCGAGACATCGTTCATATACGTCAAGCACCGCTTCTGTAACTTCTTCGATCGTCATGCCGGAGCTGTCGATCAGCACCGCGTCGTCCGCTTTTTTGAGAGGAGATGCTGCCCTTGTAGAATCACGGTGATCACGGTCACAGATATCGGCTCGTATTTCATCAAGCGAACAGCCGGCGCCCTTCTTCTGAAGCTCCGTATATCTTCTTTCGGCCCGTGTATCCACACTTGCAGTAAGAAAAATCTTCACCTGTGCATGCGGCAGGATCCTGGTTCCTATGTCACGGCCATCCATGACAACATTGGAAGAGGCCGCGAGGTCCCGCTGAAGATCAAGCAGCTTTGCCCTGACGGCCGGTATTGCCGAGCTTGCTGACGCCATATTTCCGACTTCCTCTGTCCGCAGCAGATCGGTAACATCCTCCTTATTCAAAAGAACATGCTGTTCCCCGTCCCGGAAAGAAATTTCGACCTCCGCATCGCCGCAGGATGATTTGATTCCCTCACAGTCGTCCGTTTTCAGTCCTTTTCTCAGAAAATGGACTGCCAGTGCGCGATATAAGGCGCCCGTATCGATATAGACAAAAGACAGCCTTTTGGCAACTGCTTTCGCAGCCGTGCTCTTTCCAGCCCCTGCCGGTCCGTCGATTGCAATATTTATGCTCATTTCCATTCCTCCCTAGTACTGGTGCATTCCCGCTGCATACCCGGTAGACCACGCTGTCTGCAGATTAAAGCCGCCTGTAAGCGCATCGACATCCAGCATCTCGCCTGTGAAATAAAGCCCCGGAACGATCCTCGATTCCATGGAAGATGGATTTACTTCGGCGGTACTGACTCCGCCCGACGTCGTAACCGCTTCGTCAAAGCCTCGCAGCCTCGTCAGTGTCAGTGGAAAGTTCTTGATCAGTTCCACAAAATGTTTTCGTTCCTGACGTGTTATTTCATTTACTTTCTTGTCGGATGCGATCCCGCTCATTTCAACAATAACCGGAAGAAGACTTGCCGGAAAAAGCGGAGCGGCCGCATTGCGGAAATTCTTATTTTCATTTTCCGAAAATTCGCGCAGTACTCTTCCGTCTAGTTTCTCAGAATCAAGAGCCGGCTTCAAATCGATCAAAAGCGACAGCGGATGATCTTCAAGGACAGAGCCGGCGATACTGCTCATGGATAAAATAAGCGGTCCGCTCACACCGTAATGTGTAAAGAGCATTTCCCCGAAATCCTGATACAGCACATTCCTGCCGTCTAAAACCTTTACGGCAACATTCTTCAGTGAAAGTCCCTGGAGACTTCTTACACACTCCTCCCGAACCTCAGCCGGAACAAGGGACGGGCGGATCCTTACGATCGTATGACCAAGCTTTTGCGCAAGCCGGTAGCCCGTACCGTCCGAGCCTGTCGACGGATAAGAAGCACCTCCTGCCGCAAGGATACAGCTGTCACCGCATACGGTTCTTCCTCCGCGAAGACGGACAGACGAAAAGCAGCCATTCCTCGTTTCGATGGCATCTGCCGCTTCATTCAGGTGAACCTGGACATTCGATTCTGACAGTCGGCGTGAAAGTGCCCGGATTACATCGGAAGAATGATCCGAACACGGAAATACGCGAGATCCGCGCTCGGTTTTCAGCGGAACGCCGGCATCCTCAAAAAATGAGATTGCCGCGTCACAGTCAAAACCATAATAGGAGCTGTAAAGGAACTTGGAATTTCTTATGACGGAATCAAAAAAAACATCCGGGCTGCAGCTGTTTGTCAGATTGCACCGCCCTTTTCCCGTAATGAACAGTTTCTTCCCAAGCTTCTCATTCTTTTCAAAAATATGTACCTCGTGGCCGCAGGAGGACGCCGCGATTCCGGCCATCATCCCGGAAGCTCCGCCTCCGACGATCAGCACCTTGCTCATCATACGTTTCCCTCTTTGCCTTCCTTCGATTCCTGATACTTCAGCTTCACGGAATCGTCTGCGTAATTCAGTTCATCATTGCTGTATACCTGGTATTCCTTCCAGATCTTTTCCAGCGTTCTCAGACGGTCAACGACTTTGTCCTGTTTTTTCATGCAGACTGCGACTACAAGCGCGTTGATTACGCTTAACGGTGCAACGAGAGAATCGACGATTGAAGCCATGTCGCTCCTGGCGATCAGATTACAGGAGGAATAGATCGTCATCGGTGAATGAACGCTGTCTGTAAGCGTAACGACCTGTGCTTTTCGGTTGCATGCGAATTCCATGGCTTTCAGAGTACGCATCGAATAACGCGGGAAGCTGATTCCGATCGCGACATCCTTTTCGCTGATCCGGATCATTTGTTCAAACGTCTCGCTCGAACTGTTCGTCGTTACCTGAACGACGTTGTCGGATATCAGGTTCAGATATAAGCCAAGGAAACTGGCAAGCGGCGCGCAGCTGCGTATTCCAACGATATAGATCGTCTCGGCCTTGCAGATCATATCGACCGCCTGTTCAAAGGCCTGCTGGTTGATCTCCGCGAGCGTTATCTTGATCTTCTCTGCGTCGGACTGCAGGACAGACGAGAGGATCTCGGACTGACTGATCCTGCCGTACGTTACTTCCATACGCTGGATCGAATCAAGACGATTTCTCACAAGTTCCGCCAGAGATTTCTGGAATTCCGGATATCCGTCATATCCAAGAGAAGACGCATACCGGACCACCGTTGATTCGCTGACACCGACGACTTTGCCCATCTGTGCAGCAGTCATAAACGCTGCCTTGTCATAGTTCTTTCGGATATAGTCTGAAAGTGCTTTCTGTCCCTTGCTCATCCTGCCGTATCTGGATTCGATCTGTTTCCATAATTCATTGCTGCTGCCGTTCTCCCCGCTCATTCCATTCTCCTTCTGAGATTATATATCCAGCTTAAGCTGTGCCTCCTCCGAGGCTTCTTCCCGGAAATCTTCCATCTGCTCGTCGTCAAGATCCGGCAGATCCTCTACGGAAGAAAGGCCGAACCTGCGCAGAAAATCTTCCGTCGTCACAAAAAGCAGCGGCCTTCCCGGTGCGTCAAGGCGGCCGGCTTCCTCAACCAGATTATATTCAATCAGCCTGTTCACCGCGTGATCCGATTTGACGCCTCGGATCCGTTCGATTTCAACACGTGTTACCGGCTGTTTGTATGCGATAATAGAAAGCGTTTCCAAAAGGACGTCGCTGAGAACGTACTTTCTGGGAGCCGAAGTAACTTTGATAAGATATTCATACAATTCTTTCTTGGAGCACATCTGAAATGAATCTTCCAGTTCGATGATCTGTACGCCGCGGTCTTCCTCCCTGCAGCGGTCCATCATCGTATGAAGAATCTTTCTCGTTGTTTCCTTATCCTGGCCGATCGCCGCCGCTATCTTGTCGAGCGGGACCGATTCTCCCATCGTAAAAAGAATTGCCTCTATGATGCCCTGTGCCTTGCCAATTTCCATATTATGCCGCCTCAATCTGAATATCTGCAAATGTATGATCCTGACATACTCTAAGTTTTCCGCGTTTGATAAGCTCAAGGACCGCGAGAAACGTCACAATTACCTGGTTCCTGCTGCACTGCCCCGCAAGAAGCTGCCGAAAAGAAAAATGACTGTGCGTACCGATATATTTCTCTATATAAATGACCTTTTCCGCCATGGAAACCTCTTCCCGTTCGATCTTGCCGAATTTACTGCGGATCGGATCGATCTTCTCAACAGAACGACGCATAACTTCGTTGAAAATACCGTGCAGCTTCAGCAGCGTAAGGTCGTCCAGCAGCTCATCCATGTCGACCGGCGGGATATAAGCGGCAACCTCATCCGGAATGAACGGTTTCCTGAAAAAGTAATGATCCGCATCTGTCTGCCGTTCTTTCAGCTCGTAGGATATGTACTTATACATCTTATACTGCATCAGCTGCTCTGCAAGTTCGGCACGCGGGTCGATTTCCTCCCCTTCCTCACTTATCTCACGAGGCAGCAGCATGCGGCATTTAATATCAAGAAGTGTCGCTGCCATCACAAGGAACTCACTCATGACGTCAAGATCCGTTTCTTCCATACGGTGCAGATAATCAATGTACTGATCCGTAATTTCCGCGATCGGGATATCATAAATATTGACCTTATTCTCGTCGATCAGATGAAGAAGCAGATCGAGCGGCCCTTCAAAGGCCTGCAGTTTTACTGAAATTTCCATGTTCACCCTGCCTTCTCGTTCTCTTTTTCCGGACGAAGATGTATGAAAACAGCTTCCGCCGGATTTCCCAGCCTGATTGGTATAAAGTGCGTCCCCAGACCACTGCTGATTACAAGATGTCCTTTTCCGTTTGCAAAACATCCTGCTGTTTTGTCAGAGAAAAACTGAAACTGAGGTGTTATCAATCCATATTTTCCAAAGAATCGTACGATGCCGCCGTGGTAATGGCCTGACACGGTGAGATCGGCGCCCCATTCCGAAAAACTCCTGCTTCCGGCCGGATTATGGGCGATCAGGATCTGATATCCGTCCGCAGCCGGTTCACCGAGCATTTCTCTTATAAAATCTGCCGACGCTTTGCGGGCTCCTACGCGGCTGTAGGCATCCCCGGGGATCGTAAGTCCTGACACCGTAAAGGACTGTCCGCGGATCTGAAACGTATCACTCTTGTTGCTGAGGATCCTTATATTCTTGTCTTCCAGTCTCTTCCTGTAATCAAAATAAGCTTCCCTGCCATCGGCTTCTTCCTGCTCCATCTTCATTTCGTGATTGCCGAGGCCATAATAAACAGGGCAGTGAAGTGCTATGGAAGAAAGGAGGTGCTCCGCGGCTTCAAAGCCATGTGTGTTCCCGGCTGTGATCATGTCTCCTGCCACGAGTACTGCGTCGGGTGATGATTTCAGAACTGCTTCCGCAAGAGATGCATTATCTTTCCCGAAAATGTGTCCGTGCAGATCGGCAAGCAAAACAAAGCAGTAGCTTTCGCTGCCCGCTTTCAGCTTATCGGATACGATCGTATAATGACGCATGACAAAAGATGACTGTTCCCGATGACTTTCGATCAGGATAAGACAGATCGCGGCCGCGATAATAGAAGGAAGAAGCATATTGATCTCCATATCGTACAAAAGGCCTTAGAATCTTCTAAGGCCTTTCCTGAAAGATTAATTATATTTACGTTTTCTGGCAGCTTCTGATTTCTTCTTGCGCCGAACGCTTGGTTTCTCGTAATGCTCTCTCTTACGAATCTCCTGCTGAATGCCGGCTTTTGCACAGTTTCTCTTGAATCTACGTAAAGCGCTGTCCAGTGTCTCATTCTCTTTCACGATTACATTTGACATAAGCTAATTCCTAACCTCCCCTCCAGTCTTGTATTGTGCATATACGACTGATCGGGTATCTATCTTGCACTATAAAGATTATAGCATAATTTCGCCGTTCGTCAACAGTTTTTCTGTGACTTTCTTATCAGAAACCTCTTCCGCCTCCGCCGTGACTCGTTCCGCTGCTGCCCATATGGGAGCTTCCGCCTCCGCCTCCGCCTCCGCCGTTCGAAGTCGGTATCTGGCGCGTCGTTACAACGGTATTGACAAAGCGGTCTTCCTGAACCGGAAGGTCAACCGTACTGTTCTCCCGATACGGATAAACATCATGGACTTTTTTAAATTTATATGTACTCCGCACGGCAATGCAGGCCGCTGCGCCGCATCCGACGGAAACGGCAGCCGCAAGACACCATTCTGCCGCGGAAATATAATGTCCTCTTCCATATTTTTCGAGTGACGCCGTACATTTCAGCAGACAGCTGTAATAGTCTCCGCCTTTCAGATCGGAATACCCGCTGTCTATAATGGAATCAATATCACTGTCGGAGATTCGTTCGATCATTTTGCCGGTCGTGGATATCCATATCTGCCGGTTATCCATATCGATCAGAATCAGCGCCCCGGATTTGTCCGAACCGATGCCGTATCCGTTGTAGTCATAAAAATCATCTGCGTACGCCATCGATGTCTTTCCTTCGGCATTGTCGATCGTAAGGATCACAAGATCCATTCCCATGCGGTCGATCGCTTTCTGTACACGTTCCTGCAGCTTCTGTTCCTCGTCCGTCGTAAGAAGATCTGCATGATCGATCACACGCGTTCCGGAAGCTGCCATTGCCGCGGCAGACGGAAACAGAACCGACAGCGAAAGCAGCATGAAGGCAAGGACTGCAGCTTTTCGTTTGATTTTATGGAATCGTTTCACAGCAGCCACCCCCCTAACAGACACAAGAACAGCACCGGCAGCGCAACGCCCAGGAACAGCAGGGCCAGTTTGAAGCGGTCGACCGGAAGCTCACCGCAGACCTTGCCGGTCTGCCCGTTCATCGCAAAATAATAGATCCGGTCACTTCCGTTCTCCTTGTACGTCACCGTCCATACAGGCAGCAGCGCATATTCCCATTCCGAATGAAGCGGAGTCAGGTCCAGCCTGTGAAACTCCAGGGAAGAATAAGATTCCGGTATGGATTCTTTTATAATAATATCCGAGTATTTCCGCATTTCCTCATCAATATCCTGCTGTACCTCGGACTGTTCCATATCACGTTTTTCTGCCAGAAAGCCGGACAGATATCCCATTGAAAATTCTTTCATTTCCTTTGTATGGTACGGCATAACGCCTTCCACAAGCTTGTGGTCTGCTTTCTTAAGTGCGTTTCGGCTTAGATCCTCGAAATGGATCTTTCCTTTTCTGTCGATCTGATAGTAACTGGTTTCCGTCGTCTCGATATCGCCTGTGCGGAACACATTGACGCGAAGACCCGTAGCATCCGCGTCGACATCAACATCTTCATCGACGATCCAGTAAGGGAAATATACTCCCGCCATCTTTTCGATCTGTTTCGGAGAAGAGAAATTCTTCGGTATAAATCGCTTTCCGGATACCCATTTGATAAATTTCTGCTTCGCCTCTTCCTGTCCGATTTCAAACGGAACAATATGCTTCGGGAGATATTCACCCTCCAGCCGCCCGGTCAGTATGACTGGATTATGGCAATAGAAACACGTTGTGGCTGCCGTTGTGGAATCCGTAACAAGCTCCGCACCGCAGCTCGGACATGTGTAGATCACTGCCTGTCCGGACTGTGTATAAGCCGCGTCCGCTTTCTGATCAGTGGACGAAGCAACCTCGGCCTGTTTTCCGAGTTCTTCCTGCGTAAAAGTGCTGTCACAGTATTCGCATTTGTATTTACCGGATTCCGGTGAATAAATAAGCTCAGCGCCGCACTTTGGGCACTTGTACGTAATTACAGCCATTTTTCATCCTCATTTCTGAAGCTGTGCAGACAAGACTTCTGCTGCTTTGTCAAGAGCTGCCTGAATACCTTCCGGATTCTTTCCGCCGGCCGATGCCATGTTCGGCCTTCCGCCGCCGCCTCCGCCGACAAGCCCGACGATTTCTTTGAGAATATTGCCTGCATGCGCCCCTGCCTTAACGGCGCCGTCTGTAGCCGCCGCCATCATGCTGACCTTCCCATCGGCCGCAGAAGCAAGGACCACAACACCTTCTCCCAGTTTATCGCGGAACTGGTCTCCAAGCTCACGAAGCTCGTTCATGGAAACGTTGTCGACCTCGGCTGCTATAAACTTGAATCCGCCGATTTCACGGACATTATCCATGACATCACCTGCTGCCTCGGAAGCCATTCTGGATTTCAGTTTCTCATTTTCACTCTGAAGATCCTTCACCTCTTCCAGCAAACGGCTGACACGATCCGTTATCGTCTCCGGCTGCGCTTTCAGAAGACGTGATGACTCATTCAGAATATGTTCAAGATGGTCATAATATTCAATAAGACCTGCCGACGTTACGGCTTCGATTCTTCTGACACCGGAAGCGACGCCTGATTCGGACAGAATCTTGAACGCCTGTATCGTTGACGTATTCGGCACATGTGTGCCTCCGCACAATTCCTTTGAAAAATCCCCCATACTGACGACACGTACGACACTGCCGTATTTCTCGCCGAAATGTGCTTCGGCTCCTGTTTTCTTAGCTTCCTCGATCGGCATGATATCGGTCCGTACCGGCAGGGCAGCTGCAATCTCTTTATTTACGAGGTGCTCTACTTCTGCGATCTGCTCCTCCGTCATTGGCTCATTATGTGAAAAATCGAAACGCAGACGGTCGCTTGTGACGAGAGAGCCTGCCTGTTCCACATGATCACCGAGAACAAGACGGAGTGATTTCTGAAGAAGATGCGTCGCACTGTGATTTCTTCCAGACAAAAGACGGCGGTCCCTGTCTATCTTCAGATGGACCTCGTCTCCCGTATGGAACGTACCTTCCACGACCGTTCCGACATGGCCGAATTTACCGCCCGGCAGCTTGATCGTATCGCTTACGCGGAATTCACAGCCGTCTTCCGTCGTGATCGTTCCCGTATCGCCCTCCTGGCCGCCGCTTGTCGCGTAAAAAGGCGTCTTTGGCACAAAGATCGTTCCGTTGCTGCCCTCCTGAAGCGTATCCGTGATTTCCCTGTCCGTTGTCATCACGGTTATTTCCGAATCGTATTCCGTATGATCATATCCCATAAACTCTGTCGTTACGGACGGATCGACAGACTCATAAACCGTCGCGTCCGCACCCATGTAATTCGTTGTAGTTCTTGCTGCTCTGGCTCGTTTCTTCTGTTCCTGCATTGCCTTTTCGAAGCCCGGCTCGTCAACGGTATATCCGTGTTCGGCAAGGATTTCTTTTGTAAGGTCAAGCGGAAATCCATACGTATCATACAGCTTGAAGGCTTCGTTCCCGTCAAGCTCCGTGATGCCGGATTCATTCATCTTATCAAGCAGGCTTCCGAGCAGGTCGATGCCTCTGTCGATCGTCTTGTTAAACTGTTCCTCTTCCTCTGAAATCACTTTGAAGATATGCTCACGTTCCTCTTCCAGTTCCGGATACGCATCCTTTGAACCGTCGATTACGGTCTGGGCAAGCTGTGACAGAAATGCACCGTGAATGCCGAGAAGTCTGCCGTGACGGCAGGCACGGCGAAGCAGACGGCGCAGGACATAGCCGCGGCCGACATTCGACGGCCGTATGCCGTCGGAGATCATGAACGTTACGGAACGGATATGGTCCGTAACGACACGGATCGAAACATCGTCCTTGCCTGTACCGCCCTTATATTCCTTGCCTGCTATTCTGCACACATGATCGCGGAGCGATCGGATCGTATCGATATCGAAGATCGACGGAACGTCCTGAACGACTGCCGCCAGTCTTTCCAGACCCATTCCCGTATCGATATTCTTATTCTCCAGAAGCTCGTATTTTCCCTTTCCGTCGCCTTCAAACTGTGTAAAAACGTTGTTCCATATTTCAATATAACGGTCACAGTCACAGCCGACCGTGCAGGTAGGTTTCCCGCAGCCGTATTCCGGCCCGCGGTCATAATATACTTCTGAACATGGTCCGCACGGTCCCGCACCGTGCTCCCAGAAATTATCTTCCTTTCCGAACCGGAAAATACGCTCCGGCGCGATTCCGATTTCATCTTTCCAGATATTATATGCTTCATCATCTTCTTCATATACGGAAGGATAAAGCCTGTCCTTATCCAGGCCGACCGTTTCCGTAAGGAACTCCCAGCACCATGAGATCGCCTCGTGCTTAAAATAGTCACCGAAAGAGAAATTGCCGAGCATCTCAAAAAAGGTCCCGTGGCGCGCCGTCTTTCCGACATTGTCAATGTCACCGGTTCGAATACACTTCTGACACGTTGTCACACGCTTTGACGGCGGTATCTCCTGTCCCGTAAAATATGGCTTAAGCGGTGCCATTCCGGCATTTATCAAAAGCAGACTCTTATCATTATGCGGAATCAGCGAAAAGCTCTTCATCACCAGATGTCCCTTGCCTTCAAAAAAATTCAGGAACATTTTCCGCAGTTCATTAACACCATACTTCTCCATTTCTCAATATCCTCCTCGTTTATGCCTGCTGTCCGTCATCAGGTAAAAGTCTGTCATACAGCTCTTCATACTGCTTAGCTGAGTTTGTCCAGGAAAAATCACAGCGCATCGCACGTTCCGCGATCTTGTTCCAGTCACGCTTCCTGTCGTAAAAAATCCGTTCCGCGTAACGGATCGCTGCCATCATCTCATGCGCATTGTAATTTGTAAAGCTGAAGCCCGTACCAGCCTTTTCGTATTCATTGTAAGGCTCGACCGTATCCTTCAGTCCGCCTGTTTCCCGTACGATCGGAACCGTTCCGTAGCGAAGGCTCATAAGCTGACTTAATCCGCACGGTTCAAACAGAGACGGCATAAGGAATGCGTCGCTTGCGGCATAGATCCGGTGTGACATCTCTTCGGAATAGCAAAGATTCACGGCTACCTTTCCGGGATATTTCCATGCAAAATGGCGGAACATGTTTTCATATTTCGCCTCGCCCGTGCCGAGAACTACAAACTGCAGCACATCCTGGCAAAGCTCGTCGAAAACACACGCGATCAAATCAAACCCCTTCTGGTCCGTAAGACGTGAAACAATGCCGATCATCATACAGCGCGGATCCTCATCGAGTCCCAGATCTTTCTGCAGACACGCTTTATTCTTCTTCTTTCCTGTCCGGAATGTTTCGACGGAATAATTCTTGCTGATCCGCCCGTCCCTTTCCGGATCGTACTCCTCATAGTCGATGCCGTTTACGATGCCGGTCAGTACATTTGATCTGGCACGCATCAGGCCGTCAAGCTTCTCTCCGTAAAACGGCGTCTGAATTTCCTGCGCATACGTACGGCTGACTGTCGTAACGGCATCTGCGTATACGATGCCGCCTTTCAGATAATTCGCGTCACCGTAAGCTTCCAGCTTATCCGGTGCGAAATAATACGGAGACAGCCCCGTGATGTCACGCACATGTTTCGTATCCCAGATCCCCTGGAATTTCAGGTTATGGATCGTCATGATCGTTTTGATGTTCCGGTAAAACTCACCCGCGTGAAACGTATCATGCAGATAAACCGGAATCAGACCTGTCTGCCAGTCATGGCAGTGAATGATATCAGGCTGAAACCCGATAACCGGCAGTGCTGAAAGCACTGCTCTTGAGAAGAAAGCGAATTTCTCGATATCAGTGTATGCTTCTCCGTACGGATAAAATCCGCCGAAATAAAATTCATTGTCGATGAAATAAAACGTAATATTGTCATACTCCATCTCAAAAATTCCTACATACTGGCTTCTCCAGGAAAGATCCATATAAAAATGGGCCTTGTACTTCATCTGATCCCTGAATTTGCTGTTGATGCAAAGGTATCTTGGTAACACTACACGTACGTCTGTATTTTCTTTGCTGAAATACTTCGGCAAGGATCCGACAACGTCCGCCAGACCTCCCGTCTTAATGAATGGGACGGCCTCTGATGCTGCAAATAATATCTTCTTCATCGTAATCCTCCGATCTTAACAGACTGACTCTGGTAAACGTATACCAGAGTATTATACATGATCTGCTGCTGATTTCGCAAGTTCCTTCATTTCACGCGCATTCATGCGTGTCGTTTCCGTTATTCTGGTGCCGCCGAGAATTCTTGCAAGCTCCTCGGCGGATTCCGCGTCATTAAGTTCTCTAACGTGCGTATTCGTGCGGCTTCCGTCGGTTTCCTTGTCGATCACATAATGGTGATCCGCCATTGCCGCGATCTGCGCAAGATGAGTGATACAGATTACCTGACGGTGCCGGGCGATAAAATGAAGCTTTTCCGCGACAAGCTGTGCCGTCCGCCCGCTGATGCCCGCATCGATTTCATCAAAAATCAGCGTCGGAACATCATCCTTGTCTGCCATTACCGTGCGGACAGCCAGCATAATCCTGGAAAGCTCGCCGCCTGAAGCTATTTTCTCCAGCGGCTTCAGCGGTTCTCCCGGATTCATGGAAATCAGAAACTGAGCGTCTTCCGCTCCTTCCGGACCCGGTTCCTTCCTGTTCTCGAGCTCAATTAGAAAATGAGCATCCGGGAAATTCAGGTCCCTCAGATTATCCGCGATCTCCTTTTCCATTGCAGCTGCGTATGTTTTTCTGAGAGCGGTAAGAACCCCGGAAGCATCCGCAAGTTCTCTGTAAAGGGATTCCGTTTCCAGATTCTTTTTTCTGCAGTATTCTTCATAGTTGAGCAGCCTGCCGGCTTCCTCTTCTTTCGCGGCCTTACAAGACAGGATCTCATCGATCGTCTGACCGTATTTATCCTTCAGATGGTTTATCGTATTCAGTCGTTCCTCAGTCTCGGAAAAATCTTCTTCCGAAAAATCAAGTCTTTCCAGATACCGTCCAAGCTCACGCGCGCAGTCGGAAAGCACACTTTCCGCTTCTGCCATATGCGACTGGATATCAGACAGCTCATCGTCATAACCGGAGACGGAGCGAATCAGCCCAAGCGCTTTGTCCAGCCGGTCCGATGCACTGTCATCTTCCGCGATAAGACGGTAGCTTTCTCCGGCTTCTTCAGTTATTTTCTTTGCGTTCGCCATTCTGCGGTATTTCATTTCCAGCAAGTCGTCTTCGCCGGGCTTAAGTCCGGCATCTTCGATCTCCTGTATTTCATACTGAAGGAGCTCCAGCGAACGGGCACGTGATTCTTCATCCATGGAAAAGGATTCCAGTTCTTTTCTGGACAATGCATATTTCCCGTATATTTCAGAAACAGCCGCACGCTGTTCCCGGCCCTTCGCACCGCCGTATTCGTCAAGCAGATCCAAATGATTCCGCCGTTTCAGAAGGATCTGACTGTCCTGCTGTCCGTGAATGTCAAGAAGAAGACCGGCTGCCGAAGACAATGTCGATGCCGAAACGGATTCTCCGTTTATCCGCGCCTTGCTTCTGCCTTCCATGATCCGGCGTCCCAGCACGACGCAGCCATCCTCCGGATAAACCTCTTCATCGGCAAGATGCTTTCGGATCTGTTCCTTCTTCGCATCAAACGTCATTTCAACAAGCGCATACTCCGCTCCCTGCCGAATCAGCGTACTGTCTGCCCTTCCGCCGAGCGCCAGGTTGACCGAGCCAAGAAGCAGGGATTTTCCGGCGCCTGTTTCACCCGTCAGGACATTCAGTCCTTCCCCGAATTCTACTTCCTCGTCCTCAATTATTGCAAGATTTTTCACGTGAAGGTTTAAAAGCATCGTTTTTCCTCATAAAACTATAAAATACGGTTTATTTTTTCCATTACGCGAAGCGTATCATCGACACTTCTGACCGCACACATGATCGTATCGTCGCCGGCAATACAGCCGACGATTTCATCCCACTGCATTTTGTCGAGAGCAGCAGCTACCGCCATCGCCATACCGCTTACCGTCTTCACGACAAGTATGTTCTGTGCCATGTCCATGGAAATGAAGCCTTCCCGGAGTACATTCACGTATTTCTCGGACTTTTCCAGATCCTGTCCCTGCAGGATCGTATAATACTGACGTCCTCCCGAACCGGCGATCTTTGTAAGACGAAGCTCCCGGATATCTCTGGAGATCGTTGCCTGCGTCACGTTAAAGCCCGCCATTGTAAGCTTCTCGGCAAGCTCCTCCTGCGTTTCGATATGCGATGAGCCAATCAATTCGATTATCTTTGCATGTCTGCTGACTTTCATGTTAATGCCCCCTCTTATAGGTTACTTCATCTTTCTCCGCAATGTTTCCAGAAAACTCATATCATTCAGATTAACGAGATTTGTATACTTCTCTGCTTTTCCGATGTGGATTCGATCGCCTGTCTTAAGCGTAATAATATTTCTGCCGTCAAACGTGACGCTTGCTTCTTCCGTATCGGTCTTTCTGCCCGGTCCGATCTCCGTTTCAATACAGTCGTCCGCGGAAAGGACAATGGAACGGAGGCCAAGCTCATGAGAACAGATCGGTGTAATCACAATAAGGGAAGCCGTCGGTTCCACGATCGGTCCCCCCGCTGACAGATTATATGCGGTTGAGCCTGTCGGCGTTGATATGATAAGACCGTCCGCATCATAGGAATGCAGCTTGCGGCCGTTTACATAAAGCTTGATGTTGATCAGCTGCGGATGGCCGGCTCTGCCGATCACGATGTCATTGATGGCGATATCAAACGATTCGTTCGGCTCGCTCTCATACGACACGTTCCCGAAGAGCAGCATCCTGCGCTCCAGCGTATAACGGTCACTAACCAGCTGCTCAACGGCATACCTCATGCTGTGGACCTCTACCTCGGTCAGATATCCAAGTGTTCCGAGATTCACGCCAAGCAATGGGATATCCAGGCCGTACACATCACGCGCAACACCGATCAGCGTTCCGTCGCCTCCGAGTACGATAATGCATTCCGCGTCCGGCGGCAGCTTATTCTTGTCAATGTAGCGGCAATCACCGCCTTCCGACCTTTCTGACAGCTCCTCATACTGTATGCCGTTCTCACTTAGAAGTCCCTTCAATGCGTTTGTAACGCGCATTCCGCGATCTTTCCCGGGATTTGTTACAAGGCAGACCTTTTTCATGGCTGACTTACCTCCTGCGAACCGGTTAGTTTGGAAAAAGCATCTGCCACCGCCGCTTCGATCAGCGGATCATCCTCACTGTCCGTTATTTGACACTCTGTTTCGACCGGCATCTTCGAAAGGTACATCAGATATTCGATATTGCCTTCCGGACCCCGGATCGGTGAAAACGTCAGTCCCAATACAGTAAACCCGTTTTCTTTTGCATAAGAAACGATTCCGGCGATCACTTCCCTGTGAACGGCCGGATCCCGTACGACGCCTTTCTTTCCGACCTTTGACCGTCCCGCCTCAAACTGAGGTTTGATCAGACAGACGATCCTGCCGTCCTCCTTCAGAAAAGCCCGGATCGGAAGCAGAACTTTCTTCAAGGAAATAAAAGACACATCAACAGAAGAAAAATCGATTTCTTCCCCGATATCTTCCGGCGTAACGTAACGTATGTTTGTCTTTTCCATGCATACGACACGCGGATCCGAGCGAAGCTTCCATGCAAGCTGTCCCCGGCCGACATCGATCGCGTATACCTTTGCGGCTCCGTGCTGAAGCATACAGTCTGTAAAGCCGCCCGTTGACGATCCGACATCTGTACAGACGAAATCTTCCAGATCGAGCCGGAATGATTCAAAAGCCTTTGCAAGCTTCAAGCCGCCGCGGCTGACGTAAGGCAGCCTGGAGCCGCGGATCTCCACCGAAGCGTCTTCTTTGATGAAGGTTCCGGCCTTGTCTTCACGCTGGCCGTCTACAAATACATTTCCCTCCATAATCGCAGCTCTTGCTTTCTCACGCGACGGCGCCAGCGCGTGCTGTACAAGCCATATATCAAGTCGTTCCTTCATTCTCCGATAAACCTCGTAATAATTTCCGCAGAAATCGTATCTTCATCGAGATTAATTTCATGCTTCAGCGATTTAAAATCCCCCTGCTCGATATATTCGTCCGGCAGTGATACCGTCATGACATCGACGTCCAAACGTTCTTCCAGAACCATATGCTCGATCCTCTGCCCAAATCCGCCGGCAAGAACATTCTCCTCCATCGTCACGAGCAGCTTGTGGCACTTCGCGGCTTCCCGGATCAGGTCTTCATCGACTGGCTTGATAAAACGTGCATTGATCAGGCTGCAGCTGTAGCCAAGATCCTTCAGTCTGTGCCGTACCTTATCGGCCCATTTGACCATGGATCCCACTGCTATCAGAACGATTCCTTCTTCTTCGAAAAGATATTCTCCCTTTCCGTATTCGACCGGGTTCCGGATCTCGCCGAATCCGTCATATGCTTTTCCGCGCGGATACCGAAGCGCGACAGGGCCGTCAAAATCCACCGCAAACTGCAGCATGTCGATCAGTTCCCATTTATTCTTCGGCGCCATCACCGTCATTTCCGGTATGATCGACAAATACGAAAGATCGAAAAGCCCCTGATGCGTCTCCCCGTCTTTTCCCACAAGACCGGCACGGTCGATCGCAAACACGACATGCATCTTCTGAATACATACGTCATGCAGGATCTGGTCATACGCACGCTGAAGGAATGACGAATAGACCGCAACTACAGGAATCAGTCCGCTGGCTGCAAGGCCTGCTGCAAACGTGACACAATGCTGCTCTGCGATACCGACATCAAAGAATCGGTTCGGAAAGCGATCCGCAAACATCCTCAGTCCGGTACCGTCCGGCATCGCGGCTGTAATCGCCGCAACCCTGGGGTTTTCTTTCCCGATAACGGTCATTGCCCTTCCAAAGACCTCGGAATAATTCAAATCACCATTCTTGTATAATTCACCCGTCATTTTGTCGAACGGACCGACTCCGTGAAACTTGACGGGATTCTCTTCCGCCGGACTGTATCCCTTTCCCTTGATCGTCCTTACATGGACCAGTACGGCGCCGCGGACCTTCTTGGCATCCTCGAAAACCTCCGTCAGTTCCGTAATATTATGACCGTCAACAGGGCCAAGATACGTAATGCCAAGGTCTTCAAAAAACATTCCTGGTATCAGGAGCTGTTTAATGCCGTTCTTCGTACGGCGAAGCGTATCGATGATGAAATCGCCTCCTGGCACGCGCTCCAGCTTACTGGAAATGCCTTCCTTGATATCCGTGTAAACATCGGCCGTCCGGATTCCGCTTAAATACTTTGAAAGACCTCCGACGTTATGCTCGATCGACATATTATTGTCGTTCAGAACAATAATAAAATTTGTCTTCATCTGAGCAGCGTTGTTCAGCGCTTCGAAAGCCATGCCGCCTGTCATCGATCCGTCTCCGATCACACTGATCACATAATGATGCTCTCCAAGAAGATCCCTTCCTCTTGCAAGCCCTAGTCCGGCGGATATCGAAGTCGAACTGTGTCCTGTGTCGAACGCATCGCAGCTGCTTTCTTTGCGCTTGGGGAACCCGCTCATGCCCCCGAACTCCCGCAGGCTGTCGAAGCCTTCCCTTCTGCCCGTCAGCAGCTTATGGGTATACGACTGATGACCGACATCCCAGATGATCTTATCCTCAGGCAGAGAAAATTCCAGATGCATCGCCATTGTCAGCTCGACGACACCGAGATTCGAAGCAAGGTGACCGCCTGTTACGCTTACCTTGTCGATCAGAAATTCCCGGATCTCATCCGCCAGCTGCGGCAGTTCATCCTCGGAAAAATTCTTAATGTCATTTGGTTTTTCGATACGATCCAGCAGCAATGTTATACTCCTCTAGTTTTCTCTCCTGGCCAGCCACAAAAGCAGCTGCTCCAGAAAACTGTCCCTGAATGATACGGTATGCAGATTCTTCACCGCTTCATCCGTAAGACGGATAATTTCTTTTCTCGATTCATCAAGTCCGTGTATCGTAACATATGTCGTTTTATGATTCTTGACATCACTTCCGACAGGCTTTCCGAGTAACTCAGGATTGCCGGTAACATCCAGGATATCGTCCTGGATCTGGAACGCTTTCCCGATATTGGATGCGATCCGCTCCATCAGACGTACCTTGCTCTTCGGAGCACCCGCCAGAATTGCCCCGATCATCATTGAGGACTCGATCAGCGCACTCGTCTTCCATTCATACATGACATCCAGCAGTTTCTTGCTGATGTCCTTTCCGCCGTGTGTAACGTCAATCGTCTGTCCGCCTGTCATCCCGAAAACACCGGCCTTTGACGCCAGCACCTTCAATGCCTGAGGAATACCATGATTATCCGGTTCGATGTCGAACGCTTTCAGCGCCGTTTCAAAAGCAAAATTCAAAAGTCCGTCCCCGGCCAGGATCGCTACATCCTCTCCGTACACGATATGGGCTGTTTTCCTGCCGCGCCGGTATTCATCGTTATCCATTGCGGGAAGATCGTCATGGATAAGCGAATACGTATGGATCATCTCGATCGCCGCCATAAACGGGTTCACCACATCCGTCTTTCCGCCGAATACGTGATACGTCTCCATCATCAGCATCGGCCGGATCCGTTTCCCGCCTGACCGTACACTGTAATTCATCGCGCTTAATACCGGTTTCTGATAACCGCTTTCTTTCGGAAGATATTCGTTCAGGATCTCTTCAATTTCATCGGAACGCGTCTTCAGCTCTTCGTTAAAACTCATGAGATCCTCCTTCCTCATCAAGAATCTGCATTTTCTTTTCAACGGTATCGATTTTATCCCGGCACGCTTTGATCATGGACATTCCCTCATGATACAGGGAAAAGGAATCTTCCAGTGACTGTTCGCCGTTTTCCAGCTTCTGTGCCGTATCTTCCAGTTTCTTAAAGAGATCTTCCAGCTTCATATCTGAATATCCGGTTTCCTCATTCTTCTTTGCAGTCATCGCGCCCCTCCTTTACAGCTGTAACCTCAGCAGATACCGTTCCGTCCGTCACATGTATCAAGAGCCCGTCCCGTTTCTTCACCTGACGGACGGAATTCAGTGCACGTCCGGAATCGAGCTCTGTATAAACAAATCCCTGTTTCAGTCTGCGCAGCGGTGAAATGCCGCTGTACTTCTCTGTGATCATTCCGTATCGGTATTCGGCTGTGCGGATCCTTTCGAGAATCATCCGATGCAGCAGGTCTGACCTCTCCGCCGCCGATCTTCTTTCGGAACTAACCTTGTCTTCCATATTTCTTCGGAAATCATCCTCCAGCTTGTCCAGATACTGCTGCTTCATCCGCAGCTGGCTCTCAGGACTCAGCGATAACAGCCGCCTTTCATATCTTCCCGTCTTCTCACGTCCGGCAAGAACAGCATGTTTCATATCATTCTGATATCTCTGCCTGTATGATGACAGAGCATCCTGGAATTCACGGTAATCGAAAACAGCCAGTTCCGCAGCGGCAGACGGTGTCGGTGCCCGAAGATCCGCAGCATAATCTGCAATCGTCGTATCGGTTTCATGTCCGACCGCTGAAATAACCGGTACGGGACTTTCGAAAATCGCCTGGGCCACTGTTTCCTCATTAAATGCCCACAGATCTTCGATCGAACCTCCTCCTCGTCCGACAATGATCACGTCGACGTTCTGAAGCGCTGCTCTTCTGATACCGTCCGCGATGCTCTTCGAAGCGCCTTCCCCCTGTACGAGAACGGGACAGAGAATCAGCTGTACATATGGATTTCTCCTTGCGGAAATACTTTGAATATCATGAACGGCTGCGCCTGTCGGTGCCGTCACGACCCCGATCCGGAAACAATAAGGCGGAATTGGCTTCTTATATTCCGGCGCAAACATGCCTCGCTCTGCAAGATCTGCTTTTGTTTTCAGGAATTTCTCGTACAGAAGTCCGGAACCCTCCTGTAAAATCTGTTCCGCATATAATTCATATTTTCCGTCTCTGCCGTACACATCGATCGTTCCAAGGACCGTGACCTGCTGACCGTCTTTCATGGAAAATGCAAGACCGCCCCGCTTGCCGGCAAACATCACACACGATATTGTCCCAGTTTCATCTTTCAGGGAAAAATAAATATGCCCTGATGTATGGTACTTGCAGTTCGATACTTCGCCCTTTACATAAAGATGCCGGAGCATATAATCCTGCCGGAACATATCACGGATATATTTGTTAATCTGTCCAACAGTATATGCATTCACCATCGATTCGTATCATTCCTTTTCCGAAAGCTTTATGACGGAAGCGAGAATCCCGTTGACAAAAGAAAAAGATTCCTCTCCTCCGAATTTCTTAGCCAGTTCGACCGCTTCGTTTACGGCTACGCTGCCGGGTACGGCATCATCATGCAGAATCTCGTAAACAGCAAGCCTCAGGATCGAAAGATCGACTTTATTCATCCTGGTTGTTTTCCATCCCTTCGACGTCGCATTGATATTCTCATCAATCTCAGGAATGAGCAGCAGGATCTTCGCAAATTTATCGCGGATATCCTTCTCATCGCTCTTTGCCATATCATATCCGCTTAGAAAATATCTGTTCTCTGCTTCTTCTATTTCATCCGCCGGCCAGAATTCGATCAGAAAAAGGAGCCTGAAAATGTGCTCGCGCATCATCCTTCTGCTCATCTTCTCGTTCCGGCTCTCTGTATGCCCTTCTTGTGCTGCCATGCTACGATTCCTCTCTCATCCGGCCGATGATCGCGTTCGCCGTTGCGTATATCTCTTCCGGATCGTCATTGATAAAGAAGCTGCCTCTTTCATAAAGAATTCTTCCGTTTATCATCGTCATTGCGACATTCATCTTGCTGCCGCTGTATACGATATTCCGTACAATATGATTCAGCGGCTGCATATTCGGCTGATGAAGATCGATCATAACAAGATCCGCATACTTACCCGGCGCCAATTCATCACAGTCGTCCAGACACATCGCTTCTGCGCCGCCGGCCGTCGCCATCCGCAGTACACTCTCACCGCTTACGGCTGAAGCATCCATGCCTTTCAGCTTGGCAAGACCTGTAACGAGAAACATTTCACGGAACATGTCAAGACAGTTGTTGCTTGCGGCACCGTCCGTGCCGATCGCTATATTGACCCCCTTCTCCATTATACGCTGTATCGGAGCGATCCCGCTGGCCAGCTTCATGTTGGACGCCGGATTTGTGATTGCCGAAACATGATGTTCCCGCATGATCTCAATATCTTCATCCGTCACATAGACACAATGGAATCCGCCGCCTCCGTAATTAAATATGCCAAGGCTTTCAAAAAGCGCTGTCGGTGTCATCCCGTAACGTCCGATACAGTCTTTCACTTCCTGTTCTGTTTCTGAATTGTGCATGTAAAACGGCGCTTTATACCGATCGGCAAAAGCTGCAAATGCTTCCAGATTCTCTCTTGAATTTGTATATTCCGCATGAAATCCGGGCAGAAAAGAAACAAGACTTCCCGGCTCATTATATTTCAGATACCATTCTTCCATCTCCGAAACCGATTGACTGAAATTATTGACTCCGCCGGACATGACCATACGGAACCCGCATTCGCGCGCCGCCTGCGCGATCGTATCCGGAGTCAGATACATGTCAAAGGCTGCCGTGATCCCGCTCGTAAGATATTCCAGAATAGCAAGCTTCGTCAAATGATAGATATCGTCCGGCGTAAGCTTCGCCTCCATGGGAAAGATCTGATTTGTAAGCCAGTCCATAAGCGGCATGTCATCTGCATAAGAACGCAGGAACGTCATGGCAGAATGCGTATGGGCATCCTTAAATCCCGGCATGATCAGATTGCCGTCTGCATTGATCTCACGATCCCACACCGTCTCTCTTTCCGTCCCGCCCATGGATGGTCCGACGTAGGAAATCTTCTCGCCGCAGATCAGAATCTCACCGTCTGTAAGATTCATTCCGTCGGTCATCGTAAGAATGCGCGCATTGTATATTCGAATGTTCATCTCTTCACCCCATCTTCATTAAAAAAGCCTGCGGAGACTTTCGGTATAAGGCGGCACAGCAATGCCGTGCTCCGTAATGATCCCGCTGATAAGCGAATGATCCGTGACATCAAATGCCGGATTATAGCAGCGTACCTCGGGAAGTGCCATGGGTTCCCTGTAAAATTTCTCACGGATCTCAGACCCGTCGCGAAGCTCGATTTCAATATCATCGCCCGTTGGACACGATAAGTCGACCGTCGAAGTCGGACCGAGCACGTAAAAAGGAATTCCGTAATGATGCGCCAGAATCGCGACTCCGCTCGTTCCGATCTTGTTTGCCGTATCTCCGTTCGCTGCCACTCTGTCGCATCCGACGAAGCATACCTGTACCCAGCCGTTCTTCATAACAATGCTTGCCATATTATCGCAGATCAATGTAACGTCGACACCTGCCCTGGAGAGCTCATACGACGTCAGACGTGCGCCCTGCAGCAGCGGCCTTGTTTCATCCGAAAAAACATGGAAATTCATTCCTCTTTCCTTGCCGAGCAGCACCGGTCCGATCGCCGTGCCGTAACACGAGGTTGCAAGCGGTCCTGCGTTGCAGTGTGTCAGAATCCCGTCACCCTCATGGAGAAGAGAAAGTCCATATTCCGAAATTGCAGTACACATGGCAATGTCTTCCTGCTGGATCGCTCTGCTCTCTTTTCCGAGCAGATCCGTAATATCACAGACAGGCATATCCGGATGATCCTCAATGACCCGGATCATCCGTCTGACGGCCCAGCTTAAGTTCACTGCGGTCGGTCTCGCGCTGCAGAGATAAATGCCGTATTCTTTCATTGCTTTGAGAAAAGCAGAATAATCATCCGTACCTGTCTGCTTTGCAAGACAGTACATTCCGTACCCCGCGCATATACCGATTGCCGGCGCGCCGCGGACCTGCAGATCTTTGATCGCATCATAATAATCGGCTGCATTCAAAAGCTTCCGATGAACGACCTTGTTCGGAAGCTGTGTCTGGTCCAGAATATCTACATGACAGTCGCTGTCACAAAGGCACACGTTTTCCGGTACCGGAAAAGAATTGCTGCTCATGTGCTCACTCCATTTCTTTCGGAATTTCCGACAGAATATCATTCATATTGAGAATGCATCTCGTTATAAGACGTGTAAAATCAGCCGCACGCCGGTCCGCAGTCGCCTGGACCTCTTCGTGACAGAGCGGACTTGCGGTGATGCCGGCTGCCATGTTCGAAATGCAGGAAATCCCGCAGATCTTCATCCTCATATGGTTTGCGGCCATCGCTTCCACTGCCGTGCTCATGCCGACAGCATCGGCTCCGAGCGCTCTGCACATCCGGATTTCAGCAGGCGTCTCAAAGTTCGGCCCTGTAAGCTGAATATACGTTCCTTCCCGGACATCGATCTTCTCTTCGGCGGCAGAACGTTTCAATATGTCGATCAGATCACGGTCATATATTTCGCACATATCGGGGAATCTTGTTCCCAGTTCTTCAATATTTCGGCCCAGAAGCGGTGACGGTATAAACGAACTGATATGATCACGGATAATCATGAAATCGCCGGCGTGAAACGAAAGATTCACGCCGCCCGAAGCATTCGTGAGAAAAAGGATCTCTGCTCCCATCATATGCATCAGACGCGTCGGCAGTACGACATCCGTCATGTCATATCCTTCATAGTAATGGATTCTTCCCTGCATACATACGACCGGCACGGAACCGACCATGCCGAACAAAAATCGGCCCTTGTGTCCTGCAACCGTCGATACCGGAAATCCTTTGATTTCGTGGTAATCGATTACGGACTGTATCTTCATCGTATCTCCGTATCCGCCGAGTCCGGAGCCCAATACAAGGGCGACCTTCGGTCGAAAAGGAATACGGTCTTTTATGCTGTCGTAACAGGCTGTAAGTTTTGCGTATACATTTTCCGTTTCATGCCCGTTCACAGCGTACCTCCCTTATCGATCGCCACTCCGGCCACTCTTACATCTACTTCCGTCACGTCAAGTCCCGTCATGCTCTCGATCATTGTCTTAACACGCTCCTGTACCTTCCCTGAGATATCCATAACGTTGTATCCGTATTTCAGGTTCAGCATAAGGCGTACCTGCACCTTTCCATCTGTCAGCTCAACCTTTACACCTTTCGAAAGATTCTTGACTCCGAGTTTGCTGATAAGCTCCCGCGTAATGTTTCCGGCCATGGAAGATACTCCTTCAACTTCCATGGCGGCAAGGCCGGCGATGACAGCCACGACGTCAGCGGCGATCTGCGTATTTCCGATGTTTCCGTCATGAAGTACATATGTCTCTTTTTCTTCTTTTGCCATATCGGTGTCCTCCTTGAATTCTAATAAAGATTATAACAAAATCACATCTTTTATACAATATGATGTGACGCCAAAAGTACCTTTGACATTTCCAATCTGCTGATCTGTTCGTTACTTCAAGGCTTCCTGCCAGAAGGATGTTCCCTGTATCCGTGACGTTATATGAAAGCAGTCAAGGATCGAAGCACCGATATCGCCGAATCCGCTGCGTATCCCCAGATCCAGATTCGGCATAATATGCTTTCCGTATACGAGCAGCGGAATATATTCACGGGAATGGTCCGTAGACACCGTCGAAGGATCACATCCGTGATCTGCCGTGATCATCAGAATATCATCATCCCGCATCGCACTTTGAATGGCAGGCAGATGGCTGTCAAACGATGTCAGTGCCTTTGCGTAGCCGTCCACGTCATTTCTGTGTCCGTACTTCATATCGAAATCCACGAGGTTTGTGAAACAGAGCCCGCAGAAATCTTCCTGCATCACGCTTTCCAGCTTCGCGATTCCGTCATCGTTTCCGGTTGTTCTTAATGACCGCGTCAGTCCGGTATCTGCAAAGATATCCACGATCTTTCCAATTGAAATCACATCGTACCCGCTCTCTTTAAGCTGAGTCAGCATTGTATCGCGCGGCGGTACGAGAGAAAAATCATGACGGCGCACCGTTCGTTCGAAATCAGGATACTGCCCTGCAAACGGCCGTGCAATTACCCTGCCGACACCGTATGGGCCCTGCAGAAGCTCTCTGGCAGTCCGGCAGTAATCATACAGCGTTTCGACCGGAACGACATCTTCATGCGCTGCGATTTGAAAAACGCTGTCTGCCGACGTATATACGATCAGTGCACCGGTCTTCATATGCTCTCTGCCGTAATCGCGTATGACTTCTGTTCCGGAATACGGCCTGTTGCACAGCGTCTTTCTTCCTGTCCGGCGTTCAAATTCCTGTATGATTTCAGGCGGAAACCCATTCGGAAAAACCGGCATTGCTTTTTCGGAAATAATGCCGGCGATCTCCCAATGGCCCGTTGTAGTGTCTTTTCCTTTTGATTTTTCCGCCAGCTTGCAGAAGGCACCGAGTGCTTCTGTTTCATCATACGGGACACCGGTATCACGAATTTTAAAAAGTCCGAGCCGTTTCATATTCGGAAGATGAAAGAAGCTGCTTCTGGAACATGCAAGCAGTGTGTTGCTGCCTTCATCTCCGTAAGCAGCCGCGTCCGGCATTGCCCCGACGCCAAAGCTGTCAAGTACAGTCAGAAAAACTCTGTGTTTCGTTTCCTTCATTCCAGTCACTCCGTTTCATTTTAATCAATAATAAACTGCGCAGAACATAATCTGTTCTGCGCAGCTGTTATTCTTATCGCATGTCCTTCGGCACGTCCTTCATACTGAAGCTTAACCTTCCCATTTTATCTTTCCCCAGACAGACCACTGTAACCTTATCGCCGAGCGTAAGAACATCTTCAACACGATTGATCCGCTCCTTAGCGATCTTTGAAATATGCACCATTCCTTCCTTGCCCGGTGCAAACTCGAGAAACGCTCCGAATTCCTTGATCGAAACGACTGTACCGGTCAGGATCTGGCCTTCTTCAAAATCTGTAACGATGATATTGATCAGCCGCTTCGCTTCGTCCATTCCTGCTTTCTCAAGACCGCAGATCGAAACCATTCCGTCATCCGTGATGTCGATCTTAACGCCCGTCCGTTCGATGATCGCATTGATCGTCTTGCCGCGCTGACCTACGACATCACCGATCTTCTGCGGATCGATCATGATCGTTTCGATCTTCGGCGCGTACGGTCCTACTTCCGGACGCGGCTCATGGATTACCTTGTCCATGACTTCATCCATGATGTAGATCCTGGCCTTGCGTGTCTTCGCGATCGCTTCTTCGATGATCGGCTTCGTAAGTCCGTGGATCTTGATATCCATCTGAATAGCTGTAATACCTTTATGTGTTCCGGCAACCTTGAAATCCATATCGCCGAAAAAGTCTTCCAGTCCCTGAATATCCGTAAGGACAATAAAATCATCGTCCGAATCGCCCGTTACAAGGCCGCAGGAAATACCGGCCACAGGAGATGTAGTCGGAACGCCGGCTGCCATCAGAGCCATGCTCGACGCACAGACACTGGCCTGTGAAGTGGACCCGTTCGATTCAAATGTCTCCGATACGCTTCGGATCGCATACGGAAAAATCTCGGTCGAAGGAAGTACCGGTATCAGAGCTCGCTCAGCAAGCGCGCCGTGACCGATTTCACGACGTCCCGGACCGCGGCTCGGTCTCGTTTCACCGACAGAATAGGACGGGAAATTGTATTGATGCATGTAACGCTTTGACGTTTCCGCATCATCCAGTCCTTCGATACGCTGTGCATCGGAAAGCGGCGCAAGCGTAACGACATTGCAGATCTGTGTCTGTCCGCGGGTAAACATTGCAGAGCCATGCACACGCGGAATAATGTCAACCTCAGCTGCGAGCGGCCTGATCTGATCGATCTCACGTCCGTCCGGGCGCTTGTGATCCTTCAGGATCATCTTGCGGACCGTCTTCTTCTGATATTGATAAAGGGCATCATCAAGCGAATCGATCCAGTCCTCATGTTCTTCTTCGAATGCTGCTTCCAGACGGTCATGGATCTCACGGATATTCGCTTCACGTACCTGTTTCTGATCTGTAAATACCGCCTTCTCCATTTCTTCCGGCGGCACGATCTCACGGATCGCGTCAAAGAGCTCCTGAGATACCGCAAAGCTCTCATATTCATGTTTCGGCTTACCGCATTCCGCAACGATCTTGTCAATAAAAGCAATGATTTCCTGATTCAGGGAATGTGCTGCGAAAATTGCCTCCAGCATCTTGTCTTCCGGAACTTCATTAGCCCCTGCCTCGATCATGATAACCTTGTCACGCGTCGAAGCAACTGTCAGTTCCATATCTGATTTTGCTTTCTGATCCGCCGTCGGATTAAAAACGAGCTCACCGTCTACAAGGCCTACCTGCGACGAAGCCGTAGGGCCGTCAAACGGAATATCCGAAATGGCAACGGCGATCGCTGATCCGAGCATAGCCGTCAGCTCAGGACTGCAGTCCTGATCTACGGAAAGGACCAGATTTTCAAGCGTTACATCATTGCGGTAATCTTTCGGGAAAAGAGGACGCATGGGACGGTCGATGACGCGGTCTGTCAGGATCGCATTCTCGGATGCCTTTCCTTCGCGTTTGTTGAAGCCGCCCGGGATTTTGCCGACTGCGTACTGCTTCTCGTTGTACTCCACACTCAGCGGGAAAAAGTCCACGCCTTCACGCGGCTTGTCAGAAGATGTCGCTGTGCTGAGCACGGTCGTATCCCCGTAATGCATAAATGCCGCACCGTTCGCCTGCTTGGCCACTCTGTCGATATCGACACGAAGAGGACGGCCTGCAAGTGTCATTTCAAAAGTCTTATACATAAAATACACTCCTTTTCTGGCGGCAGCAGAAATAAGAGACCGAAACAACTGAAAAAGCCACGAATCCGTCATGGATTTTTCAGTGGTCTCGGATTTCTCCCTTAAGCTGCTGCCTGTTGACTGGCTGCTTTAAAAATCAAGGACGGAAATATTTCCGTCCTTGCATTCAATGAAATATAATAGATCCTGCCTGACAGGTTATTTCCGGAGCCCAAGACGGTCGATCAGTGTACGGTACCTTTCAATGTCAGTCTTCTTCAGGTAAGCAAGAAGTCCTCTTCTTTGGCCTACCATCTTAAGAAGCCCTCTTCTTGAATGATGATCCTTGGGATTCTTCTGGAGATGCTCTGTAAGTTCCGTGATCCGTTCTGTAAGAACCGCGATCTGAACCTCCGGTGAACCGGTATCGTTCGGTGTTCTCGCGTATTCCTGCATAATTGATGCTTTCTTTTCCTTTGTAATCATGGCTGTATTGCCTCCTTCTTTCGCATACCGTTCTTACTCCGACCGGTATAAACACTGTGTATTAAGAAACGGCTGGAGTCGGCCTGTCCCCGAATACAAGTTGATATCATACTGCTAAAGTATATCATACGGCTTTCGTATTGTCTACTTTTTCTTCTTGACCGCGTCTGTTTTTTTCGATGCATCCTGCTTCTTGCCGGCATCCGGTTTTTTCACTGCATCCTGCTTTTTCCCGGCATCCTGCTTTTTCAACGTATCCTGTTTTTTCGGAATCTCAGGTTTTTTTGCGGAATGTTTCTGTTTGTCTTCCAGTTCTTCCTTCATCCGGATCGCTTCCGCATACGTTTCGTTGACGATGGGAAGGTTCTTGTCTTCCTCATCCTCTTCTTCGTCCCGTTCGATCGAATATTTCTCTTCTTCCGGCTTCAGGATTGCAAAAGCGATATTCGTCGCATGATCCGATACACGTTCCAGTCCCGATATTACATCCGAGAAAATAATTCCTGCCTCAGGTGTACATTTTCCCTTCGTCAGACGCTTGATATGCGAACGCTGCAGCGTTTCTTCCATATCATCGATCGCGTTTTCGAGGTCCAGGACCTCCTGCAGATGGGCCTGATTTTTATGGGTGAACATGTCAAGCGAATAATTCAGGATCAGTACCGTCTTGTCGAACATCTCCTGCAGTTCTTTCACACCCTTTTTGCTGAATACAACGTTATCGTCAAGACGCATGACTGCCGCATCCGCCAGATTTTCCGCATGGTCTCCTACTCGTTCCAGATCATTGACGACATGGAAAAGGCCGCCCAGATTCTTTGCGTCCTGGATCGGAAGTTCAAGCTGGTTAACCTGAACGAGTGTATCCGTAATCTCTTTGTCGAGGAAATTCACATACCGTTCCGTCGCGTAAACCTTTTCCGTAAGTTCTCTGTTTCCCTCGAGCAGTGCTTTCATGCCGAGCTTTAAATTGTCGATCGCCATATGACCCATGCGTTCGATTTCATGGATGATATTGACTGATGCGGTAGACGGCTGCAGCATCGACTTCGTTCCGATATACTGGAGGACAAAATTCTCCTCGCCTGTCGGATCTTCGCCCGGTACAAGCAGATACGTAAGCTTTACGATATAATTAACAAACGGGAACTGAACGGCCACTTCAAAGACTTTGAACAGCGTATGTGCATTTGCGACCTGCCGCTCGATATTATCACCGGAAATAATCTGCAGAAAACGGATCACATAGTCGATGCCGAACGTAAGCACCGTAAACGTAATCAGGGATCCGAAAATATTGAAAAGGAGATGGATCATAGCTGCGCGCTTGGCGTCTTTTTTCCCGCTTAACGACGCCAAAAGTGCCGTTACACACGTACCGATATTGCAGCCGAGAATGATAAACAGACAGATCGGAAGCTGAAGCAGTCCGCCGCCCGCCATCAGAAGTACGATACTGACGGTAACCGATGAGCTTTGCACAATGGCTGTTACGGCAAGACCAATCAGCATTGCCAGAAACGGATTCGTAAGCGATGAGAAAACGCTGATCAGTTTCGGGGAATTCTGTACCGCTTTCATGGAATCGCCCATAATATTGATTCCCATAAAGAGGATACCAAAGCCAAGCAGTACGAGCCCAATCTTCTTCAGGTTCTGATTGTTGAAGAAAAGAGCCATAATCACGCCGACGATAACGAAAACCGGCGCAACTTCCGTCAGATTGAACGAAACGAGCTGAGAAGTGATCGTAGTACCGATATTGGCGCCCATGATGACGCCTGCTGCCTGTGCCAGCGTCATCAGCTTTGCATTCACGAAGCTTACGACCATGACTGTCGTCGCACTGGACGACTGAATGACAGCTGTAAAGCCGGTTCCAACCAATACTCCCATCAGACGGTTCTTTGTCAGATATTCAAGTATATTGCGCAGTTTCGAGCCCGCAGCCTTTTCGAGGCTGTCACTCATAAGAAACATACCATACAGGAAAAGGCCAAGGCCGCCTGTTAATCCGAGTACTGAAGATATCATGTGAGCTTCCTCCTCATTTGGAAAAGAAATCCTTGCACAGCAGAATATCCTGCTGTATCTGAAGTGTCAGTGCTTCAACGGTCGCAAATTTCTGTTCTGGTCTGATATAATCATACAGTTCAATTTCTATACAGCCTTGTGTGATATGTTCACCGCGGCTGAAAAGATACGTTTCCAGATACCGGTGCTCTCCCGCCTGTTCGGAAAAGCTGTTTCCGATATTCGTAATGCTTCTGTACCGCCTGCCGCCGATGCTGCATATCGAAATATAGACGCCGGCCGGAGGCAGCAGCTTATCGGGACGCGGTATGACGCGGATCGCCGGAACTGACATCCCGCTTCTGCCATTCTTTACTTCACACATATTCCCGTAAATATTGTAAGGCCTGCCCAACAGTTCCTCTGCTGTCTTCATTTTTCCTTCCGATATCATACTTCGCACGTATGTGCTGCTGATCTCTTCATTTTCGTACATGACCTTGTCGATCACTTCCGTGGTAAAGCCGTACCTGGGCGAAACACGGACAAGAAACTCCGCGTCACCTGCCGCCTTGTATCCGAAATGAAAATCCGTTCCCATTACAACGTATTTCGCATGGAGTTCATTCACAAGGATTTCTCGCACGAAATCTTCCGGACTCAGGTGGATCACTTCGTTTACAAAGGGACATTCGATCAGCACATCCAGTCCTCTTTGTTCCAGATACGTTCTCCGCTCTTCGTTTGTCATAATGAGCGGCATCTTCATATGTTCAAGGACATTCCCCGGGAACTGGTCAAACGTAAAAAAAATCCCGTTCATCCCTTCCTGCTGTTTTGCCAGCACATGTTCCAGAAGTTTCTGGTGACCACGGTGCATTCCGTCAAACTTGCCGAGGGAAACGGCTCCTGGTCCTTCCAGACAAAACTTTGTAGTTCCGGTTATATATCTCATGGTCTTGATTCATTCACTTTCATTTTGATCATAATAAAACTGCAGCGGTCTGTATAAGCCGTCCGAATATTCATATATACCGGCAAAAACACCTCTTTTGTCATAGATCCGGACGCGTTTGCTGCACGTGCTGTCCGAAGGACAAGGCAGCGGAGCACCGTTTCGCAGAAGCTTGTCATATTCCGCAGAAATGGTCACTTTCGGTTCCTCCGGATATAATTCGTCTGTTTTCACAAGAATTTCATTCAGTCTTCCGCTTTCCAGGTAAGAAGATATTCTGTCGATCCGGCAGCTTCCCGCAAGCGTAAACATACCCGACTGTGTACGAAGAAGGGATTCCATACATCCGCCGCAGCCGATGGTTCTGCCGATATCAGCACAAAGCGTCCTTATGTATGTTCCCCGCGAACAGACGATTTCCAGACTTACTCTAGGCATTTCAATAAAGAGGATGCGAATCTCTGCGATCGTTATTCTTCTTGGCCTGCGTTCGATTTCAACGCCGGCACGTGCCATGGTGTAAAGCTTCCTTCCGCCGACTTTCAGTGCGGAATACATCGGAGGAATCTGATCGATCGGGCCAGTATAATTCTGTACTGCCATACGGATCCGTTCTTCCGTGACCTGCTGCATTTCATCGTCCGACGCCTGCCTTTGGATCTTCCCGGTCATGTCCTCCGTATCGGTCTGCGTTCCGAGGAGCATCGTGCATCTGTATATTTTCTGCCCTTCCATGAGCTTTTCGCTGGCCCGCGTTGCTTTGCCAAGGCAGACCGGAAGCACACCTTCTGCCGCCGGATCAAGCGTTCCTGTATGACCGGCCCGCTTCTGACCTGTCAGATGACGGATCTTTGCAACGACATCATGTGATGTCCATGACTTTTCCTTATAGACATTCAGAACACCGTTAATCATGTTCAGCCTCTGCCATTTCTTTTTCGATTTCCGCGAGGATTTTTGAAAGAATGACGCTGCTTTCTCCTGTCATGGTACAGCCGGCTGCCCGCCTGTGTCCGCCTCCGCCGTATTTGACGGCGATCCTGCTGACATCGACGAAATCCGCAGAACGCATGCTTACTTTATATGTATTGCAGCTTACTTCATAGAGGAAAACTGCTGTTTCCACTCCCTTTGTATTCCGAAGCTGGCTGACGATCCCGTCCAGATCACTGACGTCGCCGTTCAGACTGTCGATCTGTTCTTTCGAAACGACACTCACAATACACGTCCCTCCGAGCAATAGACGGCTGTCTGTCAGTGCCCTGCCGAGCAGAAGATTCTGTATGTATGTTTTCTGGAAAAATGTTTCCTGTATGATCTTTGTAAAGTTGATGCCTCGGCTCATCAGATCTCCCGCGATCTGCATCGTACGGATACCTGTACAGGAATACTGGAATACTCCCGTATCCTGAATAATTCCTAGATACAGCGCTTCCGCCGTTTCTTTCGAAATGCTTCCTCCGTCCGAAGCGATCAGCTCATATACGAGTTCTGACGTGGAGCTGGCTTCCGGACGGATGTAATTAACGGTACCATATCCTGTGTTGCTGATATGGTGGTCGATGCAGACCGTAACGGGTGATTTTGAAAATAAATCACCTGCGACGCCGATCCGCTTTACATCTCCGCTGTCCAGTGAAAAGAAAATATCACATTGTTCGATATCGCACGAAGCTTTTGCTTCTTCGCTTCCCTTGACAAACGAATAGACCCGCGGTATCTCCTCCAGAAAAACTGTCACACGGACATCCGGATACGTTTCTTTGATATAACCGTATAAGGCCAGGCAGGAACCGACGCAGTCGCCGTCCGGGTTTACGTGACCGGCTATCACTGCAGTGCCTGCATGCTCCAGCAGTTCACTTAGCTTCATCATTCTTGTTCTTCCTGTTTTCTGTCTGCGGCAGAAATGTCATCAATCAGCTTTGACATTCTGACACCATACTCGATCGAACCGTCAAGGATAAAAGTCAGCTCCGGTGTATTTCTCAGATTCAGCGATGAAGCAAGCTGTCTGCGAATGTACGGTGCGGCACTTTTCAGTCCCTTCATCGTATCGGCCTGTTCTTCTTCGCTTCCCAGCACACTGATGTAAACCTTGCATGTCTTTAAATCCGGTGCAACGGCTGCCTGTGTGACGCTTGTAATCTTACGCACCCGCGGGTCCTTGATTTCATTACGGAGAATGTCGCTCAGCGCCCGCATCACTTCTTCATTGACCCGCGTGTTCTTGATGCTGTTCTTTCTCATGTTCTCGGCACCTCAACCATCTTGTATGCTTCTGCGCGGTCGCCTTCCAGCACATCGTTGAATTCTTCAAAAACAAGACCGCATTCATATCCTGCTTTAACTTCCTTTACGTCATCCTTAAAACGTTTCAGCGATGCAAGGGTCCCGTCATAAAGGAGCTTGCCTTCCCTTGTAAGCCGTACCTTCGTATTCCGTTCAAACTTGCCGTCAAGCACATAGGAGCCCGCGATCGTTCCGATCCCGGATGCTTTGAATATCTGCCGCACTTCCGCATGTCCCGTGATTTCTTCCTTGTATTCCGGCTCAAGCATACCCTTCATTGCTGCTTCGACATCATCGATCGCCGTGTAAATAACACGATACAGATGGATGTCAACACCCTCACGCTCCGCCGTGTCCTTGGCCTGCGTATCCGGACGGACATTAAATCCTATAATGATCGCGTTGGAAGCAGAAGCCAGCACAACATCCGATTCATTGATAGCACCGACGCCGCCGTGTATGATCTTAACAACTACCTCATCATTCGACAGCTTCTCCAGGCTTTGCGTAAGAGCTTCCACCGATCCCTGCACATCTGCTTTCACGATGATGCCAAGTTCCTTCAGATTGCCTTCTTTGATCTGGGCATAAAGATCATCCAGTGACATCTTAAGCCTCGATTTGTTTTCGGAAAGCATCTGTACCTTGTTCTGTGATATAAATGTCTCTGAGAAAGACCGTGCTTCCTTCTCCGTATCCGGTCCGATGAAAACCTCGCCGGCGCCAGGTACGTCGTTCAGTCCCAGAACTTCGACCGGCATGGACGGGCCGGCTTCTTTGACATGATGACCCTTGTCGTCGATCATCGCACGGACCTTTCCGAATGCTGCGCCTGCGGCGATGTGATCGCCAACATGAAGTGTTCCCTTCTGAACCAGTACCGTTGCGACAGGTCCGCGGCCTTTATCAAGCTCTGCCTCGATTACGACACCTCGTGCCGTACGTTTCGGATTCGCCTTGAATTCACAGACTTCCGCCGTCAGCAGGATCATCTCCAGAAGATTGTCGATTCCTTCATGCGTTTTAGCGGAAACCGGGCAGAAAATCGTCTTGCCGCCCCATTCCTCGGGAATCAGGTCATATTCAGCCAGTTCCTGTTTTACACGCTCTACATTTGCGCCCGGCTTATCGATCTTGTTTACGGCAACAATGATCTCGATCCCGGCAGCTTTAGCATGATTGATTGCTTCAATCGTCTGAGGCATGACACCGTCATCTGCTGCGACGACAAGGATCGCGATATCCGTCGAATTCGCGCCCCTCATACGCATGGCCGTAAACGCTTCATGACCAGGCGTATCCAGAAACGTGATCTTCTCGCCGTTGACTTTCACGACGTAAGCCCCGATCGCCTGTGTAATGCCGCCTGCTTCCTTGTCTGTAACATTTGTATGCCGGATCACATCAAGCAAAGACGTCTTGCCGTGATCGACGTGTCCCATTACACATACGACCGGCGGACGCTTCACCATTTCGTCCTCTTCTTCCTTGTCTTCCTTCAGCATTTCCTCGATCATATCGACAACTTTTTCAGGTTCACAGAGAATATCGAACTCCATGGCGATTTCTTCTGCCATGGAATACTCGATTTCCTGATTAATCGTTACGACCGTGCCCTTCATGAAAAGCTTCTTTACGATCACAGACGGCTGGATCTTCATCTTGTCCGCCAGTTCCTGGATCGTGATCGTTACCGGAACCTGGATCATTTTGATCTGATCCGGTTCTTCTTTCGGCTTTGCCACTCTGGCAGGTTTATTGAAGGCACCTGCTCTCTTTGTCGTCTGCCGTTTTCCGAAATCCTCATTATCAAAAATCTTCTGATCCTTGCGGCCTTTACGCTTCTGATAATTGTCCTTGCTGATCTGTTTCTGATTTGCCTGCTCCGGTGCCGGAATATCCAGCTTTCTTCTGTCATCTCTGCGGACGTTTCCGTGATTTGCGCCGTGCTGATCCGAATAAGAGCTTCCGCCCTGATCCCTTCTGTATTCCGTATGATTTCCGGGACGTCCGTCTGTTCTTCCCATGCCCGGACGTGATGGTCCGCTTCCGTTCTGGTCACGATGGAAGCCTCCGCCGGGGCGATTGTCATTTCTTCTGTAATCAGGCCTGTCTCCGGTATGATTTGGATTCGGTCTGTATCCGGTATGCGTACCGGTTCCTGTATTCGTCCTGTGTTCTCCGTCCGGTCTGGAATAGCCGCCCGTCCTCTGACCTCCGGAAGGCCTTGACGAATCGTACGGTCTGGAGGTTCCGGGTGTTCTCTGACGGTCATACGGCCTGGAATTTCCGTTGTATCTGCCCTGATCGGATGACCTTGGCTGAGAAGGTCTCGATGACGAATACGGTCTCTGCTGCGAGGATGGCCTTGACTGATCCGAATATCTTGACTGTTCCGACGGCCTTGACGGAGATGACGGTCTTGTCGGAGATGACGGCCTTGACGGAGATGACGGTCTTGCCGTTTCTGCCGGTCTTGCCGTTTCTGCCGGTCTTGCCGTTTCAGCCGGTCTTGCCGTTTCAGCCGGACGGGACGGTTCCGGTGTTATGGACTGTTCCGGTGCTTTCGGCTGTCCTGACGGTTTCTGCTGATTCGCGGATTCTGTCTGATCCGACGGTCTTACAAGACTTGACGGTCTCGGCTGATCCGACGGTCTTACGAGACTCGAAGGTCTCGGCTGATCTGACGGTCTTACGAGACTCGAAGGTCTCGGCTGATCCGACGGCCTTACAAGACTTGACGGTCTCGGTCTGTCAGACGGCCTTACAAAGCTTGACGGTCTCGGTCTGTCAGACGGTCTTGTCATTCCGGACGGTCTTTGCTGGCCGGACGGTCTTCCCTGCTGCGTTCCTCCCTGCCGGAAGCCGCGCATTCCCTGCTGCGCATTCTGAGGCCTTACGACACGGATAATATTGGACTTCTTGCGCACCTCACCGCTGGGTACCGGTTCTGAAGCCGATCCCTGCGTCTTATTCTGTGCGTTGTTATCGGGTGTATTGCCGGCAGCTGGTTTCTTGTCCCTTTCGTCTGCTGCCTGCACATTCTTCTTCCTGCTGAAGGCAGACCTTGCTCTATCCGCGTCTTCATCCGACAACGAGCTCATATGATTCTTTACATCGACTTTGTGATCTTCCAGGTATTGAATAAGATCCTTATTGTCAATGCCCAATTCCTTGGACAATTCATGCACCCTGATTTTTGTCATATATTCTGATCCTCCCGTTTTTCAAAACTGTTCGTCTTATCTTTACCTGTATCTATCTGCTTCATAATGGAATTTGCAAATCCCTGATCCAGGAGTGCGGCTGCCGACCGGTTGTCTTTTCCGACCGCTTTGCCAATTGTTTCCCGTGTACCATACAAAACAAAGGGGATCCCATAATATCTGCACATATCAAGGTAGTGCTTTTTGGTGTTTTGCGAGGCATCCTCCGCAATAATCAAAAGATACGCCCGTCCTGACTTTCCTGCTTTATCGACTGCGAACTCTCCGCTCACAGCATCGCCCGCCCTCACGGCAAGTCCCAGCAGTGAAAGTATTTTATTCTGCTTCAAGCCGGGCCAGCTCCTCTCGCAATGCCTCATATATATCAGGCGGTATATGCATTTTAAATGAACGTTCCAGTCCCTTGCTCCGGACTGCCGATTCAAGGCAGGAAGTGCAGCGGCATATGTACGCACCCCGTCCGTTCTTTCTGCCTGTGTCATCCAGAATGATTTCATCTTCCGGTGTGTGCAGAATCCGTATCATCTCGTTCTTATTCTTCATTTCACCGCAGCCGATGCATTTACGCAAAGGTACTTTTTTCGTCTTGGCCAAAAAAATCACTTCCCGCTTTCCTGATTATCCGCCGGTTCCATATCTTCCTGCTTCCGGTCATTATCCCGACTCCCGTCGTATGTTCCTTCTTCATAAGGTGTGTTCTGGTTCTGATAATCCGGATAACCATCGATATAATCGCCATATTCATCGCCGTAATCATCGAGAAGTTCACCTGCTTCCCGTGCCTGCGTCTCACTCTTGATATCGATCTTATATCCGGTAAGGCGGGCCGCAAGTCTGGCATTCTGCCCCTCCTTGCCGATTGCAAGAGAAAGCTGATAATCCGGTACGACTACGTCTGCGATCTTCTCATCCGGATCTGCCGCTACGGAAATAACTTTGGCAGGACTCAGCGCATTCTCGATCAGATATGCCGGATTGTCGTCCCAGTTCACGACGTCGATCTTCTCTCCGCGCAGCTCATCTACGATCGCATTTACTCTTGAGCCGTTCATGCCGACGCATGCTCCGACCGGATCGACATCCGGGTCATTCGACCATACGGCGATCTTCGTTCTGGATCCGGCCTCCCGCGATATGCTCTTAATTTCAACAATTCCGTCACGGACTTCCGTAACCTCTTCCTCAAAAAGCCGTTTGACAAGCTCCGGATGTGACCGTGACACTAAAATACGCGGTCCTTTGGAGGAATTCTTTACTTCGACAACATAAACCTTGATATGCTCCGTCGGATGGAAAACTTCTCCCTTGACCTGCTCAGCCTCGGTCAGGATCGCATCTGCTTTTCCAAGATTGATGCTGATATTCCTGCCAACATAGCGCTGTACGACACCCGTAACGATATCCTTCTCTTTGCTGTGGAACTGTTCGTATAAGACAGATCTTTCTTCTTCCCGGATCTTCTGGAGAATCTGATTCTTCGCGTTTTGCGTCGCGATCCGTCCGAATTCCTTTGATTCGACGGGGATCTGAACGATATCGCCAAGCTGCGCATCCGAAACATATTTTCTGGCTGTTTCCAGATCTGTTTCCATTACGGGATCCTCGATATTCTCGACTACCGTTTTCGCAGCGTATACCGCATAGGAACATGTATCGTGATCCACAACGACTTTTGCGTTGTCCGCTTTCCCGAAATGATTCTTGTAAGCGCTTAAAAGTGCCGCCTCAATCGCGTCAAGCATCGTATCGCGGCTGATGTTCTTTTCTTTTTCCAGAATTGTCAGAGCTTCTAAAAGCTCCGTGTTTACGTTACTCATGAATGAATTTCCTCCAATTCATTAAAAATCAAATGCCAGTCTGACCAGTGAGATACCAGAACGCTCAAAACAAATATCTTCTCCGTTTTCATTCGTTATGACTACTGTTTTGGCGTCGAACGACTTTAAAATTCCCTTGAAATCCTTCTGTTTTCCGACCGGCTTGTACGTATGGATCTCAATTTCTTCCCCGATGCTTCGCCGAAAGTCTTTCTCTTTGCGCAGCGGACGCCCAAGCCCCGGCGAACTGACTTCCAGAATATACGGATCCTCCATGAAACCTGCTTCGTCAAGCAGATCCGAGAGCCGCCTGCTCGTCATTTCACAATCATCCAGAGTAATTCCGCCCGGTTTGTCGATATACGCTCTGAGATACCAGCTTCCTCCCTCTTTCACGTATTCCACATCGACACATTCGAAGCCGTATTCCGTAAGAACAGGAAGCAGCAGCTCTTCTGTCTTCTGTTCATACTCCTCTTTCCTGGACATTCCGTCACCTCCGCATAAAGAGCATTAAAAAAGGCCCCTGCATTAACAAAGAGTGGACTCGCGTCCACTCTTCAAGTAATCATCTATCTGAAAGGAGTATAGCACTCTTTTTGCGCAAAAGCAAGAAAAACTTGTATTTATTGGCCTTTTTCATTGTTAAGACGCAGCTTCTGCCCCTTCTGGTCTCTGCTTCCAAGGCGGAAGCGGGATATCGCCGTCTCGGTTTCGTTGATCGAAATAGTGCCGGACGTGCCTTCCGCAATAACAATGACCCCGGACAGAGTATCTCCCTTTCCGAGCCGCATTCCGCGTACACCCGCCGCGTTTTTCTTTTGAAGCGGTATCTCGCTCAGCGGAAATCTTAAGTAATAGCCTCCCCGGCTTTCCAGAATGATTTGATCGCCGGCAGCTGCGGTATCTACAGACAAAAGCTCGTCATCCTCTTTCAGCTTCGTGGCTGCGATCGTTCGTCTGCCTGTATTCAGCTCGGATGGATCGACCATTTTCATCATTGCCTGTTTTGTTGTAAAAAGAAACGTTCCGAGGCTCAGCTGACTCATGTCACATACATAAATGATTCGTTCATCCTTGCTGTCATAATTGCTTACGTTATCGATCGGAATCCCCTTGTCCCGGATCTTGCAGAGCGGAATGTCCGGGACTCTGGCCTGATGCATCTTTCCGGTATCCGTAAAGATGCAGATTTTACCGGTATTCATGCATGTAAAAAGCCACCTGGATTCACGCTGTGCCGCATCTGCATTCTTTTCGTAATTGCTCTTGTCGATCGTTTTCGCATAGCCGAAGCGATCCATCATGAAAACGATCTCCTGTTCCTCCTCCGGTTTTTCTTCAAAAACCGCTTCTTCCCCATTCTCAATGACTGTACGGCGCTTCACTCCGTACTCTTTACGGATTGCCGCCAGATCATCGAGGATCACAGAAGCCATCGAATCGTAATTATTTAGAATATCCTCATAATGTGCGATGTTCTTCATCGTCGCATCATGCTCTTTCATCAGTGCCTCGACTTCCAGGCCGATCAGCTTGTAAAGCCGCATATCCAGTATCGCTTTTGCCTGGCGTTCCGTAAAGCGCAGCATTGCCGCCATCTTACGCGATACATTTGACTTAAAAGCAATTCCTTCCGTTGTCCCGTTGATCAGACAGTTTCGCGCCTGCTCGATGTTTTTGCTTCCCCGCAGGATTTCGATGATCAGGTCGATCACATCACAGGCACGGATCAGGCCTTCCTGGATTTCCTGTTTTTCACGCTCTTTTTTGAGAAGTGTCGAGTACTTTCGCGTGCACAGGTCAAACCGGTAGTCGACGTGATGCTCGATAATGGATTTCAGTCCCATCGTCTCGGGACGGCCGTCCGCTACTGCGAGAAAGTTCACGCCCATCGTATCCTCAAGACGTGTTTTGCTGAAAAGCAGATTCTTCAGGTTCTCAACATCTGTGCCTTTCTTGATTTCCAGCACGATCCGGATGCCTTCCTTGGAAGACTGGTTGCTGATATCAACAATATCCGTCGTCCTGCGTGTTTCTACCAGCGATGCCACATCATTCAGGAACTTTGCTATTCCGCTTCCGATCATTGTATACGGGATTTCTGTAATTACAAGACGGTCACGCGTTCCTTTTCCTTTTTCAAATTCAACTTTCCCGCGGACACGGATATGGCCCTGTCCTGTCTCATAAACATCCAGAAGCTCATCCTTGTTGATTACGATACCGCCGGTCGGAAAATCCGGTCCCTGAACGTACTTCATCAGCTGCTTCGTCGTAATCTCATTATTCTTCATGTACGCACTGACGGCGTCGATAACTTCGCAAAGATTATGAGTCGGAATATACGTTGCCATACCGACCGCAATGCCTTCGGCTCCGTTTACAAGCAGATTCGGCACACGGACCGGAAGGACTTCCGGCTCCTTCTCTGTCTCGTCAAAATTCGGAACAAAATCCACGACATCCTTGTCAAGGTCTTTCAGAAAAACATCTTCCGAAAACTTGGAAAGTCGCGCCTCTGTATAACGCATGGCCGCAGCGCCGTCCCCTTCGATCGAGCCAAAGTTTCCGTGACCGTCGACCATGACGATGCCTTTTTTGAAATCCTGTGCCATTACAACGAGTGCTTCGTAGATCGAGCTGTCACCGTGAGGGTGGAACTTGCCCATCGTGTCGCCGACGATCCTGGCGCATTTTCGGTACGGTCCGGCCGCATGGATCCCCAGTTCATCCATGTCAAAAAGTGTCCGCCGCTGAACCGGCTTAAGGCCGTCCCGAACATCAGGCAGGGCTCTTGCGATGATGACGCTCATAGCATAATCGATATAGGATTTCTGCATGATTTCCGCATATTCTGTTTTGATGATACTCTCTGTGCTGCTGTTCATCCTCACGCCTCCGTCCTATATATCCAGTTCCGCGTCGGGAGCATTCTCATAAATAAATGCCCGCCTGGGCGGTACTTCCGTACCCATCAGCATCTCGGTCACACCGGATGCCATTCTGGCGTCTTCAATCTGCACCTGCTTCAAGATTCTGGTATCCGGATTCAGCGTTGTTTCCCACAGCTGCTGCGGATCCATTTCACCGAGACCCTTATAACGCTGCAGCGTAAAAGGATGTCCGTCATGCTTCTTCCTGTACTGTTCCAGCGCTTTATCGTCGTACAGATATTCTTCCCTGCCTTTGGCAGGCATCGCCTTATAAAGCGGAGGCATAGCGATATAAACATGGCCTTCATATATCAGTTCCGGCATAAAACGGTAAAACAAAGTAAGCAGCAGTGTCGAAATGTGAGCACCGTCAACGTCGGCATCTGCCATGATAATGATCTTTTCATACCGCAGTTTTGTAATGTCAAAATCGTTGCCGTATCCTTCCGAAAAGCCGCAGCCGAATGCATTGATCATCGTTTTGATTTCTGCGTTTGCAAGCACCTTGTCGATACTGGCCTTCTCGACATTCAATATCTTGCCGCGGATCGGCAGTATCGCCTGGTAATTCCGGTTGCGTGCCGTCTTGGCTGAACCTCCTGCGGAATCACCTTCTACAATAAAGATTTCACACACAGACGGGTCACGGCTTTCACAATTTGCAAGTTTCCCGTTGCTGTCAAATGAATATTTCTGTCTGCTTAAGAGATTTGTCTTGGCACGTTCCTCTGTTTTGCGGATCTTTGCCGCCTTTTCCGCACATCCGATCACCTGCTTCAGCGTTTCCAGGTTGCGGTCAAAATACAGCGTGATTTCTTCACCTGTAACCTTGCTGACAGCCCTTGCCGCATCCTGATTGTCCAGCTTCGTCTTCGTCTGTCCTTCAAAGCGCGGATCCGGATGCTTGACGGAGATGATCGCCGTCATTCCGTTTCTGACATCGGCTCCCGTAAAATTAGCGTCCTTGTCCTTGATAATGCCAAGCTCGCGTGCATACTGATTAATGACGGTCGTAAAGGTAGTCTTGAAGCCTGTGAGATGCGTTCCGCCTTCCGCATTGTATATATTGTTGCAGAAGCCGAGAACATTTTCATGGAATTCATTGGTATACTGAAAAGCTGCTTCGACTGTAATGTTCTCCGATTCGCCTTTAAAATAAACAGGTTCGTGGATCACTTCATCATTCTGGTTCAGTTCCCTGATATAACCGACGATTCCGTTCTCTTCATGATATTCAATATGTTCCGGCTCGTCAGGACGGAGATCATTGAAAATGATCGTAAGTTCCGGATTCAGATATGCTGTTTCGTGAAGGCGGCTTTTGATTTCGTCTGCCTTAAATCTCGTCTTTTCAAAGATTGTATCGTCCGGCAGGAAATTGACTTTCGTTCCTGTCTTTCGTGTCTTGCCGATGACAGGCAGGAGTCCCTTTTCCAGTTCGATCACAGGCACGCCGCGTTCATACCGGTCATGGTATATACACCCGTCTCTGGAAATTTCCACATCCAGATATGCCGAAAGTGCATTGACAACCGATGAACCGACGCCGTGAAGTCCGCCGCTTGTTTTATAGACCGAGTCGTCAAACTTACCTCCGGCGTGGAGCGTGGAAAATACAATTCTGGCCGCCGATACGCCTTTGGCATGCATATCCACAGGAATTCCCCGGCCGTTGTCGTTGACCGTAGCCGAACCGTCCTTTTCAAGCGTCACCTCAATATGTGTGCAGTATCCTGCAAGGTGTTCATCCACAGCGTTATCCATGATCTCATAAATAAGATGGTTCAGACCTCTCGTTGAGACACTGCCGATATACATTCCCGGTCTCTTGCGGACTGCTTCCAGTCCTTCCAGAACTGTAATATTCGCCGCATCATATGTTTTGCTTGCCGCCATGGGTTTCTTCGTTCCTTTCCGTTGCTGCTCCGCCGCCTGGGCTTTTGCTGTTTCCGCATCGGGATCCGCCGGTTTGCACGGCAAACCGACTTCTTCCTCATGTTTTCCTGTGTTCAAGGTCATGGAATTATTCCCGCAGGCGGGAAAATTCCATGACTTTGAATACTCACCTCTACTACATCTTGTTACATCTAAAATATTATACCACAAGACCTTGACTTGTCAAAGGTGTGGGATGCGGGTTCGGTCAAAATCTCAGAAAAGAAATTTCTTATTGACAAAATGCCTTTCTCTGCCTTACAATACATTCGTATGTGTGTACATGAATTTGTCCGTTTTACGGCTTATATGTATAACAACGATTATAATAAAATCTAAAGTCAGATTGGGAGGTGTGAAGATTGGCTAACATTAAATCCGCAAAGAAGAGAATTCTTGTTTCTGCTGAGAACGCAGAGAGAAATAAAGCGATCCGTTCCGGCGTTAAGACATCCGTCAAGAAGGTTGAATCAGCAATTGAATCTGGTGATAAGTCTGCCGCTGACGCAGCACTGAAGGAATGCATCGGCAAGATAAGCGTTGCACAGAGCAAGGGTGTATATCACAAGAATACGTCCTCAAGGAAGATTTCCCGTATGACGAAAGCTGTTAACGGAATCGCGTAACAGCAGTTTATACCTGAATTATGAGGAGCATCGTTGACCGAATGCGCTATGTCATTCCGGGCGATGCTCCTTTTATACGGCTCTCTTTTCAAATCAAAGATGCCGCCGGTTATACGGCGGCATCTTGTCTGTTTTCTGATTAGTTATTGATCAGCTTGTCTTCATCACTCCAGCTGTAAAGCTTGCGGATTTCGGCACCGACCTTCTCCGACGGATGCTCTGCAGCAATCTTGCGAAGAGAACGGAAATGAGCCTGGCCGCCTGCTTCTGACATATCCAGCAGGAAATCCTTTGCAAATGTTCCGCTCTGGATGTCTTTCAGAACGTCTTTCATTGCCTGCTTTACTTCCGGTGTAATGATCTTCGGTCCTGTGATATAATCTCCGTATTCTGCCGTATTGGAAACAGAATAACGCATGCCGGCAAAGCCTGACTGATAAATCAGATCCACGATCAGCTTCATCTCATGGATGCATTCGAAATAAGCATTTCTGGGATCATATCCTGCTTCACAGAGTGTTTCAAAGCCTGCCTGCATCAGAGCGCTAACGCCGCCGCAGAGAACTGCCTGCTCGCCGAAAAGATCCGTCTCTGTCTCGGTACGAAACGTCGTCTCGAGAACGCCTGCACGTGCTCCGCCGATCGCCAGTGAATATGCAAGCGCGATATCCTGCGCTTTTCCGGTAGCATCCTGATGAACGGCGATCAGACATGGAACGCCTTTGCCTGCCTGGTACTCACTGCGTACGGTATGACCGGGGCCTTTCGGTGCGATCATCGTAACGTCAACGTCAGCAGGCGGAATGATCTGGCTGTAATGAATGTTGAATCCGTGCGCAAACATAATCATCTTGCCCGGCTTCAGATTCGGTGCGATCGACTCCTTGTACATCTTTGCCTGCAGTTCATCGTTGATCAGAATCACGATAATGTCTGCCTTGCTTGCAGCTTCCGCTGCCGTATATACCTGAAAGCCCTGTTTAACGGCTTTATCCCATGATTTGCTTCCTTCATACAGACCGATTATAACATTGCAGCCTGAATCTTTTGCGTTTAAAGCCTGTGCATGTCCCTGGCTTCCGTAACCGATAACTGCGATCGTCTTGCCTTCCAGCAAAGAAAGATTACAATCCTCCTGATAATAGATCTTAGCTTCTTCCATTTCCTGTTTCCTCCTTAAACTTCCCGGTTTATACCGGATGAATTGATTTATAAGTCAAAGACCCGCATAAGCCGGTCCAGGGCTGTCTGAATTACTGATCCATATACTGAACGTCTTCTGTTCCTCTCGTAAGACCTGTAACACCGGTGCGCGCCATTTCCAGAATATCCTTCCTGTCAAGAAGATTGAGAAACGCTTCCAGCTTCGACTGGCTCCCTACCATTTCGATAATCACGGAATCCGATTCCACGTCCACGATCCTTGCCCGGAAAATATCGGCCACTGAAATCAGATTCTGCCTTTGCTCGGCTTTCGCCCGGACCTTGACCAGCAGCAGCTCCCTGCATACGGAATCCCGGTCTGCGAGCTTCTCAATATGCCTTACATCCTGAAGCTTTCTCAGCTGATTTTCGATCTGTTCCAGAATAAGCTTGTCTCCCCGCACGGCTACAGTCATTCTGGTAAAGCGGGGATCGGATGTTACGCCTGCTGTAATACTGTCGATATTGTAGCCCCGCCTGCTGAAAAGCCCTGCAATACGGCTCAGCACACCGGATGTATTGTCAACAAGAAGTGAAAACACTTGTTTTCTCATAAAAATCTTCTTTCATCAATATTTTACTTGCTGCGCTTTATTCTAGCAATTTACTAAAGCAATGTCAACAAAAAAGCAAGGGATACAGGCTGCAAGGCACCTGTATCCCCCTTTTGCGGACAATGCTTAGAACTTACCGGCCTTTGCCGCTTCCTCAACGGAAACTGCAACACTTACCGTAGCGCCGACCATCGGATTGTTGCCCATTCCGATAAGTCCCATCATTTCAACATGAGCAGGTACCGACGATGATCCGGCAAACTGTGCGTCCGAATGCATACGGCCCATCGTATCCGTCATTCCGTAGGAAGCAGGACCTGCCGCCATATTATCGGGATGAAGCGTACGGCCTGTGCCGCCGCCGGATGCAACGGAAAAATACTTCTTGCCCTGTTCCAGACGTTCTTTCTTGTAGGTACCTGCAACCGGATGCTGGAACCGTGTCGGATTTGTTGAATTTCCTGTAATGGAAACATCAACATCTTCCTTATGCATGATCGCAACGCCCTCGGTAACGTCATTTGCGCCGTAGCAGTTGACCTTTGCACGGAGCCCCGTCGAATACGACTTGCGGAAGACTTCCTTAACTTCTCCCGTAAAATAATCCATTTCGGTTTCAACATATGTAAATCCGTTGATTCTGGCAATGATCTGCGCAGCGTCTTTTCCGAGACCGTTTAAGATGACCCGAAGCGGTTTCTGACGGACCTTGTTTGCTTTCTCTGCGATGCCGATCGCACCTTCTGCTGCCGCGAACGACTCATGGCCTGCCAGAAACGCGAAGCACTGCGTATCCTCTTCCAGCAGCATACGGCCAAGATTTCCGTGTCCCAGCCCGACCTTGCGGTGATCCGCAACCGATCCCGGAATGCAGAACGACTGCAGTCCTTCTCCGATCGCTGCAGCCGCTTCGGAAGCTTTCCTGCAGTTCTTCTTGATTGCAATCGCAGCGCCGACCGTATATGCCCATTTCGCGTTTTCAAAACAGATCGGCTGGATGTTCTCGACCATCTTGTAAACGTCAAGACCGGCTGCCTTTGTAATTTCAGCACACTCTTCGATGGAAGAAATGCCATATTCCTTCAATACGCCAAGGATCTTCTCCTCGCGTCTTTCATATGATTCAAATAAAGCCATCCTAGATAACCTCCTCTATTCTCTGCGCGGATCGACGATTTTCACAGCATCTTCAACACGACCATACTGCCCGGAAGCCTTCTCCATAGCAGTCTGCGCGTCATCACCGGCCTTGATGAAATTCATCATCTTGCCGAAATTCACAAATTTGTATCCGATAATCGTCCCTTCGTCATCAAGTGCGATCCCGGTTACGTATCCTTCTGTCATTTCCAGATATCTCGGTCCCTTCTTCAGGGTTCCGTACATCGTTCCGATCTGAGAACGAAGGCCTTTTCCAAGATCCTCAAGTCCGGCGCCGATCGGAAGACCATCCTCGGAAAATGCGCTCTGTGACCGTCCGTATGCGATCTGAAGAAAGAGTTCCCGCATCGCCGTATTGATCGCATCACATACGAGATCCGTATTCAAAGCTTCGAGTACCGTGCGTCCCGGCAGTATTTCGGCTGCCATCGCAGCGGAATGGGTCATTCCGGAACACCCGATCGTCTCAACAAGTGCTTCCTGAATAATTCCTTCTTTTATATTCAGCGTGAGCTTGCACGCGCCCTGCTGCGGTGCGCACCAGCCGACTCCATGCGTCATACCGGAAATATCCTTGATTTCCTTTGCCTTTACCCATTTCCCTTCTTCCGGGATAGGAGCAGCTCCGTGGTTTACGCCCTGTGCTACAGGACACATTCCGTCAACTTCTTGTGAATAGATCATATTCAAGCCCCTTTCACTATATGAATTGTTAGTATTTTAACGTCTAACCAACGTTATTTTCTCATAAATATTTCTTCACGTCAATCAGAAAGTGCCATTATTTCTGCACGCGCCAATGTCAATGCACGCGCAACCGTATAAGCACGGATTTTCGTTCTGTCACCCGGAAAATGGCATTCGAATGCTTTCACGTGCCCGACAACGAATACTCCGATATACACGAGTCCGACCGGCTTTTCTGCTGTTCCGCCGCCCGGTCCGGCCACCCCGGTCACGGCGATCGCGACGTCGGCCTCTGCGTTTCTGGCTGCTCCGCATGCCATCTCGTAAGCCGTTTCATAGCTTACGGCACCGTACTTCGAAAGCGTCTCCCCGGATACATCCAGCAGATCTTCCTTGGCCTTGTTCGAATATGTGATAAACCCTCGGTCATAGACATCGGAAGCACCTGGCACATTGATGATCCTGCCTGCCAGCATACCGCCTGAGCATGATTCGGCTGTTGTCAGCGAATATCCCTTTTTTCTGAGAAGATCTACAAATGCCATTTCAAGCGTTACATCCCTCGAACTTGTGTAAATATTGCTGCCGAACCGCTCACCGAGTCTGGCGACCATCTTGTCCGTAAGAGAAAATGCTTCTTCTTCACTGTCCGCGGAAGCGGTAATGCGCAGATGGACTTCACCTGTTTTGGCATACGTTGCGATCGTAGGATTTGTCTGATCGCGGATCAGATCTTTGATCAGCATCTCCGCGTCGCTTTCACCGATACCGCAGACCTTTACAATACGCGAACGGATCACACCGTTCTGCTTCTTCTGCAGATACGATAAAACGGCGCTTTTCCATAATGACACAAGCTCCTCCGGAGGCCCCGGAAGCAGGATCATAACGCAGCCGTCCTTTTCAAGGATCAGTCCCGGTGCCGATCCGTTCGGATTATCCAGAACAGACGCCCCCTGTGGAACAAGTGCCTGTTTCCAGTTGTTTTCCGCTATTTTGCTCCGGCCCAGTCTCTGAAAGAACAGTTTGATTCGTTCCTTCGTATGCGGATCTTCCACGAGCGGCACGCCAAAATATTCTGCCGCTGTTTCTTTCGTAAGGTCATCTTCCGTCGGGCCAAGACCGCCCGTAATGATGAGCAGATCCGCACGGCCGGCGGCCAGTTTCATGGATTCAAGCAGACGCTCCCTGTTGTCGCCGACGGTTGTCTGATAAAATACGGAAATGCCGAGAGAAGCGCATTCCTCCGCGAGGAAAGCAGCGTTCGTATTGACGATGTTTCCCAGCAGAATCTCTGTACCGACTGAAATAATTTCCGCTTTCAAATCACATGCCACCCTTCGTCAGAATCTCTTTGTTCTTTGCAATATAATCGACAAGCGATAGAACCGTGAGAACAAGCGCAAGATAAACGACTGCTGTATTTATGATCGTAAAAGCTCCGCCGAAGTCCAGGATCAGAAGAATGATCATCAGCATCTGGGAAGCAGTTTTAAACTTGCCCCATTTGCTTGCCGCGATCACGATTCCATTGTCGGAAGCCACGAGCCGGAAACCGCTGATAATGAATTCTCTGCCGATGATGATGATAACGATCCAGCTCGCAAGCTTACCTGTCGAGGTCAGACAAATCATGGCAGAACATACAAGCAGTTTATCGGCCAGCGGGTCCATGAACTTTCCGAAATCGGTAATGAGATTTCGTTTTCTGGCGATGCGTCCGTCAAAAAAATCGGTAAGGCTTGCAGCGATAAATACCACAAGAGCAATATCTTTTCCGGCTTTTCCGAACGGTCCCAGCATAAAAAGCACAAATACAGGTACTAAAAAGATACGCATTACTGTCAGTTTATTAGGCAAATTCATCTTCTATCACTCCTGTCAAATCATATTCCGATGAACCGGTTACACGGGCACGGACAAACGTACCGCTCATAAGCTCTTCGTTCGAATCCAGAAAAATATACCCGTCCACATCCGGTGCGTCACGATACGTACGTCCGATATATTCTCCCTCTTCCGGAATTCTTCCGTCGATCATGACATCAAGAACGTGCTCCTTTAAAGCAGCGGATTTTTCACGTGATATCTCCTGCTGAAGCTCCATAAGCTCATCACGCCATTCATCCTTCTGCCGGTCACTTACCTGATCCGGATATCCGGCAGCCGGTGTGTCTTCCTCCTGTGAATATGAAAAAACTCCAAGCCTGTCGAATTCCATCTCATCAATGAAATCCATTAATTCCTCATGATCGCACTGCCGCTCGCCCGGAAATCCTGCGATCAATGTCGTCCGGAGCGCAATGTCGGGGATTGCATCCCGCAGCTTTCGAATGACGGCAGTCAGCTCTTCTTTCGTAGTCCGGCGTCCCATACGTTTCAGAATATCGTTGTTTACATGCTGGATCGGCATATCGATATAATGACAGATCTTCGGTTCTTCCCGCATTACTTCAATCAGTTCATCCGTAATCTCCTCCGGATAGCAGTACAGGATCCGTATCCAGCGAAGTCCTTCGATCCGGCATAATTTTCGAAGAAGGTCCGGCAGCCGCTTCTCCCCGTAAAGATCCGTCCCGTAAACCGTCGTTTCCTGAGCAACGAGAATCAATTCACGAACACCATTTTCCGAAAGATGTTCCGCCTCTCTGACCAAATCCTCCGTCGGATAGCTCCGGTATGACCCGCGGACTCTCGGTATAATGCAGTATGTACAGTGCTTGTCGCATCCCTCTGCAATTTTCAGATATGCATAGCATTCCCCTGTCGTTACGATACGGTTCCCGCTCATGGCCGGAAGGACGTCAAGCGGGCGGAAATACTCGCGGTGACTGCCTGATAATGCGTCATTTGCCGCTTCAACGATCTTGTCATAGGCAGTCGTTCCGAGCAGTGCGTCGACCTCCGGGATCTCCGTTATGATTTCCAACCTGTACCGTTCCGCAAGACAGCCGGAAACGATCAGTGCCCTGCAGTTTCCGTCTCTGCGGTACTTTGCCATTTCAAGGATCGTATCGATACTCTCTTCCTTCGCGTCTCCGATAAAACAACATGTATTGATCACGATCACTTCCGCTTCTGTCTCGTCATCTGTGATCTCATATCCGTTCTTCTCTAAAAGCTCGAGCATGACCTCCGAATCGACACGATTCTTGTCACACCCGAGTGAAATAAAAAGCAGTTTTCTCATACAACTCCCTTATTCTGTAATGATTCCGGACAGCATGAAAGAGTTTGCGCTGCAAACTCTTTCCATTGGCCTTCTTACGGCTGTTACTCGTTGTCGTCACCATCCGAGCTGACGATCTTGATCTTTCCGGTATTTAACTCCTCGATTGCGATCGAAAGCGGTTTGCGCCCATCCGCGTTATCGACAAAAGGCCTGTCGCCTGCAATGATCTGCCTTGCCCGTTTGGCTGTGGCAAGTACGATCGAATATCTGCTGTTGATAACAGGTGTTTCGCCTTCCTCCACACCGCTGTTTACGACCCGCATTAAATCTGTGTAAGATGGATGAAGCATTTGATCATTCTCCTTTCCAGTACTCCTTCAGTTCTCCTTGTATCTTTCTTATAAAATCCAAATTGCGGCTTGTGCTGTTGTACTCACGCTGTATGATCTGATGAAGCTCCGTCACACATTCTTCGAGATCGTCGTTTACGATAATATAATCATAATTCTCGATTCCCTCTGACTCTTCGACAGCACGGCGCATCCGTGAATTTACATCTTCCATTGTCTCGGTTCCGCGTGCGATCAGCCGCCTGTACAGTTCCGAGGCGCTTGGCGGTGAAACAAATATCAGCAGGGCATCCGGAAATTTCTTCTTTACCTTGGACGCTCCCTGGATCTCGATCTCCAGGATCACATCCTTGCCGCTTTCCAGCTGAAGTTCGACGTAATCCCTCGGCGTTCCGTAATAATGATCCACGTACTTCGCGTATTCGATCAGTTTATCGTCCGCGATCATCTTGTCAAATTCTTCCGCCGTCTTGAAAAAATATTCCCGGCCTTCTGCTTCTCCCGGCCTTGGATTTCTTGTCGTCGCTGATACGGATAATGCATAATTCCCGTATTTTCGTATCAGCTCATGCATCAGCGTTCCCTTACCGGCTCCTGCAAAACCGGAAATAACGATCAAAATTCCCCTTCTCATAATATCTGCTCCCGGCTCTACTCAATATTCTGAATCTGCTCACGCACTTTCTCAATTTCTGTCTTAAGCCCGATCGCGCAGTTCGATACTTCGATATCATTCGCCTTTGACAGGATCGTATTGGCTTCACGGTTCATTTCCTGTGCAATGAAATCCAGCTTTCTGCCGACGCCTTCTGTCTCTTCCAGCGCACTCCGCATTGCGGTGACATGGCTTCTTAACCGAACGACCTCTTCATCCGTGCAGATCTTGTCAGCATAAATCACTACCTCGGCCGCGATCTTTCCTTCGTCGATCTGTACATCACTCAGCAGCTCCTTGACTTTATCCTCCAGCTTTGCACGGTATTCGGAGACGATTTCAGGCGAACGCTTCTCGATCACTGCGATTCCCTGCTCGATCACATCCAGCTTATGAAGGATGTCATCATGGAGACGGTTTCCTTCTGCAACACGTGTTTCCACGAAATGGCTGCACGCTTCGTCCAGTGCTCTCTGGATCAGTTTCCAAAGCTCTTCTTCATCAGCTGTCTGTTCTTCCATGACCAGCACATCGGGATATCTGGACAGCTGTGTGACCGTGACATCATCCGTCAGCGAAAACGTCTGCTGCATCTGACGCAGATACTTCAGATATTCCCCGGCCAGTGTTTCATTATACAGCAGCGCGCTCTGACTGTCAGAAAGGTCTTCATAATTGATGAAAATATCGATTTTGCCTCTGTTCATGTATTTCTTCAGATACGTCCTCACCGCGGCGTCAAAGAAATTCAGTTTCTTCGGCATTCTCAGATTCACCTCAAGATACCGGTGATTCACGGACTTGAGTTCGGCAGAAATCTTGCGGTTGTCTTCCGTGACTTCACTTCTGCCGAAGCCTGTCATGCTCTTTATCATACTGTTCTCACTTTCTGTATGGGCAGTTTGGGATTACCCTTTTCTCCCATAGTAAATATTTATTATACGCCAAACAGATCGATATTCCAAGTGTTTTTCGGCAATTATTATGGTATAATCATCACAGTCTTAAGAAAGAAGGAGATATTTCATGGCCCTGGACGGAATTGCTATAGCCGGGCTGACCGCAGAATTCGATGAATGTCTGACCGGCGGCCGTATTTATAAAATTGCACAGCCTGAGCCTGATGAACTGCTGCTTACGATCCGCGCTTCCGCCGGACAGTATAAGCTTTTGATTTCAGCCGGGGCCAGTCTTCCGCTTGTTTATCTTACGAATGAAGTCCGGACAAGCCCCTTGAGCGCACCCGGATTCTGCATGCTTCTGCGAAAACATATCCAGAACGGAAGGATCGTTCGTATCTTTCAGCCTGCACTGGAGCGATGCATTCATTTTGAAATCGAACATTATGACGAACTTGGTGATATCTGCAGGAAATCCCTGATTGTCGAGATCATGGGCAAATACAGCAATATCATTTTCTGCGACAGCAGCAATACGATCATTGACAGCATCAAACGAATATCCAGCGCCGTAAGCTCCGTGCGCGAGGTGCTGCCCGGCAGAACATATTTCCTTCCAGACACCACGGGAAAAAGCGATCCGCTTGCCGCAGAGGAATCCTCTTTCCGTCCTGCACTGCTTCAGACAGGCGCACTGCTTGGCAAGTCGATCTATTCCGCCTATACCGGCATCAGCCCCTTGATTGCGGAAGAAGTCTGCTTCCGCAGCAGCATCGATTCCGGCGTATCGCCTGCCGATGTCTCCGATATGGAAATGACGCATCTTTTCCATATATTCCGGAATCTGATGGATGAAGTGAAGGAACGGAACTTTTCTCCGGCTGTATATTACCGTGATGACGAGCCCGTCGAATTTTCGGCGGTCCGCCTTACGATCTATTCCGATCTGAAGGCTGTCCCCTTTCAATCCGTATCCGAAATGACGGAAACCTATTATCTTCAAAAAGAAACCAGAACGCGTATGCGCCAGAAATCATCGGATCTCCGCAGGATCGTCCAGACGGATCTGGATCGGTGCCGCCGGAAATACGATCTTCAGTCAAAGCAGCTGAAAGACACAGAAAAGCGTGACAAGTACCGGATTTACGGAGAGCTCATCAATACGTATGGCTACAGCCTTCCGCCGCAGTCTTCATCTCTCACTGCGGACGACTATTATTCAGGAAAAGAAATCACGATTCCGCTCGACCCGACGAAGAATGCCGCGCAGAATGCCTGTCATTACTTCGACCGTTATAATAAAATGAAACGAACGTATGATGCCCTGTCTGTCCAGCTTGCCGAAACGTCCGACGATATCGCGTATCTGGAATCCGTATCCGAATCGATCGAAATTGCTTCCTCCGAAGCTGATCTTTCCGAAATACGTTCCGAACTTCACAAGACCGGTTTTATCCGCTCCGGATCATCCTCCAGACACCGTGATGAGAAGAGCAGACCTCTTCATTACTGCTCCCGTGACGGCTATGACATTTTCGTCGGAAAGAACAACATTCAGAACGAAGAACTGACGTTTAAAACAGCCGACGGAAACGACTGGTGGTTCCACGCGAAGAAAATGCCAGGCTCCCACGTCATTGTCAAAAGCCGCGGGGAGGAGCTTCCTGACTCGACATTCGAAGAGGCGGCCCGTCTCGCTGCCCATTATTCTGCTGCCCGCAATACAGACAAGGCAGAAATCGACTATATTGAACGAAAGCATATTCACAAAGTCAACGGAGGACGGCCTGGATTCGTGATCTATCACACGAATTACTCCATGACCGTCCCGACGGATATCAACAATATAAAACGAGTGGAATAACATCACCGGATATTACTTGCCCTGCATCTCCTGTGTATCGGTCTCCTCATGTTCAAGCGGAATAAAGACCCTGTCCGGAAGAGGTTTTGTGTCTTTTTGAGCCATTTCGGCCGCTTTTTCGCAGAAATATTCCTGTGAATTTATAAGCGGTTTCCCCCTCCTGTCGATCTTGGAATACGTACCGTCCGGCTGCATGACAGAGGCCTTGACCGTATCGGAAAGCTGTATGGAAAGCATGTCCTTGACTCGTTCCTTCAGTTCTTCTTTTTCAACGGGGAACAGGATTTCAACCCGTTTGTCAAGATTTCTCGGCATCCAGTCAGCGCTTCCCATGTATACTTCATCTTCTCCGTTATTCAGAAAGTAGAAGACCCTGCTGTGCTCAAGAAACATCCCTACGATCGAACGAACGCTGATATTTTCACTGACTCCGGGAAGGCCTGCACGAAGGCAGCAGATCCCGCGGACGATCAAATCGATCTTCACACCGGCGCAGGACGCATCATACAATGCTTCAATGATCTCCTGATCACAGAGAGAATTGACCTTTGCGATAATTCTTCCCTTGTTTCCGTTTCTGGCATTCTGCTCTTCACGTCGTATCAGGCGCAGAAACTTGTCACGAAGCCAGAGCGGAGCAAGCACAAGCTTGTTCCAGTTCTCCGGTTCGGAATATCCGGAGAGCATATTGAAAACTGCAGTTGCGTCTTCCCCAATCGGTACAGAGCATGTAAAGAGGCCTATATCCGTGTACAGCTTGGCCGTTGAATCATTATAATTGCCGGTGCCCAGATGAACGTAGCGTCGTATTCCCTCTTCCTCACTGCGTACGACGAGTGTAATCTTGCAGTGTGTCTTCAGGCCCATCAGGCCGTATATAACGTGACAGCCGGCTTTCTCAAGCATCTTCGCCCAGACGATGTTGTTTTCCTCATCGAATCTTGCCTTTAATTCCACGAGTACGCATACCTGCTTTCCGTTGTCGGCGGCTTCCGCAAGCGCGGCGATGATCGGAGAATTTCCGCTTACACGGTACAGTGTCTGTTTAATAGCAAGCACTTTCGGATCCTTTGCTGCCTGACGGACAAAATTAACAACCGGCTCAAACGACTGAAACGGATGCGCAAGAAGGATATCTCCCCTCCGGATCTGAGAAAACAGATCTTCATCGGGACGGATCGCGTCAGACATTTTAGGCACAAAAGGTGCGTCCTTAAGCTGATCAAACCCTTCCAGCCCATAAAGCTTCAGCAGGAACGTCAGGTCGAGCGGTCCGTTTAAAAGATAAATATCCTCTGATGAGACCATGAGTTCTTTCTGCAGGATCTCTAGAAGGCGCTTATCCATACCGTCATCTGCCTCAAGCCGGATTACTTCACCCCACTGGCGGAGCTTCAGCTGCTTCTGAATTTCCTTGAGCAAATCGGCAGCTTCATCTTCATCGATCGTTAAATCAGCATTTCGCATGATCCTGTACGGATCGACGCACACAATATCATAACTCATGAAAAGCCGGTACATATTCCGTTCAATGATTTCTTCAAGCAGAATTACATCGACCATTCCATCCTCGGAAGAAGGAAGCCGAACGATCCGGGACACACCGGACGGTACCTGAACCGTCGCAAACTCCAGCTCACCCGCATCATCAGCATCTTTTTTTCTTAAAAGAGCCCCGATATTCAGGCTCTTGTTCCGTATCAGCGGAAACGGCCTCGAGGAATCCACTGCCATCGGTGTCAGTACCGGATAAATCTCATCCATAAAAAACTGATCCGCATAAGCAGCCTGCATCTGTGTCATATCCTCATGACGGCTGATCACATGGAGTCCGGCCGCATACAGCTGAGGCTGCAGGGAACGCGTCCATGTGGAGCACTGCAGATTTTCAAATTCATGGACACATTCCGATATTTCCGTAAGCTGTTCCGCCGGCGTAAGCCCCGCGAAATCGGGCACATTGTATCCCGCATGAGCCATATCTTTCAATGATGCGACGCGTATCATAAAAAACTCGTCCAGATTGGAGGCTGTGATGCTCAGGAATTTCAGTCTCTCGAAAAGCTGTGTTTCATGATTTCGTGCTTCCCAAAGCACTCTTTCGTTGAACTGCAGCCAGCTGAGCTCACGGTTCGTGAAACAATCGGATTTATATTTACCCATAGCACCGCCTCCTTAGACATTCTTGCGTACTTTCAGTTCAACCGTCATGCCGAACACTTCCTGAAACAGTTCGATATTGGATCGAAACATACTCTTTTCCATCGTCATGTCAGCCATCGACGTAACCAGGACCATCAGCTTCTCGTCGTGTATATCCATCTTGATCTTCTCGATCTTCTGTCTGTGACTGGCGTCAAGCGCATTCGCAATACGGAAGATCGACGCCAGCTTTTCAACCAGGAGATATGTCTTCTTATCCAGCGTTTCCGAGAGTCTGTGAATTTCCTGGAACGGAATCATCTGGCATCGTACGACATTCGCGATGATCCCGCGTTCTTCCCGCGATATGCCGATGATTTCCGTGAAAAGAATAATTTCATAAGAGCATTGGGCCGTATTACGCAGATCAACGAATTTGCCGCAGTCATGGAGAAGGACTGCCAGCCGCAGCAGCAGCCTCTCCCGGCTGCCGAGTCCGTGGATCTTGTGGGTCTTGTCAAATATCATCTCCGCGTATGATTCAACGGCGCGGACATGATCCTTGTCTGTCTTGTAATGCTTGCCGATATTCCATGCAGATGCAATGATATCTTCGTCAAAATCATGGCTGATCGGAATCAGCTTCTTCGTATCCGCATAATCATATACGAGTCCGTCCCCGATCGTAATACCCGGCGTAAAAATCAATTCAGCTCCGAGTTCTTCGATCAGCTTCTTATATACGATCGCCGACGGGATCACAAAGCCGGCGTTTTCATACGGCATTTCAAGCATTGCGGAAATTTGCTCATTATTCTTGTTTTCCAGCTGGTCATATAGACTCAGGAATTCTTCTTTTGTCACGAAACTCTGATTCTGGGATTTTCTGGCTTTCCGCATGATATAATTGATGTAGTCACCGACGGCAATGATATTCTGAACTTTCTTAGACGGCAGATAGATCCGTTTAAAGCCTTTGATATCGACATCGATCAGCTCTTCCACGAGCGTACTCTCGTTCGAGGCAGATCCGGCCAGATTTGCAAGGGCTTCCCGGATTCTTACAAACCCCCAGGAAATGCTTTTTGTCGTTACAAAGCTGTCCTTGTCGTAAAGAGAAAGCTGAAGACTTCCTCCGCCAAGATCCACGATCGCCGTTGCATTCTCGATGATCCTCGTGAAATCGGCCTCTTTGGACGCAATTGCCTTATACCCCAGAAGACGCTGCTGTGAGTTGCTGAGGACCTTGACCTCGATCCCGACCTTCTGACGGATCTGATCGAGAATGTTGATATGATTGCTTGCCTCGCGGACAGCGCTTGTAGCGACGGCACGATATGCACTGACATGATATCCGGAAATAATCTTCATAAAATCACGGAGAACGTCGCATAATTCATCAAGCAGCTCGGCACTGATATGTCCGATCCGGAACGTATCTTTTCCCAGATCGAGTCTGTGACGGATATCGTCGATCTCACGGATCCCGGATTTGGGAGATATTTCAAAAATTTTAAGTTCCAGTTCATAAGAGCCGATATCAATGGATGCAAAGGTCTTGACTGCCATAAGTCACTGCTCCTTCCCCATCAGGTAATCGATAAACTGCTGCGCCGTACGGCCGGAAAGCCCTCCGTGAGCTAGCTCCCACTTATTTGCCGCGTCCAGAAGTTCTTCTTCTTCCGTCATGATATGATTTCTGCGCGCAAGTCCCAGAACGATCTGATTGAACGCTTCCTTATCCGGACCGTTGAAGAAAATGCTGACGCCGAATCTGGCGGAAAGCGAAAGCTTCTCCTGGACCGTATCAGAAGCATGAAGGTCATTCCGCCTTCCCTCTTTGTCCGTGAACTGTTCCCGGATCAGATGGCGCCTGTTCGACGTCGCATAGATGAGAACGTTGTCCGGTCTTCTTTCCAGTCCTCCCTCGATCACAGCCTTAAGATATTTGTACTCCGTTTCAAAGTCTTCAAAAGACAGATCATCCATATAAATTATAAATTTATAATTCCGGTTCTTGATCTGATCGATCACGTCGTTCAGATCCTGAAACTGATACCGGTAGATTTCGATCATCCGGAGACCATCGTCGTAATACTCGTTCAGGATCGCCTTGCAGCTCGACGATTTCCCTGTACCGGCGTCTCCGTACAAGATGCAGTTGTTTGCTTTCCTGCCGTGGACGAACGCTTCCGTGTTCTCACGCAGTTTCTTCTTCGGAATCTCGTATCCGATCAAATCATCGAGACGAACGTGAGCGATCTTGGTTATCGGCAGGATCTTCGCGCCGTGATCTGTATGCACAACACGAAATGCTTTATGAAGTCCGAATCTTCCGACCCCGAACTCCTTGTAAAACTGTGTCAGTACATCCTTGAATTCTTCCGTGCCGTCTGACGAAGCCAGGCTTGCGGACAATTCACAGATACGGTCACGGATCCTTTCGTTGTATACCTTGCCGTTCCTGTCTGCCGCTTCATAATGCTTCATAACAGAAAAGCAAGGTGCTTTGTATTTGCTTTCCAGAAAATCCAGATCGTAATGAAACAACTCCTGAAACACAGCAAAGTCATGAAGAACGATTTCATTGATGCTTCCCGGTACGGAGCCTGTGATCTCACATGACGTCGAATACGAATTCTCATTGTTTGCCAGCAGATACGCCAGATACGTATGCCATATATTCCCGCAGAATCCATGGTTTTCCGAAAAATCTATAAGATTTCCGGCAAGCCCCGCAGCTTTCTCGTCATACGTTTCCGGACGGAATGTGCTTTTCCGGCATTCTTCCATCAGAAATGTCATATCATCCAGAATATTCTGATGCTTAAAGTTCCTGTAAATCAACAGGTTTCTTGTATTCATCCAAATCCTTTCTGTCTGTACCGGGCCAAAGAGCGGTCTGTATCATCACGTGCGGCTTACATAATTTCCAAGAATTTTCAGGTTTCTCGCTTCTTCACGAAGGCCCCGGATCGCGTTCTTCACAGACGCATCATTCAGGTTTCCCTCAAAATCTACAAAAAACCGGTATTCCCATGTGTAATCTTCCATAGGCTGTGACTCGATCTTCGTCATATTTAAATCATTGTAAATGAAGTGCGAAAGGATACGGTACAGAGAACCGCTCGAATGAGGAACTTCAAAGCATATGCTGATCTTGTCGGCCTGTTCCAGAAAAATCTTCTGATTTGTAACGATAATAAACCTTGTCGAATTTCCTTCGCTCTGGTTGATTCCCGATTCAAGTATCTCAAGCCCGTATACCTTCGCCGCGTACTCACTGGCGATCGCCGCCTCTGCCATATTGCCGTCTTCCAGCACCTTTCGCGCGGCAAGCGCTGTATTTCCGACACTGATCTGCTCCATATACGGATGGTCATCCAGATACCGCGTACTCTGCATCAAAGCCTGAGGATGCGAATACACTCGCTCAATATGAGAGATGTCCGCCCCCGGCAGGCCGATCAAAGCATGTCTGACCGAAATCACCTGTTCAGCGACGATATAGTTTTCAAATTCCACAAGAAGGTTATAAACCTGATTAACGGCGCCGGCCGTTGAATTATCGATCGGCAGGACAGCATAATCAGCCGAACCATCCTCGATCGCCTCCATGCATTCACGCCACGTATCCACATGACAGTCATTGACGTTGCTTCCGAAGAAGCATCTGGATGCTTCCTGACTGTAAGACCCCGGGGCGCCCTGATATACGACACGCGCACCTTTCGTATCCAGACTGCTCTCACCGATAAACGCAAGCTTTCCAAGCACTCCATCCTGCGCCAGAAGCTGATACTGCAGCTTCCTGCTCATTGACATGATCTGCTCATACAGCTCCTGAACCCCGTGACGGTTAAAATCACTGGACGCCATCGACGTGAGTACAGCCAGCTTCTTCTTCTCACGTTCCTTGTCAAATATGCGACGGCCGTTCTCGATCTTCCACGCAGCGACCTTTTCGCTGACTGCCATTCGCTTTTCAAAGAGCGAAACCATCTCTTCATCGATCTCGTCTATTTCGTTCCGCAGTTCGTTCAAATCCATGTTGTCACTTCCCCGTTTACTCTGGCGAGTCATTCATCCTCGCCTGACATGTCATCGTACAGCTGGCTTACCGTTGTTCCCAGGATCGGATGCCGTTTGTTCGGAGCGATTTCCGACAGCGGCTCCAGTACATACCGGCGGTTCTCCATGTCAACATGCGGTATAATCAGATCATCCGACTCATACACGAGATCATCATAAAAAATAATATCCAGATCCAGGACTCTTGGTCCCCATTTAACATCCGGAGTGCGTCTGCCTTCCTCTTCTTCAAGAATATGAAGACAGGTAAGAAGTTCTTCCGGATTCATCCATGTCCGCATCACAAAACAGGCATTCAGGAAATCATCCTGCACGATATTGCCGTACGGTTTCGTTTCAATGATCATGGATTCCTGCAGCATTCTGCAGTCATGACGCATCCGGAGTTTTTCCATGGCCTTTTCCATATGTGCCGAGCGGTCTCCGACATTGGAACCGATCCCAATGTACGCGGTATGCCATCCGCGCTCCACACGGACCGATACGCGGTCTGCCGTGATTTCTTCCTCTTCCCATGCTTTTCCGATTTCAAGTTCTGCCTTTTCGACCTGCAAAAACGATGTAAGGATTCCTTCTGCCATTCTTTCTGCCGCAGTTTCCAGAAGCCGGAATGAATATTTCTGCATAAAAGCGGTCATATACCTCATCACTTTGGATGCATCCGGCGAAAGAGACGGATCGTCCAGTTTTCCGGCCGGCTTCATATCCAGGGAAAGACTTGCACTGATCAGAAACTTCTGCTCTTTCACCGGTTCTTCTTCAAAATTCCCTTGCCTTGCAGTCACTTCAAGATTTCTGATTATCAGCTGATCCATCGTTCTCCTCCTCCTCTTCTTCGGCCATATCTGTCTGAACAGGATATTCCTTTTCCCATGCAGTAAGGAATGGTTTCAAATACGATAATGAACCGAACGCAACGACGATGCCGTTCTCTCCTGCGTCCTTTCCTGCCCGTAAGGCTGCCTCCGAATAATTCACACATATCCGGCCCTCCAGTCCGTACCGTGTTGCTTCCTGGCGAAGAACGCCGGGAATCAGCGAACGGTTCCAGTCAGGCAGAGATACCAGATAAAGTTCCATTACAAGCGGCGCTATGCCGGAAAGCATTTTGCCGTAATCCTTATCTTTAAAAACACCCATTACGAAAACAAACTTCCTCCCGGGAAAATATGCTTCCAGAGAAGACTTAAGTCTCGCGGCGCCGTCCTCATTATGAGATCCGTCCAGCACAAGAAGCGGCTTCGTATTGATAACTGTAAAGCGGCCGAACCACGATGCTGCCGATATTCCGTCGATGATATGGCTGCTTGTGACCGGATATCCCATTTCCTGCAGCACTTCGATCGCGAGCACCGCCGTTGCCGCGTTTTCAAGTTCATAGTCACCAAGCAGTGACGTTGCAAGATCATACTGCTTATATGTAAAACACTGCTCCATAAGATTTCTGGAATTCAGCTGAATGTCGTTTCGGTCTGTCATGCGGAAGGGAGACGGTCTGGAATTTCCTGTCTTCTGTCCGTCGACCGCTCTTTCCTTTTCGCGGTATGCATACTCATCATACAGAACTCTCCGGACGGAATCGGTCTGAGGACTTAAGATCACCGGATGTCCGCCCTTGATAATACCGGCTTTCTGTGATGCGATCTCTTCGATCGTGTCCCCGAGCCATGCCATGTGATCCATCGAAATCGAAGTGATAACGGTCATCAGTGGATGTGAAACAATATTTGTTGCGTCTTCCCTGCCTCCGAGACCAGCCTCCATAACAAGAAAATCACAGTTTGATTCCGAAAAATAAAGGAAAGCGATTGCCGTTTCTATTTCAAAAACAGTCGGGGGTTCCAGGCCCTTCGCATTCATTGCCTTCACGGCATCGCGCATAACATCCATACATGCGCCGTAATCTTCCTCTTCCATTGGTTTCCCGTTTATCATGAAGCGCTCAAGATATGAAAAAACGGCCGGAGATGTGTAGCACCCCACACGGTAGCCGGCGCACTTTAGAACGGAAGAAAGATACATGCAGACAGAGCCTTTGCCATTTGTTCCGGCAACGTGGATCACATTCAGCATACGTTCCGGATGATTCAGCTCACCAAGCAGTGCATTGATTCGATCAAGGCCGGGCACGCTTCCGTATCTGGCCGACTCCTCAAGATAAACTCTTGCTTCCCGGTAATTCATCTGTTTATACAGCTCCTTCTCATTTTAACGCTGAAATAATTATATAACAAACAGCATGCTTTTGCCACAGATAATAAAAAAAGCAAAGACACACCTACGTATCTTTGCTTTCGGTTCAGCCGGGACGGTAAGCCGGGTTCTGTCTCGCGTGATCATCTGTCTAGGCCGGACGTTGCCGTCCGGCTCAAGCGGCCTACCGGAAGCGCAGCGGGCCGCTGCAATGCTCCCTTTGGTCTTGCTTCGGATGGGGTTTACATGGACCCGTGCCGTTGCCGGCACGGCGGTAGTCTCTTGCACTGCCTTTCCACCCTTACAGCAGCATAAGCTGCTGCGGTTTATTTCTGTTGCACTGTCCCTGAAGTTGCCTTCGCCGGACGTTATCCGGCATCCTGCCCTTTGAAGCCCGGACTTTCCTCTCCCGCTGCTTATTCAGCATATGCGGCAGCGATCACGTGTCCCGCCTGAACAAGTGTATCATATCACATCCTGTTATTCGATATCAATAGCAAGATTATCATCATCCGCTGCTGCCGTAGCCAGTTTATCGCATCGTTCATTCTCGGGATGTCCGTCATGTCCCTTCACCCATACGAAGTGAACGTCATGCATGGATTTGGCCGCCAGAAGTCTTTCCCAGAGGTCGATGTTCTTCACCTCGTTCTTTTTTCCCTTTCGCCATCCGCTCTTCACCCAGCCGTCTACCCAGCCATCTTCAAAGGCCCTGACAAGATACTGCGAATCGGAATAAAGCGTAACGCTGCATGGACGGTTCAGCGATTCAAGCCCCACGATCGCTCCCATCAGTTCCATGCGGTTATTCGTGGTTTTCCGGTATCCGCCCGAAAGCTCTCTTCTGTGGACTTCACCGGCGGGATCCTTGTAGCTTAAAATCACGCCGTAGCCTCCCGGGCCGTTTGGATTTCCTCTCGCCGCGCCGTCTGTATAAATATCAACTTTCATCTCTTACCTCGTTTCCGGATCATGTTCCGGATTTTCCAGAGACCACTCTCCGGTTTCCAGAAAATGTTCCGCAGAGAACTCTGCCCACTGTGTGATCGTTCTGTCGTAGCCGATGATTTCCAGCAGTTTTATCGCATTTCGCGAGCTGGAGGGTCCGGGATATAAATGATAGTCAAACTGAACGTCGTCCTCCACGATCTTCTCCTGAAAATGATAATTGTCATAATATGGTTCCAGGAGCTTTGCCAGCTCAATATCATGCGTCGCCGCCGTACAGATAACGCCGGGACGTGACAGACTTTTCAGTATCTGCGCGGATGCCGCGATCCGTTCGATCGTGTTCGTTCCGCGCAGGACCTCGTCTATGAAACAAAGTACAGGGATCCTGCCGTCCACATACTCCAGGATCCGTTTCAGCGACTTGATTTCCACAATGTAATAGCTTTCCTTCGCAGCCAGATCATCGCGAAGCGCCATGGAAGTACAGATCCGGTACATACTGCCGCTGCAGGAAACTGCGGGGCATGTATGGATCGTCTGCGCCAGAACGGCACATAGTGCTGTCGTTTTCAGGAATGTAGATTTTCCGGAAGCATTAGAGCCTGTTACGAGCATCCCGCGGTCCGCTTTTACCGAATTTGCAACCGGATCCTTTACCAGCGGATGGTATTCCTTTTCTGCGGAAAAACATATTCCGCTCTCCGCACCTGTGCGGAATGTCGGCACACACCAGTACGGCAGGGCACATCTGTATGACGATACGGCAGCCATGCTGTCCAGGAAACCGATCGTGTCAAGAAGTACCCCTGTCTCCTCCCTGCATGTACGGAGCCCGCCTGCCATCCGGTAAAACTTTATGACATCGAGATGTGTAACAACCCGGACATAGTCAAGAAGCGCATCACCCGGAGACTTACTGGCCGAATTTCCGGAAAGGATCCCTGAGCCCCGGAAAAGACGGCGGATGCGGTCGTAATTCTCTCCGAATCTGCTGCCGTATTGTTCCAGATCTCCGCTTAAATACTTTCTGACACGGCCCAGGCCGTATACTGCTCTTCTGACGTATCCAAGCGCCTCCAGATACGGTTTCAGCTCACCGGAATCCCAGAAATAATACAGGAATATATTGAGAAAAATAACGGCTACCATCACGATGATCCCGACCCGCGGCATCAAAATGCCCCATATTACGGATGCTGTAAGCATTACGACAGGAAGACGGTATATCATTCTGTCTCTGCCATCGATCATCGTCAGCTTCTGCAGGTATTCAGCAAGGGAAATCCGACTGCTCTTTCCGATCCGTGCAAATTCAAGCTGCAGTTTTTCACGGACATCCTTGTTTTCCGTAAAAAACCGAATCACCTTCTCACGTTCGCGAAGCTCCTCTTCCCTTACGCACGGTGTCCGGAGAATATGATAAAGATACTCCTCTCCGGCCGAAGAATACGTAACATCCATGTCATCAAAAATACGATCCATCCCAAGATCGTTCCAGGTGATGTCGTCCGTCACATTTTCTGTCTTTTCCCCGCGGATCCTGCTTTCACTGTAAAAGGCGATCCGTCTGAGCTCCTCCGGCGTATGACGGACTGCCGCTTTCTTTCCGTATTCTGTTTGAATTTTCTGTAAGAAACCATTGTTTCTCTTTCGTTCACCGCCGGCGATCCCCGCTCCGAAAAGCACGATAAGCATCACCGTGACAATAACTGCGATCGTCATCTGTTCTGTACACTCCCCGCCGGATTTTTTCCCGGTTCTTATTCACTTCTGCAGAGATCAATCTCATCTACCTTGCCTGTTTCCTTGCTGATCGATATTGCCATGCTTCTGTGGAAATTTCCGTTTCTGGTCCACGTCATGACCGTATAACTGTCATCCTCTTCTGTCTTGTCAGGCTGCCCGTAAAGGGATACTGCCTCGTCCCCGGCCGAGCCGACCGTAACCTCTCCCGCCGATGTCACGGATATCCCGGCTTCCTGTGTCCAGGAATCGCCCTTGACTTCCGTGATCAGACATTCTTTCAGAGCACGCGGTTTGCTGTACGGGTTGAAAATATTCACCGTGACGCTGCCGTCATCCGTATTGCGGAAAAACGCCAGTATGCTGCCGTATCCGCTGATCACCGTATCCGGCTGCAGATCATCGGTGTCCAGCACGAGACCGGCAGCTGTCATATCATCGCAGCTGCACGGAAGGGTAATGATTTTATCGTTTATCCGTAATGAGAACGAATACCAGTTATCACCAAGCGTACTTCGCTGCGCCGCCCGTTTCAGCCGCGGAATTTCTACGGTTCCGTCCGTGCCGATCCCCAGAGATTCCGTAAAATATTCGGATATCGTTTCGTTATCCGTTTCCGACGCACGTACCGCATCAGAACCTGTCACGGCCGTATCTTCCACGCCGTCATCCGCCAAAAAGGACGTGTCTGCATAAAAGGAAGTGATCTGCATCGTATTGTCATTGTGGAAAATCGGCTCGATCAGAATGGATTTCAACTCTTCCGACATCATGTCTTCCGGATCCAGATCCATGGAAACAGACTTTTCCGGATCAATATCCGTTTTCATCCATCTGCCGCCGCAGCCCAGATACAGCGTATTCGTAATGCCGTCTGACACGATATAGGATTCAAACGGCACAGATGTCTTCTGTGAATCCTGTACTGCCTCTGCGGTACCGGTCGTATGAAGTGTACGGGAAGATGATTTGTAAGTACTTTCAAGATGAAACAGAACTTCAAAATTCCTGCCGTTTCTTGACACCGTCATGAATATCTTCACGTCTGCCTTTTCATTTCCGGTGCTGTCTGACTGCGCAGCTGCCGTATCCGTACTGCGCCGGTCCGGCCCATATGTCAGGATAAACACCAGAGACACCGCTGCTGTCAGGAGCAGGATCAGGAAGACCCTGCGCAGAATCTTATGCTTCATAACAGTCACACTAACTCCACGGAAGATCCGAATGTTCGATCTTCTTGTCACGTATCATCAAATCACGAAGCGCTTCGGATGCGGGCTTGTCTTCAAAAAGCACCCGGTGTACCTGATCGACGATCGGCATTTCGATATGGTAGATATCCGCAAGCTTCCAGGCTGCTTCTGCGGAATATACTCCTTCTACGATCATCTTGACTTCGTCCATTGCCGCTTTCATCGTATAGCCCTGTCCAATGAGACAGCCGGCTTTTCTGTTTCTGCTGTGACGGCTGGCACACGTAACGATCAGATCCCCCATTCCGGCCAGGCCCTGAAACGTTTCCTGCATTCCGCCCATGGCAGTCCCGAGCGCCGAAATTTCTTTCAGACCGCGCGTGATCAGAGCTGCTTTCGTATTGTCGCCGCAGCCCAGTCCGTCTGCCATACCGGCAGCAAGTGCGACGACATTCTTGATGGAACCGGCCAGTTCAATGCCGCGGACATCAGGACTCGTATAAACACGAAAGACCTCGCTCATAAAGATATTCTGTACATATTCTGCCGTTTCACGCGTTTTCGCTCCCGTAACAACGGCCGTAGGCATAGCTTTTCCCACTTCCTCCGCGTGGCTCGGGCCGGAAAGAACGGCTGTCGTCGTACCGGGAAGTTCCTCTGCGATCTGCTCCGACAGCGTCATCAGCGAATCAGCCTCGATCCCCTTTCCGACACTTACGATCAGCTGACCGTACCGGATATACTGTTTCATCAGGCGCGCCGTACTCCTTACATACGGCGACGGTACAGCCATTACGATCATATCGCGATTTGAAAGTGCCTCTTGTATGTCTCCTGTGATTTCAACCGAGTCCGGAAGGATCACATCCGGCAGCTTTGCCTTCTGCTGATGCGTTTCGCGCAGCATCTTGACCTCTTCCTCATCAATCGACCAGACTGTTACCTTATGACCATTGTTTCCAAGCAGGAAAGCCAGTGCCGAGCCCCAGCTGCCTGCTCCGATAATTCCGATATCTGCCATTTTATCTACTCCTGTCCTTTTTTCTTTCTGCCGATCGTTATCTTATTCTCTTTGCCTGCCGCAAGCCTTTTGATATTCGCGCGGTGCTGCCATACGCATATCAGAGCAAGCATGACCATGATCGCGTAAATTTCCGGCAGACACCCCGGATCCGCCGGCAGCCACCCCATCTGTCCGAAAAGGAAGAACTGGGCAGTCAGGATCGCCATTACCGTAAGCGATCCGATCGATACGTACCGCGTAATGATCGAAATCAGCAGAAACACAGTAAGCGGCACCGGCACCATCCACGGATCGACGGCAAAAATCAATCCTGCTGTCGTAGCAACGCCTTTCCCGCCTTTGAATTTAAAATAAAAAGGAAAATCATGACCGAGTACAGCCCCGAGACCGGCATACATCCCATAAAGAATGCTCATCCCCGGCTCCTGTGTTCCGAAAACGGCACGGACAACCATAACGGCAGCGACACATTTCAGGCTGTCGCCTGCAAACGTCAGAAGACCAGGAACCCATCCCAGTGTCCGAAGAGCGTTCGTCGTACCCGGATTTCCGCTGCCGCTCTTCCGGATATCCGTTTTTAAACATCTTGCTATCAGATATCCTGTCTGAATCAGACCAAAGGCATAACCGATTACAATACATAGAATTCGTGTCATGATAGAAAACGTCCTCCTGAAATCACTGGTCTTTCCTGCTGCGCTCCCGTATCAGCAGGCGGATACACGTCCCCCGGAAACCAAAAGATTCCCGTATCTTGTTCTCCAGGTATCTGGCATACGAAAAATGCATCAGCTCCTTGTCATTTACGAACACCGTAAACGTCGGCGGCTTTACAGACACCTGCGTAATATAAAAAACCTTCAGCCGTTTTCCCTTGTCGGAAGGAGGCTGCTGCAGGGTCACCGCTTCCGCGATGATCTCATTCAGCACACCCGTCGCGATTCGGAGCGACTGGTTCTGCATTACCATGTCGATCAGATCAAACAGCTTCACAAGACGCTGACCGGACAGCGCAGATACAAAGATAATTTCCGCGTAAGGGATAAAAGAAAGCGTCTCACGGACACGTTCGGTAAATTTATAAATCGTCTTGTCGTTCTTCTCGACTGCGTCCCACTTATTGACCGCGACAATGATCCCTTTCCCATGCTCGTGCGCAATACCGGCGATCTTTGCGTCCTGTTCCGTTACTCCCTCCAGAGCGTCGATAACGAGTACCACAATATCGGCACGGTCAACGGCCGTAACCGTGCGGATGATGCTGTATCGTTCCAGATCTTCCCGGATCTTGCTCTTGCGCCGAAGTCCTGCCGTGTCGATAAACACGTATGGTTTCCCGTTCCAGCGTATCTCCGTATCGATCGCATCCCGTGTCGTGCCGGCAATATCCGATACGATCACTCTGTTTTCACCGAGCAGCCGATTGATAATGGAAGATTTTCCCACATTCGGCTTGCCTACGACAGCGATCCTCGGACGATCGTCGTCCGTGTCGTCTTCCGATGCGTCCGGAAGACGTCGGATCACTTCATCAAGCAGATCACCGATGCCAAGGCGGGCTGTTGCTGAAACAGGCTGCGGATCACCGATCCCCAGATTATAAAACTCATACACATCCGGCATCATTTTCTTAAAATCATCTACTTTATTGACGACAAGAATAACCGGTTTCCCGGAACGGCGGAGCATATCCGCAACCTTATCGTCGGAATCGACCATTCCTTCACGGACATCTGTCATAAACAGGATCACATCAGCCGTTTCGATCGCGATCTCAGCCTGTTCACGCATTCTCGAAAGAATGATATCTTTGCTTTCCGGTTCGATCCCGCCTGTATCGATCAAAGTAAATGCATGATTCAGCCAGGATGCATCAGCATATATCCGGTCGCGGGTCACGCCGGGCGTATCCTTTACGATCGATATATCCTCCCCTGCAAGGGCGTTGAAAAGGGAAGACTTTCCAACATTTGGTCTGCCCACAATCGCTACTACGGGCTTATTCATCTGCAGCACGTCCTTTCTTTAAATACGTGTCTATCATACTCGTTTTCATGGTAAAAAGCAATTTAAAACCTTGACGCTCCAATGGTTCAGTGTTAGATTTAAAATAGTTATGGATTATCCAGGAGGCTTTTATGCAGAATATTGAATTGCTTGAGCGCTCAATTCCGATCGCTCCTCTTAAAATTGCCGCACTCGACAACTGCCGGGTGCTTGCCGAGAAAGTAGATTCCTATATTGTCCGTTTCCGTGAAGAGGGAATGCTTCCCATGTCACACCCCGCGTATGACGCCAATACGAAGCTTCCGGAAACATACCTTGCCGACATATCCTGCCCCCGTTTCGGGACAGGCGAAGCAAAGGGAATTTTCCATGAATCCGTCCGCGGCTGTGATCTTTTCGTCATGACCGATGTCTGCAATTACAGCATGACATATACCGTAAACGGGCTTTTGAATCATATGTCTCCGGACGACCACTATCAGGATATGAAGCGAATCATTGCCGCAGCGACCGGCAAGGCACGGCGCATCAACGTCATCATGCCGTTCCTTTATGAAAGCAGACAGCACAAGCGGACGCAGCGTGAATCTCTGGACTGTGCCCTTGCGCTGAATGAGCTGGTCAAGATGGGGGTCACGAATATTATCACCTTCGACGCGCATGATCCGCGTGTTCAGAATTCCGTCCCGCTAAGCGGTTTCGACAGCTTCGACCCTCCGTATCAGATGCTGAAGGCTCTCTTCCGGAAAGTAACGGACATTCAGGTCAATCCGAACCATCTGATCGTCGTTGCTCCCGACGAAGGAGCAATTCCGCGCAATGTCTATCTTTCGAACGTGCTCGGCGTCGACATGGGCATGTTCTACAAGCGGCGTGATTATTCGACCGTCATAAACGGCAAGAATCCGATCGTTGCGCATGAATTCCTCGGTTCCGACCTTACCGGCAAGGATGTCATCATCATGGACGACATGATTTCCTCCGGCTCCAGCATGCTGGACGTAGCCCAGCAGCTAAAGGACAGGAAGGCCCGCCGCATTTTTATTCTTACTACGTTCGGACTTTTCACGGAAGGTTTTGATCAGTTTGACGAGTACTACGAGAAGCGTTATTTCAACAAACTCCTTTGTACAAATCTCACATACCTTCCTCCGGAGCTGAAGGAGAAACCGTATTTTGTAGAAGCTGACATGAGCAAATACCTTGCTACAATCATCGATTCGATGAACCATAATATTCCGATCGGTTCCGTGCTGAACCCGACCGACAAGATCCATGCCCTGACGCATAAATACACGACCGGACTTTATCCTTGATCATTTCAGGCAGAGAAATGCGCCGAGATTTCCGCGTTTTCCCTTAGAGGCACGGTGTGAAAACAGCAGATCTCCGTTGCAGCACGTACAGAGACTCGTCACGGATAAGTTCTCTTTGCGTATTCCTGCATGAAGAAGCGTGATTTCACATGCTTTCCAAAGATCAAGCTGGTATTTTCCGTTCTTCTTATCGTCATATAATTCCGGCCAGTACCGTTCTTCGTAAGAAGAACGGTATATTTTTATTACATCTTCGCTAACTTCATAGCAGTCACGGCAGATCGAGGGGCCGATCACGGCAATCGTATCTTCCGGTCTCGTCTGAAATTCTTCGTTCATTCTGCTCAGCGTAACTTCACCCATTTGTGCCGCGCTTCCCCGCCATCCGGAATGAGAGAGCCCGATCGCGCGGTGTACGGGATCCACGAAAAACAGCGGCACACAATCCGCAAAAAAAGCAGCGAGACAAATGCCTCTTTCGTTTGTGATCAGACCATCCACGTCTTTATAATCAAGCGGCCTCGTTACGCCCTTTCCCTTATCGCATGCGTGTACCGTGCGTACATTCGTCGTATGCGTCTGCTGTGTGCATACCATGTCATCCGGCGTTATCTGAAGCGCCGAAGCAACGCGGTGGAAGTTCTCACGAACTGCTTCCGGGTCATCTCCTCGTGTCCAGCTGACATTCAGGGATTCCCAGATACCCTTGCTGACCCCTCCGAGACGCGTCGTAAAGAGATGCTTTACAATTCCTGTCCGGTCCAGCGCCGGGTAACGCAGAAACGGTATGGTACCCGGCTCAATACACAATTCCGGACACCGTTCACCGGATTTATAAACAAAGTCTTTCCGTATCTTCTGCAATACTTCTCCTCTTTTCCAAACAATTATCCGCAGAAATCAAACGCGTTCCTGTAATACTTTAAGGTATCGCGGCAGATGCTGACAACGTCAAATCGATAAGGAATATCGTCCGGCAGATGATGTTCCATGATATAAGAAAGTGCACACCGGCTGATGATCTGCTGTTTCCGCGCGGTCACTGCCTCTTCCGGGACACCGCACCCGGTGCCGCTCCTGTATTTAACCTCTATAAAGGCGATCACCGCGCCCTCTCTGGCAATCAAGTCGATCTCGCCCTTTTTATCCCGGTAATTATGCGCAAGCACTTCCATTCCCAGGCTTTCCAGATATACGGCCGCCTTCTCCTCATAATAGCATCCCGTCCGCCTGTTATTTGCCATCGCACGATTCGCTTTCCGTAAAATGACCGATAAACGACCATCTGTGTATCGGAGACGGCCCGAGACGTTTCAGCGCCTCGATATGTTCCGCTGTTCCGTAACCCTTATTCGCGGCAAACCCATATCCCGGGATTTCTTTATCGTATTCCTCCATTACATGGTCACGTGCGACCTTTGCAACGATACTTGCGGCAGCGATCGACATACTCTTTGCGTCTCCCTTGATGATCGGCACTTGTTTTATCGAAATACCAGGGATCGTCACCGCATCGTTCAGGAGAATATCCGGCACGATACCCAGCTCTTTGACTGCCATGCGCATAGCCTCGTATGTTGCCTGAAGAATATTGATTTCATCGATCCGCTGCGGACTTGCCGATCCGATCCCGACTGCAACGGCCTTTTCATATATTTCCGCCGACAGCTCTTCTCTTCTTTCCGGCGAAAGCTTTTTGGAATCATTTATATAGAGGATACGGCAGTCCCGCGGGAGTATGACTGCGCCCGCAAAAACAGGCCCTGCAAGCGGCCCGCGTCCTACCTCGTCGATTCCGCAGATGTAATCCAAATCACGGTATTCGTTTTCGTATCTTCGCATCCGGCCAAGACGCTCTTCTTCCGCCTGGCGAAGTTCTCTTCGTCTCCTGTATCTGCGAAGAAGGCTGGCAACGCCGGAACGCCTGTCTTCCTCGTAAATCCGGAAGAGTTCAGACAATCTGTCATCGTCAGCTTTCTCAAATTCAAGCTCGATTTCTTTGATTGATTTCATACTGTACCTGCTGTTACTGGTGTTTCAGCACACCGATTTTGTTGAAGGGATAGATCCGAACCCATGCCCTTCCGATGATCGTACTGCGTTTGATGATACCTACATCAGAAGCCCTGCTGTCCGAGCTGTGATTTCTGTTATCCCCGAGGACAAAATACTCATCGCTTCCCAGATGAATCGGCGAAGCCGCGATACCGGCAGACTCGATCGGTTCCGCGCCGTAATTCTCGTCCAGGATCTCTCCGTCTATATAAATATCCGATCCAATGATCTGTACCGTTTCGCCGGGCAGTCCGATGATCCGCTTGATATAATTTGTGTTCGCTTTATACTGGTACGGAAATACAATAATATCGAACCGCTTCGGATCATGAAAACGATACGTCAGCTTATCGACGATCAGATTGTCTCCGTTCGCCAGCGTCGGCTCCATAGATTCCCCGATTACCTGCGTTCTCTGCCCGATAAAGGTAATGATTACAAAAGTCAGTGCGAGAACAATCAGGATATAAAAAATCCAGCTCAGTACTTCCCGCCGTTTGCTGTTCTGCTTTTCTTCCGCACTGTCTTCTCTGTCTTCGCTCATTCTGTCACCACCTTCTGCCCCATTTTACCATATTCCGAAGCAGAATCCTATTATAATCTGTCAAGTTACGGTATTATTATGGTCTTAAGACTGCGGCGGCTCTTCCAGCGTAATTCTGCCGAGTCTGCCGCTCCTGAAATCATCCATGAGAATTCTGGCCGCCTTCGCCTTGTCCACCAGATTTCCTTGCATAAGACAGCCTCTGCTTCTCCCGATACGCTCCAGCATCTCATCTGCCGTTCCGGTTTCTGTAATTCCGTATCTGTTTTCGAAAACATTTCCATACCGGCCGCACAGGAAAGCGATCATCTCCGCAGCAAGCTCTTCTTCATCAATGGCATTCTCACCGACGGATCCGATAAAAGCCAGGTTTCTCCCTGTCATGGGATCTTCGAATTTCGGCCAGAGAATTCCGGGAGTATCGAGCAGTTCGACATTCTTGTTAAGTCGTATCCATTGCTTCCCGCGTGTCACGCCGGGAAGGCTTCCTGTCTTCGTGCATGCCTTTCCGGCAAGTGCGTTGATAAACGTAGATTTCCCGACATTCGGAATTCCGGCCACCATTGCCCTGACCGGTCTGTTGAGGATTCCTCTCTTCCTGTCATGCTCGATCTTTGCGCTGCATGCTTCCCGGATCGTATCCTGTACTGCGCGTATACCGCTTCCGGTACGGGCATTGACCGCTGCTGTCAGAATTCCCTGATCCTTGTAATAATCCTGCCATAATTTCGTATCGTTCTCGGAAGCCAGATCACACTTATTCAGCACGATCATATGAGCTTTCCCCTTCGCCAGCTCGCGGATATCAGGATTTCTGCTGCTTAACGGGACCCTGGCATCAGCCAGTTCGATCACAAGATCCACCAGCCTGATATTTTCCTGCATCATCCGAACGGCTTTCATCATATGCCCCGGATACCATTGTACAATCATTCAAATTTCTCCCTGATCTGCCGTTACTTCAGGAAGCCGGCCCTTCCGGCCGGCAGCAGGCAGAACCAAACTTTTCCTTTGATTTCACTCTTCGTAATATTTCCGATTTCCGACGTTCTGCTGTCCTCATCGCCGTCCTTACTGTCACCGAGTACAAAGTACTCGTCCGCAGATAAGACAACCGGCTCCGCGGCGATTCCTGCCTCGTCAAGAGAAGCTGTCATGATTCCCTTCGTAACCGGAGTACCGTTGATCAGCAGCTGCCCGTTAGATATCTGGACCGTCTCACCCGGCAGTCCGGCGATACGACGGATATACGGATGACGGGATGCCCGGTCTTCCAGGTAAAATACGACGATATCGCCCCTGTGCAGCGTCGACACCTTCCCGGACAACGAATTCACCAGCACCGTACTGCCGCTTTCTATGCATGGCTGCATACTGTCATCGGTGCAGCGCACCTGGCTGCCGAAGTACCTGACCGCGAAAAAAGCCAGGGCCGCTGCTGCCGCAATTTCCACGATCCAGACAAGGATAATTCTTCTTCTGTCGGCGGCGTTACTGTTCTTTTGAAAATGAAGTTCGTTTACTCTGTAATGATTTCGTGGTTTTCTGTGAAACGCGGATCGTTTCATATTTCATTCGCCTCTCGCTTCCGCCGTACAGAATAAGTGATACAGAAAAAGGACAAGTACGGTCAAGTATCTGTCCCTCTTTCCTGTATCACTATTTAATTAATTCTTTTACTTTGGCTTTCTTGCCTACACGTGCTCTCAGGTAGTTCAGTTTCGCGCGTCTTGCCTTGCCCCTGCGGATAACATCGATTCCTGCAACATTCGGGGAGTGAAGCGGCCATGTCTTCTCTACTCCTACGCCGTTCGACGTCTTGCGGACGGTAAATGTCTCACGTGCACCGCCGCCCTGTCTCTTCAGGACTGTGCCTTCAAACATCTGGACTCTTTCGTGCGTTCCTTCCTTGATACGTGCATGGACACGGACTGTATCACCTACACGGAACTCCGGAACGGTCTCTTTCAGCTGTTCCGCTTCGATACTCTTGATAATATCGTTCATATGTGACCTCCTTAAATTCGGATGTTCTTAATACAATATCGTAACAGAGGACCATCTCTTCTTCTCACAACATGCTACATTTTATCATATTTCACTGTTGCTTTCAAGAATTATTTTTACCATGCGTGTTTCCTCCGGTGTAAGGTCTGCTTTTTCCAGAAGATCAGGGCGTTTTCTGGCCGTCCGCTCCACCGACTTAAGCCGCCGCCACTTGTCTACGTTTTCATGGTGACCGGAAAGAAGGATCTCCGGCACCTTTTTATCATGCCATACCTCCGGACGGCTGTACTGAGGGTATTCCAGCAGACTTCCGCTCAGTGACTCCGTATCGGCGGACGTCTCATTATGAAGCACGCCCGGAATGAATCTTGCGGCAGCATCGATCACGACCATTGCCGCAAGCTCTCCGCCCGTCAGTATATAATCTCCGATCGAAATTTCATCCGTAACGATTTCTTCGATAACACGTTCGTCAATTCCCTCGTAATGTCCGCAGAGAAAGATCAGGTTCTCCTCCGCTGAAAGCTTCTTTGCCTTCTCCTGCGTAAGGACCGGACCCTGCGGCGACATATATATTACACGGGCCGGCGCATTACCAAGCTTCGCACAGGCAGCCTGATACGCCTGATATACCGGCTCTGCCTGCATGAGCATGCCGGCGCCGCCTCCGTACGTGTAATCATCGACGCTGTTATGCTTGTTGAACGCATAATCACGTATATTTACCGCATCGATCGAAAGCAGTCCGTTCTCCAAAGCTCTTCCGATAATGCTGCCGCCAAGACCGGCCTCTATCATTTCCGGAAAAAGAGTCAGTATTTCAATGTTCATGATGATCTTCCTTCCCGGCACCGTCTGTTTTCCTGGATACTGCGTCAAGCAGACCATCCATTAAATGAACGGTTATGCAGCCCTCTTCCAGGCTCACGTTTCTGACACAGTCGTGGATCGCCGGCAGCAGAAGCTCGCTTCCGTCGTCCTTCTGAACAACATAAACGTCATTCGCCCCTGTTTCCAGTATGTCTGCGATTTTCCCCAGCTTATCCCCGCTGTCCGTCCGTACGTCCAGACCGATCAGATCCGCCGCGTAATACTCGTCCGTACCGAGCGGCAGCGCGTCTTCTCTTGCCACAAACAGCTCTTTGCCGCGGTACTTCTCGATATCATTGATATCATCGATCCCTTTGAATTTCAATATAACAAACTGTTTAAATGTTTTTACTCTGCTGATTTCCAGTTCGATCTTCTCATTTCCCGTATCCAGGAAGATTTTTTTAAGTGTCCGGAATCGTTCCGGATCATCAGAAACAGGAAGGACCTTTACTTCTCCGCATATTCCGTGTGTCGCTGCGATTACCCCGGCCTGCAGCATATCGTCCATTCTTCTCCCCCTTTGTCATGCAAAAAGGCAGTGAGTGCTTCACGCACCCGCTGCCCGTTTCATACCGTTATTGCTCGGCAATTTCAACTACAACTTTCCGATCTTCTCTGGAAGAAGCTGCCTTGACAACAGAACGGATCGCTTTGGCAATGCGTCCCTGTTTTCCGATTACCTTGCCCATATCATGTTCAGCGACATGAAGTTCAATAACCAATGTACTGCCTTCTTCTCTTTCTGTTACCGTGACCTCTCCCGGAGATGTGACCAGCGCTTTCGCAATCACTTCTACTAATTCTTTCATTCAGCATTCCTCCGCAGTCGGGTCCTATTTCTCAATTCCGGCTAATTTGAAGATCTTGCCAACCATTTCTGTCGGCTGTGCCCCGTTCTGCAGCCACTTCCTGGCTGATTCTTCATTCACCTTGAATAAGCTGGGATCCTGCGTGGGATCATACGTTCCGATCTCCTCGATAAATCTGCCGTCACGCGGTGACCGCGCATCGGCAACAACGATCCTATAAGTAGGGGCCTTCTTCTGTCCCATTCTCTTAAGTCTGATTTTAACTGCCATTTCTTTCACCTCCGTCTCCTGTAAAATTCCGTGAAGTATTTTATCATTCCCGGATCTATCGTTAAAAGGGCATTTTGAATTTGCCCATCAAACCACTTCGGTTCTTGCTTCCCATCATTCCGGAAAGCTGTTTCATCTGCTTCTGCATTTCTTTGTGCTGCTTCGTAAGCCGGTTGACCTCACTGATGTCAACACCCGCTCCGCGCGCGATCCTGACCTTTCTGGATGTATTCATCAAGTCAGGATTACTGCGTTCCTGCGGCGTCATGGAAAGAATCATTGCTTCCAGATGCGCCATCTTCTTCTCGTCGACCGAATCCGTGATTCCCTTCATCTGCTGTGCGTTCATGCCCGGCATCAAATCCAGGACCGATGACAGACCGCCCATCTTGCGCATCTGGTTCATGCTCTCAAGGTAATCGTTATAGTCAAAGCGCGCCTTGCGCAGCTTCTGCTCCATTGCCCGGGCTTTCGTATCATCGATGTCCGCCTGTGCCTTCTCGATCAAAGTCATCACATCGCCCATGCCCAGTATGCGTGACGCCATGCGGTCCGGATAAAACTGTTCCAGATCGCCGAGCTTCTCGCCCATGCCCACATAAAAGATCGGGCAGCCTGTAACGGCACGTACCGAAAGCGCAGCACCGCCTCTTGCATCACTGTCCAGCTTCGTAAGAATGACACCGTCGATCCCGATCTGTTTCTGGAACGAATCGGCTACATTGACTGCGTCCTGGCCGGTCATCGCATCGACGACAAGAATCGTTTCATCTGCATGCACTCTCGCTTTCACCGCTGCGAGCTCTGCCATCATCTCATCATCTACGTGAAGACGGCCTGCCGTATCGACGATAACCGTATTGAAATGGTTCTTCGCTGCATATTCACACGCGGCAGCCGCAATATCTTCCGGTTTCAGCTTGTCTCCCATGGAAAAGACTTCCACGCCGACCTTCTCACCGTTGATTTTAAGCTGCTGGATCGCTGCGGGTCTGTAAACATCGCATGCGGCCAGAAGCGGCGTTCTTCCTTTGGACGAAAGCAAAGCGGCAAGTTTCGCAGCCGTCGTTGTCTTGCCTGCTCCCTGAAGTCCCGCCATCACGATGACACTTACTTCACCGGCCGGTTTCAGCTTCAATTCCGTCGTTTCCGACCCCATCAGCGAAACAAGTTCGTCATTTACGATCTTGATAACCATCTGGCCGGGATTCAGGCCGTTCATAACATCCTGACCGACCGCACGCTCCTGCACATCATGGATAAAACCCTTGACAACTTTAAAATTGACATCCGCTTCCAGCAGCGCAATCTTGACTTCGCGCAAAGCAGTCTTCACATCTTCTTCTGAAAGACGCCCTTTACTTCGAAGGCCTCGGAAAATATTCTGTAATTTCGATGTCAGGCTGTCAAATGCCATATATACCTCCCGGTTTAACTACAGCAGCAGGACGATCAAAGCTCATCTACGATCCTGCCGCAGATTCCGCGGATCGCTTCGGCCGTTTCCCTGTCTTCCGGTGATTCGATCGAATCAAGAAGACGGTATATCTCCTTCGTCTGACTGCGGATTTCCATGAAACGGCGGACAAGATGAAGTTTCTCTTCATAATCCTCAAGCGTACTGTCGCATCTGCGGATCAGATCATGGACACCCTGCCTGCTGATGCCGGCCAGCTCTGCGGCCTCTCCCAGCGATAAATCTTCCAGAACGACCTGTTCATAAACATGCTGCTGATGTTTTGTCAAAAGCTCACCGTAAAAATCATAAAGCAACGACTTCTCAAGTATCGGATCCATATGCGCTCACCTGTGTTATCATATCGTATCCCGCAGCCGGTGTCAAGTATTTTTTCTTTACACCTTTTGGAAACACACAGCATGAAAAAGCAGACACAGGGTCATTCCTGTGTCTGCCGTGATGATCATAGCCGATCGTTCCTGCCTTAAGCAATCTTGCTCTTTGCAAGTTCTGCAAGATCCTTAAAGCCGTCCGCGTCATTGACTGCCATATCTGCAAGGACTTTCCGGTTCAGCTCAACCCCTGCCTGCTTCAGTCCATACATGAACTTGCTGTAGGAAAGGCCGTTGATCCTTGCCGCCGCATTGATACGTGCGATCCAAAGCTGACGGTACTGACGTTTCTTCTGCCTTCTGCCGGCATATGCTGTGGTCAGCGCGCGCATTACAGACTGCTTCGCCACACGATACTGCTTCGACCTGGCTCCTCTATATCCTTTTGCTAATTTAAGCACTCTGTTGTGCTTCTTCTTAGCATTCATTCCACCTTTGATTCTTGCCATTATAAATTCCTCCTTTAACCAATACTCGAATCGTTTCTACAGATAAGGCAGTACTTTCTTCATATTTCCGACATTTGTCTTGTCCATTACGGTATCTTTGCGAAGATTCCGTTTCCTCTTTGTCGATTTCTTGGTAAGGATATGGCTCTTATAAGCTTTGTTACGGATCAGTTTGCCTGTACCCGTCTTCTTGAAGCGCTTTGCGGCAGCTCTCTTTGTCTTGATTTTCGGCATGTTCCGTTCCTCCTATCGTATATTGTGCATTAACGTTTCTCAGTCAATACCATTGTAATATTTCTTCCTTCGACTTTGGCAGGTTTCTCGATCACTGCGATTTCCTGCAGATCCTTGGCAAAATCGTCCAGAATATGTCTGCTCGCATCCATATGAGCCATCTCCCGTCCGCGGAAACGAAGCGTGACTTTGACTTTATTGCCCTTCTCGAGAAATTTTCTTGCCGCGCCCTTTTTCGTATTCAGATCATTGACATCAATATTCGGCGTCAGACGGACTTCCTTGAGTTCAATCGTCTTCTGTTTCTTCCTTGCTTCCTTGTCACGGCGTGCCTGTTCATACCGATACTTTCCGTAATCGATAATCTTACACACAGGCGGCTTTGCAGACGGCGCAATCTTCACGAGATCCAGTCCTGCTTCCTCAGCCTTCTTCATTGCCTCTGCAGCAGATACGATTCCAAGCTGTTCACCATCCTCGCCGACAAGACGAACCTCTCTGTCCCTGATTTGCTCATTGATCATTAAATCGCTTATAACCTACACCTCCATAGTCTGTTAAGGAAAAACTGCACGGATGATCTTCGTATCCGCGCAAAAAAAGTGGATAACCGAAGAGTTATCCACTTTACACACACGAAAACATTCCTGTGATGCAGTCTGACCACTGGTCATCAACGATGCCATAGGTGAGAGGGAAACTCTTCTTTGCTGTATTTCACACAAGTAACAATGTACCACACTTCCGAAGCCGTGTCAACTGTTATTCTGACAAAGGGGTTCCCCCTGTCATCAGAAAGCCGCACTGCTACACGATCTCAAGGTCATCACGGTCCCGGATCATATATTTCTTAAGCGGTGTAATACTTGCAAGCCAGTATAAGAAACCGCCGAAGATTGCGGTAAAGCCGCTTCCTGTCGTCACAAAGAACACATTGCTTTGTATCGTCGCGGTTACCGGATTATATACAAATAGAGTTGTAACAATAAAGGAAATTGCCAGGCAGGCAAGGCCGACAATATTATATCCGTTTGTAAAGTGGTACGCATCGTGTCCCTTCATAAAATAAACGGATTTGAGTGACAGCTTTCGTTTCTTGACAATAAGATAGTCAACGACGGTCATTCCGATGATCGGTCCCTGGATGTACGCAGCCATCGATATGAATTTTCCAAAGTTGTCCATTACCCAGCCCCAGATCGTGAGGGCGCTTACATAAAACATGGCAAGGATCACAAGAAGCCGGTAGCTAATTTTGGGCAGTCCGCTTTTTATGATCATGCAGTTAACGTAAGAGCCGGTTCCCTGCGTTCCTATATTGGCAAACGCTACCATAAGAAGGCTTAAAAGTGCAAAGCCCGGTCCGCACAGTGTCGCAAGCATCGTTGTCGGATCACTTTCGTAGTAACCGCAGCGTACAAACATTGCCAGAGCCATGACACCGCCCGCGAATACAAAGAACGGCGCAATAATACCGTATGCAGTAGATGTAGCCCAGTAACCGCTCCGTTCGGTCTTTGCCAGACGCGGCATTACGAGCGCCTGCGTCGACCATGAGAAAGCAAACGCGACGTTGCCTTCCGCGGACAGCATAAACCGTCCCAGTGCCGTGCCGTACAAGCTTGTATCTGGCTGCACCGCGTTGATTTCAGAAAAAGGAACTGCTGTAAAGCAGAGTACAACAACAACGATCCCGACAAACAAAAGCGCGGTAACGAGGAACCGGTTCGTCCATTTAATTACGCTTGGGCCGCCAAGCGCTATCAGTGTTCCGAGAATTACGCAGAACACACCAAGCACCGGCTTCCATACGACCGCATTTAACGGGATGCCGAGGCCGGCGAACAAATTGATCATAGAAGACGCAAACAGCTGAGAATCTACGGCATACCAGCCAAAATTCGCCATGCTGATCACCGTCGCAAAAATGGCCACCCCTTTGATTCCAAGTACGGAACGCAGCCATATCCATAGGTCGATGCCATACCGTACTGCAAAAAGTACCGGAAGACATTCGATCGAAATCCAGACCAGGTTAAAGCAGAAAATATTGATGAGCATCTGCCGGAAGCTTAGATATTGCGCAACATACGCACCCTGTGTATAGCACCAGGTAGCGATCGCAAAACCGCTCGTAGTGAGAAAAAGATCAAGGAACGAATACTGCCGGTCGCGAAACAGCATCGGCACGGCTCCGGTCACCGTTTCCTGCTTGATGTAATCCGCCTCATGCTTTGCCATTATTTGATCACCCCCACCATACATAAAAGAATCAGGGTCAGTGAACTGGCAACGACGGTAACGATCGCAATGATGTCTCCCTTTCCGATCCTTTTCGGATATTGATACGACGGATCCTGCATTTCGTTCAGTCTGCTTTCAGTTTCCTTATAGATCAGTTCTTCAATTTCTGATGTGTTTTTCATTGTGCTTTCCCCTCGGCGCTTTTTTCATTTTGATAAAGTTCCAATGCCCGTTTGCTGTATGCTTTCGTACAGCGGTACCACTGATACAGATAACTGCCGACATTTTTTCCGACACTGTCCTGATAAAGTGCCCAGACAAACCAGTAATACGAAAGAATTGCGGCATAGGCAATGTAATGACGCAGCTCTTTCACATCCGGAACATGCTGCAGGTAAACAGCGATCGTCTGATCCGCTTTTTCCATATCATAATCTGAGCATGCCAGAAACGTTCCGATATCCGTTGCCGGGTCAGCCATTCCTGAATACTCCCAGTCGATCAGATTCATATTGCCGCTGCTGTCAATCAGAAAATTCGGATCATAACAGTCGCAGTGACAGAGACACGGCTTCACGTTGTCCGCATCCGCAAAGTGCATAACCTTAACTATGTCGTCATGCATTTCCTCCATGTCGTTAAAGCCGCTCCTCCCCATACGTGCAATGGTTTCTTCGAATTTCCGGATTTCATCCCAAATATGAAAGGAATATGGTGTCGAGCGACCGCTCTTATGAAGTTTACGTACCAGGCCCAAAGCCTTGCTTACTTCGTCTTCGTTATGATAGTCCATTGTTCTGGCATTCTCAATGAAATACGAAAGCTTCCAGCCCTCATCCTTATCCATACAGATAAATGTATTGTCAAGTTTCAGCTCCTGTGCGATACTCATGGCTAAAGCTTCGGCTTTCCGATTGATATACACTTCTGTTCCGACACCGGGATGACGATATACATACTTTCTGCCGCAGCAGCTGAAGAAAAAAGAAGCATTCGTAAGTCCTGCACTGATCGGATATATATCGCTGATATCACTTTCCTGGCAATGCAGGGCATTGCAGATATTCGTAAAGACTTTCGAATCTGCGTTTTCTATATAACTTTTGTCGAAGTAACGCAGTTCTTCCAGCGAATCAAATTCCTTGATGTCGTCATCACTGTATTTGCGGATATAAAGAGAAAGGTCGGAAATATAGCGCGCATACAAATTCTCCCAGAGCTGGCTGCGAGTTTCCTGTGAATCATATTCTGCCTTCAGGATCCGGACAAACCGTTTGCTGAAGGAACGTGAAAAGTATGCGTGTCCGAGCATATACCAGGCATCCGTTCCGCCGAAAGATACCTTTTCAATCCTTCCGTTTCGGTCTGTGGTGAGACAATATTCATCCGTTTTCCCGGGCGAATAGACTGCCGCATAGTAAGAGCGATAAACAAACGGTTCGAATACATTGTTTACGAAATAATCGTCCGATGAACAAATATACGTATTATCCAGTTTATCCGCAACAAGGATCAGCGAGGATGGATTATTATAGCGATAATAATCTTCGTTGACGACAATGGAGACACCAAATTTATCAGCCAGGTAAAACAGCTTTTCTTTCATATAGCCGACTACGACCGTAATATCTGTTATACCCGCTTCCTGAAGCTGACGGATCTCCCGTTCGATCAATATCTCGCCTTTGACTTTAAGAAGCGCCTTCGGCTTCTCATAAGAAAGAGGTGCAAACCGTGTGCTCATGCCTGCAGCCATAATAACGGCATTCTTCACCTTAAAAGGCTCCAGTGCATGGATTCCGGACTCCGTGATCTGACATTTGCTGTCCGCAAGACCGGCTTCCTGCAGATTGCTTAAAACAGTATCCAGTCTGCCGGCCGGTACCTTCAGCCTGTCCTTTAAATTGTTTCGGGAAAGCTTCCCGTCACGGTTCTCATATAACATAAATAACGTACGAAACTGCAATTGATTCATTGTTTCTGATTCCCCTCTGTAAAAACACCGTCAGAACATCACATTTTCTACTATACTATCGCGGTAAATCAGTGTCAAGCCGTCTTTACCATGCCTGCTGCCGTGAATAATAAAACAATATGCTTATAAAAGAGGATGCCCGGAGAGCACCCTCTTACATTTGCTTAATAAATTGAAAGGACAGTCATCTACTGTACGTTCCCGCTTGCCTTTAGTGCAGCCTGCGCAGCTGCAAGCCGTGCGATCGGTACCCGGAACGGTGAACAGGAAACATAATCCAGGCCGATCTTATCGCAGAACTCGACAGAAGAAGGATCCCCGCCGTGTTCGCCGCAGATGCCCATATGAAGCGTCGGCCGTGTGGATTTACCAAGCTTGATTGCCATTTCCATCAGCTTGCCGACACCTTCCTGATCGATCTTCGCAAACGGATCGAATTCCATGATCTTCGTATCATAATAAGATTTCAGGAATTTTCCTGCGTCGTCACGTGAGAAGCCATACGTCATCTGTGTAAGGTCATTCGTTCCAAAGCAGAAGAATTCAGCCTCTTTGGCAATTTCATCTGCTGTAAGCGCAGCCCTCGGTATCTCGATCATCGTTCCGACTTCATAATGCATTTCGATGCCGGAGGAAGCGATCTCCTCGTCTGCCGTGTCAACAACGATCCTCTTGACGAAAGCAAGCTCTTTCACTTCGCCTACGAGCGGGATCATGATCTCCGGCGTAATCGTCCATGCCGGATGTTTCTTCTGCACGTTGATTGCCGCGCGGATCACCGCACGCGTCTGCATCTTCGCGATCTCCGGGTATGTTACGCAGAGACGGCATCCGCGGTGTCCCATCATCGGATTGAATTCATGAAGCGAGCTGATCTTTGCCTTGATCTGCTCAACCGGTTTGCCCATCGTGTTGGCAAGCTTCCTGATATCCTCCTCTTCCGTCGGTACAAATTCATGAAGAGGCGGGTCAAGGAAACGGATCGTTACAGGACATCCCTCAAGTGCTTCATACAATTTCTCAAAGTCACTTTGCTGAAGCGGCAGAATTTTGGCCAGAGCAGTTTCTCTTTCCTCAACAGTATCGGAACAGATCATCTCACGGAACGCATCGATCCGTCCGCCCTGGAAGAACATATGCTCGGTACGGCAAAGTCCGATGCCTTCCGCACCAAGCTCACGTGCCTTCAGCGCGTCAGCCGGTGTATCCGCATTTGTACGAACTTTCATACGTCTGTATGTGTCAGCCCAGTCCATGATTCTTCCGAACTCACCGGCAATCTTTGCGTCTACCGTAGGAAGGGCGCCGTCATAAATATAGCCTGTCGTACCGTCGAAGGAAATGACATCGCCTTCATGGTATTCCTTTCCGCCGAGTGTAAATTTCTTATTCTCTTCATCCATGTCGATCTCGGAGCATCCGGACACACAGCAGACACCCATGCCTCTGGCAACAACCGCAGCATGGCTCGTCATGCCGCCGCGTACTGTCAGTATTCCCTGGGAAGCCTTCATGCCTTCGATGTCCTCAGGTGACGTCTCAAGACGGACCAGTACGACCTTATCACCCTTCTTTGCCGCACTCTTCGCATCCTCTGCGGTAAAGACGATCTTGCCGCTTGCAGCGCCGGGTGCCGCTGCCAGTGCACGTCCGATCGGCTTGATTCCTGCCGCCGCGCTGCTGTCGAACTGCGGATGAAGCATCGTGTCAAGGTTGCGCGGATCGATCATCAATACGGCGCGTTCCCTGGAAATCATTCCTTCGTCAACAAGGTCGCAGGCGATCTTCATCGCTGCATTTGCCGTTCTCTTGCCGTTTCTTGTCTGAAGCATGTAAAGATGACGGTCCTCGATCGTAAACTCCATGTCCTGCATATCATGGTAATGCGTTTCCAGCGTATTGCAGATCTTCAGGAACTGCTCATAAACTTCCGGCATGACTTCCTTCAGACGGTCGATCGGCTGCGGTGTACGGACACCGGCCACGACATCTTCGCCCTGTGCGTTCATCAGGAACTCGCCCATCAGCTTCTTATCGCCTGTTGCGGGATTTCTTGTAAACGCTACGCCTGTTCCGGACGTTTCGCCCATGTTGCCGAATGCCATCATCTGTACGTTGACAGCCGTTCCCCATGAATAAGGAATATCATTGTCCCTGCGGTATACGTTGGCACGCGGATTGTCCCAGGAACGGAACACGGCACGAATCGCTTCGGTAAGCTGTACCTTCGGATCGACCGGGAAATCTTCCCCGATCACCGACTTATATTCAGCCTTGAACTGTTCTGCAAGCTCTTTCAGATCGTCCGCAGTCAGGTCAACGTCCTGCTTCACGCCCTTTTCCGCTTTCATTTTATCGATAAGCTCTTCGAAATATTTCTTCCCTACTTCCATTACGACATCGGAAAACATCTGGATAAACCGCCGGTAAGAATCCCATGCCCACCTGGGATTTCCCGACTTCTTGCCAAGCACTTCAACGACCTGCTCGTTAAGACCAAGGTTCAGTATCGTATCCATCATGCCGGGCATCGATGCCCGCGCACCGGAGCGGACAGATACAAGAAGTGGATTCTCTGTATCCCCGAATTTCTTCCCGGTAATACGTTCCAGCTCTGCTACACCGTCCATGATCTGGCCCATGATCTCGTCGTTGATCGTGCGTCCGTCCTGATAATACTGTGTGCAGGCTTCTGTTGTAATCGTAAAGCCCTGAGGCACAGGCAGCCCCAGATTTGTCATTTCTGCAAGATTGGCGCCCTTTCCGCCAAGCAGATTACGCATGCCGGCATTTCCCTCGGTGAAGAGATAAACCCATTTCGTCATTGTCAAACCTCCTGATTCTCACTGCGTTAATAGTTTTCCATCCCTCTTGTTACTCACTAAATTATTTTAAAAGTTTGTGTGATACCAGTCAAGTCACAACGATGTACTTAATTCTAAACAATAATTAAAAGTCAAACTTCCCGCTGAAATACTTCTCAAGTCCGTCGATGGGTACTCTTTCCTGGGCCATCGTGTCACGGTCCCGGATCGTTACACAATGGTCTGTTTCCGAATCAAAATCATACGTGATGCAGTACGGTGTTCCGATCTCATCCTGCCGGCGGTACCGCTTGCCGATATTGCCCCGGTCATCGTATTCGCAGTTATAGGAACGTGAAAGCATCGTGTAAACTTCCTCCGCCTTTTCGCCCAGCTTTTTGGAAAGCGGAAGGACACCGATCTTGACCGGCGCAAGGGCCGGATGAAAATGCAGGATCGTCCGCATATCTCCGCCTTCCAGCTCTTCTTCGTCATAAGCACTGCAGAAGAAAGCCAGCAGGACACGATCGACTCCGAGCGACGGTTCGATTACATACGGTATGTATTTTTCCTTAGTTTCATCGTCAAAATACGTCAGATCCACGCCGGAAACTTCCTGATGACGGGAAAGATCATAATCCGTGCGGTCCGCGATGCCCCAAAGCTCTCCCCATCCGAACGGGAAACGAAATTCAACGTCTGTCGTAGCTTTGCTGTAAAAAGAAAGCTCGGCTTTTTCATGGTCACGGCATCGTACCTCGCTGTCCTTCAGGCCAAGAGAAGAAAGCCAGTTCAGACAGTAGCTTCTCCAGTACTGAAACCACTCCAGATCCGTATCCGGCTTACAGAAGAACTCCATCTCCATCTGCTCGAATTCACGCGTACGGAAAATAAAATTGCCCGGCGTGATTTCATTCCGGAAGGATTTCCCGATCTGGCCGATCCCGAACGGAATCTTCTTGCGTGACGTTCTCTGCACATTTTTGAAATTTACAAAGATTCCCTGCGCCGTCTCAGGCCGGAGATACACAACGTTCTTGGCATCCTCCGTAACACCCTGGAACGTCTTGAACATCAGATTAAACTGACGGATGTCGGTAAAATCATGTTCTCCGCATGACGGACACGGAATGGCATGTTCCTCGATGAAGTTCTTCATCTTCTCCTGGCTCCATGAATCGACCGAGCCGTCGGTCTCGATTCCCTTTTCCTTGCAGAATGATTCAATCAGCTGATCGGCACGAAACCGTTCATGACATTTCCGGCAGTCCATAAGCGGATCGCTGAAGCTGCCAAGATGACCGGATGCGATCCACGTCTGAGGATTCATAAGGATCGCGCAGTCAATGCCTACATTATTTGGATTCTCCTGAATAAATTTTCTCCACCACGCACGCTTCACATTATTCTTCAGTTCTGCGCCAAGCTTTCCATAATCCCATGTGTTTGCAAGTCCTCCGTAAATCTCCGAACCGGGATATACGAACCCGCGTGATTTGGCAAGGGCAGTGATCTTGTCCATTGTCTTCTCCATAAAAGTATAACTCCTTTCTCTATTCCAGCAGTCCCAGCATACCAAGGCTCTTCATCTGCCTGTCGATGTGGCCGGCTGCGTATTCACCCACGTACTGTTCCAGTTCCTTCAATACCTCATCTGTGACTGTAAACGTATAGAGCCGTTCCAGCGGCGCGCTTTCAATAAAATGAAGCGTATACTTCGCGGCCGGTGAAAGCTCTGTCTGGTCCACGTCCGGATACTCTCCGTTCACAACGAAAACCTTCCATTCATAGATCCTTCGGACAAGCTTATGCCCGATATGACTGTTTGAAAGTGCTTTCAGGCTCTGATACAAAAGCCCCAGCATCATGATTTCGTCATTATACTCTTTTGTGTAATAATCCGCAAGCTCAAGGAAGTAAAATCCGTACGATACACCGGCCAGATCGCCTCGAAGCTCCGTGAAATAATTCGTTATGTCAGCCTGGATGATGCTGTTGGAGGTCCGGCCTTCCGTAATCATGAACTCCCCGAATGAAAAAGGCATCGTAGCCGCGAGGAGCGGACTGTTCTGTCTCCTTGCGCCTCTCGCAAAAGCAGACAGCTTCCCGTGTTCCTTCGTCAGAAGCACGACCCGCTTGTCATATTCACCGATCGGGCAATCGCTCAGCACGATCCCTGTTACCGTTTCCTTTTCCACCTGATCCACCTGTACCGTCATTCCAAACCGTTAATCATCGCTGATATTCTTACGGTCATATCCAAAATTCCGTATCATCGAATCACTGTCGCGCCAGTTGCGCCTCACCTTGACCCATATTTTCAGATTGACATGACATCCGGTAAGCTCCTCGATCTCAGTTCTGGCGGCACTTCCGATCTTCTTAAGCATGGCTCCGCCTTTGCCGATAATGATGCCCTTATGCGAATCACGCTCGCATACGATGACCGCTTCAATCTCCATGATCGTCTCATGCGGACGCGTATGCTCTTCCATTCGGTCTATCGTCACTGCAATGCCGTGCGGAACCTCATCCTGCAGACAGCGAAGCGTCTTCTCACGGATCAGTTCCGCCACAATCACACGCTCCGGCTGATCCGTCACAGTATCCGGATCGAAAAAATTCGGTCCGTAAGGCAGATACTGATAGATCAGTTTCTTCAGCACGTCGGTATTGAAGCCTGTCCGTGCCGACACCGGAACGATTTCCGCAAAATCTCTCAGTTTCCGGAAAGCGTCAATGACGGCAAACACATCATCATGCGCTACCGTGTCCGTCTTATTGATAACGAGAATAACCGGTGTTTTGACATTCTGAAGGCGTTCCGCGATCATCCTGTCACCTGCTCCGATAAAAACAGACGGTTCTACAAGCCACAGAATCACGTCTGCATCGCCGAGGCTGCTTCTGGCAGCCTCTTCCATATACTGGCCAAGTTTATTCCTCGGCTGATTCATACCCGGTGTATCCAGAAAAACGATCTGTCCCTCTTCGCCCGTATAAACCGTACGGATCCTTGTACGTGTCGTCTGCGGCTTCTCGGAAGTGATCGCGATCTTCTGTCCGATCATGCAGTTCATCAAAGTCGACTTCCCAACGTTTGGCCTCCCGATCAGAACGGCAAAGCCGGACTTGTTTCCGGAATTTTGATTCTGATCTGTTGTTTCTTTCTGATCCATATTTTCCTTCTCCAGTTCTTTACAGCAGATTTCGAATTGTACGGAAGAGTCCTTCCTTCTCGCGAAGCTTCTCCTCCCCGCCGATCACGCAAAGCTTTCCGGAAGAAAGCACCGCCCGCGTCTGAGCGGCAAGCGCACGGATGTCTGCCTCGGAAGCATCCAGGACCTGGTCCCGTTCCTTCTGCATTGCTTCATACGGCGTACGTGTCAGGAACGCAGTAAGGGAACGGTCGCCAAGCTTCGCTGCAGGCAGCGGAATATCCATATCACTGACAGCGCCGATGATATACTTTGTCATGCTCCGCTCATCCGCCTCGAAATGCTCCAGAAATTCCGGTATACCCTGATAAACATCAATCGTCCGTTCCAGATGCGGATCACGGTAAGACACAAAATACGTGTCCCCGTTTCTTGCCATGCTGCTCATGCAGCCATACGCACCGCCCTTGACACGGACATTGTTCCATAAATAGTCATAGCTCAAAACAGGACGCAGAATATTCATGGCGCCGCTGTAATCCAGCTTCGAATCGCGGAAGTTTCCAGTCACGGCAACGTACTGTACCTTCGACGCACAGCCAAACCCTTCCCTGTCATCCGGACGAAGCGCCGATTCCAGATCGGAAGCTGACTCTTCAAATCCTTCCGGCATCTTTCTGATATCGGAAAGCTCCCTGACAAGCTGCTCTTTAAAATGACATACGTCATCTTTTAAAGCTTCCGTCTCACCGGCGCTTCCCGTATAGCTTACGGTCATACGCTCCGGCCTGAATATCATGGAGGTCAGCACACGGAGGACATCCGTCAGATCATGCTTCCGCTCTTCAAAATGCTCCTCCAGTCCGCAGATCACATTATAGTAAGCAATGCCTTCTGTCGTATCCTTGAAGCGGGCCGCTTCGCTGTCATACGACATCGAACGCACGACAGCAACCTGATGGCCGGCCGAAAGGAACTTCATCTGAAGACGTGACTTGCTTTGGGACAGGATCTCATGAAGCCGCTTCGTATCTTCAAAGCGCGACCCGCATAAAAATTCCTGCGTATACTTAAAAATCATCGCCATCTTGTCATACAATGCCTTGGACTTGATTTCAAAATAAGGATGATACTTCTTCTCATTTCCGTCACCGTACTCACCGTAAACGGAAAGCTCCGTACCGATCCCTCCCGTGCAGAGATTGATTTCATTGAACAGGTCCCCGTATTTATGGTCTGCCGTATCAATAACGCCAAGCACATTCTGCAGCACGCTGATGTACGGCCACATGCAGGACGGAATACCGTCGAGGCTGAAAAGAAGGCGCACGTATCCGATCCCGTTCGTCTCATAATCATGACGCAGAATCAGCGTATCCCCTTCACGGATTTCTTCATTTGAAAAAGGTCTTGCGCTCCTCTTAATATCCGTACGCGCAAGAATCGGGATCTTCTCGATATCCTCCTTCGCATCCGGCGCTTCCTGGTACATTCTCAGATGTTCTGCAGCCTTGACCAGTTTCTCCTGTTCACCGGCAGGCAGAGCCATTTTGTACTGAGCCAGCTTTTCTTTCAGTTCCCTGTCCCGGGCTGCGGACAGACCCCGTACCGGCTTTGCCGACACCAGCGAACCGTGACGGTTGGAAAGCAGATACGTATCGATCAGCTTCTCAAAATATCCTGTCCCGATCTGGCTTCGAAGCCACTGATACTCCTCAAGCGAATGCATGTTTAAAAACGGCTTGTCTTCATCATAAAGCCAGGAATCCATCACCTGAAAGCCGTACATAAGTCCCTTGGGATAATGTCCGAAATCTGCTTCTCTCGCACGGAACTCATAGTAATTGATGCCGGCTGCAAGGGATTTCTCATCGATCCCGTCACGGACAAGCTTTCCAAGCACATCCTCCACGACCTGCACAAACCGCTCCTTATCCTCTTCGTTGGCATTTCGGGCAACGATGGAATAAAACGGCTGACGCACCTCCGTTTCAAACGATCCGCTGATATCCTTGCCGATACCAGCTTCCAGAAGCGCTTCCTCGAGCGGCGCACCGGGTGCGGAAAGGAGTGCGTAGTCCAGTATGTCGAACGCGCTGAGAAGGCGCGGATTAAGCGCATCCCCTATGACACGGTTGTAGGAAAGATACGTATTGTCCTCCAGCGGTTCCTCCTCTGCGACCGAATACGCTGCTTCGATCGTTCGAATCCCGTCAAACGGCTGCTGTGTCCTGATTTCCGAATCGATCACGGTACGGTCAAAAAAACGCAGATAATGCTCGTCGATCCAGACAAGCTTCTCCGCCATATCCATGTTTCCGTACAGGTATATATAAGAATTGGAAGGATGATAGTACCTTCTGTGAAAATCCAGGAACGCTTCATACGTAAGATCAGGGATCACATCCGGGTCGCCGCCGGACTCAACTCCGTAGCACGTATCCGGAAAAAGAGAATTGAAGACTTCTCGCTCCATCACACCGTCCGGTGAAGAAAAAACGCCCTTCATCTCATTATAGACAACACCGTTGTATTTCAGTTCACCGTCAGCTTTGTCAAGCTCGTAGGACCAGCCCTCCTGACGGAAAATTTCTTCATGTGCATAGATATTCGGATAAAAGACAGCATCCAGATAGATGTGCATCAGATTCTGGAAATCCTTGTCATTGCAGCTTGCGACCGGGTAAATCGTCTTGTCCGGATACGTCATGGCATTCAGAAAAGTATTCAGCGATCCCTTGACAAGCTCTACAAACGGATCCTTCACGGGAAAATCACGTGATCCGCAGAGCACCGAATGCTCCAGAATATGCGCTACGCCAGTACTGTCCTCCGGGGGCGTCCGAAACGCAACGGAGAAAACCTTGTTCTCATCATCACAGCCGATCAGCGCAATACGCGCGCCGCTCTTCCTGTGCCGCAGAAGATAACCGGTGCCGTGTATTTCCGGCAGTTCCTCCTCCCTGATAAACTCATATGCTTCCAGTTCCCTAACATCCATGGAACGACATCCTCCTTATATAATACTCTGATGAAATACTTTTTATAGTATATCATTTTCATCATCATTAAGGAAGAATGATTTCAGAATAATACAAGAGCCATTCCGGCTTAAAACAGCCGCTCATCAAAAGACAGCCGGACACGCATCTTGTCCGCGCTGTCCGGCTGTCTTTCTTCATGAAATCATTATTCAGCTTGCTTGCAGAACCTTCTTGATATTTTCTGTGTTTATCGGCAGTTTACGGAAGCTCACACCGAACGCGTTCGCCACGGCATTTGACACGGCCGCCGCTGCCGGTACCGTAGCACACTCACTGACACTCTTCGCGCCGTACGGACCGCTTTCCTCATAGCTGTCAAGAAATTCCACATGGATATCCGGCATTTCCGCAGCCCTGAACAGATGGGCGTCGCGTATTCTCGTTCCTTTGACGGTACCGTCATCGTTCAGTACAATGCCTTCCGATAACGCATAGCCCATACCCATATGAATGCCGCCGTGCACCTGTCCTTCCAGGGACATCGGATTTAGCGGCTTCCCGACATCGTGGACTGCCAGATACTTTAACACACGGACTTCATCCGTTTCCGTATCGACCTGCACCTTGACAAAATGCGCTCCTGCCGAAACGGGTGCCGCTTTCGTCCCGTACATTCCGGATACCGATATATCACGTTCCTTCTCATGCGCATGTGCGGCTATCTCCGTCATCGTCACCTTTACCGTGCTGTCCGCCTCTTTGTAAACCGTATTATTCCCGAGTCTAAGCTCGTCCGCTTTACAGTTCAGCAGTTCGGCTCCTTCGTCCAGGATCTTCTCCTTCATAAGCCCGGCGACCCGAAAAGCAGCTCCGCCGCCGACATATGTACCGCGGCTTGCAAACGCACCGACATCAAACAGCGTTGATTCCGTATCCGTCCTTACAACTGCAATATGGCCGGCCGGTATGCCGAGCATCTCCGAGATAATCATCTTCTGGGTCGTATTGGAACCATTTCCCATTTCACTGACCCCTGTAAACATCGTAATGGAGCCGTCTTCATTCATCTTAAGCGCCACGCCGCATGTATCGGGAAGAATGCCGAACATGCTGCAGCCGTGCGGCGCAGCAGCCATGCCGATGCCGATAAGATACCTGCCCTGCTCCTGTCTCGAGCTTTCCTGCTCTGAAAGCGCTTTCTTCCAGTCAAACAGTTCCATGCCGCGCCGGATGCATTCTTTGGCCTTCAGATTGCCGAGCGCTTCTCCGTTCCGGTCCGTTTCATTCGAACCGTACAGATTTTTGATTTCCATTTCACATAAGTCAAGTCCAAGATCCCGGGCAATTCGGTTGAAATGATGGTTCATCGCAAAATAGACCTGCGGCGATCCGAACCCTCTCATTGCACTGCCGCTCTGCCTGTTTGTGAAAACAGGTATGACATGATATCTGGCATTTTCAATATGAAACAGCTTGAAAAACTTGCCGCCGGCCGCCCACGCGATGCTCATCGTACCGCCGGAATGAGCTCCGGCGCTGATATACGCTTTGTAATCAAGCGCTGTTATCGTACCATCATTTCTGACGCCTGTTCTGATACAGATCTTTTCAGCATGACGCGTCGTCTCTGTTCTGATATCTTCCGAGCGGTTATACACCAGCTTGACGGGACGCCCCGTTTTGATCGCGAGCAGCGCACTTACCGGTTCCGTTATCAGATCGATCTTCCCTCCGAATGCTCCGCCGATCGCAGGACTTAACACCCGGACACGGCTGAGCGGAAGGCCGAATATCTTTGCCAGATTCCGGCGCTGACCGAATACATCCTGTGAAGGCGTATATACCGTCAGCTTTCCCGAAGCGTCATATACCGATATCGATACATGCGGCTCGATCGCCGAATGCAGGATCGCCGGAACTTCAAACTCGTCCTCATAAATATGATCGGCTTCTGCGAAGCCTTTGTCCAGATCGCCTGTTTTCTTGTCAACTTCGATCAGAATATTGCTTTCCGATATTTCCGGATGGATCGGGTATGCACCGGGTTCGCATGCTTTTACCGGATCAAGGCAGTAAGGCAGTTCCCTGTATTCTACTTTGATAAGCTTTGCGGCCTTTTCTGCGGCTGCCTGAGATTCTGCGGCTACCGCCGCCACTTTGTCGCCGACGTAACGCACGATACGCTCGAAAACAAGCTCCGACGGGAGAATGTTCTCGTCTTCTCCGTTCGCGTTAAACCGCACATCCGGCGAATCCTTATAACAGACGACTGCACGAACGCCGTCCGCCTTCTCTGCCTCCGATGTATCGATCGAGACGATCTCCGCGTGCGGCAGCGGGCTTAAAACAAGCTTTGCGTACAGCATTCCCGGCAGCTTCATATCATCCGTATAACGAAGCTGACCTGTCACTTTCATGCATGCGTCCATGATCGGAGTGGGCCTGCCGATCACACCATTCTGTGAATTCTTTCTGCTTTCTGTAACGATAAATATCACCCTTCAGTCTTTGTATTTATTCAGATCGACCTTCGGATAGCGGACACGGGTAATCGTTCTCGCGTCTTCACTTCTTGTAGCATCGATCCCCATTTTCGTCTGTACACCTCGAGTGTCCGAGCACGGATCAAGCTCATGGCCCTGCGCGTTCGGAACATAGAAAATATCCTTTCCGGGAATGACTCGCGTTGATACTGCCCACATTACGTCGGCCGCGCTGTATATATCAACATCTTCGTCGACGACGATAACGTTCTTGATATTGACATACGTCATCATTGCCGCAAGCGCGACATTCTTTGGTTCTCCCGGATTCTTCTTTTTCAGCTGGATAATTGCAAGGAAGCCGTCGCCGTACGGCGGAATATGTACGTCGGTCACACCGTTTGAAACGTATTTCGCAAACTTCTTAAGAAGCGGCTCTCTCGGCAGTACATTGCCCAGATTGATATGTTCAAAAGACGCTCCGTTGATTGTCTGATAAATCGGATCGTTCCGATGACAGATCGCTGTAACCTTGACGACAGGGCTTTCCCACGGCTGTGAATAATGACCTGTAAATTCACCAAGCGGTCCTTCCAGTTCCCGGATCTTTGGCTGGATCTCTCCTTCAATCACAAATTCCGCTTCTGCCGGAACCAGGATATCATTCGTAATCGATTTGACATATTGGATTCCCTCGCCGCGCATCCCCCCTGCCAGCGAAGCTTCATCCAGATCGGAACGGATACCTGCCGCGATATAAATCGCAGGATCGCAGCCGATCACCACAGAGATCGGCAGCGGTTTATCCTCTGCCTCCGCCTCATCATAGAACTCCTTTAAGTGGCGCCATTCATTGATCATGATGCAGAATTTATCTTTGCCCTTAACGTGCATGCGCTGGAAAGAAAGATTCTGCCTGCCTCCGTGGATGCTTTTTGAATGAACGACACCGCCGGTCATGATCGGGCCGCCGTCAAGCGGCGCGTGCGTCGGTACGGGGACGAGATTCATGTCGATATCATCTCCCGTAAGAACATTCTCATGGCACGGTGCATCTTCAACGATCACCGGATCGGCCGGATGATCCAGGACATCGACGAGATGGTCCGTAATGTCCTTCTTCTCCACACCAAGCGCAAGTGCAATATTATCCATGGAAGCCAGCATCCCGCCGGCCACCTGATATTCATTTCCCTCGACGTTTTTAAAAAGTCCGGCCTTCCCGCTTTCCGCTTCAAGCGTCGCGATCACGGAACCGATCTCGTGGACCAGATTCACCGGCTTATTGATGGTCACCAGCCTTTCGTTCTCTTTCAATACATCAATAAAAGATCTAAGGTCATGTATTTTTCCCATTATATCACCTTCCCTTCTGATTTTGAAGATACACTTCTTTTCCCATATCATAGATCAGGCAGACTTCTGCCAGCTTCGCCCCAAGGCTCCTGACCGTCTCCATGCCTGTCGTATCAGCCGCCGCGCCTGCCGCGCCCTGATCCTTCGACCAGACTTTCGCGCCCGTATAGCCGCCGCTTTCGTTCGAAACAAAATTCATGGTACGCGTCGCGAACAAATTCATGATATCATTGATCGTTGTTTCTTCTCCGCCGTTCCGCGTTCCTCCGACGGAAACCGCCGCAAAAAACTTATTCCGCACAAGCTCCGGGAAGCAATGCATAAGCGGTCTCATTCTGGAGCAGAACGCATGGAACTGCGGTGTCGCAGACATGACATAGACCGGCGATACTACGATAATGCCGGACGCCTGTACGACTTTGTCCAGAATATCCTGTACATCATCTTTCTTGACGCACCAGCTTTTATGGCTTTTGCAGTAACCGCAGTCTACACACGGATCGATACGTTTTCCGGAAAAGGAAATCAGTTCTGTTTCGATCCTTGGATCAAAAGCAGCCGCCGCTTTTAACGCTTCTTCTGCCACATATTCAGAGGATGCATGGCGCGGACTTGCACAAAGGCCTATTATTTTCGTCATATTGTTACTCCTGTTCGTTTTGTACTTTCAATGATCGTATATGAGTTTCTGTCTTGTAAAGATAAATCCTTTCGTATACCCTATATGCAGCAGCTGTGCATGAGGATGCGAGGCAAAGGAAAACGGCAGCTGCGTTCCCGGCGCGACATTTCCTCCCGCCATGACCCCCGAATAATCAAGCATATATTCATCCAGATATCCTTCGCGGATCAGATGCCAGATATAGCCCGGCGCTTCTACGGAAATATAAGAAAGCCCGCATTGACGGAGAAGTCCGAGAAGTCCTTGTGTATCCGCAGTTTTTTCCCCGGAAACAAGAATGCGTATATCACTGCTTTCCCGGAAAAGATCTTCCTGTCCTTCGACGATCCTGCATTCACGGCTCATCCTGTCTTTGATGAAACGGGCACCTTCTTTCGAGGTAATGATAACAGGCGGCGGATCCATTGTAAAAACTGCGTGCTCAAACGGAATATCCGTACCGTCTTCCGATGCGATGACCGTAAGCGGCTCTTTTCCCCTTCTGCCCAGTTCCCTGCGCGCATCTATAAGATCCGGATCTGCGATACTCGCGTACCAAAGCTTGTCCATCCGCGCGCGGAGCGTGCCCGTTCCCATGATCACCGCGTCCGCATAGCATCTGCAGACATTCATGATCCAGAAATCGATTTTCGCTCCCTTCTCGTCAAATGTGTTGTTCTTCGATATCAGCGTTCCTTCCGGATTGTCATAAAATCCCATTTTCCCGTCAAAGGAAAGCACCATACACCCGTACAGATACGGGCGGCCGTCCGGCGGAGCCGGAAAAATGAGATCCCCCATTACCGATTTCACTTTTGCCGGGGTATGATCTTTCCCCGTTTTTATTACCTCTGCAAGTATCTTTTCATCCGGATATATTACCTGAAATTTTAAATCTTCTGCATGAAATCCCATTGTCAGCGTTCTCCCTTAATAAATGGCTTTCCGATTGCTTTCGGCCCTACGGTCCTTCCTACTACACTTACAAGGACGATCATTGTAAGGACATATGGAAACATCGAGAAGAACTGTGACGGAATCGCGATACCGATCGCCTGCATACGTACCTGCAGCGCAGACGCAAGACCAAATAAAAGGGAAGCAAGCATTACACCGACAGGACCGTATCTGCCGATCGTAACTGCAGACCACGCCATGTATCCGCGTCCTGCAACCATACCTACTGAAAACACAGAAAGCTGACCGAGCGAAAGCGCTGCTCCTCCTAATCCTCCGAAAATACCGGAAATAAGAATGGCTGTATATCTCTTCCTGACAACGTTGATTCCCAGGCTGTCTGCCGCATGCGGCTGTTCACCGCAGGCGCGCAAGGCCATGCCAAACGATGTTTTATTGATGATGAATGCAATCGCCGGTACACATAAAAAGGCGATATACGTAAGAACCTGTTCATTAAAAATTACACCGATGATCGGAACAGAGGCCAGTGATTTTAACGTCACGTAACTGAATCCCGTTACCTGCGACGGCACTCCGTCCGGATAACATACGGTCAGGAGATAACTGGAAAGACCGATGCACAGCGAGTTCAGTCCTGCTCCGACAACGACCTGATTTACCTTGACTGTTATTGCCATAATACCAAGTATAAAATTTGAAACAACGCCGGCGGCGATCCCCATAAGAAGACCAATCCATGGATTACCCGTCAGATAAGAACCAAATACGGCAAAGAAAGCACCCATTGTCATGACGCCTTCCATTGCAAAATTGATAATGCCGCTTTTCGAGCAGAATAAGCAGCCTAATCCACAGAGCATGATCGGGCATCCGGTACGAATCGCCGATTCAAGCAGTCCACTGATAAAATTCAATACCATTTGCCTACTCCTCCTTTTCCACACGAGCCAGTCGTTTCTTCGATGATGTAATACGGATAACAAAATCACTGAAGACATGCTGCGTCAATACAAGGATAACAACGAGTCCCTGAATGATATCGACAAGTGATGCCGGTACCTGCATCGCATGCTGCATGGTGGAAGCACCAGCGCGAAGCGCACCGAAGAAAAGCGAGGCCACAGTAGCACCAAGAGGGTGAAGTCCTCCGAGAAGTGCAATGGCCATTGCGTCAAAGCCCAGATTAGAAGTAAAGCCTGGCATCAGTCTGTGATGAAGTCCCATGATCTCGACTGCTCCGGCAAGGCCGCAGAAAACACCAGAAAGAGCCATTGACAGGATCAGATTTTTCGTAACGTTGATCCCGCTTGTCCTTGCCGCCGCCTGGTTTAGTCCGACGGCACGCATCTGATACCCCAGCGGTGATTTCCAAAGCAGAAAATAGACGATAAAGATCGAAACAAATGCAAGGATCACGCCGCCGTGTATTCGTGTTCCCTGGATCAGCTTTGTCAGAAATGCACTGCTCTGCAGCTGCGACGACTGAATGAATGTGTAAGGAGGTTCCTGAATTGGACCAGAGCACATATACGTCACGATGTATGCCGCAATGTAGTTCATCATGATCGTATTAATGATCTCTGAAATTCCCCATTTTGCTTTCAGATATCCGACAATGCCTGCCCAGACCCCGCCGCCGATCATACCCATGATCATACAGACAGGGATCAGAACGGCCCTCGGCAGCGATGTAAAATATACACCTGCGATCGTTGCCATCAGACCGCCCATTGCCATCTGTCCTTCTGCACCGATTGAAGTAAGACCTGCGCGGTAGCAGATGCATAAGCCAAGGCTGCACAGCAGCAACGGACAAGTTTTGATGATTGTTTCGCCGATATTATATTCTGTAGAAAAAGCACCCTGAAACATATATGAAAATGCCATCAGCGGATTTTTCCCGGAAAGCGCAATGATCAGTGCTGTAATCAGCAGGACAAGCACGAACGCAATCAAAATACCGGAAAATTTATAGATAAACCCGTTTTTCTTTTTTCTCTTTTTAACTTCTACTTCAGCTTTACCGATTTTTACTGTCATTATGCGTTCACCTCCTCTGCTTCCTGTTTCATTCCGCCCATCATCAGACCGATCTTCTCATACGTTATCGCTCCAGGCACAAACTCGCCCATGAAATGTCCCTCATTAATGACCAGCACCCGGTCGGCAACGGCAAGAATTTCATCCAGATCAGCCGATATCAGAAGAACGCCGGCTTTTTTCTGTTTTACCTGAAGAAGTCTTTCATGTACAAATTCACTGGCGCCTATGTCAAGCCCACGTGTAGGCTGCATTGCTATGATCAGCTTGGGATTGCTCGACAATACCCGTGCAAGTATAACCTTCTGCTGATTGCCTCCGGAAAGCGATTTTGCATACGCCTCTGTGTCATCCGGCCGAACATCATACTCCTTCGTCAGCTTCTCGCCGTAATCACATACGGCATTTGAATGAAAGAATATATTCTTTGTCGTAAAAGGAGCCGTTTCATACCTGTCCAGAATATAGTTTTCACTGAGCGTAAAATCCATCACCAGGCCCTGTGTCATACGGTCTTCCGGGATAAAAGAAAATCCTTCTTTCAGGCGGTCCCTTGTCGGCATGTTTGTTATATCCGTTCCGTCAAAGCTGATCGTTCCGCCTGAAATCGGCATCAGACCCATCAGTGCGTTGCCAAGTGTATTCTGTCCGTTTCCGTCAACTCCTGCAATACCTACGATCTCACCTTTCTTGATTTCAAAGCTGATTTCTTTCAATGTAGAGGCCAGGTTCAGGCCCTTTGCGCTCATCTTGTCGACTTTCAGTATCGGCTCGTCTGACAAAACCGGTGTTTTATTATATTTAAGCGTTACTTTTTTGCCGACCATCATCGACGCCATGTCACCTTCTTCTACGTCACATGTATTGACGGTGCCGATCAGCTTTCCGCTCCGGAGAACGGTGCAGCGGTCAGAAATCCGCTTGACCTCCCACAGCTTATGCGAAATCAAAATGATCGATTTCCCCTGTTTTACGAATTGTTTAAGAATCACAAACAGCTCTTTTACTTCATTCGGTGTAAGAACAGCCGTAGGTTCATCCAGAATCAGGATCTCTGCGCCACGGTAAAGTGCTTTGATCAATTCTACTCTCTGCTGCTCGCCGACAGACAAATTGCTTACCTTTTCATCGAGATCAAGCTGCAGTCCATATGTATCACACAGCTCTGCAACTTTTTCTCTGGGCGTCTTCAAATCAACTCGTTTCAGATTGTCTGACTGTCCCAATATAATATTTTCAAGCACGGTCATTGGAGGAACCAGCATAAAGTGCTGATGTACCATACCGATTCCTGCCCTGATCGCATCACGCGAATTTTCCAGTTCAATTTTCTTGCCCTTATAAAAAATCTCACCGCCGTCTGCATGGTAAATACCATACAGTACATTCATCAACGTTGTTTTGCCTGCTCCGTTTTCACCGAGCAAAGCATGTACTTCACCGCGCCGCAGATTGAAATTGACGCAGTCATCGGCAACGAGGCTGCCGAAAACTTTTGTAATGCCTTTCATTTCCAAAATATATTCTTCCATACGTCTGTATCCCTTCTGTTTCAAATATTGACTCAGGGTTTTTTAACCCTGAGTCAATTTTTCGGCAAATTATAGGATTATTTTTCAATCAATGATTTATTCAAAAGAAGTCTTGCGAAGGATACCTTGTGATTTAAGGGAACCGTCTTTGATGCCTGCGATAACAGAATTGATCTTGTCAAGGCTTGCGGAAGAAAGATCCGCGTCATGGCCGTGCCAGTCAGACATATAGATTGCTCCGCTGTCCATACCAAAGAGATTTACGGAAGCTGTAAATTTTCCTTCCTGCATCGTTTTAACGATCGCCATTACCATCGTCTTGTTATCCTGAACAACCGATACCTGAACCGTATCAGGTGCTACTTCATACTGATCGGAAATGCATCCGATCGCCTTGATTCCGGATTCCTGGCAAGCCTGAATGACTCCGAGTGAAGCTGTATTCGCATTGCCCAGAAGTACGTCGGCACCCTGGCCGATCATTGCTTCTGCAGTTTCTTTTGCAAGAGCCGTATCTGTCATAGAATCTGTAAAAGCATCGAGTGCCGTATAGCTGGAATTGATATAATGAACGCCGTCTTTAAAAGCATTGTTTGCGTCCTGGATATGAGCAGCAGAAGAACCAGCGATATATCCTACAATTCCTGATTTTGATTCAAGTGCAGCGATAACACCTGCGAGAAATCCGGTTTCCGTTGTCGTATATCGATATGCCGCAACGTTCGGCTCCTGAGATTTGGAACCATTGAAGTTTGCAATCATTACCTTCGGAAAATCCGGTCCTACAGCAAGACATGCATCTGAGAATTCTGCTCCTACAGCAAGAATCAAATCGTAGCCTGAAGCCGCGTAGTCACGGATCGTGCTCTCATAATTGACCTGGTCAATCGACTCTGTATACGCTGTCTCCACACCGAGTTCAGACTGTGCTTCCATCAGTCCTTCATAAGCACTCTGGCCCCAGCCTGCGTCATTGATACTGCCTGACAGACACATTGCGACCTTCAGCTTCTTTGTACCCGACGAGCTGCTTGCGCTGCTGGAACTTCCCTGGGAACTTCCGGACGAAGTCGATGATGATCCGCATCCTGCAAGTGTAAAGAGCATGACTGCGACAAGTGCTACCGCTAAAAATTTTTTCATACTACATCCTCCTTAATTTATATGGGTTATTTTATTATCAGTTTTGTAACTGATAATGTTAACTGTTTTGCAGGCTCCTCAGATCTTCCGCCTCTTCCTGCTCCTTTCGCAGGATCTTTTCTTCGTCCATTTTGCAGAAGCAGTCGTCTTTCAGCAGTATGTTTCCGTTAACAATTGTTGACACGATACCTCTGGAATCCGAAGAATAAACAAGTGTAGAAACCGGATCATTCATTGGGCAGCACGTTGCCGATCTGAACGGATCAAACAGAAACATATCCGCACGTTTACCGATCTCAAGGGAACCAAGTTCCTTCTCCATCCCGATTGCCCTTGCTCCGCCCATCGTAGCCATTTCCAGCACCTGCGGCGCGGTAATCGCACATGGATCACTGCTCTGCACCTTGTGAAGAAGTGCAGTCGTTTTGAGAACCTCCAGCATATTGTTGGAATTGTTGCTTGCCGCACCGTCTGTAGCCAGGCTGACGGTAAGTCCCTGCTTCATGAACTTTCTTACCGGCGAAACGCCGCTTGCAAGATACATATTGGAAAGCGGATTATGCGATATCTTTACATCGTGTGACGCATACCTCTCGATGTCATGCTCATCCATTTTTACACAATGAACAGCAAGAAAAGACGGCGACAGCAGTCCGGCCTTCTCAAAATAATCGATCGCCTTCATGCCATAACGCTCTATACATACTTTATTATCCGTTTCTGTTTCAAACGAATGCATCGTAACGGGAATTTCATTCTCACGGCTGAAGTCAGCCGTATCTCTCAGTCCTTCAAACGTCACAGCCCATGCTGCAGCCGGTGCCAGATAAACACGTACCATATGGTCATTCAGACAGTACTGATTTTTCAGATTTTGTACTTCATCAAAAACTTCAGGAAGATCGTCGATCAATTCCTTTGAAAAAGTGCCTCCCTTTGAATAGTCGCGAAAACCGCGGCCATACACAAGACGAATACCTGTTTCCGCGGCAGTCTCGATTTCCGCAGCTGAAAGACCGCTCACAGGATGAACCTGCATATAGTCTACGATCGTCGTCGTGCCGGTCCGAAGAGCCTCCAGGACACCGCCGCGCACTGCGGCACAAAGATGCTTTTCACGAAGATGCTTTCCTGCCGGTCCGATCACACTCGGCCACCAGTCTTCCAGATTCATATCCGTTCCGAGCCCTTTTAACAAGTGCTGAAACAGATGGTTATGTGTATTGATAAGACCGGGAAAAACGACCGCGCCTGACGCGTTAACCGGCGTAATACCGCGTTTTTTTGCTTCCTCCGCTATTTTTTCACTTACATCCAGTTTTACAATTCTGCCATTCTCCCAAAGAATTCCGGCATCCTTTAAAACAGAATGTCTGCTGTCCATCGTTACGATCAAGCTGTTTATAATAGCTCCGTTCATTTGTTTCCCTTCCTATCTGCTTAATACATTTACCGTAATATATTTATCGTTCAGCTGATTCCTGCTGTATGCCATCGGGATATCTTCCAGTGAATAATATTCCTCATCCATTATGATCATCGGGCTGCCTGCTTTAACGCCAACTGTATTTTCATCCTCCGATGTCGCAATATATGGATAAAACTGCATCCTGCCGCAGGCAATCTCCATCCAAAGATACTCGCTGAAAACATCAAACAGACTAATCTGAAGGTCATCGATCTCAGGTACTTCCTTGAACAGTTTCAGCGGCAGCCAGTTGCTGCAGTGTATCGCCTGATTTCCATCCGCATAGATCAATCGTTCATAGTGGATCGCCATTTCACCTGGCTTCATGTCAAGAAGATTCCGAATCAGTTCTTCCGGTTCCTCCTGCGTTAAATTATAAGCTTTTTCCGTTACCGTATAACCTTCCTGCTCCAGCAGCAGTTTGAATCCACGGTACTGATCCAGACGAAGTCCTCCTTTCAAGGCGCTGAGATGGAAATAATTCCCGGATCCTTGTTTTTTCGTTACGATTCCGTCTGTACTAAGCATTAAAAGCGCCTCTCTGACAATCGCTATGCTTACGCCAAATCGTTTTGCCAGCTTGCTTTCCGCCGGCAGTTTATTATTCGTAAATTCTTCCGTTGTGATCATCTTTATGATCGCATCCTTAACGCGATCGCTTAAGCTTCTTGTCTCTCCCAGAATACTCCTATTCAAGATACTGACACCCACTTTCCAATAATTACATTACTGACTAACTCATTCAATGAGTTCATGAGCAAATTTTATTCTATTTTTAATTCGTTTTCAAGCTTTCTTTATAATTTTCAACAAATTCAGTAATAATTAACAATTCATCGGACGAATTATCAGTAATATTTTTTTAAAAGGGGCATGTGATTTCCTGTCTTTCCTGTCAGGAAATCACATGCCCCTTCGTAATGCAGGAACATTTATTCTGCTGTGCTTCGAAACCTATTTCTCAGATTTTCCGTAAAAAGCTACAAGACTTGTAAGGTAATCATACCGTTCTTTCGCATCTTCTTCGGATTTTGCAAACAGTGCTTTCGCGCGCTCCGGATTCTGACGTGCAAGAGAATTATAACGAACTTCCCCGTTGATGAATTCCTGATAACTCTCTGTCGGTTCCTTGCTGTCATAGGTAAACGGATCCTTGCCCTCTTCCTTAAGCGAAGGATTGAAACGGAACAGGTGCCAGTATCCGGCTTTGACTGCAAGCTCTTCCTCCGTCATTGCCTTGCTCATGCCCTTCTTGATTCCGTGATTGATGCACGGTGCATATGCGATGACAAGAGAAGGTCCCGGATAAGCTTCTGCTTCTGCGAGTGCCTTGACCGTCTGGTTGTAATCCGCACCCATGGCGATCTGCGCTACATATACGTAACCATAGCTCATCGCAATACTTGCAAGGTCTTTCTTCTTGACATCCTTGCCGGCTGCGGCAAACTGCGCAACAGCACCGGCCGGAGTGGATTTCGAAGACTGACCGCCCGTATTGGAATAAACCTCTGTATCAAATACAAGAATATTGACGTCACGGCCGCTTGCAATTACATGATCAAGTCCGCCGAAGCCGATATCATAAGCCCAGCCGTCACCGCCGAAGATCCACTGTGACTTCTTGGAAAGGAAATCTTTATATTCCAGAATATTCTTCCGTGCGTCACATCCGCAGTCAGAAGCCTTTGCCGCTTCATACAGTTTATCGGATGCCTCTGCATTCAACGTTCCGTTGTTGAATGTATCAAGATATTCCTTAGCCGCAGCACGGAAATCATCGCTCTTTGCATTCTCAGCGATGTATTCTGCACTCTTGTGCAGGCGGTCACGGACAGCTTTCTGAGCAAGTGCCATGCCATAGCCGAATTCCGCGTTATCTTCAAACAGAGAATTGCACCATGCAGGTCCTTTTCCTTCCGGCGTTACCGTATAAGGCGTCGACGGTGAAGAGTTGCCCCAGATCGAAGAACATCCTGTTGCGTTTGCAATATACATACGATCACCGAAGAGCTGCGTTACAAGCTTCGCATACGGTGTCTCGCCGCATCCCGCGCAGGCGCCTGAGAACTCAAGCAGCGGCTGACGGAACTGGCTTCCCTTGACGGTATCTGCCTTAAACTTCGCGGCAACGTCGCCCTTGACAGGAATTTCCGTACCAAAATCGAAGAACTTCTGCTCTTCTGCGTTTGCTTCCAGACTCTTCATTTCAAGAGCCTTCTCACCCTTCTTGCCAGGGCATACATTTGCGCAGGAACCGCAGCCTGTGCAGTCAAGCGCTGAAACAGTCATCGTAAATTTCATGCCGGGCATGCCGGTCATATCAAGCAGCTTGATGCCTGCCGGAGCCTTTGCAGCCTCTTCTGCCGTAAGCGCCAAAGGACGAATTACGGCATGCGGACATACATATGCACAGCGGTTGCACTGGATGCAGTTTTCGGAGTTCCATACAGGAACGTTAACCGCAACGCCGCGCTTCTCGAATGCTGATGTGCCGGAAGGTGTCGAGCCATCCACATAATCCTTGAATGCGGAAACAGGAAGGCTGTTGCCCTGCTGTGAGTTGACCATTGCCTGGATATTCTTTGCAAAAGCCACAGCATCTGCTCTGCCTTCTTTGATATCCGGAACGGTAAGTCCTTCGTCCTTTGCATTCTTCCAGGAATCCGGAACCTTAACTTCGACTACCTGCTTCGCGCCTTCGTCGATCGCTGCCCAGTTCTTCTTGACAACATCGTCGCCCTTGCGGCCGTATGTTGCTTTCGCGGCAGCCTTCATCAGGTCGATCGCATCGGATTCCGGAATGATCGCCGCCAGCTTGAAGAAGGCTGACTGAAGGATCGTATTGATACGTGTCGGGCCCATGCCGGTCTCGATACCGATCTTTACACCGTCGATCGTGTAGAATTTGATGCTGTGATTTGCAATATAAGCTTTCACCTGTCCCGGAAGATGTGTTTCAAGCCCTTCCATATCCCACGGGCAGTTCAGCAGGAATGTACCGCCGTCGACAAGCTCCTGTACCATATTGTACTTCCGTACATACGCAGGATTGTGGCATGCCACGAAATTCGCCTGGCGGATCAGATACGTCGATTTGATCGGTTTCTTGCCGAAACGAAGATGAGACATCGTCACACCGCCGGACTTCTTGGAATCATAGTCAAAATATGCCTGTGCGAACATATCCGTATTGTCACCGATGATCTTGATGGAGTTCTTGTTTGCTCCGACTGTTCCGTCAGCGCCGAGGCCCCAGAACTTACAGTTGATCGTACCTGCCGGTGTCGTCACGATCTCCTTGCCTGTCTTCAGGGAAAGATTCGTCACATCATCTTCGATGCCGATCGTGAATTCCTTCTTATCTGTGTTACTGTAGACAGCAACGATCTGAGCCGGAGTCGTATCCTTGGAGCCAAGGCCATAACGTCCCGACGTTACAGGAACACTGTCAAACTTGCTGCCCTTAAGAGCCGCGATAACGTCAAGATAAAGCGGCTCACCGATCGAACCAGGTTCTTTTGTGCGGTCAAGTACAGCGATCTGCTTAACGGAATCCGGGATCGCATCGATAAGAGCTTTGCCGCAGAACGGCCTGTAAAGACGTACCTTCACAACACCGACCTTCTCGCCGGCAGCCATCATATAATCGATCGTCTCCTCGATCGTATCATTGACAGAACCCATGGCAATAATGATCTTCTCTGCATCTGCCGCGCCGTAATAATTGAAAAGCTTATAGTCCGTACCAATCTTCTCATTGACCTTGTCCATGATTCCCTGGACGATCGCCGGCATCGCGTCATAAGCCGGATTGCAGGCCTCTCTTGCCTGGAAGAAGATATCCGGGTTCTGTGCAGAACCTCTCTCACACGGATGGTTCGGATTCAGTGCGTGAGCACGGAACTCCTTCACATCATCCATATCTATAAGATCGGCAAGATCTTCGGTATCCCAGCAGTCGATCTTCTGGATCTCATGGGATGTACGGAATCCGTCAAAGAAATTGATGAAAGGAAGATGCCCTTTAAGCGCAGCACAGTGAGCGACCGGCGTCAGATCCATGACTTCCTGCACGGATGACTCGCAAAGCATCGCGACACCTGTCTGACGGCACGCGTAAACATCGGAATGATCTCCGAAAATAGAAAGAGCATGGCTCGCAAGTGCACGCGCGGAAACCTGGAATACACCCGGCAGCTGCTCACCCGCGATCTTGTAAAGATTCGGAATCATAAGCAGAAGACCCTGGGATGCGGTAAATGTCGTTGTCAGCGCACCTGCCGAAAGAGATCCGTGTACTGCTCCGGACGCACCGGCTTCTGACTGCATCTCGGTAACCTGCACCGTGTCACCGAAAATATTCTTTCTTCCTGCCGTTGCCCATTCGTCTACATGTTCCGGCATGACGGATGACGGGGTAATCGGGTAAATCGTCGCTACTTCCGTATAAGCGTAGGAAGCATGTGCCGCAGCCTCGTTGCCATCCATGGTTTTCTTTGTTCTTGCCATTTTTAAACCTCCTTAAAATTCATCTGCATGTATCATCAAAACGCGTTTTCATAAAAAAAATTATGAAAACAACGATTGTATACATTCTGATTATATGTCTTTGACAAGAACTTGTCTAGGAAAAAGAAGTGATTTTTTGTATATTATGCTGTACATTTGCAAACACTCATAAGAAACGACAGCGTAAATATCACAGCAAAAACAACCATCGAAAGATAATGAAATTGTATCAATATCCCGTACTGCAAACCGTCCCGTCTCCGGCTGATATTCTCTTGCCTGCGCGAAGTACGTCCCCGCGGCACTGTCTGTCCGATACCCCGTATATCAGACAAAGTACAGTCATGGCCCGGTATCGTTTCTTTCTTTTTCTTCCTGTAACCATATACGCATTCCCATCTTTAGCAAAAAAACAGCCGGCTTCCGGTTCCCCTGTTCCGACTGTTTCCAATATATGTAAATAATATTTTCTATTTTCCGGAAGATCTGTTATTCTTGTCATCCGGTCTTCCGCTGACTCCTTCATTGCCGGAAGATTCGTACGCATCGATATATGCCGGATCATTCCTCTGTTCCTGCTGCTTTTGTTTTCTTTTTTTGCTGCTGCGTCTGCTTAAGTATACAGCCAGGATCACGATAGCAGCCAGAACAGCAAGGATAGGGCTTGCGGATACAACAAACACGAAAAGACCGACAAAGAAATCTCCGAGCAGCTTTAATGCGCTTCGGAAACCATACGAAATCCGTTCGCCGACGGTCTGTGAATCGGACCTCACGATACTGTCCTCCGTCAGGTAAACGGAAACGCGGGAGTACGACACCTGCGAATCATACGATTTAAGCTGCGCTTTCAGCGTGCCGATCCGTGAACGAACGTCGCTGATACGGTCCTGAATAGCAATCGTATCGGTTACATTGTCTGCTTTGGCCAGCATCGCGTTCAGAGCGTCCATCTCCTGCTGAAGCGATTCCAGCTCACTCTCTGTTTCATTGTACGTGTCCGTAATGTCTTCCGTACTTTCGTTCTTTTCCGTCACCGTACAATTGTTCGAAATGAGGTTGTCATAATCATCCAGCCGGTCTGATGGGATCCGTATCGTAAGCTGTTCTGATTTCACATTGTCGTATGTATTCATACTGGAGGATTCAATATATCCGCCTGCCTTCTCCGCTTCTGTGCGGAGCAGGGAATCCATACCGCTGAAATCATCTGTCTTTGCCGTGACGGAAAGCTCCTTTGTAAGCTTTCGTCCGTACGCTGCCGTACCTTCGTCACGGCTTTCCGAAACACCCGCGGCGCTGTCCGAAGTACCGGAGCTTACATAATTCTTCGTTGCTGCCGCATTTCCGTTTCCGGCAGACGAAGTACCGGAAGAAGATCCGCATGACGTTAGCAGCAATATTGATGCAGCAAATAAAATGATGATTAAAATTCTTGACAGAACACTGGCATTAGCATGTGCAGGTTTCTCTGCATTGCTGTAATGCATATTTTCTCTCACCTCCGTTGTGTTGAATGCACATCTGACAAGAATTATTATATCGAAAAAATAAGCAAATAACAACATTCCTGCTGAATCATTACAATCTAGACGCAAATAATTATGATTCGTACTAAGCTCGAAAGGACCTCGGTGAGTTCCACATAATGGGGGAACAAGGTAGTTCTTCGAGACTAGGCTCGTGAAGGACCTCGCCAAGTTCCGAAGAACTAGCTTCGCACTAAGCTCGAAAGGACCTCGCCTGGTTCCACGCAATGGGGGAACAAGGTAGTTCTTCGAGACTAGGCTC